>Ga0213878_10000005_pt1 | contig 611795 bp, 504 predicted proteins | sample VelepicoBEBS_R02_FD_161053 | JGI IMG/M metagenome (GOLD analysis project Ga0213878, IMG submission 161053) | Vellozia epidendroides bulk soil microbial communities from rupestrian grasslands, the National Park of Serra do Cipo, Brazil - BS_R02 | ecosystem: Environmental > Terrestrial > Soil >... | reverse complement strand
ATCTTAGAAAGAAAATAGCATAAAAATCATGCTAAACTATCGCTTCTAAAAATGAGAAGTACAAAATCATTATAAAAACAAATTATCTAAACGAAGAAGCCGTCTCTTGTTTTGAGACGGCTTCTTTCTTTTCTCTATACACGTTTATCTAGCTCAAATTCAATGTCATTTAAACATGGAATACATTCTATATTTGTTCCCTATTTAACCTATAACCTTCATGATGAGTAAATCCTTAGTACTGCAATACCTTACAACACTTACAATAACCTTATTGGCTGTGGGCACTTCCTGTAAGAAATCAGATGCTCCCTTAACTACCATAGAAGGCATGCAGCCTTACCTTCCACAGGTTATTTATCAATTCAACCTTCCAGCAGATAGCATCGTATACAATGATGATAATACGGTGGCTAAAATGTATCTGCTTGATTTTGACAGTAAGAGTTATTATGGAAACTATGAATTTTCCTATGATAAGGCCAAACGATGCACAAGTGCATTATTTGTAGCCAAAGGCAAAGTTTTGCAGGAAGATACATTACATTATAGCAACGATAACATACAGATAGTCAGAACAAGCTATAACAACGATGAGCCAAAATATACCACTACCTTATTGCTCAACAGCGCCGGACAAGTAATACTGGCAGGTACCAAAGATACTGTACCCAGCATGGTATCCCCTGCTAAGAAGTACCTGATATATAGGGAATATAACTACGATGGCAGCAACTGGACTAAATGTACCTATACAGATGAATACTATTTTACACAGACTAGCGGCATTTATATCTATAAGAACAATATGAAGTGCAACTTTACATATGACAATAAAGACAATAGTTTCAGGCTGTTTTTCTCATTGAATCCTATCATGAATTACTACTTCTATGAAAGGATGAATCCCTTTATTTCCTGTGGCAAGAACAATATCGCCACAGTGGTTGCCGAAAGAGAATACCAAAGTGGCAACCAGAGTGGTAAAGAGGCTTTTTCTCTTACAATGACCTACAAGTCAAATGCCACTACACATGTATTGGAAGAGGTACAACTGACTCGAGCCAATGGAGCTATTGACACTAACCGTTTTAAGTTTATCAAAGCGAAATAAATTATCCTAATCCTTATTTATCACAAGAATGCCAGGCTATACGTACAGCCTGGCATTGTTCTTAGTATGCTATAACAAAATTGCCTGGCATAAAGCCAGGCATTGTTTTGAATCCTCTTTTCCACTTAGGATTGCTTAAACACTCTTGGTCTGCGTTGTTCCAACAGGATGAAATCCGCCAGTACCATCGCTGTAACAGCTTCCAGTACAACAGGAACGCGTAGTGCAATACACAGGTCATGACGACCTTTTACACTGAACGTTTCCACTTCGCCACTTTTAATGTTGAGTGTCTGTTGTTCTTTTGGCGTACTGGAGGTAGGTTTCACGGCTATACGAAACACCAGTTGATTACCGTTGGTAATACCGCCTACCACGCCGCCGGCATGATTAGTAGCGGTTTTACCTGTTTTATCTACAATAGGATCATTATGTTCCAGTCCTTTCATTTTAGCGGCAGCGAAGCCTGCGCCAAACTCAATACCTTTTACAGCAGGAATGGCGAACACGGCATGAGCCAGCGATGATTCCAGCGAATCAAAGAAAGGCTCTCCCAGTCCGATGGGCAGGCCGTCTACTCTACATTCTACCACACCGCCTACTGAGTCTTTTGCCGCAATGGCCGCTTCCAAGCCTTCTTCCGGATCAGGATATCCGCCTACTTCAGTGATCACTGCATTTACCTGGATCGTGTCTCCCAAAATCTTTTTCGCAATCACCCCAGCAGCCACCAGGTTAAGCGTCAAACGGCCGCTGAAATGCCCGCCACCACGATAATCTTCAAAACCACCGAATTTCTCCGTGGCCACAAAGTCGGCATGACCTGGACGAGGAAACTCACGTAATTTCTCATAATCCGTACTGCGGGTATTATTGTTTTCGAACATAATCGTTACTGGTGCACCGGTAGTATGATCGTTGAATACGCCTGATTTCAGGAAAGGAAGGTCTTCCTCTTTACGAGGCGTAGTGCCTCTGGAGCCTCCCTTACGACGTTCCAGGTCGGCCAGGAAATCTTCCTGTTTCAGTGGGATACCGGCAGGCACACCGTCGATATTCACACCAACGCTGGCCCCATGGGATTCCCCGAAAACATTAACCCTGAATATTCTGCCAAAGCTGTTCACACGCTGAAAATTTAAATAAGATAAATATGTTGATATCCGGGCTCTTAGGCATTTACAGCCGTCTCCACTTTGCCGCCAATCTGACGCAGGTGGTCATAGAATTCCGGATAGGATTTATTGATAGCGTCTGCATTTTCAATTACGACCGGAGCATCTGCCGTTAATGCTGCTACAGCACAAGCCATCGCAATACGGTGATCGTTATGAGAGCTGACAGTAGCGCCTTTGATACCAGTACCACCATGTACCAGCATTTCATCGCCGTTCAGCTCAATACGAATACCCATTTTGCCAAACTCCTGCTGCAGTGTAAGTCCACGATCACTCTCTTTGTGAGCCAGTCGGCTTACACCCAGAATTTTCGTAGTACCGTTACAGTTAGCAGCCAATGCTACTAATGGCGGGAAGAGGTCAGGACAATCTGTAGCATCAAATTCAAATGCTTTCAGACCATCCTTTTCGATGTTCATGGTAAACATGCCAGGCAGGATATAAGCACCTGCGGAGCGCAATGCATCCAGAATAGCTTTATCAGACTGAGCTGATTCAGTGTTCACATGGTGTACCTCTGCTTTTCCGGCCACAGCAGCAGCTACCAGCAAAAAGGCAGCGCCACTCCAGTCGCCTTCCACGGTATATTCCTTTGCTTGATATTGTTGTTTTTTACCGAAATGGAAGGTTTCAAAATTTTGTTGCTGAACCTGCACACCGAAATGTGCCATCAGTTGAAGGGTTAAAGCAATGTATGGTTTGCTTTTCAGGTCCTGTACAGTAATGGTAACATTTTCAGCAGCATTGCCATAAGCCATGAGCAGGCCTGTCAGGAATTGGGAACTGAGACTCCCATCGATGGTGATATCGCGGGGTTGCAGTGGTCCCTGAATATGCAGTGGCAGCTTACCTTCGCGGGAAGTAACTTTCACATCCAGTTGTGGCAATACCTCTTCGAAAAAGTTCATTGGACGGGTAGTCAAACTACCATGACCATTGATAGTAATAGCTTGTGATGCCAATGCGGCTATAGGGGTAAACATACGGATACCCAGTCCAGATTCTCCACAATTAATTTCATCAAAGCGGGGCTGGATACCATTGCTGTTGATTTCGACTACATCAGGTTTGCGGATAACGGTGGCACCTAATTTTTCTGCCACATCCATCGCAGCCAAACAGTCGTTGCTCAGGCCCGGATTACGGATAATGCTTTTGCCATTAGCCAGCAGGGCGGCTGCTACCGCGCGCTGCATCGCACTTTTGGAAGGGTTGGCCGTAACCGTTCCGGAAATCCTGGCTGGGAATACAGTAACTTGCATATATTTATTTCGTATAGCCGTTTTAGTTAGTTAGATAAAATTTACAACTGCTGCATCATTGCTTTCAAATCCTCTAATGGAACAGCTTTGGTGGTTGCTTTCCCTATTTCTTCCAGCAGTACAAAGTGAATGCTGTTTTTCTCGCGTTTCTTATCCAGTTTGAAGATGTCGAAAACGGCTGTTTTATCGGAAGTAAATGCCACGGGCAGTTGGTAGTCGGCAATCAGGCGGATGAGGCGCTGTGTATGTTCGGATGGAAAACCGGCCAGTTGTTCAGAGAACCGGGCGGCAGCCACCATACCAATTGCTACTGCTTTACCATGTGCGATATGCTCCAATTTCTCTACTGCATGCCCCAGGGTATGACCGAAGTTTAACCAGCGGCGAGGGCCTGTTTCCAGTTCATCTTCCAGCACTACTTTGGTTTTGGCATCTACTGATTTCTCCACGAGGTATCGCAGTACTTCCACATCGCGAGCGAGCGCTCTGTCTTTATTTACCTCCAGGTAATCAAACAGCGCAGCATCCATGATGCAGGCATATTTGATGATTTCAGCGAAACCGTTATGCCATTCTTCATCTGGCATCGTTAACGGTAACGCATAATCGAAGAGGATAAATTCTGGCTGTGTAATGGTACCCAGTAGATTCTTCTGTTTACCATGACTGACGCCGTTTTTGCCCCCGATAGAAGCATCTACTTGCGCTAGCAGTGTAGTTGGTACGAAGCCGAAAGGAATACCTCTCATATAGATACTGGCTGCAAAGCCGGCCACATCTGTAAGCATACCGCCGCCAATCCCTACCAGGGTGGTTTTGCGGTCTGCTTCATAGCTGATGAGTCCGTCGATGATTTTCTCCACCGTAGCCATGTTTTTCACCTCTTCACCAGCAGGAATGATAATCTTTTTCCATCCCTGTAGTTTAGCACCGTGATGATGTTCAACGTTTTCATCGATCACCAATACGGAGCGGTGAATATCTACATGATTGCCCAGGTGCAGCAGACTTTCCCCGAGGAAATACCTGGAAGTCTGCTGCCTGAATTGATGAGTTTGTATCTTCATACTGTTACTTGTCTTCGTTCATTACCCTGTTCTGGCGGTTGATAGATTCCAGGTGAACAGCATCGAAGTATTTCAGGATGAATTCCTTGGTGAGGCCTAATTTCTCGCCTTTAGCGATATTGCGCTCCAGGATTTCATTCCAACGGTTAGTTTGCAGAATGGTGATATTATTTTCTTTTTTGTAGGTACCGATTTTCTCAGCAATCTTCATACGATTACCTAAGAGCAGCATGATTTCATCATCTACCTGGTTGATTTGCGCGCGCAGTTTTTCCAGGGCAGAGTTGAAGTCTTTTTTATCGGTATGCTCACGACGCCAAACCATCGCATTCAGCATTTCAGCGAATTTCTCAGGTGTAATCTGTTGTTTCGCATCAGACCATGCGTTATCTGGATCTACGTGTGTTTCCACCATCAGACCATCGTAATCCAGGTCGATAGCTTCTTGGGAAACTTCTTGCAGGATATCGCGGCGGCCAGAGATATGAGAAGGATCGCAGATCATAGGCAGTTCAGGCATACGGCGTTTCAGCTCGATAGCCAGGTGCCACATTGGCGCATTACGGTATTGTGTATTACCGTAGCTAGAGAATCCACGGTGGATTAAACCTACTTTGGAGATACCCGCTTTCTGAATTCTTTCCACCGCGCCGATCCAGAGTTCCAGATCAGGGTTGATTGGGTTTTTGATCAGCACAGTAGTATCCACACCTTTCAGTGCATCCGCCACTTCCTGTACAGAGAAAGGATTCACTGTAGTACGGGCTCCTACCCAAAGAATATCCACACCGAAATGCAGGGCATCTTCTACTTGTTTGGCAGTAGCTACTTCAACAGCGAGCGGCAGACCAGTGAGTTCACGTGCTTTCTGGAGCCATGCCAGGCCTTTGGTACCGATACCTTCGAAAGAACCTGGGCGAGTGCGTGGTTTCCAGATACCGGCGCGTAAAACGTCTACCTTACCTGTTTTCTGTAAAGCCAGTGCGGTGGCGAGTACTTGTTCTTCTGTTTCTGCACTGCATGGGCCGGAGATGATCAGCGGCTTTTTGTCCGAAGAAGGATCGGAGAATTTAGTGTTTGCAAGAATTTGCTCCATTGTAGTATGCTGTTCCATAGTATTAAGTTACTGCGTTTTATCAGATTAATGTTTATTTCAGGATTTTCCTGATTTTATTTGACTTTTGAATAAGCTTGTAGAAAGTATCGTAATCCTCTTCTTCCAACAGCGATTTCATTTGTTGCAACTGGTGAATATGTTCCTCCAGTACGTCCAACACATTGCTGCGGTTATGTTTGAAGATAGGCACCCACATATCAGGGGAGCTTTTCGCGAGACGGACAGTAGATTCGAAACCACCGCTGGCGAGTTCAAATATGCGTCCCTGTTCTTTTTCTTTCTTCAGTACCGTTAGTGCCAGTGCGAAAGAAGTGATATGGGAGATGTGTGATACATAGGCCGTATGCAGGTCATGCTCTTCAGCGTTCATGTATACCGTGCGCATTTGCAATTGATCCACCATATTTTCCACCATTTCCAGTGCATCTTCATCGCTGTTTTTCACATCGCAGAGCACCATGGTTTTATGGGTGAAGAGGTTACGAACAGCCGCATCAGGGCCAGAATACTCGGTGCCGGCCATCGGATGGGCAGCCACAAAGCGACCTCTGTTTGGATGACCGGCAACGAGTTGTAAGATATTTTTCTTGGTAGAACCAACATCCATAATTACTTGTCCCGGTTGTACTTTATCCATGATAATGGGCAGTACTTTCAGCACAGCATCCACAGGAATAGCGAGTACAACGAGATCCGAACGCTTCAGCGCCTCTTCCAGGGTAGCCCCTTCATCGATGATGCCCAGTTCTTTGGCACGCTGCAGGTGTGATTCCTGCTGATCTACCCCGATGATATGACTAGCCACACCTTTCTCTTTCAGGCTGATAGCCAGGGAACCACCGATAAGACCCGTTCCTATTATTGTAGCAATCATCGTTATTAATTATTAATTGTGTTTTTTATTCTTTCAATCGCCTCATCAAATACTTTGACATCCTGACAAAGGCTTACTCTGATATATCCGTTCCCGTTACTACCGAAGATGCCGCCAGGAGTAATGAATACGCGGGATTTATATAGTACTGCATCGCTGAGCGTATATCCATTATCATAGGTATCCGGTATTTTAGCCCATACGAACATTCCTACTTGGTTTTTATCGTACACGCAATGCAGCATATCCAGCAGTTGGAAAACTTTTTCTCTACGAGCACTGTAGATTGCATTCAGTTGGTCATACCAGTCTTTACCCAATTCCAGGGCTTTAACAGCTGCCATTTGTAAAGGTTGGAACATACCGGAGTCCATATTGCTTTTGAAGCGCAGCACCTCGTTGATCCATTCTGCTTTTCCTACTAGCATCCCTACGCGCCAACCAGCCATATTGGAGGACTTGCTGAGGGAGTTGAGTTCAAGTACCACATCTTTCGCACCTTCTTCTTGGAGGAGACTTACAGGCTCCTCATTGAGGATAAAGCTGTAAGGGTTGTCGTGGCAGATGAGGATATTATTTGCTTTACCGAAAGCGATTAGTTTCTGAGCGAATGCTCTAGTAGCTTTAGCGCCGGTAGGCATATTCGGGTAGTTTACCCACATCAGTTTCACTTTGCTGAGATCTGTTTTTGCCAGTGCGTCGAGGTCTGGCAACCAGTTGTTTTCAGCGGTCAGGTCATAATCTCTGACAGTAGCGCCGCTGAGGCTCACAGCAGAGCGGTAGGTAGGATATCCTGGGTTGGGTACCAGTGCTTCATCGCCTGTTTGGAGGTAGGTCATACAGATATGCATGATACCTTCTTTTGAACCGATGAGCGGGAGTACTTCCGTATCAGGATTCAGTGTCACATTGTAAAAGCGGTGGTACCATTCGGCCATAGCTTTACGTAGCGCGGGAATACCTTTATACCCCTGGTAAGCATGCGTATTAGGAAGAGCTGCATTCGTGTGCAGTGCTTCCACAACAGAAGGATGAGGAGGCAGATCTGGGCTGCCGATACCGAGGTTAATTACTTTGGTACCCTCTTGATTCATCTGTTCAATTTCGCGCAGCTTTTTGGAGAAGTAGTATTCTTCCGTGCCTTGTAATCTTTTAGCTACCTGTATGTGCATATAATGACCTGATTAAAGCGTTTTACCTTTTTTGTAGATACCTAATACTTTGAGGTGTTCGGTATGTTGTTCAATTTCTTTGAGTGCCTGTTGGAAATCCACTAGGTTATCGAATTCCATATCCGCGTGAAAGTAATAGTTCCATACTTTGGCGGGGATTGGGAAGGATTGCAGTTTAGAGAGATTAATACCCGCTTCTGCTATCCTGGAGAGCACGTTGGCGAGACTTCCGCGTTCGTGGCTAGTTTGGAAATACACGGATGCTTTATTGGCATCAGGTGCGGTTTCAACTGGTTTTTTAGAGACCGCGAGGAAACGTGTATAGTTATTTTTGTTGGTATGAATATTAGGAGCGATGATATCGAGTTCGAATATTTCAGCTGCGAGACTGCCAGCTATTGCTGCTGTAGATTTCAGCTTTTTGTGGCGAACATGTTTTGCGCTGAGGGCGGTATCTTCCGTTTCAACCAGTTTGATGTGGGGGTATTTTTCCAGGAAGTCCATACATTGGAGGAGCGCCATTGGGTGGGAATGTACCTCTCTGATGTCATCCATTGTTTGGCCTGGTAATACCATCAGGTGCTGGTTGATTTGCAGGTAGATTTCCCCGATTACGTGTAGGCCTGAGTTTTTGATCAGGCTGTAATTCGGTAAGATGCTGCCTGCGATGGAGTTTTCGATGGCCATGATACCGGCATCCACATCAGGTTGTGCTTTTACTTTTTTAACTAGTTCCGCGAAAGACGCGCAGTTTTCCGTTTCGATATGTTTACCGAAATACGATTGAGCAGCCACCTGGTGGAAACATCCTTCAAACCCCTGTATCGCAATTTTCATGTGTATGTGATTGATTGAATATTATTTTTAGTTGCTGTAGCAACTAGCTACTTAAAACAGAAAGGGCCCCGACAACGGGACCCTTTGCTATTTGAACTTTGATATGTAAAGTTTGATTATTGCAAACGAGTCCCCGGCTTCTTCGCATAAAAGAAGTAAGAGAAGTAATAAAAAAAGTAGCTAGTGAATTGCTTTTTCATATAATGAATATTGCTAAATCAAAAAGGCCTCCCGTTTCGCGGGAGGCCTTTTGTTAAGTATCTTTTATTTTAGAACACAAATGACCTCCCTATTCCTGGTACCAGAAATAATAAAAGCCAAAAAAACCAAAAGTCACTTGTGTGTTCATTATCGTGTTTGTTGTTTTTCGATAGAACAAAAATACAACGTGATTTTAATTATCCAATAGCCAAGACAGAAAAATACATTTTTTTCAAAAACACAGCCATTTCATTAAACATTTTCCAATACACATAAAAAATGGGCGGGTAGAATTAATGAAAAATGGGGTAATTACATTAATAATGTGAAAGCGGGCTAAGGCAGATTTTGGTATCTGGTCCTATCATATTGATCTGCTGCGAATTATTTTCTATAACCTTCAAAATATTTGGTTACTGCGTTGTGGATGAGTCTATTTAATCATTAATTTTAGAGAAATTACAAGAGTCATGTTTAAGTTAGATTTATTTACCATAGTACTTATTGTGGTTTACTTTTCAATAGTAGTAGGTGTTCCTTTGTTCATGGTTGTGAAAGCTTGTTTCTTTCCGATCAGGAAAATGAGGATTACAGGTAAATCCGGAACCACCGCCGAGTTGGATTTTAGAAAGAAAAATGATGTTGAATCCGTACTACATTTTGCGGATGTATTTCTTGGTCTTAAATAGTAAATCTTTTGGCAAATGTTAAACCCAAGGTCCTCCCCCCTGCCAAAGGAATTACCAACAACATTGATGACATAGCTGGAGCCGGTGGCGGTATGATATTACTGAAGCTGGCCCAAAACTTACCTGAAACCAGTCAACTGAAGTCCTGGTTAATAATTCTTGTGCCTGCATTTACCTTGTTAATGAAATATCTGTGGAGCTTCTGTTCCCCTGAGATAGTCTTTTTCATTAAAGGATACAAATCGAAGCGAGGCAGAAGAAGATTAATCACCCAAATCGATAATTTATTGAATGACCATTCTATCAGTGAGGCAAGTAAAGCAATGCTTCGAGAAAAAATAGAAAGGACAAAATTGTCTACTATAGAAGAATTGGAAGATCATCTCAAGTCGATTTCTTCTGTCGGATGAGGTAATTGATTGTCGTAGGCTTTGGCCAAACTGGAAAGGTATTAATAATTTGAGGAGAAGTAATTTTCCTTAAAAGGAGATGTTTTGCCTTGAAAGAATGGACTGTTATTAACAACTATTGGAAGAGAAACTGGTATAAGCGATAAAATAGGGAGAAGTAATTCTCCTCATTTAGGGATTTGCCTAGAAAAAGGTAGAAAAAGGTAGACGTGACGATACTGGGAGAAGCAATTCTCCTCATTTAGAGGTTTTGCCTAGAAAAAGGTAGACGTGACGATACCGGGAGAAGCAATTCTCCTCATTTAGAGGTTTTGCCTAGAAAAAGGTAGACGTGACGATACCGGGAGAAGTAATTTTCCTCATTTAGAGGTTTTGCCTAGAAAAAGGTAGACGTGATGATACCGGGAGAAGCAATTCTCCTCATTTAGAGGTTTTGCCTAGGTAAAGATAGATGTGATGATACCGGGAGAAGTAATTCTTCTCATTTAGAGGTTTTGCCTGAAAAGGTAAAGGTGAGGATACCAGGAGAAGCAATTTTCCGCTATTAGAGGTGCGGCTTAGGAAGAGGGAGAAGCGATGGTTCAGCCTGAATAGGGCTTGGGATTGTTATAAATTATATAAAAATAATAACCGTCCCGGGATACGGGACGGTTATTTATTAATATGCGTTGTGTTGCAAATTATTTTTTAGCAGCAGCAGAGTCAACAGCTTTAGCTACGGAATCAACTGCTTTTTTAGCAGAGTCAGCAACAGCACCTACTGCTTGGTTAGCAGCGTTTGCAGCAGAGTCAATTGCTTGAGTTGCTTGAGTTGCAGTAGAGTCAGCAGCTTTTTGTTCTGCACCACCACCGCAAGCAACTGCGAAAATACCGAAAGCGAGAGCTAAGAAACCAAATTTGATAACGTTCTTCATTGTACAATAATTTAGGATGTTTTTTGAATGATTTACCTTTTATACCCAGATCACCCAAAAGGTAACCCATTGTTTTAAAAAATTTTTTTTTCGGTACTTTGGGTTACCAAAAGCCTTTTAACTGTATTAAAGAGTGAAGCATATTCAAGACATAGGAAAAGACAAGGATTTATTGCTGGGATTGGCAAAAAGTGATGGTAAATCATTGGAAATCATCTATTCAGAGAACTTTCCGGTTGTTTTACGCATGATTTTGCAGCATAATGGGTCTGAGGATGATGCCAAGGATGTGTTCCAGGAGGCCATAATTGTATTATATGAGAAGGTATGTGGTGGGGATTTTACACTGACGAGCCGGTTAAAAACCTTTCTCTATTCTGTATGTCGTCATCTGTGGCTGAAAAAGTTACAAAGCAACCACGGCCTCTATGCATTACCAGAGGAACTAGAGGAAACTATCCCAGCAACGGACATAATAGATGAACACCAGGCGAAAGATGAGCAATACAAGATAATGGAACATGCGATGGGAAGTCTCGGGCAACCTTGTAAAACCATTCTGGAAGATTATTACCTCCACAAAAAGTCCATGCAGGAAATAGCGGAGAAATTTGGCTATACTAATTCAGAGAACGCCAAAACCCAGAAGTACAAGTGTCTGATGCGACTCAAAAAAATATTTTTCGATAAATACAATACATCATTATAAGCAGCCATGAAAGAAGATTTGTTTCTGATCAGCGAAATTGAGCGTTACCTGGAAGGGGAAATGAGCGTGCAGGAGAAAGCTGCCTTTGATGAACTGCGTCGTACCAATCCTCAAATTAACCGCCAGGTGGAAGAACACCAGCTCCTACTCCAGGGACTGGACCACATGAGCCGTCGTCAACAACTCCAATCCCAGATGGATGCTATCCACGGAGAATTGGATATGAGTACTTTATGTATGGAGGCGATGGAAGCCAATCAGGCTGCCAAACGGACCCGCATACGTCGTCGTACAATTACCAATTTGGCTGCCGCTGCCTGCATTGCCTTGGTGACTTCACTGTCTACCATTGCGATTCTACAAAACAACAGCCGCAATAAGTCTACCGCTCAGTATGAGGACGTTAGACGCGTACTGAACAATATTCAACGCTCTCAAAACGCCCTGATCAACGATATTAAAGATAAAAACAAGGCACCAATCAATCCTGGCACCTATGGTGGTACCGGTTTTGCAGTGTCTGGAAACGGTTATATTGTTACCAACCTCCACGTAGTAGCTGGAGCCGATTCCATCTATGTACAAAATACCAAAGGGGAAGCCTTTAAAGCGGTCAGCGTATTTGAAGATATTTCCAGCGATCTCGCGGTTCTGAAAATAGCAGACAGTACTTTTAAAAGTCAACCACTGCCATACGCACTCAAACCTCAAAGTGTTACACTGGGTGAGGAAGTATTCACCATGGGCTACCCAAGAGATGAAATCGTTTATGGCAAAGGTTATATCTCCGCCAAAACTGGTTTCAACGGGGATACAACTGCCTACCAAGTTTCCATACCTGTCAATCCAGGCAATAGCGGCGGACCTCTATTGGACGCTAAAGGCGATATCGTTGGTATTATCACTGGCAAACAAACCACCGCAGATGGCATCGCCTTCGCAGTGAAATCAGCACATCTTAAACGACTGCTGGATGAAATGCCAAAAGATAAGCAACCTAAAAGGGAATGGAGCCATAAAAGCAAACTGGAAGGCCTCAACCGTGTAGATCAGATCAAAAAAGTAGAGGAATTCGTATACCTCGTAAAAGTATACAACTAATCGGGAGTACGGAAAGCTACCACCAACTAACTGTTAATGCAAGAACGACAGTGAACTGGTTTTAGCTCACACTCCATAGTATACAACTAATCCATTCAAGAAAAGTCAATAGATAGCTATAATAATACACTATAGCAGGATACTCCATCTTGCGCTATAGCAATTAACTAGCCTTGATAAATTTGCTGATTAAGCTAATATTCAGTGATTATTTAGAACAATTATGAATTGTTACTTCTTATTTAGGTAACTATTCATTAGATTTGAAATAATTGAGAATAGAGGTAACAGCCAACTATCAGTAAATATGTTCCTCTAACATTAGGCAGCAATCCACCAGAATTGGAATAATTAACAAAAGAGGTTACAGCCAACTATCATTTTCAACCATAGTGAAGTAGTTCCTCTCTTAATAGGCAGCAATTCATCAGCATAGGAATAATTCATAAAAGAGGTAGCAGCAAGCTTGTTAGACCATAGTGAACCAGTTCCTCTTGCATGGGCAACTACTCGTCAGAATAGGAATAATTTGATTTAAGAGCAGCCAGCTTGTAAGGCCATAGTGAACCAGTTCCTCTTGCATGGGCAACTACTTGTCAGAATAGGAATAATTTGATATAAGAGCAGCCAGCTTGTAAGACTATAGTGAAGTAGTTTCTATTTCATTGGCCGCAACTCTTCAGATGCTGGACTATAAATTAAAGCGATGACAATTAACTTTCGTTTTAACTACTAGTGAAGTAGCTCCTCCGATTTAAGAGTAATGCATCAAATTTGGAACTTTTACTGAAGCAGTTTGCAATCAGCTATTGACCACTATAATCAAATGGATCTGGTATCTAGAATAGCCTATCAATAGTCCAAGAAACATAATAAAAAAGACTAAAAACAAGCATTTTTAGTGCAAAAGCATAAAAATTGAAAGTATTCTAAGCTGTGATATGTTGATCTGACACCTAAGGACAATTAAACCCTTCCTTCAGCACAACTAATGGAAAGAAGGCACGTGTCTCCCGAAATTATCACTTTAATCACGTTTTTAACTGAAGATGAAAAATAAAGAAAGGGCCTGCATGATGCAGGCCCTTTCGACTTATATTCAGTCTCTTTTATTTCTTCTTCCAGCTTTTAAATCGGTCTGTAATCCAGTAATATAAATCATTCGTATCCATGCCACGCATCTGATCATAGGTAGGATAATTATCTCGTATGAAATGCTGCAGTGAATCACCCGACAAACCAGTTACCCGACTTACCAATAAAGGAGTAAACCTGGAATCGATATACTTCTCCTCCTCCATCTTTAAGTAATTCTCCTTAAACTGCCGCTTTTGCTTCTCTTTCTTGGAAAAACGGGTGATCGGACTGAAAACAATTCCCGCACCCTGTGGCGTATTTCCCCCTGCCAACGGTTTATTAGGCAAATCCAGGATATAGCCATATTGTTCCCTTCTGGCAATGGAATCCAGTTGATATGGCGAATACTTCGCACTGATATCCACCCCTTTCAGGAATTTACTGGTTACCGTCATTCTGATATTGATCGTCTGTTCCCCAGAAGCCGAAGTAACCGTTACCGTGTCGGAATTATACCCTACGAAAGAAACAGTAAGCCTATCTCCACGAGAGGCCGTAATCCTGTAAAACCCACCCTGGTCTGTAACGGAATGCTTTCCAGTTTTGAGGTTAGTAACGGTGGCATAAGGCAACACCAACCGGTTGGTATCAGATACCACCCCGGATACCGTCACCTGCGCCTGAACGAGCTGTATGGTTAACCATCCCCATGCACAGCATAAGGCCAAAATGCGGGCAAATTGCTTCATAATTTTCCTGTATTAGTTTAAATCCTAACGAACAACTCTTTCATTTCAACAGCTCAGACACTTCTTATGTTCAAGTTATTAACAATACAATATTAGGGGTTTAGTCTTTTATTAAAGCAAAAAATCCTTGCAACACGCAGTTGCAAGGATCTATGTTATTTGCTGCTGCGCCAGTAGCACAGCCATCTAATTTGTTAATTTTTACAGGATTTCTGTCTTGATGCAGGTATCAAATGTTCTTGTCTCACCTGGCGCCAGTTGTACTAACCCCAACCCATTATTGAAGGCATTGGGAGCACCCGTCAGATTTTCAATGGCAATACTATTGCGATGCGGCGGAATATATATCTGCAATACCGGATAGTTTTCCCCAGGGAAGAAACTGATACGAATCTGCTTTTTCGGATCATACAGTACCGCTAACGGTTGCGCCTGTACGAAATCTAACAGGAAAGAATTGTCCAACTCCACACCCGCTAGCAGCTTACCTTTTGTAAACTCCGTATAAGGCAACACCTTTCCGGTAGGAATCAGCTTGGCGTCGAATTCTACAATTTCCTTTGATGCAAATGTCAGTTCCAGTTCATCAACGGGAGTACCTGTGGTGAAATAAGGATGCCATCCGTCCATCAGCGGCATGATATCATTACTTCTGCTGGTGATACTCGTGCTTACCTGCAATTCATTGCCTGGCAAAAGCGTATAAGTTGCTGTGCAATCATACGCAAATGGATATCCTGCATCGTGCTGTTCATAGCTGTAAGCCAGTGTCAAAGATGCTTTGGTGTCATCGGCATGTTGTGCCACCACTTTGAATGGAGCATCGTACAGTAAGCCATGAATGGCATTTCCCGGCGCTATGGTCTGTTCCAGCACATAGTCTTTTCCATTGAAGGTATACCGAGCATCTTTAATCCTACAGGCATATGGACTTAGTTTTACATTCTTAAAGCTGCTTTTCAAATCCTGCTGCATATCGGCCAGGTCGCGATAACTATCAATCAAATTGAGGGTTTCCGCTCCTTTTGTAACCTTAAAACCGTGCAGCAATGCACCGTGTGCAGGGATGATTTCAACTGTGGCGCCAGCACCATCCTTCAGCGCTACAATATCAAAGCCTGCTTCATGTATTGAATGAATACTAAATCTCATTGTTCCTGTTTTTGAAATAAGGGCTTACAAATTAATTAAAAATATTAAATACAATTGTTAATAATATTTTCCAGCCATTCCTGTTTACCGCTGATCAGCTTAGGTTCCGGACCAGCAGCAGCGAAGTTGCGGAGGTCTTCCAGGGTCAGTTGACCTGCTTCGAATTCTTTACCTTTTCCACTATCGAAGGAGGCATATCTGTCCTTACGGAATTGCTTATACGTAGTTTGTGTCAGTACCTTTTCCGCTACAATGGCTGCGCGTGCAAAGGTATCAATGCCACCAATATGCGCGTGGAAAATATCTTCCAGATCAGTAGAGTTACGACGGGTTTTAGCATCGAAGTTTACGCCGCCACCAGCAAATCCGCCAGCTTCCAGGATGATCAGCATGCTCTCAATCAGGTCATTCAGGTTGGTAGGAAACTGGTCAGTATCCCAACCATTCTGTGCATCGCCACGGTTAGCATCTATGCTTCCCAACATACCAGCATCAGCGGCCACTTGTAGTTCGTGCTGGAAGGTATGTCCTGCCAGGGTAGCGTGGTTTACTTCTATGTTCAGTTTAAAATCCTTGTCCAGTCCGTAATGGCGGAGGAATCCGATAACAGTAGCGCTATCGTAATCATATTGATGTTTCGTAGGTTCGCAAGGTTTAGGCTCGATGAAGAAAGTACCTTTAAATCCTTGTTTGCGGGCATAATCACGCGCCATAGTAAGGAAGCGGGCCAGGTGTTCCTGTTCCCTTTTCATATTGGTGTTCAGTAAAGTCATATAACCTTCGCGGCCACCCCAGAAAACATAGTTTTCCCCATTGAGGGCAATAGTAGCATCCAGGGAGTTTTTCACCTGAGCGCCAGCATAAGCCACCACAGAGAATTCTGGGTTGGTAGAAGCACCATTCATATAGCGTGGATTACTAAATACATTGGCGGTTCCCCAAAGTAATTTCACACCACTCGCCTGCTGCTTTTCTTTTGCATAGGCCACTATTTGCTGCATGCGACTTTCATACTCCGCTACGTTGCTACCTTCGTCTACCAGATCCACGTCGTGGAAGCAGTAGTATGGCAGTCCCATTTTAGTGATGAACTCAAAAGCAGCATCCATTTTATCTTTCGCGCTCTGAACAGCATCGGTGGCGGTCAGCCATGGGAATTGCTTTGTACCAGGACCGAATGGATCTCCACCGGTGCCACAGAAGGTATGCCAGTATGATACCGCAAAGCGAAATAATTCTTTCATTGATTTGCCAGCGATGATCCTGTTTTCATCATACCAGCGATAGGCCAACGGATTATCCGTATTAGGGCCTTCATAGTTGATTTTACCGATGCCTTTAAAATACTCGCTGTTTCCAAGTGTAATACTCATAACTATGTGGATTTTTAAAATTTAGAGATTGTCAGCATTTTCACCGAGGGAAAGTTGCTGTTTCAGTCCATACAGCCAATGACCGTATGCATCCCGGTACTGTTGCTGTAAGTGTGACTGTGGTTCAATCACCGCCAAACATTCCATACCATGGAAGGCTGACTTAAAATTATAATAGCCTGCGCCGGTGGCTGCCCCTCTGGCCGCACCCTGAGCACCGTCTGTATTGTATAGCTCAATCACCACATTGGCAGTATTTGCGAATGCTTCGCGGAAGAGCGGACTAAGGAACATGTTTGCCTGTCCTGCGCGTACACGGTGTATAGAAGGTCCCATTTCTGCCATGATATCCATGCCATAATTCAGACCAAATACAATCCCTTCCTGCACTGCGCGCAGCAAGTGCGCTTGGCTATGAAGATTAAAATCGAGTTGACTAACGGTAGCCCCTATACGCATATTGCCCAAGATTCTTTCAGCGCCATTGCCAAATGGAAATACCTGTAATCCGCCGGCGCCAATAGGTGCAGTGGCGGCCAGTTCATTCATTTCTGGGTAGCTCATATCTCCTACGGCCGATTTCAGCCAACTGTTGGCGATACCGGTACCATTGAGGCACATCAATACGCCATTGCGTACGCCGCCACCATCCATGTTATTGACATGCACGAATGTATTGACTCTGCTCTGGCTATCGTGGGCATGTTGATCGCTGACAGCATATACGACGCCGGAAGTACCCGCTGTGGTAGCAGCTTCGCCGGGCTGTAGTACGTTCAGGGAGAAAGCATTGTTAGGTTGATCGCCAGCTCTGTAAGTAACAGGCGTACCTGGATGAAGACCCAGGATATCCGCGGCAGCTTCCGTTAGTAGGCCTTGCTCTCCGAAGGTAGGCACTATCGTGGCCAGCAATGCGGGATCAATGTTGTAATATTTTAATAGTTCGTCGGCTATGGATTGACGGGTAAAATCCCAGAAGGTGCCTTCAGAAAGGCCAGATACCGTAGTGGCGATTTGACCTGTGAGCTTCATGGCAATGTAGTCTCCCGGTAACATAATCTTATGTATACGCTCATACACATGCGGTTCATTTTCCTGTACCCAGCGCAGCTTGGAAGCGGTAAAGTTGCCTGGTGAATTCAACAGGTGGGTGAGACAATATTTCTCGCCCAATGCCGTGAATGCCTGACGGCCCGTTTCTACAGCGCGACTATCACACCAGATGATAGCAGGTCTCAGCACCTGCTGCTGTCTGTCTACGCATACCAATCCATGCATTTGATAAGCGATGCCAATACCCTTTACAATCTTAGGATCGAAGCTGAATTGCTGTTGCAATAACCTCGTGGCATTAATTATTTCACTCCACCACCGATCCGGGTCTTGCTCTGCCCAACCAGTATGTAAAACCTGCATGGGCATTTCCCTGGAAGGGCTGATAGCACTGGCCAGACATTTACCAGAATCGGCATCCAGTAATGCCGCTTTAATGGAGGAAGAACCTATATCGTAGCCTATAAAATACATATCGAATGATTTTTCGTTGGCAATAGATATTCAGCGGTCGCACCAAAATGGTGCGACCTACTGAAGTTATTTATTTTTAAGATTAAACGACTACCAGAAAACAGTGTAGAGTGCCATCAGGACACCGCAAATCAGCACTGCGCCAACAGTAAAGCCCAGTGATGGTTTGAACATAGAAGCATCGATGGCAAGTCCTTTCGGATTGTCTACGCTCTTAGGATTAGCCAGGGTGATAATCACCATACCAATCACGCAGATCAGAAATACGATACCCATTCTGTCGATGAATGGAATTTCAAACAGTCCTGAATCCGGGTTCATTACAGATAAGCCGATGGCGTTCAGGCCTTCTAAGTTTGCGAATCCAGGGAGGAATTTGAAGAAGAAAGACAGCATCAGACCACCGATCATAGCGAACAGTGCTGCGCTGGAAGTAGTGCGTTTCCAGAAGAAGCCCAGTGCAAACATGGCGAATACGCCCGGAGATACGAAACCGGTATATTCCTGGATGAACTGGAAGCCTCCTTTTTTGTCGATACCGAGGAAGTTAGAAATTACCACCGCAATCACCATGGCTATCACTACCACCCAACGGCCAACGCCTACGATTGTCTTTTCATCTGCATCTTTATTATAGATTTTCTTATAAATATCCAGGGAGAAGATTGTGGAGATACTATTCGCTTTACCAGCTAAAGATGCCACTACAGCGGCGGTCAGGGCTGCAAAAGAAAGACCTTTCAATCCAACCGGCAGCAGGTTCAGCAGTACAGGATAAGCGTTATCCGCATTTAAAGAACCATTTTTCATCATTTCCTGCTGGAACTGACCTTCTTTCCAAAGTACAAAAGCTGCGATACCTGGCAACACCACGATGATAGGCATCAGGAGTTTCAGGAAACCCGCGAACAACAAACCATTACGAGCCGTTTTTAGATCCGCACCCAAAGCACGCTGTGTGATGTATTGGTTACATCCCCAATAGTTCAGGTTTACAATCCACATACCTCCAATCAATACACTCAGTCCAGGTAAGTCCAGGAATTTCGGATTCTCCTTATGGATAATCATGTGGAAATGGTCGCTGGCATGTTGTGTCATCAGTTTGAAGCCATTCAATACGCCTGTACTACCAAACTGGCTGGATACCAGTTGGAGGGCCAGGTAAGTAGTGGCCAGACCTCCCAGGATCAAGAAAAACACCTGGATTACGTCTGTATAACCGATTACCTTCATACCTCCCAGGGTGATGATGATGGCAAATATCGCCAAGCTCACCATACACACGTAGAAATTAATACCAGAAATGGTAGTAATGGCCAGTGCGCCCAGATAAAGGATAGATGTAAGGTTCACAATCACGTACAATAGCAGCCAGAATACTGCCATGATGGTAGCTACCGTTTGATTATACCTGCGTTCCAGGAACTGGGGCATGGTATAGATCTTGTTTTTAAGGTAAATAGGCAGGAAAAAGACCGCCACCACTATTAGCGTAGCAGCTGCCATCCATTCATAAGTGGAAATAGCCAACCCTATATTGAAGCCGTTTCCAGACATCCCGATAAACTGTTCAGCAGAGATGTTGGATGCAATCAGGGAAGCACCAATGGCCCACCAAGTAAGAGAACCTTCAGCAAGAAAGAAATCTTTTGAGTCGGTTGTTGCCTTCTTTTTCTTCTTGTAAATGTAGTACCCGTATCCCGCAACGATGATAAAATAAATGAGGAAAACAAGGTAATCAAGATAATGCAGCGTGTGATTCATAACGTTCAAACGTGGTTGTTAAAATTAATAGCGGAACAATTTAGCGAAATAAATGTAAAAAATACCCTTACATCCCATCAAAACTAAAAACCGCAGTCAAAAATCTGCGGTTTTTAGGGTGGGTTCAAAACTATCATTTTCTGTCACATATCAAAGTCCGTTAACAAAAAATGTAACATTTGACACCCATCAAATTTACCGAACAATACCTTCCAGGGCTACTGTCTGGCCTTTTGCGGGTTGCAGTTGCACGGATTTTCCATTATACGTCACCGTTACCTTTTCACCTGTGAGCGATTTCAAACTGCCTTTTGTAAGCTGATGATCTTTCCAGGAAATACTTACTTCAAAACCTCCCCTGGTCCGGATACCAGAAATATTTCCCTCTTTCCAGGCAGCAGGGAGGGCAGGCAGCAACTCAATTACACCATCATTACTCTGAACTAGGGCCTCAGTGATACCAGCCGCTGAACCGAAATTACCGTCGATCTGGAATGGTGGATGATCATCAAAAAGGTTGCTGTAGATGGATTTCTTAAACAATGCCTGTACGTTTTCATATACCTTCTCCCCATCTTTCAAGCGGGCATAGAAGTTAATGATCCATGCACGAGACCAACCAGTATGGCCACCACCATGCGACAGGCGGTATTCCAGGGTTTTACGGGCCGCGGCATAGAGGTCTGGCGTATGTTCATTGATTTGATTTCCTGGGTACAGGCTGAATAAGTGCGACATATGTCGATGACCTGGATCTTCTTCCTTGTATTCTTTGATCCATTCCAGGATACGGCCGTCCTGCCCTATCTTGGTGGGCGGAAGCTTGCTAATGACCTGTTGCATGCTATCAGCAAAGGCAGCATCTTTTTTCAGTATATGCGCTGCCGTTATATAGCGGGTCAGGAATTCGCGGATAATTTGGTTATCCATCGTAGGACCGTAGGTAAGTGATTGATTTTTACCTGTTACGGGATCTACATACCAGTTTTCAGGAGAGTAGGCCGGCGCGGAAACCAGGTATCCTTCCGGACTTTTCACCAAGAAATCCTTGATAAACTGTGCATGTTCATACATCGCGGGATAAGCGGTATCCGACAGGAACTTCAGATTACGGTTGTAATCATAGTGATCCCAGAAATGCATCAGCACCCAGGTGGTGCCCATCGGGAAAGTGCCGTAAAACATTTCATTCTGTAACCCAGTTTTCCCGAAAGCATCCGTAGCATGGTGCATCGTCCAGCCGCGGGCACCGTACATTTTACGCGCCGTCATACGACCTTCCGGACGAATATTATTGATAAAATTCACCAGTGGCAACACCGTTTCCGACAAATTACCAGATTCCGCTTGCCAGTAATTCATCTGGAGGTTGATATTGGTGTGGAAATCGGACTGCCAAGGGGCATTGATATGATTATTCCAGATACCTTGTAAGTTAGCCGGCAAAACACCTGGTGCGCGGGAAGAACCCAGCAAGAGATATCGACCATACTGGAATAACAACGTGGTTAACTCTGGATCATAGGCCCCATTTTTAACGGCTTGCAACCTTTCATCGGTGGGAATATCCTTTCCATCGGTACCTAGGGAGAATTGTACCCGGTTCATCAAAGCAGCATGGTCTTTCACATGCGCGGCCAGGAGACTTTCCCAAGATTGGCCTTTCAGCTTAGCAGCCGCTTTGTTCAGCAACTGTACAGGGTCTGTATTATCGTTTATAGAGAGACGCGGGAAATCATAGTTGGTAGCGCCATCGATGAGTAGCACTATTTCGCTGGCTCCTTGGATCTTCAGACTGTCGGTTACTGCATTTAGGGTACCGTTCTGTTTCACTACGGTCACAGATCCTGCGAATTTCATATGTTTCCCTTCTGGGCCTTCTGCGGGGTTTGTATCCACAATTTGACCGCTGAGTAAAATACGATTAATGCCTGCTGTGCGGGTAGTGCAATCCTTGTACAAAGTGGTAGCTCCTTTGCTATCGTCTGGGCGGTTCACGTAAATGGTAGTGTTCAGGGCTTTAGGCGTACTGGCGGTAAGTCTTACTACCATTACATTTCCCGGAGCAGAACTGAAGGCTTCTTCTTTATATGTCACGCCCTCTTTCGTATAGGTACTGGTAACAACACCTGTGGTGAGATCCAATTCCCTAGAAAAATTGCTAAACTCCCGCCTATCCATGAGGAGGTTTACATTCATCAGGGTTTGATAGGAACGGAAGCTCCTGGCCAGTGTGGTGGAGTTTTCACCATTTACGGCTACCATGTTGGGACGAGCCAGGGCAGCGGCTTCTGACGTTTTCCCTTGGAACAGGAGTTGTCTTACGGTATCGAGTACACGAAGACTACCAGGGTTAGCGTCATTGAATTTCACGCCAGCCCAAAGGCTTTGTTCGTTCACTTGAATAGTTTCTGATTGGGGATGACTGAAGACCATGCCTCCTAGTCGGCCATTGCCTATGGGCAAGGCTTCCATCCATTTTTCGGCGGGCTGTTTGTACCACAGCTTTAAGGGTTTCTGCTGCGCAAACGTGGAATTGGTCGCCAAGAGGGCGAATACTAGCAACTTTCTCATTGCCCCAAAATATGTAAAATAGAAAGCCCTGTCAATACTGGGGTTAAACGGGTATTAGGAACGGGGATAATAATCTTAGCAATGGATTGCAAAAAGAAGTGAATTTGACGTCTGCGACGTCAAATTCACTTCTTTTTTTTTCGTCGTCCCTGGCCGCTGGCCAGGGACGACAGACAGGAGAGTTTTGCCTTTTTCTTATTTGGATTTTTTTCAGTATTTGCTCATTACAAGTAGGGCATTATTGCATTGCCATATGGGCTAGTTGTGCTCCTACCTTTGATCCTATGGCAACGCCCATCCCTCCCATTCTTACGCCTAGTGTGATATTAGTGGAATGATTGCGGATGATGGGTTGTTTGGTTTTTCCGAAGGCCATAATGCCGGTCCATCTGTCGGCGATGGTGAAGGAGTGGTTAGGAAGAATAACCTTACGTAATAAGTTTTCTAGTTCATATTGAATGCGATCGTTGTAGGCGAAGCTGGTAGTGGATTCTCCGGCGAAATCCAATTGGCGGCCGCCTCCAAAGAGCACTCTACCTTCGAGTTCGCGGAAATAATAGAATCCTTCTTCAAAATGAAAAATTCCTTTGAAAGGGAGTCCTGGTATCGGATTGGTGATGAGCACTTGGCCGCGTCCCGGAACCGTGTCTCCCTGATCCTGCAACAACTCTTTTGTAAAAGCATTGGTACAAATGATGAGTTTCCGGGCGCTGAAGATTAGATCTTCCTGCAAGAGATGATGCGGCACAACCACATTTACGCTATGCTGCAAATCTTCCACTCTTGTAACCGTGGCGCCGGTTTTCACTTCAACGCCTAAACGAAATGCCAGGTCAATCAGGCTACGCATCATTTTCCCTGTATGTAATTCGCCTTCGTAATTATTGCTGACGATGGCTTTCACGGTATTTCGGTCGAATCCGAATTCGGGGAGTTTACTACTAGCGATTGAAAAAGCTTTCTGTGGGAAGAAGTGCCCTAGTAGGGAGTTCACTTGTTCTATTTTATCAAGTGCCCATTCATCGTGGGTGGTGATGAGTTCATAGCTACCATTTTCCGTATAGCCGATAGGGTTATCGCCCAGGCGTTGGCGGAGTAGTTGCAATCCTTCATACCGCATTTGGACCAACTGGAGCACGTCTGGCTCCGGCATGGTTTGCAGATCAGAGAGGATTTCCGTCAGACTACCGATACAGGCAAAGCCCGCATTTTTAGTACTGGCCCCAGTAGGCAATACTTCTCTTTCCAGTACCAGTACGCGGGCATTTTCATCCGCCTCTTTGATACTGATAGCGGCAGACAATCCTACAATTCCGCTGCCAACGATGATATAATCGTATTGTAGTAAGCTAGTTTTTTCCCAATAACTCAGCATCTCTCTAAAAATTTATACGGTACCAACAGAGCCGCCATCTACCCGAAATACGGCGCCAGTAATGAATGAAGCCTGTTCTGAAGCCAGGAAGGCAACGATGCCGGCTGTTTCCTCCATCTGACCTGCTCTACCCAATACTTGGTAAGGGCGATTTTCTTTCAGGAATGTACGGGTAGCCTCTTCCCTGGTTGTGTTTGCTTCTTTCGCTATTTTATCCAACATATCATCTAGCAATGGCGTACGGATAAAGGCCGGTGATACAGTGTTTACCAAAATATTATCCTTGCCATAAGCCATGGATAAGGTTTTGGAATAATTATTCAAAGCCGCTTTTGTAGCGTTATAATGTGCCATCATGCGATCTGGTTGAACTGCATTTTCTGAGGAGATATTGATGATGCGTCCGCCTTTTTCTTTCAGCATGACGGGAATCACGAGGTTGGTCAGCTCTACGACGCCAAAGAAATTGACTTCGAAGATATATCGCCACTGGCCTAGTGAGATTTCATTGATGGGCGCAATGGTATCAATGGTGCCGGCATTATTGACCAGGATATCTATACGTCCGTAGCGGTGCAAAGTAGCGGCCACTAGTTGTTCCAGATCCGACTTTATGGACATATCTGCTTGTACAGCGGTTACATCATAACCATCGAGGCGGAGCGTTGCAGCAGCGTCTTCCACCTCATCCGTATTCCTTGCGCTGATAATCACTTTAGCGCCTTCTTTCAGGAGCGCTTCTGCAATGGCTTTTCCAATTCCTTTGCTACCTCCTGTAACGATGGCTACTTTTCCTTTTAATTGCAGGTCCATATCGTAATATTTTGCATGATGAGTAATCGGGATACCAAAACCGTATTCAATCTACAAAATCCGTAGCTTAGTTAAAATTTTTTCCTCATGAACGCAACCCAAGCTTATGCGGCGCAAAGCGCCACCACTCCACTAGGCCCCTGGAGTTTCGAGAGGCGCCCAGTAGGTGCACATGATGTACGCATTGATATCCTTTACTGCGGCGTATGTCACTCCGATATCCACCAAGTACGAGACGAATGGGGAGGGTCTTTGTATCCAATGGTGCCCGGCCATGAAATTGTAGGCAGGATTACTGAAATCGGATCATCCGTAAAAAATTTCAAAGTAGGCGATCTCGCTGGCGTAGGCTGTTTCGTAGACTCTTGCAGGGAATGTCATCCTTGCAAAGCAGGAGAAGAACAGTATTGCGAAAAAGGCAATGCCGCCACTTACAACGGTACGGAGATGGATCGCAAAACGCCCACCTATGGCGGTTATTCCACCCAAATTGTAGTGGATGAAAAATACACCCTGCATGTGTCCGACAAATTACCCCTGGATGGCGTAGCGCCCTTGCTCTGTGCCGGTATTACCACTTACTCTCCGCTGCGTTACTGGAAAGTAGGCAAGGGACATAAAGTAGCGGTACTCGGTCTGGGTGGCCTAGGACATATGGCGGTAAAACTAGCGGCTTCTATGGGTGCAGAAGTAACGATGCTGAGTACCTCTCCTTCCAAAGAACAGGATGCCAGAAGACTTGGTGCACATCACTTTGCGCTGATCAAAGATGAGGAGCATATGAAAGCTTTGCGTAACCAATTTGATTTTCTCATCAACACCATATCTGCTCCACACGAATACAGTAAATACTTATCCCTGCTGAATCTGAATGGTGTAATGATCTGCCTCGGCGTACCGCCGGAAGCCTCTCAGGTGCCGGCTATTCAGCTTATCCTAGGACGTCGCAGCATAGCAGGTTCATTGATTGGTGGCATACGTGAAACCCAGGAAATGCTGGACTATTGCGCCGCTCACAATATTACTGCTGATGTAGAAGTGATTGACATCTCCAAGATAAATGAGTCTTATGAACGTATGATGAAGGGAGATGTGAAATACAGGTTTGTGATAGACATTGCCAGTTTGAAGAAATAGGCAGTAGTTATAACTAAAAAAGTAGCTGTATCAAAAAACCGGAATTGACTGCGTCAATTCCGGTTTTTTATTTTTTCGTGATGCCTGCCCGCTGGGCAGGGACGATAGTCAGGAGAATTTTGTTAAACGAGATAGCCGAACAGGTTATCATCTTTATTCAATTCTGTAAAATTCAGGTTGTACTTCCGGAAGTTGGCAATCAGCACATCATAGTCTTCTTTCCTTCCTAGTTCAATACCAATCAGTGCAGGACCGGATTCTTTGTTATGCTTCTGGATGTATTCGAAGCGGGTGATATCGTCATTTGGGCCCAGCATGTGATTCAGGAATTCTTTCAATGCACCTGGACGTTGTGCGAAACGTACAATAAAGTAATGTTTCAGTCCTTCGTAGAGCAGTGATCTCTCTTTGATTTCCTGCATGCGGTCGATATCGTTATTGCTACCGCTGATAACGCAGACTACTTTCTTCCCGCGGATTTCATCGGCAAAATCGTCCAGGGCCGCTATGGAGAGGGCGCCGGCAGGTTCTACAACGATGGCATCTTCATTATATAATTTCAGGATGGTGGAGCATACTTTCCCTTCGTTTACGAGGTGCATTTTCTCCAGTACTTCCTTGCAAATTTCGTAATTGAGTGTACCTACGCGTTTCACAGCAGCACCGTCTACGAATCTTTCGATTTCGTTGAGTGTAACAGGGCCGCCATTTTCCAGCGCGGTGAGCATAGAAGCAGCTCCTTCTGGTTCTACTCCGATGATACGGGTTTTAGGACTATACGTTTTGAAATAGGTACCAGTGCCGGCTGCCAAACCGCCGCCGCCTACTGGAACAAAGAGGAAATCAACCTGGGATTGATCCTCTAGAATCTCCACTGCTACGGTACCTTGTCCTTCAATAATTTTTGGGTTATCGAAAGGAGGAATGAAGGTCATGCCTGCTGCTTTCGTATATGCTTGTGCTTCTGCGGAACAATCGTCGAAAGTATCGCCGACTAAGCGAATTTCGATGTTCTCTCCGCCGAACATGCGCACTTGATTTACCTTTTGTTTGGGAGTGATAATCGGCATGAATACCACGCCTTTAATATTCATTGCTTTACATGCATAGGCAAAGCCCTGTGCATGGTTACCTGCGCTTGCACAGGTAACGCCTAATGCCAGCAAATCGGCAGGTAGGCTGCTAATCAGGTTATATGCCCCACGCAATTTATAAGATCGTACAATTTGCATATCCTCTCTTTTCAGATACACATCGCATTGATAACGTCTGGAGAGGGTTGCGGAGTAAGTGAGTGGAGTACGGTTAACAACTGGTTTCAGTTTTACCGCCGCATCCAGTATGTTGAGTGAGCTGACGCCCGTGGTAGTATTGGTGGACATAAAAAGAAAAAATTTGAAATAACAGGCTGCAAGGCAGCCCTGCAGCCTGTTATAGTATATTACGCATTAGGGCGCAGCTTGCGAACAGCCGCACCTGCTTGCCACATTTCGCTTTCGCGCAGTTCTTTCAGTTCTTCGTTCAGTTTCTCGCGGTAATCCGGAGTACTGTTGGAAGCGATTGAACGTGCAGCTTCTTTACCAGCAGCAACGCTAGCATACAGTTCGTCGAATACAGGCTGAGTAGCATCTTTAAACTTCTTCCACCAGTCGAGCGCACCGCGCTGAGCAGTAGTAGAGCAGTTAGCATACATCCAGTCCATACCATTTTCTGCTACCAATGGCATCAGCGATTGAGTCAGTTCTTCTACTGTTTCGTTGAAAGCTTCAGAAGGAGAGTGACCGTTTCTGCGCAGGGTTTCGTACTGAGCAGCGAAGATACCCTGGATACAACCCATCAGGGAACCGCGTTCGCCAGTCAGATCGGAGAATACTTCTTTTTTGAAGTCAGTTTCGAACAGGTAGCCAGAACCAACGCCGATACCCAGTGCCACAACGCGTTCTTTAGCGCGACCAGTAGCATCTTGGAAGATAGCGTAGCTAGAGTTCAGACCTTGACCAGCCAGGAACAGACGACGCAGGGAAGTACCGGAGCCTTTAGGAGCTACCAGGATAACATCCACGTCAGCAGGAGGAACGATACCTGTTTGATCTTTATAAGTGATACCAAAACCGTGAGAGAAGTACAGTGCTTTTCCAGGTGTCAGGTGTTTTTGCAGAGTAGGCCACAGGGTAATCTGACCAGCATCAGAGAGCAGGAACTGAATAATAGTACCTTTAGCAGCTGCTTCTTCAATGTCAAACAGTGTTTCGCCTGGTACCCAGCCGTCAGCAACAGCTTTATCCCAAGTTGCAGAGTTTTTACGTTGACCAACGATAACGTTAAAGCCGTTATCTTTCAGGTTCAGTGCCTGGCCTGGGCCTTGTACACCATAACCGATAACTGCAATCACTTCGTTTTTCAGCACTTCCCTAGCTTTTTCCATAGGGAATTCTTCTCTGGTTACTACTTGTTCGAGTACGCCGCCAAAATTGATGGTTGCCATGTTGTTTTCTTTTTTGCATTTGGCCCGTGTAGTACACGAAGCCAGGTGTGAATTGTGAATGAATAAGATGTCTAAGATTAATAGCTGGCTACGGATTTATCCAGTTCTTTCAGATGTTCATGGAAACGACGACTCCACTTGACAATCGCTACGCGCCCGCTTTTAGTATATTCTATCAGCCCATATGGTTCCAGCTTCTTGATAAAATCAACCAGCTCTTGCTGATGGCCTGTTTTTTCTATTACGAAATAGTCGCCGGTAATAGTGAGAATACGTGCATTATTCTCGCGAATCAGCTTCTCCACATCTCCGGCAGTATGTAATGCCTTGGTAGAGATTTTATAGAGAGCCAGCTCCTGGTATACCACCTCGTCTTCCTCATGTACAAATGCACGGTGAATCTCAATCAGCCGCTCAATCTGTCCGACTACCTTGTCCAGCAGTTCGCGTGTAGACATTACCGTTATAACAAACTTGTACACACCAGGAATCTCTGTTTCAGCAGTGGTAAGACTGGTGATATTGATGCCCCTGCGGGTAAAGATGATGGTGATACGGTTGGTGATACCTATACGATCCTCCGTATATACCGTGACTGTATATTCTTTTTGCATAAGTCCTGTTGTGAATTACTGATAAACAATACGCGTGAATGCTGCGGTACTACTCTAAGCGAATAGAGGAGACCGGAGCTCCTGCAGGTACCATAGGGAATACGTTATCTTCTTTTTCCACCACAATTTCCAGCAGGTATGCGCCTGGTGTAGCGAGCATTTCGTCGATTGCTGATGACAGGTCTTCCCTTGCTGATACTTTCTTACCGGGGATAAAGAATCCTTTGGCAATCTGTACAAAATCAGGATTAGTCATTTCAGTGGAGGAATAGCGTTTGTCAAAAAACAGTTGCTGCCATTGTCTTACCATTCCCAGGAAGTTGTTGTTCAGGATGACCATTTTCACACCAATCTGTGATTGGTAAATAGTTCCCAGTTCCTGTAATGTCATTTGGAAGCAGCCATCGCCAATTACGGCTACGACCTCTTTCTCTGGAGCGCCCATTTTTGCGCCCATAGCGGCAGGTACAGAGAAGCCCATTGTACCCATACCACCGGAGGTAATGTTAGTATTTGGATTTTTAAAACGGTAGTAGCGAGACGCGATCATTTGGTGTTGGCCCACGTCCGTCACCAGGATGGCTTCACCCTTTGTTTTCTCGGAGATCAGTCGTACCGCTTCTGCCATTTTTATTTCACCCGTCTCTGGATAGAGTTCGCGGTGCTGCACTTTATCGTATTCTTTTTTGTGACCAACTTCGAACTCCTTTAGCCATTCGTCGTGGCGAGCAGGCATGATCAGCTTGTTCAGTGCTTCCAGCGCTGTTTTCGCATCTGCATGAATAGCTACATCTGCACGGATGATTTTATTGATCTCAGCGGCATCGATTTCGATATGGATTACTTTCGCTTGTTTAACGAAAGTATTCACGTCGCCGGTTACACGGTCGTCGAAGCGCATACCTACTGCAATCACGAGATCACATTCGCAAGTGAGCATGTTGGGTGCATAGTTCCCGTGCATACCCAGGAGACCGCCGTACAGCGGATGATCCACTGGTACAGCAGATAATCCGAGCAGTGTAGAAGCAACAGGGATCTGCGCTTTCTCTGCCAGTTCGAGGAGTTGATTTTCAGCGCCAGCAATCAATACGCCATGACCACAGAAGATATATGGTTTCTTAGCGCTATTGATCAGTGCAGCCGCTGCTGTTACCGCCTCATTATCCAGTTCTGGGATAGGCTGATAACTGCGGATGAACTCACATTTTTTGTATTCGAATTCACATTTGCCTACCTGTGCATTCTTGGTAATATCCACCAACACAGGGCCTGGACGGCCACTGCGGGCAATGTAGAATGCTTTGGCAATAGCAGCAGGAATATCTTCCTGTTTTGTGACTTGTATATTCCATTTAGTGATAGGCATGGTAATACCAATCACGTCTGTTTCCTGAAAAGCGTCAGTACCTAAGAGAGAAGCAGCCACCTGACCAGTGATGCAAACCATAGGTGTACTGTCCATATAAGCATCTGCCAGACCTGTTACCAGGTTGGTAGCGCCTGGGCCGGAGGTAGCAAAAGCTACGCCCACCTTGCCGGAGCTGCGCGCATAACCTTGAGCGGCATGCGTCGCACCCTGTTCATGCCTTACAAGTATATGATGCACTTGATCCTGAAAATCGTACAGGGCGTCATAGATTGGCATAATAGCACCACCAGGATAACCGAAGATCGTTTCAACGCCTTCTGCTACGAGGGAACGCATCAGCGCTTCTGCGCCGGTGATTACAGGTTTAACGTCTAACCGCTTATCGGCTTCTTTCTCAGCCTTCATCGGTAACACATCCTTCTGTTGCATTTTTTACAAGTTTTGCGTACTTAAATAAAATTCCATTGGATGCTTTCAATGCAGGTTGTACCCATTTAGCACGACGAGCTGCCAGCTCTTCATCGCTCACTTCTACATTGATGATATTGTTCACTGCATCTATTTCGATAATATCGTTGTCTTGAACGAGGGCAATATTTCCGCCTTCAAAAGCTTCTGGCGTGATATGTCCTACTACGAATCCGTGTGTACCACCGGAGAAGCGGCCATCGGTGATCAGTGCCACGCTTTTGCCTAATCCTACACCCATGATAGCGGAAGTAGGTTTCAGCATTTCAGGCATACCTGGCGCACCTTTAGGGCCTACTTGGCGGATCACCACTACGTCCCCTTTTTGCACACGACCTGACTGGATACCAGCGATGAGTTCAAACTCACCATCGAATACGCGGGCAGGGCCTTTAAAGCGTTCGCCTTCTTTACCAGTGATTTTAGCAACAGAGCCTTGTGTAGCGAGATTGCCGTATAATATCTGGATATGTCCGTTTGCTTTCAATGGTTTTTCCAGCGGAACGATAATATCCTGTTTTTCGAAGTCAATATTTGGTACGGACTCCAAATTTTCTGCGATTGTTTTACCGGTTACTGTCATGCAGTTTCCGTGTAGGCGTCCCTGTTGTAGCAGGTATTTCATCACTAATGGTACACCTCCGATATTGTGGAGGTCTTCCATCAGGTATTTACCACTAGGCTTCAGGTCAGCGATCAGTGGAGTGGCGTCGCTGATGCGTTGGAAATCTGCTAAAGTTAACTGTACCCCAACAGATTTAGCGATCGCGATGAGATGCAGTACTGCATTGGTACTACCACCCAGTGCGATGATGACAGTGACTGCATTTTCAAATGCTTCTTTTGTCATGATATCGCGGGGTTTAATATCTTTTTCTAAGAGCAGACGGATATATTTACCAGCATCTTCACATTCTTTCTTTTTCTCCGGGCTCAAAGCGGGGTTGGATGAGCTGTAAGGCAAGCTCATACCGAGTGCTTCTGCAGCAGAAGACATCGTATTGGCAGTGTACATACCACCACAAGCGCCAGCGCCTGGGCAAGCATTGTGTACGATACCTTTGAAGTCTTCATCTGCAATGGTACCAGCCATTTTCTGGCCTAGTGCTTCGAAAGCAGAGATGATATTGAGGTCTTGACCTTTCCATTTTCCGGGAGCGATAGTACCGCCGTACACCATGATAGACGGGCGATTGAGGCGACCCATTGCCATGAGTGAACCAGGCATATTTTTATCGCAGCCAGGTACGGTGATCACCGCATCATAGTATTGTGCACCCACAACAGTTTCAATAGAATCAGCAATCAGATCGCGGCTGACGAGAGAATAGCGCATACCTTCCGTACCGTTGCTAATACCGTCGCTGACGCCGATAGTGTGGAAGTTAAGTCCGACCAGATCATTTGCCCAGACGGCTTTTTTAACATCCTTAGCGAGGTCGTTGAGGTGCATATTGCAGGTATTGCCATCATAGCCCATGCTCACCACGCCTACCTGTGCTTTTTTCAGATCTTCGTCTGTCAGACCAATCCCGTGCAACATAGCTTGTGCGGCTGGTTGCGTAGGATCTTGCGTGATCGTTTTGCTGTACTTGTTCAATTCCATTGCTGTGAGTTATTATAGTTCAGATTACCAATGGTTTATAGTAACCCTATTTTAAAAGTTGGTTTAAAATTAGCCGGTGGGGATTTGATATTCAAACTAAGAATTCATTTTAAACCGGTCTTCAAATTTGGCTTCATCGCCCGAAAACCCTTTACAGTTGAGGGTTTTTACTTTTTCGTTTTACAGTCTTCAAAAAAATCAGAAGGCATTAAGCATGAAGTATAAAGCTAATTACATTGACTGAAGTCGAGTTGCTGTTACGCATTTCATAATAACTCCGGAGGCTTCATACTCAATGCCTTTTGAAATATTTTATGCCAGTTGCGGTGTACGTTCGAATGCTGTTTCCAGTACTCTTGCTTTATAAGCCTGTTGTAGCACTTTACCGAGAGATGCTGCCCATGGTTTGCCGAATGCCTGACCATCCAGGGATTCGAGACCGATTACCTCAGCAGCGGTACCACAGAACCATGCAGCATCTGCTTGTTTGAGTTCATCGATAGTGAAGAGTTTTTCTTCCAATGGGATATTCAATTCTTGGCAAAGTTCAATAACGGTGGCACGGGTGATACCAGGGAGGATAGAGCCAGGAGGGGGAGTGAATACTTTACCGTCTTTTTCGAAGAATACGTTGGCACCTGGTCCTTCTGCAACGTAACCTTGCTGATCCAGCAGCAGTCCTTCATCGTAGCCTTTTTCTTTGGCTTCCTGCGAGGCGAGTATGGAGTTTACATAAAGGCCTGCCGACTTAGATTCGATCTTGAAAGCTTTCGGATTTGGACGTTCGAAGGAGGAAGTCATTACTCTGAGTAGTTTTTCACCAAGGTAAGCGCCCCATTCCCATGCGCAGATCAAGATGTGGCTTTCTGCTGCGGCTTTGAGTGTCATGTTTGGCGGGCAGAACACCAATGGTCTGATGTATGCTTCTTCCATGTTGTTCATCTCCAGCATCTTGTAGGTAGCTTCGATCAGTTCTTCATTTGTCCACTTGAAAGGGATATGGATTAATTCGCAAGAGCGACGGAGCCTGTCGTAGTGTTCTTTTGCTTTGAAGATTTTAACTTCTCCGTTTGCGGTTTTGTAGGCGCGGATGCCTTCAAAAACAGCGTATCCGTAGTGGAGAGATTGTCCATACAGGTCAGTAGTAGAAGCAGATGCTTTGCGGAATTCACCGTCGAGATAAATAATGGTGTTGTCGTTGTAATAGCTATACATAAAATTGAAATTATTAACAGTCAATAGTGGTCAAAAAAAAAGCCTTCCTCTTTGCGGAGGAAGGCGTATCTCAGTGTGTTATATGCACGTGTACCTATCCCCCATACTGGTGGCTAATAATGACAACGACAATAATCACGACCTTTGTGATCGCCCAGTTCAACTGAGGAACAATGTGATTAAGTTTTATATTGTCTTTATATTCCCACATGGAGGATTGTGATATTTTTTTCTATCGATACAAAAGTATTCGTGAAAAAAATAAAAAACAATAAGGCGCTAAATTTTTCGTCAAAAATTAATTGCTATAAGGGATTTTGAAAATATTCAAAAATCAATGCGGTTAGTTAGGGGTTTTCTAAACAAATTGCAATTTTAATAGTGAGATGACAGTGTGGATTTTGTGTAGAAATGACCATTTTTTGCTTTTCAGCGGATTTTTGTCGGAATAAAAAACGGTCGCGTTGCGACCGTTTTTTATTCCGATGCGGCATATGTTCCCCCGCGATGCGGGGGAACATATACATTAAGGGAAACATTTCATTGAAATAAGGAGGCCGTTTCCAGCGGAAACGGCCTCCAATAGCTTCATTTCTTTTGTTCACTTTCTAAACCTGTTCACTGACACGCAGGCATTTATTAATTATTTCCTGCAAAACATCTTGTTTTTCGATCAATCGCTGAAGTAATGTCAGTTGATTTTTAGCACGATCAAAATTATGAGTTGGGTACTTGATTGGGTAATAGACATCCCCGTTCAGATAATCTGTGAGGAATCGTATTCCCTGCATGTAGATCATGAACTTTCCTGCGAAGAACAGTTGTTCTTTTTCCACTTTGGTAAGTGTACCGCCAATTTCTCCGAGATATCCCTGCATTAATGCTTCGAAATACTCTTCGCGGATAACGACTTGCGTGAAGTCTTTCTCTTCTTCAGACACAGGGCAGACGTAAGTTCTCACCATGTCGCCGAGATCAGAGATGATTTTTCCCGGCATCAGCGTATCCAGGTCGCACACACATATACCTTCGAAAGTATCCTTATTGAGTAATACGTTATTGATTTTGGTATCGTGGTGCATCAGATGGTCCCTGAATTCCGGGTTTGTCTTCAACTGCTCATACGTCACTGCGATATCGGAGTAGCGGAGGAATTCATCAATCATCCCTTCTGCAGCATTTCTTCTTTCTTCTGAAGCATGACGTATAGCTTCCTGGAAGGCGGCATAACGCAGCGTAAGATTGTGGAAATTTGGAATAGAAGCTTTAAACGGTTTCAGATCGATCCCCGAAAGGTAATTGGCCATGCGTCCAAATTGTTTGGCAGCTTCAAAAGCCTGCTTTGGGTTATCTGCCTGATCCACTGTTACAGAATCCGCAATAAAGGGAATCATACGCCAGTATTCGTTGTCGATCACAAACAGCTCATCTCCGCTAACAGTGGGAATGGGCGTGATAAACAGATACCCCGGATGATGTATTGCCAGATAATCAGCTGCCATTCTTTGATTGGAGGCTATAATACCTGGTTCCTTGAATACGTTTACATTGATTTTCTGTAAAACATATTTACTGCCATCCTCTTTCTTTTCCAGCAGAAAAGTGTTGTTGATATGTCCTGATCCGAATCGTCGGACATTCAATCCTTCAGGCTCAAGTCCGAAAGCCTGAAGGATTTGCTTGTTGGGCATTATTTCCATAAATTGTTGGGATATGCTCCTTGGGCTACCAGCTCCGACAGGCTAGCCTGTACGCCCGGTGCATCTTCTTTGTAGGTAACACCGAACCACTGAGAACTGGTAGGCAGCACTTTCACTTTCCCTTTGCCACGACGAATAAATTCATCGGCTACGATCGGAATGAAAAACTCTGCCTTTGGATTGCTGATATTCTTATCCAGGAACTCATTAAACAGATCCTGGCTCAGCGCGAACACACTAGGATCAAAACCCCAGAAGTTCATGGACACAGGTGTTTGCGCTCCCAGCGGGTGTTTGCTACCATCGCCGTTTTCGTAAACAATCTGTCCGTTATCTGTATAAATTTTTGTACGCTCATTGATTTCAGACAGGAATCCAGCACCATCTACTGCGCAAACGCCGCGAGATACAGAACCATGCTCACTGATGGTTTTGCCCAGCTCATAACCTACTACGCTGTAGATATCAGTTTTAGACTCCCCATTCAGGAATGCTGCCATTTTTACAAAGGCATCCGCACCATAGAAATCATCTGCATTGATTACCGCAAATGGCTCGTTGATGGCGTTTTTAGCACAGAGAATCGCATGTGCAGTACCCCAAGGCTTAGTTCTGTCTGCAGGTACCTCGTGATTTCCCACAAATGCATCCATTTCCTGATATACATAATCAGTTGCCACACGCCCTTTCAGCTTAGGCTCAAATATTTCTTTAAATTCCTGCGCAAAATTCTCGCGGATGATAAATACTATTTTACCAAATCCTGCGCGTATTGCATCATAAATAGAGTAGTCAATAATGGTTTCTCCACTGGGGCCAAATTGCTGGATTTGCTTCAAACTGCCGTATCGACTGGCCATACCGGCCGCCAAAATCAAAAGAGTCGGTTGCATTTGTTTGTTTTAGATTTATAATTTTCAATTATTTACCTGAAATAATCGGCGCTAAATTTAATCAATACTTACTATTTTCACACTTCTTTTTGTGTTTAGCACTTATTTCAAAGACTAATTTAAACGGAACGATGAGAAGACTGATCCTGCTGGGTGCCTGTGCCTTTCAGCTATTTTCAAGCGCAAACGCGCAACAGAAAACAAATCCCACCGAAATTAAAGACAAAATGCAGTGGTTCGCCGATGCCAAATTGGGCATTTTTATCCACTGGGGCATTTATTCTGTAAAAGGCGTGGACGAATCCTGGTCATTCCACAACAAGAAAATTTCTTATCCTGATTATATGGCTCAGCTAAAAGGATTTACCGCTGATAAATATAATCCACAGGAATGGGCGGACCTCATCAAGGAATCCGGCGCCAGATACGCAGTGATGACCACCAAACACCATGACGGTGTAGCCCTGTGGGACAGTAAATTAAGTAAACTTGATGTAGCTAACAGCACACCGGCAAAAAGAGACGTTCTGACGCCCTTCTACGCCGCATTGCGCCGCGATAGCATCAAATGTGGTGCCTATTTTTCGCTAATCGACTGGTCTAACAGTAATTATCCGCAGTTCCTGAAAGACAGCAACCGCTACGATATTAAAAAAGATCCAGCTAGATGGCAGAAATTCCAAACCTTCTATGAAGGCCAGATGGCAGAAGTGATGAATAATTTCAACCCCGATCTGTGGTGGTTTGATGGCGATTGGGAACACTCTGCGGAAGAATGGGAAGCAGAGAAAATGCGTAAAATGCTCACCACCCATAATCCGAATACCATCATTAATGGCCGTCTGCAAGGGTATGGCGACTATGACACCCCTGAGCAGAACTTCCCAGTTACCCGCCCTCATTACCACTGGTGGGAACTGTGTATGACCATCAACAATAACTGGGGATGGCAACCACAAGACACTAACTGGAAAACGCCTTTCGAAATCATTACCATCTTCGTAGATGCCGTGAGCAATGGCGGGAACCTCCTGCTGGACATCGGACCTAAAGCCGATGGTACCATCCCTGCGGAACAAGTACATGTGCTCAAAGAACTGGGCGCCTGGAACAAGAAAAACGGAGAAGCTATCTTCAATACCATTGGAGGTATTCCGCAAGGCCACTTCTATGGCCCTACTACCCTTTCCAAGGATTCAAGTACCCTTTACCTCTTCCTGCCTGGTAAAACCAGCGGTCAGGTAGCCATTAAAGGTCTGAGCAATAAAATTGAAGATATCAGCGTAGTTGGTAATGGGACTAAACTACAACACAAAGTTGTAGGCAAAATCTCCTGGAGCCCTGTACCAGGACTGGTTTACATCGATGTTCCTGAATCCGTTCAAGATAAATATGTAACCGTTCTGAAAGTTAAACTGGACAAACCAGTGAAACTTTACCGTGGTAAAGGAGGTTTCTTGACCAACGAATAACCGATCTCTTTTTCCAATAGCGGGGCGCAAAGGTATCTTTTTTTACCATTGCGCCCTTTCTTATTTCGTATACTGTACCTTCGCCCCCATGGCTGATTATAACAATATTACCCTGGATCCCGTTTGTCCTTCCTGGCTTCCGGAGGGGATGAACGCATCCATGCTCCGACTGGATAAGCTGGATCCGGTCATTTCCGGCAATAAATGGTTTAAGCTAAAATATAACCTGAAAGAGGCCAGGGAAGCGGGTTATCAGACCATCATTACCTTTGGAGGCGCCTGGTCTAATCATATTGCTGCCACCGCACAGGCTTGCAGGGAAAATGGATTGTCGTGTATCGGTATAATACGGGGAGACGAAATTCACTCCAACACCAATACCACCCTACGTCATGCCGCCGCAAACGGCATGCAGCTCAGGTTTGTGAGTCGCGCTCAATACAGCGCCATGCAGCAATCCGGGCATCCTGAACTGGAAAAGCTCCGCCAGGAGGGCTTTGTCATTCCAGAGGGAGGCCATAATGCCGCCGGAGCAAGGGGCTGTGAGGAAATCCTTTCCCTCTTTCCGATGGAGGAGTATACACATATCCTCGTTGCCGCTGGCACCGGCACCACCGCAGCAGGACTCATCAACGCTGCCGGAGCTGCTCAGGAAGTACTAGCCATAGCGGTTTTGAAAGGGGCCGGCTTCCTGGAGAAAGAAATCCAAGCCCTGCTTTCACCATATCATCGCTCCACTTGGAAATTGCTCACCGACTTTCATCAAGGAGGTTATGGCAAAATAAACCGGGAACTGATAGCGTTCATGAATCAATTCTATCTTCAAACCGGCATACCTACCGACATCATCTATACGGGCAAATTGGTCATGGCATTTCACCAGCTACTGGAGCAACAATACTTCCCGGCGAACAGCAAAGTACTGCTGATTCATACGGGCGGGCTACAGGGCAACCAGTCACAGCAGGAAGGAATACTGGCATTTTAAAAACTGTTCGTTATATTTGGCAGGTAGTGTATTTTTGCCAACTTTAAGAGATAGGATTATTATTAGTATGAAGCAGATCGTGCAATTTTCTATTGCTATAGGAATTTTATTAATAACCACCCTCAGCGTAAGCGCGCAGAACCAGGAACCAGAAAACCCACCGGTATTACCGCAATTTAATGCGATCATTAAAACCGGGAAGATTTCACTGGAATGGCTTTCCGGCTTCCGAGATGTGAAGGAGATTGGCGTACAGCGCTCTCTGGATAGTGTGATCAACTTTAACACAATCGGTTATGTAAATAACCCTAATGAAACACGCAATAACTTCCAGGATAATAAACCATTGCCTGGTACTAACTATTACCGCTTTTTCATTCTCTTCAACAGCGGTCGTTTTTTCTACAGTAAAACGATACTGGCAGTGAGCGACAGCACCATTCGCGCCGATATGAAACTGCAATATGCAGATATCAAAGACGCGGCTCGTGGCCTTCGCGGGAAAGAACAGGAAAACAAGGAGCCAGAGCGCGTGGTTTGGCACCCTTCTAACTTCGTGTACACCACTGCGGACGGTAATGTGAACATCAAATTGCCAGATGCCGAAAGGAAACGCTACAGCGTTAAATTCTTCGAATCTAATGGCGCATATCTCTTCGATATAGAACATGTAAAGTTCCCTTCTCTTATCTTGGAGAAAGCGATTTTCTTACATGCAGGTTGGTTCAACTTTGAATTATTTGAAGATGGGAAACTGAAAGAGAAATGGAATTTCTTTATTCCGCTGAATTATAAAATGTAAGGTAACAACATACTTTTTCAATAAAAAGGACTGGAAATATCCAGTCCTTTTTATTGAATACTGCTCTAAAAAATCTGCATTAGACTGGTAATGCCAGTTTTAAATGTGGATTCACATATAGCCTGCCTGTTCTAAAAATACTTCTTACAACAGTATTTGAATCGATAATACCATATTCTAATTTATCATCACCAGTGACCCGCCATCCAAGGGCTTGCAATTCTCTCCTAATTCCCTTACCAAACCTTTCAGCAATTACACAAAAAGAAATGATAGCTTCTTCAACTGCTTTTTCGGCATCATTTTCCTCTATTGCTATTGTCTCAAAACCTAAGAGTGGAATGTTTACGGATAGATTACCGCAATCATTCCTTCTAGTCCAAATGGGTATACGGACTGATATGAAAGTGGTTTTCCCTTCATTCTTAGTGATTATAATCGTCGCCTCGGTAGTCATTGCTATATCAAGGTTTAATTGTTAATAGTCATTGCCCGACCAGGCAGTGGCTGGCTTTTTTATGCTTTAATTTGTACTGAAGGAGTCATAATCCGGTGGGAACATATTTTCTTCTTGTACGATACAATCCATGACTGGTTTGAAATCATCCTGGAAGCATCTATCTATATTCTGTTGAAATGCATCCATTATATAATAATGTTGAGGATGACTCACTCTTATAATCATGGAAGCATAAAATCCATGTTGATGATAACGATAGGTACTATCATACTTAACAACTTTATTACGAAATGGTAAGCACCATCGCTGGAAAAGCTTGTGTCTAGCGGCGGCTAGCCCATCGGAAGTATCACAAATAAACAAAATTGGGATATTGGGATTTTCGTCAACGTATTTGGTGAGAATAAATCGAATTGTTGATCCTACCATACGATCCATATGATTACAACTTTTACCTCTTACAGCAGGTGGTTCACGTGTTATTGTCAACATTACTGTATTAATTATATTTTCACGATAATCCAAAAGCTGAAAATCCTCAAAACCAACTTTGTAATAGACGAGAGAATTTGTACAAAAGGATAATTTATTTCCTTCCCTAATAACTTCGTAAATCTTTGGAGCAGTCATGAATATTAGATTTATTCAATGGGTCAAAAATCGGGATTCGTCCTGGCGGGAAAGGGATTCTCCTCGATGCTCATTAAGATCTACTTGCAGGTAAGAAACCTTAGATTTAACAGTTGTCCGTGAAACAGACAACTGTTAAAAATTTAATGCTGGGCTTAACTCTTTCCAAAAAGCAATTGTTACTAACAATCCCATTTTGCAACGATATCTTCCGCACAATCATAACCATCAGATTGAATAAAACTCACATCAGCAAACTTGATATCTGTTAATTCCTCCCATGGTATTCCATTTTCGCTTGCATGAATAAGTCTTCTCTGATCCCAGATCATTTGATGGATAGGATGCATTTCCTCTCTTGGCCGTGGCAATGGCATCGGCGCTGGTCTTTGTTTTACATGCTCCATGTTCTTTTAATTTTTAAAATTTGAAAATGATTGTTGCTAACCCTTGCGAAGATTTGCTCTTCATTGACCTGTATTTACACCATGTCTAATGATTACGCGTATACGCTCATCTTCCTCTTTCTTTTTCTTCTTCTTACTTTTCGCTTTCTCAATAGTCATTTTGATATCTGACAATTTCTCTAGTGGAATGCCATTCTTCAAAGCATGCGCAATTCTCTTTCGATCCAAAATTAACTGGTGAATTGGAGGCATCTCCTCTCTCGGCCGCGGTAACGGCATGGGTTTGGGTTTAACGTCTTTCATAACTAAAAACAGGTTTTTCTACATCTAAATAACAGTTATTTTATGGAAGAATTCGTTAATAACATGTTAATAACTAATATCTATAAAATTGATTTTAAATTGATTATATCATTATCAGGATGATAATTTGCAAATTATTATGACCACAAAAAACTGTATTAAAAAAGGCGAAATTGACGACTGTGTCGTCAATTTCGCCTTTTTATTTTTTTCGTCGTCCCCGCCCGCTGGGCGGGGACGACAGGCAGGAGAGTTTTGCCCAATATTTAATAAACTAAATCATTTCGGCATCAAACACTTCACTAAAATGCTTCACCAGCTTAGCTTTCACTTCTTCTACATCCACATCCCGACCTACCTCTTTATTCAAGGCTGCTACCTGTTTATCCGCAATACCACATGGAATAATATTCCCGAAGTAAGATAAAGGCGTATTCACATTCAATGCAAAGCCATGCATGGTCACCCAGCGGCTACATCTCACTCCCATCGCGCAGATTTTACGTGCCTGTGCTTTATTGTGAGGGTCCAGCCAGACGCCGGTTTCCCCCTGAGAGCGATCTCCTATAACTCCGTATTCGCCGATAGTACGGATAATGACTTCTTCCAGGAAACGTAAGTATTTGCCAAGGTCGGTAAAGAAATTTTCGAGGTCTAAAATGGGATAACCCACTATCTGGCCAGGACCATGAAAGGTAATATCCCCTCCGCGATTGGTGTTCACAAAGCCAATGCTCTTCTCTTCCAATTGTTCTTCAGACAACAACAGGTTTTCCAGGTGTCCGCTTTTACCCAATGTATACACAGGCGGATGCTCACAGAAAAGCAGGTAGTTGGTGGTAGGCTTAGGACGAATATCGCCAGCCGCCGCTTTCAACTGTACATTTTGCTTCAAAAGACTTTCCTGATAGTCCCAGGCTTGCTGATAATCAATCCTTCCAAGATCCTTTACTACAATCTGTTGTTTACTCATTGTTTTTGCACCTGGCATTTAGCCCGCAAAGATACGTACCTTTGCAAAAATTTGATCTAATGGCTGAAGAATTGCTGGAACTGGAAGATGAGCTGGAAAACGGTGATGGCAGCGAGGAATTATATGAAAAAATCAATATGGTTGTAGATAAAGGTCAAGAGCCTGTCCGTATTGATAAATTCCTCACCGCACGTATTGAAGGCGCCACCCGCAATAAAATACAACAAGCCCTCGATGGGGAAATGGTACTGGTAAACGACAAACCAGTAAAATCCAACTATAAAATCCGCCCGTTGGACCGGATTCTCGTGTACTCCAACAAAAACCCGGAAAGCACAGAAGTCCTGCCAGAAGAACTACCGCTGAATATCGTTTATGAAGATGAGGATGTCATGATCATCGATAAACCCGCTGGCATGGTAGTACATCCTGGCTGTGGCAACTATACAGGTACCCTCGTAAACGGCCTCTCCTGGTATCTTGGAGATAAAACCCAAGCTACGGAACCGGCTATTCCTAGATTCGGATTAGTACATCGTATCGATAAAAATACGAGCGGACTCCTCGTGGTGGCTAAGTCTGATAAAGCCATGAACGACCTGGCCAAACAGTTTTTTGACCACACCGTTCATCGTCGTTATATCGCATTGGTATGGGGAGATTTTAAAGAAGATGAAGGCACTATCGTTGCCCACGTGGGCCGCCATCAACGCTTCCGTAAAATCATGGACGCATACCCAGATGGCGAATACGGAAAAGAAGCCATCACCCATTACCGTGTATTGGAACGCTTTAATTATGTGACCATGGTGGAATGCCGACTGGAAACTGGTCGTACTCACCAAATTAGGGTCCATATGCAGCATATTGGCCACTCCCTCTTTAATGATGATACCTATGGCGGTAATCGCATCGTTAAAGGCACCATTTTCGCCAAATACAAGCAGTTTGTGGAAAACTGCTTCGAAATCATGCCAAGGCATGCCCTCCATGCCCAACAACTGGGTTTCATTCACCCACGCACCCGCAAACAAATGTATTTCGAAAGCCAACTCCCTACTGACTTCACCACCGTGCTGGAGAAATGGAAACGCTATGTTGCCGCTCGCCCACTAGAAGAAAAAATCACTCCCAATCAAAAATGGGATGATGATGCACAATAATAAAGTTAGTCGCTCCGCATCCCCGCGGGGCGACGTTTTTAGCAATCCAACCTATTAAATATTTGTTTCTTCATATTATTTACTCTCTTCACATTATTTTTTTACATAATTTAGTAGGCAGTTACCATGTCACCACACATGAGAAGCCTATACATGTTCGTCCGTTCTAACTATCTCCGTTACATGCCCCTAATGTTGGTCATGCTACTGGTATGTCCGCTCCTGCTCCAAGCACAGTCGTTTACTTTTTCTTCCACCTGTGTGAATGATAGCGTCTACTTCGCTATAAAAAACACGACCGGAATAGACTCCGTTAAATGGCATTTTGGAGACCCTGGCAGCGCAGATAAGGATTCATCTGCCAGCATCAAAAAAGCATATCATATTTATACCACTACAGGTACTTATACGGTTTCGCTGACTACCTGGACAAACGGTATATCCCAAACCGCTACCCAACCGATCACGATCGTTACACCAATAGTGTATAATTTGGGGCCACAGGACGTAACCCTTTGCCAAGGCGGCAGCATGGTCCTGCAGGGACCTATCATTCCGGGGGCCAGTTATCTCTGGCAAGACAGCTCTACACAATCTTCTATCATCGCTGATACCAGCGCTACCTATAAACTGAAAATCAATGGCTGCCTGATACCAGATTCTGTGAATGTTTTCTTCACTCCTGTTCCTAAGATAAATCTGGGGCCAGATCTGGTGCTTTGTACCAATGAAAATATTCAACTGGATGCCACCGCACAAAACTGTACCTATCTCTGGAACACAGGAAATACAGAGCCCGTGCAGGATGTACGCACCTCTGGTACCTATTCAGTAACCGTACATCCGGCAGGATGCCCAGATATGTTCTTTAGTAAGAAGGTCACATTTACAGGTCCGGAGTATCCGTTCTCGTTAGGACCAGATACTTTGCTATGTCCGGGAGAATCTGTGACGCTCGCGCCTAAAGTGCCCGAAGCCACGGCCTGGCTATGGAGTACAGGTTCAACGGCTCCTTCCGTGACTATTAGTTCAGAAGGGAATGTTTGGGCCTTGGTAGAAATCAATCATACTTGCAGCGTAGTAGACACCATTTTTGTGAACTACAATAGACTCCGTAAAATAAACCTGGGCAATGATACCACGCTTTGCCAGGGTAATTTCCTGGTGCTGACAGCCGATTTCGGGAATGGTATCTACACCTGGCAGGATAATTCTGACCAGGCCACTTACTACGTCACTAAGCCTGGCAATTACTATGTACATGCACAGATCGGAAGATGCGAGTCTTCCGATACTATACACGTTTCCTATGTAGATTCCCTGAAAGCCAATCTAGGCATGGATACGGTCTTATGTCGCGGTACGCCGTATATGCTGTATCCACGCGGTGCAGGTGGCAATTTTAAATGGCAAGACAGCACCAGTGTGCCGGTATTTACGGTGACTAAACCTGGTGTGTACAGTGTTAGCGGATATAATGAATGTGGGAAGACGGTAGACTCAGTGGTGGTAAAGTATACAGAATGTACCTGTACGGTTTTCTTTCCAAATGCCTTTACACCCAATGGCGACGGCCGAAATGATTATTTCCGGCCGGTATATCGATGTCCGGTGACCAGTTTCCAGATGAGCATTTACAACCGTTGGGGTGAAAGAATGTTCTATTCCACCGATCCGCAAGTGGGATGGCGAGGCACCTACAAAGGAGAGCCTGTACCGATTGGGACTTACGTATATGTTGTTGATTATGTAGACAACGATACGCGAAAGCCAGTTCATGTAACCGGGGCAGTAACGGTTGTCTACTAATTACTACTCGTAAAATTTTGGAATTGGGCGATAAAAGCCGCCGTTTCTCTCTTTTTGAAGGCCACATTCCAGGTACCGGCGTAAGTAACCAGGGAAGGAATGAGGAGGTCGTTGAATTTAGTCATTTGTACATTCATCTGTACATTGAAGTCGAATAGGAAGGTTTTATAAGAGAGTGCATATTTTCTCCCTACGATCTCGAAATTATCTTTATTGAACCAGGTGATCAGCTCATCGATAACAATCTCTCCCCTATCCATCCGACCTAGATCGGGTTTTGCTTTAGCGGTGAAAACATAGCAGGGAATACCGTTGACATAATTTTCAGAGCGGATAGAGAAATCATAATACCGCATCACATCGGAATTGAAGATAGCCACCTTAGCTCCTACAATAGGTACGCCACGCACGGGTTTTCCAGGATTAAAGATCAGTTGTTTCAACTGGGCTTTATGTTTGGCCAGGGAGCCATTGGAACGTTCAGGCGCATTGCCGCTTTCATCTACACAAACTGTTCCTTTGGTAAAAAACAGGTTGGCATATAATTCTGCTGTATAATAATTGTAATTGCCTTTTCTGTCGTAGAAATCGCCGGTTACTTTTTCGTCTGTTACTTGCATGGTACGGCATCTTCCTTTCATTTGCTGAGTGGTCGTGCTTTTCAGGGACGCTTCCACTTGGCCTTTCTTATCATAGATGCGAATGTCGTTATCACCGGTAAACCCAACGATATGGAGATTTTTGAATGCTCTGTAGAAAGTAGTATCCTCTTCCACGCGCTTAATAAAGCTGTTTACATCGAATCCGATTTTCTTGGCGGCAACGGTGAATTCATCCAAGTTGATGGTCATTCCTTTATAGTGGGCAGTATCCTGGGCCTGGAGGCCATTTATGCAGAGGCATATTATAACGGTGACGAGTATACTTTTCAAACGCATAGACATACCGCAAGTTAATGAAATAGAAGAAGTAACAAAATGAAAGCTGGTAAAAGCGCGGAAAAGCGCCTCTACCAGCTTTCTTGGATGATGTGGAAATCATCTTATTTATTGATCTCAGCCTGGGATTTTCCCGGCTACATACATTTGTTCTAGTGTTGGTTGTAATGCGCCACCTTTCTGTTCGAGGGTAACGGCAAACATTTGTACTTTGTCTGTAATCTTCATTTTCTGGAGGAGTTTGGCGGTATCGCCCATTTCGAAGACGCCCATATCTACTGGTTTGCCGTCTACGATCGCCCAGAGTTGGTATTGTTTGTTGGCCGCAGGTTCTGGGATGTTGTTAACCTTCAGGTACACCTGTTTGTTCTGGGTATTCCAGAATACCGTAGCTACCGCGTCAGGCGAGAGTTTGGTACCTGGCATTTTCACTTTCATCACAGCAGGGTCTTGCATGATATCCAGTGATTGTTCCAGTTGTTCGATGCGGGCTTTGTTGGCTGATTGGATGGAGTTTTGGGATACCAACAGTGCCTGGTATTTATCTTTATACTCGCGGAATTCTTTCCAGCGGTTAAAGAAAAAATAGTTTAACACTAGGCTGACAACCAGCAACAGGAAAGCGATAGCGGCGATGGATTTCCAGGATGTGCCTTTCGTTTCTTCCATAGGCTTCGCCAGGGAATCGGTTGGGGTGAAATTGCGTGTCTCCATTTACGGAATTGTTTTAGTTTATAGATTTGGTTTTAAAGCGACAGGATAGCTATACCAGTAATGGTTACTGGGGCCATGACAAATCTGATGGGGATGCATTTGCACATGGGGACAGCAGTAACATTAATACATGACGGATATACTAATATTCACACAAAACAACAGCAAGGCTGTACAATCAATAAAAACAGTATCTGATAAATGGCTAAATGTGGGGTATATGATAGTAGTAGGGAGACACGTAGTACACTAACATTCAACGGTATCCACTACTTGAATTTTGCGGTTTGAAAGATCTCCGCATCATTGGGGCTTGCCGCATCACTTTTCGGTTCTAGGGTAATGACAAAGCCTTTAGGATTTTCTATTACTCTTTTCATATGTTGGAGTTTGCCGGTATTGAATTTACTGATTTCCGGCATTCCGGCGTCTTGTAACTGATGGTCTGTTACGGACCAAATATGAAATTGTTTGTTGTCGGGAGGGGTAGGTAGTTGCCAGTTGATGAAATAGATTTCTCTGGAGTTTTTATCCCAACCGAGAGAGGCGGCGCCGCTTTCGTGGCGGCCATATCCGGAGGTTTTCACCCAGATCACAGCGGGATCATGCAGCAAAGTTTCATCGGATTCATTTTCACGGAAACTGGCGGTTTGATTGGATTGTTGTGATTTATCCGCATCAATTTTCTGTTGTGCCGCAATGAGGCGCTGGTATTTTCCTTTATAGTCAGAAGAATCTTTAAAGAAAAAGAGGTTAAGACCTACGCTGATGGCGAGGATCAGGAGGATGGCAGCGGCCATCATTTTCCAGATTTGGTCTTTATTTTTTTTTTTCGAGATGGGCATCGTGGCCAGGGTGGAGGGAGCGGGTGCCATTACTGGAGGGAGGTTTAGTCTCAGCTCTTCAGGGAGCAGGGCTTCGCCTTCCGGGGTAGATTCGTTATGGATCATATCCAGCAACTGTTTTTTCAAAGAGGGAGGAGGGGTTACGGCATAACTGGTAACGAAGTCTTCCAATTGATGTTGCAGATTATTGACCACTTGACGAACCTCCGGATATTGCAAAACTATGGCTTCTACTTCCGAATGTTCTTCATCTGGAAGCAGACCATACACATAGCTTTCCAACACTCCTGAGGATATGTAACGGTTTATGTCCACGCGGTTTACAATTGTTGTTTTAAAAGGCCACGCAATTGCATAATGGCATTGCGCATCCTGGTTTTCACGGTTCCTAAAGGTATGTCAAGTACTTTTGCTATTTCTTCCTGGGTGCAGCCTTTGAAATAGGCCAGGTCAATGATGATTCTCTGTTCTTTTTGGAGCAATTCCACTGCCTTGCTAAGGCCGAGGTGATCTACTTGGAGGTGTACCGCCATTTGGGGTTCATACATCAAAGCATGGTTATTAACGTCTGTGATTTTCTGCTCCAGTTTATATGCTTTGGACCGCAAACTATCGATGGCGGTATTTCTTGCTATATTCAGCATCCAGGTAAAAAGACGGCCCTTAGAGGCATCGTATTTGTCAATACTTCGCCAGATCTTTACAAATACCTCCTGCAGGACATCGCCGGCAGTAGTTTCATCAGTAATGACCTTAAGGGCCACACCATATAGTGCAGGGGAATAATGATCGTACAAATAGCTGAATATTTTTTCGTCCCTGGCTTTCAGGCCCTGAACCAGTTCAGCTTCAGTGTATGTAAACGTAGCGCCCAAGAGGATATGGATGTTAATCTTTGATGGATGTCTGGATATGTATGTCCAAAATAACTGCTTTTATTTACATTACAAAATATTTTCCTATTTCGGGAAAGACATTTTGTAATCCACTCTCACTTTTCCTTTGGTAATATCGTCGAGTTTGCTTTTCAACATCCTGCGTTTCAGCGGTTTAAGATGATCGATGAACAATACTCCGTCGATATGATCATATTCGTGTTGGATAACGCGAGCAGTAACACCGGTGAAGGTTCTTTCGTGTGGTTGGAAGTTTTCGTCCACATAGCGCAGGGTAACGGTTTGCGGACGGTCTACATCTTCTCTTACTTTAGGGATACTCAGGCATCCTTCGTTGTAAGGCCATTCTTTACCGCCAGTTTCCACGATATGAGCATTGATGAATACTTCTTTGATCCCTTCATCGCCAGGGTACTCGTCTTTCTCATCCTCCTCCAGGTTGTCAATGATTTGTTTGGAGTCCACTACAAACAGGCGAATGGCTTTATTGATTTGTGGCGCCGCGATACCTACACCATTGGAGGCATACATGGTTTGCCACATATTGGCGATCAGTTCTTTTAACTCCGGGTAATCCGGTGTGATATCTTCCGCAACCTTCCTCAGTACTGGATGTCCGTATGCTACTATTGGCAATATCATGATTCTTATGACTTGGTTTAAATTACAAATTTAAATATTTTTTCCCCGCTGCATGTACTCCTGTAAGATAATGGTGGCGCTGATCTCGTCCACCAGGGCTTTGTTCTGGCGATCTTTCTTCTTTAAACCGCTATCCAGCATGCTCTGGAAAGCCATTTTGGAAGTAAAACGCTCATCCATCTTTACGATGGGAATATCGGGGAAATTCTTTTTCAGGATGCGGATACATTCTGTTACCAGCGCAGTAGCGTCTGTGGCGCTACCATCTAGGTTTTTAGGCTCTCCGATCACAATGGTTTCCACTGGTTCGGCAGCAAAGTATTTCTTCAGGTAAGGAATCAGATCATGGGTAGATACCGTGGTAAGGCCACTAGCAATCAGTTGCAAGGGGTCTGTCACCGCCAGCCCCGTTCTCTTCTTCCCGTAATCAATCGCCATAATACGTGGCATATCATCAATTTTTTTAATGTAAAAATATTATCCCAAGAACACCATGTCTGCGATAGCAAAAACAGCAAATACCACGCTGGCAATACCATTCGTGGTCATAAACATGATATTAATCCTGCTGAGATCATTAGGTTTCACCAGCATATGTTGAGACACGAGCATACTCACGAATGCTGCTGCTCCAATCCAATACAGCCAATGAAAATGGCCCACGATACCGATGGTAATCACCAATGCAGCCGCAATCACGTGCAGCACTTCGGAGAAACGCAGGGCGCCAGATAAACCCAGCCAAGCAGGAATGGAGTTCAGGCGTTGGGAGCGATCGAAATCCTCATCTTGGAGGGAGTAAATAATATCAAAACCGGATACCCAACATAAAACTAATACGGACACCATTACTGGCAATGCGGCAAACTGGCCTGTAACTGCCAGATAAGCGCCGATTGGAGCCAGGGAAAGGCCCACGCCCAGCACCAGGTGGCAAAGGGCGGTAAAACGCTTTGTATAGCTATATCCCAGCACTACCAGCAAGGCCACCGGAGATAAGAAAAAACAAATACGGTTGATGAACCAGGTGGTGACGATAAACAGTATCACATTGGCCAGGATAAAGGCCATTGCATTCTTTTTGGAGATAATGCCGGCAGGAATTTCGCGCTTGGCGGTACGAGGATTCAGTTTATCAATATCCACGTCCAGCCAACGGTTGAATGCCATGGCGGCACTACGGGCAAATACCATACAGAGTAATACCAGCCCGAATGTAGCCCAACTGAAACTGCCCCCTCCCCTCGTGATGGCCATCACAAAGCCAATCAACGCAAAGGGCATCGCGAAGATGGTATGGGCAAATTTTACTAGCGACAGATACTTATTTATAGTTGTATACATATGTCAACAATATTATTTAATGGTTAGCTTGCAGTTTAACAAAGATATCCCAAACCACAATACCGGTAGTCACTGAAATATTCAAAGAATGTTTCATGCCTAGTTGTGGAATTTCAATGCAGCCATCCACCACTTTCATTACATCTCCATCCACTCCGCTCACCTCATTACCGAAAACCAGTGCTAGTGGCTGTTCTTTGCTTGGCTGGAAATGATCCAGGCGCACGCTGTTGACCGCCTGTTCTACTGCCATTACCTTGTAGCCCGCCTCTTGGAGGTCTTTCACCGCTTCCATCGTGGTGGTAGCATACTGCCATTCTACCGTTTCAGTGGCGCCCAGGGCCGTTTTGTGGATATCGCGGTGTGGAGGCACCGGCGTATAGCCGCAAAGGATAATACCCTGTAACAGGAAAGCGTCTGCTGTACGAAAAACCGAGCCTACATTGTGCATGCTCCGGATATTGTCCATCACCAGGACAATAGGTGTTTTATTCGCGGCCTTAAACTCCTCAACGGTTTTACGGCCTAATTCATCCATGCTAAGTTTTCTCATTGCCTGCAAAGATAACAGGATGGGTTGAGTTTTATATATTTGCGCCATGGCAAAAAGCAAATCGGAAGAAACCCCGCTCATGCTACAGCACAAAGCCATCAAGGAAAGATATCCCGATGCCGTGCTACTGTTCCGTGTGGGCGACTTTTATGAAACATTCAATGAGGACGCGGTGATTGCCGCAAAAGTGTTGGGGATCGTACTGACAAAGCGGGCAAATGGCTCTGCATCATATGTTGACCTAGCAGGCTTTCCCCACCATGCACTGGATACTTACCTCCATAAACTCGTGAAAGCGGGTTATCGGGTGGCGGTATGCGACCAACTGGAAGATCCCAAAACGGTGAAAGGTATTGTGAAACGTGGTGTAACGGAAATGGTTACTCCAGGTGTGGCTGTGAATGATAAACTGCTGGAAAATTCCAGCAATAACTTCCTGGCAGCGGTACATTTCGGTGAAGACGTGACGGGCGTATCTTTCCTGGATATTTCCACCGGTGAATTCTTTGTGGCCGAAGGTAGCATTGAATATGTGGATAAACTCCTGCAAAGCTTCCGCCCTGCGGAAGTATTATTTGCCCGCCAGCAGCAAAAGCATTTCAAGGCTACCTTTGGTACCCGTTTCTATACCTATACCCTGGAAGAATGGATTTTCACCACTACTTATGCGGAAGAAATCCTGCTGAAACATTTCCAGACCCATTCCCTGAAAGGCTTTGGCGTAGAAGGACTGAATGCCGCCATTATCGCGGCCGGCGCTACGCTCCATTACCTCAAGGATACGGAGCATCCTAATCTCCAGCATCTGACCCGCATGCAGCGGATCGATCAGGACGATTTTCTGTGGATGGACCGCTTTACCGTGCGTAACCTCGAACTGCTCAACAGCAGCGTGGAAAATGGGCATACCCTGCTCAAAACCTTGGATAACACGGTCACTCCGATGGGCGCGCGTCTCCTTAAACGCTGGTTAGTATTTCCCCTCCGCCATAAAGACCGCATCAACGAGCGACTGGACACCGTGGAATATTTGATCAAGGAAGCTACCTTGGCGAATGATTTACGCGGACATCTGAAGCAAACAGGCGATCTAGAGCGACTGGTGTCTAAAATACCACTGAAGAAAATCAACCCTAGGGAAGTGATGCAGTTGGCCAAATCCCTGGAACAGGTGGCTGCTGTAAAAACTCTCTTAGGAAAAAATACCAACGATTACCTGGAACGGCTGAATGCTAAATTGGATAGTTGTCCGGGTATTATGGACCGCATCTTCAACGAAGTGATGGAAAATCCTCCGGTGCTGGTTAATAAAGGCGGTGTTATTAAAGATGGCGTGAATAAAGAGCTGGACGATTTGAGAGCCGTTGCCACAAAAGGTAAAGACTATCTCCTCCAGATCCAACAGAAAGAATCAGAAGCTACTGGTATCCCTTCTCTGAAAATAGCCTTCAACAACGTTTTTGGCTATTACCTGGAAGTAACCAATACCCATAAAAACAAAGTTCCTGACACCTGGATCCGTAAACAAACCCTTGCCAATGCGGAAAGGTATATCACACCGGAATTAAAGGAGTACGAAGAAAAGATTGTAGGGGCAGAAGATAAAATCCTGGTACTGGAATCAAGGTTGTTTGACGAGCTGCTGGCAGATCTGCAAAAATATATTGAGCCGATACAGACCGATGCACAAGTGTTTGGTCGTATGGACTGTCTCCTTTGCTTTGCGCATAATGCTGTGCAGTATAAATATCGCAGGCCGCAGATAACGGATGGTTATGAATTGCGTATTACCGAAGGGCGTCATCCGGTGATAGAAAGAGGGCTCCCAACAGGAGAATCCTATGTAGCCAATGACATTACGTTGGATAAAGAGGCGCAACAAATTATCATATTGACCGGGCCGAACATGAGCGGTAAATCAGCGCTGTTGCGTCAGACGGCGCTCATCACGCTGATGGCGCATATGGGTAGTTTTGTACCTGCTGCTGCCGCAGAAATTGGGTTGACAGATAAAATCTTTACCCGTGTAGGCGCATCTGATAACCTGAGTGGTGGCGAATCTACCTTCATGGTGGAGATGAATGAAACGGCCAGTATTGTGAACAGTATTACCCCGAGAAGTCTGGTAATATTGGATGAAATCGGGCGTGGTACTAGTACTTACGATGGTATCTCCATCGCTTGGAGCATTGTGGAATACCTGCACGACATGAGCACGCATCGGCCTAAAACCCTTTTCGCTACCCACTATCATGAACTGAATGAGTTGGAAGCAAAACTGGGCCGCGTGAAAAACTACCATATCACCAATATGGAATCGGGCAATAAGATTATTTTCCTGCGCAAACTGGCGCCAGGTGGTAGTCGACATAGCTTTGGTATTCATGTGGCTAAGATGGCCGGTATGCCGCCAGAGCTGATTAACAGGGCCAATGAAGTGCTTGCGCAACTGGAAGAAAAACATATCGATGGTGCGCTGCAACAAAATGTAAAAAACATTGCTACTTCCTCGCAGAAGCTACAGCTCAATATATTTGATGCCCATAGCGATACTTTTAAGGAGATACGTGAGCGTCTGGATAGTGTGGATATCAACAGATTGACGCCAGTGGAGGCTTTGCTGAAGCTGAGTGAGATTAAAGGGATGATTGGATAGCTTCTGCGGATGCCCTAGGCATTTTGTAAAAACGGATTTGACGTCTGCGACGTCAAATCCGTTTTTTATTTTTTAGTCGGCCCTGCCCAATGGGCAGGGCCGACAGACGGGAGAATTTAATGTTTTAGGTTCCCTGCTCAGCGGGTAGGGATGACTGGCGGAAGAGTTTAATGTTTTAGGTTCCTTGCTCAGTGGGCACGGATGACAGGGAGGCGGGAGATGTAAAAAAGAAATCCCCCGCTTTCGCGAGGGATTCTTCTTCACTCTTTACTGTACTATCTAATCATCACAAAATGATTACTTATTTCATATCCCACCAAACACGGCCGGTATAATCATTCATATCGCCGTATTGGCCGGTTTTCTGCATATCGGTGATAGCATTCTGCCAGTTTGTTTGTTGTTCTACAACAGTAGGACGAGGCAGTGCCCAACGACGAGGCAGGGTCATGGTAGTACCATTGGAAACCATTGGTTCCAGGTTCAGGATACCACCAGCTTTAGGATAACCTGTTCTTTTCCAAGAACCCCAAGCTTCCCAAGGAGATTTGAAGTGGTTCAGGAATATCTGGATATCAATTTTTTCCAGATCAGAAGCCTGATTGCCAGTCAATGCTACGTTAGCGTTGGCGATGTATTTATCTACATCGGCGCTGTTAACCGGAGTATAGTCCTGGATATCAGCCAGACGGGCCATATCATTGTAAGCAGCAACAGAGGCTTTGATACCATTGTTGTACCAGGTAGCAGCATCCTGACCAGTGATAATACCGCGAACGGAGAGTTCAGCGATCATAAAACACTGTTCAGCATAAGTCAGGATAGGTTGTGTGTAGACACCAGCCGTACGACCTTCTGCTTCTGCGTTGAAGAGACGGTGCTGTATATAGGAAACGGTATCGATTTTTCTTCCAACAGTTTTACCATTGAAGGTCATGGAGTAGTTTCTCACTACGAAGAAGCCTGCATTTGCCGGATCCTTACGTTTATCAGGAGAAGCCGGAGCACCTACATATTGTTGGTTAGGATATACAGAACCAGGAGCGAGTACACCACCTGCAACCAGGGAGTCAAACGCCGCTTTGGTATAACCATTCTTTTCGTAGAACAGTGGCAGACGAGGGTCATTGCTGGTTACCATGTAATCAATGATACCTTTGGAGCCTACTAATGGGTTGTTGCCCATGTTCCAGTTACCGCTTTTCGCAAAGTTATTTGGACTGGAAACAAATTTCCATTCATCATTATTGCTGGCGAAGAGACCTGCAGGGTTAGCCATTACATCCTGTGCGATAGCAGCAGCTTTCTGCGGGTTTCTGCTCATCAGACGCATAGCCAGTTTCAGACGCAATACGTTTGCAGCCTGAGCCCAGTTTGCTGACTTACCATTGTAGTAGATATCGAAGTTGGTCGCTTTCACCTGGTTAGGCAATTTGGCGTTGAATGCCGCCAATGCAGACTTCAGTTCAGTTTCCCAGATATCGAACAGTTGTTCCTGGTTATCGTATGCAGGGGTAAAGGTACCACCGTAACGTGCGCCAAAGGCTTTACTGTAAGGGATACTACCATTTGCATCGGATACTCTCCAGGCAGCATATACCTTCATTACTTTGGAGATAGCTACGACCTCAGCAAAGTTAGCGCGGGAAGCCGCTGGCATTTTGCTAACAGTACTGTCGATATCTACCAGGTTTGGACCGATACTGGTATAAAAAGCATTGTAGAAATTGTTAGTATTCTCCGGGCTGAACAGACGGCCCAGGGAAGAACCAGGAGCAGGAACGCCATATTGCATCCACTGCATTTGGTATTGGTAACAATCATAGAACCAATCGAAATCGCGGTCAACGATTGTTTTACCAGGAAGAGTAAGCATCATTTCAGGAGAGGTAGAAGGACTCACCTTCGGATTCTGGTTCAGATCCTCGAATCCTTTAGTGCAGGAAGTCAGGGTTAAACCAACCAGTGCTGCACCAATTCCTAATTTATTTATAGTCTTCATTTTAAATTTTGTTTGAGTTAAACAGCATGATTAGAATCCGATCTGGATAGTAGCACCGATGTTACGGATGAACGGAACAGCACCATATTCAGAGAATGCAAATGTTGCGTTGTTACGAACAGCTTCCGGATTAATATGATCAGGCAGGTTATTAAACAGGTAACCCAGGTTACGACCTACCAGAGATACGCGGAGGCTTTGCATTTTCAGACGTTGAGCAATTTCTTTAGGCAATGTGTAACCCAGAGAAACTTCACGCAGTGCCACATAAGAAGCATCAAAAACAGAAGCTTCACGGATACCGATACCCCAGTCGCCAATCATACCGTAGTACTGCATTGGAGTAAGTGGAGAAACGTAACCTTTAGCATAAGCGTCTTTGTAGGTCATGCCACCGATATTAACATCTTTACCGTCAACAGTAACAGTAGTACCGTCAGCGAGTACGCCATCAGGCAGCATACCGTCGTTACGTTTGGTACCATTACCATCTGTCCATGCCAGACCACCATGAGCAGCATCACGACCAGCTTCGGTATTAGCAGTAGTACCACGGCCAGTACCATATTGGTGAGAAGCAGAGAAGAAGTCGCCACCGATACGAGCCTGTACGAGTACGCCCAGTGACCAGTTTTTATAGGAGAATGTGTTATTGAAACCCAAATTCCAGTTAGGCTGGATATTACCAACTACTGCATAACCGCGTTTGAATTGAGCAGGGAAGTCAGCGCCAGCACCGTTCAGGGTGATGATTGGCTGACCAGCAGCGTTGCGGGTATAACCATAGTTTGTAACCAGATTACCGTAGGCACCACCTACCTGTGCAACAGCATCTACGTTTTGATCGCTACCCAGAGTGTAACTGGTTAAGCCATCCACCAATTCGAGGACTTTATTCTTGTTGCGGCTACCATTCAGGGTAACATCCCAGGTAAAGTTTTTATTTTGGATTGGAGTACCGTTGATTGCGAGTTCAATACCTCTGTTCAACATTCTACCGGCATTAATCAAGCGGCTACTAACACCACTTTCCATGGTAGCGGTCAGAGGGAGAATCTGGTTGTAAGCAATTGTGCGATACCAGGCCGCATCGATACCCAGTCTGTTATTCAGGAAACGAACATTAGCACCGAACTCCCAGCTTTTTGCCATAGAAGGTTTCAGGTTCATGTTAGGCAACTGACCGCTTGGATAGAAGGTGATCAGTGGTAATGGGCTGCTACCGTTAGTGCTGGCGCCATTGAAGTAGCCAGAGTTGTAGTAACCGGCGTTGATAGTGTATGGATCGGTATCACCACCTACCAGTGCATATGATCCACGGAGTTTACCATAGCTAACCCATGAAGGCATGCTACCTTTCAGTGTCTGGGTGAATTCCCATGCAGCACTTACAGAAGGATAGAAGTAACCATTGGTAGTATGACCGATGCTACCTCTAGGGTAAGTCAGTGAAGAAGACCAGTCGTTACGGCCGGTTACATCCAGGAACAGTTCATTATTGTAAGCGAAGCTGGCAGCAAAGAACAGAGAGTTGATACGTTTGCGCAGCAGCGGATCATTGTTTACAGAAATAGCACCGATACTGTTGCTCAGATCGTACATGAACGGAATACGCAGACCACCGGTGGTGGCGTTATTGTATTGTTTACCAATACCGCTGTTCCAGGTTTCAGCACCCAGGGTCAGCATGGAACCGTCCCATTTTTTACCCATTTTAGGAGTGATTTGAGCGAGACCAGTAAAGGTATATTGTGTTTTGTTTACACCAGCTTGCATGTAGAGGCCATCAGCACCGGTAAAGTTAGGACCGGTACCAGCTTCTTTACGTTCGTCGGCAGACTGCTCGTTGGAGAAGTTGGATTTCAGGATAAATTTCAGCCAGTCAGTAGCAGTTACGTTTACAGCGATGTTACCCATGAAGAGGTTTTCTTTGCGGGTCCAGCTATTGTAAGCATTCTGGAAGAAGTAATCCGCACCAGGGTGAGTACCCAGATCAGCACGACCGCCGTTAGGACCGGTGTAGTTCTGTGCTTGGTTCCAGTAGTTAGGATTGTAGTTACGAGGAAATACATATACCCATTTACGACCGATGTTGTAGCTGGTATAGTCACCACCCTGGCGGTCAGGGTTTAATGTTTTTGAATTAGCATAAGTTACGCCCAGGTCAGCGCTCAGTACTTTAGAGATAGTCTGGGAACCTTTGAAGGCGATGGTGTTTCTGCCGAAGCTGTTGTTAGGAGAAACGGAGTTGTTATCCAGGTGAGAGTAAGACAGGCGGAAAGTACCTTTATCATTACCACCTTCCATGGAAACGTTTGTATTGTAGTATTTACCGGTTTGGTAAAGATCTTTTACGTTGTTTGGCTGAGGAACGTATTTAGCAGTAGAGCCATCGAGGAGTTTCACATCGCTACCGTCCATTTTGGAACCGAAGCTGTAACCACCCCATTGGTTATCGTATACGCCATCGATACCTTGACCGTAGCTATTCTGCAAATCGATAGGGCCGCGGTATACTTTTTCAAACTGTACAGTTTGGCTAACGTTCACACCGATACCTTTTCTAGCCACACCTTTTTTAGTGGTGATGAGGATAGCACCGTTGAGTGCGCGGGAACCGTATAATGCGGTAGCAGCAGCACCTTTCAACACGGATACTGACTCATAGTCATCCGGGTTCATGTTTTTCAGTACGTTACCGAAGTTAACGTCGTTGGCAGTTACATCGTTTTCGAAGATCACACCGTCGATAACGAAGATAGGTTGGTCTTTACCAGTCAGGGTTTTAGCACCACGGAGAATGATACGTGGAGCGGCCTGCGGGCCACCGGCAGCGCTAGAGATGTCCACACCTGCAACTTTACCCTGGAGGGCAGCAACCGGGTTTACCTGGTTGGATTTTGCGAGATCACCACCTTTCAGTTCAGTGATGGCATAACCCAGTTTACGTGATTCACGTTTAATACCCAATGCCGTTACGACAACTTCATTGAGGTTTTTATTATCTTCTTTCAGCACTACTGCAATGGAAGACTGGTCGCCTACAGCAATTTCCTGGTTAGCGTATCCGATGAAGGACAGCACCAGTGTAGCGTTAGGAGTGATAGAAATTTTGAAGGAACCATCGGCAGCGGACATTGTTCCATTGGCGGTGCCTTTTTCTTTCACTGTTACACCAGGCAACAGTGTTCCTTTTTCATCTTTTACGGTACCCGTAATAGCTTTCTTATTCTGTGCCCATGCAGTAACAGCGCAGCATAAGAAAAGCAACGTGGCGAGAAGAAGTGATCTTCGCATAGTTTCCTTTTGGTTTAATTTATTACAAGTGAGTCAGTCACATGGCATATAGGAGGCTACCCATACAGTTATCCTTCCATAGTGGAATAGGTTCCAGTAAGCATTTTGGTTTCCGTCCTCGAAAAGTTTCCGTCTCTAAATAATATCCGTTCTCTAAAAATTTGACATCGCGCGCCCGGTAATTCCGTTGGCATAACTAATCTTTCAGCATAGTTGGTAAAACACCAGTAGTAAAACGTTTTAGCATACTACTAATAAAAAAAACCTGTAGCGTATCGATTTCACAAAATTCAACGTTCACAAGTACAAGTTTAATAGCGTGGCTGGAAAGTCCAGCAGTAAAACGTTTTAGCAACTACTAATAAAAAAAACTTGTAGTATCTCTCTCACAAAAATTCATAATTCACGTTTACAAGTTTCAAGCTGGTTGCTGAAAATAACAAACCAAACATAGCTATAATTCTGAGATTGTCAAAAAAGAATTAACAATTTTTTTATTTTCTGTTAACTGTTTGTAAACAGTGTGAAAATAATATGTTATTAAATTAAAATAGCATTACTCGGGGTTAAAATAAGAAATCCTGCCCTTTTCAGGGCAGGATCTTGGGGCTAACCTTGCTTATAAAGGAAAAGTTTAATAGTTATAATCGTTACGATAGTAGGATTCCGCGCGTTTATCCGTAGGTACCCAGAAGATCGGAGAAGAGAAATTGTCATCTGCCTTCACTTTCAGATAATTGTCGGTATTGGTTTGGAATTCGGTACTTGGGTAGCGAATCCTTTCCGCCACCGGTTTCATTGCCTTACCACCGAAAGTGAATGGTTCTAATTTCGGATGGCGGGTACGACGGAGTTCCGCAAAGAGTTCCATGGTACCTGGCAGATTCAGATGGATGTATTTCTGCTGCATTAGGATTTCCATTTTATCCTCCACACTGCTGGCGGCATCGAATTTAGCACGTACGGTAGCGGCATAAGTAGCTACAGTGGCGGCATCAGGAGTAGCAGGATGGAGTACGGAAGTTTTCTCATATGGGCTCAGGCCATTTACCCAGTACCAATAAGCAGTTGAATGCACTACTGCGTCTGCAATATGTTCACCTGCTGTTTTACCAGTTGTACCCAGTCCTTTCAGTGCAATTTCAGCCAGCAGCAGATCCAGTTCTCCCAATGTCATCCAGTTGCCAGGCATGGTATTGCGGTGGTAGGTAGCATGGTTATACATGGACTTGGAATTCTGTGCGAGGGAAGAATTTAAGTCGTCTGCGCCAACATAATACTTATCCCCTGCCAGGTAAGCAGCTTCCTGAGCATCTGCATTCATGGAAACGCCACGGTAATCGCTATATTTTGTAGGCATGGCGATTACTGGCAGACGAGGATCATCTACGCCTGGTTCATATTTATCAGTTCCAAAATTCATGCGTTTCAGGATAGTATTCGGAACGAAAGAAGCAAATGAATTTTCGTACCAGCCACGCTCCCAGGTACCGCCACTCTTAGGATCCGCCACGAATGGCATCTGCCATACGAGGTCTTTTGACGGTCTCGGTTTGCTTAATTCTTCGCTCAGGACTTGTTTTGCAAGTGTAGGATTTACACCTGAAATACGTACTGCATATCTTATACGCAACATGCTGATGTACTGAATCCACATATTGATATCTCCTTTCGATGCGAAATCCTGTTTTACGAAATCGGATTTATTGGCAACCGAAAGATTATTATACAGCGTAGGCAGTGTATCCGCGATGCTTTTCAGCTCTCCGAGAATAATCTCTGTAGTTTTCTGTGCATCGTCGTACTTTGGAAAGAATACACCGGAAGTACCTTGCCAGGACTCTGTAAAAGGAATATTATTCACCAAATCAATCAGCTTCAGCGCACCATAGTCTCTTACTACAGTGGTCAGCTTCAGATAAAACATGGCTTCATTACGCTGATCAGCAGGAGCTGTGGCGTATAAGTCCCTCATTTCCCCGAAGTTGCGGGTGTTTCTGTAGAAGGAGTTAAAATAATCCCTAATGGCGTTATCACTGAAACCATTACCAGTGGTCAGATCATCATAAGTACTGAACCAGCTATAACGGGAAGTAATGTAGCGTTGTGAAATCTGCGCATACCCAGGAATACCGGTACCTGGATTCATCATCCAATACCATTCGCCATAGTCGCCTACATATAATTTCCAGCCATACATCGTAGCGGTAAACATACCAGACCATTTCTGATCTAATGGCGGATTGGATTTCTCAGGATTTTTGAACTGATCTTCCAGTTCTTTCTGGCAGGATGTCAGCGAAGCGCCAAGACATAAGCCAATAAATATTTTAGAGAGATTAATTTTCATTTGTCAGCATTTTTCTAATTAGAAACTAACATTTACACCAACACTATAAGAACGCACGGAAGGGTAGAATGAATTCTCGATATAGATATCAGTACCCAGTGTGGACTCAGGATCTACGTTTGGTAATGTTTTATACAGGTAGAACAGGTTACGCGCAGCGGCTGTTACTTTTACACCTTGCAGATGAATTGGTTGTAGCCATTTACGAGGCAGATCATATGCAACAGACAGTTCACGCAGTTTGATATAATCATTTTTGAACAATCTGTCCGGACCCCATCCGCTACTCATATCGCTGATGTAAGTCTGGTAATATTGCGTGGAGGAAGCAATGCGATCATTCTTCTCATAAGTGGTTTTACCATTTGCATCAGTTACAGCTTTCACACCATCCAGGATGATACCGTCGTAGTACAGTCTGCCATTCTTAGCCTGGGCAGGTGCAGGTTGGCCGCTGGTCCATGCTACGTTCTGGTTGGTATTTTTATCGATGTAATAAGTCAGACCACCATGTTCTGTATCTCTGTATGCGAGGGTATTTTTAGTAACGCCCAGACCAGTCAGGTAGTAGTTGGTGTAAGAGAAGATTTGTCCACCGAATTTATAATCCAATCCGAGGTGCAGCGTAATGTTTTTATACTTGAAGTCAGAGAAGACACCGCCCAGTACTTTTGCCTGTGCATTACCTACAGTGGTCATCTGGCTGCTCAACTGGTACAGACCATTTGCATCCACAATTTTATTTCCTTTATCATCCTTCAGGTAATCGAACATTTGGATTTCATTAACAGGACGGCCTTCGCGTGCCACCACTTTGAAACCATCGTTACCGCTGATAGGATTGGTATTAATACCAGGATAGAGTTTCAACACTTTGGAGCGCTGTGCGGCAGCAGTGATGCCTACCATCCAGGAGAAATCTCTAGTTAATACAGGCGTTCCTTTCAGGGCCAGTTCATAACCCCAGTTTTTCACGTTACCAGCATTGATACGGATTTCTTTAGCACCAGTAGCGTTAGACAGTTTAACCGCCATGATCTGGTTGTATACGTTGTTGGTGTAGAAAGAGAAGTCTACAGACATACGGTTTTTCTCAAAGAAACCTGCTTCGAAACCTACTTCATATTCGCGTTTACGTTCTGGCAACAGTTCATTGGCGAACAGGGATTCCATACCGATAATGGTAGTAGCGTTGTTATAACCAACGATACTGTTCACGTCGTAGTATCTGTAAGCGAAGTAGTTGTCGTTGGTACCTTTACCAACGTCCGCCCAACCGATACGGAATTTACCGTAGTTAAGTTTTGGAATTCGGATATCCTTGGTGAAATCCCAGGTGAAAGACAAGCTAGGATAATTGAAGTGGTTATACTTTGGATACAGGGTAGAGTTCCAGTCAGTACGATCAGTTGCCTCAATGAAGTAGCGGTCTTTCCAAGCCAGTTGGAGAGATCCGAAGGCGCTGTAAACGATACGGCTACCTCTGGAAGCGGATCTTGCTTTACCAGCATTACCCAGATCTGGGAAGCTGGCACTGTTATCCAGGGAGAACCAGCCTGGTACGCGGAAACCACCAGTTGTGCTGGCAAAAATGCTGTTATAATTATCCTGTTGCACAGCACCACCTGCGAGTGCATAAACATGCAGGTTATTGTTGAGGAAGTCGTGATTGTAAGTAAAGTGTGATTGATAAGTTTGGATGGAGTAGTTATCCCTTTTCATAGAAAAAGTACCACCTACCATTTTAGGAGCGATTCTAGTTTCTTTTTCTTTACTAACGAAGTCCGTATTGGTATAATCCAGACCTGCAAATGTTACCATAGAAATATCTTTGGTAAAATTGAGGGTTACTCTTGCAGAAGAAATCAAGTGAGTTTTGGTATCAGTGTTGAAGTTATCATACTGATTCCACCAGAAGTCAAACAGTTTCGTGATCATGTTTGGCAAGCCTGCGGCATCCAGGTCTGGTCTGTGACCAGTTGAGTCGCGGTAGAACTGACGAAGTTGTGCTAATGGATAATCCCTGTTCATACCCCAAGCCACCAGGCCGTCGATAGAAGGGCGGCGGTTGTTGGTTTTAACGTTGTACAGGTTAGAAGTTACTTCGAAAGTAGCAAATTTGGAAGCCTTCATTGTACCATTGAAGCTGAAGGTATTCTGTTTCTGCCATGAGTTTTCCAGAACATCATCATAACCCATGTTGGTATAGGAGAGACGCATACTACCTTTATCATTAGCACCAGAAATAGCTACGTTTGTTCTGTTGGAGTTACCATTTTTGAACAGGCTCATAAAGTTATTGGGTACCGCGCTGTAAGGACGGATAGTACCGTCGAAATACTGCATTGGTTCGCCTGTGAACTTAGGACCAAAGCTGAAACGGCTAGCAATTACTTTTCTGGTTTTTACGCCATTGATATAAGTATAAGCGGTATCGTATGGCGTGGTACCGGAACCATATTCATTTTGAAAATCGATGTAGTTCACTGGTTGTTCCACAGAACGTTGGTGCGAAAGGGTTACACCAAAACCTCTTGCATTAGCACCAGATTTGGTGGTGATCATCATTACACCATTCGCGCCTTTTTCACCATAGAGAGCGGTCGCTTTAGCACCTTTCAGAATTTCAACAGACTCAATATCATCAGGGTTGATATCATTGATACCAGTACCATAGTCAACAGAGTGCAATGGATCATAGTTACGGGAAGCCATGCTGGTATTGGCATCGCGGATAACAACTCCGTCCACAACGATTAAGGGGCGGTTATTAGCACCTTCAGTTAGGGACGCAGCACCACGGATTTTAATGTTGATACCACCCATAGGACCAGCGGAACCGGCGATCACGCCAACGCCCGCAGCTTTACCGTAGAGGGCTTGCACCGGATTGAGGGTAGTACCTGCCTGGGTCAGCTCATCTCCTTTGATAGAAGAAACAGCATAACCGAGGGATTTACGATTTTGTTTGATACCCAGCGCAGTTACAACTACTTCATTCAATCCTTTGGCATCGTCCTGGAGTAAAATATCATAAGATGTTTTAGCGGTAGTGGCAACTTCTGTTTTGCCATAACCTACCATAGAAACCTGGATGGTGGCTCCAGGCGCAACAGCGAGTGAAAATTTTCCGTTGGGATCAGTTGTTGTACCTGTTTTGGTACCTTTTTCCAGAATTGTAACCCCTGGTAATGGGTTTCCTTTGGCATCGTGCACAACGCCGGAAATGTTACGTTTGTCCTGCGCTAAAACGATTTGGCAACAGAGCGCCAAAAGGACCGCAAGTAACTGTAGCGATCTTTTCATGGTTTACTGATTTAAGATAACAGATAAGTGAACAGAAACGGCAGCATTGTGCATAGCAATGGTATGCCGCTATTTTTCTTTTGGAAAAACCGGTTTAAAAAAAGCACTGGAATCAAAGCAGTATTGCACGGCTACAGCACAATGAGCCACAGGTGTGGTCATGTCAATCGTCACTTACGGTTCGCAATGGTGTTCCTTATAAGTCTGTGAAATCAAGGGGCATGGCAATACCCTCCTGGTCAGCAGGTTGGAATGTTACGTGCATTGAAACGCTAATACTGGTTGATAAACTAAATAAACGAATGTCCTTTTAACTCATTTTAATTATTTCGTTGGTATTGTTTAGGATCTCTTGCTACACTACTCTCTCAACTAAGTACTAATTATTTTATTTGATTTTGGCCCTGTATTATTCTTCGATTTCGGTTCTCTTCCTCTGTAAAGTTGTAAGTTATAAACACCGTAGTAAAACGTTTTAGCTACTGCATCTAAAAAAAAGAAAGCCTTCAGGGATTATTATCTCATAGATTGCTTTCTAATACCAAACTTAGGCAAAGTTTTCATGACTCACAAACATTTTGTTAAAATTATTTTGCACTCGAAAATTATTTGAATTGTGTAAAAGGTACACACAAGGCTATATAGCGGGCTGACTAAGAAGTGATTTCATCACAGCATTCTCCTTAATTTTATTAACTAAGTGTGAAAATGTTTTTTTATAAAATCCTTACCTGCGGTAAGTTTGGGGATGTATAAAAAATATTGCTTTTATGCGATTTTGAAAAAAAATGATTTGACGTCTGCGACGTCAAATCATTTTTTTTATTTTTTTCGTTGTCCCTGCCCTGCGGGCAGGGACAACAGACTTGAGTGTTCTGAACTGCTGGGAAGGGACGACAGTGTTCTGACCTGCTGAGCAGAGACGACCCGCAGGAATGTTTTGGGCAATTCACTCAGGGCTTATCCCACCACATGGGCGTAGTAAATAGATCCGGGCCTTGCACGCCATTCGCTGCGTTTACATGCGCACCATTGGAGTTATACTCTCCACGGGGATACCGCAACCGACGCGGTATTTGGCCATTGGTTTCATTATTCTTGTAATTGGTAGGCGTAAGCACAGGATAACCAGTACGTCTCCAATTTGCATATGACTCGTATTCATTCAGTAGTGTGGTAATGTAATACTGTTCATTGATGGCTTGTAATTGAGCCGCTAGGCCCCCTCCTAGCGCTGCGGATTGCGCAGTGGCATAAGTAGTGGCCACGGCATCATTGTAGACGATTGTAGAAGAATAAAGGGTATACTGCCAGATACCGGCCTTCACCCCTGCTATAAAGAAGGTTGTCGGCGAGCCGCTTGTCCAGCCACGCGCAGCCGCTTCTGCCAGCATCAGTTGTACTTCTGAATAAGTCATGAAAATATTCGGAGAATTGGCCAACGCCAGGTATTGTTTGGGCTGTGAGTAATGCGCGAGATCGGGATCTCCCACAGATGCAATACCATACACAGGATCCGACGTATTATCGTAACCGTTAGGTAATCCTTTCTGCAATGCGGGAACGTCGCTGCCTCCAGGTGTGGAATCAGGCTTCGGTAACTCGCTGATGATCTGCAAACGCGGATCATTTTTTGTCTGCAACATGGTGATGAAAAACTTCGAATACTTAATGGATAAGTTGTCTTTCCCTGTTTGTTGACGAGAGTTATTATACGTACCTATCACATGACTGTTGGGATTATCATAATCGCCTTCTGCATGTTTGATATAAAAGATATCCGTAGGATCTGTAAACACGCCACCAGCAATCGCTTGCTGCACGATGGCTTTCGCCTGCGTTGGGTCTGACTTCTTTGATAGGCGCATACCTACTCGTAACATCAACGAATAGGCCAACTTCCTCCACTGAGTGGGAGAACCGCCGTAGCCAGAAATATCTGCCGATCCTGGATTGGCTTTTGTTTCATCTAACATACTCGCTGCCTTGGCCAACTCCGCTGCCAGGCCCGCATAGATGGCATCCTGGTGATCGTACACCGGATAAAAATTCTGATTGGTGTATCCCTTGTCAGCTTCAGAGAAGGGTACGTCTCCATACAAATCTGTTAATCGCTGCAATACTATCACACGCGCAATACGTGCCATGGCATTGACATTCGCATTAGTAGGATCATTATCTGTATTGGTGATAATGTTGGATAAAATCTTGGTGGCATTCGGATAGAAAGAATTGAATGCAGCACCGGAGTAATCATCGTTGTAGAGATATTTGTCTCCCACATAAGTCAGACTCAACGAAGAAAAATGCTGTATCATCATGGAGCAGTAAATCAAATTAGCGCGCCATGCTTCATACTCTCCGCCAGACACAAACAACAGTCCTTTTGTCAACAATATATTCGGCGTTACATGGGGGGCTGATGTAGGGTCTGTATTTACTTTTTCGAAATTTTTGGTACACGCGGACATGCCTATTACACCTGCCAGGGCTAGGAATATCAACGTTTTATAGGTGGTGCGAATCATAATCTGGCTGATTTAAATAAACGGTTAGAATCTTACATTCAAGTTCAGACCAAAACTGCGAGCCTGTGGATATCCCATTACTTCGGCTCCTTGTCCTGCTCCGCTGGTATAACTGGACTCCGGATCTACGTTTGGCAGATCCTTATATATAATCCAGAGATTGCGGGCGACAAAGGATAGAGAAGCAGCCGTCAATGGCGTTTTAGCAATCACAGCATGCGGCAACGCATAAGTAAATATCACCTGACGCAGTTTGATGAAATCCCCTTTGTAGATAAATGGCTCTGCAATGTTGAATGCAATATTCTGGAAGTAATCCTGGGAGGCTACATTTTTCGTAATGTAGTTATTGGGATTGTTGGGATCCTGTGCTTTTATATTGATACCGCCTTCACGCCCCTGCAATGTCGCTTTATTTAGTCCGAAGAAATAAGAGTAATCATTCGTACCGGAGTAAATTTTGTTGCCCCATTTACCATCCACGAGGAAGCTAAGTGAGAACGCTTTAAAGGTAAAAGTATTGGTAATACCCATCGCATAAGGTGCTACACCGGTGCCAAAGGCAGTATAATCACCCTGCAGCGGTTTGCCGGCGCTGTTGAACAGGATATTTCCTTGATCATCTCTTTTAAACTTAAACCCTACTATTTGTCCGAATGGCTTCCCTACAATATGCTGGATGGACACATTGAATGTACGCACATTAGATACCAGTACGCTTTTTGACCCTGGGTCTAGTTCTACTACTTCATTCTTATTGTAGGAGAAATTAGGGCTGATTTCCCAAGTGAAATTTTTACTACGTATAGGCGTTCCAGTTAACAGTACTTCTACGCCTGAGTTTTTCACTTTACCTACGTTAATAAAAGCGGTGTTAAAACCGGAAGCGTTGGAGATAGTGGTTTGCAAGATATCGTCTTTGGTGGTGCGGGTATAGTAAGCGAAATCAAGTGAGAGTCTGCTATCAAAGAATTTCGCTTCCACGCCGGCTTCATAGCTAGTATTCACCAGTGGCCGCAAAGCCGCATTAGGCACTGCATAAGAGCCGTCCGGGGCCTTTTTGATATCTGCTACTGCCTGTCCCATAAACGGATTCTGTACTTGGTAGGCAAGGAACAAACGATACGGGTCCGTGTCTCCCCCTACCTGTGCCCAAGATGTACGCAGCTTCAGGTAATTAATTTTTTCCGGTAACCTGAATGCATCAGACACTACAAAACTCAATCCCACAGATGGATACAGGATACTCCATTGGGAAGGCGACAAAGTAGAAAACCAATCATTGCGCGCGGTACCGGTTAGGTAGAGGTAACTTCTAAAAGCTATTTCCGCGGAACCATATACAGAATTGATTTTCTTTTCTTGGATATCATTGAGTACTGTTTTCGTAACGAGGTTCGATTGATCGTAGAAGAATGGAATAAAAAATCCGTTACCGTTCAAATAGAACTTATCGGTTTTGTTGTGCATCTGGTTTCCTCCCACGAAAGCGGAAATGCGCCAATCTTTATTGAGTAATTTATCTACGCCCAACATCACGTCTGCATTGACTTCATAAAAATTCTGACGGGCCATATCGTTGATTTGGCCAGCGGTGTTATAAGCAGTACCTGTAGGTGTAATCGCGAAGTTATTACGGTACCACATATCCGCGCCTATACGACCTTTCGCATATAACCAGGGAAGGATATCGTATTTCAGTTCAGCGGAATTGATAAATCGGTCTCGCTTATCGTTTTGGGAGAAATCGTATACAGAGAACCAGGGGTTGGTAATGTATTCATTTGCTTCCCATCTGGCTTCATATCCCTGCGCATTATACTTGTGGTCGCGGAGTGTGAGCACCGACAAGCTCGTAGGCAGCATATACATAGCGAAGTTTGCATTACCGGGAGAATCGGAAACCCTTGGTCGATTATTCACTCTTTCACGGCTGTATTTACTATTCACCGTTAGATAGAGCTTACGACCTAGCCAGGCATTGACATTCAAACTGAGGTTATCCCTACGCATGCCCGAGTTGGGTATCATGGCTTCGTTCTTCATGTCTGTAGCGCCGAAGCGGTAATTGATTTTCTCATTGCCGCCACCAAAGGCTACTGAGTTGGTGAACGTATAACCGCTTTTATAGAAGTTCTTGAAGTTATTTTTTACGGCGCTGTAAGGTCTGCTAACACCGTCGTATTGAATGACCGGGGAGCCATCCAATTTAGCGCCCCAACTGAAAAGTCCTGCTGAGCGGGCTTCTGCTGCATTCGCCGGTTTTACGCCATTCAGGCCCATACCATAATCGTATTGCCACTTAGGCGAATACAAAACAGGTTTATCCAGCACAAAATTACTGGAGTATTCCACTCCCACTCCTTTACGAGCATTGCCGGATTTTGTAGTAATGAGGATAACGCCGTTGGCTGCACGAGAACCGTACAAAGCCGCTGCGGTACCACCTTTCAGCACAGACATCGTAGCGATATCATCGGGGTTGATACTGGAGAAACCGTCTCCGGCATCCTGACCACCGTATTCACTAGGGCTACCCAGGTTATCATTATTAATGGGGATACCATCCACAATGATGAGGGGTTGGTTATTCCTACTTTTATCGATAGAGGTATTACCACGCAGGATGATACGCGTAGATGCCGCAGGCCCTGTGGAAGCCACGCTCACGTTGAGTCCAGCTACCTTACCCGCCAGGGTGGCGGCTACATTGGTAGAACGGGCTTGCGTCAGTTCATCTCCTTTAATTTCCGAAATAGAATACCCTAATGCTTTCTTTTCCTTTTTGATACCGAGGGCTGTAACGACGATCTCATTGAGATTTTTGTTATCCAGGGCGAGTCGGACATTTATTTGATTGCCAGATACCGTAACATCTTTCGGGAGATAGCCGATCAGTCGGAAGGTGAGTACCGCTCCAGGTGGAACATTGATCTGAAATTGTCCTTTAACATCGGTGGCGGTGCCTTTACTGGTACCTTTCAGGAGTACCACAACGCCTACCAGTGGTTGATTGGTGGCATCATCCACCACTGTGCCTCCCACTTCCTGTTGTGCCCATGCCACGGGGGCAGCCAGCAACAGTAGCAGGAATAGGAAGATTACCTGAATAGAGTTCTTGTGCATGTTTAGGATATAATGTGAAGCAATAATGATTTTCGACGTGGCGGCAGGGGGACAAATAGATCTTGGTTGATACCTTATTTAACAACAGGGAAGGAGAAAGTGTTGTGAAAAATAAAAAAAACCAGCACCGGTAAGGTGCTGGTAAAATATGATCAGAATAATCAGCTAAAACGTTAAAGTACGCCGGTTATCAGGTATGTTGACTAGAGGGGCGAAGCATCAGGTTTAGTGGTAACACCACTTGTTGGAGGGCAGCGGAAGGGTGATTGAGTTCCTTCATGAGGATGTTCACCAGTTGCTGACCTATTTCCTGGATGGGTTGCGCCACGCAGGTGATAGCGGGGGTATACAAGCGGAAGATATCGTGGTCATCGAAGCAGACCACCCCGATTTGTTTACCGATTTGCCATTCCAGGCTACGGATACTTTCTATACCGCGGATACCGAGATAGTTGGTAGCGAAGAAAACAGCATCCAGGCCTTTAGAGCCTTTGAGGAATTTTTTGATTTCCTCGTTGGAGCCTTCTTTATCGAGGTCGAACGGCAATTTTTTCACCAGTGCTTTATTATAGGCGATGCCGGCGGCTTTGAGAGCATCAGCATACCCGTCCAGACGATCTTTCATCTGTACCTGGTCTGAGGTAGTGGTCACGATGCCTATTTTCTGATACCCTTGGGCGGCCAGGTGGGCGGTAGCATCGTAAGCGCCTTTATAGTTATCTACCACCACGTAGTGGGAAGGCATTTGTGGGAAGTAACGATCGACCAACACGATAGGTTTACCGGCCGACTGCAACTGTTCAATTTCCTTGTCCAGGTTTTTGGTAGGGGTGATAATATAACCGTCTACCTGGCGGTACTTGAGAACTTCGAGGAGGCCTTTTGCTTTTTCCGTATTATCTTCTGTGGAACCGTAGAGTACTTTATAACCGAATTTATCGGCCTCATCTTCCACAACTTTAGCAAGCGTAGCAAAGAAACTGTTGGCGATATCTTCTACGATAAGGCCTATTGTCTTGGTTTTCCCGGTACGTAATCCTCGGGCGAGCTGGTTTGGTTTATATTTCAGCTTACCCGCAATTTTCTGGATTTTCTTGCTTACCTGATCGCTGATCCTCTTCTCTTTTGCTTTGCCATTCAGTACGAATGAAACAGTGGTGGGCGATACCCCCGCCTGCTTTGCAATATCTTTAATAGAGATACCTTTCATAATAAGAGTTATGCTATATCGATTTAGCTCAGCGTAAATTACAAAATGAAGTTGAAATTTACATAGTTGCAGGAATTATTCCAAATAACGGGGGGTGGAGGGTGCATGGAAAAATATTGTAATTCGTATCACATTAAAAGGTTATTTTCCGAATAATGATATTTTTTTAACCAATTTTTAATAATTTGGCAACATTCATAGGGACAATGGTAATACTCCTGAGAAGTTGCCATAATAGAAATCGTTATTAAATTAATACATGAATGAAACCCATTCTTATTAAAGTTGGGGCCTTTGCCGATAACCAGATCACTATCATAGAGAGATGTGATCCATATTTCAATACGCCGTTTCATTTTCATCCGGAATGTGAACTGGTTTTCGTGACAGAGAGCCATGGAAAAAGGATTGTGGGCGACAGCATTGAGAGCTTTGAAGAAGGCGACATGGTGTTTCTGGGTCCGCATATACCGCATGTTTGGTATAACGAGGAGGAATATTACAAGGGTGACGAGCATTTAAAGGCTCGTTCCGTGGTGATTTACTTTCCGAAGGATATTTTTGGAGAGAAATTTTATGGTTTACCGGAGACGAAAGCCCTCAGTGAGCTGTTTCATAAGGCACAGCGGGGCATGAAGATAACGGGGCCTACTTATGACAAGCTGAAACCAGAGATTTTATCGCTGCCTCGCAAAGAGGGGTTGGAGCGCATCATTTCCCTGCTTAATATTCTGAAAACGCTGTCTGAAACGAAAGATTGCTATTACCTGGCAAGTACGGGTTATTCTCATGCCTATAATGTGAAGGATAACCATAAAATTGACGAAGTTTTCAAGTATGTGATGAATAACTTCTCCAAAGAGATATCCCTGCAGGATGTGGCTAGCATTACTAATTTATCGCCACAGTCGTTCTGCCGTTTCTTTAAGAACCGTACCAAGAAATCTTTTGTACAGTTCCTCAATGAGGTGCGTATAGGCCATGCTTGTAAGCGACTGACAGAGGAAGACTGGTCGATTGCGGAGATAGCCTACTCTTGTGGCTTTAAAAACCTCTCTAATTTTAACCGGTTTTTCAAGGAGATCGTAGGTAAAACTCCTAAGGAGTATAAAAATGAGTTGCGGTTGAAGGAAGCATAAATATTTTAGAGCCGGCATTGGCCGGCTGATCCACGTTGATGATAGTATTTTCCCGAAAAATAATGGAGAAATCTCCCGGAATATTTACTACTTTCATAGGAAGAAGTTAACATTTGTCAACCAAAACGCTTTTTCCTCACCTGTAAATAGATGTACAGCAATTATCAAGATCAGGAGTTAGTATCGCTGTTGAAAAGCGATAATATTGCTGCCTTTAATACCATTTATGACCGGTACAGTAAGGCGCTGTACTTATTCATCTATAGTAAACTGGATGCCGCGGAAATCAGCAAGGATGTACTACAAGACCTGTTTGTATCCTTGTGGGAGAAGCGTCATACCTTGGTACTGAAGGAGTCGTTGAAGTCGTACCTCTATCAGGCAGCCCGGCATAAGATCATTGATATCTACCGGAAAAATACTACCTACCGCAAATATTTGCAGCAGTTGATCGAGCATTTCGATGAGCAGCCGCATTCCATATCCGACCAGTTGGATACCAAAGCCAAAACACAAGAAATGTTTGAAGCGATCAACCATCTGCCGGAAAAGATGAAGGAAATTTTTATGCTTAGCAGGTTTGAAAACCTGAGTGTAGAGCAGATAGCTACACATCTCAACCTCTCCCAGCAAACAGTTAAAAACCAGATTACCAAAGCGTTAAAAATATTAAGAGCCAACTATGCGCAACCGGACATCATCCTGATCATTATTTCTATACTGTTAGGATGCATCCGTTAATATTAATTTTTTAGCCGTACATGGTACCTTTTCCACGTTATTACGACATTACAACATCAAAAACGCTATCAGGTGGACACAGAACAGATTAAAATATTACTGGAACGATATAACCAGGGCACCTGCTCACCGGAGGAAGCGGCAATCATTGAGAAATGGTTCGAAAATATCAACCGTCAGCAGTCCATAGTAATGGAAGAAGACGCGTTGAACCTGCAACTGGATGAAGTTAAACTGCTTATAAACGATCAAATTGCACCTGCTCCGGCAGTTACCGTCCCTGTTGCCAGGGTGAGGAAGCTGAAGCCATGGTACGTCGCTGCCGCCGCTGTAGTACTCGCAGCCGGGGTTTTCGTGTATCGTAATATCTCTTCCACCACCACTACTGATACTACTTCATATATCGCCAATAACCAGCCTAAAAAAGCATCCCGTGTTATCCGCGATGGATTTGTGGAATGGAATACGCCCTATGGTGTTACAGCAAGTTTTAAACTGGAAGATGGTAGTACCATCTGTATGAATGCGGGTACTCGTATCCGTTATCCAGAACACTTCAGCAAAAATGCCCGTAATATATATCTGGAAGAAGGAGAAGCGGTATTTGAGGCTGCACCCAACCCTAGCAGCACATTTACCGTTTACAGCGGCGCCCTGGCCACTACAGCCCTCGGTACCGCCTTCAATATCAGGTCCTATGCCCATGAGGATAAAATCACTGTTGCCCTGATCAGTGGAAAAGTAAAGGTTGCTAAAACAGATAACAGCAAGGAATCAACTATCCTGATGCCCAGCGAACAACTTAACTTTAACAGGGTATCTCTCAGCATGATCAAAACCAGCTTCTCCAACCCCGAAGTGGTGATCGGCTGGAAAAAAGGTATCCTCGTTTTCAAAAATGCCAATTTCGAAGAATTCGCTACTGCTATCCGCAACCGCTTTGCTGTAACAGTTGTCAATCAAAGCGACAAAACCGAATGGGAGTACAACGGTACCTTCAAACAAGGAGAAGACCTGAAAGAAGTGATGGACGTAATCAGCGATTTGAAATCAATCAAGTATACCATTAAAAACGATACTGTTTATCTAAAAAACTAAAACAAGGTCATTATGAGGGTAAAACCATGCCCATTGAAATGGTTTTTATCCTTCGGACTGATACTGACACTCTTGTTGGCCGGCAGCCTTACTTCCGTAGGCAGCACGGTCCGGCATATACAGGAACCACTATTACCCATCGTCGTCAGTATCCAGGCAAAGGATAAGAACCTGGAAGAAGTGATGTCTGAAATATCAACCAAAACAGGACTCAACTTTCATTACGATAACTCAGATCTGGATCTGAAAAAGAAAGTGACCCTGAATTGTATAAAAGTTCCAATCGATGAAGTATTAATTCAGTTATCTGCTCAAACAGGATTAAAGTTTACCCGAAAAAACAATAAAATAATTGTAGGCGCAGAAAGTGAGCATGCACCATCACTTTCTGTTGAGTTGGACAGTAAGGTTTCATTGGACAGAGACATAACAGGCACGATACGCGATAATAAAGGCACGCCGCTTCCAGGAGTAACGATCCAAATCAAAAATTCTAATAAAGGCACGCAAAGCAACGCCGAAGCAGCTTTCAATATTAAAGCCGCTCCCGGCGATGTACTTGTGATTAGCTCCGTGGGCTTCTTCACCAAAGAAGTAATGGTAGGCGCTTCCGCAGAATTGAATATCACCCTACAAGAAAATATCCGCGCCCTGGGCGAACTAGTGGTGACAGCAATGGGTATTCAGAAAAAATCCAAAGAGCTGCCTTATGCCACCCAACAACTCGGAGGGGATGACGTCTCCCTGGTAAAAGAGGTGAATGTCATGAACACATTGGCTGGTAAAACGGCTGGTGTTACCATTTCCCGCAATGCTTCCGGCATTGGCGGTAGTGTACGCGTAGTACTCCGTGGTAATAAATCCACCCGCGAAAATCAGCCACTGTACATCGTGGACGGGGTACCTTATGCCAACTTTACACCTTCCCAACCCAATGACGTCTGGGGACAATCCAATAATACCATCGGCGCCGGTGGCCGCGATGGTGGCGACGGCGTTTCTAATATCAACCCAGATGATATCGAAAGTATCAGTATCCTGAAAGGCGCTTCTGCAGCGGCGCTCTATGGTAGTCAAGCTGCCAATGGAGTCATCCTGGTTACTACCAAAAAAGGAAAAGCCGGTAAAAGCAAAATGGATTTTTCATCTGATTTCACCATCGAAACACCTTCTCTCCTCCCCGATTTACAATACCGTTACGCACAAACGGCCCCTCCTGGCCGCGATAACTTTGGCATCCTCCAACCAGGATCTCCTGGTAGCTGGGGTGCCCCAATACATGCACCTGATATCGTAAAACATTTCTATAATACCGGTTATACCCTGACCAATGCCATCTCTTTCAGCGGAGGAACAGAAATAGCACAGAGCTACCTATCATACGCCAATACAACAAACAAAGGAATTCTGCCGACCAACGGGCTCGATCGGCATGCAATCAATTTTCGTGAAACGCTCAAACTGCTGAACAACCGCCTCATCATGGATGCTACGGTGTCTTTCCTGGCCCAACAAACCCATAACCGGAGCTCTTCCGGACTGTACTATAGCCCTATTTCTGGACTATACCTCTTTCCTAGAGGACAAGATTTTGATTACTACGCTAATAACTTTGAATACCTCGATAAGGAACGAAATCTCTATCTGCAAAATTGGTGGAACATCCGCAACGACAGGAAATGGATCGGCCAAGACGATCAGCAAAATCCTATGTGGGCGCTACGCCGCAATATCCGCCTGGATTCCAGGTACAGAGGGATGAGCACTATTTGTCTTACTTATCAAATGAATAACTGGTTGTCTGTGCAGGGGCGTGGTAGCTTCGATAAATCCTTAGATCAATACGAACTCGATGCCTATGCAGGCACACAGGTAGTATTGGCGGCTTCCAATGGTAGGTACACCCTGGAAAAAGAATTCAATACACAGTTGTACGCTGATCTCATGCTCAATGCCAGTGGAAAAGTAAACAATTGGATGCATCTGGCCGGCAACCTCGGAGGTAGTATTACGGATGTAAAAGCGCATGAACGCACTTACAATGGCGCCAATCCCCATGCAGATCCAGGATTGATATATCCCAACAAGTTTGCTGTTTCCAATATTATGAGCACTGCTATGGATGCGCAACAATCTGTGGAACAGAAACAATTGCAAGCGCTTTTCGGCAATGTGCAACTGGGTATCCGCAATGCCTTCTTTTTGGATATCACCGGCAGAAATGACTGGTCCAGTACTTTTGCATTTACCCCTACCCTTCAAAAAGGATATTTCTATTATTCAGCAGGGGCTTCCCTGATCCTCAGCGATGTGGTGAAAATGCCGAAGGCGATAGATTTTCTACGTGTGCGTACTTCCTTCGCGAAAGTAGGAAATGATATTGCCAGCTATGCGAGCAATCCTGCCCCTTTTACCATGCAGACGATTGCAGGCGTTTCCCGCGTAGTGCTGAACCAGCGCACTCCTTACCCGGGTGTATTCCTAGCGCCAGAAGATAACCAATCGTTTGAAGCTGGGTTTGAAACACGGCTTTTCAAGAACCGGCTGTCTCTCGATGTTACCTGGTACAAAAACAATAACTACAAACAATACATGGAAGTGCCTGCCCCAGTGGGTTCCAAATACCTGACCTATTACCTCAATATGGGAAATATTCAAAATAAAGGTTGGGAAGCCATGTTAACAGTAACGCCTATACGTAATAAAAAAGTAAACTGGACTAGCACGATCAATTTTGCCATCAACCAGAATAAAGTAATTAAACTGAGTAACAATGAAATCCCTGGAGCAGATAGCACCAACAGCTTTACCCTTACGGATTTCGGTGTAAATATGTTCGGTTCCTTTATCCAGGAGGGCGGCTCCTGGGGCGATATTTATGGCAACAAAGAACTGGTGACAAATGGTAAAGGACAATATGTACTCGATAACAGCGGTAATTTCAAAACAACCGCCATTCCGAAAAGAGTAGGTAACCCTAATCCTAATTTTACATTGGGATGGAATAACAGCGTCTACTATGGCGACTTCTCCCTGAGTTTCTTGATAGATGGACGTTTCGGTGGAAAGGTGATGAGTGTTACGCAATCTGTACTCGACTGGTACGGCGTGAGCGAAGTCACTGCAAAAGCAAGAGATAATGGCGGTGTGAGTGTAAATGCTGTTTATGAAGACGGCAGACCCTTTACCGGAAAGATGTCTGCGGAAAAATATTATACTACTGTTAGTGGCAGAGCCGGTGTGGGGGAACTGTATATGTATGACGCTACTAATATCAGACTGCGAGAGGTAAGCATCAGTTACCGCTTACCATTGAAATGGAAATGGCTACGGACAGCCCGCGTAGGCCTGATAGGACGTAATCTCGCTTTCATTTACCTGAAAGCACCTTTTGATCCTGAAGTTTCCATGGGCTCCGGCAATGGATTACAAGGAGTAGATGTATTCGGATTGCCACCTGTGCGTAGCATGGGTATGAATTTGAAAATCGGATTCTAAAATTACTGGATGTTATGAAAAAGTGGTTATACCCGTTGATAACAGTTATTGCAGTCACTATGCTGACAAGTGCCTGTACTAAACGGTTTGATGATATTAACAGAAATCCAAACGATTTTACAGAAGATGAGCTGAAAGCAGATTATCAGTTGATGGGAGAACCATTGTCGCAAGCCCAATTAAATCTCCTGATTTATAATGATCCTCCTACTGCCCAGTTGCAGCAGAACTTGAATGCAGATGTATTTTCAGGGTATATGATGTCGCCCAATCCATTTGAAGGCAATATCAATAACATGACTTATAGTTTGCGTCCTTACTGGAATATTAAACCCTGGATTGTTACCTATGCCTATGTGATGAAGCCCTGCGACTTCGCGCAGGAGAAAGCCAAAGGCAAGTATCCAGATTTCTATGCATGGGCGCAGATCCTGAAAGTAGAAGCCATGCACCGATTAAGCGATATTTTCGGACCGGTGATTTACACACATTATGGAGAGATCAATGCCGATAAAAGCATTGATTATGATACACAGCCAGATGCTTATTATGCATTTTTCAAAGACCTGAACGACGCCATCGGCGTATTGACAGACTCCATCAACAATCACGCTACATCGCGGTTTACGAATTTTGACCTTGTATACAAAGGCGACTATACGAAATGGGTGAAGTTTGCCAATACCTTACGGCTTCGACTAGCTATTCGCATCAATGGTATTGATCCTGCCAAAGCCAAGTTGGAAGGGGAAGCGGCGCTGTCGCACCCATTAGGATTACTAACCTCACCGGACGATAATTTCAATGTAAACATATCTCCCGTTACACATCCGTTAAATATTATCGGGTATAACTGGGCAGATATTCGCATGGGCGCCCCTATGGAATCCATTCTAACGGGGTATAACGATCCGCGACTGTCGCGTTACTTCGTGCATACCGATGAAGGACCGAATGTATACCGGGGTATCCGTAATGGTATCAGCATCAGCACCAAAGAAACGTATGCAGGTTTTTCCAATTTGGCTAAATTCGACAGCAAGATCTTATTCATGACAGCAGCGGAAGCCTGGTTCCTGAAAGCAGAAGCGGCACTCAACGGCTGGAAGAATGCCGGAGACGCAGGCAGCAATTATAACAGAGGAATTATCGCATCCTTCCGTCAGTACAATATTTCCGACGCAGACGCGTATCTCAACGATAATACCAGCAAACCTGCTCCCTATGTAGATCCTAAGAATCCTGTGAATAATGTACCATTGGGAGATAAGCATCTTAGCACTATTACTATTAAATGGGACGATGGGGCGCCGGATAGCATAAAACTGGAACGTATCATTACGCAGAAATGGATCGCCATGTTTCCAGAAGGTCAGGAAGCTTGGAGTGAATTTAGAAGAACGGGCTATCCAAAGTTGTTTCCAGTAATCATTAATAACAGTGGAGGTACCATCTCCACAGAAAAATTTATTAGACGTTTGCCAATACCGGACCAGGAATATATCACTAACCCTAAAGCCGCTGCCAGAGCCGCTGCCACGTTAAAAGGGCAAGATAATGGCGGTACGCCACTCTGGTGGGATATCCGTTAAAATAACTGTTTGTTAACCCCTGAAAAATATTTTTTCTCTATGCATAGTACTACTGATTAACCCGTGCGACTCCTTTCTACAACAAAATGCCAATGTAATTCCTGAAAACCAATATCTGAATTATATATCCCATTTATTAACCAAAAAAAGGCAAGTATGAAAAACAACTTACGCCTTATGAAAGTGTGTGTGGCTGCCACCGTTGCCCTCACTTCCATAATTGCAGACAATGCGCAAGTGAAAGCGACAGGCCTCCCCGGTACAGGACTTTCATTGCGTAGTGTATTCCAGAACAAGGATGTTACTGGTACTGTTCGCGATAGTAAGGGAAATGTGTTGCCTGGAGTAACAGTACAAATCAAAGGTACCAACAAAGGTACGCAAACAGCCCCCGATGGTAAATTCCATCTTGATGCAAAAAACGGTGATGTATTAGTATTTAGCTCAGTAGGATTTGGACAGAAAGAAGTAACAGTTGGCAACAGCAACTCCATTGCAGTTACCCTGGATGAAAACGTCAGAGGATTAAATGAATTAGTAGTTACAGCGCTGGGTATTCAGCGCAAAGCAAAAGAGTTAACCTATTCCACACAATCCGTTAAAAATGAAGACCTCACTACCGTGAAAGAAAGTAACGTGGTGAATAGTCTTTCTGGTAAAATCGCCGGGCTGCAAGTAAACCGCAGCGCTTCCGGTGTAGCCGGTTCCGCAAGGGTGATCCTCCGTGGACAAAAATCCATTCGCGAGAACCAACCACTGTACGTAGTAGATGGAGTACCCATCGCCAATTTCACCAGCGCCCAACCGACAGATCTCTGGGGACAATCTTCCGGAGCCAATTCCGCCGGTCGTGATGGTGGAGATATCCTCAGTACCATCAACCCAGATGATATTGAGAGCATCAATACACTGAAAGGTGCCTCTGCCTCCGCATTGTATGGTAGCCAAGCCGCCAACGGTGTTATTATGATTACCACTAAAAAAGGAAAAGCAGGTCAGACAAAAGTGAACTACTCTTCCAATTTCATGCTGGATAAGGCCGCATATGGTCCGGATTTGCAGTACAACTACATGCAGACCAACAAGGACAACCTGTATAGCTGGGGTCCTAAAGGTACTAGTCCGGATCACGTAAAATCCTTCTTCCAAACAGGTACTACTTGGATTAATTCCATCAATCTATCTGGTGGTACAGATAAGGCACAGACTTATTTCTCTTATTCCAATACCACCAACAAAGGTGTTCTGCCTACTGCCAAATTTGGACAACATACCGTTAATTTCCGGGAGAATGCCAACTTTCTGAATGACAGGTTAAACGTAGATGCGAATGTGTTAGCCACTACTCAGAATGCGCATAATCGCCCTAGCTCTGGGTTGTATTTCAATGCCATCACAGGTTTATATCTTTTTCCACGTGGACTTAATTTTCAGAACTATGCTGATAATTATGAGTATTTCAGTCCTACCCGCAATATGTACCTTCAAAATTGGTGGAATATCAATTACGATGATAAAAAAGGCGGACAAGACTCCCAACAGAACCCGTACTGGATTCTCAACAGGAACGTAACTGAAAACAAAAAAGATAACATCATCGCCTCTTTGACCTTGCGTTATAAATTAACCCCATGGTTGAATGTACAGGCAAGAGGTAATGCCAACAAATCTTGGGATAAATATGAGCTGAAAGCCAATGCAGGTACACAGCTCACCATTGCAGACAATAATGGTCGTTATTCTTATGACTATATTACCAGCACCCAATATTATGGAGATCTGTTGTTAATAGGCACCCCTAAACTCTCTTCCAACTTTGGTTTGAATTTCACCGCAGGTACCAGTATTACAGATTTGAAACAGGATAGAACTTTCCTCGATTCAAAAGATGGCGATCTGGCATTTGCGAATGTTTTCAACATTGGTAACCTGAACCTGAATTCCGCTACCAGAGTGGTACCTAGCGGTCTGAGAAGACAACTGCAATCCGTATTTGCCACTGCTGGTATTAACTTCAAAGAGAAAGTATTTTTGGATCTGACAGGTCGTAATGACTGGTCTTCCACCCTGGCTTATACACCTAATAAAAGCAAAGGCTATCTGTATTATTCAGCAGGTCTGAACACCATACTGAGTGAGCTCGTGAAGATGCCTTCTTGGGTTGATTACGGTAAGATACGTGCCTCCTACGCCAAAGTGGGTAATGACGTAGCACCGTTTTCAACGCTTCCAACAAATACCATTACCTCCGGTATACTTACCTCCAATACATCCGGTGCTTTCCTGAACCAGACCTTAAGACCAGAAATGACCACCTCTGTCGAATTAGGTACCGAGTGGAGATTCCTGGATAATCGATTGAATTTCGATTTTACCTGGTATAATTCGCACACCAAAGATCAATACTTCGATTTCCGCATATCGAGTGGCTTCCTTTACCCTAACGCCTTTATCAATGCAGGTAATGTGCGCAACACGGGTATTGAAGCCACTTTAGGTTATCAGGTGATCAAACAGAAAGATCTTAGCTGGAATACTACCATCAACTTTACACGCAACAAAAATACGCTGCTGGAACTCGCTCCTGAGCTGCATGGCGACTACACCATTACTCCGAAAGGCGATAATGTAAACAACTATGCACTCGTATTACATCAAGGTAGTTCCTTCGGCGATATCTATGGCAAAGCCTTCAAACGCGCGCCAGATGGTAGTATCCTCGTTGATGATAATGGTCGCCCGCAAGCTGCTGACGGTCCGCTCACCTTCCTGGGCAACCCTACCCCTAAATTCCTCTTGGGCTGGAACAACAGTTTCACCTGGAAACACCTGAACCTCGGCTTCCTCATTGATGGTCGTTTTGGAGGTAAAGTAATGAGCGTAACCCAAGCCATGCTCGACGAATATGGCGTATCCAAAGCTACCGCAGCAGCACGTGATGCTGGTGGAGTGAACATTGCAGCCACCAAAGCTAGTGGCGGTAAATTCTCCGGCCCTATTGATGCTGCTACTTTCTATGGCGCAGTAGGTGGTCGTGCAGGTATCACAGAATACTATATGTATGATGCTACCAACGTACGTCTGAGAGAGTTATCACTCACTTACACCTTCCCATTACACAGCAAGGTGGTAAAAGATTTCAAACTGGGATTAGTAGGACGTAACCTGTTTTTCTTCACGAAGAAAGCCCCTTATGATCCTGAGCTGAGCATGAGTACTGACAATGGTTTACAGGGTGTGGATGTATTTGGTTTACCAGCTACCCGCAGCTTTGGCCTGAACCTGAAGTTATCCCTCTAAACCCATTCAGAACCACAAAAACAAAAGCCATGAATTATAAATCATTCAAGATAGCAGGTTTGGCAGTTGCGGCCCTACTGAGCTTCGGCAACTGTACAAAAAACTTTGATGACATCAATAAGAATCCATATGGTTCTACTGATCGTGATCTAGAACCTGATTTTGCCATCGTAGCAGCACAGTTGCAACAGGCACAACGTAGCGTATACCTCTTTAATCCCGCGCCCAGCTTCCAGTTGCAGCAAAACCTATTGGGGGATGTATTCAGCGGATATATGATGAGTGCCACGCCGTTTGCAGGAAACAGTAATAACCTCAATTATAATTTACTCGATGGTTGGACCAGTTCCGCTTTCACAGTGGGTTATGCCAATGTGATGAACCCATTGTATAAATCTATACAGTTTTCCAAGGCTAAACAATTGCCAGATGCCGTTGGGATGGCGGAAATACTACGTGTAGAAGCGATGCACCGTCTCAGTGATATCTACGGGCCCATCATCTACACAAAATACAATACCCCTAATGCCGAAGGGGGTGTTGATTTCGATAGTCAGAAAGACGCATATTATGCATTTTTTGCAGATTTAAAAGACGCCATTGCACAGCTCACCCCTTTCTCAGGGAAGCCCGCCAGTACTCTTTTTGCAAAAGCCGATCTGGTTTATGGCGGGAATTATACCCAATGGTTGAAATTCGCCAATACCTTACGATTACGACTGGCATTACGTATAGTACGTATAGATCCAGCCAAGGCGCAAGCAGAAGGAGAAGCTGCACTGGCCGATCCAGCGGGCTTACTGACAACACCAGGCGACAACTTCCTCGTGGATATCGGGAGTACTACCCATCCGTTGAATGTGATTAACGACTCCTGGGATGATATCCGTATGGGAGCTCCGTTAGAATCCATTATGAACGGATACTCCGATCCACGTCGTCCATTTTATGTACAACCGGCTACAGATCCGGCTGTAGTAGGCAAGTACAAAGGTATTCGCAACGGTATTAATATAGATGCCAAGGAAAGATATGTAGGCTATTCCAAACTGGCGATATTCCCTAGTAAGATACTGCTGATGACCTCTGCAGAAGCCTGGTTCCTGAAAGCAGAAGCAGCGCTCCGTGGATGGGCCAATGCCGGCAATGCCCAAAGCAATTATGAAAGCGGTATTCGGGCATCCTTCAGTCAATATAATGTGGGAGCTGCTGATAACTATATTAATGATAACACTTCCACGCCCGCCCCTTATGTAGATCCTAAAGCGATTACGCCTGGCTCCAATGATGTTCTGACAGGTTCTCCTTACCTGAGCACCATCACCATCAAATGGGACCCTGCGGCTACATTCGATCGGAACCTGGAACGGATCATTACACAGAAATGGATTGCGATGTATCCAGAAGGGGAAGAAGCTTGGTCTGAATTCAGAAGAACAGGTTATCCAAAATTATTCCCTGTAGTTATTAATAATAGTGGCGGTAAGATCAGTACTACTGATTTTGTGAGAAGAGCCACTATCCCTAGCAATGAGTACCAAACCAACAAAGCGGCGGTAGATAGGGCCATTGCAACATTAAGCACACAGAAAGACGTAGGCGGTACCCATCTTTGGTGGGATCCCGTTCAATAATATTTACCTTCTTATTTTGAATCGCGTGCATAAAAATCAATGCCGGTCCTTTCAAGGACCGGCTTTTTTTGTCTTTCCCGAAACACATTCCGAGATAAACAGCCTGTTCTTTTCTTACGCAGCAAGGGTGTGTACATTTTACACTTCGAAAAATTTGCAAAAAAAATTTGCAATTTTTTAATGTAGGGATGGTACTAAATCAAAAATGCCCCGACTCCTATACAAGCGATCAAATAAAACACTCATTATAACGATAACGACTATACGAAAATAAATAGGACACAATAACTAAAACAACATACCTGATGTATCCCTAATGACCTGTAAAGTTCACTTTCTACGTATGATGAAAAACGGTTCACTTGATACTCGGGGGCTTAAATTATCATTTATCAAACCAAATCAAAAAAACAGGCAAGTATGAAAAAAAACCTACGCCTTGTAAAAGTATGTGCAGTAGCCGGGCTCTCTTTGGGTGCGGTGGTAACTGACAGTGCTTTTGCCGCTTCCGCTGCGAGGGTGGCCAACGTCACTACGCTGCATGCCAACTTTCAGCAGAAGGAGATTCACGGTATTGTAAAAGACGCAAAAGGTACTCCATTACCAGGAGTGACGGTAGTGATTAAAGGTTCCAATAAAGGTACACAAGCGGATGCAAATGGTCAGTTCAAACTGGCCGCAAAAGCTGGTGATGTATTGGTATTTCGCTTTGTTGGTTATGCTTCGCAGGAGATCACTGTAGGTAGCAGTGATGAGGTCAATGTAGCCCTTGTAGAAGGCGCTACCGGACTGAATGAACTGGTAGTAACTGCGCTGGGTATTAAAAGAGAAGAAAAAAGTATAGGTTATGCCATGACCAAAGTAAAGGGCAATGAATTCACACAAGCCCGCGAAATCAACGTTGCCAATGCACTCGTTGGTAAAGTAGCCGGTGTGAACAGTACTGCTCCTGCAACAGGTCCGGGTGGTTCCTCCAGGGTAAATATCCGTGGTGTGGCCTCTCTGAATGGTATGGTTCAACCATTATACGTTGTAAATGGCGTTCCTTATGCCAACCTCAATATGGGTAACCCTGGTAAATATGGTGGCGCCGATTTCGGTGATGGTATTTCCTCCATCAACCCGGATGATATCGAAGACATGACTGTACTGAAAGGTGGCGCTGCTGCTGCATTGTACGGTTCTCGCGCACTCGGTGGCGTGATCATCATCACTACCAAATCTGGTAAATCACGTAAAGGTCTTGGTATCGAAGTAAACTCGAACTATACCATTGATAAAGTACATGATTACCGCGACTTCCAAACGCAATATGGTCAAGGTACACAAGGTGCTAAACCAACTGACGCCACTTCTGCCATGGCTACAGGTTTGCAATCATGGGGCGCGAAACTGGATGGTTCTTCCACACCAATTTTCAATGGCACTGCTGCTCCATACAGCAACCAATCAGGTAGTCACTTCAAAGACTTCTATCGTACAGGTTCCACTATCACCAATACAGTAGCTGTTTCTGGTGGTAATGACAACACTACTTTCAGAATTTCCCTCGGTGATCTGAGAAACCTGGGCGTATATCCTGGTTCTTACTACAAACGTAACAACGCCACTGTAGATCTCGGTTTCAAACTGAGCGACAAATGGTCTGGCGGTGTGAACATCGCTTATACTAAAGAACGCGCAAACCGTTCCAACGTGAGTGATGCTCCTGCCAACGGTAACTTCGCTATCATGTTCCTCCCTAATAACGTGAGAGCAAAAGCCCTGGCTCCAGGATGGGACCCACTGACTGGCTTTGAAACAGAATTCAACTCCAACCAGTTCAACACCAACCCATATTTCGCTGCTGCAAAAGCTACTAACCTGACTACCAAAAATAGGGTAACCGGTAACGTAAGCTTGAAATACCAAGCATTAGACTGGTTATACATCCAAGGTAGATTGAGCAACGATAACTATACCTTCAATGGACAGAGCATCTGGCCTTATGGTATTGCCTTCAAACACAGTGGTAAATTACTCGGCGATGGTACCGCTACCTTCAATGAGCTGAACGCAGAAGCGTTGATCGGTATCAACAAACAAATCAGCCGCAACTTCCATTTCGGATTAACTGCTGGTGGTAACTTCATGCGTCAGGATAGAAAAGACCTGACCCTCGTTGCTGACGGTCTGGCTTTCAACAACGTGTACAACCCTGGTACTGCCAGCGTTATCACGCCAAATATCACACAGCCTAATAAAGAAATCCACTCCGTTTACGGATCTGCAGAACTGAGCTATAAGAGCACCGTGTTCCTGAACATTACGGATCGTAATGACTGGTCCAGCACCCTGCCAAAAGGTAGCAACTCCTATAACTATCCTTCTGTAAACGTTTCTTATCTGTTATCTGAAACCCTGAAAAGAGACTGGTTGAGCCTCGCAAAAATCCGCGCTGGTATCTCTCAGGTGGGTGGCGATACAGATCCATTCAAAACTGCCCTGTACTACTCTACCCTCGCGGGTGCTAGCATCAATGGCCAGGCTATCGGTAACTTGCCTACAGACATGCCAAATGCTAATCTGAAACCATTGAAAGGTACAGAAGTAGAAGCAGGTGCACAGTTAGGTTTCTTCCGCAACCGTCTGAGTGTAGACTTCGCATGGTATAAGAGAACTACTAACAACGATATCGTTGCCAGTACTGTATCCGGCGCTTCCGGTTACAACACTAAACTGGTGAACCTCGGTAAAGTAGAAAACAAGGGTATTGAATTACTGGTTTCCGGTTCACCTATTAAAACAGGTACCTTCAGTTGGACAACCACAGTAAACATCTCTCATAACAAAAATACCGTTCTGCAACTGGCTGCTGGTCAATCAGATCTCCAGATGGACGAATCCAGAACTGAAAGAGCATATGCCAAACACGTAGTAGGCATGCCTGCTTTCCAGGTGGCTGCATTTGATTTCCTGAGAGACAACAATGGTAACCTGGTGCTCGATGCTGGTGGATTGCCACAAGCTGGCCCACTGAAATACATGGGTACTGCTGTTGCTCCTACTACCGGCGGTTGGACCAACGAATTCAATTACAAAAGATTCGGCCTTTCATTCCTGATTGACTTCAAAAACGGTGCAAGTATCTACTCCGGTACTAACGCTACCGCTTATAACCTGGGTCTGAGCAAAGAAACCCTGCCTGGTCGTGAAACAGGTATTGACGTGAAAGGTGTAGATGGTTCTGGTAAAGCCATTACTGCTCACGTAGATGCACAGACTTACTACGGCAGATTGGGTAGCATCTCTGCACTGCAAGTTTACAATGCAGACTTCATCAAATTCCGTTCTTTGAGTTTGACTTACAACTTCCCTGCCAGCGCATTCAATAACAAAATTGCTGGTCTGAGTCTGTCTCTCGTTGGAAGAAACCTGTTCTACATCACCAAACATACGCCAAACATCGATCCTGAGTCTTTCTACAACAACGGTGCAGGTCAAGGTCTGGAATATGCAACAGTGCCAACAACCGCCTCTTATGGTTTGAACCTGAACGTGAAATTTTAATTAAGGCCTTGTACGAAGTTCAAAAAACAGCAACATGAAAGCAATTAAAAAATATTCCATATTACTGGCGATACCGGCTCTGACATTCATGTCATCCTGTACGAAAAAGTTTGAAGATCTGAATACCGATAAGAACAGTGCCACTCAACAAACAACTGTACCCGTGTACAGTCTGACCAGAGCACAGTTGGAGTTCACCGGTAATAACGACTTCAGTTTTGAAACTTGGCGCGTAAACATCATCTACCTGAGCTTGATGATGCAACAGATGTCATCCACCGTTGGTTGGTACTCTGGTGATAAATACGGCCGCAATGATGGTTTCGCCTCTTCCTTATTTACTGTAGGTTATCCTTCTCAGGTAAAATATATCGTAGATCTGTTGAACCAGACAAAGGCCAATCCGATCTATTCAAATCTGTATAACATCGGTAGAATCAACCGCGTATTGATTCTCCACCGCATGACAGATATGTACGGCATGGTGCCTTATTCTCAGGCAGGTCTGGGTTACATCGGTGGTAACACTACTCCTGTATATGACGATCAGAAAGCTATCTACACAGATATGCTGAATGAACTGGATGCTGCAGCCAAAGCCCTGGATGCAAACAAAGATGCAGTAGGCGCTGGCGACCTGATTTACCAAGGAGATGTAAGCAAATGGAAAAAATTGGCTTATTCCATGATGGTACGTTTGGGTATGCGTATGTCAAAAGTAGATCCTGTTGCTGCTCAAAGCTGGGTAGAGAAAGGAGCTGCTGGCGGTACCCTCGCTAGCATCGACGACAATGCAAAAATCTCTCACGTTGGTTCCGGCGGACGTCCTACTGTAAACAGGATCAGTAATATCCTCAGTGGTGAGTGGGATGGTATCGGTAAAGGAAACGTTTACTTGAGCAAAACTTTCATTGACTTCATGCAAAACAACCAAGACCCACGTCTGCAGTACTATGCTGAAATCAAAAAGACATCCGACAGAACACCTGCCAACCAAATTGGTATGCCTAACGGTTACGATGAAAATGGTAGCAACAGTGCAACCGACATCCACAAGGCGCCTAACTTCCCTGGCGATATCACCCTGTATTCCGTCCTGCGTAAGGATATCTTCGCAAAACTGGACGGTATCACGGCTATCCTCTCTTACGCACAAACAGAACTGCTGTTAGCAGAAGCTGCACAGCGTGGTTGGAACGTAGGTGGTAGCGCGCAACAACACTATAACAATGGTGTAACTGCTGCGATGAAACAGTTGACACAATATGATGCGTCAGCAGTGGTAACAGATGCACAGATAGCGCAATATCTCACGGCTCATCCATTTGCGCCAGCTACCGCCCTGGAACAGATCAACACCCAATATTGGGCTACCTCTTTCCTGGATTGGTACGAAGTATTCAGCAACTGGAGAAGAAGCGATTATCCGAAGTTAGTACCAGTAGTATATCCTGGCGATAACAACGGTGGTCAGATACCAAGAAGAATGTTGTATCCAGCTACCGAAGCAAGTGCTAACGCTACCAATTACAATGCGGCTATCACTGCACAAGGAGTTAACAATTTCAGTACCCGCGTTTGGTGGGATAAACAATAAACTATTTTTCTCGCAATCGCTTAGTATTTATTTACATAGGTCACATACAAGATGTTGAACGCCGTTCGTAGTCTTACTTACGGCCACTTTTTTAAAAGCCTTTGCAACAAAAGTTTTCATAACAACTAGGACATATTTAGCAATTAGAAAACCGGTCGTCCAATTCATGGACGACCTTTTTTATTGATTCCTTTCCGGCACATTCGCATGTGTATAAGTCGTAAATCCTATAAATATATACCCCTGTGAAGTGCCTTGTGGTGGCCGCAAAGCGCGGAGGTAAGCCAGGTTACCTGTTTTGTAATACCGATAGGCAATTTCGGTACCTGGAAATACGCTACTATTGGCCGTGCAATAAGTACATTCTGCATTGCTATCGAAGGCTTTCCGCATGTAGTCGTATCCCCGTGATAAGAGTTGATCGTTCAGCAGCCACAGACTGTTGTCTCCCTGTAATCTCGCCAATTCAGCCGCATATGTAAAGGCGTTGAGCGAATATTGAAAATGCACACAATCTTTACGATGGCAATACTCGGAAATATGGCCATCCGGCTCAATTACAATGGGTAGGAATTTCGCCGCCGTTTCATATCCTTCCTGGTATAAGGCAGTGCTGTCCATGAAAATACCGATGGCCATTTTTGCATACCCCTGCGAAGCATTCCAGTTGTTGTTATAGACTGGCATTTTGTTGATATAATTTTCAACGACCGTATGGAGATACGTTTTAAACTGCGCTATATCCGCTTCTTTCCAACCGGAGCCTTTACCATCCACTTTATAATACCGCAATATTTCAGCCGCCGCTACAAATCCAGGGGTTGTCCAACTGGCTTCCAGTCCTGGCTGACGCTGATTGGTAGCCGCATTCAGCAGATCATAATCCTTGAACGTATATGCCCAACCGTTAATAATGCCAATCGCCTTTTGAGCGTATTCTTCTTTACCAGTATGTGCCCATGCTAACGTCAAGGCGTATACGAGTTCAGCATCTCTGCGGATTTGAGATTTAGAGGGAGACGTGGCTCCGTTGGAACCCACTACCACTGTGGCAAAAAAGGAAGTGGGGCATTCCACCCTACCAATAAACTCCTCCACTTTCTGATAGGCCGCTGTGCGTGCGCTATCCTTGTTTTTCAGTTGCTTGTTGATGAAATCCAGGCTGGCTTTGGTGTTCAGGATGGCAGGATGCACAAATGCCTTTTGTTGCGCGAAGGCAGACATCTTTAATAAACTAACTACCACTATCAGGCATACTACCATAGCGGCTTTGCTGCTTTGCGAGCGAAATATTTTCATAACTATTCATTTATTGCAATCGATTTCCAAAATACGTAACTAGACAAAAAAAAGCAACAGTTGCTTTGCGAGTGCAACTGTTGCCGAGCTCCTACCCTTAAATATATTGATTACTGGAGACTAGATACGCCGTAGTGGGTGTAAGTTGTGAAACCGAGGAAGGTATTATCATTCGGTACGCCCAGAGGCGCTTGGAGTCCTCTCAGGTAAGAGAGATTGGAAGTTTGATAGTGATTATAGGCTACTTCCACACCTGGAAATACAGGGCTGCTAGTAGAGCAGTAAGAGCAACTGGCAGTGCCTTGGTAAGCGGAACGCATATAATCATATCCTGCGCTGATACGGCCACCATTTGCATCCCAGAGACTATTATCACCCTGTTGGATTTTCGCCAGTTGGGCAGCATATGAGAAAGCAGTCAGTGAGTATTGGAAATGCACGCAATCCTGGCGATTACAGTATTCCGGGATAGTACCATCTGTTTGAACGATGATAGGGAGATACGTAGTAATCAGGTCATAGCCGTTCTGATAAACGGTGGTGCTGTTCAAGAAGATGCCCATCGCCATTTTAGCGTAGCCTTGGGAAGCATTCCAGTTATTATTATACACTGGCATGTTATTGATGTAATTATTCTTCACATTATTCAGGTAATTCTGGAACTGCGTGATATCAGCAGCGGCCCAACCGGAGCCATTCCCATTTACCTTATAATAGCGCATAATTTCGGCGGCAGCCACGAAGGAAGGGGTTGTCCAACTGGCTTCTAATCCTGGCTGATAGGGGTTCGTACTGGCATCTAGGAGGGCATAATTCTGGAACGTATAGGCCCAACCGTTAAGAATGCTGATACATTTATCTGCCCAGGATTGTGTACCAGTTTTAGCCCATCTCAAAGCCAGGGCATACGCCAGCTCTGCATCCTTACGGATTTGGGATTTAGAAGGAGACGTAGCGCCATTAGATCCTACTACCACTGTAGCATAAAAGCTAGTGGGCACCGGATGGCTGTCTACATAATCAATTACTTTCTGATAATAAGCAGTACGGTTGGGGTCTCCACCGTTTACCTGACCGCCTACATAATCCAAACTCGCCTGTGTATTGAGTACGCCTGGATGTACGAAGGAAGTTAATTCTGTTACTGGTTTTTTGGACGGGTTATTGGCAGTGGTATTTTCCTTGGCTATTTCTTTACCACAAGAAAATAAGCAGATGGTTGCTGCGATAAGGGACACAGCAAGGCCATAAAAAAGGGTATTCTTTTTCATACTGGAATTGAATTTATGATGATAAGGGTCGGAGTTCGTGGGATTCGTCTAACGTTCTAGGCTTTAACTGATATTTTGTGCAATCGATTTCTAAAATTAACGAAAGCGAGGGAAGAAACAAGAAAAGATGGGAAATATAGAAAATATTCAAGAAGTGTATGGGAGACGCGTTTGCACGCGAATGCATTATGCTCGCAGAGGCAAAACGTTGTTGTCTGTTGTCCCTGCCACAGGGCAGGGACAACGTGAGGGAATATTGATTATTGTTCGAAGAAGATGTGGAAATACAACAGTTGATAACGAATGGAATTACCCCAATAATTCCAGTCATGATTACCCGGACGTTCGGTATAGTCGTGCGGAATTTTTCGCTCCAACAACGCTTTATGCAGATTTCTGTTTACCTCGATAAAGAAATCGTCCACGCCACAATCAATGATCATAGGTAATGTTCCGGGCGTTAATTTCTCGATTTGTTTCATCACCGTATAGTCGGTCCAGTTAGTACCGTTTATGCCTGGTTCTCCCAATCGTTTGGCGATATCCCAGTTTTTAGGAAATGGCCTGAAGTCCACGCCACCGCTTATACTACCAGCAGCACCAAAAGTATCTTGGTGACGAATAGCCAGGAACAGAGCGCCATGGCCGCCCATGCTGAGCCCTGCAATCGCGCGCCCTTTACTCGTTGCTACGGTTTGGTAATGCTGGTCTATATAAGCTGGTATCTCCTTACCAACATATGTTTCAAACTTGTAGTTACTATCTACAGGACTATCAAAATACCAACTGCCAATGGTCCCATCTGGGCACACAATCATGATGTTGTAGGCATCTGCCATGTCGCGCAAGGCCGGCACTTTGGTAATCCAGTTACTGTAATTGCCACCGTAGCCATGCAGTAAGTATACCACTGGATAACGTTGATCACCACTGCTATAGCTTTTCGGCGTAATCACCACCGCTTTAAAACTACGATGCATGGCGGCACTCGGAATGGAAATAGTATCTACTCCTGCTGCCTTGCACATTTGCATTAGGAAACAGCAGAGTATTAATGTGAAGATGGATCGCATGTGCATAAGTTACATTCTCGAGGATAAATATAACTCAAAGATGGCCCTGATCGTATACTTTCAGCGGAATTTTCTTTCGCGCCAGGATGATAGCTGTAAGTCGATACGCTTGATGTAGCAATAGAAGCTAAAAAAATAAAAGAGGTCCACCCAACAGGCGCACCTCTTTTTAACGTTTCCTTTCAGAGCGACACGTGTCTCCCGAAAGACATAAAAAAACCCGGACTACGCGTCCGGGTTTCAATGCTTTAGTTTCTTGCTTTACGCATCGGATTATCACCGGTGCTGGCGCCTCTCGGAGCCGTCGCAGCCTTGAACAGTTCAAACTGTGAAGGAGCCGCCTGACGAGGCCAACTGTTATTATCTTCATCAATATCCGCTGTTTCACGGAATGGATCCAGACGTACAGCCACTACCTGTTTATCTTTTGCAAATACTTTCGTTACCTGGAATTCATTCTTACGCCAGATATAAGCCGGAATGCGCTCTACCTCTTTTGTGCCATCGGCGAACGTCCACTCCAGGATGATCGGCATTACCAGACCACCTTTGTTGTTGAAGGTCAGTTCGTAGAAGTTTTTCTTGCTATCGTACATTTTCTTCTCCGCAGGGGTTAAAGTACTCATGTAGTTGTCGAATGTTGCTTTATCTTCAGAAGATACCGCAAAGCGATCAAATTTGCTGTAGAAGTCCTGCAGACTGGTATCCTGATCCACGGTGTATTTCACGCCAGCTTCCTTGTTACGGCGACGAGCAACATGATCCATGTTTTTATCGTACGCAGTTTTGGCAGCTTCGTTATTTACAGTAGGATTTTTTGAATCCATACGATACCATTTCACGCTGTCGAGTGCAATATCACATGGTTCTGTTCCGAAGAACCAACCGCGCCAGAACCAATCCAGATCTACTGCAGAAGCATCTTCCATGGTACGGAAGAAATCTGCCGGAGTAGGATGTTTGAACGCCCAACGACGTGCATATTCCCTGAATGCGAAATCAAAGAGTTCGCGACCCATTACTGTTTCTCTCAGGATATTCAGTCCAGTAGCAGGTTTCGCGTAGGCATTAGGGCCGAAGTTGATAATATTTTCGGAATTAGTCATGATAGGCTCCAACTGATCTTTCGGCATTTTCATGTAATCCACGATTCTATGCGCCGGACCACGAGAAGAAGGGAAATTGCTATCCCATTCCTGTTCCGCCATAAACTGGCAGAAAGTATTCAAACCTTCATCCATCCATGTCCACTGACGCTCGTCGGAATTGACGATCATCGGGAAGAAGTTATGCCCTACTTCGTGAATGATTACGCCGATCATACCGTTTTTGGTAGCCTCAGAATAGGTACCGTCTTTATCAGCACGACCATAGTTGAAGCAGATCATCGGATATTCCATACCGTTGGCCGCTTCCACGGAAATAGCCACTGGATAAGGGTAAGGAATCGTATGCTTAGAGTAAGATTTGAGTGTATGTGCTACCACTTTGGTAGAATAACGGCGATACAGCGGATAAGCTTCCTGTCCGTAGTAAGACATCGCCATTACTTTATTTCCTTCTACATTGGTAGGCATTGCGTCCCAAACGAGGCGACGGGAAGAAACCCATGCGAAATCGCGCACATTGCTGGCTTCGTATACCCAGGTTTTGGTAGCGTTTGCGTGGGATTGCATTGCTTTTTTCGCTTCGTCCAGGGTCACCACTTCTACAGGTTCTTTGCTGCTTTGCGCTTGTTGCCAGCGTTGAAACTGGGCAGGTGTTAGCATTTCCTTATAGTTCTGGCATTCGCCGGTACCACCTACCACATGGTCGGCAGGTACGGTCATGCGTACACGAAAATTACCGAAGGTCAGGGCAAATTCGCCAGAACCGAAGAACTGTTTGTTCTGCCAGCCTTGGAAATCGGAGTACACTGCCAGTCTCGGATACCATTGGGTAATGGTATAGAGGTAGTTTTTATCTTCAGGGAAGTACTCATAACCACCGCGACCACCAACCGTCATACGATCGGGGATATTATACCACCATTCTACTTTGAGGCGGTATTTTTCGCCGGGCATGAGTGGTTTAGGCAGGTCGATGCGCATCATCGTGCTGTTGATGGTATACGGTGTCGCTTTACCTTCCCCATCTGTTACTTTCACGATTTTCACGCCCAGATCTTTATCCTCTTTGAGGATGGTATTGAGCGTGGCCATAGTCATTTTATCCGTCATGCGGCTGCCATTGATTCCTTGCAGTTCGCTTTTGGCGTCGTGTTGATTTTCGTCCAACTGGAGCCAGATGTAGGTCAGTGGATCGGGGGAGTTGTTATAGTAGGTAATTGTTTCCGCGCCGGTGAGTTTTTGTTTGTCATCGTCCAGGGTAGCGGAGATGTCATAATCAGCTCGTTGCTGCCAGTATTTCGGGCCTGGAGCGCCGGAGGCGGAGCGGTACATATTGGGCGATTGGAGCATAGTGCCCAGTTGCTCAAAGCGATTGCCGTGGTTGGAGCCGGGGTTATTCTGTGCATAGAGCGCAAAGGTGCTACCACACAGGATTCCCAGCAGGAATAAACTTTTTCTCATAAACGGTATAAAAAAGACTAATTCAAAAACATTGCTCTTGCTCCTTCGATCGCCATAACTAAGGCGATGCCGAAGGCACCGGAGGAAATACACATATTCCAGTCCCGGCGTTTCACTCCGGAGAGGTTGACGAAAGCTCCGGAGATGAGTAAAATAATCATCACGATTAGTATCTGTCCGCATTCCAGGCCCAGGTTGAACCCGAGCAGCGGCCCTACGATTTTGGTTTGCGCCCCCAGCATACTTTTCAGGTAGTTGGAGAATCCGAGGCCATGAATCAATCCGAAAAATAAGGCATAGAAATAATTCAGTTGCAATTTTTTCGGTTCACTGTCTTTCCGGATGATATTCGTAATCGCGGTAATGCAAATAGTGACAGGTATCAGGAACTCAATGATATTACTGGGTATCCGAATGATATTCAGTACACTAAGTGCCAGGGTGATGGAATGTCCGATGGTGAAGGCTGTTACCAGTACCAACACCTTTTTCCAGTCGCGCAGCAGGTACATCGCACACAAAGCTATAATAAATAATATGTGGTCGTAGGCCTCCCAATTAATAATGTGCTGCCAACCCAACTGAAAATACAAACCGTCCATTGCACCAAATTTGACTAAATTTGTAATTATATAACCAAAAAGTTAATTTTTCCTAAAAATTTTTTCCAGTGGGATTATTACTATGTAAATGGTGGATGGCCATGTGGTTGACAGCGATGCATCCCTTCTATGCCAGCGTAACTGAAATTACACATAATAGCGCGAAAAACGAACTACAGGTAAGCAGCCGTATCTTCACGGACGATCTGGAAAATACCCTGAAAAAACAGTTTAAAGCTAAATTTGATATCATAAAGCCGGCTAACCGCAAGCAGGTAGAAGGCTATATTGCTACCTATCTCTCCCAACACCTTACCATCAAACTGGATGGGAAAATAGTCCCCCTACACTTCATCGGCTACAAAATTGAAGAAGATGCTGTTTGGAGCTTCCTGGAGGCAGAAAATATTCCTGCGCCTAAGAAAGTGGAAGTAAAAAATGATGTGCTGTATGAACAACATGCGACACAGACGAATATGGTACATGTGATTGTAGGCGGGAAGAGACAGAGTTCTAAGTTAGATCAGCCAGTGACGACGGTGTCTTTTGGGTTTTAGCTGCGAGGTATCTTTACAAGTCCAGCGATATTTTTTCCTATTGCGAGGATGGTATGGATAGATCTTTCCTGTTTGTCTGTAAAGTTTTATAAACAGCGACATAATAAAATTATCTCTTTTCCTAAGGCGTACATCAGGAATAACCAGCATTTCGAAGTCATCCAAAGTCTTACGCTCTATACGTTCAGCGGCTGTTATATATTGCATTAAAATTCTTGTTTGAAATATTTGGTTTACGATTAACATTTATTGCCTGCAAACTATCAATTAAACAAACCTAAAATCCAACGAATTAAGGTTTTTAATCCCCGAATGAGAATGAACAGCGTAGATGATAATGAACAGATCAAAATGGTAATAATGTAAATTCAGCGTAAACGAAAGGGACATTTACCTGTTTAAGTACAAACCCAATGGCTTGTGCATCTCAGCATGTATTGCAACTCCATTTTTAAGTTCGCCATCCTTACGACTCCACTTATGCAGCTTTCTTTTACGGGGAGAACATAAAGGATACCTTCCTGTTGATTTGTGGAATCTAAATACCACATTAAGGTAAAACCGTTCCTTTTTTGTGAGAGGATTGCTCTGGAAATTAAAATAATCCGATTTATCTAATAATTCGAAGTTTATACGTGGTTCCACGTGGTTATTATTCATAAAAATGGAGGTTGATATGGTTATGGCTATTATCAAGCAATACTGCACCTATAGCATTAGTAAACTAGCTATCCTTACGGCTCCAACGATGCAATTTCCTTTTACGGGGAGGATATTGAAATGCCTTTCCTGTTGATTTATAGAGTTTAATTATCAACGAGGTATAAAACAGCTCCCTCTTTGTTTCAGGCCGATCACTAATAACAATTGGATCGAGATTTTGTAATAAATCAAAGTTTATACGAACATCTTCCTGGTTACAGCTCATAAAAATATTTATTTGGAATATTTAATTAAGATTAGTGTTCACTCCTGTAATTTACTAATTAAATAAACCTAAAAACCAGCGAATAAAGGTTTTAAATCCCCGAATGAGAATGAACAGAGTTGATAATAATGAACAGATCAAAATGATAATTCAAATGAAGAAAATACGAAAGGGTAATTCACCATCCTCTCTATAAAATCAGGTGCATAATCATAATGATGAGGATTTAAAATATTTATCAATAAGGAATTGTGCTTCTTTTTCATGGATAGCCAATTTGCGATGCCCAATGACTCTCGCACCAACTGTTTCAATGTAGTGGTCAATTAATTTTGTTTTTGCCAGGAAGCAAATTACTCCGTCAAATCCTGCTTCCATAGATAGTTTGCATACATAAGCAAACAGATTACCAGCCACTCCTTCATACATTTTCTCCTTTCCAACATTAAACGGTGCACTTTCTATCTTTTCCATGTAATAATGATCTGAGCTACTTCTACAACTCACCAAACCCTGTATAAGCTCAGGTTCCTCCTTCTTCACCACTGCATAAACGTCCCTATCCTCGTAGGATAATTCCAAATTCCAATCAAACTTCCACCCTTTAATTTTCTTAATCAAGCGCCAATCTTCCATCGTCATCTGCTTCACATCGGTCTCATAATGCTCCCCAGTTATCTTACAAACAATGCTATCTGTTAACTGGTCTATTTCAATATCAATATAGTTAGGATTACTTTTCATCCCCGCAAATTATCAGCTATACAAAGCTGAAAACCCGCGAATGAGCGTTATAATCCCCGAATGAAAATGAACAGAACGAATGAGAATGAACAGATCAAATTGAGGAGAAAATTGATACGGATGAATAAGATTATTCTCGCTTCAATACCCAATTATTACTTAACGAACGCAACTTTTTACCCTTTACCCTAAACATGGCAATAGAAGTATCCGTTCTCACAATAGTATCTTTAAAATTATTTACCAATTCTAATTGAGCCCACAACACCAATGTATCATACTTCAAAACCCACTCCCCTAGCTGCTTCTCACCAAGCACACTTGGATAAACCATTGAATACTTACCATCCCTACTAATCGATAATATATTCATAGGGGCATCCATATAGTATTTTGTATTAAGGTATTTTCCAGGTAATTCCACTTTTTCATTGCATCCAGTAATTAATACCAGCAGCAAGAGCGCTACAGCCATTCGCATTTTTACTATCATTTTTTCTGACTCTCCTTTCAATAACAATCATAAAAAAAAGTGTCTCCTATGCTTTTATACATAGGAGACACTTTTCCTATTTTTTAACTTTACTTCCTATTATCCACAAACTTCACTGGCTTCCTACTCGCCTCTGGAAACTGCATCTTCATAATCTCCGCCTGGCTACAATACCGTATCTGCGGGATCACGCGTAACTTCGCCTGCAGATAAGAACGTATCTTCCTATCCATCTCTTCCGATTCTTCCAACGGCCACAGATGCAACAATATCTCATCTGTTCCCAACTCATTGGAATGCACTTCTACCACAAATTCTTTCACTTCTTCCATGTCATTCAACAGATCGAACAACGCTGGTGGATATAACGTAGTACCCTTGAATTTAATCATTTGCTTCTTACGTCCGATTACGGGAGACAAACGTAATGTCTGTCTGCCGCAAGTACACGGATCATCGTAATAGCGACAAATATCTCCTGTCTTATAACGCAACAGCGGCATCCCTTCTACACCAAGTGTAGTAATGGTCACTTCTCCATCTTCACCAGGCCCTACCTGCTCGTTGTTTTCATTCAACAACTCTACATACAGTAATTCTGGATGATGATGCCCACCCTTACCAGCTCTGCATTCTGTAAAAGCTGTCTGCATTTCTGTAGACGCATATGTAGAATACAACCGGATATCCCATTGCTCTGTAATTTTCTTACCTAATACGTTCAGGGAAAAATCCGTATTGCGTATATTCTCACCAATACATACCGCCTTCTTTACGGAAGTACTGTTGATATCTATATTATGTTCTTTTGCATAGGCGATCAGCTTCACTAAAAAAGAAGGTACGCCTACGATAGTCGTAGGTTTTATGCGCTGAATATTTTCCCACTGCATACTAGGCACGCCCGGGCCTACACGCAGTACGCCGGCTCCCAGCTTACGAATGCCGTTATAATACGCCATACCCGCCATAAACTGACGATCCAATGTCAGCATCAATTGAAACACATCACTGTCGGTACCATCGGCACAACAGAACGATATATATTCATTATAACTCAATCGCTGCAAATCCTTCTCCGTCAACGCCAGAATCACTGGTCTGCCAAGGGTTCCAGAGGTAGTGGTATACTCGGCAATTTTACTCTTATCTACGCAAAGAAAATCCCAGTTATACTCCTGTAATGCTTCTTTGGTAACAGGAGGAATCTTCTTCAGGTCCTCCAAAGAGGTGATGCTGTCTGCCTGTATATGATGCCGTTTGAACCAGTCTTTATAAAAAGGTGAAAACTGTTGCAGATAGCCGATCATATGCAGGACTTCCTTCTCCTGGAATGCCCGGATGGCGGCGGATGACTGTAGTTCTATATCGGGTATATACATAGTATTTTTTGTTTAGTGAGACGCGGGTCAACTTTCCAGAATGACCATAGCGATGGCAGTTGTTTTTTCATGTGATAAGGAAACCCAGATATGCCTTATCTGTAGCTGTTCATAGCGTTTTTCACCTTCGCCGATAAGATATATTTCCGGTTTTCCGTTGATATCATTCCTGATTTCTATCTCATTGAAATGAATACCTCCATTTCCCCAGCCTGTTCCCATGGCTTTGAGCATTGCCTCCTTGGCGGCAAAGCGGGCGGCATACGATTGGGCAGGATTGGCCTGTTGATCACAATAGGCGATTTCATGGGGCGTGAATACCAGGTCTCTGAACCCAGTACCTTTGGCCAGCCTCTCCGCTATCCTTTGCACATCCACTATATCTGTACCTATTCCGATGATCATACTGCGCTATTTTTTCTGTAATGCCTGCTCACACTTTTGCAGCCTTTCACGAATATGGTTTTCCTCGCCTTTGGTAGCGATCACTTTTGTTAACGCGATGGCATAATATTTTTTGGCCTCATCATAGCTCTTTTTCTTATAGAAATAATCGCCGATGATCCAATATGTCTGATATAATTCAGGATTGGTATTGATAAATGCTGCAACATCCAATGGCCCTCCATTGGCAGCTTGTTCCTTCATATGATGGAACTGCTTCCACTTGGCGAAATCCGCTGTTTGTAGGAATGGATCCGCTGGAATGTTCAAGGTGGTATCATACACTTCATGATCCGTTTGCAACCCTTTCATACTGAAGATCTGATTCAAATCATAAGCTACAAATTCGCCCATTTGGAAAGGCGCTGTAGATACCCAAACCAATTTCTTCTTCGGCTCAAACACAATACCATGGTGCGCAATAAACTGGTTGATGGCTTTCTCATTTCCCATTCCAATATTGGCATCATGTAACCCTTGACGATCACGCAGGATATCCACTGTTTTCTGCACGGTATTCGGACCGTTTCTTTTCATCAATTCGGTCAGACGCTGATACCTATACTCAGAAGCACTTTCCGCTACCTGGAGTTTGTTGGAGGCCAACAGTTTCAAGGAATCGCCCTGGAAGTGATTGGTGCAGGTGATGAAATGCTGATTTGGACTGTATCTATCCATGCCGGTAGGTGTTTTCTCTATCACCACGGCTTTATTGTCATTTGCAGAGCCGATCAGGAATGATTCGGATACAAACATTTTTCTTTTGCTGGCAATGGCCCATGCTTCATCGATGGTTTTGGCATATTGCAAGATTTCTCTTGCTACCAATGATACTGGCGTAGCCGCTCCAAAAGGAACGTCTGTTCTGGCAGCATTGATGGTAACGGTAAGACCCTGGTCGTTCATACCGGAAACAACTCCCGTAAAACCGCCCCAGGTCACAAACATGAAATTGTAACCTTTGTCAGGATGATAAAACACGATCATCTTATCTTCGGCAAACTTATCTCCCATGTAGAAATCGAAGTTACGCCCGATGATCAGGTTACTATCGGCCGACTGCTCATCCCAAGTGGCGAAGGAAGTACATCCTACCAATGCCATCCCCTGTAAAGCATGCCCTATATCATGCGCCGCATGATAGTTCATCAGACGCTCGTAATTACTACCGATATAGTCGTAATTAGGAGACGCAGAGAAGGATTCTCCATAGATTTCTTCCTTGAACTCCTCTGGTACATTCTGACTGAGGTCACGATTGAAGAAACCGATGAAATATTTAAGGAAATGTCTGTAAAAATTGGATGGGATCATTTTGGTGATCTGTCCCACAAAAACATCTTCCTGACGCTGTATCAGCTCAGCAGATAGTTTTCCATTGATTACGCCTCTTTCAAAAGGCGCTCCCTCTACGTACATTTCGTAGAGACCGCTATTGCTTTTACGGAACCAGCTATTACCTAATGTCCAAGCGGTACTATCCAATGGTGTACGCTGTAGCTTCAGCGCCTCCTTATTGGCAATATCCGGAGGTGTCATTTTGCTCACAGATACCAAGTAAATAGCCAAGGCTATCAACAGCACCAAAATACCTCCTATGATGTACAGGAATACCCGTAGCAGCTTACTTAAAAAACTGCGCTTCTTCTTTTTCCCCTTGATGTTATATGTCTGTTGCTGATACATGGTTTATTGCTGTTACAAGATGTTCCATTCCTAGCAGTTCAGAAGCGGTGATCACACTGCTCATCGTTACGCCGAGAATCCCGTGCAAGTTCAGATTTTGCCCTGTAAGATACAAATTTGACAGCTTGGTACGGGCAGAAATCATCGTCCTCAACGGATTAGCAGAATCTTTCATAACACCATACATACTGCCATCTCCGGTGCCGATATAATCACGATACGATAATGGCGTGGCCACGTAGTACGACTGTATACAACTCCGGAATTGCGGGAACCGCTTCTCCACGCAGGCAATCAACTGTTCCGCTTTCTCCCGCTTAAAGGCCTCATAGGCCTCGCCTCGGGTATCCGGCTGAAGGACAGTGTTGAACGTGTCTTTCCACGGTTCCATTTCCTCATATCGCATATACGTCATAATGGAAAGGCTGTCGGCATACTGTTCATGCTGAGAACTGGCGGCTACATACATGGCGTATGTCTCCGGCCAGGAATCGGTTTTATAATGAATCCCCGCCCAGGCATCGTCTGTGGCGTGGTAATAGTAATTATAGTTGATATAAGGGAAAGTCCCTGGTTTCAAGACTACATTCAAGACAAAAGCCCCAATGGAGTTTTCGAGGGTTTGCATCCTCGTTTTATAGGCGCCACGAAGCATATCGCTTTGCGTGATGGCGATGGTTTGCGCTGGGTGCAGGTTGGATACGTAATGGTCTGCTTTGACACGGGTACCATCCTGCAATTCTATATGATCTACCTGTGAGCCCTCTCCTACGATGGCTCTTACTCCGGTATTACGGATAATCTCCCCACCATTTTCCGTGATCCGACGACCCAGCCATTTGGCTATCTGGGAGCCGCCATCCACACATTTCCAGGAGCTTTGCATATAACTGTTCAGCACCAACGAATGCACATACAATGGCGTCTTTTCCGCCACACCGGCATATAACAGGTTATTACCCGCCAATACATGCTGTAAGCGTTCATTGCTAGTCAACGAGCGAAGAAACTCCGCAGTATTGTATTGCAACACTTCTTGCTTTTCCTCATAATTTCCCAATCGGAGATTATACAGGGGGAATTTCCCACATATCATCTTCACCATCCGGAAATACTCTTCCAGTGCGGCTTTCTCCCCTGGAAAATCGGCCAGAAGGTTATTGATAAAACGTTGTTCTCCCTGGGCCAACCGATACACTTTGCTATCGTCACTGAAACTGATATGGTCGAAACCCTCCATATCCATGCGTTTCAGCTTTAGCTTATCGATAATGCCCAGGTATTTGAATACCTGGTATAGGTTTTCACCAGGGGCCAATCCGCCGATATAGTGTACACCGGAATCGAAGATGACCTTCTCCCTGGAATAAGTTTGTAGGCAACCGCCTATCTGACGGTTCTTTTCATATACACGTACACGGTAACCATTCATACTGAGAATGGCACCGGTAACTAATCCACCAAGACCACTGCCTATGACGATGACCTCATTATTGTGCATATTGTTTTTGGGGGGATTTTCGGATAACAAATATTACATTCGAAGTATAGCGGGTATTGTCTATCTCCTCGGCTACAGCTCCATATTTTTTGATAATGCTACGTACACCGGACGCCGACAAGAAAGTCAATTCCTGCCTGCCCGTTTTATTAAAACCGAATACTTTTGTGGATAACCATTCGGTAAATTTCGTTCCTTCATGTCGCTGGGCGCGCTCCAGATCCCCATCACGCAAAATGATGACACCCTCCGGAGAAAGGTTGCTGATACACTGTTCCAGGAGACTTTCCTGCTCTGCTGCTGTCAGGTAATGCAATACGTCACTCAGGATAAAGGCATCGTGCTGCTCCATTTCCATCTCCGCTACATCGCCCTGAATAAAGTTTACCTGATCTGTTTTGCTGTAGTTATTATTGGCTGTAATAATTTTTTCTTCATCATGATCCACACCGGTAATTTGTCGGCCTGGAGCGAGCCATGCCAACATATAACTCATCGCACCATATCCACAGCCAATATCCATGATTCGACCTTCACGAGGCAGTAATGCATCAAATTGTTGGTAATTCCCTTCCATCTGGGTTTTAACACGCATATACCACTCCAGCACCGGCCCCTTATAGATGTAGTTGTACATCAGTTGTTGCCTAAAGTACTTAGGGGTTTCCATCTCCCTACGCAACAACTCATATTCTGCTTTAAAATACCGACTAATCGTTTTCGTACGTGCGCTATAGTTATCTCCCCAACTAATATCCTCCTGCTGAATTCTTGGAAGATATTTCAGGGTAATATGACCATCTTTCAACAGGAAATCCCCTTTCTGCATCGTATAGGCGGTACCGTGAATCAGGATAGGTAAAATATCCAGTCCCAATTCTTGCGCTATGTAAAACGCGCCCTTGTGGAAACGCTTAATATTAGTATCCGGAGAACGGGTACCTTCCGGATATACCATAATGGAATATCCTTCTTTTACGCGTGCTCTCAATTTCTCAATCGCTCCTTCTGCACCATCTGCCACCGGGTAATAGTCTGCCAGTCGCACTACGGCGCCAAAAACCGGGGATCTCCATACCCATTGGTTCGTCAGCAAAATTACTTTCGGATTAATCATGGTAGAGACCAAAATATCCAAAAACGATTGATGATTACTAATGATAACTGCTGGTTTGTCCAGGTTTTCATTCAACGGATTGATAATGCGTTTCTTTACATTACCCATGATGTAAATGACAGAACGGGTATATTTCGACAGTATCCAATGATACAGGTATTTACCTTTCTCCTTATTGAATGGGTTCAGCTTAATCAGTATCCAACCTACTACCGTCATGATCAAACATCCCAAGGTGAAGTAAGTGAATGAAAATACCGACAGTACCCAGCCTTTCAAGGTCCATGGTGCATAGCCCTTGCGGGTACGGTTGGTGATCAACCAGTTGAAAAGCACCGGTATCATTACCTGCGAAATCAACACCACCGTACTAATACCAATGATAGATATGATAGCAATGGATTTCAAGGAAGGATGTTTCGCGAAGATAAGCACACCCAATCCCAATATGGTAGTAATGGCCGACAGGATGATAGAGGATTTAAAAGAGGAAATTGTTTTCTTTCCTGTTTTATATTCCTGCATCAAGCCATCCATCATGAATATGCTGTAATCGTCTCCCAGACCGAAGATGAAGGTAGAGAGGATGATATTAACGATATTAAATTTGATACCAAACAATCCCATGATCCCCAATATCCAAATCCAACTGATAGCCATCGGGATAAAGGTGATCAACGCTAGTTCTATTCGGCCATAAGACAGTAATAATGCTGCAAACACCAGCAAAGAGGTCATCCAGGCAATGCTATTGAACTCATCGCGGATAACATCTACCAGCCTGTTGGCGGCATATTGCTTGTCCAATACTGTTGTATGCGGATGATTATCCAGCGCGGCATACACTGCATTTTTCTGTGCTGGATCGACTTTCAGTAATGTTACGAGAGACACGGTTCCTTTGCGCTGCATGATGTAATCGCCGAGGGAACCGCTTTTCAGGATATCAATATCTTCAGGGTTCAGCACCTGGTAATTTTCATTCAGCATGGATTCAAAAGCATCGAATGCTTTTGCACTAAAGCCGATGGCCTGTCCGTGCGAACGGAGATACGCCAGTACCTGCTGTTTTTTTGCTGGCGTCCAGTAAGCATTCCAGCGGGCAATGCGCTGCTGCTGTTCTTTATCTGACAACAATAAGGATTGTACGCCGGCCACTTTCTTTACGGCCCCTTTCTGTTGCAGCTCATGAATGAGCGGCATCATTTGTTCCGTATGTTCCAGGGCTGATTCCATATTATCTCCATCGGTCACTACGTAAACCGACTGCGCTACATAGGCATTGACATTATTCAGATGCGCTTCTGCCGCCTGCAATTCCTGCGACATATAATTCATCCGCATCATGTCATTTTCGAAGCTTACCTTATTGGCTGTAAAGAAGAAAAAGATCGTTAGTAGGAAGATGCCACCCACTAGCCATTTGTTTTTCTCCGGCTTATAACCGGACAGGCGGTCCAGCCAGTTGTCGTGGTGCTCATGTTCCTGCGTTGCCGCTGGTTGATGGCCGATTACCATCCAATGGGGCAAGAAGATCAAAGAGAACAATGCCGCCCCCACCAGACTCATCGCGGCAAACAATCCTACGTCATGGAGCATGGGCGATTTTACAAATTGCAGGCAGAGGAAACCGCCTACCGTTGTAAAACTTCCCAGTGTCATTGGCATGGCCAAATCGCTGATTACCTCCCTGATATCAGGCGTATGGCGGAAGTGATTGAACACATGTAAGGAATAGTTCACTGCAATCCCTAATATGACAGAACCCGCTCCCAACGCGATTACGGAAATATGTCCCTTAAATACGTATACCCATGCCAGTGAGAATAGCGCGCCGAAAATTACCGGCAGCATTACCAATACTGGCGCCCTCTTTTTGCGGAAGAATAATGCAATCAGCGCCACCAGTAACAAAGCAGTTACTCCCTGTGTCAGCATGGTATCCATGCGCAACTGGGACGCGTTGCCCACGCTCACAGCGGTTCCACCAAAGTAAGAGGCATTCACTTGTGGATACTGCGTCCGCAAACTATCCTGCAACTGATCCAGTGCCGCCAGCATTTTGGCATTAATCTTCGTAGCTGTAGGCGGATTGGCAGGCGTAATAAATATCATCAGATGACGATGGTCTTTCGTCATCACATAATTATCATATAATTCAAACTGATCATCTGCTTGCAACTGCTGTAATTTCTTCACGCCAATCCAGGAAATACCTACGGGGTCTGCCTGTATCATTTTCTTCAACACCAGTCCTGCAGGGGATATCAGCGTATTGTAGTCATATTGCAAAGAGTGCTGCAGCGTATCAGGCTGTATCAACTGATCAATTCTGCTATAATCTTTTTCTTCCAGGAAAATGGGAAGGTTGGATTGTATCAGGTGCATTAGGTTCATGACCGTTGCATCTTCTACTTGTCCCTGGATAGTTTTGATATAGGGAGACAAGCGCGCTCCTGCCTGTTCTGTAAATGCGGCAGCGTAGGCAGTCAGACTGTCGGGCATGGGCGCCGCGGACGTGTCTTTCTGCGATATGGTAACAATGAGTTTATCGGCAAATTTGGAGTCTTGGAAAACCTGTTGAAGTTTATCCAGCTTTTTATCCTGGGGAAGAATTTTAGTAATATCTTCTTCCAGTTTCACCTTCGAAGCAAGAAATCCTACCAAAAGAAAGCTAAGGATCGTAGTAGTCCATAGCCATACTTTATGGCGTTCAAAGAAATTATAGATTGCAACGAAGATACTTGCCATTTTTATTGTTACTGTGCGTTTTGAAGTTGTTTATTTTTCCGGAATACGGAAAGTAAGGCAAAGCTGACCAGCCATGCCACTATGCCTGCCGTTACTGCGAGGGAGCAAGCCCCCAGCACATATTGCAGGAAATTTGCTTTGATGGTATGCTTGATGGTATCCAGTGTCTGCCCCATAAAGATCAGGTCCCTGGACTTTTGCCCCATAAATAGTTCACCGGTAACGAAACTGGCATATAACACGCCAATGGTTAGTGGCGGCGTACTAACATGTGCAGCCAGTACCACTAAAGCTTTGTTCAGCTTGAATTTAATAGATAGCAATATCGCTACCAGCAACTGGAATCCCCAGATAGGAATTATGCCCATGAACACCCCAAACCCAATAGCAGCAGCCTTCTTAGCATTACTCTCTGTTGGATTTAGCACTTCATCTCTCCACATCTTTTTCCAGTTATCCCATTTGGAGAGATAACGGATAACATCCCTGGGCTTAATATAAATAAGGGTGATGAAAACCAATACGGTATTGAGCACACTGATACGGGAGAAATCGCGGAAAGGACGGAAATGGGAGACACGTTCTTCTGCCGGCGGGTAATATACCTGCACAGGCGCCCAATCGATCTTTATTCCCTTCCAGGCACTCCGTACCAATACTTCTATTTCAAACTCATATTTGGTACACCAGTAACGGGTATTCCCCATTCGGTGCAGTGGATACAACCGGTAACCAGACTGTGTATCCGGCCCTTTCAGACCCGTTTCCACATAAAACCAGAAGTTGGAGAACTTATTGGCAAAAGTATTTTTGCCCGGCATATTCTCCTGTTGCAGATTGCGGGCGCCTATCACGAGGGCATTGGGATCTTCCGTTATTTTATTCAGCAGTATTGGAAGATCAGACGCAAAATGTTGACCATCTGCATCCATGGTAATCACATAATCATACCCTTGCTCTTTTGCATAGCTGAAGCCCCTCCGCAAGGCAATTCCCTTCCCACGGTTAGGGCTATACGATACCAATTGTATCAGTGGATTAGCCGCTAAAATCTCATGGGTATTATCAGTGGCGCCATCGTTGACCACGATGACGTGATGGGTATAGCTCAGCGCATCCTCCAATACAGCAGCCAGTGTGGTGGCATTGTTGTAAGTAGGAATCAGCACGGCTACCCTGTGCTGTTCAAATAGTTCGTTATGTGTTGGCGAAACAGACATGCAATTATTTAAACAGTCCCTGGAACTTCATGAAAGTTTTGTCTTCCCGCTTCAGGATAGCTGTCACCTTCAGTCCGGTTTCTTCTTCTTTATACTGTACCTGTACATCTACCAGCGGCGTCTGACGCGGATCAATCATATTCATGAATTTCATCTGATTTGCTTTCTGCAAGGCCACCTTGCGGTTGGTGGCAGCAGCCAGAAATTCAGTGATGGTCTGCATCATGCATACGCCAGGTACCACAGGCTGCTCCGGAAAGTGCCCTCCGAAAATCGGATGCGCCACATTCAACGCAATGGTTGCATTTACCTGTCCTGGTTCCTGTTTCTGTTCTGTAATGGTATAAAAGCTGCCAGCTAACATGTGTTTATTTTTTTTCCACCCTTTGCAGGGAGATATTAAATTTAAAATTGAGATGTTTGATATAAATACTATCAGGTACACCGTTGGTATAATGATCCATGGTGATCCGTACTACCGGTTTCCGCTCCGATGATTTCTCTATCCGTAATAACTGCGTACAATCGTTATCCGTTATATAGTAATTATTCCCTTTTTCAGTAGGCACTACTATATAGCGACTGCTATCATCCTTTGCTACATGGGCTTTGGAAAGGTCTGGCCGCATGAGTACCAAGGCAAAATCCTGGCTCAGTGTTTTCACCACCGCTTTCTTATCCATTTTAGGGATGATGAAATGCTTGGTGAAATGGCCGTCTTTATCATATTCAAAATCAAAAAATTTGAATCCCATTTCATTCGCAAACACCATTCGCAAAGAGCTGTCTGGCATCATTTTCAGGAATACCAGTCCGCTGAGATGGTGCTTCATGACATTCACCTGCGTGCTGTATAAAGTATTACTGAACTGTGGTGCAAATTTTCGGATACAGTTCACATCACCATGCTCCTCAGCGCGAAGACCCTTATAGACAGACCGGCATCCGCCGAAGGCGAACGTCAAAACTATCAAACTATTTAGCAGAAAATAACGCATCCGGAATATTTGCATTCAGTTGTTTATGCAGAAAACTAATGGTGGTATCATCGCCGGATTGTTCATCCATAGTGATTTTGGAAACAGAATAATCCTGTTTGTCCACCAGCAGGGTGATTTTGCTAAAGTATTCTTTCAATGCCTTATTAGCAGGCACCATTTCCAGTTTGTAAAACTGTGGATTCTCAAATGCTTTTGTGCTGAAGTCTGCATTATCTAATACAGTTCCACGCACGCAATCCACGGTGATTTTATTAATCTGGTCAAAGAGTTTGTTGGCTTTTCCGGAAACTTTATTTTCCTTCTGGGCATCTTTGATTTTAATCTCTTTCCCATTGATAACCAGTAGGTAGTAAGATGGCTGTGTATACTCCATTCTCACTTTATTATCCTTTTTGAACCAGAACTTTCCTTTGGAAGTAATCTTATCGGAAAGCATACTTAAATTCTTCTCTTGCACAAAATCACACTGGATACTCTGTGTATTCTGGGCAGCTTTTGCAAACTGTTGTTTCAGCGGAGCCAGGTCTGTAACAGGTTTGAAGCCTGTCTGTGCCTGCATCTGCAATGAAAACAATCCACACATTACCAGTAACAACCATTTACGCATAAGCGGATATATTTAATAATTTATCAATTCGATCAAATCTGTATCCTCTTTCGCGGATACCTGCGATCAGTCTTGGCAAAATGTCTGCCGTAATCTTGCAGGTATCATGCAAGAGGATAATCGCCCCCGGATGCAACTGCGACAGAATATGCTGCAATAACTTTTCTTCATCTTTGGCTACTGTATCCATCGAGCGAATACTCCAACCAATGGATTTCACTTTCTGGAGCTTTATGGCGGTCGCCAGATTAGGATTGGTAACCCCATATGGCGGACGGAACATCCTGGGCTTCAGATCCAGTACATTCAGCATCTGATCTTCCATGGTATCCATGTCTATCATCATTCTCCTGCGACTATACAAATCGAACCAGAAATCATGACTCCAAGAATGATTCCCGATTACATGTCCTTCTGCGTGTATGCGTTCCAGTAAGTCTTCATTCTCAGGGATATTTTTACCAATGCAAAAGAAGCCGGCCTTCACCTCTTCTTCTTTCAGAATATCCAGTATTACCGGTGTAAACTCCGGCAACGGTCCATCATCAAAAGATAACGCTACCACTTTTTCCTGCGTGTTTGCCTGCGATAAAGAAGGGAGAAAAAAATTTGCCTGTACCTTAATCGCACCCCATACGCAAAGGGGAATATAAATCAACGGAATCAATACTAACCACCAGGCGGAAATATCCATCTGCAGAAAAAATCTGGCTGTAAGCCAGATCACGAGCAGCAAAGCCAGCACCAAGTATGTATTCCGATGTGTTAACATGCACGCAGTAATATCATGGAATGATGCGTTCCTTGATGATGATTATAAATTAAAACGTTTTTCAATTTTGCCGGTGGCTGACCATAAAACATCGCCGCAGCAGGTACATCCTGCTCCGCTATCATTCTATTGGCCATCCAGGTTCCGAACGCCATGGCAGTAGGATATTCTCCGCACAGATGTTTGAAGCAGGCTTCGGGATGCTCTGGAAACAGCGCTGCCGCTACTTCTTCATACATCTCATCCTGATCAATATCACCATTACGACCTGTTACCAACAGGTCAATATCTCCCAACGTGCAATCATGGTCTTCCAAGAATTTCACAATTTCCCCGATCACTTCTCCTTCCCACAATGGTTTGTAGATGGTATGCAATCCTACTAATTCTGCTGCTGCATGCGCGCCTTTTTCCGTACTCAAGGTAAAAAACGCAGCACCTTCTCCGGCAATCGTACCAGCATCGGGACTATTCAGCAGCGCCATTGTTTTAACAGGCGTTTTTTTATAAATCCCGAAACGGGAAAGAATCTGGTGACTGTAATTAGTAATTTCATCCAACCCGCCTGCTAGCACATGTTTCGCAGTACCTTCCTCCAGGATCATCATCGCATCCAGGAGTGAGTGTTCAAAGGAAAACCCACGATGTACAAAGGTGTTGTTGTAGGCGTTACAGCCCATCAACAGCGCAATCTGCCCGCCCACCGTATTGTGCGTAGATTGAATAAACGCAGTAGGCGTCAACATTTCTTCCTGCTGCGAAACGAGTTTATTGAGGAATACGCCGGTATCATCGAGGCAGCCATAGGCAGTACCGGTGATAATAGCGTCTGGCAGGGTGATGCCAGCTTCCTCTATACTGAGGTTGGCAGCGCCAACACCCATTTTCACCACGCGACTCATCCTACGTATTTGCTTCAGGTCTATCCATTGCTTATAGTCAGGATCAACGGTGGAGAGGCGCACCTGGTCATACTCCCTCAGTGTTGCAAACAAAGGGCCTATCTGCGCAGTTTCCTGCGGAGAAATACAACCGGTGCCGTTTATATAGATGTTCATGTAATGCAGTTATTCTTTTGAAAACACCAGGCTGGAGCAGTTGCCACCAAAGCCAAATGAATTGGACATGACATGATGCAGGTCATTACCAGTACTAAATGTGGTTGCCGGTGCAAAAGGCAATTCTTTCATCTGCTGCTGGAAACGGGCATTCGGGTAGATAATTCCTTCCCGGAGTGCCAGTGCCGAGTAAACGGCTTCAATTCCTCCGCTGGCGCCAAGCGTATGTCCTGTAAAGGATTTCGTGGAGCTCATCGCAGGAAAATGCGGTGCAAACAAACGATTGATCGCAATGCCTTCAGACACATCATTGTTTTGTGTACCAGTGCCATGCAAGTTAATGTAATCGATATGGTGCGGTTGCAGTCCTGCCATATCCAACGCACCCTTCATGGCCAGATAATTACCTGTTCCATCAGGGGAAGAGGCGGTCTGGTGATAAGCATCGTTCGCATTGGCGAAACCGCTGAGTCGCGCCCATGGATGAATATGCGCCAACAGCGAATCCGAAACAAGGACCACATATCCTGCGCCTTCTCCCAAATTCAGCCCAGTGCGGGTTTCATCAAATGGCCGACATGGCTGCTGATCCAGGATCATCAACGTGTTAAAACCATTGAGGGTAAACCTTGTCAGCGAATCAGTACCACCAGCAATAACGATATCCACAATTTTGTTGCGGATTAGTCTTGCGCCATACATCAATGCATTGGCCGCAGAAGAGCAGGCAGTGCTGATAGTAGAGATATGATGACGAATGCCCATCGCATCTGCTACGAGTTCCGTTACTGCGCCGCATTCATGGTTCACCACCTGATGTAGCCGTCCACCTTGTGGATGAGAAAGGAAGGTATTGAAGAAATCTTCCGTTTTGTCCATACCTCCCACAGTATTGGCGGATACCAATCCCACTCGGTACTGGGAAATATCTGCCAGTCCGGTAGATTTCCAGGCTTCCCTGGCGGCAATCAGGCTGAGTAATGCAGTTCTACTGGTATTTTCCGGCATACGCGCCAGATCTGCCAGTTGTTCATTATCGGCCTTTACTTCCGCCACGGGGAAGGTATTACGATGCACGGAGTGCAGGTATTCCATGGCGGTCATACCGGGTTGCATAGCCTTGAACGACTCCAAGTTTTCCTGGAGATTCATGCCTATGCCGCTGATGACACCACCACCTGCTATCCACACCTTTTCACTCATGCCTGCTGTTTTTGTTGTTGAGCGGTGATAAATTCTGCCATCGTACGGATGGAGTGGAATATTTCAGGGCCCTGTTCAGGGTTGGCAATGCGGATGTTGTAATGCTGCTGCAACAGAACGATCAGTTCCAGCGCATCGATAGAATCGAGGCCCAGACCGGTTTTGAATAATGGATCATCATTTCCGATATCTTCCGGTTTCACTTCCTGCAAATTCAATTGTTCAACGATCTGCGATTTCAGATCCGACATCAACTTTTCCACGTTTTATATATTTTAATTTTTTACTTTTTTAAGTATTTCGGGAGACAGCCATTCAGCGAATTGCATCCAGACTTTCTTTGTCCAGCGGCTGCTGTCCATTTCTCTCCACTAATACCATGATGACTTCATAATCCTGTTCCATCACTTCCACCCATGCTACCAGGCAAGCCTGTAAAGGTGTTGTGGACAGAAGTTCCGTCGGATAAGCCGATAGCAAAGCTGTATCGAACTGTTCAGATACGAAAAATGTATTCTCCCCCTTAAAACCATGTCTGATACATATCTCCCCCATTACAATATTAGGAAGCGTGTATACAAACAGAGCTGGGCTTGCAATATCCTTTACGGTGGCATAATAGCGAATATCTGTATCCAGACTGGCACTGCGGTTGGACAACATCATGCCCACCGCTTCTTTTGGCAATTGCAGGACAGGATTGTCTTTCAGCAGTACTTCTGCCGCCAGCCATCCTAGTTTGCTCAGTGGGTCCATTTTATGGAACTTCGGATACTGACCAGAAAAATGATCATATGCCCCTCTGAGAAATTCTTGCAACTCTGCGCCTGGCGCCTCCCAAACGAGTTGACCGTTATGGAAGATGCCATTGTTTCTGATAATACAGGTACCTGTTATATATGCTTTATTACTCAACTGATGAACCGCTTTTTAATTTCTCCGTTAATTCGATCGTGCGCGCCAGACGTTTCAAAGCCGTATCATGATTGGTTACGAATGGGTTAGATTGGTCCCATACGTAGCCCGCCAGCACAGAGCAGATTTTTCCTTTGATTTCAGGATCCGGATTCTCACAGAAGAAAATGGTATCGAGGGTACCTTCATACCAAGCCATTACATATGAACGGAAAGTATTCACCCCTTGCATGGTAGGTTCCATGTACTCTTTCTCCCAATCCACTTGCTCTCCTTTCAATTTACGGATAACCAGCTTGGCGGCCGTCTGACTAGACACACATGCCAAAGTTACGCCAGAAGAGAAAATCGGGTCTAAAAATTCTGTTACATTTCCTGTCAATACATAGCCGTCTCCATAAAATTTATCGGTAGTAGCGGACCATGATTGCAGAATTCTTGGTTCAAACACCAGTTCTACATCGCGGAAACGCTCCCTGGTATAGGGTTCTGCTTCCAGCAATGCACGATATTTCTCTTCATCGGTGCCAGGGTATTGTTCAAAGAACTCCGGGTCTCCCACAAATCCAAGACTGGTTACACCAGTGGAAAATGGAATAATCCAGATCCATGTGCCTTTCTTATGTACTACTGCCGTGATACGGTTAGGCTCATCCGCCATAGAACGACGTCTGTCTACCGTATGTGCAAACAATGCTTTCCTCGGCTGTAGGTTGGAATTTTTTTCCAGGTTAAACAGCTTCGGGATCACACGACCATACCCACTTCCATCCACAATAAAACGGGCTTCAACCTGTGATTTGTTACCGTCTTTATCCTCAACGGTGGTCACAGAATCAGATCCATTAAATCGTATATCCGTTACCGTTGTCTCGTATGAAACGGGGACACCCATGCTTTCTACTGTATCAGCAAGGGTTTTGTCGAAGTCGGCCCGCGTTACCTGCCAAGTCCAGGTCCATCCTGCTGTATGTTGCTCTTTGAACGTAAAGTCACATATTTTGTCTCCTTTTACGAACTTGGCGCCATACTTCTGCTGGAATCCTTTTTCTTTGATCGCATCAATGAATTTGGCTTCCTGCAGTGCGTCCATGCATCGAGGGAGTAAGCTCTCTCCGATCACAAAACGCGGAAATGTCAGTTTTTCTACAACTTTCACCTTATAACCAGCCTGGTGAATAATGGATGCGGCTACTGATCCCGCAGGACCAGCACCAATAACCAGCACATCGACTTTTTCAGTTTTCATACGATGTAATTTTGGGATGTAATGATTTGTATTTTGTTAGCAAGGCACTATGTATAACTACGCTTTCTTACATTTCAGGAGCGTATAATTCAGCCCCATCTGGTTATTTTCTTCTGCGATAACCAGTCCCGCATTGTGAATACACTGGAAGAAATCATCTGTGTGGTACATTTGACTATTTCCATTAGCCATAGCCGTGAAATACAGAGATGTTTGCTGCAGACAGAAAGCGGCGGATTTAAACTGCTGACGGTTCCAGAATGGTTCCAGGATATAGATGGTACCGTTATCATTCAATGCTTCACGGCAGCGGGAAAGGATAGATTCAATTTCCGCTTCGGAGAAGCAGTCCAGGAATTGGCTCATCCAGATGGCATCAAACCCTTTAGGGAATGGGATGCTCTCATCCAGGATATTGGCGATATGGAAATGTACGCGGTTTTCTACACCTGCATCCTTCATTTTTTGCTGCGCAATGCCCGCCTGACCTGGGAGGTCAAAAATGGTCACTTCCACATTAGGATCTTTTGCAGTGCAAGCCAATGCCCATTTACCGGTATTACCACCGATATCCAGCAGTTTCTTAGGTTTATTTTCAAATACGATATCCAGTGCCGCAGGCGTTGCGAGATCGGAATAATAGTGATCAAAGTCGAACCAGCTTTTACCTACCGCAGGAGGCAGCAAGGAAAGACCAGGATAGATGGTATCCCATGGTCCCAGTTCACGCAAACCAGCAGGTTTACCGGTTTCCAGACTTTCCTTCAGATGATACATGCCTTTATAGCAGATATCTTGGGTAAAGTCCATATTAATGCGGGTTAACTCATCGTGTAAAATGAAGTATCCGGTTTTAGTCAGGGTGTATTTCTTATCATTTACAATAATCAGTTCCATACCTAAACCCGCTTCCAGCAATACTCTGACAGCATATCTATTCATTTTGGTTTGCTCCATGATATCCTCAATGGTGATACCTTGTGATCTGCTGTTGCTGATAGCTGTTAAAATACCCATATCGCGCAGCGCCCTTGTAGCCTGAAAAGCAACTGGAGCGAAGGCGAGCCATAACGCGGCTTCCTTGGCTTGTAATGCTGTTTTTGTTTCTTTATTAAACACGACAATGATTAAATGTAGCTGATGTTCGGGATCGTTGTAGGCCGCTGCATTCAGCTGATTAAACTAAAAACCATGGCGGCATTGCATCCTCCGAATCCTGATACTGTTTTAAGCAGGTGCGTAGCTTGCGTGTGCGTAATGGCGTTACTAATATTTACTGGCATGGTGACGCCAGGAGTTTCAAAATTCTTTGTGGGTAACACGACCCCGTTTTTCAGCGCCTGCATACTGATGATCGCTTCAATCAGACCCGCAGCGCCAAGGGTATGGCCGTAATATCCTTTCAGGCTATTCACTGGCTTATCTGCCAGTCCTGCATGATGCAAGGCTTTCGCCTCCATTTCATCATTGTAAAGCGTGGCCGTACCATGTGCAGATACAAAGCCGATATCTTCCGGTTGCAGCCCAGTCCCCGACATAGCCAGTTTCATGGCAGCAGCCAGTTCTTCACCAGTGCGAGAAGGTCCGGAAATATGGTTGGCGTCATTGCTGACAGCCCCATTTCCCAACACAAATGCACCTGCTTGGGCAGGATCAATTGTCAGTATCACCGTAGCAGCGCCCTCTCCCAACGAAACGCCGGAGCGGTGGGCATCAAACGGCTTACAAGGGCCTGCACTCACTGCTTGGAACGACTGAAAGCCGGAAAGTACAAAACGTGTCAGCACATCTGCTCCCGTCACAATCACATGGTCGTATATACCTGCCTGAATGAGTCGCTTACCGGTCAGGATGGCTAACAATCCTGAAATACAGGCACTGCTGACAACCACCGGCTCATTAACGATACCAAAATGGTCTGCAATTTTCCTGGCAGTAGCCCCAAGTTGCATTTGCTGCACTGGAATTTCCGCAGGCATTTCTGGCAACTCGTGGGTATCTCCGCAGGCAGCTACTGCCTGGGCTTTCTCCACACTTTGTTCCAATAGCTCAATGTTTCCTTTGGTAGTGGATACAATCAATCCAGTACGAGCATTGCGCGGGTTTATACGCGTTTGCTGCAACGCATCCGCAATAGATACGAGCAGCAATCGTTCAAATTTCGTGTATTCATTTGCGTTATACTGCCCAGCATAGGATTCAAGCTGACCGGGGGCCAGCATGGCAGCATAAAACGGAGCAGCGGCATAGGCTGCGTTGTCATGCAGTCGGATGCCACTATTACCCTGCAACACCTGTTCGAAATTCTGAAGGGTAGTACTGCCCAGTGGACTCACAATATTATCAGCGGCAACAAAAACCTTTTGCATAGTACCCTATTAAATCAGCCCCTGTTCCTTTTTCCAATTACTGAAAAAAGGAGGCATAGTAAGTTGCAGCGTGGAGGACTCCTTATCCAGGAACACCTGAACGGAGGAACCTTTCGCTACCACTTCACCAGTGGCTGCATTGGTAAGAATGTATTCAAATTTCATTTTCGCCGCCATATCGTCGATGTAGGTGGTGTGAACCAAAACCTTATCACCATAACGAAGGGGGCGCTTATAATCACACTGGATATTGACCACCGGGACGGTAAATCCTTCGGCAGCAATATCCAGGTAACGAAGTCCGTATTTTTCACCGAAAGCCTCTCTTCCGTCTTCAAAATACTGCACATAATTTCCATGCCATACAATCCCCAACGGATCACAGTCATTAAATCTGATTGTTATGGTGGTGCTCTCGGTTAAACTCATTATTGATTATCCTTTCTTTTTCGCTTTTTTAGGAGCTGCCGGACCTTCTGCTACGGCAGTTTTTCCTGTCTTTTTAGGCTGTTCTGGCTCTTCTACTGGGTCTTTCGCATCTGCATATTTCGCCTGGATTTTTTTGTAGTCGCCATCAAAATTATCCAGTACTTTATAAACAGTATAAGCCCAATAGTTGCGGAAACCAAAGCCTTGGGCCTTGCCGTCCATGCGTTCGGTCATCAGCACACGTTTTGCGCCCATATCAATGATGGTAACATACATGGAGGCCGACTTTTCCGACTTGCTCATCCCATCCATTACCAAAAGTACGCCGATTCCCTTTTTTCCGTCGAAATTGAAGTTTTTTACCAATTTCGCAACATCCTCAGGGGTAAGTCTGTGGAAATCATTTGCGTTATCGGATTTAAGTGTTTCGGAACTGGTGGTAAGATTGTGTTTATTTACCAGGGAGATGTCGTAGGTGACATTTTTGTGTCGGAGAGACCCGGGTACATCGTACTTCTTGGGTTCATTAACGATCACCTGGTTGATCCCTGCAAAGTGACGGTTGATCACATCGGTAGCATCTACGCCGGCGTCGGCGATTACGCGCGCCTGTGTGAAATCGACACCCAGCCAGGTGAAGGAAGAATCCTGATTATCGAGGAAATTCTTCAGTTTTTGTGCCTGAACGGCTGACAAACAGCAAGTCAGCATCAAGGTTGCTACCAGAAAAATTCTACTGGTTTTCATGATGATTAAAATTTAGGGGTTGATGAATATTTTCAGTTCGCACTGAGCCATCACCTTATCCTGATACATCACTTTTGCATTCACCATAGTAGCATTGAAAACTTCTGCTCCTATCACTGTTGTAGTTTCGATGGTAGCTCCGGCGGGAGGTAATTCGAATATTTCAAAGTCTTTTACGGCCCCGATAAAGCCCAATGGTACAGGGGTATTATTCTGTTTGGAAATATAGCCGATACGAGCAGCGGCTGTCTGCGCCATATTTTCCATCAGTCCGGGTGCAGTGAAATGTCCATCTTGTACGAAAATATTATCCTCCGCAATGTGCAGGGCAGTACGGGTAGAGGGGCCCTCTACTTCAAGGATTCCGCTGACCATTACAATAGGTGTGCGTTGCGGAATATAAGCGGTAATATCGTCTGTATGAATAAACATCTTCACAAGTTATTGTATAAAAAGAAATACGAAGTAAATAGAATTATACGAATTTATTAACAGTAAAAACCCGGAAAATACATTGACGGTAAACCTTGGCTTTATTCCTCCCAGAAGTCGAAATAGTTAAACCATTGTTCCGGGTATTTCCGGATCATTTGTTCCATATGGGCCACAAAATCATTCAATGCCGCCGGCTGTTCCTTACGACCTGTATAGACCTTAGGCGGGGTGGCATAAAAATGATAATGGGTAGCGGATTCCTTGAAAGCAAAAACTGCGGAAACAGGCACCCTGAAAGTGGATGCCAGCAGGAATGGGCCCAGCGGAAACTGTGCAGGTGATCCTAGGAGATTGGCTGTCATGGTCTTATTGCCAGGCAGAAACCTATCCGCATGCATACATACCAGTTCCTGGTTGCTTAATGCTTCATTGATGGCGTAAATATGTGAAAGGTCATCCTTCAAGACGATGATATTCACATTCCTGCCCCCAGTGACCGCTGCCAGGTACGCTTTGATACGCTCATGTTCTCCATCGAACATCACAATGTTGATGCGTGTCTCTAACCTTTTGAACAAATGACCGGCCACTTCCCAATTGCCCAGGTGCGCACTGAGGAGAATACCTCCTTTGCCACCTGTGACCATCTCCCTCAAATGCGTTTCTCCATCGAAATCAAAGGTGAATTTATTGGCCATATCAGCCATCACCACCACCTTATCAATCAATGTTTGTCCAAAGATATAGTAATTCCGGTACAGGCTGACGAGGGAACGCAGCCTGCCATACCCTGCTTTTGTATGGAAATATTTGTAAATGGGCCTGGAAGAACTCCAGGAGAAAAGAAAATAATATGCGGCCACAAACCGTAACAGGAAATAAGCAGGATATACGCCTCCATACCGCAATATGGCAATGAATATACTGTATCCCAGCTTATTTCCTTTCGACTTTCCCTGCCAGGACGGCATTACACGAGTTCTTTTTGCTGAATACGAGCAGTTACATAATTGTAAAAATCCTGGAAAGTGACTATGCTTTGAAAGTCTTCAGGTTTTACTTTAAAACCAAAATTATCTTCTATCACTACTACCATGTCAATATAGTCCAGACTATCAAGGTCCAGGGTAGCTTTCAGATTCGCTTCCGGTTTAATATCTTCGAGGTTAGCTTCAAATTCCTCGACCAAAAATTTGTTTGTGACAGTTATTACGTCTTTGAGTTCCATAAATTGTATAAACAGATATAGGTTGATTAATAATTATCAATGGTTACCAACCAAGCCTGTAAAATCTTCAATTAATCGTCCGACGCCAAAGTTAAGAATATATTGGAAGTTACACACAAAGGGGTACATATGAACAGGCTCCCTGTCATTGCGGGCAACGAAATTATACTCTAAATCGGCTAGTATCAATTACTTTCCGTCCCATCCCTTCACGATTAAAGAGGAATTTGTTCCCCCAAATCCAAAGGAATTTGACAAAAATATATTAAATTTTTTATTAATCGTATTAGTGATAATGTTCAGTTTGGCGGCATCATCATCCGGATTCTCCAGGTTGATATTTGGGGCAATGAATCCGTTCTGGTGCATCAGCATGGAATACACGATTTCACTGGCTCCTGCCATCCAGCACTCATGGCCTGTCATGGATTTGGTGGAGCTCACAGGAATATTTCCTCCGAAAACTTCATAAATAGCTTTGGCTTCGCTGGCATCGCCTGCTGGAGTACTTGTAGCATGCGCATTGATATATTCAATATCTTTTGCCTGCATACCTGCATCCTGCAGGGCAATCTGCAAGCTCCTTACAGGTCCGTCTACTGTTGGATTGGAGATATGCGCGCCATTGGAGGAATATCCATACCCTAGTACTTCGCCCAGGATAGTGGCGCCTCTTCTTTGTGCGGATTCCAAACTTTCCAAGATAACAGTGGCAGCGCCGCCGCTGGGCACTAGTCCGTCCCGATCGCGGTCAAACGGACGAGAAGCTTTAGTAGGGTCGCTTTCGCGGGTGGAGAAGGCAGCAATCGCATCGAAATTGCCCATAGAGTAAACATTCACTTCTTGGGCCCCTCCGCAGATAACTGCATCCTGCATACCACTACGGATAAACATATATCCTAAGCCTATCGCATGAGAACCACTGGCGCATGCTGCGCTGATAGTGAAATTCACGCCACGCAGCTTGAAAATAGTAGCCAAGTTCATGGTCACCGTAGAATTCATGGTCTGAAACACGGAACCAGAACCTACCAGCATGGTATCTTTTTTCTCCCGCATGATATCAGTCGCTTCAACCACAGGTTTGGCGGAACTATCATTACCATATAACAATCCTACAGGAGTCCTGTCTATATAATCAGGGTCCATATTCGCCTGGGCCAGCGCCTCGCGGGTGGCCATATAGGCAAATTCAGCCTGTTCAGGCATCATCAGCCTGGCACGTCTGTCCAGCAATCCTTTCAATTCAGGACGCTGCACATATCCTGTAAGCCCCGAACGATAGCCAAATGCTTTCCTTTCAGGGTCCAGTATAATACCGGATTTGCCTTTGTATAATGAATCTCGCACCTCCTCCAGGTTTTTGCCAATGCAGGAGTAGATTCCCATTCCAGTGATCACAACTCTGTTCATAATACCAGCGGTTAACTTTTGTTTGGGATTTTTATCAGGTGTACAAACCACCGTTGATACTCAATACTTCCCCGGTGATATAACCAGCATCCTTAGACGCAAAGAACGCCACAGCGGCTGCTACTTCTTCTGCAGTGCCGAAGCGGTTCATTGGAACCTGGGCTGCCAGTTCTTTTTCATTCAGTTCGGCAGTCATATCCGTTTTGATGAATCCCGGTGCAACGGCGTTTACGGTAACTCCCCGTTTGGCAATTTCTTGTGCAAGGGCTTTGGTGGCGCCAATTACACCTGCTTTCGCGGCTGAATAGTTGGTCTGTCCGGCCAAGCCTTTGATACCAGACAAAGATACCATATTTATAATACGTCCGTAACGTTTCATCAGCATGCTACTCAGCACTTGCTTTGTCACGTGATAGAAGCCATTCAAGCTGATGTTCAGTACATTATTCCACTGTGCCTCGCTCATCATGAACATCAGGCCATCCTCACGGATACCGGCATTGTTCACGAGTACTTCAATCTGATCTTCTTTATGTGATTCTATCCAGGTTCCCAGCACCTGTTTTACGTCTTCGGCGTCTCCTACATTAAATTGTAGCAGCTCACCCGTACTGCCGGCGGTTTTCACGGCCTCCAGGGTTTCCTGGGCGGCCGCTTCATTGCCTTTATAATTGATCAGAACATGGTATCCCAGTTCTGCCATTTTAATACATACTGCTCTTCCTATCCCTCTAGATCCACCGGTTATAAGCGCACATTTCATTGCTTAAACTATTTTATTTTCTACATCTGAACCGGCTGATTGGCCATCAGGTATTCTTTAATATGCTGTAGATCCTTGTATTTCGGACTGTCCTCAATAAATTTAGGGAAAATCGCCCGCACATCTGTGTATATTTTATGTGAGAACGCCGCCAGTCTTTCATGACAATTCAGATAATCCACCGCTTGTAACATGGTCATTACATGAATGGCCAACACTTCGTAGGTATTGGCAATTACCCTGCCAGCCATCAGCGCGGCATTGCAACCCATGCTCACAATATCCTGGTTATCATTATTGTTAGGAATAGAATGTACATACATTGGGAAAGACAACGTTTGGTTTTCCGCAACAGTTGAGGTAGCGGTAAACTGAACACCCTGCATACCGAAGTTAAAGCCCAGCTTGCCCAAATTCATGAATGGAGGGAATTTGTGATTCAACTTCTCATTCATCAGGTAGTTCAACTGACGCTCTGATAACATGGATAATTTGGTAATGGCAATTTTAATCTTGTCCATTTCCAGGGAAACATAATCTCCATGGAAGTTACCACCATGAAATACGTTCTCCAATTTATGATCTACCACTGGGTTATCGCTCACAGAGTTCAACTCCTGTACTACCAGTTGCTCCGCCTGTTTCAGCGTATCATATACTGGTCCGAGGATCTGTGGCACGCAACGGAGGGAATAATATTCTTGTACTTTATCCTTGAAGATTTCTTCTTCCAGTTCTTTGTAAAGATGATCAGGACGATGACGTACCATCTTACTACCTACCAACACTTCGCGCATGATGGCAGCCACTTTGTTCTGACCTTCATGTTTTTTAACAGCATTGAGTTCGGCAGACAAATGATCATCGAATGCTTCCACAATCTCATTGATCATCGCGGAAATGGTAACAGACCATGCGAGCAGTCTTTTCGCCTCAATGAGGTTTACTAGACCAACGCCTGTCATGGCAGATGTTCCATTAATGATCGCCAAACCTTCTCTCACATGGATACCGATTGGTTTGAGTCCAAGTCTTGCAAACACCTCGCTGGTGGATTGTAATTTGTCTTCATACCAAACTTCTCCTTCTCCAATCAACACTAACGCTAGGTGTGCCAACTGTATGAGATCACCACTAGCGCCAACGCCACCATGCTCAAATACGCAAGGGTAAACGTTTTTATTAATCAGGTCTCTCAGCAAATGCACTACCTCAGGATGAATACCAGAATGCGCTTGCATAAAACTGCTCAGACGCGCAATCATCAAACCTTTAGTATGTATTGGAGACATCAATTTCCCAGAACCGGAACTATGGCTGCGAATCAGATTATACTGTAGCTGGAAGGTATCCTCATCACTGATGCGATACTGTGCCATAGGGCCAAATCCGGTATTAATACCATATATCAGTTTTTTTGCGGAGAACTTTTTCAGGAATTCGAAACTGGCTTCCACTTGTTGTAAAGCCGCTGCTTCCAGTACCAGCTCCTCACCATTGTAAAGAACGTTGTACACTTCTTCCAGAGACAGTGCTTTACTTCCTATTGCAACCATGGTTACTATTAAATTAAATTTATTGTTTATGTAAAAAAGTGCTCAAAAATAGCATAAAGCCGGATTTATCCAAATATTTAAACGACTCCGTTCTTAAAATGCGGATAACTACGGTTGGCGGTTTCTACGTGCATGAAAGGTATCAACCTTCCTCTATTGATTGCATAGGCGGAACTACCATGACTTTATCGATACGATGGGCATCCATGTCTACTATTTCAAATGTAAACCCTCTCCAGGTAAACTTCTCCGCCACTTTAGGAATATGCTCCAAATGATGTAGAATGAACCCGGCCAGGGTATCAAAATCCTGCTCAAATTCGTTCATCCATTCCTCTTTATCAAATTCCGCGAGAAAATCATAGAAAGGAATCTGTGCATCCACTAAATAACTTCCATCATCTCTCAGCGTCATTTCATAATCGTCATATTCTTCTGTTTCAGGCATATCCCCTACTATGGCTTCAAGGATATCATTCAGGGTAATCATACCCAAGAATGTACCATACTCATCCACTATAAATGCAGCATGGATGTGCGTTTCCTTAAACTTTTCAAGTACCTGGTAGGCGGTATTATTTTCCGGAACGAACAATGGCTTCTTCATAATCTGTGCCAGGGTAAAGGATTTTCCAGACACGGCATACAAATCTTTAATGGAAACCACTCCTTTCAACGCGTCTACTTCTCCATCACACACCGGATACACAGAGTGCATACTCTCATGAATCTTAGGCTGATAAATGCCTGGCGGCTCATTGATATCCAGCCAGGTAATATCTGTACGATGCGTCATCAGGGAGGTAATATTTCTATCGCCCAGATGAAACACCCTTTCTATAATTTCCTGCTCTTGCTCTTCAATAGCACCGGAAGTAGTACCCTCATTGATGATGGCTTTGATCTCTTCCTCCGTTACATGTGTTTCAGCAGAACGCAGGTTGAATATTTTAACCAATACATTGGTGGAGGCGCTCAGCAACCAAATGAACGGCCAGGTCAACCAGGACAGAAATGTCATCGGGCTAGCCACGCTCTTGGCGATGGCCTCCGGTTTGGCCATGGCAATGCGTTTGGGCACCAACTCCCCCAATACCAGGGAGAAATAAGTGATGACCACTACGATCAGAATAGTGGCCAACGGGCCACTGTAAGGCTGTAATACAGAAATATTGTTGAGCCAGGCCACCACATCTGTTTTGATGTTTTCGCCTGAGTAAATACCGGTAAGGATACCGATAAGTGTGATGCCGATTTGGATGGTTGACAAGAACCTATCCGGATTGTTGGCCAGCTTCAAAGCTGCCTTTGCTTTTTCATCCCCCTTATTGGCCAGGTGCTCCAACCTTATTTTACGGGCGGATACCAATGCTATCTCCGACATCGAGAATAGGCCATTGAGTATAATGAGGATGATGATTATGACGACTTCCATGATATAAAGTCTAAAAATAATTAATTATTCAAATATCAGGGTAATAAAAGCCAGGACCAGTCCTAACGCTATGGCTAGCACTTTCTTCTTGCTCAGTTCGTGGTGTTTGGTGCCACTTTCATAGAAAATGGTCGTAGAAATATGTAAAAATGCTCCGATCACCAGCGCTACCAGATATATTAAATAATGTGATACGACCTCAGAACGATTTCCCAACCATCCTGCCAAAACTGCGGCCAATGGGGTTACCAGGGCAAAAATGATGAGGATTTCCCAAAGTTGCCTCCGGGTTTTGTGCGCGTGAATCATTACGGTCATCAATGTGAGTGCCTCGGGGAGTTTGTGGGCAGCCACCCCCAACATCAAGGAAGGTAAGGCCGACTGATCTTCATACTTGAAGCCCAGTGGTATCCCCTCCATAAATGCGTGTATGGACAATCCCAGCAATAACGGCACTACGGCGATATGGTGATGATGAATTTCCGTAGGAATATGCGAATGCCCGTGCTCCATACCGTGCGACAATTGCTGCAGAAAAACCTGCAGGAAGAATCCCAATACGATATAAATACCGGCAGTATGCCCCAGATCGTGGAAAACTTCCGGTAGCAAATGCATAATGGTTACACCGAAGAGAAAAGCCCCGGTAAACGCCAGCAGATAAATAGTGAAATTGGCGCTGATACGTCTTACCGTCATCGGGATCACTCCCCCGGCAATTGTTGCAGCCAATACCAGTATCAGATAGTTCCAGTTCATGATGTTATTTCAGGTTCCAGTCTTATGCGACGCTTGAAAAAGCTACCGCTCAGCAACCCGATAAGTGCGCCCATCACTGCCCCTCCGAATACATCCAGAGGATAGTGTACACCCACGTATACCTGCGCATAAGCAATGGATGCCGCCCACAGGTAAAACAGCCAGGTGTAACGGCCGAAAGCTGATTTTAAAGTTAAGAAACAAAATGTAGCCAGTGCAAAATGATTGGCAGCATGGTTGGAGGTGAAACTGCCACTCATTGGGCAATACACCACCAGCACCCTGGCATAATGAGATACTATCGGATCTCGACAAGGCCTTATCCTCCCAAAATATTCTTTCAAGAAAAGGCTCGCCTGATCGGATAGCGCAAACGTCAACAGGAAAAAAACGATCCAGAAAAATCCCCTCCAGCCATAGTTAATCGTAATGAACAATGCCAGGAATAAGTATAGGGGCGCCCACATAAACGGTTCCCGTAGCATGGGCATAATCACATCCAGCACGGAGTTATGCCACATGCCATTGATATGAAAAAATAACCATAGATCGCCACGAAGTAGGTGCTCTAGCATGGCTTTGATTTTGTAGCGATAATGATCAGTCGCGGTGAGCGCTGGGCATCATAGCTGTTAAAATGATAATCTCCGAATATATCTGTGATCTCCAGCCCCTGATGTGCAAACATCTCCTCAAAATCTTCCTTGGTGAATGCATTCACACTCTCGGTGTACTGTAGTCTCCTCATCTTCTCCTGATCCAGGATATTGATTTCTTTGATGAACTTTTTATCTTTCAGTTCCCGTCGAATATCAAATACCACTGAATCTTTATCTTTTACTTCTGCACTTACCAGGTGTTCCGCTACATAATTACTATTCAAGTAATCCAGCACCAGCTTACCTCCTGGCTTCAAGGCATTTTTCAACGTACGCAGGGCATTATCGTTATCCCGTTGGGTATCAAAATAACCGAAGCTGGTGAAGAAGTTAAATACGACATCAAAAAAATTAACGCGGAAGGGTAAACGCATATCATGCTGGAAAAAACTCAGATGTGCGTTTTCCAGTTTTTTTGCTGCATTGATACTCTCTGTAGAGAGGTCAATGCCGGTTACATAATACCCTTTGTCTGCCAAATATTTGGCATGACGGCCTTTCCCACAGGCCACATCCAGCATCTCTGCATCGCTTGCGGGGTGCAGGTATGCCAGCAGTTTATCAATAAAAGCAGCTGCTTCCTTTTCATCACGATTGCTATACAGCAGGTGATAATAAGGAGAATTGAACCAATCTTTAAACCATGATTTTTCTGCTTCCACTGATCTCTATTATTTTTTATTGTTAAACAGTAAATATCGTGTGCTTTGATAATAGCCACGTGTTAAATTATCTAAATATTTTGCGGTATCAGGCTGTTGGGAGATGATGTTCCGCTGTGGATCTACTTTCAGATCATACAGCGCGGTCGCATTGGTGACCCTGTTCACCTCGTACAGATACTGATCTCCCATCAAGGCGTAATAGTTCTGCTGATTACGCATATAGGTCATGAAGGTATATTTTCCTTTCACAACGGTACTATCAAACAGGTCTTGCCCCATGGTATAGTTATTATAAGGCATACCCACCATACCAGCTACTGTTGGATATACATCCACGAGATTGGCCGGAGTGGTGTTGACCTGACCGCCAGTAATATGTTTCGGACTATACATGAAAGCCGTCACATGTACGCCTCCGGTAGTCATTTCATACTCTGGCAGTGGCATAAAGGTGTATGGATTCAGAATACAGTTATGATCTCCGAAGAATACGAAGATCGTATTATCGAGATAGCCGTCTTTCCGCGCCATATCGATCAAATGACCTACGTTATAGTCTTCATAACGAAGGGCATTAAACTGATCTATAGATACAAATCCAGATTTATCGAATTTTGCCTGATCAATATCTTTCTTCTCCAACTTTTTGAAGTCGCCCGCACCTTGGGTGGTAGTATAAGGCGGGTGGTTATCTGCTAGTTGCAGGAAGGCTACGAACGGCTGTTTCTTATCATTATTTTCTTTGAAAACGGCACTAGCGGCATTCACCAGGTCATAATCTGAAATCCCCCATACATCTGCTTTCGGCGCATCGTAATCCCCTTCTTCATAAATCTTGATACCTTCCACATTGTTAGTAAATACCGCGCGGATATTAGCCCAATTGGTATTACCGCCGAGGAGATAATATTTCTTATAGCCTTTGAACTGATCCATGACGATACGCTGATCCAGCATTTTCGGATGGCGACTCGCAGTACGCACGAGGGTTACATCTGGCAGACCTGTGGTAACGCCAAATACTGTTCTGGCGGTACTTATCGCCGGAACATAGAAGTTCTTGAAGAGTATACCGCTATCGGCTAAACGTTGCATGTTTGGCGTAGCCTTCATCGGGTTGCCATACATGCTGGTAGGGGCCGCTCCGGTAGATTCCAGCATTACCAGAACTATATTCAGCTTAGGTTTGGTGCTATCGCCGGCGTGGCTACGTTTATAGTCCAGTGTATTTACGTCCGGATGGTTTACACCGAGATAGGCGGCGGTAGCCTCGTAATATTTTTTAGTTTCGGGTAGGTCGAAGGTGTCTTCGTTCACGCTTAAATTAGACATGAAATACAGCACAGGGCTCAATCCCAAACTAGTCACGCCATTGTCGCGGGTGAACATAGCCTGGCTCCAGCGCAGCGGGAAATAGGCGAAATTACCATAGATACCGGCTGCTGTCAGGAGGATCAGGGCGGAAGTCCAACCGATAAAAGTTCCTTTAGTTAATAACTTCACTGGTTCTGCAGCAAAGTGTTTCCAGATAGCCTTTTGGAGGCGTACAGCCAGGAACATGAATACCGCAATAGCGAGGATGCCGCGTACTACAGGGTAGCTTTGCCATACCATCCGGGCATTGTCTGCGCGTTCTCCTTTAGCGAGGAAGCGGAGTACAGAGGGATCTAGGCGGATGCCCAGGTAGTCATAATGTCCGAGATCGAGGATATATAATAAGGTGAGACCCAGGTACAAAATAAAGAAATAGATAAAATTAGCCCGGCGTATAGCCTTTGACGTGAAGAAGCCATTGCGCCAGATTAATGTGACAATCAGCACTGGGGCTATAAGTATTAATGTAAGACGCAGATCAAATTTAACGCCCAGGTACCACGCTTTTCGGATGATGACGCTGTCTGTGATGGTGGTCTTGAAAAAGAACAGGTAAAAGATCACTCTGAAGAGGACCGTCAGCAGGAAAAGGCACAGTGTCTGAACAAACACATAACGAATATACCGGGGTATACCCTTCCATAAGTTTTGCATGTAACGTATAGCCGTTTTTTTAAAAGCGTAGCTGCAAATATAATATAAGTTGGCAGATAAGCGGGTTTAACAAAACCTTATAAAGGATTGGGCATCATAATTTACTAATTAGGAAATCTGGAACGGTTTTTTTTATATTTGCCTTCCTTAAAAAACAGATACTTGTGGCACTGATCAAATCGATATCCGGAATACGCGGAACCATAGGCGGCAGGCCCGGTGAGGGACTTTCTCCACTAGACGTAGTAAAATTTACGGCAGCGTACGGCACCTGGCTGTGCAGGAATACAGAAAACCGGAAGGTGGTAATTGGCCGTGATGGCCGTATCTCCGGCGAAATGGTAAAAAATCTCGTTGTTTCCACCTTAACAGGTCTGGGAATTGACGTGGTAGACCTTGGTTTATCCACTACCCCTACGGTAGAAATCGCTGTAAAAATGGAAAATGCTGCGGGCGGGATTATCCTTACCGCCAGTCACAATCCAAAAGAATGGAATGCCCTGAAATTGCTGAACAGCGAAGGGGAATTCATTTCTGGTGAAGACGGAGCCACTCTCCTGGAAATTGCTGCCAGCGAAGATTTTAACTTTGCCGACGTAACCAAACTGGGTACTTATACCCAGGATGATTCCTATCTGCAAAAACACATCGACCTGATTGTAAACTATCCATTGGTAGATGTTCCAGCTATCAGAGAACGTAATTTCAAAGTAGTAGTAGATGCCGTTAACTCTACTGGGGCTATCTTCGTTCCTGCCCTGCTTAAAGCCCTGGGCGTAGAACAAGTAGATGTACTGTTCGGTGAAGTAAACGGTAAATTCAGCCATAATCCGGAACCATTACCGGAAAACCTGACTGCACTTTCTAATGAAGTAAATAAAACCAAGGCTGACCTGGGAATCGCTGTAGATCCAGACGTAGACCGTCTGTGCTTCGTATGCGAAGATGGCAGCATGTTTGGCGAAGAATATACCCTCGTAGCAGTGTCCGACTATGTGCTGTCTAAGCGCAAGGGCAATACTGTTTCCAACCTTTCTTCCACCCGTGCCCTGAAGGATGTTACCTTGAAACATGGCGGTACTTACGCCCCTTCTGCAGTGGGTGAAGTAAACGTGGTGAAGAAAATGAAAGAAGTACAAGCGGTAATCGGTGGTGAAGGAAATGGTGGTATCATCGTTCCAGATCTGCATTACGGCCGCGATGCCCTCATCGGCATTGGTCTCTTCCTCAGCCATCTGGCCCACAGTAAGAAAAGCATCAAAGCGCTCCGCAATAGCTATCCTGACTATTTTATCTCCAAAAATAAAATTGAGCTGGATAAAGGAGTAGATGTGCAAACGATCTTCGGTAAAATCAAGGATAAATACAAAAATCAACCGGTTAACACCGAAGACGGTCTGAAAATCGAGTTCGAAACAGATTGGGTACATCTTCGTACTTCCAATACCGAACCTATTATTCGCATTTACGCTGAATCTCAGAACGAGACGACAGCCGATAATATCGCTAAGAGAATTATGCAGGATATCAAAGAATTCATGCATTAATTCCGCTGGAAGGTTTACTTCCTGCTATGTATTTTCTAACGTATCAAGAGCCGAAATTGACGTCTGCGACGTTAATTTCGGCTCTTGATCTTTTTTATTGTCCCTGCCCTGCGGGCAGGGACAACAGGCAGGGACTGACCAACACGGTTTTGTCTCCATCACCTACCCTTTTTAGTCAGCCCCAGGCAGGAGATGTGCTTAATGTACCCGGTAAGACAGCCCAACATTTACGGTAGTTGGCGAACCAGGGAAGATACCTCCCCAGAAATCATATCGATGCGTAAAGTAACGCTCATTCAATAGATTGTTGGCAGTCACGCTAACACCCCAGTTTTTCCAATTGTAATTCAGGGAGAGATTTAACAAATTATAAGACGGGATGGCGCCATTGCTGCCATCTGCGGAAGGTGCTTCTGTATTAGCGCCGTCATTGTATTGCTTACCTGTAAAGGTATTCCAGAGATTCGCCATTAGTACACCTGCTCCAATTGGCGTTTGATAACGGGCGCCTACTGTCAACATTTGTTGAGGAGCGTAAGGCAATAAATTACCTTTAAAAGCACCTTCTTCAAAAGTAGCACGCTGAATAGCGCCAATGGTATATAAACGCATTCCCTTGAATGGAATTATGTTCAGCTCAAATTCAACACCTCTGTGCAAAGCCTTGCCAGCATTGGAGTAAACGCCACCTTCTTCTGTGAGTTTGTGATTAAAATCCAGGATATAGCCGCTTAAACTCAGATCCAGCCAGTTGAACGGATTGGTTCGGATACCAATTTCATAGTTGTTGGAAGTTTCGGCACCCAGACTATTCCCGTTTTTAACTGTTCCAGGGTCCAGTGCCGCATAAAGTACTGGCGGGTTATAACCTTTAGATGCATTGGCATACACCCGGAATCTGTCCATTGGTTTATATAATAACCCGAATGAATATACGAGAACGTTGGTTTCGGTAGACAACTGCTGCCCGGACATATAATCATGCTGTCCATAATTAATGGCGGTGTACCTTAAGCCTGGTGTAAAACTGAATTTATCCGAGAAGTGGATTTCATTCTGGATATAACCTTCCATTACATTGGTAGGAATGGTGGTATTGAAAGTAGTTTTCCCCACATGTTGCAGCGGATCATCGCCGAGTACCTTTATGCTGTTCGTCTGATCCCCCAGGTATTTCAAACCTACAATTAACGCGTTGTCAAATCCCAGCAGTTTATTAGTACGATTATATTCCAATACGGCGCCGCCGGTAAATATATCTCTCAGATCGCCAAGGATGGAGCTTTGTTTTCTTTGGGTATCATACCACCAGTTACGTTTGTAATAGTTCGCAAACACAGACAGGGAAAGGTTATTATTCGCGTCAATGGTCTTTTTATAGGTGATAGCAGTGGAATATCGTTGTGCAAAAAAGATGTCAAAAGGATTCACACTCTGCCTGTAATTCTCTTTGTATTGTTGTTCAGACAGTCCGCCTGGAGTTTCCGCGTCTTCCGTATATACATTTCCTGAAACAGACAATTCATTGGTCGAATCAATTTTTGTACCCACTCGGAAAGTAACATCATTGGTATTAAAAGCGGACCTGCTAGTACGGAACCCATCACCCTGGCGGCAGTTGTAATTCACATAATAGTTGAATTTACCATTATCCCCGTAAGCAGAAACGTTTGCATTCAGGTAACGATAACTACCAGCTTCTATGCTGGCTTCCGCATTAGGTTGTCCTTGTCCTTTCTTCGTAATCAGGTTGATAACACCACCAATGGAACCTGCACCATACAGCACTGGAGAGGCGCCTTTAATCACTTCAATCCTTTCCAGGGAAGCAATGGGCAACATGTAATAAGCACCCAATTGGCCATAACTCTGGCCCAGCGGGATTTTACCATCTACCAACACCACCACGTACCCATTCCTTCCCGGATCGAGTCCGCGAAGACCGATACCTGGTTTGAGTCCACGTCCATCCTCATCCTGATAGTTGGCTCCAGGGATCAAGCGGATCGCGTCTCCCACCGACTGAATACCCAATTCCTGGATTTGTTGATGGTTAATAATATTGACCGTGCTGGCAATATTTTTAATCTTATTATGGATACCGTTGGAAGTAACGGTCACATTCTGTAAGGAGATGTTCCAAAGGCTATCTTCGGAAGGTTTTTTCTCTTTGGCTGATCCGGGTTGTTGTGCATTTCCACTGATATAAGAACCGAAGGTCATCAGGGAAATCAAGCAAACATAAATCCATGCTTTCATAATCAAATAGGCGCTTTAACAGCGCACAAAATTAGAAGGAGCAGAAAAGATTATTTACTCGAATGCGGAAAAACCAGATTTTAAAAGTATTATTTAAAATATATATTACTTTCTTTAAATCAAGATTTTATCTATAATACAATCTATCAAATCGGGAAAAACTAATTTATCATCAAAGCCTACCGACTCTGTTCTGCTTACAGAATAAGTATAGTTATAAACATCAAAGGTCCCGGGAATCCCGGGACCTTTGATGTTTTATTGAAACGTTGATGTCGTTTTAGATAATCTCTTTCAGTTTGGCAATCACTTTATCTACTTCTGCTTTGGTATTGTATTTAGAGAAGGAGAAGCGTACAGCAATCTGATTAGGATTGTTGTTGATAGCCTGGATCACGTGAGATCCTGCGTTGGCGCCGGAAGTGCAAGCACTACCGCCGGAAGCACAGATACCGTTGATATCCAAGTTGAAGAGGATCATTTCAGTTTTCTCCGTTTTAGGGAATGAAACATTTAATACGGTGTAAAGGCTGCGGCCTTTCAGATCACCGTTGAATCCTACTCCAGGGATATGCTGTAGCAACTGTTCAACCATGTACATACGTACATCATTGATATGTTTGCTATGTTCTTCTTGTTGAGCAGTGGCCAGTTCCAGCGCTTTGGCAAAACCGATGATACCATACAGGTTCTCGGTACCGGCACGCATGTTACGTTCTTGGCTACCACCTTGGAGAAATGGCGTGATTTTCACGTTTTCGTTGATGTACAAAATACCAACACCTTTAGGGCCATGGAATTTATGACCGGCGCCGGTAATGAAATGTACAGGCGTATTGCGCAGGTCAAATGGATAGTGACCTACTGTCTGTACAGTGTCCGAATGGAAAATAGCGTCAAACTCTTTGCAGAGGGCGCCTACTGCGTGGATATCCAGCAGGTTGCCAATTTCGTTGTTGGCGTGCATTAAAGTCACCAGGGATCTTTCTTTAGAACCGGCGAGTAATTCGCGGAGGCTTTCCAGATCCACATGTCCGTTAGGCAACAGCTTTACGTAAGACAGCTTCACCCCTTCATGGTGCAGATGTTCTACGGTATGCAGGGTAGCATGGTGCTCAATAGGAGAAGAGATGATGTGTTTACATCCCAGATCTCTAATAGCTGCATTGATAGCAGTGTTGCTGGCTTCAGTACCACCAGAGGTAAAGAAAATCTCACCTGGGTGGGCATTCAGGATTTTAGCTACTGACTTGCGTGCGTTTTCGATTCCCAGCCGGGACTCCCTACCATAAGAGTAAATAGAAGAAGGGTTTCCGAACTTCTCCGTCATGTAGGGCAGCATAGCTTCCAAAACTGCTGGGTCCAGCGACGTGGTGGCTGCGTTGTCAAAATATATTCTTTCCAATGCGATGGTTTTTGAAAAAAAGAATAATAATGGTGGTTTCAAAAAAACAGGGCAAAGGTCCGAAAAAAATACGAATTACGAATTTTTGTTGATGACGTCATAGAACCGGTCGCGGTACCCGTCACTAATGGGAATGGACTGATTGGCAATCATCACGGTATTCTTTTCCACCGAGTTGATTTTATTCAGGCTCACCAGGTACGAACGGTGTACCCGAATAAATTTATCTGCTGGCAACCTGGTCTCGAAAGATTTGAGGCTGCGGAGCGTCAATACGGGCTGGACCTGCGTATAAATCTTGGTGTAATCCTTTAAGGCTTCGATGAAAAGGATGTCTTCCAGATTTATCTTAATTATTTTATATTCTGTTTTGATAAATATGTAATCATTTAACCAAGCAGCTTCCACTACAGGGCTAGATTTTTGTTGGTTGGCAGACATTAGCTCCCTGGCCTTCCCGGCTGCTTTCAGAAAACGTTCGAAGGGAACGGGTTTCAGGAGATAATCTACCACATCCAAGTTAAACCCATCCAGGGCATATTCTCCATAAGCAGTGGTAAAAACTACCATAGGCGGATGTTTGAGGGATTTCAAGAACTGTATACCGGTAATATCAGGCATTTTGATATCCAAGAATACCAGGTCTACTGGTTCATCTTGCAGGTATCGCAGCGCAGTAGCTGCATTTTCGAATTTACCTTCCAGCGACAGGAAAGGGACTTTCCGGATATAATCCTCGATGATTTCCAGGGCCAGAGGCTCATCGTCTACCGCAATACACTTGATCATTTTTTCAAGAACAGTTTAAGATCAACAATAAATTCACTACCGGCATCCTGGATATCCAGGGCATAGTCTTCGGGATAAAGCAATTCCAGTCTTTTGGTTACGTTCTGCAATCCTATACCGCCTCTCTCCGCCACTCGCTCTTTAAAGTGGCTGTTTTTAACAATTAGTCGGATCATATTTTCATCAATCGAAATATCAATGTGAATGAATGACTCTTCTGCATAGCTAATCCCATGCTTGAAGGCATTCTCTACAAACGGCACTAGCAACATCGGCTCTATTAATAAGGTGCCGGGGGCCCCGCTTACATTATAAACTATATCTATATCCTTGGGAAGACGTAATTTTTGAATGTCTATATAATCTTGTAGGTACCGTAATTCGTGTTCTAGCATCACTTTGGCTTCATTGGACTCATAGATCATATAACGCATGATGGTCGATAGCTTCAGGATAGCATGTTCCGTCTGTTCCGAATGTTTATGCGCCAGGGAATAGATAGTGTTTAGACAGTTAAAAAGGAAGTGAGGATTAATCTGTGACTTTAAAAATTTTAACTCGGCATTTAATTTCTCTACTTTCAGCTCTTCTCGTTGTTTCTCACTCTTAAACCATTCCTGCGCAATCTTTATAAAACCGCTCATAAATAACATGAGCAAAGCAAAAAATCCCGATCGTCTTAATACCTCGGGAAACAATAGATATTCCCAGAAACTTGGCCTAACACCCCCCATACCCAACATTCTCATTCTTCTGGGAATGGGTATTAAACTGTCAGGATCCGAAATCATTTGATGAATAACAGGAGGCCCTGGATGCAATGCCGGAATCACTTCTTCTACCACTTGATGAAATGGCGGCGGTGTTCCCACTTGTATTTTAAACGAAGGGCTAGCACCAGAAGTTACTACCTGCTCATTCAATTTTTTATCTGCTCGAAAAGCCACTGCTGACGCGGCATGCATACGCGGACCAAATACGTAATAATCCAACGATACTTGCTGCAAGGTGATAAATACAATCAACAATATAATACTGCTGAGATAAACGGCGATTTTCTTCTGGTTGAAAAACTTCGGTATCAGTACGTAAATATTCAGATAAAATAACCCGATCAATATAAGGTTATCCACTAGCTCTTTCACGAAAAAACCAGGATGCAAGATCTTTATCCGATATATAAAAAAAGGCATGAACAGAAAGCATGTCCACGCTAATACGTGCAGGCTGATAATGAACGGACGATACCTCGTTAGCTGTTTTAAGTTAAGCATCTTCTAAACGATGCGATAAACTTAGTAAGGATCTGGATATACTAGTGTTAAAATGTGTTAATCGAGTACATACAATATGTTAAAATAAAATATCCAATTAAAATACTCTTAAAGATTCCTTAAAATCTATTAAACATGGCGTTCTCCGCCTATGCTCAAAATAAAAAACTGAACTTGACGTCTGCGACGTCAAGTTCAGTTTTTTTCATTTTTTTCGTTGTTCCTGCCCGATGGGCAGGAACAACAGACAATAGATTTCTGTTTATCAGTAATTAATCTGTAACGATTTTAAATCTGCTTCACTGATGGAAGGAATTTTATGATGGGTGAGTTTTGTCACCACCATATTTCCTACACGCAGCGCATCATCTTTTGATGTAAAAGGTCTGTTGCCTGGAAGTCCGGGAATAGCATCCTGGTAAATGTAGGTTTTCCCCTCTACGACTACCTTGTATCCCCAGCCATCTTGCACCTGGAAAGGCTCTGCCACGACAGACAACATATCATCCTGTTTGGATTCCGTATGTTTTGCGAAACGCCAGGCAACTACTGCCAGCAATACCATGAAGCTGGCAAATAGTAGATAATTACGCTTAGTCATTGGGATTGTATTGTGCAGTTGGATCAAATTCCCGCATATCATCAAATGGTTGGCTGGAGCTGGTTCCCAGTACTAAGAATCCACGATCATTCACCGTAAAGCCGGTAGCATAGCTGCGTGCCGCACCTTCAAAATCTGTTTTCTGTACCCACAGATCAGTGGTAGGATCGTATTCCCATACAGCGGTAGACAATCCGCTTTTTATACCGGTAGCGATGTAACCTTTTCCTTTCATAGCAAATGATGCAGCGGCATAACCAGCGAAGTTGTAAGCATCATCATAGCTTTGATCAGATACATTGGCAATAGGACGTAATTGTATCCACGCGGACGAATCTGCATCATAAGCATAGAAGTCAGTTACATTCGTACCATTAGCAGTACCCATGCACACATAGGCTCTGTTACCGATCACAAAAACAGAAGCATCTGTTCTCTTTCCGGTATTGATACTCAGTGCTTGTGTCCAAGTATTGCTGGTTGGGTCATATTTCCAGTTATCTTTCAGCCAGTTACCATCATAACCAGTAGCAATGTATCCTTGGTCTTTTAATGCGAATCCAACAGCGCCATAACGTGCAGTTCCGGCGAAATCGGCCTTACGGGTCCAGGCATTAGCAGTTGGATCGTATTGATAGAAATCGCTCAATTTATTCAGGCCATCATAACCGGTACCAATATATCCTTTACCGAGTGCAGCGAAGCCAGTGGCGTTATTACGACCCACACCAGGGAACATGGCTTTCTGCGTCCATTGATTCAGGTTAACATCATATACCCAAAAGTCCTGCAGCCTGTTCGTACCATCGTAACCGGTACCCACGTAGGCTAAATTATTAATCACAAATGATGCGGCAGCGCTTCTGGCCACCCCTTCAAATTCAGAACGCTTGATCCAGTTACCCAGTTTGGAGGTAGATGTACTGTCCTTGGAACAAGAAGCCAACACCGAGGCGATCAATAATAAACTATAACTTTTGAAATTACGCATTTGCATATCCTTTTTAACAGCGCCAAAATTATCCGCAGTAACATTCCGTCAAACAGGAAATAGATCGTCGCCCGTTTTTACGGGATAAATCCCTGTTTTTTATCTGCCAGCAGTAATCTTTGGGGTGATAAGTCCGCTAGGGCCGCTATTGGCGGCACATGGAACGGATGTTCCTGTTCGTCGATAAAATTCCCCTATTGGCATATTACAGCTCAAGTAAGTATCGATCCTGTCTAAAATTGCGCACTATGAATTATAAAAGGGATCATTTCATTTACAGGATCTTTCGTTTTCCGCTAACGGGTATCCTGGCTATAGTGCTACTGATAGCAACATTATCTTCCTGTCAGAAAGCAGGATTTACTTACGACAATATCATTGCTAGTAATCAGAATACAGATTATATCCTGAGTGATACCCTCACGGTACAAATGCAGAGTGTCCAGTATGATTCCGTTCCTACTTCCGGCGCTGGCAATGCCCTCGTAGGTCAGAATACAGACCCGCTCTTTGGTAAAATCACCGCCGGTACCTACTTCCAGATTGCAGCACCTCCTACCCTGGATATCCCGGAATTCGGCGCTACCTACGATTCTATGGTGCTGGTGATGAAACCCAATGGATATGCTGTTGGCGATACTACCATCCAACAGGATTTCCGCATTTACCGCGTACAACAAACCATTCAGCCGGCTACCAACTATATCAATATTTACAACAACAATACTTTCCAGACGGAAACCACACCTTTAGCTTCGTTTACCGGCATCCTCCGACCTAAAACGGATAATGTTATCAGGATACCAATGTCAGACGCACTGGGCGCACAACTGTTTGAAATGATACGCAGCAAAAGCGCGGATATCAGCACTTCTGCTACCTGGTTACAATTCTTTAAAGGGCTGAATATTGAAGCCGGTCCTACTAGTAAAACAGTAACCGGTTTCCTGGCAAACGATAGCTCCCTCTATATGCGACTGTATTATCATATTAATGAGGCGATTACAACAGTTAAATATGCTGATTTCAAGATGACGGCTCCTACCCTTCAGTTTAACCATGTGGCGTATGACCGCTCAGGTACTGCTATTAGTCCCCTGAGCCATACTGCGCCTACACTGTCGTCTTCCAGCACTGGCAATGCAACATATATGCAGCCTATAACGGGATTGGTTACACGTATTGATATCCCCTATCTAAAAAGCCTCCTACAACTAGGGAAATACTTCCAGCTTATGAAGGTCTTACTAACGGTAGAACCCATAGCTGGCAGCTATTCCAATTATCGGCTCCCACCACGGCTCGCACTCTGCCACATGGACGCCAATAACAAGATTACAGATACCCTTTCCTACGGCTCCCTGGTAATCGATAATATGTTCAACGAACATACTTTCTATCAGTACGATATCACTTCCTATTGTCAGACAGAACTTTCCACTACGGGATATACTACACGTGGACTGGCATTGACACCTAGTGCATCCGATGGCAAAATCACTTTGGACCGACTCGTATTGGGTGACAAACAAAATTCAGTCAATAAGTTAAAAATCCAGGTTTACTACATACTGTACAAATAGGACTACATAGTTACTCAACATGAGAATAAAGAAACAACATATACTTTGGGTGTTGATGCTGGGTGCGAACGTCGCAAAAGCGCAGCACGGGCTTAATTCCATTTACTCTGCCTTTGGTATCGGGGACCTTGAAACCAGGGATTACAGCCGCAACTATGGCCTGGGAAGCTCCGGCATCGGGCGGCGCCCAGTGGGTTACCTCAATGAATTGAACCCCGCTTCCTATAGCGGATTAGCGCCGCAAAACTTTATGATGGATGTGTCTATCGGCGCTACAAATGTTGGCTATACCGGCAATAACCTTTCCCAAAACGCCACCGATGTTAATTTCAAGCGACTGGCAATAGGCTTCAAGGCTTCAAAATTCTGGGGTATTGGTGCAGGGATTACGCCTTTCAGTAGCATGAACTTTAAATTGCTTAACAAACAATATATCACCGGAACCGGCGCTCCCGTAACTGGCACTATGGAAGGTACCGGCGGTTTAAACAGGGCTTATATCTCCAATGGGTTTCAGCTCTCCAAAAACTTCTCCGTTGGAGTTTCCACCGGGTTTTTGTTTGGTCCGCTGAATGTATCTCAAACAGTGGGCTCCGACTCTGTTGTTACGCAGAACAATGCATACACTTTCAAACCTAACTTCACCGCAGGTGGACAGTACACCGGTAAAATCGGGAAAAACTGGGTGCTGGGCTTGGGAGCTACCTATCGCTTCCAAACCACGATGAAGCTCCAGGAGAAAGTGAATATCGTTAACCAAGCCGAAACCGTGCTGTTCACAGAAGAACAGACCCCGCAGTACTTCAAGCTGCCCGCCGAAATGGGTGGTGGTATCTCCCTTAGTAATGGTACGGTTACCTGGGTGGCAGATTATCGTCAGCAGCAATGGAATGGCCTGCAAGACAAAGGTACCGGCTATTATTACCAGGACGGTCACCGCTATTCTACCGGTATTGAATACGCATTACAGAAGAAATACTATAACAGAACCTATGAAGGCATGACCTTCCAGGCAGGCTTCAGCTATACGCAGTCGCCGTTGGTGATCAATGGCACCGCCATTTCTGATAAGTCAGGCAGCATTGGATTTTCTGCTCCGAGCAAAAATGGACAACTCAGGTATTATATTGGCCTGGAAGCTGGACAACGAGGCACCAGCGCCAACGGCTTAATTAAAGAAAATTATATCAAAGCTGTCTTCAATTTCAGTTTGAGAGACATATGGTTCATCAAGCGAACGTATAATTAATTTCAACGCATCAAAAAAGGCAGCCCTGCGAATGGCTGCCTTTAATTTTTCACCAGGTACTGAACCCACAACACCCGGTGGTTATGTAATTGTAACACTCCTCAAAATTTAGTACGGACAGATATGTATACCTGAAATACCTGTTTGAAACTGAGTTTGCTAAAGTCCGAGACTGATTCGCTTTTTTAATTGGCAGGGCGTATTTCACCAACAATATTGCCAGTAGACATATTGAGCAAGTGATTGCTAATTTTCAGAAGTCCTTCCTTAAGTGCGCCATCCTCGAACCTTGCTGCGGCCTTTTTATATTCCTGCCCGATTATAAATAAATCGTGATCATCAAAACAAGGAGGTTGTGGAGGCTGTGGTCCTTTTGGCGGCCATTCCAGATCAACCAGAGGAGGTATATGCAAGTGACAGAATGCATGGGTAAGGTGCTTTAAATAATTGCTGAGAAGTTCAGCCCTTCTTTCTGCAATCTGTTCAATCACAGCAGCAAAAGAAATAGATTCACTCGCTACAGCACGGGCAAATTTTTCTTTAAAGCTGGTCTTATCCCAATTCGGACGTGGCCATGGAAAAAAATCGTTCATATCAAGATGACGACTCGCCAAATGTTCAAGAACGCTCACTTTCCATGCTTCACGAATGATTGGGCCTATAGGCCATGGCCATGGGCCCGGATCGTCAGGATTTGGGAAATAACTACCACCAATAGTGGCCTTGGCAGAAATACCTGCCAAATGCTCAATATTAGAAAAGACGGGGTTTGACATAACATTAGAAATTTGGAGTTAATAAATAAATGGATTCACTAAAAAATTAGTCGTGCATAGAAATGCTCAGGGAAACAACTTTTATAAGATTTTTTTTACCAAAAAGATAATGGCCATCAATAGTACTGCTCCAATCAGTACCCACCACCAGGAGAATTTGCTACTTTCAGCTACCCGCACAGGGCTAGTATCTCCCATCAATACAGTGGCCGCCCAATAGTAGGGTAGTTGTCTGTCTATATCATTATTACTCAGATATTTTATTTTCGCCTGTTGTAAAGCGATATCCTTACGAATACCCTTTGCCAGCGCGGCATGTAGGCTTTCCGTCAGTTCATAAGTGGCGGTGTTGTCGATTTGCCAGAGGGCCGTAATGACGGATGGAATACCCGTGAGGGTAAATCCGCGGGCTAGACTCAACACGCCTTCCCCTTGGGCTAGTCGCCCTGAGCCTGACTCACAGGAGGATAAAATGATCAACGACGTAACCGTGTCTTCCAACAACTTAATTTCCGGCAAACGGATAGTAGCATCTGCTAAATACAATACGGGCTCTCCCTGCGCCGTTCCTGCACTTGCATGTGTATACAATTGCACCACACTACTACGCGGCAACTGTTCCAGGAAATTTTTCCTGGTGGCATTGGTGCCCAATAAAATGCGGACGCCCTGATAATCAGCCCGAATGTTATCTACCGACCTATCTGCTCCCAACAACGGCTGGACCTGCATTTCAGTCGCATAGTTCACCGGCGCTACTCCCAGAAAATCATAAGCTGCACCGTTATGTATGCGAGCACGCTTTATCAAAGAACGCGCAGAATATACATAGCTGAAAGCATATTGCTGCACCAGTAAACTATTCCGTTGCGACGTATCCGTATGCAGCGCTTCCAGTGGCAGGAAAAATTCATCCGGGGAAACAATTACGCTACCTTGCTTTAACTGTAATGGCGCCACCAACTGCTGGTACATCTTCCACGATAAGATGGTATACTGCCGATAATCCGCCGCCGTCATGGTACGCTGTGTCAATAGTTGCTGTAGAGACTTCAGTTCATCGCGATTACAGGAAAACCGATGCAACTGTTCCCGTGTAGGTGTCACCGTTAGTACATACGCATTGCTATCCGTCAGGAAATAACTCACCATCGACTCGCCCGCTTGTAGCAAGTATTTCCGGATATCTCCGGGCCTGATGCCTGTAGTATCATATTTGTAACTGAAATAACCAGGATGAGTAGCTTCCAGGTTGGAAATATATCGTTCCAGCGCACTCCTGGCATCAAAGAGCTGGTGCGCTACCTGTCGATATGCCGAACTGTCTGGAGTCATAGACTCCAACTGTTGCCGCAACGCTGTTTCGTGTATGCGTAGCTGTTGCTCTTGGTCCGCATCTGCCGAAGGCAAATATTGCTTCGCACCCAGCTCATTCAATTTATCATTCAACAATACCGCCCTGCTTTTCTCAAAGAAATGGCAAGCTGTAAACGCATCCTGCATCAGGTAACAAACTTCTATTGCCTGTGCATACATCTTGCGCGTACGATCCCGCCAGTATAATTGTGTGGATTCACCGTACTGTTTTCTTCGCATCAAGTCTACCACCTGATCCGCAGCCAGATAGGTATGCAATGCCGCCAGCAGCACATTTTTATTGTTGCTAGTTTTGTACAAATCCAACAACGACTCCCCTTTATTACTCAGCAACGTATACACGAAATAATCATTTGATACCCGATGTAATGTTTCATAGTCGGGGTTCCTAGCAAATGATGTATCTGTAAACTGCAATGGAAGCGTGTTCAGACCCGCTTGATAATTCTCTAATGCATGTTTATAATCTTTAAGGTGCCAATAGGCAGAACCGATATTGTTATACACACCTGCCAATACATAAGCATCTCCGGATTTCCGAGCAAATGCAATTCCTTCCCGATAGCAGCGCATGGCCTGTTGCGGGTTCTTCATTACTTCCGCATAACAGTTCCCTAGGTCGAGCGTATTGCGGGCACATTGATCCCATCGTTGGAGCCGACTATTTTGCAGAATGGCTGCGCGATACCATTTTATCGCTTCGGCGGTGTGTTTCTCTTTGGCCAGTACGCTGGCGTAAATCGCATAACAGGAAATACGATGTTCCATCGGCGCACTGGCAGGTAACAGCGCTACCGCCCGCCTGATAACCGTTCCGGCCGCCGTATCTTCCAAGGCCAGCATGGATTGCGCCTTTTGTGCCAGCAGTGCCACTTCAGACAGGGTATCGCCAGCGCTATGTGCCACCCTGACGCCCAGTTCCGCTACCTCTCTGGCCTGCTGATAATCCGCATTACCATATAGCGCAAACGCTTTCGTTTCGAAGGCCATCAGCGCGATGTTCGTTTTCTCTGGAAATTTGATACCCAATAGGATACAACTATCGAAGTAATGATAGGACTCCGTATACAGTTGCAATTTATTATAGAACAACCCCAGGTTGAAATAACTGTTTACCAGGAAAGATTCCTGTCGCGCCTTTGCAGTGCGGTTCACTGCGATTGCTTCTTTCGTATAGGCAATAGCGTTATCCCATGAGCGCATCAGGTGGTAGATATTTCCCATCCGATGCATCAAGCGGGCATAGATGCTATCTTTTTCATGGAAACAGGACCGTTGCACCTGTAGCAGTTTTTGCAACTGTGTCAGTTTCTCTGCGTTCGGGTTGCTGTTTTGCTCCACCGCAATGATACTATCCATCAGTGCGGATTTAGGTGGGCATTGGCCGTATGCGCAGCCAAACGCCATCAGGCAACTGAATAGTATCAGTTGCCTGCGGCAATAAAGGAAGAATACTGACAATTGTACCGAGAACATTGGTCTAATTATGCGTAATATATTTACCTCCGTTTACTTGATGATTTTGTATCAGCTTATTAAATGGCTGTATGCCGATTGTGTCCTTTAGGAAAGTAGCTTTTTTCAAAGGCCCTTTATACCATGAAACCGGGCAGACAGCGGCAATGCGTCCCGTTACAATGGCCGTAGCGTAGGAAGAACCGGAGACATATTGCGGTGTACCCAGTGTAAAAGGCACTTTGAATTTCAGGTAACCATTCTCTTCCAGGTCCGCCAGTACGCCTAGATCTACGTATTTATCAGAGAAATTCTGTGTAGGACTTACAGTAGCATCATTCACCGTAGTAGCCACAATGATATTATTATCTTTTCCACCGAAGCAAGCAGGATAGAAATGATGCAAATTTAAATTACGTAGTGCCGTACCTGTTATACCCATTTTCATCGCGCTATCATCCGGAGCAGCCATACGATTGCCTGCAGCAGTTACAAAGAGGATACCTTTATCGGCCAATACCTCTGTAATAATAGAATCGATTGGACGGTAGGGAGACACGAGGCTATATCCGCTGTAGAAGCCCCATGAAGCATTGATGATATTAGCACCTTTATCAGCCGCATAACTGATAGCGCAGAGGATATTAAACAAATCGCCTTCCGACTTGCTGTTATGCGTTTTTAAGATCATCAACTGCAAAGCGTTGGCGCTATCACGTTGGAACTCATTGATAATGAACAGGGCGATATGTGTACCGTGTCCATCGCGACTATCATCGCGGATATGGTTGTTATTATCGGCGAAATTCCAGCCGTAGATATCATCTACCAGGCAGTCATGATCATCGTCTGCGTTGTTGGCGATTTCTGCGGTGTTTTTCCAGAAGAATTGCTGATTAGCTAGTAGTAGGTCATCGATACCTGTATCCAAGATCGCCACTTTCACCGTATCGCTACCCGGTTTGGACGGAATGCGGATTACTCGTTTACGCGTCAGGCTATCATACGGGATTCTAGGATATTCTTCTGGCGGCGTACTGATAATATAGTTAGGCGTATAGTAACCAGATGCATCCTCACCTACCCCATTGGTACCGCTGCCCGTGCTGGAGCCACCTTTCACATTTTCAGAATGGACATAGGTTTCAATATTGGGAGCATTCCACAATTCAATTTGCATACCTGTACAGTTAGTACAGCGTTGGACCTTAATTTTCGTAGTATCGATACCGTAGTCGGACATATTTTTCCGGATGCGGTGCAATTCCGCCGCATTGGGCTGGTGTTTGAAATAGATGACCAGTTGATCTTTTCTATATTCCGGGGCGCGGTAAGGGCTATCTGTTTTGGGTTTGGAAACAGGGTCTCCGCCAGAGTGACAGTAGCGAAAAAATAGCATCAGCAGGATAATCAAAATGATTACCAGCAGTAACAGAAGGTTACGACGTTTCATGATTATATTTTATTTAGCCAATCAGTAGCGTATTTGTAGCCTGGCAACTGTTTATTTTTCACTTCCAACAGCAATTCTTTAGCTTGCTGTACATCCTTTGGGGTACCGCGCTTCAGCAGCGCCAAGGCTTTGTAAAACGGACCGGGGTTGGCATACAGGGGCAATGCAGTAAGCTGAGTAAACCGGTCTATAGCGAGATCGTATCGTTTCGTCACAAGATATACAATTCCGAGATATTTCAAAGCATCCGGTTTAAACTGTTCATTTCCCAGGAGTGCTTGAAAAATTTTCTCTGCGAGGGGATAATCTCCGCTGTTATAGGCGCTGATGCCCGTTTGGAGACTATCCGCTCCCGGACTCATAGTAGTACTGATTTGCAGCAGATGATCCTGGATATAACCGGATGCCAATTGCTGCGGAGAATTAGTGCGTTGGGTAAACCACCAGCCAGCGATTACCAGCAGCAATATGGCCGCCGCTGCAGCTATATAGCGGTATAGCGCGCGCATACGAGGGCGTGGAGCTGCTAAGTGCTTAAAATCCTGTTGTTTATTCGTATGGAGTTCTTCCCGAATTACACTTCTGGCATTGATATAAAAAGCTACTTCCTGGGCAAACGCCTTGTCTGTTTCGCAACGTTTTTCAAAAACGGTACGTTCTTCCGGGGCCATGGCTCCAGTGAAATAATCATCTATATAGTCCAGTATTTCACTCATAACCGATTTTAAATGATTGTATTTTTTCCTTTAATTTCTCCAAACAACGACGCCTGCTCACTTTTACCACATCGGCAGAATTGTAAGACAGCATGGCTGCTATCTCCCTATCGGCATAACCATCTTCAAAGAGCAATAGCAATTCGCGGCACTTTTCACCGAGTTCCCGCAATTTTCTTTGCAGTAAACTACGGTTACTATTGTCTATCAACTGTTGTACTACATTCCTGGCATTATCCGGCAGCATGAGTACTAGCGGGTCCAGGTCGTAGGTATGATGATGCACCTTCTCTTTAGTAGTCGTACTTTTTCGCTTTAGGTCAACACATTTATTAAAAAAAATCTGGGTAGTATATGTTTTGAGAGACGAACGTCCCTCGAACCGGCCGTTCGTAATATTATCGATGACGCTGATAATAGCATCCGAATAAGCGCTGCCACTATCCTCTCCAGACAGCAGGTACTTCCGCTCTCCTTCCCGGATAAGATATTGATATGAGGAATACAGTAGGTCTTCAAACGCACGTCTTCTGGGGCCCCCCATCTGTAAGCCTGCAAGGATTTCTTCCTCCTTGCCGTTAAATGCTGATGATGGTATCATAAGAGGTCTTAAACAAAACAACTAACGTCAACTAAATTACATAAAAAAAATTCATCCTGCATGTTTCCCTTCAGGAATTATAAGCCGACTAAGGAAGTATAGGGAAAGAATCTGCAAGAACCGAATACGGTCTGTTAACTCCAAAAGAAATGGACCGCCTCCCCGGCGGTCCATATTCATTTTTATGCGATAAGGCTATTGTTCTGTCAGCAATTGTTTGAACCAGTAGCCGGAGTCTTTGATAATGCGCTGTTGCGTCTCAAAATTGACGTATACTAGTCCAAATCGGGCACGATAACCCTCGGCCCATTCAAAGTTATCGGTGAGTGTCCAGGCGAAATATCCATCTACAGGAATGCCCTCCTGGCGGGCTTTTAATACCGCCCCAATATATTCGTTAAAATAGCTAACACGTTCAGTATCATGTACACTGCCGTCTTCATGCAATGTATCTGGGAAGGAAGCGCCTCCTTCTGTCACGATAATGCGCTTTACTTTATCATAGGCAGCAAACTGTTTCAGGATTTCGTATAGTCCGTTCCCGTTAACCTCCCAGCCTAAACCAGTTACCGGTACTTTGCGGGCATGGGGTTTTACTTCCGTCATACCTAGGATAGGCATGAAAGCATTGTATTTCACCGTCAGTGGGAAATAGTTCTGGATGCCAATAAAATCGAAGTCGAATGCCATTTTATCCCAATCCCGCCAAAGGGCATAACGCTTCCCTATTTTCTTGAGTAATGGGAAATCCTCCACCGGATAGCCCATTCCCAGGGCAGGTTCTATAAAAAGCCTGTTAAACAGGGCATCCGCGCGCCGGGCGGCTTTCAGATCATTCGGATGATCGCTATTGGGAATAATTTGCGAACAGGAATAAGTAGTACCAATGCAGGCATCCGGTTTTTCTTCCCGGATCACTCTTGCGGCGGCAGCCTGCGCCAGCACCGTATGATGTACTGCCGGCAGGAAGTACGACAGACCGAACTTTCCTGGGGCATGTACCCCTAACATATATCCCAGCGCTGTAAAGCCAAAAGGCTCATTCAGGATGATCCAATTTTGCACTTTTGCGCCGTATTCCCGTACACAGATGCGGGTAAACTCCTCAAAGTAAAAAATCACCCCCCGATGACACCAGCCCCCTTTATGCTCCAGCGCCTGGGGTAGATCCCAATGGTACAGCGTTACATAAGGTTCCAGGCCCACTTCCAGGCAGGCGTCTATCACCTTGTGATAAAAGGCGATACCAGCAGGATTGATTGCCCCCGTTCCTTTAGGCAATATGCGAGACCAAGCAATAGAAAATCTGAAAACGGAAAACCCCAGGATCTTGGCTAGCAGGATATCCTGGAGGAAACGGTTGTAGAAATCGGTCGCGATCTGCGCATGACTACGATCTTTAATTTTCCCTTTGCGGGCAGAGAAAGTATCCCAGATAGAAAGGCCCTTACCATCCTCCAGGACAGCTCCTTCAGTTTGAAAAGCGGATATAGTCACCCCCCAGAGGAAATCATCCCCGAAATCCTGGCGGGTAAAAGGTGTAGCAGATTGCTGCATATGCAAACTGGGCGTATTATTTGACACCAGTGATGACATTGAAATATGGATGCAGTTTACAACAGTTTACGTAAATTCTTAATTATAAAATTGTTAAGACGCCCACTAATCCACAAATTAGTGCGGTTGCAGAAAAAATGAGTACTTCGCGTCTCTTTATTACTATTTTTGAAGGTATTGATAAACAGTGAGCTAATTACGATGAGAGGATTTACATACGTCATAAACATCTGCCTATTTTCTGGGATGCTGGCGGCAGCCAGTTGTGGGCAGCAGCAAGCATCGAATGCTGTTACAGCACCGGTTTCCCCGGATACGCTGAACCACATGGTACTGATTCCTGCTGGCACTTTCGCCATGGGGGCAGATGATAATACCGGTAATGCGGATGAATATCCGAAACACCAGGTAAAAGTGGATAGTTTTTACCTGGATGAGCATGAAGTGACCAATGCCGAATTTGCCCTGTTTGTGGCGCAAACAGGGTATGTTACCACGGCGGAAAAGCCTATTTCCAAAGAGGAGCTGATGCGAGGCTTACCACCGGGATCTCCAGAGCCTGACAGCAATATGCTGGCAGCGGGAGCGCTGGTTTTCACACCGCCTGATCATGCCGTGCCTTTCAACGATGTATCACAATGGTGGAGCTTTGTAGCCGGCGCCAATTGGAAACACCCAGAAGGCCCAAACAGTGATATCAAAGGACGAGAAAACCATCCCGTAACGCAGATTTCCTGGGATGATGCCGCTGCCTTCGCCAAATGGGCAGGGAAAAGATTACCAACAGAGGCGGAGTGGGAATATGCCGCTAGAGGTGGTATTAAAGACCAACCTTATCCTTGGGGTACCGAGGCCCTTACTGTTGGGCAGCCTAAAGCCAATACCTGGAATGGTAATTTCCCATATAAGAATACTGCTACTGATGGCTTCATTGGTACCGCCCCTGTGAAATCGTATAAGCCTAACGGTTATGGACTATACGATATGGCAGGGAATGTATGGGAATGGTGCAATGATCTGTATAATGCCAATTATTATGGAAAAGAGGGTCAATTAGCAGTGAACCCACAAGGGCCAGCAGAAGCTTTTGATCCAGAGCAACCGGGTCAGCCGGTACACATAATCCGCGGTGGATCTTTTATGTGTAGTGATGAGTATTGCCGCGGTTATCGGGTTTCTGCCAGGATGAAAACTACTCCTGAATCTGGACTGGCGAATCTGGGCTTCAGATGCGCCCGTGGGGTGAAATAAATAATCCTTGAGAGTTAAAGACTTCTTGAGAGTTAAGTGCTTCTTGATGGCAAGATACTGCTTGATAGTTAAATGCTTTTTGAGAGTAAGATACTGCTTGATAGTTAGACGGCTCTTAATAGTTAAATACTTCCTGAGAGATAAGTGTTTCCTGATAATTAAACACTTCTTGATAGTTGGTCGCCCGGGTAATTTCGGGCGACCATTTTTTTGCTTTAGAAGAGCGGTTATTGAATATCTTTTATTGCTTTTGAGATTCTCTTTTGGTGGTGATCAGGATCACACCATTTTCGCCTTTTGTACCGTAGCGTGAAGTAGCAGAGGCATCTTTCAGGACTTGCATAGATTCAATTTCATTGGCATCGAGCGCTTTTGCCTCGTCCCAGGTAGCTTGTACGCCATTGATCATTATCAGGCATTTAGAAACATCTGTATTCGACTTAGATGGCTTGGCACTGAGGGTAAGTCTTACTGTATCTTTCGGAGATTGGGGCCCCCCCAGCGTAAGACTCTCTGATTTCATTCCAACAACTACCTTTCCTCCTTTCTCATCGTTTACTACTTTGTCCTCTGTAGTTACTTGTTTTATATTCCCATGTTCGTTTGTAAAGACAACGCTGGAAAGCTGGATAGTAGTGTCTTGAGAAGATTTTGCTGTAAAAGACTGCGTGTTGCTGTTGGCTATAAAAATCTGATTACCATTTGTATTCTTGCTGATAATCTTCACCTTGTCTGCCGATTTTATAATCAGTTTTTCCTTACCAGTATCTACGAGCGAAATTGTATCAGCCGTCAAGGTAACGGGCTCTCCGGATTTAGATACAATAATTACTTCAGCAGGATGTCCGGTGATCAGTTTTGTAGTGGTATCCTTTTTCATGAAAGGCAGTAAACCACGGGCAGAGCTGGCTGCTTTACTGTAGTTAAGGGATAAAACAATACCACCTACCATTGCACCCAGTACCAGGTAACGTACTACCTGAAAAGTTGATGATTGCCGTTTGTTCATCATCATGATTCTGTTTTTTAAATGTGAGAAATTGAAATTGTTTGCGATGGCCGTCGCATATGGGATCCCACTTATTTTTAGCAGATTGTACTGATAATTCTTTTTGTCAACGCCCTGGCGAAGCAGATAGCGGTCGGTAATAAATTCCAGGTTCTCCCGAATAGCCGATTTCATCAGCCATGCACCAGGGTTGAACCAGTAAAAAATATTATTGATCTCTCCTAACAATACATCCAGACTATGCCACTGGCGCACATGTACCTGCTCATGACGCAGGATATCCTGTAGTTCTTCCGGCTGATGCAGAGCGGGATTGATATATATGTTCTGAAAGAAGGAAAACGGATTTACGGAAGAGGACAACACTTTCACCTGTTGCCCGTCGATCTGGTCATCAACGGCCGTTTTGTGGATACGCCACATAGAAGCCAATTGTATCACCAGGCGAATAGCCATTACAGCCACACCTGCCCAGAATGCGTATACGAGCAGATTCCAGTAGTTGAATGTAGGGGCTTGGCGTAACTGCTGCCAGTCGGGCATATAGACCAGCACCTGTGTGATCTGATCATGCTTTGCCACAAAAGGATTAATATCTATCAACGGAAAAATGGCAGCTACCACAATTCCTATCAATAGGAAAATTCTGTTGAGGGTATAGAACGTCAGCCGGCGCAATCCCAGCCTGTATGCCAGAAAACATAATGTCAGCGCCACGTTTGCCTTTAACAGGTACATCAACAGTTCTGGAACCATAAAGCGAAATTTTACATTATTGGTTGTCTTTTTCTATCATCCGGATGATCTCTTTCAATTCATCAGGACTGATCTTCTTCTCTTTGGCAAAAAAGGATACCAACTCTTTATAGGAATTGGCAAAGTAATCTTTCACGAAGCTGTTCATAAACTTCTGTTTATAACTCTGCTCCTCTACTACTGGCGTATATTCATATACGTTACCCACTTTACGACTTTCAATGAACCCTTTCTTCTCCAGGTTTTTAATGGTAGATGCCAGGGTTGTATATGGCGGAACAGGGGCAGTATGTACTTCTAGGAAATCTTTTACGAATCCCTTGCCCACTTTCCAAATGGCTACCATAGCAGTTTCTTCCTGCTGACTTAGCTTTTCCATTAGGTGACTTTTTTACATCTACGAATGTTTCGTAAATCTACGAACATTTCGTAATTGAACAAATTTTTTCCGGTTTTTTTTGTGTCATAACAAAAAGAAGCTGTATCAAAAACCGGATTTGACGTCTGCGACGTCAAATCCGGTTTTTGTTTTTTCGTCGTCCCTGCCCGATGGGCAGGGATGACAGGTAGGAAAGATCGTTCCTTTGGTTAAATAAAAGAAGGCGTCTCTTGTTTTGAGACGCCTTCGAGATATTTATGAAACAAGCATTTTTTTCGGAAGATTATGGCATTAATTCCGCCAATTTCTTTTCCAGCTCCTCACCACGGAGGTTTTTAGCGACGATTTTTCCTTTAGGATCAATCAGTACGTTCTGCGGAATAGCGCGTATACCGTACATTTCAGCTACTGTATTTTTCCAGCCTTTCAGGTCAGAAACGTGTGTCCAGCCGAGTTTATCTGCAGCAATAGCAGCTTGCCATTTTTCTTTTTTATCATCCAGGGAAACGCCGAGGATTTCGAATCCTTTAGGATTGAATTTCTCGTAAGCTTTTACCACGTTTGGATTTTCTGCGCGGCAAGGTCCGCACCAGCTAGCCCAGAAGTCAACCAGTACATATTTACCACGGAAAGAAGACAGGGCAACGTTTTTACCGGTGCTATCCGCCTGCGTGAATTCAATGGCAGGGCTACCAACAGCAGTTTTGCGGGCAGCGTCCATTCTTTTCGCGAATTCTTTACCAGAAGGGCTATTCTTAGCTGTTTTATTGAGTTTTTTATACAGTGGTTCAACTGCTTTAGGATCGAGGTCATAACCTGCTACCTGGTTCAATACGAACATAGCGATAGGAGAACCTTGATTAGCGAAGTAGAATTCTTTTTCGATTTTCTTTTCTTCTGCATCGAGGGAATCAAATCTGGCTTCCAGGGCTTTGATAGCTTCTTTATCTTGTTTCTGTGCCAGTTCGCGGTATTCCGCCTGGAGGGCTTTACCCGCCTGGTTTACGCCTTCCAACTGCTTTGTCAGCTTGTTGTAGTCGTCATTTGCTTTGGAACCAGTAATGGTGGCTTTACTGATGGAATCAGTAGTAGTAACGGTGGTAGTACCTTGATCCAAGAAAATCGCCAGCATATCTTTACGCATAGACATCGATTTCCCAGCATCTTCCGGGGAGAGCATCAAGCCAGCCATTGTTGGCTCTTCAATGAGGCCGGAAATGGTGAATTTACCGTCTTTGGTAAGGGTGCTATCGATGTACGTTTCGCCACCTTTACGCATTCTTAGAAATACTTTTGCCGGGGTCTTTTGGTTTGCAACAGTTCCTTGGATGGTGAAAGGTTTTCCTGTAACAGCTTTTTTATCCTGGGCAAACAATAAGGCCGGCATCAACATGGCGGCGCTTACGATTAATCTTTTCATTGGTTTTTATTTTTACGAATAACAAATTTGCTCAAACAGGCGGTTAAAATCAACCTGAAATTGATAAACGGCTATTGCAACAGTTCTGCCAGCTTAGCCTCTAGTGCTTCTCCTCTAAGGTTGCGTGCAATGATTTTTCCACTAGGATCTACCAGGAAATTAGACGGAATGGATTGAATGCCATACTGTATGGCTACTTCATTTCCCCAGCCTTTTAAATCGGATACCTGTGTCCAGGCCAGTCCATCCTGGGTGATCGCACCCAGCCAACGGTCTTTATTTTCATCCAGGGATACGCCCAATACAGTGAAATTCTTTCCTTTATACTTATTATAAGCTTTTACTACATTCGGATTTTCCTGACGGCATGGGCCACACCAGCTCGCCCAGAAATCCACCAATACATATTTTCCTTTATACGAGGAAAGCTTTACCAGTTGGCCTTTTACATCTTCCTGCACAAAATCTTCAGCAGTTACTCCAACTGCGTTTCTATAGGCACTTTTTATATAGGCGGTAGCCATTTCTCCGTATTTGCTATTTTGCACAGACTTATCAAGTCCGGTAAAAAGCTCTTTAAAGGTATCTGGCTGCACTCTATTACGCAGTTCATTCAGCATCAGCCAAAGGCTAGCAATGCTTTTAGGGTGCGCTTTTACAAACGCTGTACCTACCTCGATTACTTCTTTACTGAAACCATCCACTTTTTTACGGAATGCTTCCTTTGCCGGTTCGTCGGTGCCATTGATGGTGCGGGCTTCATTATTGAGGGCGATTGCCTGTTTAATCAAGGGTTCAAATGCCCTTTGATACACCTGCATATCCTTGGTATTCTGCCCTGCCTTTACTTCACTAGCAATTGGAAACGTAGTTGCTGTTGTTACGAAATGTACCGGACCTTCCCCGCTAACAAACAGCATTGGATATTCCACATCCTTCAGAATGAGAGCATATATAGATGCCTGTTTGCCTGATTTTACTTTAAAACTGAACTGGTCATTTTTAATCAATAGGGAATCGTCTGGGAGATTGTCATTATCATCAAACAAATAAAGATATTTACCTGTACCACCCTTGATCACACCGGATACCACTTCCTGGGCATATACAGCGCCAGTCAGCAATACCGTACCCACTAACAACAGAAATCGTTTCATAAATTAAAATTTTTATAAATATACCTATTTATGCCTTTGCTTCAGTACCGAAATTACATCACTGAGCGTAAACCCTTTGGCCTGCAACAGAATGAGGTAGTGAAACAGCAAATCGGCTGATTCGTTCAAAAATAACTCATTGTTATCATCTTTCGCCTCGATCACTACTTCTACTGCTTCTTCCCCTACTTTCTGGGCTACTTTATTGATGCCACGAGCAAATAACTTAGCGGTATAAGAGTTCTCTGTAGGATTGTTGATACGATCTGTAATAATCCCTTCCAGTTCATATAGGAAGTCATTACTAACGTTGCTCTCTTCCCAGCAAGTATCAGCGCCAGTATGGCATACTGGGCCTATGGGATTGGCTTTTATCAACAGCGTATCCGCATCGCAATCTACTTTGATATCCTGGAGGAGGAGGAAATTGCCGCTTTCTTCTCCCTTTGTCCACAACCGTTGTTTAGAGCGACTGAAGAAGGTTACTTTTTTCTCGCTAAGCGTTTTCTCCAGGGCCTCCTGGTTCATATATCCCAGCATCAGCACTTTCTGCGTAGCTGCATCCTGTATAATAGCCGGTACTAGGCCATCTGCTGATTTCTGAAAATCTATCTGCATAAAAATTTTATTTCGTCTTGTTAAAACCTCATATTCACCCCTTTCTGATAGAGGAAATTCTTCAGTGCAGGGATTTCGATTTCCTTATAGTGGAAAATGCTGGCTGCCAAAGCCGCGTCTGCCTGGGCAGTCTCAAAAACATCTACAAAATGTTGCATCGTGCCGGCTCCACCGGAGGCGATCACTGGTACATTCAAATTTTGGGAAAGCTGTCCGGTAATATCCAGTGCAAATCCTTTTTTAGTACCATCATTGTTCATAGAAGTGAGCAATATCTCTCCAGCGCCCCGATTCACGGCTTCTTTGGCCCAATCAAACGCTTTTACGTCTGTCTTCACACGGCCTCCATTCAGGTATACATACCAGTCGTCCTCTTCAAAGCGGGTATCAATAGCCAGCACAATACACTGACTGCCGAATTCCCTGGCCAGGCTGTCTACCAGTGAAGGATTATTAAATGCAGACGTATTTACGGAGATTTTATCTGCTCCAGATTGCAGCAGTACGCTTACATCTTCCACAGAGGAGATACCGCCGCCCACTGTAAAAGGAATGTTAACATTGCGGGCAATTTCCGTTACGAGTGCCGACAATGTTTTCCGACGTTCATTGGTAGCGGTAATATCCAGGAACACTAGTTCATCGGCGCCCTGAGCGGCATACAGCGCACCCAGTTCAATTGGATCGCCGGCATCGCGGATATTCTCAAAGTTAATGCCCTTAACGGTTCTGCCGTCTTTGATATCCAGGCAAGGTATAATTCGTTTGGTGAGCATACTATTAAATTTAGAGGAATGGTTTTAATTCGGCCATAGAGATTCTACCCTCATAAATGGCCTTACCGATAATTACGCCACTACAGCCTATTTCCTGTAATGTCGCCACATCTGCGATATTGCTGACCCCTCCACTGGCTACAAAATTAATGTTCTGGAAGCGTTCCAGGATTTTTTTGTAGAGATCCAGGCTAGGACCCTGCAACAGTCCATCTTTCGCGATATCTGTACAGAAAATATTATGTACGCTATTGGCGATATGTTGTTCCAGGAAATCATAAACAGATAGTTCTGTTGTTTCCAACCAGCCACCCACCGCAATTTTTTCATCCTTCACATCTGCGCCCAGGAATATTTTTTCCGGACCATACTGTTTCACCCAACTGGTAAAGAGATCTGGCTGTTTGGCGGCCACACTACCAATAGTAGCGAGGGCTGCGCCGGATTCAAATACAATTTGTAAATCCTTATCTGTTTTGATACCTCCTCCAAAATCTGTTATCAGGGAAGTTTTGCCGGCGATGGTTTCCAATACTTTCCAGTTTACTACTGCCCCTTTTTTAGCGCCATCCAGATCCACCAGGTGTAAACGTTTCACACCAATGGCTTCAAACTCCATCGCTACTTCGAGGGGATGTTCATTGTAAACTTTCTGTTGACTGTAATCGCCTTGCGTGAGGCGCACACATTTACCGTCGATGATATCTATTGCCGGAATAATTTCGAAAGATGGCTGCATATTTTTAACTGCCAATGGAATCTGCATTTTAACAAATACGATCCCGTTTTTTGTGAAATAATCACCAACCTGGGTATATCCTAGTCGGTCGTAAAAGCTGGTGGCCGATTCCCTTGCATGACACCACAGCGTTTTCACGCCATGTTGTAGGCAGATGCCGGAGATATGCGCCAGGATGGCCTTTCCATATCCGCGTCCTTGACAAGCAGGAAGGGTAGCCAGCTTCCTGAACTGTGCTTCAGGTCCTTTTATAAACAACGAAACAACTGTTACCAGTTGTGTTCCTTCATAGACGCCAAAATGCAGCCCGTCATCATCTCCATCCACTTTCACCGCTGTGAGCGATTCGTTGGGATAGAGTACATCTCGGCGTAGCTGCAAGGTATCATCCGCACTGATGCGCTGTATGTTCATCTATTATAAATTCAAAAAATTCTCAATGATACGGGACCCTACTTCTGCCGATTTCTCTGGGTGAAACTGTACCGCGTAGAAATTATCCTTTTGCAGTGCGGAGCTATAATTGATAACGTAGTTGGTAATAGCAACCGTGTCGGCCCCTAATGCTGCATAGTAACTATGCACGAAATACATGTAACTGTTTTCAGGAACATGTTCGAAGAGCACACTGTGCAGATTAGCGATGTTATTCCATCCAATTTGCGGGATCTTCAACAGGTTATCCACCGGGGAAGTAAATTTCTTTACCTCTACATCGAAGATACCCATGCAAGGTGTATCATTTTCCTCCGAATGACGGCACAGCAACTGCATGCCAAGACAGATTCCCAACACTGGTTGTTTCAGATCTTTAATCACCTGATCCAGCTTGCGTTCTTTCAGGTAATTCATGGCAGTGCTAGCTTCTCCCACTCCTGGGAAAATTACTTTATCTGCGGAACGGATTTCTGCTTCATCATCCGTTACAATACCGTTAACGCCTATACGCTCCAGTGCAAACTGCACTGAGCGTATATTTCCGGCGTTGTATTTTACAATAACTGTTTTCATGATTGAACTGATTTCTTTTGTGCAGGCTTATCGAATACCTGCTACAAAATCTTTTACGGTAGCTTTGAGGTCAGCACTTTTCTCAATTGCCTTGATAAAGGCGGTACCAATAATTGCCCCATTGGCATGAGCGGCAGCAGCATCGAAGGTGGCTTTATCCCTGATACCAAAACCGATCATCACTGGGTTCTTTAACTGCATATTTTTTAGTCGGGCAAAATACTCCTCTTGGTTACCCATATCCTTATTTTTCCCAGTAGTAGAGCTGGAAGACACGGCATAAATGAAACCTTTGCTCAGTTCATCTATTTTACGCAGTCGCGCTTCGCTGGTTTCCGGCGTTACTAGGAAAATCAAATCCAGGTTATATTTTTCGAACAGCGGCTTGTATTCACACTCATATTCCGCCATTGGAAGATCTGGCAAAATAAGGCCATCTACGCCCGTTTCTGCGCATTTTTGCAGAAACTCCTCTACGCCGAATCGTAATACCGGATTAAGGTATCCCATTAAAATGACGGGAAGATGAATTTTTGAACGAAATCCTTCCAGTTGTTCAAATAATTTATGAAGACTCATACCATTCTTCAAGGCAAGAGTACTGCTATCCTGGATAACAGGTCCATCTGCCAGCGGATCTGAAAAGGGCATACCCAGTTCAATGATATCCACCCCATTTTCTTGGAGGGCTTCCATTATTGTAACAGTATCGTTCAGTTCAGGAAAACCAGCGGTACAATATATATTCAGGATATTTTTCTTCCCGGAAGCAAACAGTTGATCTATACGGTTCTGCATACTGTCTTACTTTTTCATGTTAGTGATATAGGTATTCAGATCTTTATCCCCACGGCCTGAAAGGCAGAGTACCACTACATCTTCTGGTTTCAGTGGTAAATCTTTCAGCTTCGCGAGTGCATGTGCGGATTCCAATGCCGGAATAATTCCTTCCAGCAAGCTCAACTCATAACCCGCCGCCAGGGCCTCGTCATCAGTGGACGACAGGAAAATACCTCTTCCAGATTCAAATAAATGTGCATGCATTGGTCCAATTCCTGGATAGTCCAGTCCTGCGGAAATACTGTGTGGCTCTACGATCTGACCATCATCCGTTTGCATCAGCAAAGTTTTGCTGGCGTGGATAATACCGATTTTTCCCAGTTGGGTAGTAGCTGCGGAAAAACCGCTATGCACTCCTTTACCACCTGCTTCTACGGCTACAATCTTCACTTCTGGCACATCTACATAGTGGAAATAAGTACCTGCGGCATTACTACCACCACCGATGCAAGCTACCAGGTAATTGGGATTTTCGTTGCCAGTATGTTCTTTCAACTGTTTCTTAATTTCTTCACTGATCACAGATTGAAAACGGGCCACCATATCTGGATATGGATGCGGACCAGCAGCGGTACCCAGGATATAATGGGTATCTACTGGGTTATTGATCCAATCACGGATGGCTTCATTGGTAGCATCTTTCAGCGTTTTACTACCACTGGTAGCAGGAACCACTGTTGCGCCCAGCATTTTCATACGGGCCACATTCGGCGCCTGACGCTCAATATCGATACTGCCCATATAGACCACACATTCCATTCCCATCAGTGCGCAGACAGTAGCCGTAGCCACACCGTGCTGGCCAGCGCCTGTTTCTGCAATGATGCGGTTTTTGCCTAGTCTTTTTGCCAGGAGAATCTGCCCGATCGTATTATTTATTTTATGGGCACCGGTATGGTTCAAGTCTTCCCTTTTCAGGTAGATCTTTGCGCCATATTTTTCAGACAGACGTTTGGCAAGATATAAGGGAGAAGGCCGTCCAACGTAGTTTTTCAAGAGGTCCTCGAATTCCTGTTGGAATGCAGGATCACTCAATACCTCCATATACTTCCGCTGCAATTCCTCTACATTCGGGTACAACATTTCGGGGATATAAGCACCACCAAACCTGCCGTAGTAACCGTTTTCATCCACATGATACTTGGATTTGCTGGTATCAATCGCAATGTCCATGTTATAAATATTTTTGTTGTTTGACGTTTAATGTTTTGTTGTTGTTTGTTGCTTCGCAAGACGGAGGTCTGTAATAAATGCAGTTACTTTTTCTGCATTCTTCACACCCGGACTGTCTTCAAATTTGCTATTGATGTCGACAGCTATCATTGCTGGCAACTGCAATGCAGCGATTTCCGCTTCCTGGCCTGGTGCAATACCACCACTCAACAGGAAAGGATGTTGATAAGGATACTGTTGCAACAGTTCCCAGTTGAAACGATCCCCTGTGCCACCATAGCCTTTTACAGAAGCAGTATCAAAGAGGAAAGCAGCGGTTACATCCAGGTAGGGAGCGATTTCTTTTTCCCAATTCACCTCAGCGCCTATACGAAAAGCTTTGATAACCGGTACTTTTGTAGCTACTGCGGCACAAAAAGCGGGTGTCTCATCACCATGCAACTGCACCAAATCCAATCCATAATCCACAATCGTGCGGATTACCTGTTCCAAGGTTGCATTGACGAATACGCCTACTTTTTTGATACCGGTAGTTTCTCTCACCGATCTGGCATCGATCCTATTGGGTGCAAAGCGTGGCGAACGCTCATAGAAAATAAAACCTGCATAGTCGGCTTTATTCTCCACCAACATTTGTAAATCGCTTAACCGGGTAATTCCGCATACTTTTATCTCCATCACTACACCGATTTATTGTTGTGCTAATTTCAGTCGCTCTAATTCCTGTACAAAGTTTTCAAATGCTCTGGCAGGATCTTCCTGGCGCATAAAGTATTCCCCGATGAGGAAGCCTTCGAATCCGGCTTGTTTCAGGGTAATGATATTTGCAGGATCATTGATACCACTTTCCGCCACCTTTACTTTATCAGCAGGGATTTTAGGCGCCAGCTCACAGGAGCGGTTGAAGTCGACCTGGAAGGTAGTCAGGTCGCGATTATTCACTCCTACGAGGTGTACATGCTCGCTTACTTTTTCCAGTTGTGATTCGCTATGTACTTCCAACAGTACTTCCAAGCCGAGATTAGCGGCAAAGGAAGAGAGGTATTTTACTTCTTCAGTAGTGAGACATTCTGCAATCAGGAGGATGACATCCGCCCCGATAGCTTTTGCTTCCAGGATCTGGTATTCATCTACGATGAAGTCTTTGCGAAGTACAGGAATCTGGTTGTAGCTACGTGCTTGCAACAGATCATCAGTAGTACCACCGAAGAATTTTTCATCTGTGAGTACGGATAACCCAGAAGCGCCATAGCGTGTATACGCTGTCGTTACCTGCTGAACAGTTACGTCGCCATTGATCAGCCCTTTGGAGGGAGAACGGCGTTTGAATTCCGCGATGATACCCGTTTTTCCCGGCTGACGCAGAAAACTGCGCAGCGACAAGGTTTCGCGGCCAAACATCGGCGCCTGTTCCAGCTCCGCAACGCTGCGTAACTGCTTACGTGCAGCCACTTCTATATGTTTATGCGCAACTATTTCTGCGAGGATATTTTTCATTACTGTAATTCGATCAGTTTTTTAAATGATTTGTAAGCATTGCCGGATTCCAGCGATTCCACTGCCGCAGCAAAGCAATCTTCATAAGTATTGTACTTACCCAGACTATATAATCCCATCGCGGCGTTGGCAAATACGACAGAGTTCTGTGCCCAGGTGCCTTCCCCTTTCAGGATTTTATTGAATATTTTCGCCGCTTCTTCAGGAGAATTACCACCGTAAATATCTTCCGGATGTACTTTACGTTTACCCAGTTGTTCCGGCGTCCAGTCTTGTTCACCAGCGTTGGTAATCACCTTCGTATCAGCCGTCAATGAAATTTCATCGTAGCCATCCAGGCTGTGAACGATGACAAATTTTTTGTCTGTCTGTTGGAAGAGGTAGTTATATACCCTTGCCATTTCCAGGCTGTATACGCCAATGAGCTGATGTTGTGCGAAAGCAGGATTTACCAATGGTCCCAACATGTTAAAGAAGGTACGGATACCCAGTTGGCGACGAATACCCGCCACATTTTTCAGTGCCGGATGGAACAGCGGTGCATGCAGAAAACAGATGCCCGCAGCTTCCAGTTCCGCTCTCAGCTTGCTGTCATCATTCTTGAATTTGTATCCTACCAACTCCATGAGATTGGAGGCACCACTAACGGAGGATACACCATAGTTACCATGTTTGGCGACTTTCGCACCTGCGCCCGCCACCAAAAAGCACGACAAGGTAGAAATATTAAATGTATTTTTTGCATCTCCTCCTGTACCTACGATGTCTAACACATCATAACCATTCAGGTCAACGGGAATGCAGAGTTCCAACAGCGCGTCGCGGAAGCCCAGGAGCTCATCGATTGTGATGCTGCGCATGAGGAAAACCGTCATGAAAGCAGCCAGCTCGCTGTCGTTGTACATACCTTTGGAAATGTTTACCAGTATGTCTTTTGCAGCTTCGCGGCTGAAAGTTTTATGTTCGAAGAGATAATTTAAAATCTTTTTCATGATACTTTAAGAATAAAACTGAAGAAATTGATAATGTTGAAAATGATGGATGGTATTACATTTCCAGCCAGTTTCTCAGTATTTGTTCGCCCATTGGAGTAAGTACGCTTTCCGGATGGAACTGTACGCCGCACACATCATAGCGTTCGTGTTGCAGTGCCATGATATAGCCTTCGTCATCTTTGGCAGTAATGATTAGTTCTTTCGGAAGTGTTTTTTCATCCACTACCCAGGAGTGATAGCGTCCTACTTCCAGTTCCTTAGGCAGCTTTTTGAATAGACGGCCTTTATCGCTGATGACTTTCACATTAGTGGCCACGCCGTGGTAAACTTCCTTCAGATTGATGAGGGAAGCGCCAAAAGCTTGTCCGATGGCCTGTTGACCGAGGCATACCCCGAATATGGATTTGGTAGCCGCATATTCTTTGATCAGGGGCAGGAGTAAGCCTGCTTCCTCCGGAATACCGGCGCCTTGAGAAAGAATAATTTTATCGTAGTCGTTCACTTTTTCCAGTGGTATTTCGTCGTTGCGCACCACTGTCACTTTACCATCGATGATTTTTTCAACGAGGTGAACGAGGTTATATGTAAAAGAGTCGTAGTTATCAAAAACCAGGATGTTCATATTAAATTTTTTGTGCCAGCAGGATGGCCTGTTTTAAAGCATTAAGTTTATTACCTACTTCTTCCAGTTCGGATGAAGCCACGGATTTGGCCACCACACCGGCGCCGGCCTGGTAGTACAGTGTATTCATCTTGCTGAGTATGGAGCGGATCATGATCGCATGATTGAAGTTGCCATTGAAGCCTACAGCACCTATACAGCCGCCGTAGAAGCCGCGAGGCGTAGGTTCCAGCCCATCAATAATTTCCATGGCCCTGTATTTAGGAGCACCGGAAAGGGTACCCGCAGGGAACGTAGAAGCCAAGAGGGAGAATGGATTGAGCTCTTTTGGCGTTTTACCAGTTACCTCACTTACGAGGTGGATCACATGAGAGTAATACTGCACTTCTTTATACTTGTCTACCGTCACATCTTTAGCATTTCTACTCAGGTCATTGCGGGCAAGATCCACCAGCATTACATGTTCTGCATTCTCTTTAGGATCCTGAAGTAGTTTATCTGCCAGTAATTTATCCTGTACATCGTCTCCGGTACGGCGGAAAGTACCTGCAATTGGGTGAATGGTAGCTTTACCATCACGGATCACTAATTGTGCTTCTGGTGAGGAGCCCATTAATTTGTAATCGCCGTAATCGAAGAAGAAGAGATAAGGTGAGGGGTTGATGGAGCGTAATGCGCGGTATACATTGAATTCATCGCCTTTGAATGGTTGCTGGAAGGCTCTGGAGAGAACTACCTGGAAAACATCGCCCCGGAAGCAGTGTTGTTTACCTTGTTCTACCATTTGCATGTATTCCGCATCTGACATGTTGGAAGTTTCTTCGCCAGTAGTAGTGAAAGGGTAACCGGGGTTGTCTTTGTGGCGGATAAGGGATTCAATCAGTTCAAATTCGCTATCAATGCCTTCTACCTGATTTTCGCACAAATAAAGTTCATCTTTAAAGTGGTTGATGGCTATTACATATTGGTAAAAACGATAGCGCATCAGTGGGATGATATTGGCGGCTTGCTTTTGCTTGTTGAATTCAATCGTTTCAAAGAACTGTACTGCGTCGAAGGTGGTGTATCCGAAGAGGCTTTGTGCCAGTGGTACAGGGTTGTTGCCGGTGAAACTGAAATTCTTTAAAAACTTGTCTATCTCCCCTGTTACTTGTTCTCTGTTTTTAAGTTCTTTCTTTTCTACCGGAAGATTGGGATACTTGAATTCAAAATTTGAGGTAGAGGTTACTTCGATTCCCGCGATGGGCTTGATACCGATGAAAGAGTAGCTATTCTCGCTGGCCCTGTAGTCGGTACTTTCCAGGAGGATGGAACCCGGGAATTTATCACGCAGTCGCAGATAGATTCCCACTGGCGTGAACACATCCGCCAGCATCTGTTTGGATCTCGATTTTACTTGAATGGTACGCATGACTGATATAATATCCTAATGAGTGAAAGTGAATTTTAAGAAATAAGGAACCGGATAAAAAGTCGAAAGGCCCGCTGTGTAACAGCGAGCCTTTCAAATATATTTCAGGACGAAACATGGCACTGTAACACAGATCAGGAATTGATTCCGTGCCACCACCAATGTTTATTTGTCATGATATTCTGCATAATGAAAGCAAAAATGAAACATTTTTATTTGAAATGCAAATAATTTTTTTCCATTCAGAAAGAAAATTATAGCACCCCTTTCGTACTAGGCAGTTGCATTTTTGTCGGGTTGCGCTTCACAGCCATTTTTACCGCTTTGGCAAAGGCTTTAAATATCGCTTCAATCTTGTGGTGCTCATTCTGTCCCTCTGCTTTAATGTTGAGGTTGGCACGGGCTCCATCGGAAAAAGACTTAAAGAAATGGTAAAACATTTCGGTAGGCATCTCCCCTATCTTCTCTCGTTTAAATTCGGCATCCCATACCAGCCAGTTACGGCCGCCAAAGTCAATCCCCACCTGGGCTAAGCAGTCATCCATAGGCAAGGAAAATCCGTATCTCTCGATACCTCTTTTATCCCCTAATCCTTTGGCAATTGCTTCTCCCAAAGCAATCCCAGTATCTTCTATTGTATGGTGCTCATCTATATGGAGGTCGCCCTTCGCGGTGATATCCAGGTCGATGCTGCCATGACGGGCAATTTGATCCAGCATATGATCAAAGAATCCCAGTCCTGTATGAATATTGGCTTTGCCGGTACCATCCAGGTTGAGGGCAATCGTGATATCGGTTTCATTGGTTTTTCGTATATGTGTTACCGTGCGAAGACCCACCTTCAAAAACTCGTAAATCCGGTCCCAGTCGGTCGATTCTAAAGCGATCACATCCCTCAGTGCGGCCACGGTATCCTGAATTTCTCCACTGCCCAGTCCGTTACCTTCATTCATCCAGATGGCTTTTGCCCCTAGGTTCTTGGCCAACAGTACATCTGTAATGCGATCACCGATTACAAAGGAATTAGCCAGGTCATATTCCCCGGAAAAATATTTCGTCAGCATACCAGTGCCTGGTTTGCGCGTAGGGGCATTATCGGCCGGAAAACTGCGGTCTACGAAGATTTCATCAAATACTACCCCTTCGTTCTCAAAAGCCTTTAAAATCATGTTCTGTGCTGGCCAGAAGGTTTCCTCTGGAAAAGAGGGGGTACCCAGACCATCCTGATTAGTAACCATGGCCAGTTCGTAGCCCAGTTCAGAGGCGATCCTCGCCATATTGACGAATACCTTCGGATAGAATTCTATTTTATCTAGGCTGTCGATCTGATAAGTTGGCGGCACTTCTTTAATCAATGTACCATCCCTGTCTATAAAGAGTACCCGTTTCATGCTGAGACCGTTTTTTCTGTTTGCGGTTGATAAGTTTTCAAAGCTTCCAGCAATAGCTGGTTTTCGGCAGGAGTGCCAATAGTAATGCGCAAACAACCGGCACACAGTTCCACTTTGGAACGATCACGCACAATAATACCTTTCGTAGTCAGGTAAGTATAGATTCCTTTAGCATCGGTGGTTTTAACCAGGATAAAATTGGCATCGCTAGGATACACCTGCAATACTTCAGGCAGTTGCTCCAGGGCGGCGGACAACAAGTCTCTCTCAATCACAATTTCTCTAATCCACTCATTCACCTTTGTCACGTTATCCAGTGCCTGGAAAGCCAGTTCCTGGGTCGACTGGTTCATATTATAAGGAGGCTTGATCTTATTGAACACATGGATAATTTCCTCACTTGCGAACGCCATACCTACGCGCAAACCAGCCAGGCCCCAGGCTTTGGACAATGTTTGCATCACCACCAAGTTTGGATATTCCGTCAGTTCTTGGATAAAAGATTTCTGGCGGGAAAAATTGATATACGCCTCATCAATCACCACGATGCCGTCGAAGTTATTTAACAGCAGCTCAATATCCGCTCTGTGTATGGAATTTCCGGTAGGATTGTTAGGAGAACAGATGAAAATCAGTTTAGTATTTTCGTCAATCGCCTGTTGGAGACCAGCGATGTCCAATTGAAAATCATCTGTCAGGCTCACTTTGCGGATAATCACATCATTGATATTCGCGCTTACCTCGTACATACCGTAAGTAGGCGGGCATAATACCACATTATCCACACCTGGGTTACAGAAAGCGCGATAGAGGATATCAATCGCCTCATCGCTGCCATTGCCCAAGAAAACATTCTGTGGAGGTACGCCTTTCACCTCTGCCAGCTTATATTTCACCTTCCATTGGAGCGGATCTGGGTAACGATTATAATTCACCGGCAATGGAGATCCATAGCCATTTTCGTTGGCATCTATATATACAGTTGCTTCTCCTTTAAATTCATCTCTAGCGGACGAGTAAGGTACCAGTCTTTTGATATTATTCCTCAGGAGGGAGTCTAGATTAAACATTTATATACTTTTTACTACTGTCAATAATTTGATTCAAACGGATGGAAACAGCCTGTTTGTGGGCATCTAGTCCTTCCGCTGCCGCCATTGCCTCAATGGTAGCGCCGATTTCCTCTAAGCCAATTTCCGTTATTTTCTGGAAGGTAATCTTTTTTACAAAGCTGTCCAGTGAAACCCCGCTATAGGCCTTCGCATAGCCATTCGTAGGCAAGGTGTGATTGGTACCAGAAGCATAATCACCCGCACTTTCCGGGGTATAGTTGCCAATGAAAACAGAACCCGCATTGGTAACAGCACCCGCTATCTCTTCCGCTGAAGCGCAGGCCAGGATTAAGTGTTCAGGCGCATAAGCATTCAGCAGTTCCATCGCCACATTTTTATCTTCCACCAGGATGATACGACTATTATTCAGCGCCGCAGCAGCAATATCTTTGCGAGGCAACTGTGCCAGTTGTAGATCCAGGGCCGCCTGCACATCTGTGATCACCTGTTCGCTGGTAGTTACCAACACCACTTGGCTATCAGGACCGTGTTCCGCCTGGGAAAGCAGATCTGCCGCTACAAAAGACGGCATGCAGGTTTCATCCGCCAGCACCGCCACTTCCGAAGGACCGGCAGGCATGTCTATCGCTAAACCGCTTTTATTCACCAGTTGTTTGGCGCAGGTAACATACTGGTTACCCGGACCGAAGATCTTATATACCTGCGGAACAGATTCCGTACCGTAGGCCATCGCAGCGATTGCCTGTACCCCGCCGATAGTGAAAATTCTGGAAACGCCCACCAGTTTGGCCGTATATAATATCGCAGGATGTGTAGAAGGCGTGCAGAGAATGATTTCCTTACAACCCGCGATTTTCGCCGGGATAGCCAGCATCAGGATCGTAGAGAACAAAGGTGCAGAGCCGCCAGGAATATACAGTCCTACTTTTTCAATAGCCACTGATTTTCGCCAGCATTGTACCCCTGGCATTGTTTCGATGACCACTGGCTCAGATTGCTGCGCCTTGTGGAAAGTCGTAATATTCTTTGCCGCCTGGTTGATAGCCGCTTTCAGCGCAGGGTCCAGTGCCGCTTCCGCCGCCTCGAGCGCCGCTGCTGGCACTTCCAGGTCAGAGAGTTGTACTTTATCGAACAGCTCCGCATATTTCCGGATAGCATGATCCCCATTCGCTTTCACGTCTTGGAGGATAGCCTCCACTTTTTGTTCCAGTGCGGAAGTGTCCATCACCGGGCGTTGTAAGATTTCGCCCCAAGAAGCAACTGTTGGATATTTATAAATCTGCATGATTATTCACTTTTATCAGATCACCATTTTTTCGATAGGCACCACCAGGATTCCCTGAGCGCCCGCAGCCTTCAGGCTTTCAATAATATCCCAGAAGTCGTTTTCGTTCAGTACTGAGTGCACGCTGCTCCATCCTGCTTCCGCCAAAGGCAGTACGGTAGGACTTTTCATCCCTGGCAGGAGTGCAATGATTTCCTGGAGTTTTTCATTAGGCGCGTTGAGGAGAATATATTTATTGTTCTTCGCCTTTTTCACCGCCTGAATGCGGAAGAGCAGTTTATCCAGCAATTTGCTTTGTGCTGGCTGGAGGTTTTTGAAAGCCGCCAGGACTGCTTCCGATTTAAGGACTGTTTCCACTTCTTTCAGACCATTCATGAAGAGTGTGGAGCCGCTGCTAACTAGGTCGCAGATACCATCGGCCAAACCGATGCCAGGAGCGATTTCCACGGAGCCGCTGATTTCATGAATTTCCGCTTTGATATTGTTCTTACGGAGGAATTCTTCCACGATTACCGGGTAGCTAGTAGCGATACGGGTGTTTTGCAGATCCTCTACAGAATTATATTCCATAGATTTTGGAACGGCCATGGAGAGTCTGCATTTACCGAATCCCAGTTTCTCAACGATGTTGACCTGTTTTTTCTTTTCCAGGACCACATTTTCGCCAACGATACCGATATCAGCCACACCATCTTCGATGTATTGTGGGATATCATCATCGCGGAGGAAGAATACTTCCAGCGGGAAGTTGGAAGCTTCTGTTTTCAGCTTGTTGACACCGTTATTGATGTCGATACCGCATTCCTTCAACAGTTTGATGGAATCATCGTGCAGGCGGCCTGATTTCTGGATGGCGAGTTTTAGTTTCATCTTGATGGTACAAATAAAAAGGGCTTACCGTTGCGGCAAGCCCTAGATGATGTTTCTAATATTATTGGATACATATAATCATCCCAGCTTACCAGTGGCAAGTATGATGGTGATGATGGATATGTGTGTTTGTCTTCATAATTCGGATACAAAAGTAATAACAAAATTAACAAAACAAACATTTTTTTTCGGGGCTAGCTGAAGGTAACAAATCCTTAACAGTAGCGGGTTTGCAATTATATAAGCACTGTTATAATAATGTATAAGTACTGTTATTTTTCTCTAGTGAAAATATTTTTATAAAAATCTTGTCACGAATGATCACTTCCTGCTACTAATTATATAAACAACCGGTAAGTGGTCAGTTGGGGTTGCAAAAAAATATTTCAACTACTCTGCAACGAAATCACATTTATCACTACTAATAATATAAACACTAAAAGTAAACGCCATGAGAAATTTATTCAAATCTATTGCGATGAGCTTCTTGCATCTTATTGATTATTTCAATATCGATTGCTCAGTCTGATGCGATGTCACTTCGAATAAAATACCGGATATGATGAAAAAAGAAAGTAACTTCTTCGTCATAGGAGCAATACATATGGGTATGTGGCGGGGATGATGGCCTTATCAAACTACTACGAGCAAAAGGTTAAACGGTTGAACCTATCTTGAACTAAAAGAAAAAATCCGCTTGAAAACGAAAGAACAAGAATTTCTGGACCAGATAGAGAAAAATAAAGGGATCATCCATAAGATATCGCGGATGTATATGGATAATCCCTCTGATCAGGACGACCTGGTACAGGAGATCATTCTGCAACTCTGGAAATCATATGATAACTTCCGACAGCAAAGCAGTTTCTCCACCTGGATGTATCGGGTAGCATTAAATACAGCCATCGTATTTTTCAAAAAGGACCAGAAAAAACCAACAACAACCGCCGATGTGCCAGATCTTCCGGCTGAAGAATCATCTGACACGCGAGAATTGCAACTGTCACATTTTTACAGAGCAGTGCAAAAACTAGAAAGACTGGAAAAGGCACTGATCTTCTACCATCTGGAAAAGTATTCACACAAGGAAATCGCTGAAAACCTTGGTATTACTGAAGTAAACGCCAGAACAAAATTGAACAGGGCAAAAACGAAATTAAAAGAACTGATCAGAGAACAAGGTTATGAATTTTAAGGCAACATAATTAACAACTGAAAGGATTAAGAATTTAAACATAAGCATTTAGGGAGACACGATACCATCCGCCTGAATGCTTACATGAAACTGAAAATTAAGTATACTGTTACTGACCACCCATCAAACAATTTAAGCCATGAACTTCGACGATATTCAATCCGCATGGAATAACGAAAATGCAGGAGACAAAATGAATCTGCCTGCCAACCTTGAAAAATTAAAATCTGCAAAAATGCCTATAGATAAAATCCGTCACACCATGAAGTGTGAGTTCTATGTACAGATGCTAGCAGTGTTATTCATAGGGTTTGTCCCTCTTTTTATAGCAGTAGCTAAGCCATTAATGCTGGCATATTACCTGCTGTATATTGTTTTCTTTCTGATTTGTGCATACTTCTTTACCAAGTTCGTTATTAGCTATAAAAATCTTAGCAATAATATGATGACCTCAAAAGATAATCTCTATGCAGTGTACTACGATATGAGGCTGAATATTGAGCTGTATAAGGCTTTTACTTACTGTCTCATTCCCTTCGCAGCCATGATGGCAGGGATTATACTAATTGGAAGTCAAAAAATATCTATCGATGCATTGCTAGTGGACATTTTCCATATAACTAAAATTAAGGCCATCCTTATCGTACTAGTGGTAGTAGGAGGAGTATTGCTGACAGCCTGGATGACGGAAACCTGGATCAAACGTTCCTATGGTAAGTATGCAGCCGAAGTAAAACATGTGCTGGATGAATTTACGGAAGCGTAGATAGCATACAGCATTAACAGAAAGAAAGAAAGAAAGAAAAACAGACAACAACAACAACAACAACAACAACAACAACAACTAATTCATCTCCCCAAAATAAAATTGCCCGCAAATGTGATGATACTTTGCGGGCAAGGTATTGGAAGCTGTTAACACTAATTACTTTGAAAAAGGTTTTCTTGATCTGGATTTAATTGTAACTTTAAAATGCTTTAGAACCCAGTGTGATAACTGTAAAGAGAAGATCATGAAGCCCATGTTTGGCAATAAGCGTATACTACTTGGCAGATAGGCTTTAAGCATATAGTGTTATACAAATAGACAGTAAACGCATAATGATGTACAGATAGGCTGTAAGCATAAGTGCTATACAAATAGACAGTAAGCGCATAGTGTTGTACAAATAGGCTGTAAGCATAAGTGCTATACAGATAGACAGTAAGCGCATAGTGATGTACAGATAGGCTGTAAGCATAAGTGCTATACAGATAGACAGTAAGCGCATAGTGATGTACAGATAGGCTGTAAGCATAAGTGCTATACAGGGAGACAGTAAGCGCATAATGATGTACAGATAGGCTGTAAGCATAAGTGCTATACAGGGAGCCATCAAATAAATTTATCTCAGCTTTGTAATCACCGTCGCCGTGAAATCCTGATGGCCGGTAGTAAAAGTTTCCACCTGAAAATCCTGTGTATTTAAATATCTTTCTATCACTGGCAAACCTGGTGCATAATGAAAACGGCCTCCTGGCTTTAATGCCGCCAGGATTTCCATATACTTGCCCGCATAACGCTTGAAATCACCATCCTCCCGTAAATGATGATGATAGAAATGATTGGAAAACCCAAGGTGACTAACAATCGTTCCCCACTGCGATGCACCATAAGGAAACGCTAGCCAGTCGTACCGCAATGATACCGCTGATGCAGCAGCCATTCGATCAATCCCAACCGCCTGTATCCCCACACTTCGTAGGTAATGCACCAACAAAGCCTGCTCCCCACAACCAATATCCAGTAAAGGCCCTGTAACCTGCTCTGGAGAAAGTTGCAATACCGATAACTGCAACTTCGCCTGGTATTCCGCACAAACCACATGCGTGATCTCCGCTGGCGCCACACTATATAACCTTTCTGCAAATGGATTCCATTGGCATAACCAAGAACGTAGTCGCATATAATGCTTTGGAGAGACAACAGCCGCTTCTTCGGTTCTTATCTCTTCCAACAACCTGACATACAATTTTCTCAACTCATCCACCGCCCTGCCTGGAAATGAAAAATATTGATTCACCCTATAAAACTGCTTCAACACATTTTCCACCATATAATTGATCAGACGATCTGCTAACACAGGCGTAATCATATGCCTATCCGCAATCAACTGCTGCATTTCCGGTGTGAATTGCATAGTGGCTAATTGCGTTGGATTACAAATGTTTTTTCCTGCATGAAAAGCGAGCTGTCGGTCTATAATGGCGGATAATTCCTGCATTTTGGGCATATTTTGATGAGTAACCAAACAAAGATAAAAAAAGACCACTGCGGTCTATCGTACAATGAAATATTACAGCTACCTGATTCCCTGAAAGTTAAACCCAAACCCGCCACCGGCCTGGCCATCTCCCGAAAAAAAAATACGAACAGGGATTTCTTAAACTAAATAATTTAGCTTTACTTTGCTAATAATATTAGTATTCTCAAATTGATAGTTATGGAAGCATTGAAGCTGAGTGGAGAATTTGTTACCCTGCCCTTTTTTAACACTACTATGCCCGCTGGGTATCCTGATTCCACTCCCCTGGATGACCAGGAATCGAAAATAGATCTCTCTAGGATCCTGCAACCCCATCCCAACAGTACCTTTATTATCACTATTAAAGGGGACAGTATGGCGGAAGCAAACATGCCTGACGGCTGTATGGCCGTGGTAGATAGATCGATCAAACCATCCACCGGAGATATTATCCTGGCTGTACTGGATGGTGAATTTACAGTGAAGCGACTGGTAAAAGCCGGCCGCAACTGGGTATTACACCCGGAAAACACTTTTTATAAACCTATTGTTATTACAGAAGATACTGATTTCCAGGTATGGGGTGTTGTCACCTCCGTGATTGTGGATATGCGTAAATAATAGCGAAATGTATAATCCACTGGTATTGTTTACCAAGCCTTTGCTAACTACTCTGCTCAATAGCGGGTATAGTATCTTCGTACGCCAAAGCTATCTTCCGGGAATTGAACCCGGCGATAACAACACCAAAGAGGCATTTCTCATCACTCCTTACATGGATATCGGTGAAGCAAACCTCCACTTTCAGGCAATACGATTCGATAAAAGAAAATATATCTACCAGGCCCATCGTCCGGAAGAAATGGATAAACTATTCATCGCTGCCTCACAACCGCCTGGCTATAAGGTTTTTGCCGCCTGGCTCAAAGGAGAACATTGGGAACCTTCTGAAGAACTAGGACATAAATTGAAACGCTATATCTCCATACATACCAACTGGCGGCCTAACCATACGGTAGATGTGGAACTCTTCTTTAAATACGGAGAATTGTTCCTGGCACTCCGGTACGGACAAGAAGAATTAAAAGTACCTTTACATCAAATCATCGCAGGATAGCATGTGTTACGATATTGCATTTACTACCAGGATTGAAAGCGTCTTCAAGCTCATGCCTTTGCTGAATACAGCTCCGGGGGCAGATCTCAGTTTCGACCCTACCTATCACAAAATAGGTATGTCTTACCCACAATGGCCCATCGTTCTGGACCATGAAGGTCCACAACTGACCAAACTGACCTGGGGCCCCATTCCGAAAATGCTCAATACCCTGGAAAAAGTAAAGCGACAAAGACAAATGTTCCTCAACGCCAGGAGTGAAAAAGTCTTGGAACCACGCACCATGTGGAATGCTATCCGTAACCAACGATGCCTCATCCCCGTTACCGGATTCTTCGAATACCGCGAAATACCAGGATGGAAAAATAAAGTCCCCTACTATATCAAATCCACCGAACAGGATGTTTTCTTTATCGCCGGACTGTGGACACTCTCCAATTCTTGGGATGTAGATAAACCAGAACGGATCCCCACCTTCACCTTGCTCACCCGGCAAGCCAACCAGGTATTGCAACAGATTCACAATGGTGGCGACAATGCCGGCCGCATGCCCTTGATGCTCACCAACGAACTAGCCGAAGAATGGATTAAACCAGATCTAACGGATACAGATATACGGGATATATTGCAGTATACACAACCCTCTGAGTCGCTGGAATACTGGACGGTCAACTCTGTACGCAAAACCAAAGCAGACGATGAATCTGTGCTGGCACATGTAGATTATGAAGGTCTACCACCCGTATTGATCGATTAATTAACCTCCATTTTCAAATCAATTATCATAACTTGCATATGCAGGAAAAAGATTCCTGCTGTTTAAACCCTATTGCATTTATAAGTCCTGCCAACATGAATACCTATAAAGTTGGTGCCTCTGCCACCACACCCATCAAACTATCCGTTGACGTTACTACCCGCGGATTTGCAGACACCAGGGCCTTCCTAACCGATACCGATTTGGTAGCCATCGGGCCAAGCGTAGGCGATTCTTCCAATGCCAGCGGTGATATCGCGCCTACTATCATCGGCAATGCAGTGGATATAGCAGGAAGATACCTGTCTATCACCACGCATATTCGTATAACCGGTACCGATATAGTAGCCCGACAAATGGAATTTACCCGCATTAAAATGCTGTATACCCTCGATAACGGCATCGACGGCCATAAGGAATTCAATAATCCTGATACCATGATCGACCTGAATGGGGATTATACTAAAATCGAAATCACTAAAGATATTCTCCTGACGAGCATATGAAAAAGTTACTATGCCTCCTCTGCTGTATCACGATGGCAGGGAAAGTCGCGGCCCAGACTGTTCTCAACACAGATAAACTAGCGGTACCCCAGTCTGCCGCTACTAGACTGATAGATGCATCGCAAACCCTGAGTGGTACTTCCGGTCCGCCGAAAGCATTTGCACTAGGCCTCCTCCAAAGCTTCGACAATAGCAACGGCTGGCCACAAAATTATGCTGCCGAAATAACGCCTTATTGGATGATTAGTCCGGCCAACAGGAACTTTTATAATTATATCGGGCTGGACTCTGGCCGGTTTAAAACCAGTAATTGGAAAACGAATCCTTTCGCTGCTGCGAAATTCGTTAGTATTTCGATTGCCTTTGCCAATAAGAATATGAGTGCAGATTCTGCTAATGGCAAGCAGAAAGTCTTTTCTATTGGCGCTCACACTACACTGTTGCGCGCTTACAGAAAGAACTACGCCGCTGGACTTGCTGCTAATTTACAGCAGTGGATAGTGTTGGATAAGGCGGCTATTCTTCGGCAATATACCGATACGAGTCTACTCTACCGACAGTACCGTCAGGCGAGGCTTAGAGGGGATACTGCCACCATGCGCACTATTCGACAACAACTGGATAAACAGGAACAAGCAAGCATACAAGGAGCAGATCAACAATTTCAGCATCGGGTGACCGCTGATTCGCTGGCAGTCGCCATCGAAAAACAATTGAATGAAAAACCCATATTTCAATGGGACCTTTCTACCGCATATGCCGCTTACGGTGTGGGCGACAGTACCTGGAAATCAGGACGCTCCGCTGTATGGACGTCTGTAGAATTGAACCTGCCATTAAATAGCCAGGCCGATAAAACACAATTGAATTATTTGTCTGTTGCTGCGTATATGCGTTACATGTATGATGCATATACCCAGAATAAAAAAGAAGTTGGTCCTGGAAATGCAATAGACCTAGGCGGTAAAATTATGTTTGAATTTGATCCAGTTAGCTTCGGTACAGAGTATGTGCATAGAAGTTATACTGGGCTCACTGCGCTGAAATCGCAGCGCTTTGTAGGCTTTATCAATTACCGCATTACGAAGGCGCTCTATTTCAGTGGCACATTCGGAAATGATTTTGGTTTTAATAAACCTCGCCTCTTCTCTGCATTGGGCATTAATTGGGGCTTTGGCAATGAGAAAGTCAGTTTCTAAACCATAAGTTATCATCCCTGTATCCTTACAGGCCCTGTATTGTCATTCCTATGTCAATACAGGGCTTTTTTAATGATAGAAATTAAACCAGAAAAAGTTCAATCAATTTAGTTCACGGTGTATTTTATACAACCTAAAAACACAATGAATTAATTTTAAGCAATTTATAATTCTGATGTATATATTGTGATTCGATTCGTCATTAAGTAATTTTTTTCACATGAATGAGTGAACCACTCTAAAAAAAATGTTAAGATTTTTACTTTGTGCATCGACGGTAATTGTAGCGCAACCAGCATTTAAGTGTAGCAGTGAACAGATTTTAAATGAAAACCATAATGGAAAAAGTCATTTAAGAGATCAACCAATGCCCGTAACCACGTCGAATTATTTGTGAACAATAAAAAAGTCAAGTAATACCTGTAAAAACAGAAGTGAACAATTATTATCTGCCCGTGAACAGCAGATGGTAGCTATTGCTTAACCAATTTCCATTTTATCAAAACCAAGGATCATGCACAAGAAGCTGCTAATTTTAGCGCTACTGGGATTGCTGTGCTATACAGTCAACGCCCAGGGGCAAAAAATTTCAGGAACAGTCAAAGATGACAAAGGTGTTGCCCTGCCTGGTGTATCCATTCGCGAAGCAGGAACTACAAACGGCACCGCCTCCACCCCCGACGGAAAATTTACGCTCACCCTGAAAACCGCTGCAGCAAAGCTGTTGGTGTCTTTCATGGGGTATGAACAACAAACCGTAAATGTGGGTGGGAAAACAGATTTTCAAATCACATTGAAACCCGATGCAAAAGCATTGAAAGATGTTGTTGTCATCGGTTACCAAGAAGTAAAACGTACCAAAAGTACTGCAGCCGTTACTTCTATTATGGGTAAGGATATCGAGAACTTACCCGCCGCCAGCGTGGATGTATTGCTGCAAGGTAAACTCTCCGGCGTAAACGTACAGAACTTTACTGGGCAGCCAGGGGTGAAAACATCCTTGATGGTACGTGGTAACACCCGACTGATGTCTGGCTCCAACTTCAATGGGGACGAGGCTTTCAGTAACCCGCTGTACGTAATCGATGGTATACCTATCTCTGATGATGAAGTGAAATCCTTCAACAGTACCGGTACTAACTTCCTCGCCAGCCTGAACCCTAACGATATCGAATCCATCGACATCCTCAAAGACGCTTCTGCTGCTGCGATCTACGGTTCCAGAGGTGCCAATGGTGTGATTATCATTAAAACGAAAAAGGGTACTACTGGCAAAGCTAAATTCAGTGTAAACGCCTACTATGGCCTAGTTCCAAAACCGCAGCAAGTAAGCACTGTTATCGGTGCGGAAGAGCGCAGACGTAAATTGGCCATGATTAAAAATTATGGTAATTACAGTCAACTGGATGCACAAGTACCTATCATCCTTACAGATAGTCTGAACCCTATCTTCAATAACAATAATAACTGGCAGGACCTCTTCTATCAAAATGGTCAGGTACAGAACTATGATATCGGCGTAAGTGGCGCTAATGAAAACGTGAACTACCGCGTGAGCATGGGTATGTACGACGAAAAAGGGGTTATTATCAATACCGGTTACAAACGTTACTCCATCAACTCCAACCTCGGCTTCCAAATCAATAAAAAACTGGAACTGCAAACAAACCTGCGCCTATCAAAAGGATTAAGACAAGTAGGTAAAGGTAGTGGCCTAGATGAGAACAACCAGTTGAGAGACATTTTCAAGGTATCTCCTATCGATATGCCTACCTCCCTTATCTACCTGAGACCCGAGGATAGAGACGCTATCATAAATCCGTATAGCCGTAGCCGTAATGACAACGTCAACAACGATGTGAACGTGAATGTGCAGTTAATGTACCACATTAAAGATAACCTGCACTGGACCACCAGAGGGGCGCTTACATATTCCAATGCGAAATATGATTACGCTGCTCCTGGAGATCTCGCTCCTTCTCTGACAGGCGAGGCAATGTCTTCTTTCACACAATATTCCAAATACTTACTGACCAACCATCTGACCTGGAATAAAACGATCAATCGTATCCATAACATCAACCTGTTTGCTGGTCAGGAGTTTGAAAGACGTCAGAGCGAATCCCTGAAAGCCTATGGCCGTGGTATTCCTAATGATAACATCCAAGTAGTATTGGGTAACTCCAAACTCAATGGTGGCGGTTATTCGGACTATATCACCTATGCGAAGCTTTCCTATATGGCAAGCGCGCACTATGATTTCCGTGATAAATATATGTTCGATGCATTCTGGAGAGCAGATGCGTCCTCCCGCTTCGGTACCGCAAATAAATGGGGCTATTTCCCATCTGTATCCGTAGGTTGGTTGGTACACGAAGAAGCATTTATCTGCGACCACTTCCCTATCATCAACTTCCTGAAACTGAGAGCCAGCTATGGTATCAACGGGGATGAAAGCAGCATCGGTGATATGAGCAGATACAACGCCTATAAAATCGGTAACCAGAACTACAACGGTAGCGCTGATGTAAACACCTACAATGGCGCTGTTATCATTACACCTGACTTCAAAAAAATCACGCGTAATGATGTGACCTGGGAACAATCCAAACAATTCGATCTGGGTACTGAAATTGAAATCCTGCAAGGTAGATTCAGACTGGAAGCAGACTGGTATATCAGAAATACCACTGGACAGTTGTTGAACGTATGGGTACCTGAAACCTCCGGCTACGAGGAAGCATTAACCAATGCCGCTGGTGTTAGAAACTCCGGTATCGAAATCAACCTAACCACTCGTAACCTGGCTCCTAACCATAAATTACAGTGGACTACCAACTTCAACTTGTCTTTCAACAAAAACATGGTGACCCAACTGCCTGATGGTAACCGCGATATGTATATCAGCAGCGATTACGGACAGACAGTATATGTAGTAGGAAAACCTGTAAACATGTACCAGATGTACATTACAGACGGTGTTATCAACAGCAAGAGCGACCTGCTGGTAAATCCATACACCGGTGAAGTAGGTAAAACCAAATGGGGCACCCTGGTACTCGGTTATCCAAAATGGAGAGATATTAACGGCGACTACATGATTTCCGACGTAGCAGGCGCCAACGATATCACCTTCTATGGCGATCCAAATCCTAAGTTTACTGGCGGTCTCACTAACACTATTACCTGGAAAAACTTTACACTCCAGTTCCTTACCACCTTTACTTTTGGCAGAACTATCGTGAATCAAACGCTGGCTCAAAAGCTCTCCAATGGTCTGTTCTATGGTAGCTCCAACGCTTTCGCATTGTCTTCCCTGACAGATGTGGAAAAATACAACTACTGGAGAAAAGAAGGAGATCATGCCACCTTCCCTGCACTGAATCCTTTCATGGGTCTCTATGCATGGCGCACCGGACAGTCGCTGTTCGTTGAGCCAGGATGGTATATCCGTATCAAAAACCTGAACCTTGGCTACAACTTCGACAAAAGAACGTTCCGCTTTGTTGACAACATGCATCTGAGTAGCCTGCGTGTATACGGTATGATGGATAACGTAGCGATGTTCCAAAAATTCTCTGGTATTGATGCAGAGCGCGTAAATGCGCAGGGATATGACTTCGGTGATGGTTATCCGCTGCCTACCAAATTTACTGTAGGTGCACGTGTAGAATTCTAGTTTATCCAGTAAATCCAATGCAATGAAAAGAATCAAATTAAGTTTATATAGCCTTTTACTCCTGGGTGCACTTACCTCCATGAGTTCCTGTAAAAAGTACCTCGACAATGAATTGAAAAATGGTACTTATGACAACGTTTTTTGGAATTCTCAGCAAGACGTGGAAGCAGCTATGAATGGCGCCTATGCGCTATATCGCACTGCCAACCAGAATAAAAATACCTTCTTCATTTGGGGGGATGTTCCTGCCGGCATCTATGCTACTGAAAGCTCTTACCTGAAACCTGTAGTGGAATCCGGTGATTTCAAAACACCATATTACGAAGATGCTTGTCACGATTGGACCAACTGGTATCGCATTATCAATCAGTGTAACATGATTATTGATAAGGTAGGCCAGTTACCTGTATCCAAATTCAAAGAATCATCTATCAGTGCAGAGGAAGTAAAAAACACTTATATCGGTGAAGCTTATTTCCTGCGTGCACTGGCGTACTTCTCCATGGTACGTGTGTGGGGTGATGTGCCTGTGCAGAACACTCCTATTTACGCAGCAGAACAGATTAAAATTAAAGCCAGAAGTCCACAAGACTCCGTCCTGGACCTAGTTACAGCCGACGCGCAATCCGCCAGTGCCCTGCTGACTTGGGATTATGCGGATGATCAAAACAAATCCAGAGCAGGTAAAGCGGCAGCATTATCATTATTGTCGCATGTGACAGCATGGCGTCATAAATATGATCTGACACTGAAATATGCTGACTCTGTTGTTAATCGTGGAAAATATGCACTGGAATCTGCGGCCACTTTAAGTCGCCTGTATAAATCCAAAAGCAATTCTTCAGAGATCATCCTCGTGGTGAACAATGACGATGCTGCAGGAGAAAGCAACGGTAACGGTGGCGGGTTCAGTATTCCAATGGCGGTGGCAACAGGTGTAACCCTGACTGGCCAGACGGCATTCAGTTTGTATTGGGGTAATGCCAGCAACATTGAGATGTATTACAAAACCAAAGACAATCCGGATGCACATGCAGATGCCAGGTATAGAAGTTTCTTCCTGCCAAAAACTGCGGATAAATATGTGTTGCTGAAGTATTCAGATGTAGTGAATAAAAGTACTACAGGTGGCACACTCTATAAGGATCAGTCGCCATTGATCATCTACCGTCTAGCAGATATGCTCCTGTTGAAAGCAGAAGCAGAAGCTAACCTGGGTCAGGAAAGTAATGCCATGAATACTGCCAATATTGTTAGAACACGTGCTGGCATTCCTCCATTGCAAGACTATAGCGGTCAGCTCCTAAGACGTGAGCTGCTGGCAGAACGTTTCCGCGAACTCACCGGAGAAGGCCAGAACTATTTCGATATGATCCGTACCGGATTTTATCCTAACTGGTTAACATCTGCAGACCGTATCAGCAAGAAAGGTTGGTTATGGCCGATTACCAAAAGCGTTTTCAATAACAACCCGCTGATGGTACAGAACGAGTATTGGAAAGGAAGATATTAATCAAAAATTCATTACATCAATTGCAAAAAATGATGAAACATATTTTTTTGAAAACGGCTACTGTGCTGATGATCGTGTATACCCTCGCTAGCTGTAAGAAAAGTCAAATCATTGATGGTGGTGTCTCCGACCCGCATGTGAACATGACCACTTATGATTATCTGAAGAACAATTCCTGGCATCTCTTCGATACCACACTGCTGTTGATTGACAAAGCAGGTATGAAAGATGTGATTAATGGAGATGTCACCTTCTTTGCGCCTACCAACTATTGCATCAATAAATACCTTGCTGCAAGAAGAGACGCTGCAAGAAAAATCTCTGAAAAACTGGACTATACACTGGATTCTCTCTTCAAGGAATTCACTCCACAAATGCTCCGTGATTCCCTGGGAAGATATTGCTTCAAGGGTAAGATCAACCGCGATCAAATGACAGAGAAAGGTCAATCCTTTGAATCATTGACAACTGGCGCTCCTTTGTGGTTGTATCTCACTAAATATACCTACATCAACAGCGGCATGATGACCACCACTGGTTTCCTTGTATCTGCCCGCAGAGTAATCGGCGATCCGGATATTATGGTAAACAATCAATTGGTAGATCCTAGCGGCGATCCTAAACTTACAGACGTTGCAACCATTTGTCAGACTTCCGGTATACTCACTACCAATGGTGTAGTGCATGTAATGGCCAATAGTCACTTGTTCAACTTCTATGGCAGATAGTCTTTAATCTTCTTAAATCAGTACAATGAAATTCAAACATATCATATTCGCCTGCCTGCCGCTGATAGCTGGTTTTACTGCCTGCCAAAAAGTGGAAACAGGTTACTTGAGTGATTATCCTCGCTATGCCGATAATCCACTCACCATCACACAAGGGTCCTTTAAAATGTCTGCCGGTATTATTCCGGACAACTCTACTCCTCCTTTGAATGTAACGCTGCTGGATGTACGCGACAAAGCGACTGGTAAACATGCGGATGTATTCTTCCAGGAGTTTGACACCTATGTATGGACAAAACCATACGATCCGGTAACCGATACTACTTTCGATTTGATCAATGCCAAGCGCTCAAAAGCCAAGAAGAAACCATTGGAAATTCTGGCTGCCAGCGGACAGTTGATCTTCTCGGATGTTACGACCAACGTTCCTCCTGGCACCTATACCATTGATCTTCAGATCTCCAATCCAAGAGGTACCAAGCAGTATAAAAACATCTGTGATATTATCGTGAATGCACAGAAAGAATACGAATATGTAAACGCACCATACGCGCTTGCTGGTAAAACCGACAAGGAAGAAGCGATCCGTTTCTCCTATGATGCAGACTGGATTGATCAACTGATTGGTCGTTCTACTACTGCATGGCTGAAGATTAAAAAGGTAGCTAATGAACCAAACCAGGTAATATTCGTTGTAAAAGACAAATATGGTAATATCTTCCCGCCAAATGCATTGCAGAAACGTCCTAGCGGTAGTTCTTTCCTGAAAACGATGGCAACATTTGCGGTAAAGACTTTCACCAACGATACTGCAACTATTCACCAGTTTGCAACGGTTCCTTTCCCACATACTTATTGGGAAAGCCAGAGCAATGGTATCAACTGCTATTATCGTATTTATAGTCAGTATATTCAATCTATTGATACCGCTGACGCGAGAAACTGGTTCCCACCAAACTCCACTCCATATGGAGAATGGAACAAACAACCAGTTAACCTGAACGTCAGGATGAATACAAGAATTCTGACACCAGGCAGTTACGTATACGAGCTGAATTTGCAGTGTACTATGAAAAAATAATTCCATTTTCACTGAAGGCTGGCTAAATTTAGCCAGCCTTCTTTTCAAGCAATAATGATATGCTCAGTCACCTGAAACGTCATATTGGTATGTTGGCGGTGAGTCTTCCGCTCTTCGCTACAGCAGCTACCTATAACGGGAATGATTCTACGAACATTGGTAAAAAGACGTTCATCATTCCCGCCAATAAATCTTATGTAGAACCTTACAGAGAGGATAATCCCGTTCGTTACAACCAGGATAGACCTTCTGCTGAAATACATAACTGGACAGATGCCGGCACCAATATCAGTTGGTATCTATATGCCAAACCTGCTGTTTACAAAGTGTATCTCCATGGCAAATTGCCTGCAGGAGATAAATCGGACCTTATATTAAATATCACCCGTACAGATGGCTCCTTCCGCCCACAACAAGCCAAGTTACACTTCGAATCCGATAGTAGTCGTGTATTTGTTGCCAATCTGAATATCGGTGATGCCGGTTACTATCGTTTTGAACTACAACCGAAACGCAAGACTGGCAAAGAATTCCTGCAAGTATCCCAACTTACATTCGAAACCGTTTCCGGCGATAGTGCAGAGGTACATCAGACAAAATATCTTTCCTCTCCTTCCGTGCATCTCCGTTTCGGTCCGGAAGACCAGGTTAAACGCGAATATGACTGGTTATACGGCGAGATCACGGTTCCGGTAGGATATGATCCCATGTATACGTATTACATGAGCCTGGGCTTTTATAGAGGGTATTTCGGCATACAGGTCAACAGGAGTACAGAGAGAAGGGTTTTATTCAGTGTATGGGATAGTTCCAATGAAGGCGTAGACCGTAATAAAGTAGGCCAGACAGACAGAGTAACCCTGTTGGAAAAAGGGAAAGATGTTACCGGCGGTGGCTTTGGCAACGAGGGTACTGGTGGCCAGACTTATCGTAAGTATATGTGGAAAACCGGCACCAAAGTGCAGTTCATCATGAACATGCGTAAACTGCCAGATAATTTTGTAGTCTATTCCGCTTGGTTTAAGGATAATGAAAAAGACGGATGGCAATATATGGCCAGTTGGAAAGCACCGCGCGAAACACGTTTCTTTGACGGATACTATTCTTTCTTGGAGAACTTCGGCCCTGGTAATGGACAACAAACCCGCAAGGCCTTATATGGTAATGCTTGGGGGAAGATTGCCGGCGGAGGGGATTGGGTTTCGTTTAACCGTGCCCGTATGACCTACACCGATGGCGCTCCAGGCCAGCGTTGCGATTATGCCGGAGGCCAGGATCCAAATCAAAAGGACCTTTTCTATATGAGCTCTGGCGGATATAGCGCTACCCAATATAACCAGTTCACCACCATCCCGAAAGGAACTAACATTCCAGTGACGGATCTGAAACAATTGGAAGCGCAGGTAGATCATGCGATTAACAATGCGAAATAAAATAAAGCCGGTAATGGAGAATTGCCGGCTTCATTTTATTAATTCAAGCAAGAACAATTTATCTTTCCTTATGGGTATTAATGAGGGAGACCCAATTTTTCAAATAAAACCCGGTTCCTACTTTTAGCATCTTTGAGCATTTTTTGATAAGAGATTACCTCTATGTAAGCGTTATACTTTTCATGAAAATTAAAGAAGCCCAAATTATCTGGAGTTCGTTTATAATCTCTGTCTTCAAGGATCTTTGTCAGGCTTTGATTGAAATCACAGACAATATATGCGTAAAATGGAGTCTTATCTTTATCAAGTTGAATCAATTTACCACGTCTATCAGTTGCCCCATTTTCACGGATGATTCTAATATAAGAAATAACTTGATCAACAGGATTCTTCTTCTCGGTTGAGATAGAATAGTGGTTCCGTTCCGGTCTCTTAAACTCAACTATAACAAACGAATTATGCGGGGCTTCGTCGTTGACAAAAGCAAAACTTGAGTTGAAGATTAATAGATCCAATCGGTCTTTACTTTCAATTCCTTCAAGAACAGGAATTTGATTTATTACCTTATCAGAAGCTAAATAGTAATGGTATGAAAGTCTTTCATCAATTAACCATAAATTTTGCTGTTCATAACTTATTTCATCCGACTCCTTACGAATCGGGAAGAAAATATTATGAATAGTTTCTTCTGTTTGGAATTCCCCATTTTCATCGGCACCCAATGAAATATCAAGCAACTCGATTACTGCTTTCCGATGGACAATGTATCTTGCTAAATTAGATTTGCCAATATCATTAAATTTCTCAATATACTCCTCATACCTCTTCATGTAATCCTGCGAAGACCGAATATCATCACTAACTTTCAATATACTTTCTCCCAATTCTTTTATCTCCAATTCAAGATCATTTTGAATCTTGAACAATTCAATATTTAACTTGTTCCCAGACAAGTTTGGAGGCATCATTTTTATTATATCAGACTTATATTTTACAAGAGGTTTGTACTGTGGTGCATTTTCACTGATATGATCTCTATACTGAAAAAATTTAGTCTCCCTGATTTCTGACAGATAGCTTTCTAATAGCTTTTCTAATGTATCAATAACTTTTGTTCGTATCTGTTTTAAGGACAGGTCTTCTAAGTTATCAACCTCTATTTCATCATCATTATCTCCAACTGGAAAGTGAAAATCAGTTCTTTCATTATCGACATTGATGTCCAGGAAATTACCAGTAACATAGCATTGATATGTAAATTCCTTGCCATCGGCATCCTTAATAAGTTTTCCTAAATCAGGAATATATTTAACCAGGTTTTCAGCAAACACTTCTCTTTCATTAGCACAATAATGGATTTTGTGCCCTCCTTTATTTTCATAAAGTTTTATTAAGTGTAACTTAAATGAAAACCTATCCTCAATAATTATCTCTGCTTCAGTATGACTTGTTCCGATAGTTTCTCCATATAAATCCTGAAGTAATATTTCGCTGTTGTTACTTTCAAGTATACGAATGTATGGGCATTTGTTAAGAACAAAATAAATTAGAAAATGCTCGATTATTTTATGACCTATTTCTTTCAATGATTTAGGTATACCTCTCTGAAACTCCGGACGAATCGTATCTAGATACACTATAGTCCCCGTTCTATTCTCCGCGCTGGACTCTAATATATACTCGTCAAAACCAGATGGTTTTAAACTAAAATAACGCCTTTGTCTCTGCGCATTACATTCTATATAAATACTATCGAAAGCTATTGATCTAAATGCCTTCAAGCAGACAAATCTACCAATACCTTTAGCACCTTTATCAATTTTGTATTCTGATTCAGCTGTCAAGAAAGAATGAAAATTGCGCTCATTGAAACCAATTCCATTGTCTTCAATAATAAATGATTTGACTGGTGATATCTCCACGTTCTTCATTTCCTCCAGCGTAGTAAGCTCCCCATTTCGTAGTAGGGTTATAATAATTTCTCCTGAATCAAGATTACCCTTTTCTTCAATTGCATGTATAGCATTACTTATAGATTCATAAAGAGGCCACATAGCCTTTCCTCTAGATAATTGTGTATTTCTAACTTTACCCGCAGAATTTGTATGAAATTTTGGTAATACTAATTGCTGTTCCATTAGAGATAAATTACCATCTAAAATAGCAATTTTAAAACTAATTAAATTAGGATGCGAAACTATTTTTCACAACAATTCAATGGGAATACATTTACATTTAAATCCTTATCTGACCTATCTCAATTCAATATATTGCTGATCATTCCGACTTCTTTGTTAAGCGTAAAATAAATTGAAATATTTATTTCATTATCTAATGTATAAACCCTTTTCTCAAACCAATCTCTCTATATCAAATCCATATCATAAACATCCGACAAAAACATAAAGTAGCGATATCTGTTATTCCCTTTATTTTCACTTCTAAATATTCAAAAACGATAGCGTACGAAAACTATGAGGAATAAACTGCCATTTAGTGGAGTCAATAGTATTAACTATTTCAATAATATGAATAAAATAAAAAAACCGCGACTAGCGCGGTTTCAATTTTTTCGTTGCCCAACCTGGATTCGAACCAAGACAAACAGAGTCAGAGTCTGTCGTACTACCGTTATACTATTGGGCAATTTCTATTTCCTACTGAATGTATCCTTTGATAAAATCTCACCAAAGCATCATTGTTTCGGGAGGGCAAAGGTACATTTTCTTTTATTTTTACCAAATTTTTCTCCTGAAATCCCAATATTTTTTTCATTAAAAGCCCTTCAGTATCAACTCAAACGGCCATTTTCGCGTAATTATTCCTAAATTAACAGCGGCTAAAACCCAAATCTCATGCGCCGCATCTTCCTCACACTCGCTGCTTTTCTCTCCCTGACGCTCACCGCTGCAGCCCAGGACAATACCACCGTAAAACCGGTATTGCTGGGAAAAATTGACAACGATAAACTGGAAGAAGCCTCTGGAATCGCCTCCAGCGTACCACTGAAAGGCTACTACTGGACGCACAACGACAGTGGCAATAAACCGGACGTATTTCTAATAAACAGCAACGCACATGTGGTAAGTGTTTTACGCATTGAAAACGCGTCTAATAGAGACTGGGAAGATATCGCGGAAGGCATCGGCCCCGAAAAAGGAAAAAGCTATGTGTATATAGGTGATATTGGCGATAATGCCGCTGTGCGCAATCATATCAAAATATATCGCTTCCTAGAACCCACCACTGTTCCTGCTGCTAAAGCGAGCATAACAGCGGATGTCCTGAAACTAGAATACCCCGATAAACCCAAAGATGCAGAATCATTAATGGTAGACCCTATCTCTAAAAATATTTATATTATCAGCAAGCGACAAAAAGCTGTTCACCTCTATAAAACCCCGCTCCTATTTAAAGATGGCGATCATGCAGTGCTCAAAGATCTCCTCACCCTTCCTTTTACCTGGGTCACTGCCGGCGATATCTCCAAAGATGGACATCATATCGTTATCAAAACCCTCACTACTGTTTATTACTGGCATCGTAAAACAGGTGAAACTGTAGAACAGGCCATGTCGCGCCCCGGTACCCAACTTCCTTACATCCCCGAAAAACAAGGCGAAGGCATCACGATTACCCCAAACAATGATGGTTATGTGACTATCAGCGAAGGAGAAGCCTCTCCCGTGTTTTTCTATAAGTGGAAATTCTAATTTTCTCATAATTATATTGTCTTTTTTGTTGCCGCTGACATCTCATTTCAGTAGCGACTGGTATACTTGTATACTATTCTACCCCTGAAGTCTATACCCTCAAAAACAGTGCTTCCTCACTGCAGGAAATGCTGTTGATAAAACCATAATAGTATGCCAGCAAAAAAAGCAATCATCATTGGGGCAGGCCCCGCAGGCCTTACTGCCGCATATGAACTACTGCAACGCACCAACATTACCCCTGTAGTCCTGGAAAAAAGCACAGACATCGGTGGAATATCGAAAACCGTTAACTATAAAGGAAACAGGATCGATATCGGAGGGCATCGCTTCTTCTCCAAATCTGACCGCGTGATGGAATGGTGGATGAATATGATGCCGCTGCAACAAGAAGCCGCGGCCGCATTCAGTATTACCTATCAACGCAAAACAAGAGAAGTTAGGAAACCTGAAAATAGTGATACGGATACCCTCGTAGCCCGCAATCCCGACCTAATTATGCTAGTGCGTCAACGACTGTCGCGCATCTACTTCCTAAAAAAATTCTTTAACTATCCCATCCAGCTTTCTCTCGATACACTTCGTAAACTCGGACTGGCAACAACTATCAGCATTATGTTCTCGTATATGTATGCCCAGTTGTTCCCAAGAAAAGAAGAGAAATCACTGGAAGACTTCATGATAAATCGTTTCGGCAAAACGCTCTACCACCTGTTCTTTAAAGACTATACAGAAAAAGTATGGGGCATTGCTTGTAATAAAATATCTGCTGAATGGGGCGCTCAACGTATCAAAGGTATCTCCATCGGTAAAGCCATCTCCCATGCGCTGAAATCAGCCTGGGACGCAGGTAAACCCAAAGATATCAATCAGAAAAATGTGGAAACAAGCCTCATCGAACAATTCCTCTATCCCAAATTTGGCCCTGGTCAACTCTGGGAAGAAGTAGCCCATCAAGTAACAGAAAAAGGCGGCATTATCCACATGCAACATGATGTGACTAAAATATTCACAAAAGGAAACCAAGTAACCGCTATCGAAGCAGTAGATAGAACTACCGGCGAAGCCACCATCTTGGAAGGCGATTATTTCTTCTCCACTATGCCCATGCAGGAACTCATCGCTGATATGCAAGGCGATGTACCTGAAAATGTACGCCAAGTGGCTGCAGGACTCTTATACAGGGATTTTATTACAGTAGGTATTCTCCTGAAAAACCTCACCTTCAGTGATCCGAAATCAGGCGCGGTGAATCCTATCGAATTAAAAGATACCTGGATCTACATACAAGAAAAAGATGTACGTGTAGGTCGTTTACAACTATTCAATAACTGGAGTCCTTACATGGTGAAAGATCCCAATACCACTTGGGTGGGAATGGAATACTTCTGCAATATCGGCGATGGTTTCTGGGAATTGAAAGAGGAAGAAATCCGTCAGATCGCTATTGACGAATTATGTAAAATCGGACTGGCTCGCCATGAAGATGTACTCGATGCTACCGTCTTGCGCATGGAAAAAACATATCCTGCCTACTTCGGTACCTACGACCGCTTCGACGAACTCAGAGCTTATATCGATACGTTCGAAAATATTTTCCTCGTAGGACGTAACGGTATGCACAAATACAACAACTCCGACCACTCTATGCTGACCGCTATGGTGGCCGTGGATAATATCTGCAATGGTATCACTACCAAATCAAATATCTGGTCTATCAATACAGAACAGGAATATCACGAAGAGAAAAAATAATGATTCACAGTATGTGATCCTCAAAATACCCAGAGATGTTGTTCGCTTCTTACCGCAACCCCAAATCTACGGAATACAGTTTCCGTCACTTCCTCCTTGCCGACAGGCGTAACCTCCTGTTGGCTGGGGTGGCGGCCATAACTATCTTGCTAAACCTGATCATCTTCAAAATGATCTATCCTTATGCAGACATTACTGCCGATACAGATACTTATATCACTGCAGCAACATACAACATGCCTGCCAACCTTTGGCCGGTAGGATACTCTCAAATACTTCGACTCTTTCATTTTATTTCAGCCTCTGAAACCGCACTAGTGGCATTTCAATATATATGCCTCCAATGTGGTGCTTTCTTTCTGTATTTCACGATATTATACCTGCTAAAACCAGGAAAGATTTTTCGCTACGGTGCATTTTTCTTTTTACTTATTAACCCTTTATTTCTTTATCTCAGCAACTATGTAATTACAGAGGCGTTATTCCTTGCCCTTGGGTTTACCTGGTTTGCGCTGTTGCTGTGGATGCTCTATAAACCCGGATTGTTTATTTTCCTTCTTCATGGCATTGTACTGGCGCTGGCTTTCACCATCCGGTATAATGCCATGTTTTTTCCTATAGTGGCTGCATTTCCGCTTATTATTTGTCGTGCTCCCATGTGGAAAAAAGCGATAGCAGTAGCCCTACCGTCACTGCTGATAGGCGCGTTCATCATCTTCACTATGAATGCGACCTACAAAGCCACAGGCGTACGGAAATTTTCCGTTTTCAGCAGTTGGCAACTGGCCAACAACGCGATGTACATGGCGCCCTACATTCCATACGACACCCTACACATTCCGCAGGATTGTAAACTGATTCATCAATTTACACACGCATTCTATACCAGCTCTTATTTTGATGCTGCGAAAGCAACACCCGCCAATGGGGCCTATTATATGTGGGAAACAAATGGTCCTATGAAAGCATTACTGTCTTATTATGAGCGGAAATACAGTATTGACGATAACTTCTCCGGTTGGGCACATACTGCTCCTGTATTCCAAGAATATGGTAACTATCTTATTTCACATCATCCATTTGCCTTTGCTAGGTATTTCTGGATACCTAATATGGTGGAATACCTGCGCCCATCACCTGAGTTGATTGGTGATAATATCCGTGCCAAACATGGTACGCCACTCGTTATGCAATCCTGGTTCCATGGTACTCCAGCTACAGTTAGCAGTCCATTACCAGGTGTGCAAACTTCCATCATGATGAAATACGTGATGCTGATAGTATTCCTCCAGTTTATTTTTCTGGAAGAAATTATACGTTATTTATATTTAAAGAGACACCGTTACGCAAGACGGATATTCAACAAAGTATTGGTGTTATTCGGTGTTTTCGTGATGGTGAATTTCTTCTTTAGTACCCTGGCCGCTCCAGTAGTATTGCGTTATCAGTTAATGTTGATGGTCCTGCAATTGTTTGCCACCCTATTACTGATAGAAAAAAATGAAAACAATCCGATTCCTACTCCCAAAGAAATGAAGGAAGACGAGGCGATGTTGGGGATTTAAATAATGGGCTTATTCTTCTCTTAATCGTTCATCCGTATACGTGATAGCGGTTTTACCATGTGGAACGGGTTTACCATGTTCATCCACACTTACAAACACCATTCTATCAATGGTTAGGATACTTTTATGGGTAATCTTGTTACGTACTTCACAGGTCAATGTTAAGGAGGTACGTCCAAAATGAGTAGCTTTAATACCTAGTTCCACAATGTCTCCCTGACGCGCAGAATTGATGAAATTAATTTCAGACATGTACTTGGTCACACAACGATTGGTTCCCAACTGAATAATGGAATAGATCGCAGCTTCTTCATCAATCCATCTCAATAAGCTACCACCGAAGAGCGTACCATGTGCATTCAGGTCTTCCGGTTTTACCCATTTCCTTGTATAAAAATTCATTGCATCCTCGATTTAATTCTGCTCAAAATTAGCGCATTCTCTATAAAGCAACTGTTAAAATCTCAATGCTGGTGCATCATCGTGATGATTTCGGCTGTCTCATAATCCGGGCATCCTTCACTTTTCCCTGCTACCAATGCTCCCAGCGCATTCCCAAAACGAAGCGCTGCTCCCGGCTTACTACCAGATAACATAGCATGGATATACCCAGCCAATAATGCATCTCCACTGCCAATGGTATCCACTACCTGCACCTTATGTCCCGGCTGCTGATAAAATTCACCATCTTCATACAATAAACATCCCTTCGCTCCCAATGTTACCAGTACTGCCCTCCATAAAAACCGATCCCTGAGTTGCCTTACCATTGCTCGCATATCTCCTTCAATCCCATACCAACCACACAACTCATGCAACTCATGCTCATTCATCTTTACGATATCGGCATGCTCCAATAACCAAGTGATATGAGTACTGCTATAATGTGGAGGACGCAAGTTTACATCCAGCACACGCAATCCGCGCACTTTACTTAGCAGTGCCTGCAATGCCTGCTTGCTGACATGATTCCTGGAAGAAAGAGATCCGAAAATAATACAGGCTGGATGTGGCGATTCCAGCGCTTCCCAAAGTATATCTGTGGTAATGTAATCCCAAGCTGCGGGAAATAAAATATCATAGGCCATTTCTTGTGCTGGGGTAACAGTGGCGATGACCTTGCCGGTGGCGACTGTTGGATCTACCTGGATGTAGGCAGGATCAAGCCCATAACCCCGCATCAACTGCAGCAAGCGATCACCATACTCATCCTTACCGATGCGTGTAACCATTGCCGTTATATGATGCAGCTTCTGTAGATGATAGGCTACATTCATAGGCGCACCGCCAGGCAACTCCTTATCTGGCAGAATATCCCAGAGCACCTCTCCGAAGCAGACAATTTCTGTTTTCATATACAGAAAGTTAACAAACTCCCGGAAAATAAAAAACCGCTATAGTTAAAAACTATAACGGTTTCTTTAAAGGTAAAGCCTCACGTTGCCCGACCTGGATTCGAACCAAGACAGTCAGAACCAAAATCTGATGTACTACCCTTATACTATCGGGCAATGCTAGTCATTAGCACCATTGATTTATCATCAACGGACCGCAAAAGTAGGATATTTTTGAAAAAAAACAAGAGGTTGAAAAATTTTTTCAAAAAAAATAAGCTGGAGGAGATCTCCATCCAGCCTATACTTCATGGTTGGTCTAAAATTACTCTCCGTAAATCTCTTTCAGTTTTTTGTCCAAAGCCTCTTCCTCACTACCATATCGGCCAATGATGACTCCCTCTGGATTGATGAGTATTTTAGTAGGCAAGGAATGAATACCATACCTCAAGGAAATATCATTTGGATTATTTTTCATGGCTTCGAAATTCAGACTCGCTCCTCTGCGGACATGTCTCCATGGTAAACCATCTTTTTCTACAGCCGCCACCCAGGCTTTTTCTGTCCTGTCGTCATCTGCAATACCAACTATATCAAATCCTTTCGGCTGATATTTTGCATACAAGGTTTTCAGGTGCGGATTCCCTTTTCTACATGGTACACACCAGCTAGCCCAGAAATCCAGCAATACATATTTCCCTTTATAATCACTCAACGATAATGCCTTTCCAGTCATATCCGGTGCAGTGAAAGCAGCAGCTACTGCTCCCGGAGAGCCAAGCTCCAAACTGTGAATCTCTTCCGCTATATCTTTCGCGAAGCCAGTTTTCTTTGTAGCAGGACTGAGCTTTTGATAATACTCCTTCAGTTCCGTCAGCGGAAGATCACCCACGTGATAACGAAGCATATATGCGGTGATCACAGAGGTAGGATACTTTTTGAAAAACCGGTAATCTGCTTCCCTATTTTCGGTAAAGTATGGTGCCAGATTTTCACGGATGGCCGCAGCTTTATCATGATCTTTTTCATTTCTCATGGCATCCAGTGTAGACTGATATTTCTGCTTGATCTGTATCTTCTCCTGCTGTAATACCCGCAGTCCTTCATTTGCGGGATCTCCGCCTGTGATAGTGGCGGAAGACATACTATTCCAGGAAGAGACGAATGATTGTGTTCCCGGCGCCAGGGCAAACATGGCTTTATCATCGCTCCGCAAGTCGCGCTGTACATAGGCAATCGCCACTGTTTCCAGCTTGCCTTTCAGTATGAATGTACCATTCTTCAGTTGCATCGAATCAATGGTACGATCGCCGGCACTATCCAGATACCACACATACACTGTACCATCTTTATGGTCAGTGATCTTACCATTGAGCTGAAAATTCTTTTTCTCCTGCGCATGGGATACAACTGTCAGTGTCATAAATCCCAACAGGGTGAAGGTGAGCTTTTTCATAAGTTCAATTAAAACGGATTTTGTGTAAGATTAGGATTGACAGTAATTTCAGTTGCAGGTATAGGATAAATCATACTCTTGTCTGTAGCTGGAATATTTATATGGCTGCCAGGCACGGTACTTCCTGTATAATCACGCACTACAGGCAGTCCATTGCGTAGCAAATCAGCTCTTCTACGACCTTTCTCAAATGCAAATTCTATCCTCGACTCATCCAATACCACCTGTAATACATTGGATCTGCCATGAAGATTTGCCAGTTGATATAAACCGGTGCCACTGATACCTGCACGGGTTCTTAACAGGTTCACATCATCCAATGCGGCCTGTGGATTGGTATTTGCATTGGCCTCCGCGCGGATGAGGTACATATCAGCGAGTCTGTATACCACTGGAGAACTCACCGCAGTATTACCACTCTGTATAAACTTGGTGGTAAAATAACGATCACCACTAGTAGTCGATAGCTTGGTATAAAACCCCAATCGTACGTCTCCTGCGGTTTCATTTAGTAGACTAAGTAATGGCGCAGATACCGCAGCATATTTGGTTTGAGTATAGTTGTAACCCAATCCGTAAAAGCCTTTCGCTTGTCCATCGACACTCTTGATAGTAAAGATGGTTTCTTTATCCGTTCCAGCGCTATGATCGTTATTGAAATAAGTGAGGTAATTGGTACCAGTTACCAAAGAAAACTTACCACTGTTAATTACTTTTTCCGCATAACTGATAGCTTTGGTATTGTCGCCTGCATTCAGCCATAGTTCGGCGAGGGCCGCCCAGCAAGCCTCTTTATTGGCATATGCATTGGCTTTAGGCTGTGTAAGCAAAGTAGCTGCTTTTTCAAAATCGGCTGCTGAAAGCGTATACACTTCCTTCACGGTATTCCTGGAAGGCAGCAATGTTGCATCCGTAGAGATCACATACGGCACTCCTGGATTTGCGCCAGCATTTTGTGCAAACGGTTTACCGAAAACCTGTACCAGTTGCATATGCAGGAATGCGCGCAAGAAAAGCGCTTCCCCCTTCAACTGTAGCAAGTTGGCCGCTGCATTATCAGGAATGGCGTTAATCACCATATTCGCATGATAAATGGCTTTATATCCTGTTCCCCATGTTTGTATATCCATCATGGAAGAGGTACGCATAAAAGAATAACTCTCGATGCTGGTAGTCGTGGCATTATTCCCCGCCTTCATCACCTCCACATTATCTGTACTCATCTCCACCTGGTTCATATAAGGGGTGATGAATTTATAATTATTCACAAGTGAGTATACGCCACTCAATGCTACCTGCAAATTATCATAACCAGTGAGTGCAGTAGATGCATCCAAGTCTGTTTTGGGCTTGAGATCCAGTGCGCTCTTGCAGGAACAGAGCATCCCTATAAACATCACGCCAATGATACTAGATCGCTTTATATTGATTGCCATTGTGATTTAATTTAAATTAGAAGGTTACCTGTATACCACCCAAAAACCTTTTCGTGAAAGGAGTTTTTCCTTCATTCTCTTCTCCGAATGCATTCTCCGGATCCATACCAGTGAATTTTGTCCAGGTCATGAGGTTATCGCCAGAAACAAACAAATTCAGTTTGGAGACTTTCAGTTTTCTCACCACATTATCCGGGAAATTATACCCCAGCCTTACGTTTTTCAATCGCAGGAAATCACCATTGTCCAAATATCTGGATGTAGGGAAATAGGCATCCACCTTATTGCCGGCCTTTGGTAGATCAGCAATTTGTCCAGGATGCTGCCATCTCACTTGTCCCGCCAATGGTGCAGCATTGTTGGAGCTTACATCAGATCCATCCAAATCCAGATCCGCACGGGTACGGTTCAGCATTTTATAGCCGCCAAAGTAACTCAGCATCACGGTGAGGTTGAAATTCTTATAGCTGAAGTTATTGGACATACCCGCTATATATTTAGGATCACTGCTCCCCAATACTTGAAGGGTAGCATTACCTGGATTATTGGTATAAGATACTTTACCTGTATAGTTACCATTGGCATCCTTTTCCAATACTTCAAAACGAGAGTTACCAGTGGCAGGATCTACGCCTGCATACACTGGCATGAAGTAGCTATTCATCGGCTGACCAATCATTCTTGCTGTACCCATATACTGCCCATCATACAGTTTATCCGTACCTGGTTGGAGTTCCAGTACTTTATTTTTATTGTATGCAAAAGTGAGATCAGTAGACCACTTAACAGCCGTGTGTTTCAACTGTCTAGTATTCAAAGTCAGTTCAATACCCTTGTTACGAATACGTCCCATATTGGCATAGTAAGCATTACCACCACTGGTGGCAGGAGGAGTAACACGCAACAATAATCCTTTATTCATTTTTTGATATAGCTCCAATGTTACATTCACGCGATCCCAGAAGCCTGCATCAATACCGATATTGGTTGTGTATTGCATTTCCCAGTGCAGGTTTGGATTTCCTTGTGCTGTTTGCGTAGCGCCGGTTTGACGGTTGTACTGATCACTGGAGGCCAGATAGCTATATAAGGAGAGGTACTGATAAGCTCCTAAAGGTAGATCATTACCAGAAACGCCATAGCTGAAGCGGAGTTTCAGGAGATCTAGATTCTTCGCATTACGCAGGAACTGTTCTTTGCTCAATTGCCATGCACCACTGAATGCGTAGAAATTACCATACTTGTTGTTCTGTCCAAATTTGGAAGATCCATCTCTTCTGAAGCTGGCGGTTGCAAAATATCGTCCATCATAGGAATAGTTGAGTTCAGAGAAGGCAGAGAGATAGGCCGTTTCTGTAATAGCGTTCCGAAATACAAGGGTGGTCTGATCTCCGGCGCCAATACTTTGGATACCAGGCTTCAAACCATAAACGGAAGCGCTAGTATTCTTTACGGTTACTTTATTATATTCAAATGCAGCAAGTCCGCTGATATGATGCTTACCAAATGATTTATCAGCCTGCAACATTTCAGTTGTAATAATATTTCCGGTATTAGGAGTAGACAAAGTCATGAGACCACCACGATAGAAATAGTTACTTGTCACATCTCTAGGATCTACATAATTCGATAACTCTCCATGTAAAAAGCTGTATCGGTTACGGGAGCTAAATGTCAGCCAGTTGGTTAGTTTGTAACGGAGACTCAGGTCAAAGGAGCCGATCGTGTTTTTGCCGGTTCCGAAATCATAGTCTTTTCCATAGAGTGGGTTATACCATATACCGCTGTACCAACCTGGTTCATTCATTCCTCCCACTTTCACAGCGCCATCAGGGTTATAAGGAATATCCCATGGCATCAGGCTCCAAGCATTGGTGTAAGGTGAATAAAATCCTCCACCACGTTGACTAGCATAGGAAATACTCGCATTAGAAGAAAGCGAAAGTCTTTCTGTAGCTTGAAAATCCGTGTTAAAACGGAAGTTACACTTCTTATAACTATCGGTTATAAGTGGCGCTACTTCATTGAAATAATCGCCCGATGCATAGTATTTAATACGACTATCCCCACCAGAAATCCAAAGGTTGTAATCCTGTGTCTGCCCCGTACGACGCACCAGGTCATTCCAATCAGTGTTATACTTCAACACGCTGTCTGGCACCATGGTGTGTACATACTTATTTACGTCTGCATCGCTGGCATTTGGATTGGTAGCCAGGTATTGGTTACGATAAATTTGTTGTAGCAGGTCAAAGCGTTCCTGACTGTTCATCATGCGGAATTTACCCTGACTTACTTTATTCGCACCATAGGTTACATTTCCACCGATGCGGGTGCCTCCTGCGCCGGCTGCGCCTCTTTTGGTAGTAATCACCAATACCCCGTTTGCTGCTCTGGAACCATATATAGCTGCAGATGCTGCGTCTTTCAGTACGGTTACAGATGCTATATCCGTAGAAGAAATGCTGGAGAGAGGATCTGTGGAACCACTGTAACTTTGAATGATACCATCAATTACCACCAGTGGTTGGGTAACATCATATCCCATAGACCCTTTACCACGAATGACGATGGAAGATGCGGTATTGGAACCGCTGTTTCCCCCGCCCACAGTAATATTCAGGCCTGCTACTTTACCTTGGAGATTATCGAGAATGGATTGAGTGGTAGTTGTTTGAAGATCTTCAGAGGTTACCTGCGAAACCGCTCCTGTCAACTCCCCCAGTCGTTTACTGGTGTAACCGGTTACTACCACTTGGTTCAGGGATCGTGGTGTTTCCTGTAATGTCACGTACAATGGGCCTTTTACCGTATCCATCTTAATATCCCGACGGTCATATCCCAAGAAAGAAAATTCCAACTGCTGGCCTTTACTTGCATTCAGATGAAAACTGCCTGTTCCGTCGGTGGCTACACCGCTGTTCGTTCCTTTAACGCGAACAGAAACACCCGCCAGCGGTTCACCGGATAAAGTAGTAACGGTACCATTTATCTGTGATCCGTTTGCTTGATCCGTTGATAACTGTTGGCTGTCATTTCCTTTTATTGCACCGGGAGCAGTGATGTAGATGTATTTGCCTTGTATGTGCCAGTTATATTGCTTTCCCAACACGGCATTCAGCGCTTCTTGCAGGGATGCCTGTTGCAAATTCACCGTTACACGTCTATTAAGATCCACCTCCGTATCACTGTAAAAGAATTCGTAGGATGTTTTCTTTTGAATATCCTGCAATACTGATTTCACACTCCTGTCTTTAACAGATAATGTAATGGCTGCTTTAGGTTGCTGGGCTTTCACTTCCACTATACCTGCATAAACACTGATGCAGGAGCATAGCAGGGTGGCACGTAAAAGTAGTGCCCAGCCTTCGCGGAAAGGCATAGGTATCCCCTTTAGTTTCATCACTATTAATTTTGGTTAATAAAAAAGATCAGACGTGTTGTAAATACTCCCGAACTATTTTTTTGTTACTGTAATGGTTGATCCTTGCAATGAAAATGAAAATTGGTTGGTGCTGTTATTCAATGATTGTAAAAATTCGCCCAGACTTTGATTCTTATCCAAATAACAGGTAAAAAATTGTCCTTCTATTTGTTGATGTGCGGCATTTATATCTACATTATACCACCTGGAAATAGTTTGCAGAATATTGGTTAATGGTTTATTGCTAAATCTTATCCATCCATCCTTCCAGGAAGTATATTCTTCTGTATTTACGTGCTGTACCTGGATTTGCGCCCCTTTCAACACCGCCTGTTCTCCCGGTTGCAGTACTTGTTGTCTCCCTACAGCCACTACTTGTACCTTACCACTTACCAGTGTTGTAAGCTGCTGCTGTTCTTCCTCATAATCACGCACACAGAATGCTGTTCCTAATACTTTTATTTCCTGCGCATGTGTGCGCACAATAAATGGTTGCGATGCTACTGCCGCCACTTCCAGGTATACTTCTCCAGAAATCGTCACTACTCTTTCCCCTCCTGTAAATACCGCAGGATAAGTAATGCTGGACATCGCATTCAGCCACGCTTTGGAGCCATCGGGCAATTGCACCTGGTAGGTAGCGCCACGTGGCGTAGTCAATGTATAATCCACTGGCTTGGAAGTAGCTACCTGCATGTTGCCATGCTGCACCTGTACTTGATTACCACCCAGTATAAAACTACTGTCTCCTCCATGCAAATCCACTTCCTCATTACCAGCTTTCAGCACAGCAAAATTACCCGCTGGTTTCTGCGCCGCTACCACTATTGCCATTGCTTTTGCATGGCTATTTTCCGTAGATCGCATGCGCCAAAACATTCCCATAGCCAGGACCACTACCGCTGCAGCAGACCACCAGAATATCCTGAGACGACGCATCACCACTACTTTACCTCCAATGTAATCTTCTTCTATAGTATGGGAATCTTCCCCAATAACATGCCGTTGCACAGCACTATGAGATGCCCCTGATTGAGACGCCTCATTCCACTGATTCGCTGCCGTAAACCGCTCCCACATTACATTCGTGTCAAAAAAACGTTGCTGCTGCAACACCTCCAACAACCGACGTAATTCCGCAGGCTCCTTTAAGAGCATACTCCGCGCAGGATCCGCCTGCAACCATGATTGCACAACAGCATCCTGCGGCTGCAAAGCTCCGCTCAGTAAACCGGATAATATCTCTATATCTGACTGTTCCATCAATAACTATAAGGACCTGTATAAGTAAGACACGGGCTTGTTGAAAATGTACTACGCGCTAAAGGAAAAATTTTTAAATAAAATTTCATCTCCCCAGCAAACACAATACCATCAAGGATGCCAGCACCAGAATAATATTATTTCTTAAAATATCGTATGCCTTGCTTACCTGATTTCGCACCGTAAAAACAGAAATACCCAATTCCTCCGCTACCTCTTTGTACTTCTTTTGCTCCAAGCAAACCTTTTCAAATATAATCCTACACTGAGGAGGTAAACCCGCTATCACCTGCTCCAACTGACGCACCCTATCCTGGAAAAGCATCTCCTGCTCCAACGGACCTTCGTCTGCCTGCAATTCTTCCGGCAAATGGTCTTCGGAAATAAACTTATTATCACGTAAATAATTCAGACTGGCATTATGCACCGCCCGGAAAGCATAACGCTGAGGAGAAATTTGAATCTGCAGCTCGATACGTTGCTGCCACAACTTGGAAAAGAATTCCTGCACAATATCCTCCGCTGCCTGCTTGTCTTTTACTATACGAAAGGAATAGGCACACAAAGCTGCTACCGTACTTTTAAAGAATTGTTCAAAAGCGGCAGGGTCGCGCTGAAGCGCTTCCCAAGAATAGTTGTCTGATCGGTGCTGCTTATTCAAAATATTATTAACTAGACGGATTGCTTCAAATATATAAATTAAAATCAAAAAGCTCCACCAGCCACATCTTAGGCCCGCCTAAAAAATATATACACCACCCGTTTCTTTATTTACTAAATTGGGCAGACTATTTTCCCTACGGAAATATGTATAAAATCGTTACAACAATGGAATGGAACGCACTTCAGCCACAAACCCTGTGGACAAACTTCGCCCATCTGAACGCAATTCCCAGAGCTTCCAAAAATGAAGCCGCAGCAATTGCTTTCGTCATGAAATTCGGCGAAAAACTGGGCCTTCCGGTAATCAAAGACGCTACCGGAAATGTCATCATTAAAAAACCTGCCAGCCCTGGCATGGAAAACAGACCAACAGTAGTGCTGCAGTCGCACCTCGACATGGTGCACCAGAAAAATAATGATACTGATTTCGACTTCGATACACAAGGTATCAATATGTTCATTGATGGTGACTGGGTAAGAGCCAAAGGTACTACCCTCGGCGCGGATAACGGTATCGGCGTAGCAGCTATCATGGCTATCCTGGAAGATAAAACCCTCGTACATCCTGCCCTCGAAGCGCTCTTCACCATCGATGAAGAAACCGGTATGACAGGTGCTATCAGCCTGGACCCCGCCAATATCAGCGGTACTATCCTCCTCAACCTGGATACAGAAGAAGAACATGCTTTCACGATCGGCTGTGCCGGTGGCCTGGATACCAATACCCACGCCACTTACAAGGAAGTACCTGCCGGTGATGGATTCATTTCCTATATCCTGAAAGTAAAAGGCTTACAAGGTGGTCACTCTGGTATGGATATCCACAAAGGTCGCGGTAATGCCAATAAATTAATGAACCGACTGCTGTACAAAGCACAGCAGGTATTTGATATCCAACTGGTAACACTGGATGGTGGTAGCCTCCGCAATGCAATTCCACGCGAATCTACTGCACAAGTCCTGATCTCTAAATCAGAAGAAGCCGATTTTCTGCAATTCGTACGCGATTACGAAATCGCAATTAAAGAGGAATATAAACATGTAGAACCTAAGCTGGCATTGGATTTTACCACCACTACCCATCCTGGCGTCATGATGGACCCAGCCTATTTCGGAAAACTCACCAGAGCTCTGTATGCCCTGCCAAATGGCGTTTTCCGCATGAGCCCAGAAATACCTGGACTGGTGGAAACCTCTACCAACCTGGCCCGCGTAATCGCGAAAGATGGCGTGTTTACCACCCAATCTCTCCAGCGTAGTAGCGTAGACAGTACGAAGGAAGATGTCGCCTTCGCTGTAAGAGCAGGCCTGGAAAATATCGGCTGTGAAGTGAATCAGGAAGGTGGTTACCCTGGTTGGAAACCGAATAAGGATTCCGTTATCCTCCAGGTAATGACAAAACTCTTTAAGGAACAATACAACCAAGAACCAGAAGTAGGCGCCGTTCACGCTGGACTGGAATGTGGTATCCTCGGATCTCATCTGCCTGGTATGGATATGATCTCTTTTGGTCCTACCATCCTGGATGCACACTCTCCAGATGAAAGAGTACAAATCTCTTCTGTAGAACGTTTCTACAAGTTGCTGACACGTACATTACAAGAAATACCTACTAAAGCATAATAATGAAGGCCGGAATAAATTCCGGCCTTTCTTTTTGAATCAACTATTCGGACTTGAGACTGTGAGCTGGATTTATAATGGCTGTTTTTATTGCCTGATAACTGATCGTACAAAGCGTGACCAACATAGCTAACAAAAAGGCATATACGAAAACAACCGGCGAAATTTGAATACGATAATCATACCGTTCCAACCAAGATTGTAATATCAACCAGGCCAACGGCACGGCAATGGCACTACCCACCATTACCAACAAGAGAAACTGTCTGCTAAGTAACATCCACAGATGCATAGTGGAAGCCCCCATGACCTTGCGAATGGCAATCTCCCTGGTTCTCCTAGCAGCAGAATAAGCAGCAAGCCCCAACAACCCAAAACAGGACACCAATATGGCCAAGATCGCAAAAATCCCTGCCAGATTGCCTGTCAGCACTTCCATTTTAAATTTCTTTTCATAAGCCACATCCGCAAATGCATAATCATAGGGATAAGCAGGATTATATCGGGAGAAAATAGGCGCAATTTTGGCCAATGATACCTGCGTTGGCATTTCGCTGTTCAGTCGGTAAATAACAGCGCCCATATTGTTATCGTGACTGAATATAGTGGGCTCCGCTGGCGTGAATGGTGATTTCATCAACACATCCTTCGCTACGCCTACTATCGTAACACGGAATTTCCCATTCATTACAATCGTTTGCCCTACTGGATGTTGGAGGTTCATCCTTTTAACCGCGGCCTCATTCACAATAACCAGCCCGGAATCAGCGGCTATCGTTTGATAGAAATCACGCCCCTCCTTAATTTGCATCCCAACGGTATGAAAATATCCATCCTGTACAGACATTGTAATAGTATTGATAAAGGAAGACGGCTGTCCCGTCTTACCTTCCCACTGATTTATAACGCCATGTGAATTTACTTCTGTTACGGAGCTACTCGCAGCCGTTACAGATGTTACCGCGCCAGATGCTAGCAGGTCATTCTTTAATGCGGGAAAGTTACGATCCAGATCCACCGTTATATCGGTAGATACCAATCCTGTTGCATCATATCCAGTTGGTCTTGATCTGCCATATTGTATCTGTTGATAAATAACAATGGTGGCAATTATCAAGGCTACAGAAGCAGCAAATTGCACGATGATCATTGCCCGCATCACACCACCGGATTTCCCTGGTTGTTTCAGCCCCTTCAACACCACTACCGGACGGAAGCCGGATAACAAGAAGGCAGGTCTACTCCCAGCCAATAAGGTCACTGTTATGATAAACAAGAGCAATACCATCCAGGCAAACGGTTGCTGGAAAGGTATCCGAATAGCGGCGCCCACCAGCGCATTGAAATACGGCATGATAGCAAACAACAATCCTACACTCAATACTGCGGCAATGGTAGTCAATAGTAACGACTGCATCATGAATTGAATAATCAAACTACTGCGCGAAGAGCCAATCGCCTTCCTAACACCAACTTCACGGGCTCGCTTATCTGCCATGGCGGTAGAAAGATTCACAAAATTGATACAGGCAATTAGCAGGATCAATAACCCTATAATCGTAAACATCCGTACATAGGCAATAAATCCTCCTAACACTTTTCCATTTTCGATTTTATCATAGAGATGCCATTGCACTAGTGGATGCATCATGGCACTCAGACGCGTATCAGGAACGTTGGAATAAATCAGGTCACTAGCTTTTTTCGCCACTCCTTCCGGATGAACGCCAGGAGCCAGTTTTACAAAACATTGAAATGAATTATTCTGCCAATCGTCCCGTACATCTTGTATCCATTTATAGGCTAATTCCAAATTTCTAAATGGAAAGAGGTAATCAAATTTTATAGTTGCATTATCTGGAACATCCGCCAATACACCCGTTACACGCAGGTCTTGCTGATTTTCGAGTCGTACAATTTTATTGATAGGATCTTCATTTCCAAAAAGTGATTTTGCGGTAGATTGGGTGAGCACAATACTATTGGGAACTTGCAACATACTCACATCCCCACTGATTACTTTATAATGAAATATATCCAGGAACTCCGGCCCTACAGCACCGCCCTGTAAAATGAATTTCTTATCTCCTACCGCAATACCCCTGTCAGAAAACCAGTCTGTCAATACCGCCTTCTCCACTCCAGGGATAGCTGTTTTCATCGCTGCTGCGAGTGGCCGAGAGGTTGCATTCATAGCATGTTTTCCCCCATCGTTATCCACATAATTCGTTTTCACCTGGTAGATATTCTCATATCCCGGCAAAAACTGATCATACGTATATTGATGCCAAGCCCACAATCCAATCAACAATGAAACCGTCATGCCTATAGCAAGTCCTGCTACGTTTAGTAACGTATATCCCGGGTTATTTTTGCAATTCCTCCATGCCGCCTTCAGATAATTGCGAATCATAATTTTTTTTGAGAGACATCCCGAATAGAATGCCAGTAGTTAATAAATTGATTATCAACAAGAACAAAGTTAATCGCTGTTCATTTACGGACGAAGTTGCATCAAAATTGAACAACAATATAAGTTCAGCTTTTTACTATATATGGCAGACAATTTTACGAGACAAAATCCAAACCTTACTATACACCTGATTCAAAAAATTGTATATCTTGCCTTACAATAAATTAGTTGATAGTATTCCACGTAGAACCAAAATCGTAACAAACACTTAATAAAAGACTTATTCCCTTTAATATACTTTTGTGCAATGGTAAATGATAAGCAGATACAATCACTGTTTCATAGGGTCTGCTATAATAATGATATGCAAGCGTACAACGAATTATACATAGCGTTGTGTACCCGATTGATTCATTTTTCTGCATCCATTGTATCCTCTTTTCATCTGGCAGAAGAAATTGTGTCGGATGTCTTTATCACGTTGTGGCAAAAACGGAATAACCTATCACACGTAGAAAATCCGCTGGTATATCTGTATGTCAGCGCAAAAAATCTTTCTCTTAATACGCTACAACAGCAAAAAAAACATCAACATCGGTCAATTGAGCATATAAATCTAGATATCCTATCTATTGCACCAGATGCAGAAAATGGAATGGTATCTGCCGAAGTCTCTCAAAAAATAGAAGGGGCTATCCGCAGCTTGCCGGCCCGCTGCCAACTGATTTTCCGCTTAATTAAACATGATGGCCTCAGTTACCGAGAAGTAGCCACCCTACTAGGTATATCTCCTAAAACCGTTGATGCACAACTAACCATCGCAGTAAAAAAAATATCCCAAGCTATTCGATTCGACCTATCGGATGAAATCGTGCAAACCTTCCTCCGGATTGATTCTTAACTTTTTTTCATTTCTCTTAGGGAGTTTCTACCTGTTTATTTGTCCTTCTTATCACGGAGAGACAAATTACGGCGTATCACAACAAGGGAGTTATATTGTCTCTTATCTGTAAATATGGATCAGGAAAAACTCTATGCGTTGCTGGCTCGCGAAATGGCCGGCCAACTTTCAGAAAAAGAAGCTAGTGACTTGCAGCAATTGCTGCAACGATATCCTGATGCCGGTTACATACGGGAAGTGTTCTCTCAAAATTGGTCGCCAGTAAGCAATCAATATACATCCACACAAGTTCAACAACTACTGGAAAAACATCAGTCACGCCTGCAAGAGGCCATGGCTGAAACAATAATTACACCTGAAGAAGAAGTACCACGAAAAGTATGGAAGCTTTACCTGGGAATAGCCGCCAGCTTACTGATGCTAATATCTGTCGGCTTCTACTTTTTTCAGCCCAAGCGAATAAAAGCCACAGCGGCCTTAGCACAATTAGTTACTTCCAAACGCACACGCTCGCAAATTCTATTACCCGATGGTTCACGGGTATGGCTAAACGCTGGAAGCAAACTCGACTATCCAGAACAGTTTGAACCACATAAGCCAAGAGAAGTAAACCTCGAAGGAGAAGCCTTCTTCGTGGTAGCCAGCGATGCAGAAAGACCATTCCGAGTACACACCAAAACATTTCATGTACGCGTATTAGGCACTTCCTTTAACGTAAGAGCCTACCCAATGGAAGACAGTGCTGTAACCACACTGGTGCAAGGAGCCGTGGAGGTAGTGTTAGACAATAATACCAAACAAGTAGTCGCCCTCAGGCCCAACGAGAAACTAACTATTCCTATTCATACCACGCCAGCAGAAATCCATAACACACCTGTTCCATTACCACAAAAAGCTAAACTGGTGCTAGTACAGGATAGCATTATCACGGAAACAGCCTGGGTTCAGAATAAACTGGCCTTCAAACACCTCCAGTTGGAAAAAGTAACCGCGATGCTGGAACAATGGTATGGCGTGGAAATAGATTTTCGCAACAACAGTAAACGGAATTTATTCTTCACAGGCGTATTTGAAGCGGAAAATCTAGAGCAGGTACTCAACGCCCTGGAATACACGCAGTCATTTAGCTGGGAGAAAGACAGTACCGGAAAAATTTGGATCAAATAATATTTCTATTCAATATAAAAACGATAGCCAGAACAGACAGTAATTTCAAAAAATAGAGAAGTAAAACGATTTAGCTAATAGCCGAAAAAAAACGGGAAATGTTCGCACCATTCCCCGCATAATATCGGTTAACGGCATTGTATTGACTAAAATTTCCATCAACAATTTATTAACCAACAAAACAAATGTATGAAAAAAAGTACAGTGGGCAATTGGCTTCCGCCAGGTCGGAAGCTATATAAACTGTTAATTTTTATGAAGCTTTCCATGCTGCTAATCACCGTCGCCTTTTTACATGTAAGTGCTGCCGTGCATTCGCAATCTACCATTACAGTGAAACTTACACAAGTACACTTAGAGAAGGCACTCGCCCTGTTGGAGAAAAACAGTCATTACCGTTTTGTTTACAACGACGATAACCTGCCAGCAAATCTCAAAGTATCATTGGATGCCAAAGACTGGAGTATCGATGAAGTACTGAATAAAATGTTGGATAATACATCCCTTCATTTCAGAAAAATGTCTGATAAATTGATTGTTATCGCGCCAGCAAATACAGTCAGTAAAGATGTACTGGTGAAAGGACATGTAGTTAGTACAGCGGGCGAAGCCCTGCCTGGCGTAACCGTGCGATTGAAAAATACGACCATCGGTACAGTTACCAACGAGAAAGGTAACTTCGATCTAAAGGTCCCTGAAAATGCTATCCTACAGCTCACTTTTGTTGGTTTCGACCAACAGGAAGTAGCGGTGAATGGCCGGGAAAATATCACTATCACGATGGAACCTTCCAAAAATTCTATGGAAGAAGTAATCGTGGTAGGTTATGGTACCCAGAAAAAAATTAACGTAACAGGTGCTATTGATCAGATAGCCGGCAAACAACTGGCAGAACGTCCTATTGCCAATGTGATGCAAGGCTTACAAGGCTTGAGTCCTGGACTGAATATCAGCTATGCTGGTGGTAAACCCGGACAAGTTCCGAATATCAATATCCGCGGTGTAGCAACGATCGCTGGTCAAAACGGTATGGTGGCGCCACTGATTATCATTGACGGTATCGCTGCTGCTACAGATGATATGATGCGTCTCAACCCTGCTGATATCGCTTCTATTTCTGTACTCAGAGATGCCGCTTCGGCTGCTATCTATGGTGCTAGAGCCTCTTTCGGCGTTATCCTCATTACGACCAAACAAGGCAATGCAGGCGGTAAACAAACCGTTAGCTATAGCAACTATTTTGCTAAATCCCGCCGCACGGTAATGCCAGAACCAGTCACCGATCCTTATATCTATTCTCGCGTACTGGAAACATCTACCGATAATACACCTTGGGATTATGTGAACTTCTCCGATGAGTATTATAAATGGGCCAAACAAAGATCCGAAAATCCTTCCCTGCCTGATACCCGCGTTGATCCCAACGACCCTACCAAATGGGCATATATGGGTAGCAACAACTGGAATAATTATTTCTTCAGTAAAACAAATCCTTCGCAATATCACAGCATTTCCCTCAGTGGTAGCGCGGAAACAGCTAAAAAAACGCCTATCACCTACCTGTTGTCAGCCGACTACACGAAGGAAAATGGCTTGAACAAATTAGCCAAAGACGAGTGGAACAGAACCGGTATGCGTGCTAAGATCAACCTGAAGCCTATCAGTTGGTTACAACTGGATAATAACCTGAGCATTTATCAAACAAAGGCAGACGGCCCTACCTATAACATTACCGATGTATACTATCTGCAACCTACGCAGGTGGCCGTAAACCCTGATGGTACCTGGGCTAACACAGGTGCCGGACGTCTTGCAGCCCAACTGGTAAACGGCGGACGCAATGTGAATACACGCTTTGGATTCCAAGATGTAATCAAAGGAATTGCCTCTTTCCTAAACAACGACCTGCAAATCACCGGCGACGCTAGCTTTCAGCGTGAATTATGGAAAACGCATATCGACCAGAATTCGTATAAAATCGGATATGGCCCTAATGATGTTCGCCAGGAAGGTAGCAGCGCTGTAACAGAAAGTAATGTTTTCGTGAGACACGATGTTTTCGACCTGTATGCCAACTATCATAAAACCATTGCAAAAAATCATTCCTTCACATTACTGGCAGGATACAACCAGGAAAGTCAGGAATGGGAATATGTAGATGCTAGTAAAAAAAATATCATCTCTCCTGCTTTGCCCTATATAAAACTTACCAGCGGCGATGCTTCGGCTAGCGGATCTTATTCCTCCTTTGCCATCAGAAGTCTTTTTGGACGTATCAACTATACTTTTAAAGATCGATATATCCTTGAAGCCAATGGCCGATATGATGGTTCTTCCCGCTTCCCATCCAGCAACCGCGTAGGCCTGTTCCCTTCCGTTTCTGCTGCTTGGATAGCCAGTGAAGAGGCTTTCATCAAACGGATACCTGTTATATCTGTGCTGAAGTTCAGAGGTTCCTATGGTAGCCTGGGTAACCAAAATGTTTCCTACTTCGGATACCTCCAACAACTCCCTACCAAAAACTCCGGTTATCTTATAGATGGTAACTATAACCAAACCATTATTGGTGGAGCGCCACTGCTGAAAGTCGATCCGTCTACCTATACCTGGGAAAAAGTAACCACCACCAACGTTGGTACTGATATAGGTTTCATGGAAAACAGATTGCAAGCGTCCTTCGACTACTTTATCCGCAATACCACTGGAATGCTCGCACCCGGACAAGAATTGCCTGCAGTACTCGGTACCGGTGCTCCTATGAAAAATGCGGCCGACTTATCCACCCGTGGTTGGGAACTCTCTGCAGCTTACCGCAATGACTTTAAGGTAGGCGGCAAACCATTCAACTTCGGCCTGAAAGTAACCTTGTCTGATGATAAAACCGTTATCACCCACTATAAAAATGATCAACATTTATTCAGTGGTAACTACTGGGATGGACAAACCTTCGGCGAAATCTGGGGCCTAACCAATGATGGCTATTTCAAAGACAAAAACGATACTAAAACCCTCGACGAATCTGCTATCGTGCCATGGGGCGCACTGGAAATCAAAGAAGGCTGGCCTAAATACAAAGACCTGGACGGCAACGGTAAAATAGAGTTAGGCACTTCCGCCAAAGATCCGAAAGACCTGAAAGTAATCGGTAATACCAGTCCACATTACCGCTATGGTATTAATCTGGATATGAATTGGAACGGCATTGATCTCTCTGTATTTATGCAGGGAATTGGCAAAATGGATTACTATCCACATCACTACTTGTTCTGGGGACCACTGCAACAACCATATGCCAACGTTTATCCGTGGAACCTCGACTTCTACCGCGCCACTGCGGATAATGAAGCCACCCGTGCTAAACACAGCGAATCTTATATTAAAGCAGGACTCGCAGATGCCAATACCCATTCCTATTATCCAGTACTACAGGCCTGGTTGGCGGATAACAATAACCACAAGGGATTGGATATCCCGCAAACAAAATACCTGTTGAGCGCTGCCTACATGCGTATTAAGAATATCACCATCGGATATACGGTGCCTGCATCCTTAACAAAACGCTACCATATCAATCGCCTGCGCTTCTTTGTTAGCGGTGAAAACATTTTTGAATTCTCTGCCATTAAAAAATACCTGGATCCGGAATCTATTATCGATGGCTACGGATGGGCATATCCTTACCAACGCAAATATGCAGCAGGATTGAATCTCGACTTGTAATACCGGACATCACAAATATTGCAACATGAAAAAACTCACTAAATATATCGCCATAGGAATGCTGATCGTCGGCAGTTCCTGTAAGAAGGACTTCCTGAACCGATATCCACAGGATACAGTTTCACCAGATTTATTTTTCAAATCAGAAACAGATCTGTCCCTTTATATTAATGGATTGCTCGACCTGCCTGGCACCTGGCAATACCTCGGCGACCAAAGCAGCGATAACACCGCTACTACCGGTTCCATTGAAATAAAAAATATAATGATCGGTACGCCAACCTCTCAGACCATTACTGGTGGCTGGGATTGGAGTCGCTTACGTAACATTAATTATTTCCTGGATAACTATAGCAAAGCTGCTGTACCCCAAGAAACAAAAGACCATTACGCCGGCCTCGCCAGATATTACCGCGCTGCTTTTTACTTTGGTAAAATCAGCCGCTTTTCTGATGTTCCTTGGTATGGAAAAACACTGCAACCAGAAGACCCGGCCCTCTACAAAGCCCGCGACCCACGTGCGCTGGTAGTAGATAGTATGATGGCAGACCTGTCATTTGCGGTGAATCACATACGTGAAAAAGTACCTGTTGGTACCCCAAATGTTTGGGCCGCTAAAATGCTGTTTGCCAGAATTGCACTCTATGAAGCAACCTTTCGGAGATATCACCCGGAACTAAACCTACAATCCACTGCCGATCGTTTTCTTGACAGTGCTGTAGCTCAAACCAAGGATATCATGGCTTCGGGTAAATTCGCCATCTACACCGATCAAGGCCCTACAAAATCATATGCAGCCTTATTCGCCAGCCAAGATGCCTCAAAAATTTCGGAAGTAATATTGGCCGACTCCTACGATTATGCGAAAAGCAATGGTGCCAGCAATAGTAATATCAATGGTTACGTGTTTGGCGATTATGAACAATCTCCTTCCCGCGACCTGGTACAAACTTACCTGATGAAAGATGGTAGCCGCTTTACGGATATCCCTGGCTACGACAAATTCCTGTTTACACAAGAATTTCAGAACAGAGATCCTCGTATGGCGCAAACATTGGTATATCCTGGCTTTAAGCGCTCCAATGACACCCGTCCCTACAATCAACGTTTAAATAAAAACTTTACCGGTTACCACCAGTTAAAAGGTTATTTCAATACTACTGATAACGTAGCGGCAGGAAGCATGTTCTTCCCGGTTTATCGCTATGCGGAAGCATTGCTCATCTATGCAGAAGCCCTCGCAGAAAAAGGTAACCTCACTCAAAGTGATCTGGATAAATCAGTAAACCTAATCCGCGCCCGTGTAGGTATGCCTGCCATCGACCTCGTTGGGAGCAACGCCAATATTGACCCTGTGTTAATGGCGCAATATCCTGATGTAAGCGGCCCACTGAAAGGAACCATATTGGAAATCCGTCGCGAAAGAAGAGTGGAGTTTGCCCTGGAAGGATACCGCTACGATGACCTGATGAGATGGCACGCGGGTAAACTGCTGCAAAAAATACCAGAAGGCATGTACTTCCCAGGATTGGGTAAATACGACGTGACCGGCGATGGTATCGAAGATATTATGCTGATAGATAAAAGTCAGGATATCCCTGCTGATGCCGATAAAGTGAAAAATTCGCTGGGTATAAACCTAGACTATTACAAGGCTGGTAGTTTCGGAGACGACGTAACAGTATACCTGAAGAATGGTGCTGCCGGAGGCACCATTGTAACGGAAACGAATATACGTACTTTCCAAGAGCCGAAGTACTATTATCGTCCTATTCCTTTTAACCAGGTGGCACTGAATCCAAACCTGAAACAAATTTTTGGCTGGGAATAATCCATATCATGAATAGAAGAGATATTTTAAAACGCACTGGTCTGCTGGCAGCCGGTTCCCTCCTGGGACCGGTGGCCGCCAGCGCGGCTACTACCAGCAAACGTAGCCCTGTACTCACGGTGGCGCATATAACGGATGTGCATATACGTGAAGACCTCAACGCTCCTGCACGATTCAAAAAATGCCTGGAAGAAATTAAAAAGAAAAAAGTCGATTTCTTCCTCAATGGAGGCGATTCCATCTTCGATGCTTCGTATGATAATGTTGTCCGCGATCGGGTTACACTACTCTGGGGCATCTGGGACGATTGCATCAGTAGCCTGAAATCATATGATGTCTATAGTTGCCTCGGCAACCACGATATGTGGTGGAAAGCGCCCTCCAAAGAAGACGATATGTACGGTAAAAACTATGTAGTCAAACGTTTGAAAATACCACACCGCTACTATAGCTTCACGCGTAACGGCTGGCACTTTATCATCCTGGACAGCAACAACGCAAACGTATCCTTGGATGAAGAACAATACCAATGGCTGGAAAATGATTTGAAATCATTGCCTGCAGGTACGCCTACCCTCGTGATGTCGCACTACCCGATACTAGGTGTTACGCCTATCCTCGTAGGCGGCGGGCACTCAGATCACCAACGCCTGAAATCACTGTTCTTTCAGCACCGCGATAAAGTAAAAGTATGCTTAAGCGGTCATAATCACCTGGCGGATAATGCAGTGTATAATGGGGTTCGCTACTGCTGTAATGGCGCTATGAGCGGTTTCTGGTGGGGCGCCGGCGATAAAGAATCCGCTGGAGAAGGGTATTACCTGGAAACACCTCCCGGCTATGCCATCCTGAAACTATATGCCGATGGTACACTGGAAAATGAGTATATCGCTCATTCCTAATCAGCATAACTTGACTAGTCCTAAATAAAAAACCGCTACAATGAAATGTTGTAGCGGTTTTTTATTTAAGACGAGTCTATGCCTAAAAAGAAAAAGCCGCTTCTAGAGCGGCTTTTTCGGTAGTTGCCCGACCTGGATTCGAACCAAGACAGTCAGAACCAAAATCTGATGTACTACCCTTATACTATCGGGCAATCAATGCTTAAGGTGCATATACCCCCGTTGTTTGGGATTGCAAAAGTATGCTTTTTTTTGAAACTGCAAAAAAAACTTTTCATTTTACAGCTTTTCCAATATCTGCGCCGGTTTTAACCACTCCATACAAGCATGATCCCCACGGAAACAAGGCTTATTCCCAAATACAGAACAAGGCCTGCATTCCAAATCCTGGATCTGCACCGCATTACTTTCCAACTGTCCATATCCCATAAATCCTGCATATGGATGCGTTGCCCCCCATACAGATACCACTGGCACTCCAAAAAGCGATGCCAGGTGCATATTCGCGGAATCCATACTCACCATAGTATCCAACTGACTGATAACGGCCATCTCCTCTTTCAACGACAATCGCCCCGCAACAGATACCGTCTGCGGATATTTCGCCGCCAAAGCGCCTAATTGTGCCACTTCTTCCTTCCCACCGCCAAATAGCAGGATCTTATGACCCTTTTCACCGGAAACAGTCGCTATGACTTCCTCCATCTTTGCTAAAGGATACATTTTTTCCACATATGTGGCAAATGGAGCGATTCCTACCCATTTATCAGTCCCTTTGGACCCTGTTACCACTAAAACGGATTGAGGTAAATCCCGGGGCGCAAAAACAGGTTTAGTCCCCATCTCACAAGAAAGCTGTAATGCCCTGAACACCTCCGCATACCTTTCAATGGTAGTCGTCAGTGGACGCAACACTTTATTTTCTTTACGCGTCAAAGCTTTCTTCTCAGCACGCCCTTTATCTATCGTACGCACCGGTACCCCCGACAATCGGAAAAATGTACTCACCACTTTAGACCTCAGTACATTGTGCAAATCCGCTACTGCCGCAATATTAAATTGACTACCCAACTCCTTGAAAAGACGGAAAAGGCCAGGAAACCCTTTGTGAACGCCCTTAAAATCCGCCGGATAAAAAGTGATCCCCGGAATGCCTTCACACAAAGCTCCCCAGTTCTTATTCGATACAAACACGATATCCACCCCTGGATTACTTTCCAACATCCGTTTCATCACAGGTATGGTCATGGCCATATCCCCCAATGCGGAAAATCGAAATACCAGAATGGTTCGCTTGCTTTGTTTAGCTGTCATCTTGCTAAATCTTGAAAAATGGGACTATTTCCCCTTATATAATACAGGATTCAGAGAAGGATCATTGTACATCTTCATCTGCTTGTACACTTTCATGTACTTCTTTCCCGCTGCAATATCCGTCAATAACTCCTCAATGGCCTTTCCCAGATCCGTACGCTGCTCCAGCAGAATATCCAGCTTACGCTGACATGCCGCTCTATGCTCAGCAGTAGCATCCTCACGGGTTGCCTCTTCCTGCATATGGTAAATCTTCAAAGCCAAAATGGACAGGCGATCAATCGCCCAAGCAGGACTCTCTGTATTAATAGCGGCTGTGGCTGCAGTGGCCACATCTTTGTATTTATCCAGGAAATAACTATCAATATATTCTACTACATCGGTACGCTCCTGGTTACTCTTATCAATCCAACGTTTGATTCCCAGCGCTTCCACCGGGTCAATCGCCGGGTTACGAATGATGTCTTCCAGGTGCCATTGCACCGTGTCTATCCAGTTTTTCAAATAAAGCAGGTGCTCTATGCTGCTCTTTTCATATGGATTGCTGATGCTCTGATGAACATCATTGTACTGGTGATAGTCCAGTATGCTCTGATTAAATATCTGATTGCACAGTTGAGTAAACATCTGGCAAAATTATAAAGAATTTTTATCTGTTGACAATCACTTTCACATAATAAATTTTAAATATGTATAGTTTTGATATTACTGCTCACTTAAACCTCCTGATGTTCTTTTCTACTTTGCGTCTTGCGCGCAAAAAAAAGCGCATGGTTGAAACCATACGCTTATTGTAAAAGATTGTCATGTGAATGTTCGAGAATGCAAATCGTGTAGGCATTAATGGTTATCTTGTGGATATAAATCCCGCAAGGTCATTACCTCATAACTTGTTACTCTTGCTAATAGCATGCATACAAGGCATACCATTAACGTTGGCATTAATATTTTGAAATTGTAATTCTTTAATTGGAGTATACATTACTCTATGGCAAATATTATTTTGAGGGTATAAAAAAACTATCGTCACAGAAATCAGTCACATTCTTTTTTGCCGTGTCTACGGCGAGAACAATCATAACTGTAGTTTTTTGTGTTTGCCGGACTTCCAAACTTCATTTCCTCAGGTTAAAGTCCACATGGCCAATTTCAATTTTCAGGGTTTTCTTTTAACTGCTAATCGGGGAAACTTCATCCTTCTCCTTATCTCTTCGTCTCTTGATGCAAATTAAAAGGAGCCACTGCAATATTATGTGCAGTGGCTCACTTTTTTTATACAACGTTCGTGTGAAAATGCATTTTTTTTTATCCATTTTAGCTGGCCGTAGTCTTGCGCTGACGGCGCAAAGCAAGGTAATACACCGGAACGCCTAACAATATGATACCCAGGCCCGGCAGTGTATATTTTGTCTCAAACATCAACAACAAGATGGCTAAGGATAACGCTACCACAATGTAAACCATTGGCAGCACAGGATAGCCAAATGCCCTGTAGGGGCGCTCTATCTCCGGACGCTTCCTACGTAACACGAAAATTCCCAAGATCGTCAATACATAAAACAACAGTACACCAAAGATGACCAACGCCAACAAATCATTATAACGTCCGGTCAAACAAAGGAAAGATGCCCAAAAACATTGTATCCACAAGCCTTTGGCAGGTACGCTGTTCTTATTCAACTCTCCTGCCCCCTTGAAGAATAACTTATCTTGTGCCATGGTATAATAAATCCTTGCACCAGAAAGTATCAAACCATTATTACATCCAAAGGTGGAAATCATAATCATCACTGCAATCACCTTACTGCCAATACCACCAAAAATAGCTTCTGCGGCAGCCACCCCTACTCTATCATTCGCTGCAAACGCAATTTCCTTCAATGGCAACACCGCCAAGTACATCAGGTTGGCACTCACATAAATAATCGTCACAATCAAAGTACCCAGGAACAAAGAACGACCAATATTCTTCTGGGGATTCTTAATTTCTGCGGCAATAAATGTCACGTTATTCCAAGCGTCACTGGAGAACAAAGTGCCTTTCATAGATATCGCAATCGCTCCCAGGAAAGCAAGGCCAGTTAAGGAAGACGACACTAAATTGGTGTCTGTCATGCTCAATGATGCCGCATCCCAAGCATGCTCCCAATTGGCATTCCAGATTTCAGCCTTGGCGCCCAACAGGAAGCCAAAGATAATCAACCCAAAAAGCGACAATAACTTAGCCAACGTAAATACCGTCTGGATAACCTTTCCATGCTTTACGCCCCTGGTATTGATATAAGTGAGCACGATGATGGATACAATGGCTACTATCTGCGCAGCAGATATATTTACCAGCGATGATTCAAACAACATATTCTTCTCACTGAAACCAGGAATCAAATAGGCGGTAAACTTCGCAAAGGCTACCGCTACTGCGGCAATGGTGCCTGTCTGAATGACGCCAAACTGCGTCCAGCCAAAAAGAAATGCAATAAAGGGATTATAGGCTTCTCGCAAATACACATATTGCCCGCCCGCTTTGGGATACATACCGGAAAGCTCACCATAGCTCAACGCCGCAATCAGCGTTACAACGCCCGCCAATACCCACATAGCGGTGATCCATCCTGCTCCCCCTACATTACGGGCTATCTCAGCGGTAACGAGAAAAATCCCGGACCCAATCATGGAGCCGGCTACTACCATAGTGGCATCTAATAAGCCTAAAGTCGGCTTGAAGGATTTAGTTTGGTTGATTTCCATAAGTTCAAGTAGAGGTAAAAAAAAATCCTGGTTCAATGAACCAGGACTATAAGGTAGATAATTTTCTCCAAGATTGTGTATTTCCGCAGGTTATTTTGCAGTTCCTGCTGCATTCATACCTTTGATAACTTCAGCGGTAATATCGTAGTTGGAATCTTTCCACAGAATATTGCTAACACCTTTACGGTAAGAGAAGATGTAAGCAAAACGTTTGTCTTTATTGAATGATTCCAAGAAACCGTCCAGACGAGTCTGCAACTCATCATTGAATTTAGCTTCCTGCTCAGAATAAGTAGTTCTCATTTGTTGTGCTTCCTGCTCCAACTGTTGTTTCTTTGCCAGGATGGAACGTTGTGCGGTTTCACCTTGCTCTTGCGTCATGCCAGAAGCATTACGCTGCAAATTCTCAAACTCATTCTGCAACCCACGAGCCTTACCCTGTAGGGTGTTCTCCATTGATTGCTGTTTCTTTTCCAGCTCTGCTCTCTTTTCTTTGAAATACTCAAAATGTGCTTCCAGAGAATCCAGGTCTACATACGCAATTTTGAAACCTCCATTGGTAGCAACTGCGGTAGAAGCAGTGTTTGCAGCAGGTGCAGTACCTGCAGTTTTATTGTTCTGGCATGCCATGAATAAGCCTGCTGTCAGTGTGGCTACTAATCCTTTTGTCACGATTTGATTACGAGTGCGCATGTTTATTAGGTAGATTTTCTGAATTTTAGTTTTGAAAATAGAACGGCTAAAATAAATATTTTGCCGGATTTTCAACTTTGGTTTAAAATATTTAGCTATGTTTTAACGTAACAGGTCGGTCATGCCGTGCTACAGCAGATTTCAGCCTATTTCACCCCAATATAGCAATTTTAGTTGTGTATCACTGGAAATACATTAAAATTCAATGTATCCAGGGCATTCCCAGTGGCTACAAATGTATACACCTTCCCATTGTTCACATTCATAGGAAACACGCCCAATCGCTTAGAAGAGTCCACCCAATTGACATTCATCTTATAACTACTATCCGCAAAAATGGTCTTAAATGCAGATCTAGTAGCAAAAGTCATCCCACGGAAACCATTCAGAATAATACTAGTATCAACTGCAAAATCAAGTGGCAACGGGGTTTTACTAGTACGATTAGTTCTCCAAGTATCGCTCAAATCTACTACCCTATAACGGGCCGTCTTACCCGGAAGCGTTGATAAATCATCTTCTGCAAATACCGTCACCAATCCTGTATTGGTACTATCCACACCCAGGATAAGAGAAAAATAACGGCCATTACGCAAATTCACCTGTCCTAATTTCAACACATTGGATGGATTATTTACGGGATAAATAGATAGGTTATAAGCCTGTGCCCGGAAAGTTGCATACTTGCTGGCCTGCCCGTAAGGTACATTGGTGGCTACACTCATGCTATCTACCTTTACACCGAAAGCCGTTCCTGGAACGCCATTGATAAACATAAAATGAGACTGCGTATTAGGTATGGCACTGCCATTATCCTTCTTACAGGCCACAAATGCAAGTAAACCCAGAAATACTACTGTTATATACTGTTTCATCCGTCCGGAACGTTATTAAGAACTCAAAAATAACTTTTAATTACTTTTAAACAATTATTCCTGCATTCAGTCTAAGCAGGCGTCAACTTATATTTTTTAAAACCTATACTATGAAATTAACCAGTATTCTAATGCCTGCTTTTGTGCTGGGCCTGTCTTTCTCTGCTGTTGCACAAGAAAAAAACAAATATGCTAGACCAAGCCGCGATACCGCACATACGCATGCTGCTGGCAGAGAGGTCATTCATCGCGACAGCTCCTATATCAAACACACCAGACCTGAACCGAACCACGACAGTCACGAGGCAGGTAAAGAGGGAAGGGTATTCCGTCGCGATAGCGCTGTTGTAAGACAATCCAAACCAGAATGGAAACACGACAGAAACGAGGCAGACAAAGACAAAAAAGACTCACGTCGCGATGTCGATGCCAACAAACGCCCTAATTCCGAACACGCTCATGATAAAAATGAAAAACGGAAAGAGGAGAAAGAATACCATCATGATCAAAGTAAATTCAATCATGATAAAAACGAACAACGGAAAAAGGAGAAAGAATATCACCGCGATCAAAAGGCAAAAGATCAGGCGAAAAGAAAAGAAGAACGTGAAAACAAACAATAATTAAAATAAAAATGGCTGACCTACAAGTCAGCCATTTTTATGTCGTTAAATAGCCAGCAATACGGCTACATAATGGCATATGGCCGCTACCAGCACCAGGAAATGCCAAACGGCATGCGTAAACTTATACTTATCCCAGAGATAGAAAAATACGCCTGCGGAATACAATACGCCACCCGCCACTAACATCACGATAACAGGTAAGGGCATATGTTCAAAAAAGCGCTTTCCGCCCAAAACCATAATCCAACCCATCGCCAGGTAAATAATGGTGGAGAGTATATCGAATCTCCCTGTAAACCAAATCTTAAAAAATACGCCTACCAACGTTAATCCCCACAGTATACACAACAACGTTATCCCAAAAGGATTCAGCATATACATGAGTAAAAACGGCGTATACGTACCCGCAATCAGGAAATAGATACTGATATGGTCAAAGACCAAGAAAATCTTCTTGACATAGGCTTCCAGGCTCAAATGATACACCGTGGAATTTGTGAATAAAAGGATAAAACAAAAACTGTAAATACCAGCCCCCACAATGCCGGGGGTATTGCCATGCGTCGCTGCAATGGCGGTCAGCACGGGCAGGGCGCTGACGCCAAAAATCACTCCTGCTGCATGAATAAGTCCGTTCACTACTTCTTGCTGCCTGGAGTAAGTCTGCTGTACTATAATTCCCATAAGCTATGATTTGTCATCAAAGCTAAGGGTTATTTGTGATCTGTTGATTTAGGGAGACACGAGTCCACTGAAACAAAAAAGAAGGCAATACTCTCCTGCCTTTTCAGTGCAATCGCAATACCTGCGGTAGCAACCGGGCGAAGCCCGGAACTCCGCAAGTTGACATCGAAGATGTCAACTTTATTTCCCAATAATGGTAATTATCGTCGTCTGGATATCTAAATCGACATCTGCGATGTCGATTTGGTTGGTTCCGCCCTTCGGGCGGTGGCGCTGCGCTGAGCTTTGGAATTTAGGGAGACACGGCTCCACTGAAAACAAGAAAGCCTCTCCTTTGCAGGAGAGGCTTTCTCAATATTCAAATGCTTACGCACTATTCTTCTTCATCAAACTGGAATACTTCTTTAGAAGATGCCAGGATATCGTATTCTTCTTTAGAACCTACGATCATGTTTTCGAATTCACGTAAACCTGTACCAGCAGGGATCAGGTGACCGGTGATAACGTTCTCTTTCAAGCCCATCATGTCATCGATCTTACCGTTGATAGCTGCTTGAGACAGTACCTTGGTTGTTTCCTGGAAGGACGCTGCGGAAATCCAACTGCGTGTACCCAGGGAAGCCTTGGTAATACCTTGTAACAGTGGGCTGGAAGTAGCTGGCTGCGCATCGCGGAATTCAACCAGTTTCTTGTCAGCACGACGCAGGAGAGAGTTCTCTTCACGTACCTGACGCAGGGTCACGATCTGACCAGCTTTCAGTACGGCAGATTCACCTGCTTCTGTTACCACCTTCTTATCGAAGATGTTATCGTTTTCTTCAAAGAAGTCGAATCTGTCTTCAGTATCGCCTTCCAGGAAGCGGGTATCTCCAGGATCTTCGATGTTTACTTTACGCATCATCTGGCGTACGATCACTTCAATGTGCTTGTCGTTGATCTTCACACCCTGTAAGCGGTAAACCTCTTGGATTTCATTCACCAGGTATTCCTGAACAGCAAACGGACCTTTAATAGCCAGGATGTCTGCAGGAGTGGTAGAACCGTCGGACAGAGAAGTACCAGCTTTCACGAAGTCGCCGTCCTGAACCAGGATGTGACGCGTCAATGGCACCAGGTATTTCTTGATCTGACCTTCGCGGCTCTCGATGATGATCTCACGGTTACCACGTTTGATGTTACCAAATGCTACCACACCGTCGATTTCAGAAACGATAGCAGGGTTGCTTGGGTTACGTGCCTCGAACAGTTCAGTTACACGAGGCAGACCACCCGTGATATCTCGGAGTTTACCGATTACACGTGGGATCTTCACGATTACCTGACCTGATTTCACGCTGTCTCCCTCATCAATAACGATGTGAGATCCAACTGGCAAGTTGTATGATTTCACTTCCTTGTTGCCTTCTACAACGATGGAAGGGATCTTATTTTTGTCTTTGGTTTCGATAACCACTTTCTCACGGTGACCAGTCTGCTCGTCAGCCTCTTCACGGAAGGTGATACCTTCAATGATGCTGTCGAAACGGATGCTACCAGGGATTTCAGACACGATAACGGCGTTGAACGGATCCCAAGTACAAATCTGATCTCCTTTAGAGATTTTCTGACCATCTTTTACCAACAGTGTAGAACCGTAAGGGATGTTGTTAGTGATCAACAAGCGATCATTCTTAACATCCATGATACGCAGCTCACCTGTACGACCGATAACCACTTGTACTTTATCGCCTTCAGCGTTTTCGTAGGTGGTAGTACGCAGACCGTCAAACTGTACAGTACCTTCGAATTTGGCGAGCAGGCCGGATTCAACAGATGTAGAACCAGCCACACCACCCACGTGGAAGGTACGCAGTGTCAACTGTGTACCAGGCTCACCGATGGACTGTGCAGCGATGATACCCACAGCATCACCTTTCTGAGCAGTATAACCAGTTGCCAGGTTTTTACCATAACATTTCACACACACACCACGACGGCTTTCGCAAGTCAATACGGAGCGGATCTCTACAGTTTCAATCGCGCTGTCTTCAATGCGATGCGCAATATCTTCTGTGATTTCTTCACCAGCACCTACGATCAGCTCATCTGTATGCGGATCGTACACATCATGGAGGGAAGTACGGCCCAGGATACGATCGTACAGTGGTTCTACCACCTCTTCGTTATCTTTCAGGGCAGAGGTAGCGATACCACGCAGGGTTCCGCAATCCTCATCATTAATTACCACATCCTGTGCAACGTCCACCAGACGACGAGTCAGATAACCCGCATCCGCTGTTTTCAACGCCGTATCCGCAAGACCTTTACGAGCACCGTGCGTAGAAATGAAGTATTCCAATACGTTCAGACCATCCTTAAAGTTGGACAATACCGGGTTTTCGATAATCTCAGAACCAGTAGAACCACTCTTACGAGGCTTAGCCATCAGACCCCTGATACCAGCCAACTGTTTAATCTGCTGTTTGGAACCACGCGCACCGGAATCAAGCATCATGTAAACAGAGTTGAAACCTTGTTTATCTGTAGCCAGTTCACGGATCAGCGTTTCAGTCACTTTGGTATCGACGCGGGACCAGATGTCAATGATCTGGTTATAACGTTCGTTGTTGGTGATCAGACCCATGTTGTAGTTATCCCAAACTTCATCCACCTCGCCAGCAGCGCTGTCAATCATGTCCTGCTTAACGTCAGGAATGATCAGGTCATTGATGTTGAAGGACAGACCACCACGGAATGCTGTACGGAAACCTAACTGTTTGATATCATCCAGGAACTTCGCAGTAGTAGGAATGTTCGTGTATTTGATGATATCACCGATGATTTCACGCAGTGATTTTTTAGTCAGAAGGGCGTTTACATAACCGGCTGCCTTAGGAACGTGTTGGTTGAACATCACGCGACCTACGGTAGTTTCGATCAGTTTTCTTTCCAGTTCACCTTTAGCATTTCTTACATCAGCTTTAACACGGATGTGTGCATGCAGGTCAACTTTACCTTCGTTATATGCGATAATAACTTCTTCTGCAGAGTAGAAAGCTTTACCTTCTCCTTTCACGATCTCATCACCCATCGTTTTCTTACCCTTAGTGATGTAGTACAGACCAAGTACCATGTCCTGTGAAGGCAGGGTGATTGGCGTACCATTCTGCGGGTTAAGAATGTTGTGGGAAGACAGCATCAGGAGTTGTGCTTCCAGGATAGCCGCATTGCTCAACGGTACGTGTACCGCCATCTGGTCACCGTCAAAGTCGGCGTTGAACGCAGAACACACAAGCGGGTGCAACTGAATCGCTTTACCTTCTACCAGTTTAGGCTGGAATGCCTGGATAGAAAGACGGTGAAGTGTCGGAGCACGGTTTAGCATAACTGGGTGACCTTTCAGTACATTCTCCAGGATATCCCAAACTACTGCTTCTTTACGATCTACCAGCTTCTTAGCTGATTTCACGGTTTTAACGATACCTCTTTCAATCAGTTTACGAATGATAAACGGTTTGAACAGTTCTGCCGCCATATCTTTTGGCAGACCGCACTCATGCAGTTTCAGTTCAGGACCTACCACGATAACGGAACGACCAGAGTAGTCCACACGTTTACCGAGCAAGTTCTGACGGAAACGACCTTGTTTACCTTTCAGTACATCTGACAGTGATTTCAGCGCACGACCACCTTCTGCTTTAACAGCGTTAGATTTACGGCTGTTATCGAAGAGAGAGTCTACCGCTTCCTGCAGCATACGTTTTTCGTTACGCAGGATCACCTCAGGTGCTTTAATTTCGATCAGACGTTTCAGACGATTGTTACGAATGATCACCCTGCGATACAGGTCGTTCAGGTCAGAAGACGCAAAACGGCCACCATCCAATGGAACTAACGGACGCAGTTCTGGTGGAACAACAGGGATATATTGCATTACCATCCATTCAGGACGGTTTTCAACACGACCATTTGCTTCACGGAAAGCTTCCACAACGCTGAGGCGTTTCAGGGCCTCTGCTTTACGTTGCTGAGAAGTTTCAGTAGCTGCTTGGTTACGCAGTTGGTAAGAAAGACCATCCAGATCAATACGAGCCAGCATCATTTCTACCGCTTCTGCACCCATTTTCGCAATAAACTTGTTAGGATCTTCATCCGGTAACAGTTGATTGTCTTTAGGCAGCGTATCCAGGATATCCAGGTATTCTTCTTCAGTGAGCAAATCACCGTAGTTCAGACCTTTCTCCTGTTTAGCACCCGCCTGGATCACTACATATCTTTCGTAGTAGATGATAGTCTCCAGTTTTTTGGAAGACATACCCAGGAGGTAACCGATTTTATTTGGAAGAGACTTGAAGTACCAGATGTGTACAACCGGAACAACCAGACGAATATGTCCCATTCTTTCGCGACGTACTTTCTTCTCGGTAACTTCCACACCACAACGGTCGCAAACGATACCCTTATAACGGATACGTTTATATTTTCCGCAATAGCATTCGTAATCCTTTACAGGACCAAAAATCCTTTCGCAGAATAAACCATCACGTTCCGGCTTGTAAGTACGGTAGTTGATGGTTTCAGGTTTCAGCACTTCACCGTATGAACGCTCCAGAATTACATCGGGAGAAGCCAGACTAATGGTAATGCTGTTAAAATTTGATTTAGGACGATTTTCTTTCTTGATAGCCATCTGTAATTAGCTTTTAGCTGTTAGCCGCTGTTTCCGAGGGAGAGCAGCGACAAAAATTTTATTCCTGCGAAATATCAAAGCTATCAGCCATCTGCACTTGCTGCAGACGGCTGGTAGCTAAAAGCTCTTAGTCAAATTTCAGATCCAGACCCAGACCACGCAATTCATGGATCAATACGTTGAAGGACTCAGGTACACCCGCTTTAGGGATGTTATCACCCTTCACAATTGATTCATATGCCTTCGCACGACCTACGATATCATCAGATTTGATAGTAAGCAGTTCCTGCAGGATATTGGACGCACCGTATGCTTCCAGTGCCCATACCTCCATCTCACCAAAACGCTGACCACCAAACTGTGCCTTACCACCCAACGGCTGTTGAGTAATGAGAGAGTATGGTCCGATAGAACGGGCGTGCATTTTGTCATCCACCATGTGGCTCAATTTGAGCATGTAGATAACACCCACGGTCGCTTTCTGGTGGAAACGATCTCCGGTTTCACCATCATACAGGTAGGTGTGACCGAAGCTAGGTAATCCGGCTTCATTGATATAGCTGGCAATTTCTTCAGTGGTAGCACCATCAAAGATTGGAGTAGCAAAGCGTACACCCAGTTTCAGACCAGCCCAACCGAGTACGGTTTCGTAGATCTGTCCAAGGTTCATACGGGAAGGTACCCCGAGTGGGTTCAGTACGATATCCAGTGGTGTACCATCGGCCAGGAACGGCATGTCTTCATCACGCACGATCTTAGCTACGATACCCTTGTTACCGTGACGTCCCGCCATTTTATCACCCACTTTCAACTTACGTTTGCTGGCCAGGTAAACCTTCGCCAGTTTCAGTACACCAGCAGGCAGTTCATCACCGATAGAAATGTTGAATTTCTCACGTTTGTAACGACCCAGTTCTTCGTTGTACTTAATGTTGTAGTTGTGCAGCAGGGTGTTGATCTGATCGTTGGTTACCTCGTCGGTAGTCCAGCCGAGCGGATTCACGTTCTGGAAGTCAATGTTTACCAGGTTTTTAGGAGAGAATTTAGATCCTTTAGAGATCAGTACTTCACCGTAAGTGTTAGTAATACCTTGGGATGTTTTATCCTTCAGCAATACTTGCAGTTTACTCATCAGCACTTCCAGCAGATCCTCTTCATTCTTCTGGTGAACTTTTTCCAGTTTCTCCAGCGCCGCTTTTTCACGGGTTTTGGAGTTCTTATCTTTCTTAGCGCGGCTAAACAGTTTCTTGTCGATTACCACACCCTCAGTTGATGGAGGTGCTTTCAGAGAAGCATCTTTCGCATCAGAAGCCTTATCACCGAAGATCGCGCGGAGCAGTTTTTCTTCAGGAGAAGGATCAGATTCACCACGAGGAGTGATTTTACCGATCAGGATATCACCTTCTTTAATGTGCGCACCAACACGGATGATACCGTTCTGGTCGAGGTCTTTGGTAGCCTCTTCACTTACGTTAGGAATATCCGGAGTCAGTTCCTCTTCACCCAGTTTAGTATCACGTACTTCCAGTTCATACTCATCAATGTGGATAGATGTAAAGAGGTCTTCACGTGCAACACGCTCAGAAATTACGATCGCATCCTCAAAGTTGTAACCTTTCCAAGGCATGAACGCTACTTTCATGTTGCGTCCCAGTGCCAGCTCACCACCGCGGGTAGCGTAACCTTCTGTCAAGAAGTCGCCGAATTCCACGCGCTGACCTTTCTTCACACAAGGTTTCAGGTTGATACAAGTACTTTGGTTCGTTTTAACGAATTTGGTCAGATTGTAGATAACCAGATCATCTTCGAAGCTCACCAGTTTCTGCATCTCATCACGCTCGTAACGAACATGTATTTCTTTTGCATCCACGAACTCGATCACACCTTTACCTTCAGAAGTTACCTGCAGACGAGAATCGCGTGCAGCCTTAGCTTCCAGACCAGTACCTACGATAGGTACTTCAGGATTGATCAGAGGTACCGCCTGACGTTGCATGTTTGATCCCATCAACGCACGGTTGGCATCATCATGCTCCAGGAACGGAATCAGTGATGCAGACAAACCTACGATCTGGTTAGGTGCAACGTCCATGAATTCCACTTCACCTCTATCGAGGATTGGGAAGTCACCGGTTTCGCGGGATTTTACTTTTTCATTTACGAAGTTACCTTTATCATCGAGCGGAGCGTTCGCCTGCGCGATTTTCACGGTATCTTCTTCTTCAGCGCTGAGGAACTCTACATTCACCATATCCACTTTACCGTTGTTTACTTTACGGTAAGGAGTTTCGATGAAGCCCATTTCATTCACTTTCGCGTGAACGCAAAGGGTAGAGATCAGACCGATGTTTGGACCTTCCGGAGTTTCGATGGTACACAGACGGCCATAGTGGCTATAGTGAACGTCACGAACCTCGAAGCCTGCTCTTTCACGGCTCAGACCACCGGGTCCGAGTGCGGAGATACGACGTTTGTGCGTGATCTCAGAGAGCGGGTTGGTTTGATCCAAGAACTGTGACAACTGGGAAGTACCGAAGAAGGAGTTGATTACGGAAGACAGTGTTCTAGCGTTAATCAGATCCACCGGCGTGAACACCTCGTTATCACGAACGTTCATTCTTTCACGGATGGTACGAGCCATACGTGCCAGACCAACACCAAACTGAGCATATAACTGCTCACCCACAGTACGTACGCGACGGTTAGACAGGTGATCGATATCGTCGATCTCTGCTTTACTGTTCGTCAGTTGTACCAGGTATTTGATGATGGCGATGATATCTTCCTTCGTGAGGACTTTCATATCCAGCGGCGTAGGAAGACCGAGTTTTCTGTTGATTTTGTAACGACCAACATCTCCGAGATCATAACGTTTGTCGGAGAAGAATAATTTATCGATGATACCCCTTGCAGTTTCATCATCCGGCGCATCTGCACCGCGCAGTTGGCGGTAGATGTGCTGAACGGCTTCCAGCTCGGAGTTAGATGTATCCTTATTTAAGGTATTGTAGATGATGGAGAAGTCGCCGCTCACCTCTTCTTTCTGAACGAACACACTCTTCAGACCCATGTCCACGATGGTTTCAATGTTCGCTTCATCCAGAATGCTATCGCGTTCGAGCATGATTTCATTACGCTCGATACTTACCACTTCACCGGTATCTTCATCCACAAAGTCTTCCACCCAACTTCTCAGGACGCGAGCAGCCAATTTTTTCCCAGCGTATTTCTCGAGGGATTTTTTGTCTGCTTTCACTTCATCCGCCATGCCAAACAGCTGGAGGATGTCCTTATCTGTTTCATAACCAATCGCACGTAACAGGGTGGTAACCGGGAATTTCTTCTTACGGTCAATGTAAGCGTACATCACATTGTTGATGTCCGTTGCAAACTCCATCCACGCGCCCTTGAACGGAATTACCCTTGCAGAGTAAATCTTGGTTCCGTTCGGATGTATGGATTGACCAAAGAAAACACCAGGAGAGCGGTGAAGTTGGGATACAACTACACGCTCAGCGCCATTAATAACGAAAGTACCTCTTGGGGTCATGTAAGGGATGTTACCTAGGAACACATCCTGCACAATAGTCTGGAAATCCACATGCTCCTCATCATTACAGCTGAGGCGAAGTTTCGCCTTCAACGGAACGGAGTAGGTAAGCCCACGCTCAATACATTCCTCGATAGTATAACGCGGAGGATCAACGAAGTAGTCCAAGAACTCCAGATTGAAGATATTACGCGTATCCGTAATCGGGAAGTTCTCTTTAAATACTTTAAAAAGACCTTCGTTATTTCGCTTGTCTGGTGTGGTTTCTAATTGGAAGAAATCCTTGAAAGATTGGATTTGGATAGCCAACAGATCCGGTGTCTCAGTAACTTGTTTGATCTTTCCAAAATTTACTCTTTCGTTTGTTTGGGCTTTTTTTAGAGACATATTCGAAGTTAGCAGTTATATGACTTGTAAGAATTAGGGAAATTAAGATTTCTTTGCCAATATCCCATCCTCATAAAATATTGCCTTTCTGCACGTTGTCAAATTCACTTAAGTGATTCCCTATTTTGACTCTCTGAAAAAGACACTTTCCCAAAGGGAATAAGGCCAAAAGTGCATGAGCACTTTTGACCTTTAAAAGATGTATATAAGCAAAGAATTACTGAATTTCAACTTCAGCACCAGCTTCAGTCAGCTTAGCTTTCAGATCTTCTGCTTCTGCTTTGCTAACGCCTTCTTTTACTGATTTAGGAGCGCCGTCAACCAGTTCTTTCGCTTCTTTCAGACCGAGACCAGTCAGGTCTTTTACAACCTTAACTACGTTCAGTTTGCTAGCACCTGCAGATTTCAGGACAACGTTGAAGGCAGTTTTTTCTTCAGCAGCTGGAGCAGCATCACCTGAAGCAACTACTACTGCAGCAGCTGCTGGTTCGATACCATACTCATTTTTCAGTACATCTGCGAGTTCCTGAACTTCCTTAACAGTTAAACCAACTAATTGTTCGGCTAATGCTTTTACGTCTGCCATTTTATAAAAATTTAATTATTTTTTGTAATTGTTGTTTGTTATATATTATGACTTGGAAGCCAAATTTTTGTGGGGAGAAACCTCTCCCAAAGATTACTCTGCTGCTGGAGCTTCTGCTGCAACAACTTCGCCACCTTCTTTTTTGCCTTTTTCCAGCAATGCAGCGATAACGCGTTTTGCAGGAGATTGCAACAGACCGATAACTTCGCCGATGAGCTCGTTTTTGGTCTTGATTTCAGTCAGCGCTTTCAGTTGATTGTCGCCTACGAAGATTTCGTCAGCAACAAAAGCAGCTTTCAGAACTGGTTTTTCCAGTTTCGCGTTCGCTTTACGGAAAGAAGAGATGATCAGAGCTGGCTCTTTTGGAGAATCAGAGAACATCAGTGCAGTCACACCGTTCAGCGCATCAAAAACACCTGCATATTTTTCAGCATCCAGAGATTCCAGCGCTTTCTTAATCAGAGTGTTTTTAGCAACTTTCATTTCTACATTCTTGTCGAAGCACGCTTTCCTCAGGCTAGAAACCTGCGCTACAGTCAGTGACTCGGTGTTAGTGATGTAGAAGTTGTTGTATTGAGAGAACTTGCCTTTCAGCAGTTCGATCACTTCATTTTTTTGATCTTTATTCATATTATTACGTTTGCAGCTAGCCCATTCCCCTTGCGGTATAACAGACTACACACTCGTGATCAATTAGTTTTGAACAGATTTAGTGTCGATAGCGATACCTGGGCTCATGGTTGAAGCCATAGACAGGCCTTTCAGGTAAGTACCTTTCGCTGTAGCTGGTTTCAGCTTGATGATAGCATTGATCAGCTCCATAGAGTTCTGCTCAATTTTCTCAACACCAAAAGATACACGACCGATAGAAGCGTGGATGATACCAGCTTTATCAACCTTGAAAGTGATTTTACCGCCTTTAACATCGTTTACAGCAGCTGCAACATCGTTAGTAACAGTACCGGTTTTAGGGTTAGGCATCAGGTTACGTGGACCTAAGATTTTACCCAGTTTACCGATTTTAGGCATTACAGCAGGTGTAGCGACGATCACATCTACGTCAGTCCAGCCAGATTCAATCTTAGTGATGAACTCGTCCAGACCTACGAAATCTGCGCCAGCTTCTTTTGCAGCCGCTTCTTTATCAGGGGTGCAAAGTACTAACACTCTTTTAGTTTTACCAGTACCGTGAGGAAGCGTTACGGAACCACGGATAGCCTGGTCTGCTTTCTTAGGATCAACGCCTAAGCGGATATGTAAATCGACAGAAGAGTCGAATTTAGTGCAGTTGATTTCTTTTACCAAAGTGGAAGCCTCTTTCAGAGAGTAAACTTTGTTTTTCTCCACCTTAGCTTCAGCTACTTTTCTCTTTTTAGTTGCCATTTTTTCAAAATGTTTTTAAGTCCTGCCTTAACAGGGTGAAACAATTAGTTTTCCCAAGGAGCTTTACCCTCAACAGTAATACCCATGCTGCGTGCAGTACCTGCAACCATGCTCATAGCACTGTGCAAAGTGAAGCAGTTCAGATCAGGCATTTTATCCTGTGCAATTGCTTCAACCTGAGCCCAGGTTACTTTACCAACCTTGTTACGGTTAGGCTCTTTAGAACCACTTTGAATTTTGGCAGCTTCCAACAGCTGAACTGGAGCCGGAGGAGTCTTAATTACGAAGTCAAATGATTTGTCTGTGTAAACAGTCAGCAATACAGGCAGTACTTTACCCATTTTATCCTGGGTACGAGCATTGAACTGTTTGCAGAACTCCATGATGTTCACACCCTTGGAACCCAGTGCAGGTCCAATTGGAGGTGCAGGATTGGCCTGGCCGCCTTTTACCTGCAATTTCACGTACGTTGCGATCTCTTTTGCCATACTTTTTAATTTAATTTGGTTAAAACGCCCCCTGCAGGACAGAGGACTCCCAAAACTAAAAGGAACTCAAATAACCTTTTAAACGGGATGCAAAGGTATATAATAATATGAACTTGTCAAAAAGTATTTGATTTTGGGCATCCTTTTTGCTTAGAACCAACATTATTTTACAAATCTATTGCATTTCCCGACTTTTTTCCTTATCATTCAAGGGCTGCAAAAATACACCATTTTCCCCAATTTCATACATCACACTCCCCCAACATAAAACAACTCCCTTCGCTTCCCCTTCTCCGTCTTAATATACTTGTTCACAAACCCTTGCTCCTGCACTATCTTCTCCCGCATCCCATTCACCGCAGACTCCAACTCCGCCAAATGACCAGACAATTCCGCATCACGCCCACGCATCTCTCCCAACAATTTCTCTACCCCTCCTAACCTCCCCGTCATATTATCCACCATCTTCCGTAATGCAGCATCCGACTGCTCCGGCTGAAATTGCTTATTCTTATAAGTCACATAGTCATTATATAACTGTACCATCTCCCGATATATACCCTCGGCAGATTCATACTTATCCACCAACCGATTCCGCTCCTCTATCTGACGATTCGCTGCCAAAACTTTTACCGTTTGTCTCAACCAATCCATCTCCGCCATTACAAAAGGATTCGCTCCCCCGCCATAACGCTCCATCCTAGCCAAAGTGCCTGAAAGTCGCTCGTAACGCCCAGAACGCAGGTACACCGCAATGGTGTCATTATAATTGAAATTATTCCCCGCCGGCCTGCTTACTCCCGCTTCATCATGACGCACTGGGTTGCTCAACAGTTGCCACATTGGGTCGAAAGGCACGTGTCTCCTTACAGCTACCTGCGGACTCATCTGAAACCATTCCCAGTTCAATCCTGGCGTAAAACGAGCACCATCCATAGTTCCAGCTCCCCAAGTAGGGTCCGTAATTGTCCAGGAACCAGCATTTTTCACCACTACCCAGTCGTGTGAACCACTCGGCGCCAAACCACCATTCTGTAAACAATATCCATTCACTGTATAGGCAGCAATCCCCGCTTCCTGGCAGACTTTCGCGTATAAACTGGCATAATCTGCACTCACTCCCACTCTACTGCGTAATGTCCGCTGTATAGCTGCAGCCGTGTCTCTATAATCCCGCTGCTGATACATATTGGGCACATCATACGCAATATGGGTGGCCATCCACTTATATAAAGTCTGTTGCAAAACATGGGCATTGGCGGTATGAGCTTTCAGCCATTTGGCCATGGTAGCGGCGCTATTGGTTACATCATCCGGAATAGACACCACAGCGGCATCTGGCGCCACCTTAGCCGCTACAGAACGCGGTTGCTGGGCACTGGCTACTGTCACGGCCAGCAGCCCGATTACTGTTGAAATGACTCTCATGGTAACTGGGATAATTATCTCCTATAAATATAAAAAACCAAGTTCGCTATTCATATAGCGATCACATCCATCGAAACTTATAAAATAGGGACTTTCTGAACATTTTTCCCGTTTTCAGGTACTTTGTAACAAATGCTTGCTCTTCGTCTATGCGAGGCTTCATCTTATCGAGCAACTGCCGGGTATCATCTACTTGTTCTTGGTGCTTGCGCTCCTCCAACTTGATATCCTTGATCATGTCATAAATCTTTGCCAGATCTGCTGCCATTCCATCCACCCATTCACGGATTTCCTGATCCGGCTTAGCTGGCGTAAACTGGTTATTCTTAAAATGAACATAATCGTTGAAGGTACTCACCAGCACATTGTATTTACTGTTAGCAGCATTATACCTGTCTATCAATTGGTTCTGAGATTCCACTTTTGCATTTTGACGGGTCACCTCCTCATTATGACGGGTTACTTCCAGCTTTTGCAACAAATAACTCAATTCTGTGGATATATATGCATTACTCACTCCAAAACGGCGAATACGTTCAATGGAACTCACTACCTGCGCATTACTATCCAGCTTTTGCCACATCGCCAAGGAATCTTCATAAACGAAAACCGGGCGACTAGCTGCCAAGGTCAACTTGCCCTCCTTGATCTCATCATGACGGTAGGGGTGATCCAAGAACTGATAAATAGGATCATAAGGCACATGCGTTTTCACAAATACCGCTGGCGATATCATGAAGTATTTCCAGGTAAACGATGGATAAAACTTAGTTCCACTCACGCCACCTGCTGCCCAAGTTGGATCAATCAATGTCCATTTATTATCTGTCTTCACAGCTACCCAGGCATGACTTCCATCCGCACTCAATTGGCCACCATTTACGGTATAACCAGACACCAAAATGGCAGAAATTCCGGCTTTTCGGGCAATTTCCACGAAAAGTGAAGCATAACCATAGCAGATACCTTGCCTGGTACGCAGGGTTTTAGCGGCAGCATCTGTGGTGTCTTTGTAGTATTGTGGATCGTAAGTATTGCGGGTATCATAGGCAATATTCTTACCGATCCAGGCATAAATGGATTTCAGGGACTCCGTAGTATTCTTACTGTTTGCCTTCAGCCAATCGGCCATAGCAGTGGTGGTCATCACTTCCGTATCTGGAATAGTGGTATAGGTTGTTACCGGATTCGCTACAGTTTTAGGCTTATTGCTCTGTCCTTGTGCTACTGTAACTACAGTAAGCATCACGCCGGTAATCATGGCGATTACTCTCATATACTCTTAAAGATTGTACTAGCTTTTATGATGGAATAGGAACTACAAATATCTGTCAATCAGTGCGAATTTGCCAATTAAAACAGGATGTATGGTAATTTATTGACGTTGCATTTGTTTTCTCTTCGTCAAATATTCCGACATAGATTTCTGACTATTCGCTATCGTAGTCATCATAGATTTAATTCTCTCTACCAAGGCTGTTTTATTCTCTTTTAAGTCGGGTGACAGAAAGTTCATCGGACTGGCTAACGTATGAATATCTTTCGCTTCTTTGTTTCAGTTACTTCCGTTGGGCTAAAAATGCCAGCGTGTTTTTGCGGGTATTCTCCAGGTCATCAACCGTAGGCTTAACGGAACGTACGAATCCAATTCTATCCTCCTCCATGAAGGATGACAAGAAATGTAGATTGTTCAGTGCAGTATGAATTTCTTTCACCTCTTTACACATATTGTTTAACCACTCTATAATTGCCTTATCAGATTTAGCAGGCTTCATTCCATTATTTTCAAAATCGATATAAGTGTTGTAGTGCTCTATGAGTTTATTATAGCGGTCCGAAAGTTCATAGTATTTTCGAGTAGTTCCGTTGACAGAATCCGTCACATAGATGGCATATGGTATCATGCTTTTCAGATACTTTGCTTCTTCACGTTGAAGTGGATTGATGATACCGAAGTTTTCCAAACGTTGTAGTCGACCGGAATACCATTGCACCAGGTTTTGTCTCATAAAGGTCTGGAGGCTATCCTCGAAGTTCATCGCCTGTCTTTTCAATGCTTCCGCCCCGGTGTGGTTATCTAATTCAGCAGGTTTGATAGGATCGGGAAGAAACTGGTATACAGGATCAAAAGGTACGTGGGTATAAATTGCTTTTTCTGGTGAGATGAGGAAATTATCCCAATTGAATGCGAAATCAAATCTACCTTTCCCATTCACAGTACCAGTTCCCCAGGTGGGATCGATGATGGCCCATTTATTATTCAACTTGATTCCTATCCAGTTATGGCCACCATTCAGTTCTAACTGTCCGAATATATAGACATAGCCGGAAATCAGGTGGGTAGGAATATCAGCATGTCTGCATACTTCATAAAAGAGGGAGCAGTAGCCTTGGCAAATACCTTTTCGGGCAGCGAGTGTACGTACGGCTGCATCCACTGTATCTTTATATCCCTTCTTAGAATTCATCAATACTACATCATAGGCAATATTGTGGCCGATCCAGTAATAGAGTGCTTTCACTGCCTCGTAATGATTGGGCGTATTGTTTTTTAGCCATAGTCCTATTGATTGTGGTGATGAGACAGCGGTCCCAGGAATTTTGATGACAGTAGTATCTTGATTTACAGGTATAGATGCAGCGGATTGGGCAGACGCGGTTACGGAGAAATGCAGTAAAATGCTCAGGGTGAAAATAGGTATCAGGGACTTCATAATTAGGTATTGGGATAAAACGACAACGTTCCGGTGGTAAGCCGGAACGTTGTAAATATTGTATTGGGTAAAAGCACTTAGGAAAGTTTTTCCACCTGCATAAAGTTCAGTTCTACTGGAGTAGCGCGACCGAAGATTTTTACAGTTACTTTCAGTTTCTTTTTGTCTTCAATAACTTCTTCGATAACACCGTTAAAGTCGTTGAAAGGCCCGTCGATAATCTTGATAGTTTCGCCCACGATGAAAGGTTCGGACATGGTGAGACCCTGATCGGAGAGCTCATCAACTTTACCTAACATTTTGTTTACTTCTGCTTTACGGAGCGCGATAGGTTTTTCTTTACCGAGGAAGTGGATTACGCCGGACACGTTTCTGATGGCCTGGATCACTTCATCTGTCATTTTACCGTCGATCGCTTCGATCATCACATAACCCGGATAGAAGTTTTTTTCGCGCATTACTTTTTTACCGGCTTGCACTTTATAAACTTTTTCTACGGGGAGGAAGACTTGGGTGATTACGTTACCCCAATCGGAGCGGCGCACTTCAATATCCAGGTATTCCTTCACTTTTTTTTCCTTGCCACTAACAACGCGGAGCACGTACCACTTTGTTTCCTGCGCAGGAGTATTGGTTGCGTCCATTTTGATTAGTGTTTGAATATTTGATAATAGTGAGTTAACACGAAGTTAGAGGCTGCATCCATGCCCCATACCAGAGCTGTTACAAAGATGGTAGCAATCAGTACTATCATGGTAGAGGACTGCAGTTCTTGCCAGGTAGGCCAGGACACTTTGTAAACCAGTTCATGATAAGACTCGCGGAAGTAATTTCTGATCTTATTCATTAGTTAAAATGCGTTTATTTGGTCAATTTGGATAAAGCCTAAAAAGGTTGAATTGTTCTATTTTTTTAAAATAATAACAATTCAACCATTTTGTATTTTTTAACCTTGCACGGGCACTAGGATTCGAACCCAGATCAAAGGTTTTGGAGACCCGTATGCTACCGTTGCACCATGCCCGTGTATGAACCATTAGCTTTGATTTATCTCAGCTTTGGACTTTGATAGTCAAAGCTAATGGTTTTATTTAGATTGTGAAATAAATTCACAATATGTAGTCCTTATTTCAGGATTTCAGTCACCTGACCAGCACCTACGGTACGGCCACCTTCACGGATAGCGAACTTCAGACCTTTATCCATCGCGATAGGAGCGATCAGTTTTACAGTCAGAGTAACGTTATCACCAGGCATAACCATTTCAACGCCTGCAGGCAGTTCAACTTCACCAGTTACGTCAGTAGTACGGAAGTAGAACTGAGGACGGTATTTGTTGAAGAATGGAGTGTGACGACCACCTTCTTCTTTGCTCAGTACGTAAACTTCGCATTTGAATTCGGTGTGTGGAGTGATAGAACCTGGCTGGCAGATTACTTGACCACGACGGATTTGAGATTTCTCAATACCGCGGAGCAACAGACCTGCGTTGTCACCAGCTTCACCTTCGTCGAGGAGTTTTTTGAACATCTCAACGCCAGTACAAGTTGATTTCAGAGACTCAGCAACCAGACCTACGATTTCAACGTTCTCACCAACTTTGATGCGACCGCGTTCGATACGACCAGTAGCTACAGTACCACGACCTGTGATAGAGAATACGTCCTCTACAGACATCAGGAATGGTTGATCAACTGGACGTGGAGGCAGAGGAATGTATTCATCAACTGCAGCCATCAGTTCGTCGATAGCACCAACCCATTTTTCGTCGCCAGCCAGCGCACCGGTAGCAGAACCTTTGATAACAGGAACGTTATCGCCGTCGAAACCGTTAGAGCTCAGCAGGTCACGAATTTCAATTTCAACCAGTTCGAGCAATTCAGCATCGTCAACCAGGTCAACTTTGTTCATGAACACAACGATACGAGGAACACCTACCTGACGAGCCAGGAGGATGTGCTCTCTTGTTTGTGGCATAGGACCGTCAGTAGCAGCAACCACCAGGATAGCACCGTCCATCTGAGCAGCACCGGTAATCATGTTTTTCACATAGTCAGCGTGACCAGGGCAGTCAACGTGAGCATAGTGACGATTTGCAGTCTGATACTCAACGTGAGCTGTATTGATAGTGATACCTCTTTCTTTTTCTTCAGGAGCCGCATCGATCTCATCATAACCTCTCTTCTCTGCCAGACCCTTGTTTGCCAAAATTGTGGTAATGGCAGCAGTCAAGGTAGTTTTACCGTGGTCCACGTGGCCGATGGTACCAATGTTTACGTGGGGTTTATCCCGCTTAAAGGTTTCTTTTGCCATTGTATTTTCTTTTTAGATGGTTTGTAAAGATTGTATTGATAGTTGTTTAAAACACGATTTACAAACTTGTACCGCTGATGAGAATTGAACTCATTTCCTTTCACAGCAAAATGCTGTAACTGCTCTTCCATTGAGCTACAACGCTAAGTTTAATTTCGGAGTGGGAATTGGTAAATTCGAATTCCGAAATTCGAATTTTATGGAGTTGTTGATGCGATTATTAACTACTCACTACAACTATTCTTCAAAAAAATTCAATTGAGCTGTTGAAGAGAATTGAACTCTCGACCTCTTCCTTACCAAGGAAGTGCTCTACCCCTGAGCTACAACAGCTTGAAAAATTGCATCTGATAAAAATGCGAGCGGGAGACGAGGCTCGAACCCGCGACCTACAGCTTGGAAGGCTGTCGCTCTACCAACTGAGCTACTCCCGCATTTTAATCCTGCCTCCTGGACGAACCAGGAAACGAATTAATAAATTAAATTAAAGAACATAAAGGCTGTTGTACCACAGGGTTGGTGATGTTAACGACTCACCTGCCATTTCACAACTATGTTCCGCCTCTGCTAAGGCAAAGGCGGAACACGCCGTTTGGTGGGCAGGATAGGATTCGAACCTATGAAGTCGTAGACAGCGGATTTACAGTCCGCCCCATTTGGCCGCTCTGGAACCTGCCCTAACAATTTTTCTGATCTTTGATTTTCGTTGTCCGGATACCGTTAGTATCCAGACAACTTAACCAAAACGATGAGCCAGCAGAGGGATTCGAACCCCCGACCCACTGATTACAAATCAGTAGCTCTGGCCAACTGAGCTATGCTGGCATCTTTCAAAAAACATTCTTTCAATTAGTAACTCGTTGAAAGAGAGCGCAAAATTAAGAGTTTTTATCAATTCTCCAAATCTTTTTTTTAGTTTCTTACAAATTATTAAAAAATCATTTGTTTCCCCTAAAACGCCCTGCTATAAAGAACTTTGCTACCTTTTACCGACCCCTTTTTGTAATCGGGATGGCAAAGGTAGCAAAGGAATTGATATTTCCAAAATTATTTTAAAAAATTATTGAATTTTTTTCTCCTTGTTGCGTTTTACTTGGTTGATTAATGCGTCAAACGCCAGGTCAAATGACTCTTCGAAGGATTTGGACTCGTGCTTCACAAACAAGTCCTGTCGCGGTATTCGGACCCTAATCTCCGCAATTTTGTCTTTTATCTGATGCGCTAAATTGTCCAATTTTAGAAAAACATCCACGCTTACTATTCGATCATGGAACGTGTTCAATTTCTGAATTTTTCTGTTCACGTGATCAATCAATTTTGAATCAGCATCGAAATGCACAGTTTGAATTTGAACGTTCATAGCACTAATTTTTTTAAATTTTAACAATCTGTGTACTAATGGGTAATGCTTGGCTATAGGCATTCTCTTTAGTGTGAAAGAACTTCTTGTACTAATATACTCACTTTATCTATTCGCTGCTACTATGCCGCGTAATATTTTGTTAAAATGAAATTATCTGCCTGATATCTAACATATTCAACACCGTAATCATCCTTTTGTTACACATCTTGCAAACCCACGCCCCGCCTCACATTCATTTATCCTTACCATATGCCTCCTTTTATGTTGTGTATGCAAAAAACAATGCATGAAAAATGTACTATATATGCAACCATCCATCTTCATTCACCTAGTATTTACCCCCAAAATTACTTTTACTTTCTCGTGAAGTGCATACACGTAGCGGATAGAAAGCCAGGAAAACCGAGAGACACGTGTCTCCCGAAACACTAACATATACCCATTGCCGTTGTAACGGTATCCTATACGTCTAGCACCCTACTTCAGGCAAATCCCGATTAAAACGCGAAAAGGGGCCGAAATTCAGCCCCTTTTCGCGTTTTGACATCAAGCACTCCTATGCTTTCGGATGTGCCTGTTTATGGATTTCTTTTAATTTCCCGATCGTATTATGGGTATATACCTGTGTAGACGCCAGGGAGGAATGCCCCAACAACTCTTTTACAGCATTCAGATCTGCCCCATTATTGGTCAGATGGGTAGCAAATGTATGTCGGAGTATATGTGGACTCTTTTTCTTCAACGTGGTAATCTGATGTTCTGACAGGTACTTTCTTACCGTGAGATAAACGTATTTGGAATATAAACGCTTTCCCGTGTGTGGATGAACGAATAGCACTCGCTCTTCGAAACCTTCCAGGTGCGCCCTCTTTTCAGCTTTATAGTCTTCTATCATGGCTGACAAGCCGTTACTGATGGGAATGATCCTTTCCTTTCCGCCTTTACCCATCACCTTAATAGTCAAATTGCGTTTATCCACCTTGAATTCCTCCAGGCCAATCAGCTCTGACAGACGAACGCCCGTCTGATAAAACACTTCGAATATGAGTCGGTGTGTATGCCCTTCAAAGTCATTTTCAAAAATATTCGGCGATGTCACTGAAACGGGGCTGACATTCTCCTCCAGGGCGCGCATTCCTTTTTCTTCAATAAATCCGGGAAGGCGTTTCGCGATTTTCGGCGCGATCACCTTGGTCATGGGCGTGACTTTCAGCAGTCCTTGCCGCATGCAGTATTTAAAAAATGATTTAAGGGTAGAGATTTTCCGGTTAACGCTTTTGGCAGTAACTGATTTATCTATGTTGGTAGATAGCCAATCGCGTATCATGACATGAGATATATCTGTTAGTAGGGTACGGCCAAATCTGGCGGTAATAAAGGAAAGGAATTGGTCCATATCGCTGCGATAGGCCCTGATGGTATGTTCTGAATACCGGTGTTCGAGCTCCAGGTGAGTAAGGAAACGCTCGGATAGAGAGTAGAGTTCTTCGTTCAACACAAAAAGATTGATGATTGTAAAGTTATTAAAAACCTTACAATCATCAAATATTTTGAGTTGCTAATAAGTTACTTAGCAATAGGAATTATCCTTCAATTTTACCAGAAGCCAACTGTTGTTTATAAACTGCTTTCAGCACTTCATTACGACGTTTAACAGAAGGTTTGGTAAAAGACTGGCGTGATCTGAGTTGCAGCAGGATGCGAGCTTTCTCAAATTTCTTTTTGTACTTTTTCAGCGCCTTGTCTATGTTTTCGCAATCTTTAGAATCAATTATCAACATAATTTTTGCCTCTTATTTTTAGGAACGCAAAGATAAAACAATATTTTTTAAAAACAAAAAGGTTCACTTTTTTTTCTCTCAATCCTCCTCTCCGCCTTCTTCTCCGTAGAAAATGACCCATAAAAGTAGGTCTGGGCTGAAGTTGGAGAAATGGTGTTCGGCGCCTGCCGGAACGAAAAGGAAATCACCGGGTGCGACCTTTACTGTTTTCTCTTCCAGGGTAAATTCGCCGGTGCCTTTCAATACGATATAGATTTCATCCTGAATATGTGGTTCTTGATCATCCAGTTCATCCGGTCCGAAGATAATGCCGCGCATACTGCCATGTTCGAATAGGACTGCGAAATCATCATCACTTTTCTGGAGCTGTTGCATAGCTTCAGCGATAGATACATGGAACCTCATGGATAGATTATTTGGGTGATCGGATTGAAATCGTCTTTTAAATTATGATTTTTCGGCCGATTAGCCAAAGAATAACCGGAGTTGCCGCGGCACACAAAGGCGCAAAATTGCAACGGGCATCATCTTGTGCCTTTGTGTACCGGTTTTTCAGGCATGTACTAATTACTTTGAATTAGTAAGTTGGGTAGTGGCGGCTTTTCCGCCGATTTTTGCCTGTTTTTCCCGTTTGCTACGGTTACCTGGTGGTCACGGTAATAACTGCTGAATTACCGGGATCAGCGGGCAACCGGGCAATAACGGGGTTGTTCTCGGAAACGTAGGAAAATCCGGAAACAAGGAAATCTGGATAGCAGAGAACAGATACGGAATAGGGCGCCCGATCCGCTCCCGCAGATAAAGACTGCGGGCATTCTTCCCGCAGTAAGAAATCAATGAAATGACGCACATCCCGCAACGGCATGGCGCTACCTGTGGAATTTACCGCCCGAAGAGCAGTTTGTTGGCAACAGGTGATTATACTTAATCTTTTATTTTCTTTTTCAACATGCTCACCTGATCCTGCAGTTGGCTAACCATATCTGCTAGGTGATTCACGCTCATACGGCTTTGTTGGTTGGATTTGCTGACAATAGCATCCGACTGCCAAAGTTCCAGCACATCCTCCATTTCTACCGCATAAGGCTCAAATTGATTATTATCGGAGACGAGGGTAATCTTCGATTTAGAGCGGTTGCTTTTTACTATTCGTTTAAAAACAATACCACCACGGGCGGTTACCACCACATAGGTTTCATTGTTTTTAATTTCTTCCCAGCCATCTACTTTATGGCAGACAATAACAGATCCAGACGTCACCGGCAACATAGAATCCCCGGCGATTTCAAAAGCTCTGTAATCACCCGCACCCAGCATAGGCAGCGTAAAGGTGTTCAACTCTTCGATGAATTCCTCATCATTATAGCCTGCCAGATAACCTGCAGCAGCTTTTACCGGAACGAAGGTGATGGACTGCCTGCTGCTGCCCAATTTTTGCTGACGACGTTTTTCCAGGAAATTATCCTTTTGGGAACCTAGATCCCTGCGAAGCAGGTCATCAATGGTAACCCGGAACATATCGCTCACCTGTTCCAGCACTTCTGTTCTCGGCTCCGCACGCTCTTCTTCATATGCGCCGAGCAGGGAACGCTTGATGCCAAGTTTATCGGCAAACTCTTGCTGCGTCCAGCCTTTTTGCTTACGCAGATATTTCAAATTCTGGCATACTACGGACATAACCTAAACAATTTAGTACTTTGCTAACAAAATTAGCAAATATTTTTATCATTTACCAAATATATCTGCGAATCAGAACTTATTTTTGCCCGGATTAATCAACTCACTAACTTATGTTACTTGTACATTCCATTTTAAGATGGGCAGTACTGCTCACAGGTATCTGGGCCGTCATCCGTGCTTTTAAAGGGGTTTCCGGCAAAACGCCTTTCACCGCTGCCGATAATAAGGCAGGGCTTTTCTTCATGATCGCCTGCGATATCCAACTGCTGGTTGGTATTATCCTGTTCTTTACGAGCAGCCTGGTGACCACCGCGCGTGCAGACATGGGCGTTGCCATGAAAGATCCCATGCTCCGGTTCTTTACCGTAGAACATGAGACTTTGGCTATTATCGCCATTGCACTGGTACATATTGGTAAGTCGAAAGTGAAGAAGGCAACCGATGCTGCCAAAAAACACATGCTGGCAAGAAATTTCTACAGCATTGCCCTCGTGTTAATTCTTATCATCATTGGTTTGGTAATGACCAAAGGCCAGAGAGGTTTTTATTAATCCGTGTAATTATTCCCAAAATAATAATGGCGGCCTTGTCAAGAGCCGCCATTTTCTTTTTATGTATTGACCACTATTAATAGCTTGTTGTTATCCCTTATCCTCATTCGCTAACCGGAATGAATAAATATAAGGTAATATTGGAAGAAGGAAGGATGAGGCAAATATAACAAAAACTCCGGTGATGAGCGACATAAAAAACGCTCCGGCAATTAGTACAAGTCCTACGGCTGTCCACAAACTACTGGCCATAGCATGTGTTTTCTTCCATACCACCGGATCTTTGAGCGTCCATGGTGTGCGCACGCCTACATAATTATTGGGCTTTAATCCCTTCAGATATAAGCCCACACCCGCCATCAGCAGGCCAATGCCAATAAATGCCCAACGCTCCATCGCATAAGTGTGACCCGTTTGCACCATCAGAATAATGATAAATGCGATGGCCGAAAGAAAGATCTGAATAACATACCTCACCTTGTAATACTCCCGGTGCATCAATTCTGGATCTGATACAGCTTCATCGTCTGTCTTGGGTAAATACCTAAATAAAAAATATATTAAGGCGTTGGTAAAGAAGAAAAATATCATCAACAACAAGAAGTCTTCTTTCGTTTTTATCTGCTGCTGAACCGGCTCTGCCGCCTGCCCGAAGACGTCCGGTATATTTCGCCATTCTAAACCCATATAGATGAGAGGAGCTACAAATAGTAGCAGGAGAAGGAGCTCTTTGCGAAGATCTGTTTTTGTCATAGGAACCTGCTTTTGAAAGATGAATATGGTCTATTCCCTTCTAGTTCATTTTCATATACTTAACTAATTACAGATTAAATCCCCTATATGTTGTAAAATTACAAAATTCATTCCAGCCTCTATCCTTCATACTAATTATTTTAGTAAAACTAAAAATGTTAGTATATTTGAAGTCCCGCTACTATGCGGGCTATACAGCACCTAGCCCAACTTTTCCCTGAAACGATTACATCACTTTAAATCTGTGAGTTATGATATCGTTGCAACAACGCGCTATTGCGCATCTCGACCTCGATTGTTTCTTTGTTTCTGTAGAATGCCAGCAGGACAGCAGCCTGATAGGCAAACCCCTCCTCGTAGGCGGCAATAGCGACCGCGCCGTTGTAGCCGCCTGTAGCTACGAAGCCAGACGCTACGGCATCCACTCCGCCATGCCCATGAAAACCGCCCTCCGCCTTTGTCCGCATGCCATCATACGCAGCGGAGATATGGAGGCATACAGTAATAAATCCCGCGAAGTCACCGAAATCATCGCTGACAAAGCCCCCCTCTACGAAAAATCTTCTATCGATGAATTCTACATCGATATCAGTGGCATGGATAAGTATTTCGGCTCCCTCAAATGGACTACCGAACTCAGAAAAACAATCATAAAAGAATCCGGACTGCCCATCTCCTTTGGCCTCGCCTCCAACAAACTCGTATCCAAAGTGGCCACCGATGAGGCCAAACCAAATGGACAACTGGAAATTATGTTCGGTGAAGAAAAATCATTCCTCGCCCCACTCAACATAGAAAAAATCCCTATGGTAGGGAAAGAAACCGCCGCCCAATTGCGTCGGCGCGGCGTGGAAACAGTGAAAACACTCAGCGAAGTGCCCATTTCTCTCCTGGAAGCCTGGATGGGAAAAAATGGAATCTCCCTCTGGAAAAAAGCCAATGGGATCGATGAATCCCCCGTTGTGCCCTACTATGAACAAAAATCCATTTCAACAGAAAGTACCTTCCATGCCGATACCATCGATATGGAATTCATGCACGCCGAACTGGTGCGCATGACAGAAAAAATCGCCTTCGAATTACGACAACAAAATAAATTAACCGGATGCATCACGGTTAAAATACGGTACTCCGACTTCGAAACTGTTACCAAACAGATGTCTATCCCCTACTGCTGCTCCGATCACGTACTGCTGGAAAAAGTAAAAGAACTCTTTAAAAAATTATATGACCGCAGACTGTTAGTCCGACTCATTGGCGTTAGATTCAGTCACCTTGTACAAGGAAATCATCAGATCAGCCTTTTTGACGACAGCCAAGAAATGATTGCACTCTATCAAGCTATCGATCAGATCAAAAACAGGTTCGGATGGGAATTTCTCATGAAAGGCACCAATGTACTTCCCCCAGATAAGAAAATGCTGGCCCGGAAGCGTGACATCTCCCCATTCCATAAAAGATAATTTAGGCAACTAACCAATGTAAGCAATTGTCAAAAACCACATCATGTACTTGAACTGCAAAACATTCTTCAGCCTGCGATATGGCACCATGCACGTAGAAACACTCATCCGGGAAGCAAAAGAACGCGGTATCACCACACTTGCGCTTACCAATATCAACATCACTTCCGATGCATGGACCTTCGTGACTGAATGCAGGGAACAAGATATCAAACCCGTACTGGGACTGGAATGCAGAAATGAACACACCCTCTGCTACCTGCTGCTGGCCCGCAACCAGAACGGCTGGTATCATATCAATAAATTCCTCTCCTATAAATTACATACCGGAGAACCATTCCCAGAACAAGCGCCCGAAATGCCGGATACATTCGTGATCTATCCCTGGGGAACCCACAATCCGCATACATTAGCGCCACATGAACTTCTAGGCGTACGCGTCAAGGATATCAATAAATTATTTCGAGTGGATACCCTTGCACTGAAAGATAAACTGGTCATCATGCAACCCGTTACCTTCCAGGATGAACTGCATTATGAATTACACCAGGTATTGAGAGCCATCGATCAAAACATCCTGATATCCCAGCTATTGCCCGAAACCTATGCTGCTCCTGATGAAACGTTTATTCATCCTGCCGATTTAGTGGAGCATTTTGAAAGATATCCACATATAGTAGCCAATACGCTGGCGGTACTGCATGCCTGCGAGGTGGAAATGCAAATGAATATCCCCCGCAATAAAAAAACTTTTTCAGCGAGCGTGGAAGAAGACCGCAAACTCTTACGGGACCTAGCTTACGAAGGAATGATATACCGCTATGGTTCCAACCATGAATCCGCAGCCGCCCGTATTGAAAAAGAACTGGATATCATCGCAAAACTCAATTTCGAATCCTATTTTCTCATTACTTGGGATATCATTCGCTTTGCCCAGGAAAAAGGATTTTTCTATGTAGGCCGTGGAAGTGGCGCCAACTCTATCGTGGCCTACTGCCTACGTATTACAGATGTAGACCCCATAGAACTGGACCTTTATTTTGAAAGATTCCTGAACCTCTATCGCAGCTCTCCACCTGATTTTGATATCGACTTCTCCTGGAAAGACCGCGATGAAATCACGACCTATATCTTCAATAAATATGGTCCGGAACATACTGCGCTACTGGGTACCGTCACCACATTCCAGACACATGCCATCGTTAGGGAACTGGGGAAAGCGTATGGATTGCCTAAAAAAGAAATTGATCGTATCCTGCAAGGAGGCTTCAGTGTGAAGCTGGATGAAGATAGAATACAACGAAAAATTCTGCATTTCTGCCAACTCATGGATAACCAGGAAAAATCATTTCCCAATCATCTCAGTATCCATGCAGGCGGCATCCTGATTAGTGAGGCGCCTATCCATCACTATTGTACAACCTATCTACCTCCCAAAGGCTTCAGCACAGCGCAGATGGACATGTTTCAGGCAGAAGCAATCGGATTGTATAAATTCGATATCCTCAGCCAGCGCGGACTTGGACATATCCGAGATGCGATTGATCTCATCAAACAAAATCATGATGTAGACATCGATATCCACAATGTAAAAGCCTTTATGGTGGATGAACAGGTGAAAGCCAATCTTCGTGGCGTAAATACCATCGGGTGTTTTTACATTGAATCTCCTGCCATGCGACAGTTGCTCACCAAATTGCGCTGCGACGACTATCGCTCCCTGGTGGCCGCCAGTTCTATCATTCGCCCCGGTGTAGCGCAATCCGGCATGATGAAGCAGTATATTGACCGATTCAATAATCCACAGTCAGTAGTATACCTGCATCCGGTCATTGAGGAGTTACTGAAGGAAACATTTGGTATCATGGTGTACCAGGAAGATGTGATCAAAGTGGCGCATAAATTTGCTGACATGGAACTCGCAGATGCGGATCGACTGCGAAGAGCCATGGCAGGCAAATACAGGGGGATGAAAGATTTAGAACAAATACAGGCAAGGTTTTTCCGTAACTGTGATGCAAAAGGGCATCCTCGTCATGTGAGTGAAGAAGTGTGGAGACAAATAGCCAGCTTTGCCAATTTCTCCTTCTCTAAAGCCCATTCTGCGAGCTTTGCAGTGGAAAGTTACCAGAGTCTTTACCTGAAAACCTACTACCCTGCTGAGTTTATGGTGGCAGTCATCAATAATTTCGGAGGGTTTTACAGCAGGGAACTGTATTTCAACCAACTGAAACAGACAGGCATTCAACTGCATGCCCCATGTATCAACCAAAGCGACTATCTCACCAACATCCATGGCAAAGAAGTATTTGTGGGCTTTATTCACATCGAGGGGTTGGAATTCGCGCTGGTAGAGCGCATCCTGGAGGAAAGAAAAAATAGTGGCCCTTTTGTAAGTCTAGAAGATTTTGTTTCCCGTACAGGCCCTGGACCGGAGCAATTGGAAATTCTTATTCGTATTGGTTGCTTTCACTTTACCGGCTATACGAAAAAAGAACTACTGTGGAAAGGCAGTCTGCTCGCGAAAGCCCGTGAAGTTAAGCAAATACATCACCTTCCATTATTCAGGCCAACGCCGGTGGATTGTACACTTCCTCAACTGGCTTACCATGCGCATGAAGATGCCTTTGATGAAATTGATCTGTTGGGATTTCCTTTGCAGTCCCCCTTCAGTATATTACAGCACGAGCAATCCACTTATACCCTTGCCCGGGATTTTCATAAACATATTGGTCAACAGGTCATGACGCTGGGGTATTATGTCACCATGAAAATGCTGCGTACTTCCAAAGGTGATCCGATGTGTTTTGGTACTTTCCTGGATGCGGAAGATCAATTTGTAGATACGGTACATTTTCCAGACAGTTTGCGCCAATATCCTTTCCAGAAGAGTGGATTTTATATTCTACAGGGGAAGGTAGTTTCTGACTATGGCGTTATTACATTGGAAATCAGTTGGATGCGAAAAATTGGATATTTTGAAGACAAAAGCAATTAATACGACAAATTGTTGTATTTTTGCGACAAATGTCGGTTATGTCAAATTTCAATGGCTATCAAGTACAAGAGAATGCCTTGTTGATAGATACAAGTCATGCCAGTCATGCTATGGGTGCCGGGTACTTCGATTTCATCGCGTTATCCCGTAGCGGCATTATTAAACGAGCGTTACTTAACCTGAGTAGGCAGATTTCATTTTCCCTGACGGAGCTTGCGCAGGTCGTCCATATATCAGAAAGAACATTACAGCGTTACGCAGATGATGCCAAGCTATCCCTGGATACCAGTGAGCGAGCCATTATGCTCTCTGCGCTCTACCAACGAGGTACCGAGGTATTCGGTGATCTCGAAAATTTCAAGGAATGGATGCGTACTCCATTGCCGGCTTTCAACTATCAACTCCCTATTTCGCTATTAGACACTACGTTTGGCTTCCAGCTCATCCAAGATGAATTGGGACGTATAGAACATGGCTTGTTTGCATAGCATCACTTCGATACATATATCATGGACGTTTACAGGATCAGTAAGTGTGCATACATCAATGATCTGAGCGGGACCGGCGCACGCCTGTATGGTGGTCGCTGGAACAGCAAAGGACATTCTATTGTTTACACCGCAGGCTCCAGGGCACTGGCAGCATTGGAAGTACTGGTACATATTCCGCTGAAAAATATTATACAGGATTTCTGCATCGCAGCTATCCATATTCCCGACAACATAGCCATTAGAACCCTTACAGAGAAAGACTTGCCAGCCAAATGGCAATCGCTGGCGCCATTGCCTGAATTGCAGTGTATTGGCGACGAGTGGATAGCTACTTCAAAGTATGCAGTCTTGAAAATTCCGTCTGTGGTAATTGCAGATGAATTTAATTACCTGATCAACCCGGAACATCCAGAAGCACAGGGGATCATCGTCAGTGAAACGAAACCATTTGTGTTTGATCAGCGATTGAGCAAGTCATAAAGTGGTGTTTGGGGGCGATTTTTATAAAAAAATGAGGCGTGACGTCTGCGACGTCACGCCTCATTTTTTTATATTTTTTTTGTCGTCCCTGCCCGAGCAGGGACGACAGGCAGGAGAGTTTTAGGTCGAATACTATTCCAGACCGAATAAGCCCTTATTCAACAGTTGCAGTGTTTTCTCTTTCAACTGGGCATTCACCAGAATGGAGATATTATGTCTGCTACCACCGTAAGAAATCATACGCAATGGAATATCTTCCAGAGAAGAGAACAATTTCGTGATGATAGAAGGAGTAGCTGCTACTTCATTACCAACGATGGAAACAATTGCCTGCTGATAATCCAGTTCCACTGTACCGAATGGTTGCAGCTCTTTCACGATCTGATCCAGTTGTTGAGGATTGTCGATTGTCAGTGATACTGCCACTTCAGAAGTAGTGATCATATCAATTGGTGTGCGGAATTTCTCGAATACTTCGAAGATTTTACGCAGGAAACCGTAGGCCAGCAGCATGCGGCTGGATTTGATTTTGATCGCGATGATACCATCTTTTGCAGCGATAGCTTTCACACCGTTACCATTAGGCAGTTCAGTGATGATAGTACCTTTTGCTTCCGGCTGCATGGTGTTCAGCAATTTCACTGGAATGTTGAAATGCTGTGCAGGCCAGATAGAAGCAGGGTGCAGGATTTTAGCGCCGAAATAGGCCAGCTCCGCAGCTTCATCGAAAGACAGTTGATCGATTGGGAAAGTTTTCTTCACCACGCGAGGATCGTTGTTGTGCATACCATCGATATCTGTCCAGATTTGCACTTCATCCGCCTGAATAGCTGCACCAATCAGGGATGCAGAGTAATCAGAGCCACCGCGTTTCAGGTTGTCCACTTCTCCTCTTGCATTACGGCTGATATAACCCTGTGTAATGAACAGATTTACATCCTTGTTTTTTTCGATCAGGGAAGTGAGTTTAGACTTAATTTTTGGAATTTCAGGCTCTTCGAATTCATCGATACTCATGAAATCCAGTGCTGGCAACAGTGCTGCTTTAATGCCTGCTTCTTCCAGGTAAACGCAGAAAAGGCGGGTAGACAGCAGTTCACCTTGTGCCAGAATATCCTTATTCAATGCTTCATTGAAGGAGATCTTCAGGATAATATTCAGGAATTCAAAGTGTTCATCAATGATAGCCTTTGCATTAGCACGGCCAGCCTCGGTCTTGACCAGTTCGTCACAGAAAGAACGGTAGTGACCTTCCAGCTTATCGATCTGCTGCTTCGCTTGGTCCTTCTTCCCTTCTGACAATGACTGGCTAATTTCCACGAGGGAGTTAGTAGTACCTGACAGTGCAGATAGCACTACAATTTTCTGATCAGCATCCGCTGTGATCAGTTGTGCTACCGAATGCATACGCTCTGGTTTTCCCACGGAGGTTCCACCAAATTTTAACACTTTCATCTGAATAGAATTGTATATAAATGATTGAGAATATTTTAAAAATTGAGCTTAAACTTAGCCGCAACTTCCTGTAAATCCTTGACTACAGGGGCCAGCACAGGAATACCGTTTTCCAGGCGGTGTTGCTGCATTTCTCTTTCCGGATCGCCGGGAATCAATACTTCCTTACCAGCTACAGGAGTGGCTGCCCGGAAACGGGTAATCCACTTATCCATGTGTTCTTTGAATTCGTCTGCTGGGCGGAAAGCATCTACCCGCATCGCTCCAAAGAAGTGGCCAAGGCCCTCTCCTACTGGATCTGGCGCCAGTGGCAAGAAACTTACAAAAGGAGGCGCCCATGGACCATAATTGGCTCCTGAAAGCACGGCCGAAAATATATCAACAATTGCTCCCAAACAATACCCTTTATGACTTCCGTGTTCTCTATCTCCTCCCAATGGCAATAATGCACCGCCATCTTTCAGTTCATGTGGATTAGTACTTGGTTGTCCGTCTTTATCCTGGATCCAGCCGTATGGCGCTTCTTCGTTCTTACGCTGTAATATTTCCAGTTTGCCATTGGCAGCAGTGGTGGTAGCAAAGTCAGCCACAAATGGTGGTTGCTCTTTAGCTGGAATAGCCACGGCAATAGGATTAGTACCCAACATTCTTTCTTTGGAGAAAGTAGGCGCTACGAGGGGACTGGCATTGGTCATTGCCATACCGATCATATCCTGATCGAGTGCCTGCATCGCATGATATCCAGCAATACCGAAGTGATTGGAATTTTTCACGCTTACCCATCCGGTACCTACTGCAGCGGCTTTCTGAATAGCCACCTGCATCGCAAAAGGCGCTACCACGAGGCCTAATCCGGCATCTCCGTCTACCACAGCAGTGCTGGGGGTTTCATGGACAATGCGGATGTTTGGTTTAGCATTAATTCTGCCAGCTTCCCAAAGGCGCACATACCCAGACAGGCGGGCTACGCCATGAGAGTCAATTCCTCTGAGATCCGCTGACACCAGCACTTCACTGGCCAGGCGCGCGTGTTCGAGAGAACAACCCATATGAATAAAAACTTCCAGGGTAAATTCTCTTAAATGATGATATGAAAATGTTTTTTCCATGACAAGAAAGCTGAAATACGTACTAAAATCAATACTGGCTTATGCCTGAGCGGTAGGACCACCAAAATTCATTGGCAGGGAAACAGGTTCCTGATCCTGGATAGTACCGTGTACAGATTCGTATTTCTTGATATTTTCCAGCATTGCCTTCATGAAGCGCTTGGCATGCTGCGGGGTGAGTATGATTCGGGATTTAACTTTTGCTTTAGGCAGACCTGGCATCACATTTACAAAATCTACTACAAATTCTGCGTTGGAATGGGTGATGATAGCGAGATTCGCGTACTGTCCTTCTGCCATTTCTTCACTCAACTCAATATTAAGTTGCTGTTGTTCTTCCTGCTGATTTTCCATGATTTATAGTTTAGCGGTACAAAAATAAAAAAAGAGGGCTCAAATGGCCCTCTTTTTTTATTAGCAGAGAAAATCTCTTTATTGATCCCACCAAACTTTGCTGAAAAGTCCCAGTTTCGAGTTTACGTTAGGAGCATTGTAACTGAGCTCTTGTTGTGGATACAGGAACCTGCGAGGAATCTGTGTACCGGCAACTGGAGTGAGTGTAGGCACATTGGTTCTGCGCCAGTCTGTAAACACTTCAGGGTTCAGATACATGGCGAAGTATTTCTGTGTCATGATCTGCGTAAATGCAGTAGCAGCAACGGTAGACAGTGTTCCATTTGCAGCGATATAAGTAGCTGCATCTGCATCAGCAACACCATATTGTTTCATGGAAGCGGCTATACCTGCTTGGTATGCAATAGCTGCCTGTGGCAGGTTACCCACGCGCCAGTAGGCTTCTGCTTGAATGAACAGCATTTCTACATAAGTAGTCAGTGGTACAGTACCAGCAGGGTTGAAATAATAATTTTTATTCAAACCTCCAGCAGTAGTATCAATGAGTCTTGGATACCTTGGGTCATTCATTGACTTCAAGGTTTCAGACCAGTAGCTGATATCATATTCCAGGTATCCACCACGACCAGTTTCAAACTGATAGTATGGTGCGTTGGAAGTTGCAGCAGCACCGAAAGTTACGGAGAAGTTATCGTCATTGCTGGCGAAGCCGCCGCCACCTGCGTTAAGCGCATCGAGAGCTTTCTGGGCAGCGGTGTTATCGAATTTAGACACATGGATATACAAACGTGCCTGGAGTACTCTAGCGAGTTTTGTCCATTTGCTGATGTCTCCACCGAATACTACGTCATCTGCTCCTGGTTCAACAGTACCTGGTTGTGCCTGACGTAAAGACAGGTTGGCAATGGCGTCTGCCAGCAGTTTCTGTGCAGCAGTGTAGATATCCTGTTGTTTGTCGTATTTAGGTTGGAGTTTATCCAAGCCACTGAATGCTTCTGAATAAGGAACATCGCCCCAATAGTCAGAAACAGTAGTAATAGAGTAAGCCATCAGGATTTTGGCGATGCTGCTATAAGGATTATAGCCGCCATTTCCTTTAGGAGAGTTGACGATCATCAGTTGCAGGTTCTTCATGATGGAAGAATACACCAATGACCAAACGTTATCAAAGTCCTGTGTGGAAAAGATGTAGCTATTATAAGCTTCGAATTGTCTGTCCACCCCAGTGATTTGTTGTGCAAACATACTACCGAAGCGAGAGAAGTCACTTCCGAAAGTATAGCCCATGGCCACTTCCGCAGAAGGCAGCAATGCAGATGAAGACACAGACACCGGGTTATTCGGATCTTTATTGATATCTGGATCTACAAAAGCTTTTGTGCAGGAGAACCCTGAGAAGAGTGCACACCCCAATAACCCTGTAGCGATAATATTTCTGAATTTCATACAATCAACATTTTAAGAATTAAAGACTAGTGGTATTAAAGGGATAATTTCAACTGTATTGAATAGTTTTTAGTAGATGGAGCCATGAAATAATCCAGACCTTGTGCGTTACCAGCACCAGTGAGGCTTCCGTCAGGATCTACACCAGTATATTTGGTATGCAGCCAGAGGTTTCTTCCAACAAAGCCAATTTCCAGTCCTTTGATGAATTTTGTAGCATTCAGCAGTTTAGGATTGAATTTATAAAACAGGCTTACTTCGCGCAGTCTTACATATCCTGCATCTTCAATGAATGGTTCAGCAACAGGTCCGAAACCACCACCGTTACCGGTATACCAAGCTTGTCCCAGTGTTGCGGTAACATCGTTGTTTTTACCTGCCAGTACGGTATTTCCGTTATCATCCAGGTGACCAGCTACACCTTTGAATACAGTAGTTGTACCTCTGTTTTCAGTTTCTTTAGCACGACCGTAGGTAACCAGGGCACCACGGGTACCATTCCACATTACGCCACCATGTTTGATGTCGATCAGGGCATAGAGGCTAAAGTTTTTGTAAGTGAAGGTGTTACCGATACCAGAGATCCAGTCAGGGTTGAAGCTACCGAGAGATACGCTTTTAGAGAGGTCTGGGATTGGGAAACCATATTTACCAGCACCTTCAGAAGGACGATCTTCGATTACGAGATTACCTTGTGCATCACGCAGATATTTGTTTCCGAAGATGGCGCCATAAGGCTGACCTTTCATGGCACTAGCAACAGCTCCGGTGTAACCACCAAGGCCGATCTGATCTACACCAGGATAGAGTTCACCCACAAGGCTGCGGTTAGCTGCCCAGTTGATATTGATATCCCAAGTGAAATTGCGTGCTTTAACAGGAGTAGCATTTAACTGTACTTCCACACCATGGTTGGTGATTTCACCCGCATTCAATACGATGCTTCCATAACCGGTAGTGCTGGAAACAGGTACTGCGAGGATTTGATCGATTGATTTTTTACGATAGTAAGCAACGTCTACGCCGATACGATTTTTCAGGAATTTCAATTCCACACCGGCTTCGAACTGTTTGATTCTTTCTGGTTTCAGATTAGGGTTATTTAGGCGGGAACCACCAGAGCTGGAAGTACCGTTGGCCATGAAACCACCCACGTTACCGTTAGCTGTTGCAAATGGGAAAGTGATACCATTTGTAAAACCATCCGCAAAGAAGGAGCTTACATAGTTAGGGTATAGGTAATAAATAGGAGCATCGTTACCTACTTCTGCATAAGATACACGCAGTTTACCGAAGGAAAGGACGTTGCTATTTTTCAGGCCGCCCAGTTCACTGAATACCCAGCCTAAGTCAACGGAAGGATAGAAGAAGGTATTGTTACTTCTTGGCAGTGTGGAGCTTTTATCCACGCGGCCGCTGGCATGCAGGAACAGTTGATCTTTATAAGCCAGACGGAGATCCCCGATATTAGAAGCTCTTCTCTGTTTGAACACACCTTCGGTAGCCAGAATATTCACCGCATTGGAGAGGTTATTGAAGTTCTGGAAAGTGAGGTTATTACCGGTTGGGGTGATATTTTCTTTGTAGAAGCTGTACAGGTTATTATCGTACATGAATGTCATGTCCAGATCCCTGTTCAGTTGTTTATGGAATGTAACGAAGAAGTCGGAGTTGAGAATTCTGTTAAGGTACTGATCTTCTATGAGCATCCCTGTAGGTGCAGTTGCAGAATACAGTGGATAAGGTTGTCTACGTCTGTCGGAATAAATATCACCACCTACACGGTAGGATACATTCAGCCATTTCAGTACATCATAGCTGATGGTAGCTGATCCCATTACGCGGTTTACTTCATCTTTAAACTGTTCGTTGTTGATTGCCCAATAAGGGTTATCAAAAACTGGTGAGTGTACGCCATCTCCACCAACACCGCTGAACGCGCGTTGAGAGCCCTGACCATCAGGAAGAATATATGCTCTTGGGTCAGTAGGGCTGGTAGCACCATTTTTATTATCGAAAGTAATAGGTGTACGATACAATCCCAGACCGATACCAGAAAGGCCACCACCCTGAGGGATACGTGTACCACCGGAATTGATATAAGAGATAGTTGCGCTGGATGTCAGTTTATCGGTCATTTTTGAATCAGCGGTTAACCTTACAGTTGTTTTATTGAAAGAACTGTTAGGTACTACCCCATTATTTTTTTGATTGGATAAAGACAAACGATAAGAAGATTTATCATTACCACCAGACAATGATACGGAGTTATCGTAGGTGTGACCAGTTACAAAGAAATCCTTTACGTTATCATAGATCGCAACAGGAGCACCAGTACCATTAGGGTCTTTATGACCAACAATGGTAGGGTTTCCTGGTTTAGAAGGATCTGTTACATCGTTTAAATAGGTAAGGTTACCCAGGTAACTCCAGAGATAATTACCAGGGTTATTAGGGTCATTAGGGTTAGATTTATTATTGTAGTAGGTCAGATTTTTTACATCTGGACCCCAGGAACGTGTTGCAGGAACATCTGGACCCACATATTTACCGTTACTACCTTGTGCGTATCTTGTTTGGAATTCTGGCAGTTTATTTACCTGGCTCCAGGTCACTGCGGAGTTCACAGAAACATTCATTTTACCAGCAGTATTGGAACCTTTTTTGGTGGTGATAATGATCGCACCATTGGAAGCACCGATACCGTACAATGCAGTAGCAGCAGGGCCTTTCAGAACAGACATGCTAGCGATATCATCAGGGTTGAGGTCAATTGCACGGTTGGAGTTTTGTACACCTTGCAGATTGCTTTCAGTAGAGTTCACGCTGTTATCGATAGGAATACCATCAATTACAAACAGCGGCTGGTTGTTACCGGAGATAGACTGGTTACCACGGATAACGATGTTGGAAGAGGAACCTGGCATACCAGTAGAGTTGGTAACCTGGACACCGGCTACTTTACCGGACATCGCTGAGATAACGTTGTCTTTGTTGTTCATCAACTGATCACCTTTCACTTCCTGTACGGAATATCCCAGTGATTTTTTCTCACGTTTAATACCCAACGCCGTTACCACTACTTCTTCCAGATTTTTATTATCTGCTGCCAGCGATATGTTGAGAGTAGAACCTCCTGCTGCAGTAACTTCCTTATTCTGATAGCCTACGCTTCTGAAAATAAGTACGGCACTCGCGCCATCAATACTGAGTTTGAAATTACCATTTGCATCGGTAGTAGTACCCTTGGTAGTACCTTTGATTTGTATGGTTACTAGAGGAATTGGTGCTCCATCCGATCCGGTAACCTTTCCAGCAACCTGTTGCTGCTGGGCATAAGTCATGTTCATCATTGCAAGGAACACAACGAAAAAGAGTAGCATCTTTTTCATAGATGATTCAGATTTTGGTTGAAAAGAAAAAATAACAATATATTATTGGTTGCTAATATCAGATTGTATCTGTTAGAAACTTAAGCAGGTTACGTTGCAAGACATTTAACATCGTTAGTCAGCATATGAAAATGATAGTTTTTTGTGAGACTAAATTTTCTAATAAAAGTAAAATCACTAACAGGTAAAAAATTCCAAATTAAAAACGGTCAACTAATTTACGTGGTGTAACATAACGCATTGCTAACAAACCCAGTTTTCTCAAAAGCTTCATTCAACTGGTTAACACCCCATTTAAGTTGTCTGAAAAAGATTGGAGCCTCTTTCATGTAACGTTTTAGATTTAGATTTTGGTTGAATACGCACAAGGTAGAAAAAAAAGTAAATCGACGCGCAAAATCTATTAACATTATTTTAACTGATGTTATCTAATTGATTCAAACTCTTGTTTTTCAACATTTTAACACCCTAAAAATTAAGGCAATTTTAATAATCAGTCTCTAAAACGCATAGATTAACTGAAATTGCAGCATCGTTTTTTTATTACCTTGTATCATATCCCAACCGCTGCCAATGCGCTGTTTACCAGGATAAATCACTTGATGGATACGCCCCCAACAAGTAATATTCTTATCCAGTTTCCATTTCAAATTCAGGTAGTACTGCCACCCATCACCATAATACTGCCCTACGCTGTTCTCATACATAACACTACTTTCATACGCGTATACACGTGACTGATAGCCTCCAGTATGAAACACCCCCACTCTAGCATCCAACTGCACTGGTAGTCGACGCGGTTTATAACTGCATTCCTCGTAAAATAAAATCCCCGGTTGCAAAATGCCTCCAGCATTGTACCCAGCATACTCAAATCGCGTACTGGTGGCCCATTTTTTCTTGCCTGTTATATCCGCCTGAAAACGTATATGCGTTAACTGCGCCTCATCTTTTTTCCGACTAAGTACCCTGCCAGAGAACATCACATTTTTCTTGCAAGTCCAGGATAACTGTAACAAGTATTCCCATCCTCCTGAGGGAAAGTTTACCCCATACCGTAGCCAAGGAAATTGGAACCAATCTACATATCCGCTTAGCAACCATCGGGAAGTGGGCCTCAAGCTACATCCCATATATATACCCTGTTCATTTCGGGTATTATAATTCTCTCCAAACCCTTTACTATAAAAGCTCTGATAAGCTTTATCGTAATTCCTGTAAACAAGGGAAAAGTCCGCATTGGCGGACATACTAATCAATGCCCCCTGTAATCCTGCTAACCTGCCCTGCTGATCGCGGGCCAATTCTCCAAAAAGATGCATATTCCCCAGTGTTCGAGAATAATCCAGGCTATAATTCACCAAGCCATTCCCTCGGAAATCAAACTGGTTATAAGGTTTCAGCGGTTTCTCTAATCCTGGCGACAAATGATGATAAATAATATTGGCGCCTAAATTCCATTTGCCCATATAACGAACTACCGCACCACTGCTGAATTGGGTCACTGCATTCATCTTAGCTATTTCAGAAGATGTCCGGTGATAACCCGCTGATTGTAATGCGGTAGCTACCTGCCCGTCCGTAAGGGTATCCGCACCTGCCACTGTTCCATCCAGCTTGCGCAGAGAGCCAAAGGCTGTCAGTTGTACCTTCCCTACTTGCATGGTCACTCCAGTTCCACGAAAAAAGTAATATTCCCCAGAGGAGGTATAAGGTCTCAACACTTCCCCTTCCTTCTTTACCTGCAATACAGCGGCACTTTTTCCTGCAGCATGACTATGCCATTGCAACAATCCCTGTCCCATATTTACCGTGAAATCCCCTACTGCCACTGCTTTCACATGTCGGTAATTACTGATAAATAAATGCGCACTATAAAAATCAAATCCATATCGCTGTGCACCCCGAAAGAAAGCCTCCCCAGGATCTTTTTCCATCGATATGCCATAGCTCGTATATCCAGTGAGGTTATAACGGTAACGGATAAACACCTTATCTATGCTTCCTTGGTACGCCTTAGCCCCTCCATTGGCGGATAAGTATCCTTTTGAAGCTTCCAGTTGCCTCCCATAACGCACCAATAAACTTTTGCCTCCTTTTGAGAACAAGTCGCGCAATTGATACCTTGGCTTAAAACCCTCATCTGTACTGATGTAGGGCAGCAACTGTTTAATCAGACTAATATCAAATCCTGGCACCGCCTGCAATTCATAGATACTCACAAAATCGCCCAGTAACTGGCGGTATTGCAACAGGCTTTCCACTTGATGAGGCAATAGAATGCCTAATGCGGTAAGCTCCTCGGCATCCGCGGTATTCAATGAAATACGATGATGCGCTCTTTCTTGTAACAACTGCCACTGCTCATCATCCTCACTAACCGCAGTGGTGGCTGCAGTTTCCGCTTCCATTGACTGTTGTATAGTAGCTGGCAATTCTTCCTGTCCATATACTTGGAGCCCTACGAGTAATAACAGGATTATCCCCGCTATTTTCCCCATATCAACGCTATTGTAGGTGTGAAGCCTAATTGTGGATGTATGGATGCTCCACCGTCAATTCGTAATAGCCCTCGTGTCAGCATGACCACCCATTGCGGAGCAGGAGGCCATCCACTGAGACCCAGTTCCATCGCCAATACGGGAATGATCCGGTATATCGCTTGAATAGCAGGTGATAGTTTCCCTTCCTGCTGCCTGTATTCCGCAGCTAGCAGGAACCCTTGCCCCGACTGCCAGCCCACTCCCAGCCTATATTGCCAATCGTCCTCCCGGATTACCTGTACACCGGCCATCCACCCTGGGCCTGGGCGCCATCGTACAGCAAGTACCGCGCTAGGTACTCCTTTACTACCATACTGGTATACGGATTTACTATGATATCCTAACTGTGCGCCTACTCCTAGGCCTTCTCCCAAATGCAGCCCCATACTGCCGCTCAGTGCCTGTTCCTTCCAGTAACTATTCCCAAACTGCCGCAACTGCACTCCTAATGCAGTGCCGCCGGCAGGAATAACTAATGCCGCTAGATACATCGGTACTTCTGCAAGTCCAAACCTTCTTTCTGTGAAGATACCGGCATTGAAATGCCTGCAATCCGCCAGCACTGCAGGGTTATCTGCCGCTACAAGGGCGTCCGTGAATCCGCTCCCATAGGCCGCTCCTCCCCAGAACCTACCATAAGCTGTAAGCTGAACAGCAAAGGCCTTTACGTCTCCATAAATCAACTGAAAAAATATTATCAACAAATGCAGGATAAGCATCCTCCATGACTGGGTTAACATAAATACTTCTTAATTACGGGTTAATCAAACAAACATATCAAGCACAAAATTATCCCATGCAGGTTGCACAAACCTTTACTACATGTTAACAAACAAAAAAAGCGACCCACAAGTACTTCTACAACCTTTACTGTCCTGCTGGGTTTGTGTATTCAATTTGGGTGAAAACACCCTTTTTTTTTCTCATTTTAATAGTGAAATTTAGTATTAGCTTATAGACTGTAACCTCATCAATTCTTCTTAGATCTACCATACCCTAAAAAACCAAAATTTAAGTTTATGCATTACTCCAAAATTCTTAAATGGTGTATGACATCGCTCGCTGCGATCACACTGCTTTCATTCATCCCATCAAAGAAAACTGACGAACCTACATTGGTGAAAGCCACTCTTTTTACGCATACCAATGATGATGACAAAGATCACGATACCGGCGTTTTTATCGAGGTATACACTGCTGATGGTAAATCATTGATTGGTAAAGCATATGATAAGGACGACACCAATGATGATGGCGGGCAGTACAAAGACAATTCAAACCATCAATTCGATCTCGAACTAGGCGATGCTGTGGGCATGTCCAAATCAGATTGCGAAAAATTTAAAACAGTAATCTGGCAACAAACGCATAATGGTGCTGGCCATGACACATGGAAATTCAATGCAAAGGTCATCTTGCTCTTTTCCAATAAAACAAATATTACAGCACAGAATAATGGAATTACGTTAACAAGTAGAGGCACTAACGAAAAACCTAGCGTTGAATTTACAGCTCCATGATAATCTAGGATTAAGATAAAAAGCGACAATAAAAAAGCGGCTATCTCAAATTTCATTTGAGATAGCCGCTTTTTAAATTCCTTTAACTAATTAAAACAATCCATACAATTGAGAATCAATCTTGGAGATGATTTCTCCCAGATCTTCTTCACTTTCTGGAAACTTGTTTTTATCAATATCTATCACCAACAATGGACCTTCTTTATATTTCTCAATCCAGTTGTTGTAATATTCGTTTAGTCGTTTCAGGTAGTCGAGGCGGATATTCTCCTCATACTCTCTACCTCTTTTTTGAATCTGTGCTACCAGGGTAGGAACAGATGCTTGCAGGTAAATCAGTAAATCTGGAGGTCTAACCATGGATTTCAACGTCTCAAAGAAATTGAAATAGTTGTCAAAATCCCTTTTGGTCATCAGTCCCATTTCGTACAAGTTAGGCGCAAAGATGTGCGCATCCTCGTAGATCGTACGATCCTGGATAACAGTTTGATTACCATTCTGTACTTCCAACAGTTGTTTCAAACGACCATTCAGAAAATAGATTTGTAGATTAAAAGACCAACGTGGCATATCCTCGTAGAAATCATTCAGGTAAGGATTATGTTCCACATCTTCGTACTGCGGATGCCATTTATAATGTTTGCAAAGCATTTCTGTCAGCGTCGTTTTTCCTGCACCAATATTGCCTGCAATTGCGATATGTTTAACTTTATTTGCTTGTTTTGCCATGCGTATGTTGATATGGTATGTAATTATTGAAAATAGCTACTTGATTTCACTTTATCAATAGTATTTTATACCGATTAATTTCTTGGCCTCATTCAGTGTTTTAGATGCATTCTCTCTGGCCTTTTCCGCACCATGTTTCATAATACGCTGCATATAAGCGTGATCTTGCTGCAATGCTTTCGCTTTCTCACGGATAGGGGCAATGAATTTCACCATGTCCTCACCGAGTTGCTTTTTCATATCACCAAAACGAATGGTCTGATTATCCCAAGCTTCTGTATAGAATTTGGCTACATCCGGTGCAGACACCAATTTCATCAGGTCGATCAAGTTGCTCACTGATTCTGGCATAGGGGATCCAATTACTCCGGTAGCGCTATCGGTTTTAGCTTTCTTGATTTTGTTGAGAATCTTATCGTCCTCATCTGCCAGGTAAAGTGTCGCCAATTCATTTTCACTTTTGCTCATTTTACCGGTTCCATCTAAGCTTGGAATACGAACGAGGCTATCACCATAGTTAAAAGCTTCTGGTTCAGGGAACAGATTACCATAACGATGGTTAAAACGCTGCGCAAAATTTCTCGCCATTTCCAGATGTTGGCCCTGATCTTTTCCAACAGGTACCTTCACGGCACGCTGGATAAGAATATCGGTGGCCATCAGCACTGGGTAGGTCAGCAAACCTGCATTCACGTTCTGTGGCTGCAATCTTACCTTGTCCTTGAACGTTGGCACTTTTTCCAGCTCACCTACATAAGCCAGCATATTCATCAGCAAATAAAGCTCTGCGATTTCGGGAACGTCGCTCTGTACGTACAGTACTACCTTTTCTGGATCCAGGCCGGAAGCAATATTCTCTGCCAGTACGCGCTCTACGTTACCACGGAGATCTTTCGGATCAGGATGGGTGGTAAGTGAATGCCAATCTGCCACAAAGAAGTAGCAGTTAAAGTCCTCCTGCATCCGAATAAAATTACGGATAGCACCAAAATAATTACCTAAGTGTAAATATCCTGTGGGGCGTATGCCGCTCACCACAATTTCTTTTTCTGTTGCCATAACAGGGCGCAATTTAAAAATATCTGGCCGTTTATCCCTAATTTTGGAATACTATCAATTTACCTTTTATAATTCATTACCTTTTCGTTTAATTTGTTTATGGAAGTCAACGATACTCTGGTACAGCAATTGGCAGATCTTTCCAGACTGGAATTCAGTGCGGAAGAAAAAAAAGAATTTACCGGCGACCTCCAACGGATGATCACCTTCGTAGAAAAACTCAACGAACTGGATACTTCCAACGTTAAACCACTCCTCCATCTTACGGAAGATTATAATGTGTTTAGGGAAGACCAGGTGAAACCATCCATCAGCAGAGAAGAAGCGCTACAGAACGCGCCTGCCGCCAACGAGGAATACTTCAAAGTGCCCAAAATAATAAAGAAATAACCTTACATGCAAAAGTCTGTTATCCACCTGGAAGAAATCAGAAAAAGCTACTATCTCGGCAAAAATGAACTGCCGGTATTGAAGGGCGTTTCCCTAGATATTTTCCGAAATGAATACGTAGCCCTCATGGGACCTTCCGGCTCCGGTAAATCCACGCTCATGAACATTCTGGGCTGCCTGGATACCCCTACCAACGGCAGGTATATCCTCAGCGGGCACGATGTCAGTAAAATGGATGACAATTCCCTGGCGCATGTGAGAGGAAAAGAAATTGGCTTTGTATTCCAGCAGTTTAACCTGATGCCACGCCTTACCGCACTGGAAAATGTGGCCATTCCCCTAATTTACCAGGGTGTCGGTAAAAAAGAACGCCTGGAAAAAGCCATGGCCATGCTGGAAAAAGTAAAACTGGAAAACCGTGCGGATCACAAACCCAATGAGCTCTCCGGAGGTCAATGCCAACGCGTGGCCATCGCCAGAGCCCTGGTAAATGATCCTTCCCTCATCCTCGCCGATGAGCCCACCGGTAACCTGGATACCAAAACTTCCATTGAAATCATGGACATTTTTGGCAGTATCCACGCCTCCGGCAACACCGTAGTACTAGTTACCCACGAAGAAGATATCGCCGACCATGCCCGTCGTATTATCCGCCTCCGCGATGGCGTGATCGAATCTGACCGTGTAAATGAAAAATATGTGGTAGGGGTCTGATTTATCGCCCTATCCCTTTATATACTTCGATCCTTCCGGCAATACCGGAAGGATTTTTTGTTTTAATTTTAGTACATGAAGATATATACCAAAACAGGCGATAAAGGAAAAACCTCCCTCATAGGCGGTACCAAAGTGCCTAAAAGCAATATACGCATCGATGCCTACGGCACGGTCGATGAACTGAACTCCTACATTGGCCTGGTAAACGATTACACCGCCGATCCGGATACCAAAAATCTCCTTCGGGAAATCCAGGACCGTCTTTTTACTGTCGGTGCCGCACTGGCCTGCGATCCAGATAAGGAAACCAAAATGAAGATCCCTGATCTCCATGAAGCAGATATTACCCTGCTGGAAAAATCCATCGATAAGATGAACGAAGAAATTCCTCCCATGCGCTCTTTTATCTTGCCGGGCGGGCATGTGGCGGTTTCAACATGTCATATCGCGAGATGCGTGTGCCGCCGTACGGAACGCCTCTGCGTAGGTATGCAGGAACAGGAAATGTTCATCGAACCACTGGTGCTCAAATATCTCAACCGCCTCAGTGATTACCTCTTCGTGCTCGCCCGCTGGACCGGCCATAAACTGGGCGCAGAAGAAATTCCATGGAAACCAAGAGTCAGCTAGCCCAATTCAGATTTTACTAAATTTGCGATATGTTTACAGGAATCATTGAAACACAAGGAGAAGTAATTTCCACCAGACAGGAAGGCGGAAACCTGACTATCACCATAAAATCTGCTATGGCAGCAGATTTGAAAATAGATCAAAGCGTATCTCATAATGGCGTTTGCCTCACTGTAACTGGTGTAGAAGGAGATACTTATACCACGGTGGCAGTGGCAGAAACCCTGCAAAAGACCAACCTGGGCCTGCTAACCCCTGGCCAGAAAGTAAACCTGGAACGCGCCATGGTTTTCAATGCCCGCATTGACGGTCACCTCGTACAAGGACATGTGGATACAACCGGCACCTGCGTGTCGCGCGAATCGCAAGATGGAAGCTGGCTGTTCAGATTCCAATACCCTGGCGAATTTGCTGGCCTCCTCGTGGAAAAAGGGTCTATCTGCCTCAATGGTATCAGTCTCACCATTTTTGATGTGACCAACAACGAGTTTTCTGTGGCCATCATTCCATATACCTTCGAATTCACCAATATCCAGTATATCCAACCAGGCAATTCAGTCAATCTGGAATTTGATATCCTAGGGAAATATGTAGCGAGACAACTGTCTGTCCGTCCATAAAAATTACTTGCTTGAAGAAGTTATTACTGCTGATAAGCATCACTCTTCCGCTGCTGGCCTTCGGTCAGCAACGGAAGTTGGTGGCCGCCTACGCAGCCTATGATGATAATGCCGTTCCGGAATTGTATAACCGCACACCTATTGGGATTCAGCTCACCTACAGCGATAGTAGCAAAGTAGCTACTGCCAATGGTTTCAACGGATCGCTCAGATGGAATAAAATGGAGGTAAAATCTTCTAATGGCGAAATTCGCAATGGCATACTCACGTTCGACAGATCTCAACTGGTAAAGGATAACTATCATATCAAACTGACAATTACCCTCCCCGGCGAAAACCCCATCACCGCTGATTTAGAGCTGCCGCAACTCACCGGCATGCGCTTCAATCATTATGCGGACAGCCTTAAGAGGAATATTCACTTTTACCTGAATGTGGAAGGAATGTTCAGCACCGGCAAAATTCTTCCGCTGGATACCAATGAAGTACATTTTCAAATATCAGCCGGCAAATTAATCGGTCAGGATCTACTGCTGCCTGCCGGCGATACAACTAAGATAATTCGGGTGGAAGCTTGGTATAAGCTAAATCCGGCTATGTATCTCTTGTCTGACATACCTGTCAAACAAATGCCGGATAAAAATTAAATCAACATCCTGGATTTTAACTCCAGATACTTATTCACCACATTTACAGTAAGTTGCTCCGGAGGAGTAAGAATAGACATAATGCCATATTTACCCAGCTCCTTCGCTATCAGTCGTTTATCATAGGCAAATTTCTGTGCAATCGTCTGTTTATAGATGCCTTCCAAGTCATATGCAACGTCTTCTGTTACTTTCTTCAATTCTGTATTCTCAAAAAACACCACCAGCAACAAATGATATTTCGCTAACCGACGCAGATAGGGCAATTGCCGCTGCAAGCCAGACATCGACTCAAAATTCGTATACAACACCAGCAAGGAACGCTGAGATAGCCTGCTTCTCAACTGCACACTCAAAGATTCATAATCACTCTCCTGCCACTGCGTTTCCTGCGCATATAACGATTCCAAAATAGTGTTGAGTTGCACCATTTTACTACTGGCAGGAATCATTTCCATTTTCTTCTCCGTAAAGGTGATCAGTCCTGCTTTATCCCCTTTGGAAAGGGCAATATTGCTGAAAACCAGGGTGGAGTTGATCGCATAATCCAACAAAGACAATCCATCGAAAGGCATGCGCATCGCACGACCTTTATCTACCACACAATAAATCTGTTGACTTTTCTCTTCCACAAAACTATTCACCATCAAGCTGCCAGTACGTGCCGTTGCTTTCCAGTTAAGCGTTCGAACATCATCCCCTTTTGAATAGGGTTTGATGTGATCAAATTCCATACTATGCCCAACAATTCTTTTACGATGTATACCAGTAGTATCTAACTGCGCGATGAATGATTTTAAAGAATAATTGCGCAATTGCTGAAAACTTGGATAAACGCCCACTTCAGCCGGGTTATCTATCACAAATCTTCTGCTAACAAGTCCTAATGCCGTGCTTACATAAACGTTACTATTACCAAATGTATACACGCCTCTTTCCACTGGACGTAATGAGTACGTAAAAGATTTTTCTCCCCCTGCCGCCATTTGCGCCTGTAAGGTAAAATTCCGCCATTGGAATTGCGGCGGCACTTCCTCTAGAATAGTCACATTAACAGGAAAAGGATATCCATTGCGCACTACCAGCTTCACCTCATTAGGGTCCCCGTTGCTCAACCGATTGGCCATAGACCTATCTGCTGTTATGGTGTCAGACGGTTTGGTCAGCAATAACAACATGTCTACCAATACTAACAACACCGTTAATACAACAAACAGGACTCCTAACAAAAATAAAGCAGGAATAAAAAATGCTACCAGGAACAGCAGAATATCAGCTCCTATCAGCAGATAGCATCTGTTGTTAAAGAATAGTTTTTGATAGAAATTACTTTTAATTGCTCCTGGCATATTGGTGTTTATCTTGGAACTTCTACTGTTTTGATAATCTGGGCAATCACATCATCTGTGGTAATGCCTTCCATCTCTCTTTCTGGCGTCAGGATGATACGATGACGCAACACATGTGTGATCATACCAATCACATCTTCTGGTATCACAAAATCGCGGTTACTCATGGCAGCTTGCGCTTTTGCACAGTTCATAACGGAAATGGATGCACGCGGAGAAGCGCCTAAATAAAGGGAAGAATGTTGTCTGGTAGCATGTACCATCTCTGCAATAAAACGCATGAGTTTCTCATCCACTCTCACTTGTTTTACTTGTTGTTGGTAATGAATAAGCTCCGCAGACGCGAGTACTTTATTCACCACACTTGCAAGATCAGCAGGAGAATGTAATCTGTTCATGGCTTCCAGGATGGCTACCTCTTCTTGCAGATCAGGATATTTCACCTGAATTTTAAACAGGAATCGGTCTAACTGCGCTTCCGGCAGGCGATAAGTACCTTCTTGTTCAATTGGGTTCTGCGTGGCGATTACCATAAACGGCCTGTCCAGATGGTAGGTGGTACCATCGTTGGTGATCTGGCGTTCTTCCATCACCTCAAAGAGAGCAGATTGGGTTTTGGCGGGAGCGCGGTTGATCTCATCTATCAGTACGAGATTTGAGAAAACCGGTCCTTTTTTATATTCAAATTCCCTGGTCTGTGGATTGAATACAGAAGTACCCAGTACATCTGCAGGCATCAGGTCAGGAGTGAATTGTATACGTGAGAAGCCGGCATCAATACTTTGCGCCAGCAGTTTTGCGGTCAATGTTTTAGCTACTCCCGGCACACCTTCAATCAGCACATGTCCTTGGGCCAGTAATGCGGTTATTAGCAGGTCCACCATCTCTGATTGTCCAACTATCACTTTGCCGATTTGGTCTCTGATCGCTTCCACACCAGCCTGGAGTGCAGACAAATCAGTCCGGGGTTGAAAGGTATTCGTATCCATTTATTTAGTATTTAGATAAAAAAGTTGAATGCTTCTATATAAGTCTGTTACAAATTCACTGTCAATATAACCGTTATCCAGCACCACTTTCATCAAGCCGGTCATGCGTTTCACCTGATCTATTGGGGCGCCTGATTTATTAGCTAAAAGTGTAGTAAAATTATCATCCAGTAAATTAGTATTGATGTAATAACGGGTACGGATATACTCCAATGCATGCATCACCATTTTATGAGAGATATTCGTATGATTCTGCTGTTGGAAATACAATTGGCCAATGGCATCCACAAACTCCAGGGAAGCATTCGCCACTACCGGTTTTAAAGGAATAATACGCTGACGACGTTTACTTTCAAAAGCCACATACAGCAGCATTAAAATAACGCTCAGCCAAAGTGCCCATCGAAAAGCAGGATATTTCAGTAATACCTGCCATTCTGAGAATTCATTATTACGAGGGCCTGTTTGTGTATTATAAAATTCATCCCAGTAAACATTGCTGGCATGGGGATCCAAGTAACTCATTTGTGTGGCTAATGCATTGGCGTTTAAGTTATGCATTACAAAGTAATTAGTAAATGTATAAGCATTCAATAATACATATACAGTACCATCGCCAATACGCACACTGGCAAAATTGGGTTGATCATGCGCCGAATAGCCCAGTATATTGGTCCTGGAAGAATCCCATTTGGAAAAATATCTTTCCAACATAGGACCATTATACCGATAAGTAGCCTCAATTTTGTTGATAGAATCCGAATAGCGTTGAATACCAGGTTTCACCATTTCACCATATCCCATTACCTCTGTTTCCAGTCCCAATCTGGATTTCAGGTATTCATCCAATTGATTGGAGGCGATAAACAGTTCATTGCCATCGCCTACATATTTCAGCAGGTCAATTACATCCTGTTCTGTTACAAAAAGTTTATCAGCAACGATGATATAAACGTTACCAGAATTTTTAAGGGTCTCTTCTTTTCTGTAGGTTACTGCAAATGACTTTGTAACCACCTGCAACGGCTGATTGTTAAAAAGAGAAGGCAACAATTGCGTAGCAGCATATGTTCCTCCAGCCTTCTTATCCTTTCCGGAGAAGGAAGGTTTGGACATATCATTACTCCGCTGCTCATCGATGTTGGATTGAATACTGTTCATCATCAGCAACGCTATGAGTATCGCTAAGACAGTACCGGCAATATAGTAGAATATCCTCCTCACGCGCGCTTGCTAATTTGATGTTTAAAATCCTGAAACTGTTGTTCCATCTGTTCAAAATCATTCCTTGGAATCTCAAAGCTGCCATACCACACATATTCGTATTCCATGGTCAGTATAGAAAACTGTCGGTAATAAGGGGTATTCCTCAATGACCGCAGGTAATCTTTATTCGTCTTTTCTATGGATGGCTTGATCAAATTAATTTCAGACAATTGAAACAGTGAATACAGATACCACCAACGGATGGTTTCTTTGAAATTCCCCTCTTCAGTAGCCTGTAAGATTTTCTTTTCATAGTCGCCAGCAGTATGTAATACTACCTCTTGGGATGCCTGTATCTCTCCTACTACCGGCATACTTCGGAAGAAACCCAAGCCATGCTTTTTCATATAACGGTAAAGGATATACAGCAGGATGGCCGCAATAACCCCTATGATCAGCCAGCGGAATATTATGATATGCAAGGTGATATAAATGATAATAGCTCCCAGGGTGAGTTGCCACCAGCTAGGCTTACCTGATTGTTGCTTTTTTAAGTCAATATAATTCAGGTATTTATCTTCCTTTAATTCTGCCAGCTTCTTTTCATCTACAGACCGAAGGTCTGCTCCAGGGTGCAGATATCCTGCATTTGCGGTATCTACCGCTGCAGCCTCCTCTTCCTCACCATTCGGTACATCCGCTATATCCATCATACTGTCATTCCTAACAATATCAGCTATTTTACCTTCATAAGACGAGTCTTTTATCTGTTGTGCATGCAATGTTTCTCTGTTGCCAATCAGCAACATACCAACAATAATGATCAGAATTTTACACAGTGCTTTCGTCATGTCAGTCCTGGGATGTTGGTAAGGTGTGAGTAATAGTTACCTTTCCATTTTCTTCACTGATACCGTAACCTTTCTTATGGAGCTGGATGGGATACCAGATAAAATAGTAGATGATAAAAGCTAAAGAACCCAATAGGATCACTATACTTACTGGTATGGGCATAGCCGAATATCGGGTAACAAAACCTTCCAGGAATGCAGCTACAATAAATACAGGAATCAGTGAGATCATAATTTTAACGCCATCTCTTGCCGCTTTCTTCAGCGATTCCAGTCGGGTAAGTGTTCCGGGGAATAGCAGACTATTACCCAGTATCATACCGGCGCAACCAGCGATTACAATACTAGACAACTCCAATGTACCGTGAATCATCACTGTTAACACTGCTTTCCAACCAAGACCATGTTTCACAAACAGGTAATGAAAAGCGCCTACCATCACGCCGTTGGTAAATAATAAATACAGTGTGCCCACAGATAAAAAGATCCCGAATACAAAGCATTTAACGGCTACGTAAATATTGTTAACGGCAATATAGAGAAACATGATAAGGGGAGACTCGCTCTTATATACCCCGAAAGGGTCCCCGCTGGCAATGTTCCTTTCCGTCATGTTGATGTATTCATCCCCCAATACTCCCCTGACAAAGGTATCGTCATGGGCACTAGAAAAGGTGCCGATCAATACGAAGATCATGAAAAAGGAAAAAGAATATAACAGCGTCCGGTGGTATTTTCGGAACAGCAAGGGCAGCTCATACTTGAAAAATAACCGGAATCTTCCGTCTTCATCTTTCTTATGAGCATAAATGCGTTGGAATATATTTGCCGCGATACTATTGATGTAGCGGGTTACTTTACTGAAGCTATAGAACGTTTTAGCATAGGCCAAGTCATCCAGAACAGATACAAAACGATCAGACATCTCATCCGGATCATCGGTGGGTTCCTCCTGGTATTTTTTCCAGCGTGCTAAATTCTTCTTGATAAATAGAGATTCTCTCATGCTTGATTGTCGGAACAATATATAAACATTTGTGTAGATTTGAGCATGAGCACCATTAAAATCCCTACTTCGTTTAACATTGATCTGGAGTTTCAGGCTGCAGAAATTGGGCAGCGTTTCCTTGCATGGCTGATAGATACGGTCATCCGGACGGTATTCGTCGTAGTTTTTGTACTGATCGTAGGGAGTATGAAGGATATCATCAACAACGATGGCTTGTCGGTTTTATTTCTCCTCGTGATTGTTATTCCTGTCATGTTATACCCCTTATTGTTTGAAATGTATATGAATGGCCAGACGCCCGGTAAAAAAGCGATGGACATTCGGGTAGTAGGTTTGATTGGTAATACGCCTTCTCGCAGTCAACTCTTTACACGTTGGTTTTTCCGTATTATAGAACAACCCATATTCTTCTGGGCGATCATTCCAGTCATCTCCATGTTGCGCTCTCCGCTGAAGCAACGGGTAGGTGATATTGCTGCTGGCACCATTGTCATCAGTATTAAACCAAAAGGCAGTATTGAAGAAACCATTTTCCGCGATCTCTCTATGACCGACTATAAACCACAGTTTCCTGAGATTTTACGGTTATCTGACAGAGACATGAATAAAATTAAGGAGATGTTGGATAGAGCATTATCGGGAGATAAAGGTCTGGCGGAACGAGTAGCCACTCGTATAAAAGAGGTGCTGAAAATCAATACCACCCTGCCTGACACTGTTTTTCTTGAAACCGTACTGAACGACTACAACTTTTATACTACCGTTGAAAAGTAAACCCACAAAGGGTTTCAGGGTTATTGTAAAAGTCGTTGCAAATTTTTTTTTCAAGAAAAACCGCATAAAATTTGGATTTACAACACATTGTATTACCTTTGCAACCGGCAAGTCTTATACGACCAGCTCCTGCTGAATCCCCCCAGGACAGGAATGTAGCAAGGGTAGGCGGTTGTAGCGGTGCGATATAAGTAACTTGCCTTTTTTTTTCTTTAAAAAGGTCATTAGTCGCTGTCAGTAGTCAGCTGGTTTCATTCTCACCTCCTTCTCTAATGACAGTAGCTCCGCAAATTGATACAAACCTTACAACCTTAACTTAACATAGTATGAAATTCTTTATTGATACAGCTAATCTGGCGCAAATACGTGAGGCTCACGATCTCGGTATCCTGGATGGTGTAACCACCAATCCATCCCTGATGGCGAAAGAAGGGATTAAAGGTGAAGCGGCTATCATGCAGCACTACAAAGACATCTGCGAAATCGTTGGTTCCGGAGATGTAAGTGCTGAAGTTTTCTCCACCGACTTCAAATCCATCATCGAAGAAGGACAGAAATTGGCTGCAATCGACTCTAACATCGTGGTGAAAGTGCCAATGATTAAAGACGGTATTAAAGCCATCAAATGGTTTACCGACAACGGTATCAGAACTAACTGTACACTGGTATTCTCTGCTGGTCAGGCTATCCTGGCTGCTAAAGCAGGTGCTAAATACGTATCCCCTTTCATCGGTCGTATCGATGATAGCAACTGGGATGGTGTTGAACTGATCGCTCAAATCGCACAGATCTACAGCGTTCAGGGATTCAAAACTGAAATTCTCGCCGCCTCTATCCGCAGCGCACTCCACATCGTGAAATGTGCTGAAGTAGGTGCAGACGTTTGTACCTGCCCGTTAGACTCTATCCTGGGTCTGCTGAAACATCCTTTAACAGATATCGGGCTGGCGAAATTCTTGGAAGATGCCAAGAAAATGTAATCGCAATATTTTTTAGATGGTGTATCCCCGGTGCAGAGATGTACCGGGGATTTTTTTTGTAACCGTGTCTCCCTATACCCCTCCTCTCCTCCAACAACAAATCGCCTGCCCCGCTGTTAAACATGTACGCAGCAAATCCACCCGTATGGCAAAATATATCCTCGCACTGGACCAGGGAACCACGTCTTCCCGCGCTATTATCTTCGATAAACAAGGCGCTATCGTAGCCGTCGCACAAAAGGAATTCAAACAATTATTCCCACAAGCCGGATGGGTAGAACATGATCCCATGGAAATTTGGACCACCCAAGCCGGTGTTGCAGGAGAAGCTATCCTCCGCGCAAACGCCACCGGCGCAGATATCGCTGCTATCGGTATCACCAACCAACGAGAAACTACCATCGTTTGGGATAGAAAAACAGGGAAACCAATACATAATGCCATTGTTTGGCAAGACAGAAGAACAGCCGAATACTGCAACCAATTGAAGCAAGAAGGAAAAGAACAAATGATCAGAGATAAAACAGGCCTGATCCTCGATGCCTACTTCTCCGGCACTAAAGTAAAATGGATCCTGGATAATATTCCTGGCGCCAGAGCCAAAGCGGAAAACGGCGAACTGGCCTTCGGTACAGTGGATAGCTGGATCGTGTGGAATTATACCCGCGGAGAACTCCATATCACCGATGTAAGTAACGCTTCCAGAACACTACTTTTCAATATCCACGAACTGCAATGGGATAAAGACCTGCTCCAACTGTTTGATATCCCCATATCCATGATGCCGGATGTCCGCCAATCCAGCGAAGTTTACGGCAAAACCCAAGCTACTATTACGCCTTATGCAATCCCTGTAGCCGGCATTGCAGGAGACCAGCAAGCAGCCCTCTTCGGACAACTCTGCACCGAACCGGGCATGATCAAAAATACCTACGGAACCGGTTGTTTTATGGTACTCAACACCGGCGACAAGCCCATGTCTTCCAATAATAATCTCCTTACTACTATTGCCTGGAAAATCAATGGCCGCACATGTTACGCCCTGGAAGGCAGTATTTTCATTGGCGGTGCAGTGGTACAATGCCTCCGCGATGGACTCGGCATTATCCGTCACTCCGAAGATGTGGAAAAACTAGCTGCCACCGTTGAAAATAGCGATGGCGTTTATTTAGTACCCGCCTTTGCCGGATTGGGAGCGCCATACTGGAACCAGTTTGCGCGTGGTACCATGGTAGGCCTCACGCGCGGCTCCACTGCTGCACATATCGCCAGAGCCGCCCTGGAAAGCATTGCCTACCAAACGATGGATGTACTCAAAGCCATGGAGGCTGATGCCGGCATTACCATCTCCGAACTACGCGTAGACGGCGGCGCTACCAGCAATGACCTACTCATGCGATTCCAAGCCGATATCCTCAATGCCACTGTGGTACGCCCCAATATCACCGAAACGACCGCCCTCGGTGCTGCATACCTCGCAGGCCTCGCTGTTGGCTTCTGGGATAGCATCGAATCCATCGCAGCACAATGGCAAATCAATGCTACTTTTAAACCCGGTATGGAAGAAAATACCCGCAAAAAACTATACTACCACTGGAAACGCGCTATCCACGCCGCACAAGCCTGGACCGAACCACTAGAATAATTTTTTCGCTGTTACAATAAAATCATTGAGCTTTGTGTAGAAAATACACAAAAATACTTTCATTTTTTTCTGAAAGTTTAGTAACTTTGATAATTATTAACACCGCACAGGAATTGTGCATAATGCTGTAGAACCGCGAAACGATATCTCTTCTTAAAATAAACTTTATGAGTCAGCTCAACATTCCGGAAACGAACAACCCTAGAGTGGTCATTGTAGGTGGTGGTTTTGGAGGTATTAACCTGGCCAAACATTTGAAAAATTTACCTGTGCAGGTGGTACTACTGGACAGGAACAACTATCACTTGTTTCAGCCTTTGCTGTACCAGGTATCTACTGCAGGCCTGGAACCGGATAGTATCGCATTCCCTCTCCGCGGCATATTCCGCAAACAAAAAAACCTGGTATTCCGCATGGCGGAAGTAACAGGCGTACGCCCGGAAGAAAACATCCTGGAAACCGGTATTGGTGAACTTCGCTATGATTACTTAGTATTTGCCACCGGCAGCAATACTAACTTCTTCGGTAATAAAACCGTTGAGTCAAATGCTATCGGCATGAAATCCCTCATCGAAGCGGTGCAGATCCGAAATTATGTAGTGAAACAATTCGAGGAAAGCCTGCTCCTCTCCGATCCAGAAGAGATAAAACCTAAACTGAACTTTGTAATGGTAGGCGGAGGCCCTACCGGCGTGGAATTGGCCGGCGCCTTTGCTGAACTCCGCAAATATATTCTGCCTAAAGATTATCCGTCCATTCCGCAAAATCTCATGAATGTTTACCTGATTGAATCTGGACCAAAACTCCTCGCTTCTTTCAGTGAAAAAACATCTCAGAAAACCATGAAAAGCCTAGAGGAACTGGGCGTTCGCGTAATGGTATCTACCCACGTAGACAACTACGATGGAAAAGTGGTAACACTGAGCAATGGTGAACAGATCAAATCTCACTCTTTGCTGTGGTCTGCGGGTGTAAAAGGCATTCCAGTAAAGGGCATTCCTGCCGACATTCTCCTGCCAAATGGTCGTATCCTGGTGAATGAATTCAACCAGGTGAAAGGCTTCCAAAATGTATATGCTATCGGCGATATTGCCCAGATGACGAATGATCCGCGCTTCTCTAGAGGCTATCCAATGGTGGCACAAGTGGCCATTCAGCAAGGGGTGAACCTGGCTAAAAATATCAAATTGGGCATGCAAAATAAACCGATCCTTGCTTTCCATTATAAAGACCTGGGCAGCATGGCTACCATCGGTAGAAACCGCGCTGTGGTGGAAATAGGAGGCATGAAAATGAGTGGCTTCTTCGCTTGGGTGGTTTGGATGGTGGTACACCTAATGAGCCTTCTGGGCTTCCGTAACAAACTGGTGGTATTCATCAACTGGTTCTACCGCTACTTTACTTTTGAAAGAGGTACGCGCATCATCATTAAACGTGGCGCTGCCAATATCGTTAAGCTCCGGCAATCTATTGAACAATAATAAAACTAAAAGAGGCTCTTGTAAAGGAGCCTCTTTTTTTATTTTCTATTCAGCATGGAATTGATAGTTAAGGTAGACACGAGCTCGTCGTATCTCGCGCCCAGCGCTCTATAATACAGCAGTATGGTGTAATTATTCTCGGTTTCCCAACTGTCTCCTTCTGTTAAGGAGGTATCGAATTTAGCGGATGGATCATGTTGATCTACCAACCCATAGAAATAATTGTAATAGCCCTGTTTCAAGAATAAAGAACACTCATAAGCCCTGGTAGCGGGATTGTAAGTCATCTTATTGGCATCATTACATTCGTAGTTGGTCATCTCCCCGAAAATGTACATATTATACTGTGCATAAGGCTCCGGCGATAAAAACTGGAAATGCACAGTGGCATAATCCCCTTCAAAACTGGGATCATAATCATCCAATGTAGCGAGGTAATATTTCCCGTTAATGTCTTTTATAAATTGATATATCTTATCGGCACGCTCTACATCCGGCTGTGCATATACATCTGTACTGCTAGGGTGATACTCTGTATGTTTCACACGCTCCGTCTGCAACCGGAAACTACGTAGATCTATCCACCGCCACTCTTTAGTACCAGGAAAAACACAATCCATTTCTGTATTGTACTTGATCACATTCCCATTGATAAACTGTGGTCTAAGTCCTGAAACAGCATTGTCCCAACGACCATTCTGGAGCACTACTACTTTCACCTGGTCAAATGGGTTCGGGATATTCAGTGCGCCCATATTCACTTCAAAGTTCACTTTCTGACTGGTACGGAATAATTTCGGACTAACAGGCTGCTGAATAAATCCGGTAATGCCTGCACGGTTATCCACCACCAGCAATCTACGCGTAAACGCCAGTTGACTGGTATCACTTTCGAGGTATACTTTTAGTATATAATTCCCTGCACGGGTAGGAAAACTATTATTGCCAGGGAGAGAAACACTATAATGCGTGTACTTCTGAAAAGCAATACTGGATAAACGATAATTCTGAATTCTCGTCTCTGAAAATCCCCTCAAATATTCCAACTGATTCACCTGAGCCGGCGACCAGTCTGCATTACAGAGCACAAATGTATAGTAGTAATCTTTTACGTCATTGTCCAGATCATCAAATGATAAGTCTAGTCGCTCACTTGATCCAAGTATCACCATCGGCAGACTCAATGGATCTCCCGCCTGGTTCAACTTGACAGACTTAATATTGTTCATATATACGTGATCCGGAGTAATTGTATTGGCCTGGGCTTTCAATATGGCTGGTACAAACGTCGCATACAGGACAGCCAATAATATAAGTGCTTTACGCATATTCAGTAATTGATTTAGTCAAGTTACGACTATTTTAACATTTAGGCAGCCCGGAATTTTTGATTTTGTCGCCAGCGTGGTTACCTTTATTTTTATAAATATTCAAACAGTTAATGGATTTATCTCGCTTTATCGCTACCCGGATCGCTTTTAATAAAAGCTCTTCCTTCTCCAAATTCATCATCAACATCGCGTTGTGCGCTACGGCCATCAGTGTTGCGGTGATGATCCTGGCGACAGGACTGGTCAATGGCTTCCAGCAAGTAATCCAGGATAAGATCTTCAGTTTCTGGGGACATATCCATATTAACCAATACCAACCTAATGCGGGCCCGCTCACACAGGAGAAATCCTTCGAACTGAGCCCCGCATTGATGCAAAAGATAGGCCAGGTACCCCAGGTGAATTTCATCGCCCCCTATGCTACTAAATCCGCTATCATCAAATCAGATAAGGAAATAGATGGGGTGATGTTCAAAGGAGTAGACAAAAACTACGACTGGCCAAAACTCCAACAATTCCTAGTAGCCGGCAACCTGCTACAATTCAACGACAGCAGCTACTCCCAGGGAGTGCTCATCTCCGCCAGTATGGCGAAGGAATTACAGGTAGGTGTAAACGATAAGATTATTGTTTATTTCATCCAGGGAGGCAGCCAGCCGCCTCGCGCCCGCAAACTAACGGTAACGGGTATATACAAAACTGCCATCGAAGAATACGATAAAACCTATGTGATCGGGGATATCGATCTTATTCGCAAACTAAACGACTGGACACGCACGGAAATCGGCGGTTATGAAGTAACCTTGAAAGATTACCATCAAATGCAACCTGTGGCCCGTTATATCGATGAGCATGTGCTTACAGACGAACTCTTCACCCGTACCATACAAGAAATCTATCCGAATATCTTCGACTGGCTACAACTGCAGAATAAAAACGAAATTATTATCATCGTCATCATGACGATTGTGGCCATCATCAATATGATTACGGCTATTCTCATCCTGATTTTGGAACGTACCAATATGGTGGGAATACTTAAATCTTTGGGGATGCGCAACTGGAAAATCCAACGGATATTCATTTACCAGGCGGCGTATATCGTTATTATGGGAATCCTGATTGGGGATGTTGTAGGTCTGGGCTTGGCCTGGCTGCAACAAACTTACGGGTTCTTCAAACTGCCTGAAGATTCCTATTACATGTCTGTTGCAGCCATTTCCTTACGCTGGAAAGAGGTGGTACTCATCAACGTAGGCACCCTATTGATTTGTGTCACTGTATTGCTTCTACCTTCGTTGATTATCAGAAAAATCACACCGGTAAAAGCAATACAGTTCAAATAATTATTTCTTCTTCGTACTGCGAACGTAGTCTTGCAAATAGCTACACTGATCAAATACTTCCTGGTACTGCTGCGTTTGCACATAATTAGCGGTTAGTACTGGGAAATAACGGTTACGCATCAACGCATTATAATACTTCTTGGAGTCTTCATTTTCTGGCACGTGCTTCTGTGAACAACGGGCGGCGAGGAAAAGGCATCTTGCCTTAAACTCCTTGTCTGTTGCAGCTTGGGCAGCCTTTGCATAGAAGATCTCTGCATCATACACACCATAGTACTGTCTTTCAAAAGGATCTTTTTCACGTGCAGTCGTATACCACTCTGTACTATGTCTGTAATCCTTCAGGAAGTAATAGGTTTTACCATAGTAGGAAAGATTGAAAAGGCCGGTGGCCAGCTTATGATAAACCTTCGGATCTACTGGAGTGGTCTTGGTTTTCGCGATTAAATTCACCATCTGTTCACAAAACTGCGAGATGGTAATTTTGGAACGATTACTTGGTGTCTCCTTATCATCTCCAAAATCTTGCAACTGATCCACAAACACCTGGTAAGAAACCGGCTGATCTTTCACAGGTACTTTTTTCAGATATGGCAATGCAGCCGTAAAGTTGTTCACACGCATGAAAGCTCGGCCAATCAAGAGGTTCATGTTCTGACCTTTCGGGAGATAGCTGGCCAAATAACTCTCATAGGCCGATTTATTACCACCTTTCATGAAATCGCTGAAGGCAATTAATTGCTCTGCGGTCATTTGATCACTCAGCATGTCTTCAGCGCCATAAGGAGGAGTACCCAGGTGAATAGAGTCACAACGGCCACGCACCAACGCTTCTTTCACGTAATCGCCCTGTTTACGATAGGCAGGCGCAAGCACGGATGTCAACAGGTTACGATATGCTTTATTGAAAAACACTTCTTTATCCACATTGTACCATCTTTCAGGATTTTGCTTTGCCAATCTGGTATCCAACCATTTGAGGGAAGGCAGCAACTGCGCTTCGAAAGCAGGATCAATTTTTTGCTGTTGATTTACAGTCACCAATATTTTCACCAGTTCCCAAGCATCTTTTACAGCAGGATCGGAAATAGAATACTTGCTCAGCCTGGATTTCGCTCCGGCCATATCTCTCCTTACATATGCGATATAAGCGGCGCTCAGCTTCCAGTAATCTGGATCTTTTACATTGCCTTTGTCGGCAATACTATCTGTAAAACGCTGGAGCTGCTTGACATATGGTTTATAGGCTGTATCTCCAGGCGAATGGTAGTAATAAGAATAGTTATAATATCCCAGGGCGATACCAGTACTATCAATTTCTTTCTGTATAGCTGGGGTCATGTATTCATCTTCCAGCTTATTAATTTCTCTTGCCAGCAGTACGTTCATAGCGGGCGACTGCGGATCTAGCTGATTCACTGTACGCAATGCGGAGATATCTATCGTAGGAGTAGCAAAGCTGAAAATAGCCACTACATTGGCTTTCTCCTTATTATTCCGGCAAAGTGGAAATACATCTTTCGCGGCAGTATTGCTCCACATAATATTGGTAAACGCCATCCGACGCTGACTCGCAGCATTCTCAAATACTTTTGAAAACACATAAGCCGCATTTACAGAATCCTTCAAACGCAGTAAAGCGCCGCCTTTCAGCGCAAGGGCCTTATTATAAATCAGGGAATTAGGTGTCGCTTTTGAGAAATCACGATCGAATGACTGAATGGTTTCTGCATACGCTTTGGTATAATGCTTTAAGCGCAGCAATTGGAATTTATAACGTTGTGCAATTTCTTTATCCTTTACACCAGGCACCAGCTCTGTACCTTGCTTCAGCAGTTGCTGCATAGGGATGGTGTTATCTACCGGGTCTGCCCAACGATCTTCAATATTCACGTACTTCTCACAGTCTTTCGCAAACAACAGGTAACGCGCAGCCTCTTTGTTTTTTCCTTCTTTCAGGAATTGCGCAAAACCGTTATTTTTCACACTATCTGGAAACATACAGTCATTTCCACCCGCACTGCACGCAGATACTTGCGCCATTTGTTCGCGGCTGTAATGATAGATATATTTGAAAATATCATCCGTGGAGATGCCTTTCTCTCCTGTATAATTTTTCCACTCTTCCACATTGGATTGCCATTCAGGAGACACCTCATCATCATACCACCGTTCAAGAGAAGTATAAAAAAATGGTTCGTAACCCTGCCCTTTCAGGTATGGATTGAAATAGGAAATGTAATAATCATATGGGTCCGTATCTCCGCCACAGGAAAGGGTATAGATGATGTTCCCGAAAAAAACAGCTAAAAAGCTAATTGAAAAGACGATACACTTTTTGTAATTCATGCAATGGATAATTGTCCAGGGTAGCAGCATCGAGATGATAGAAAATGACCGTTGGGTTATATGACTGTCGTTGTGCGGAAATAAGTTGCGCTGCGTCTTCCAGCAGTTTTACGTTGGTAATTTCGCGGCGAAGTTCACTGCCTTTTTTCAGCATGTAACCATTGATTAGGGTATCTTTCTGTACTACAAAAAGCTGCCTGCCATGAGGTATAAACAAATTTTTATTTTCAAGTTCCCGTGTGCCTACACTTCTCAGAATGCCTTTGTACTGGTTGTTTTCAAACAATACGGTCCACTGAAAAAGCGGTAAAGCGATGTCCAAAGGTAAAGGATAATTTGAAATACGGTTGTTACCAATATAGGATTCCAACGTACTGATATCCAGTATAGAGTTATGATCCCCTGGTTTACGAAGATCTCCCATATTATAACACATGAGCAATCCCTTATTCACAGGCGGAATGCCGCTACTACCCGTATATTTTATCTGGTGCATACGAATGGTAGCGGATATTTCTTTCCCTTTAAAGAAGGGTAATCGTTGCAAGGCTTGCAGATATCGGAAGTAGGTTTCCCTGGTATTTTTGGTCCAGTCACAATCGATCTGGATTTCTGTGATATGTTTATTAGGGAGACTACTACATAACTGGCTGAGTAGTTTCTCTGTTTTCTGCGCCAGTTGCACTGCCATGGTGGTATCTGGAGTATTCCAGATTTCATTCATCAGGAATACGACAGGCACAATTTCCTGATCGGCTGGTAGTGGCTGCTGTTGCTGAAAAAGAGCAACAGGTACGGCCTCTCCGGCTTTCTCTCCTGGGGCCACATCAAACATCTTCACATATAGTTTCCGGGCCGGCAACTGTTGGAGATAGGCCAGTTCTGTGGCATTTCCCGTCCAGCTTTGTTTCCAGAAATAAAATGCAGGAGTCACCTGCCGCGAACCAGTAGGTTTGCAGGCGGTCAACAAGAACAACAGGGAAAAAATAATCAGGAGATATCTCATATGAGTAAACGACCACAGATAATACCCGTAGCTACAGCGGCATTGAGCGACTCCGCCCCGCCCACTCTGGGTATGGTAATTTTATGCGTAGATGCCGCAATCACCTCATCCGACAAGCCTCTGCCCTCGTTGCCGATCAACAAAATACCCTCAGTCAGCCGGGAGTATTCTGTTATATCCTTGCCATGAAGGGTAGCTGCATAGGAAGGTAATGACGTCTGCGCCAGCATTTCCTTAATATCGGTCTCGACTATACGAACCCTGGCAATACTGCCCATGGTGGCCTGTATGGTCTTGGGATTATACACATCCACACAATCCGGAGAACAAATGATTTGGGAAATGCCAAACCAGTCGGCTATACGAATAATGGTGCCCATATTGCCTGGGTCCTGGATGGCTTCCAGCGCCAGCACCAGTTGCCCAGATGCAGGCACGGTATAGGAAACCGCTGGCATATCCAGCAAGGCCATGGCCCTGTTTGGAGTTGTCAGTGCAGATAATTGTTTCAGCACATGCTCTTCCACAGTATACACAGCATCCGCAGGGAGTTTCCCCAATGCTGCCGCATGCTGCGCCACCCATTCGGCAGTAGCATATACGGCTTTTACGGGCATTCCCGCCAATATCAGCTCCTGGACAATTTTATCTCCTTCGGCGATATACTGGCTGGATTTTTGCCTGTTTTTTTTGTGCTGTAATGATTGAATATATTTAATTTGCGCCTTTGACAACATGGGCCCAAACCTACACGTTTTCTTTTAATCAGCCAAGAACAGGCCGTGTAGCCCACATGTCAGCATTTCCTTTTAAAAGATTTAATAACGTTTTCGCCCGTGATGCAGCCGCCAAAAAAATTAAGGACAGTCCTGCTGAATTATTTGCTGTTACTGCTCGTAATACTGACGCTGGGCGCCTGCTCCAATACTAAATACCTGCAACAGAACCAAACACTGTACGTAAGTAGTAAAGTAAGTGTTCAGGGAGACCTGATGACCGCCGAAAAACAGGATATCCGCAGTGCATTATCCTCCAAATCCTTAATGGTACAGCAACCCAACTCCAAACTGTTGGGTACCCGTATCAAAGTATGGCTGTATAATCAGAAGTATAACGAGAAAAAATCCAACTGGTTCTGGAACCTCATGCTCTCCAAACGTAACCTGGAAGAACCTTCCATATACGACAGCTCCAAAACCAAGGAAGCCATCGACCGCATGACCTCCTACCTGCACAACCAGGGCTATTTCTACGCTACCGTTACTGCCGCTGCCTCCACTAAAGGCCGGAAAGCAAGCGTGGTGTATAGTGCCAATACTGGCAAGAACTTCGTCATCGACCGCATTACCTATAATATCCCGGACACTAATATCCTGAATGTGGTAAAGGCACACGAAAACCTTTCCCTTATCCAGAAAGGGACAGCATTCAAATCGTCCAACTTCAGCAGCGAAAGGGAACGCCTTACCCGCATCATCAAAGATGCTGGCTACTATAAATTCAGCAGAGACGCGATCGAATTCAGTGTGGATACCCTGAACAAAGCACTGTTCAAAAACCCACTGAACCCATTCGAAGGAGTGGTCAATATCTTCCAGGAAAACAAAGGGCGAGAAAAACCGACCATGAATGTGGAAGTGATTGTAAAGAACCCGGAAGACAGCGCTACATCAGAATGGCAGAAATATTTTATTCGGAAGATATACGCCTATCCTGATTATCCGATCAATGGCAATCCAAATGATCCTACTTTTAAAGAGGATGCCCGCAAATACATTACCATCCGGCAACACCAGGAGATGCTGCGCCCGAAAATATTATCCAAATCCATCCTCCTGCGTCCGGGCGAAGTGTATTCCATTCAACAGTACAATAATACCGTTAACAAACTATACGACCTGGGCCTGTGGCTCTTCGTAACGCTGCAATACAAAGAAGCGAAGGATACTAGTAACTCCCTCGATGCTTATCTCTTCCTGACTCCCCGTAAGAAACAGGAGTTAGGGGTGAATTTTGAGGTGAGCAATAGCTCGGACTATCTGCTGGGTAGTGGCGTGAGCTTGAACTATCGCCATATCAACCTAAGCAAAAGCGCTACCCAATTCGGTTTCAGCTTAAACACAGGTATAGAACTTATCAAGGACCAGAATAATAAATGGGCTTTACAATCCAAGGAAATCGGTGGTGAATTCGGATTCACCTGGCCACGGTTTGCCCTGCCTTTCAATATTCACCAGAACCCGCGTTCTAATGTGAAAACCAGGCTGACAGTGGGCGCCAACTATCTCTCCCGTGTGCAGAAGTTCGATATCACCAATATCAATCTCTCTTACGGCTACGACTGGAATTCCAGTAACTACCGCCGCTGGATAGTTAGGCCATTCACATTGAACTATGTAGGTGTTATCCTGAACCAGGCCTTCAAGGACACCATCGTGGACCCAAACCCTTATCTGAAGCGCAGCTTCGAACCGGCGCTCATTGGTGGGGAAAACATTTCTTATATCTACAGTAATAATGATGTGCTGCATCAGCGCCATTATAGCTATTTCCGCATAAACCTGGAGGAATCCGGCCTTTGGCTGAATGGGATCAATAGCCTTGTGGGCGCTGTTTCCAGCAAGAAAGGTAACCTGGAAACGATGACCAATGTGAGTATTTCCAATTTTGTGAAGCTGGAGGCTGACTACAGACACTATTGGAAGATAAACCAACACAGTGGCTTGGCTACACGTGCATATGCGGGAATCGGCATTCCGTATAGCTATTCACAGGTACTCCCTTACGTGCGTCAGTTTACAGCAGGCGGTCCTAACAGTATCCGCGCCTGGAGACTCCGTACATTGGGCCCTGGCGCATTTAAAGACAGTTCCGCTACTGCAAAAATATTCCCTGATCAAACCGGCGACATGAAGCTGGAAGGCAACGTGGAATATCGTTTCGATCTGTTAAGAATGTTCGGTGGAAGTGTAAACCTGAAAGGGGCTACCTTCCTGGATATGGGTAATATCTGGATGGTAAAGGCCGACTCTACCCGCCCTGGGTCTGAGTTTCGTCTCAATCAACTGTATCACGACCTCGCAGTAGGTACTGGTGTGGGTGTCCGACTGGATTTCAGCTACTTCCTCATACGCCTCGACTGGGGTATTCCTCTGAAAGTACCTTATTTCACCGGCAATAAAAACGGCTGGTATATAAGCCAGTGGGATCTTGGCAGTGCTGTATGGAGAAGAAATAATATTATCTGGAACGTGGCCATCGGCTATCCGTTCTAAAATCTACTGCCTGCCCGCGGCAGGGGCGACGAAAAAAAATAAAAAAGCGCAAATGACGTCTGCGACATCATTTGCGCTTTTTTGATATAGCATCTTTTATTTATGTAGACACGTAGTAATTATTGTTCTTTCTTCACACTATGCTGTGCAATGAAATCATTCATTTCAACGGCATCTGTCAGTTTAAATTCGCCAATCCGCGTACGACAAAGACTACTCATATAACCACCTACACCCAAGGCTGCCCCAAAATCGTTTGCCAGGGAACGGATATAGGTACCCGTACTACAAACCACTCTGAAATGCACCACTGGCATTTCAATATTGGTAATCTCAAATTCAGTGATGGTTACTTTGCGTGGCTCTACCTTTACTTCTACTCCTTGTCTGGCCAGGTGATAGATAGGCTTTCCATTCTGTTTGATAGCCGAATGAATTGGCGGCAATTGCATGATTTCTCCTAAAAACTGGCTGGTAGCCGCTTTGATGTCGGCTTCCGTGAGGTGACTGGTATCTTTGAAATTTTCTGGTTCAGATTCCAAGTCAAAAGTAGGCGTAGTAGATCCCAGTGTGAAAGTGCCGGTATATTCTTTTTCCTGAGCCTGGTACTCATTTATCTTTTTAGTCATTTTACCAGTGCAGCAGATGAGCAGACCTGTTGCCAGTGGATCTAATGTGCCGGCGTGTCCTACTTTCGCTTTGGTGGTATTTCTTATCTTACGTACAACATCGAAGGAAGTCCAGGTCAGTGGCTTGTTGATCAGTACCACTGCCCCTTCCTGGAAGTTATTTTTTTCTTCAGTTTGCATTTTGCAAAGATAGCTTTAAGCAATCAGCTTTCAGCTTTTGCTTTTTTTACCTATTTTCACGGAATTTTCAAACCATGTCGTTACAACATCATACAGACGCTAAATTACGTTACCAGCAACAGGTAGAAAATTCCCGCGACTACGTGATACCTTTTATCCAACAGGAATTCCCTCAAATGAAGGGACTTCGTGTAATGGAAGTAGGTTGCGGAGAAGGGGGAGTATTAACTCCGTTCCTGGAAAATGGCTGCCAGTGTGTAGGTGTAGATCTTGTACCCTATAGAATTGAGCTAGCCAACAGCTTCCTGGGAGATTATGTCTCCAGCGGACAACTCAAACTCATTGCCAAAAACATTTATGATGTTGATTTCTTAGGGGAGTTCCGCAACTCCTTCGATATAATCATCCTCAAAGATGCCATTGAACACATCCCTGACCAGGAGAAGATTGTGGGCCATATGAAGCAATTGCTAAGTCCAGGCGGACAAATATACTTTGGCTTTCCACCTTGGTATATGCCGCATGGCGGGCATCAGCAGATCTGTGCCAACAAATTCTTGAGTATGGCTCCTTATATCCATCTGCTACCAAGGCCCCTGTACAAGGGTATGCTGAAAGCATTCAAAGAACATGAACTGACCATCAAAGATCTGATGGAAGTAAAAGATACCGGCATCTCCATAGAAAGATTTGAAAGAATCGTAAAACGTCAGGGCTACAACATCACCCAACGACGTCTCTATCTGATCAACCCTATTTATAAATATAAATTCGGTGTGAGTGCCAAAAAGCAATGGGGCCCAATAGCCGCCATTCCTTACTTCAGAGATTTCCTGACCACTTGTGTGTATTACATGATTAAGCCACAATAAAAAAGAGGCTGTGATAAACAAAAGGGAAGTGACAAAGTCACTTCCCTTTTGTTTATTTCTTTTTGTCGTTCCTGCCCGCTGGGCAGGAACGACAAAAAAGCGTTTTGCCTTCTATTTATTCCAGATTTCCCAAGCCGCTTCTGCCTGTAGAATCAGCATTTCATGCCCATTCTTAATGGTAGCTCCTCTTTCCTTTCCAGCCAATAAAAACTTGGTTTCAGGCGGGTTATACACCAGGTCGTACAGTAAATGTCTGCTATCGAGGTACTGGTAAGGGATTGGCGGCATATCATCCACATTAGGATACATACCTAATGGCGTTGTATTGATAATAAGCGTATTGGCAGCCATATCTTCCTGGGTCAGCGCATCATAGGCCACCGCATTGGGGCCAGCCTTCCTACTCACTAAAGTAAAGGAGATATTCAGTTGTTGCAGCGCGTACATCACTGCTTTTGCGGCGCCACCGGTACCCAATACCAAGGCACGGGTATGATGCGGTTGCAGCAAAGGTTTCAAAGAATTCGTAAACCCAATAACATCTGTATTGTAGCCAATTTTCCGCCCCTCTTCAAAACGGATGCAATTCACTGCGCCAATATGTTTTACCGCATCGCTGAGTTCATCCAGGAAGGGGATGACTACTTCTTTATAGGGAATAGTTACATTCAGTCCCACCAGATCCGGCTGCTGTTGCAACAATGCCGGGAAAGCGGCAATTTCCGGGATAGGGAAATTCTCATATTGACAGCCTGTAATCTGTTCCTTGTTGAATTTCTCTGCGAAGTACCCTTTTGAGAAGGAGTGGCTGAGTGGGTATCCGATAAGACCGTATGTTTTCATACAGTAATTTAGTTGATAGTTAATAAAGGGTGTGTATCAAAAAATGAAGGCTAAACGCTGCTGTCTGTTGTTCCGGCCCGCTGGGCCGGAACAACGAAAAAATAAAAAAAGGAATTGACGTCGCAGACGTCAATTCCTTTTTTTGATTCAGCATCCTTAATCCGCATGAAACGCGGAACTCCGGAAACCGACATCGAAAGGATGTCCACTTACCTAATACTATTCTTTATCCAGGAAGAGGTTGAATGTATCACCACGAAGGCCTACACGCATCGCTTCCAGGGAAATTACCTCATGTGGAGCGAGGTTACCCAGGTTGGCGTTGCAACCTACCAGCTCCAGGAAGTACAATTGCTGTGCTTTCTGAGGAGCTTCCCAGATGATTTTTTCAGCAGGAATCTGTGTCAGGATTTCCTGTACCAGACCTTCACGCACCTCCCCAGAGCCACGGTAAATACCTACGTTTCCGCTTTCGCGTGCTTCCGCAATGACGTAAGTAGCACCAGCTTTGAGTTCAGCGCTCATCAGTTCAATCCACTTATATGGAGGAATAATGTGTTCAGCATCTTTAGAACCTACTTCACTCAGTACCAGACCGAGTTTAGCGAGTTTTTCGATGTAACCGCATTTTTCAGCATGCGGAATGATGATAGAACCGTCGGAAACTTCCATGTAACTGATACCGTAGTCCTGTACAGTTCTTACATATTCATCAAACTGATTGCGTATGAGGAAGGCTTCAAATAAAGTTCCACCAAAGTAAACAGGGATGTTGGCGGCTTGGTACAATTCGATTTTCTGACGGAGATTGGGTGTGACGAAGGAAGTACCAAAACCCAGTTTTACGATATCAACGTGTGGCGAGGCTGCAGATAAAAAATTACGCGCTTCTTCCAAACTTAGCCCCTTATCCATGACCATGGTCAGTCCATGTTTGCGAGGCTTCTGAGTCCTTTCCGGGATTTGTGTCAGATTAAAATTCATTTGCAATATTTTTATCTTCTTATGGTCATTAAAACACTCAACTAGTTCAGCCAGGCACTATGGGATAGCTTAGTGGGCAATTTTAGTAACCGGAAATAGTAGTCGGTTTTTAACCATGACAATTAAAAACCGGCGCAAAAATAAGAAGTATACTTTATTTTAAAAGCAAATAACATTGGTTAACGTTTGCGGCGATACTGCGCAATGAGATCAACAACACTCACATGCTGTAAAATAGCCGGATCCAGCTCTACCAACTTTTTTAAAGCTTTAGGATTCTGCTGGAGGGCAGTTTCCAAATGTAGCAAGCCTTCTTTGGTTTTCCCCATAGTAATAAGGAGGGCAGCCCTGTAATACTGGAATACAGGCTTTCTACCTGCCTTTTCCTCTGCCATTTCAAGCTGGGAAAGGGCTTCCTCTAGGAAACCTCCTACATACAGACCTCTAATGAGCTCCTGCCAGGTAGAAACGCTCTTCGGACGGGTACGCACTGCGTTCATAAAATAAACAAGCGCATCCTTATATTTCCCCAATTCCAGCAAGCATTCCCCCATGCTCATATTGTATTCCGCACTTGTTTTATTGATTTTCAGTGCGTTCTGCAGAGATTTGATAGCATTATTCCAATTAGCCTCCATCATGTAGGCCACTGCAATCTTGTAATGTAGTTTGTCGTCGTTTGGACTAAGATGTGACGCTTTGCGATAATAATAACGCGCCTGCGTGTATTTACGCTGCCGCTCGTAGCAATGCCCGATGGCCTCATATATAACATCCTCTGGCTTAGCGATTTCCAGGTGTTTCTGGAGTACTTCAATCGCTTCTGTATATTTACGAAGGCGGATATAGGCGTCTCCCAGATTACGGTAGGCATAATCGAATTTCTCATCGATTACCAACGCATACTGATAAGCATCTATGGCTTTTTCATACAATTTCAGTCCCTGATAGGCCGTACCCAAGTTGAACCAGGCCAAGTGATTATAAGGGAACTCATCAATAATATGGTTATGCAGTCGGATGCTTTCCTCATTTCTGCCAGTGAATTCCGTCCAGAAACAGATCTTATGCAATGCTTCTTCATTGTTCGGATCATACTCCAAGGCCATTTTCAGGCAATCAAATACCTTTTCAAACTCCTCCCAATCGTCATACACATCCGCCAGTTCCAACAGCAGCTCGGAACGGTCGTCTCCCTCAAACTGATCAATCTGCTCTTCCAGTACGTTAGCAGCCTTCTGGTGTTGCCCCAGTGCCAGGTATACATCCGTCTGTAATATGTAGAGATTGATATCGTTACTGTCAAGGAGAGCGGCTTTTTCCAGTAAATTGAGCGCTTCGTGGTACTTCTTGGTTTCTATCAGTAAGTTGGCCTTTTTTAACAATAAAGTGGCAGAAAAAGGAAACTGTTCTATGGCTATTTCAGCGGCCTGAAGTGCAATAGGCATCTCATCATGCTCGTCGTAATAGTCTATGATCTGTTCAAATGAATCTTCGTCCAAGAACGAATGAGACTTACCAGCTCTGAGGTTTTCAAACTGCTGCAATAAATCTCTCAGATCATCAAAATCCTCGTTTAAAAATGAAAAGTCTTTACTCATTAATGTAAATATAATCAATTTCCGTTTCCACCAAAAAGCAGTGGTATTTAACTTTTTATAAATTTTTTAACATTTCATTAAGTTTTAACATTATCTAGCGTTAAAAATTTGTTATATAATTAAGCAAATTTGTTGTATCTTTGATGTACAATGAAAAAGGAAACTAACATATTGAAGGTCTTTTCATTGTCTTGCATGTTGGCAAGCGTTATGGCGCTGTTCGCTACGGCTGCGACGGCAAATACAAATTTGTCAACCGATAATAAAGACAAGGTGAAAAAGACGGAGAACACGCACTTTGTTCTGAATACAACCATGCCCAAAACAAACCTGGGTTTGGATGCTGGATACCGCTATTCCGGTGCGTTCAGCTCCAGTTTTAAGTTTACCAATACCAACACTAATAATAGTGCTGTTAACTTCCAGCAGGTAATGACCTACACCAAAGGGAATGTTACCTATGTTGTTCCTTACAGTGTACAGGTACAACAGCAAATGCCAGGTAATCTTAATTTCCAGAAATTGCAGATTATCCTGCCACTTAAAAAAGGCTAATTAACGTTTCTTCAGTACAAATAATAAAGGCTGGTCAATGACCAGCCTTTTCTTTTAAATATCCTTCCTAACAATATTTTACATATTCCTTAACTCCTGCTGACTCACTTCCTTATACCCTGATTTAGGCACATCAAAATAAGAAGCGGGAATCGGGATCAACTCCACCTTCGTAGCCGTCACATTGATCTTTCCACCCGTTTTAGTAGGAATCTCAAATTCCAACGCGATCCCATTCAGGTTCACAAAACGTTGATTGTAACGTTTGTTCTCAGGGATCAAATCAGGGGTGTAATACACCACAAAACTACTGCTGTCTGGAAGCTTGGCAATCGCCTTTTTACACTTGTACCCTGCTATCTCTTTCACCTCCCCTTGATCCACGAATTTAGTGCCTTCATATTGCTTTAGATCCTTCTCAAACTGCTCCCTACTCCCCCGGATCAAATACTTGGTCCCATGTTGATCTATCAACGTGGTCGTGATTTCTTCCCGGGAATTAATCAGGTAAGTGTAATTGATAATGTTGAAGTTAATATCAACACGACTCATATGCCCGCGCATATACTGAATAAGCTTGCAGTCCTGCATCACGGCATCTGTCTGCGCCATTTCCGGTGGTAATTCCATTTTGAAGGTAATCTTCGCATCGGAGACAGTACGTTGCGCAAATGCGGCAACATTTATCCACAGGCATAATAATGTTAAAAATAACCGGTGTGACATAGTATGGTCTATTTTTCTTTGACAGGAGGGGCTTTTATGGCTTCCCAACTACCAAATGAGCTTTTCTTTATTCAGAAATGCAGCAATTCCTTTCCTGCAGTCTTCATGCCCCCTGGTAGTAGCATTTTGTTCGGCCGCCATTTCCAGACTCTCCCGTAAAGGTAAGTCCAACACTGTGCCAATCAATTTTTTGGTCACCTTCAGGGAATTCCCCGATGCTTCCTTACACAGTGCAGTGGCCACTTTCGCCACATGTTCGCGGATTTCGGCGGCGGGTATCACTGCGGTGATTAGTCCGGATACTGCGGCCTTTTCTGCGGTTACCAGTCTACCAGTGAGCAATAATTCCCTGGCCCTGCCTTCGCCAATCTTCCTAACAAGGAAAACCGCTACCAGCGCCGGAATAAACCCAATTTTCACCTCTGTATATCCCAGTTGCGCTTCCGGTACCACATAACTGAGGTCGCAAACCGTTACCAGTCCGCATCCACCCGCAATTGCATGGCCTTCTACCTGGGCAATCACTACTTTATTAAGTTCGTAAATCTCCCTAAATAATGACATCAGTTCCTGGGAATCCGCCAAATTTTCCTCATAAGTATTCACCTGCAACTGCTGTAAATAGTCCAGGTCTGCCCCCGCACAAAATGCCTCCCCTTTTCCTTTCAATACAATTACTTTCACTGCATCATCCTGTTCTGCTGCCTGAAATGCCTGACGCAATTCCGCTACCAGCGCTCCATTCAATGCATTCCTTTTCTCCGGACGATTCAGCGTAATGGTGGCGATACGATCCGCCACTTCATACAGTAAAAACGAGTAAGCCATTGATCAGTATTTAGTTGTACCCTCCGAAAAAACGGAAAGGTGTAATGGAACGATAAGCTCCCATTACACCTTTCTGCTATTCCTCCAGTGAGAGTGACAGCAATGTAAGAAAAAAACATTAATCCGTACTCAATTGATCCTCACTGTACAGGCTATACGAATATTATCTGGTAATCTCTTCAATAACATGTCCCACATTACCGCTAGGCATCTGTATTTTCAACAATGCCGCCAGTGTAGGGCTAATATCTGTCATACCAATGGTACGATTGGTTTTGCCAGGATGAATACCCCAGCCCATCCAAACCAATGGAATATGCGCGTCGTAAGGATACCATAAACCGTGGGTAGTACCGGTTTTACCGCCATCGATATAACCTGGAGCTAAAACGATTTGAATATCTCCGCTGCGTTTGGCGTTCATGCCATTTGTCAGCATATTATGCATAACGGTAGGCAGCAAAACGGCATTCAGATCTTTCAGTGGGAAAGCATTCGCAACAGCCGGAGATTTCATCAAACGGGCACATATAAACGCAGATACTGCTGCTTCATCTTTGCCTGCAGCCTGAATAGCAGCATGGTTCAGCCAGAACTGATAATTTTCAACCGCACGAATAGCGCCTTTGATACCAAATTGCGCACTCACTTCATCATTCAGTGTATTCATGGCCGTGGCATCATTCCAGGTACCGCCAGGAAGCTTGTTTTCTTCCATAAAGCCCGGCACATGCGCTACACCATGATCTGCGGTGATAAAGAATAGGTAATTTCCTTTACCCACCTTGGCATCCAGGTATTTGAAGAAAGTAGCAAGGTCCTGATCCAGGCGCAGGTAAGTATCTTCAATTTCCACGGAATTAGGGCCAAACTGGTGCCCCACATAATCCGTAGACGACAAGCTAATGGCCAGAAAATCGGTTGTCTCCCCCTGGCCCATCGCATTCGCTTCAATCGCTTTCTTGGCAAATTCCAAGGTCATGGTATTACCAAAAGGAGTAGCAGCAATTGTTCCGTTGGCAATGCTGCTCAAATCATGAGGGAAGGAGGTATTAGCAGCATTCTTGTACTTTCCTTCGTAAGGTTTTTCATCAGCGGTGCTGAGGATATAGGTAGACGCGGGATACAACGTATTCCACGGCTTCGCAAGGTATTGTTGTGGGAATTTCTCGTTGTTGAATTCCTGCGCCCATGCTGGTAATGCCTTCATGTAATAAGTACTGGTCACCCAATTGCCAGTAGACCCATCGTACCAATAAGCCGCATTCGCGCTATGGCCCGCAGGTAGAATAGCTCCTCTGTCTTTAATCGCTACCCCGATAACCTTGCTCTGGAAATTGTTAGAGAGACGCAGCTCATCGCCGATGGTGGTTACCAACATATTACGTGGACTCATCCTTCCAGCGCCAGAAGTACTACCAACGGTAGTTTCGGTGGAATCTTCCGTACAGTATACGGATCTATTCAGGTCAGGGCTATACCAGTTATTCCCAATAATACCATGAATAGCAGGTACTGAACCGGTATAAACGCAGGTATGACCGCAAGCAGTGATAGTGGGCGTATAATTAATCAGGGTATTTTCACAGGTAAACCCATCCTGCAACAATCTTTTAAAACCTCCTGCTCCATACCTGGCATTATAGCGATACAGGTAATCCCAACGCATCTGGTCTACCACCATTCCTACTACCAGCTTAGGTTTGGCAGCAGTGGCGGTGCTTTTGGCAGTGTGCTGATGATTAAACGGTTTGGGAGAAGTGGCTTTCTGTGCCGAGGCAGAAGATACTGCCAACAAAAAAAGGCAGGATAAACGGTAAATCCTTTTCATCAAATTTTTATTATTAATATATAACTGAATACCAAGAGAATCAATGTTTTGGCATAATAATTACATGAATTGGCATGTGTTTGGCTAAAACAATGAAATCGAACTCAAGTTTACAAAAACTATAATTTTAATACCTTTGTGTCCGTTTTTAAATTAAGGTAATTAACCATTTCATAATATAGCATATGGATATTTTCGAGAAACTGCTGAAACATATGGGCCCCATCGGGGAACATTCAGACAGAGCCCATGGCTATTTCGCATTCCCTAAACTGGAAGGAGAAATAGGACCCCGTATGAAATTTAGGGGTAAAGAGAAAATCGTTTGGAGCCTGAACAACTATCTGGGATTGGCAAATCACCCAGAAGTGCGTGCAACGGATGCACAGGCTGCTGCTGAGTTTGGTTTGGCGGCTCCAATGGGAGCGCGCATGATGACCGGTAACACTAATTACCACGAGCAGCTGGAGCGTGAGCTTTCCGACTATATGGGTAAAGAAGATACCACACTGGTAAACTATGGTTACCAGGGTTTTATGAGTGCTATTGATGCTATATGTAACCGTCGTGATGTGATTGTGTATGATGCGGAAGCACATGCCTGCCTGATCGATGGTCTGCGCCTGCACCAAGGCCACCGTTATGTGTTCAAACACAACGATATTGCTGATCTGGAAAAACAACTGAAACGTGCCACTGAAATGGTTAAATCCTCCGGTGGTGGTATCCTTGTGATCACAGAAGGCGTATTCGGTATGGCTGGTGATCAGGGTAAACTGAAAGAAATCGCTGCCCTGAAAGATGAATACGAATTCCGCCTAATGGTAGACGATGCTCACGGCTTCGGTACTATGGGTAAAACTGGCGCTGGTACTGGTGAAGAACAAGGCGTTCAGGATAAAATTGACCTGCTGTTCAATACCTTCGCTAAATCCGGTGCTTCTATCGGTGGTTTCATTAGCGGCGACAAAGCAATCATCAACTACCTGCGCTATAACATGCGCTCACAGATCTTTGCGAAATCTCTGCCAATGCCTATCGTTATCGGTCACCTGAAACGTGTACAATTGATGCGCAAACACCCTGAGTTCAAAGAAAAACTCTGGTCTAATGTGCAGAAACTGCAACAAGGTCTGAAAGACAGAGGTTTCAATATCGGTTCTACCAACTCCCCTGTTACTCCTATCTACCTGCAGGGCGATATTCCAGAAGCAACTGCTATGTGCCTGGATCTCCGCGAAAACTACAATATCTTCTGCTCTATCGTAGTATATCCGGTTATTCCTAAAGGACAGATCATCTACCGTATCATCCCTACTGCAGCTCACTCCGATGAGGATATCGAGCTGACACTGAAAGCATTCACTGAAACAAAACAAAAGCTGGATGCAAAAGTGTATGAGGTAGCGGAAATTCCAATGGTATAATCGCTTTCTTACAAAGCAAGCAATATATTACCGGGTTGGTTATTTGCCTTCGGCAGACGACTGACCCGGTTTCTTTTTTACCCCCCTTCGGAGTAATAGAGGGGGTATAAAAAACAAAAAGGGCCGCGCCTTGTGCGCAGCCCTTACAACAAATCGTTCTTTCACTAGGTGTAAAGTTCACTTGTTTTCGATAGGACATGGTAGAGAACAATGGTCTTCATAGAACGTTAGAATCTATTGATTCCAAATAATTTATATGGTCAAGATTTCTTTAATTCAGAAATCGTTCGTATTTGATTCTTTTCAAAAATAGACTTCATTCGCTAAGATTTAATAACATGATCGTTGTATTTTGTTAACGGGTTGTTAAATATCCCCACTGCGATAATAAATCAGTGAAACGCCAATTTTTCCGCTTTCGATATTTCTTTTTCCCTTTTGCGTAAATCATAAAGAACACCCAGACCTACCTTTGCACCGGCAAATGAAATTTGCCGGCAAGTACTGTTGCATAGTTTTATTTTTTAATATAAAGACTAAATATAATAACACATTCGTGCCGGCACCATTTTGAGAAGATTCACATGAAGAAGATTTTAACAGTAGGATTAGCATTTTTTTTGACCTCCTTACAACTAGTAGCACAAAACATTACAGGAAAAATCCAGGATACTACCCACCAACCTATACCTGGCCTTCGTATATACCTTGCTGGTACCCAGAAACATGCAATTACCACCACGGATGGCGCATTTACCCTTCGCAATATTCAACCCGGCACCTATAAACTGATTGCTACCGGCATTGGTTATAACACCACTGAAAAAGAGGTAGTTATGGATAAGGGAGACATAAACCTCTCACTGGAAATCAGTCCATCCAATGTAGGACTCGGAGAAGTGGTGGTTACCGCAGGCCGTAACCGCGAAACCATCGGAACGGTTCCCAGCTCTATTACGATCATCAGTGGCAAACAACTCCGGGAACAAAGTGCCATCACGACAGATATTAACCAACTCCTAGGGCTAAACGTACCAGGCCTTACCCTCGGTACCAATACGGCCACTAAAAAAGGGGAAACCCTCCGTGGCCGCAGCATGCTAATTATGATTGATGGAATTCCTCAATCAACACCACTCCGAAATGGCGATAAAGACATGCGCAGCATCGATGTGTCAGTAATTGAAAGAGTTGAGGTGATCAAAGGGGCCACTGCCATCTATGGAAACGGCGCCGATGGTGGTATCATCGACTTCATCACGAAAAAAGCAAACCAGGACGCTGCATTCAGTGGCTCCACCGATATCAGCACCAGCGGCTCCCTGACTTCCGCAGCCAATAGTATGGGCGGCAGAATTTCCCAAAACTTCAGTGGTAAGGTGCATAAATTCGATTACATCGTAAGTGGTACCTATGAGCAAACTGGCGTCTACAAAGATGCCAAAGGCGAGGTAATCGCGCCATTCCAGTCACTCGCACAAAACGAAAACATCAACGGCTTCGCGAAACTGGGCTATAACATCAATGCCAATAACCGCATTGAGGTTATGTACAATTACTACCGTAGCATGCAGAATGCGACTTACGTCAACTCCGGCGGTAAATTCGGGGAGAGTCCTATCATCGGTGTTCCTGGCACCTCTCCTGGTGCAAAACAAGGCACGCCTTATAACCATAATGCCTATCTAACGTATACCAATAAACGAATTTTCAGGAATACTAGTCTGGATGTAAACCTTTACTACCAAGACTTCTACACCATCTTCGAATATTCTGATTATTATGAAGGTGGCGGGAACTCCGCTATTTCTTCTAGAAAAAAAGGGATCCGTGCAAACTTTAATACAGCCATCAACGTTAGTCCTAATCTTAATGGAGATATCACCTACGGAGTGGATGTACTCAATGATGTAACCGAGCAGCCACTGGTAGACGGTCGCAGGTTTGTGCCTAAAATGGACATGAAAAACTATGCTCCCTATGCACAGTTGAAAGCATTTATCTTCAAGGATTTTCTCTTGAAAGCGGGCGCCCGTTATGAGAATGTATCACTGGATATCCCGGACTTTACCACTATCAAATTTGGTAACTATGCTGGCGGCGTGCATGTAAAAGGCGGCAACCTTTCTTATGAAGCACTGACATTCAATACTGGTCTTCGTTACACACGGTTCGACTGGTTTAATCCATTTATCAGTTTCTCACAAAGCTTTTCCCTGTATGACCTGGGTCGTACTTTACGATTGGCCAAAGATGTTCCGGGAGGCGCTAGCATAAAGGGTTCTATCCAAACAGATGCAATTATCACCAACAATTATGAAGTTGGTTTCTCCAGCGCCATCGGCAAATTCAATGCGTCCGGATCTTATTATATCAGCACTTCCAACCTGGGTAGCAGCCTCGTAGATATCAATGGCGTAGCCACTCCTGAGCGTGCGCCAGAGCGTATCCAAGGCTTTGAACTGACTGCCGGCTACCAGTTTCTGCCAACACTCTCTGTAAATGCATCCTATGCCCATGTAGAAGGAAAGAAAGATGCCACAGCAGGTAGTGTTTATCTCCCTGGCAGTCGCATCTCCCCTGATAAAGGAACCTTTAATGTCAACTACTCCCCTATCAAAGAAAAGCTGGACATCGGCATGTATTATGTATACAGCGGCAGCCGCAAACGTTTTGCGTTGAATCCAAAAACCAAAGATTGGGATCTGGGAGCTGGTCCGGTTAACAGTTTCAGTCTCGTGAACCTGTATACAGCTTATCATTTCAATAAAGCAACTACGCTTCGCTTAGGTATAGATAACCTGCTGAATGCAGATTATTATCCCGTGATGGCACAGTCTAGAGTAACTACGGATAGTTATATTAAAGGGGCAGGTGCGAGGTTTAATCTCGGATTGAATTATAGATTTTAAGATTGGAATTATCAATATCATGATGCCGGAAAGTCTAGATTTTCCGGCATTTTTGTTTGGTGGCACCAGTGTTTTTGGGGAAATTACAGGAGCATTTAATTAACAAACCAGCCCCATGAAAAACCAAATTTCAACAATTAACGAGCTTGCCCAAAAGCTGCGGGATCTGCAACCAATTAAGCCCGAATTTCAGGACCATATTAACAAAAAAATGCGCTTGGAATTCAACTATAATTCGAATCATATTGAAGGGAATACGCTTACCTATCAAGAAACCAAACAACTACTGATATTTGACAAAACTAGTGGTAATCATGACCTACGAGAATTTGAAGAGATGAAAGCACACGACGTCGCCTTTGAAATCATTAAAGAAATGGCAGCAGATAAAGAACGTCCTCTTTCAGAATCAACCATCAGAAGCTTGCATGTAGTATTACTAGTGCGGCCATATTGGAAAGATGCGGTTACATCATCTGGACAACCCTCAAGAAAACAAATACAAGTGGGCACTTATAAAACTGAGCCCAATAATGTGCGGCTGTCGAACGGTAGGATATTTCATTATGCCATGCCGGAAGAAACACCCGCCTTAATGCAGGAAATGGTTGATTGGTATCGTAAGGAAGAAAATGCTAGGCAATTACATCCTTTACAACTTGCCGCGCTACTACATTACAAATTTGTAAGGGTTCACCCTTTTGATGATGGTAACGGGCGGTTGTCCCGTCTATTGATGAACTATGCATTACTAAGAAATAACTATCCGCCAGTCATTATTAAATCAATTGATAAAAGGAATTATCTTTTCGCTCTCAATGAAGCAGATGGAGGTAATCTGGATTACTTTGTTCATTACATTGGACAACAATTAATATGGAGCCTGGAGTTGTATCTTCAGGGGGCAAATGGTGAAATGCTGAGTGAGGTAGCTGATTTGGAGAATCAAAACAGAATCTTCTAAATAAAAAGAGGGTGTCTCAAGAGTAAATGAGGCACCCTCTTTTTTGTGTTGGGGAACAATGCGAGTTTACTCGCATGAGCGAACAAATACAAAGGATGTAACTTTAGGACAAAAGTCTTCCTATGGACAAGCCAAAACAACCCCTGTTGCTTTTCTCAACGGGATATTTTATCTACATAGGCCGTGCGGTCGATACAACAGTCCACGCGCATCATGCCATACAGATGGTCGCAAGTCTTCAGGACGAAATTGAAATCGTTTTGCCGGATTCAACCATGAAGGTAAGAGCCATTCTTATTGATTCCGATGAGCCGCATAAATGCAAAACAGGCGATAATACGTTCTTGCTTATCAATATCGATCCTGAGTGCACCATTGGGAAAGGCCTCAAGTCCACCTGGTTGGCGGGCAAAAAAGCAGCCGCATTGCCCGAAACAACAGTTAAAAGGTTGTTGGCGGAAATAGAGCCATCGTTGTCGGGTGACTGGAATAGGGACACCATTTTTAACAGTACACTCCAGTTCCTCCGGGGGCTTTCGCATACAGATCGCAATGAAGCGCTGGACGATCGGATCGCCAAGATCCTGAAGGTTCTTCACCAGCCAGGGCATTTAACCTTCAAGGTCAAGGATTTGGCGGAAATGGTATACCTATCACCGAGTCGGCTCGTCCATTTATTCACGGCGCAGGTGGGTATTCCAATAAGAAAATATGTGTTATGGGCGAGGCTCTTAACGTCATTGCAGCATATTATTCAAGCCAGTGATATCACCGCTGCGGCGCTGGAAGGTGGTTTTTCAGACGCCCCCCACTTCAACCGCACATTTAAGAGGATGTTTGGGGCAGCCCCTACCTCATTGTTGAAAAATAGCCAAATCATACAAGCCTAGCGAGAGTAACAGTCGCATCTTTGCATAAACTATTTTTATGTATGCGATCAATCATGCTTCTACTGCTTTACTGCTGAGAAAAAAAGATTCGAATCTGCCATTGCTGCCCCTACTGATCTCGGTGCAATTGGTGGAAATTTTATGGGTTCTTTTCAGTTATCTGGGTTGGGAACATTTTTCAATTTCCGGTGGAAAAGTACATCTCGATTTTCTCCCCTATTCACATTCCCTGTTTTCGGGTGTTGTGGCTGCGGCCCTGTCATTTTGTATAGTCAACTGGGGCTTTAAAAATAGGAGGCTTGCCATTGCGGTGGCTATTGGCGTCATATCGCATGTCATTATCGACATGGTCTTTCACGAAAAGGACATTCGACTGTCGCCCTTTTCTGACAGGCCTGTAATGGGACTGGGAATCATTGATTACCCCATCCTGAATTTCATCATTGAATTTGCATATGGAATATTTTGCTGGTGGTACTTTAAGGGGAGCAGAAGATTGCTCTGGGTCATAGTAATTTTCAATGTCCTCGACCTGCCTATGATGTTGGCTCAGGGCTATATGTTGAATCCATTCATCACCTATCCCTTCCTTTTGCCATCGGTTATCTTATTCCAGATATTGATTACCTGGTATTTTGTTTTCAGGTACGCCAGAATGAAAAATGAACCTTAGAAATATAGCGAGCTTACCTGGTTTCCTAACATCTTCGACCATTCCTGATATGAACTCCTATACAACGCCATAAAATGAAAGAGGGTGCCTCATTTACTTTTGAGACACCCTCTTTCTTTTATAGAATATCTATCAACTATTTCAGATGTTCTTCAACGGAAGTGTTGTAAGGTTTTTTCCAGTCGCTTACAGTACCCCAAACTTCACCATTCACAACGATGTTTTCGCCTTTTACGGTACCAATCAGTTCATGACGAACAGAGGTTTCAGTAGCATCTAACAGACCGTGAAGGATAGACTCGAATTTCTCTTTGTCTTGTGGTCTAACGGATACAACTACACGGCTTTGGCTTTCACCGAACAGGTAAGCATCTTTACGGAAATGGTTGTTAGTTTTCACTTCGAAGCCCAAACCGTTTGGCATAGCGCTTTCGAAGAGTGTTACGAACAGACCACCTTCGCTCACGTCGTGTGCAGACTGCAGGATACCAGCTTTGTTCAATTTGGCAACTGCATGTTGCAGACGGTATTCTTCTTCAAGGTTGAAGTGAGGAGCTGGGCTGAATTCCACGCCAACGATTTTGTGCAGGTATTCAGAGCTGCTGATATCGTTACGGCTGCGGCCCAAGATGTAAACCAGGTCGCCTTCGTTTTTGAAATCGAGGGTCAGACGCAGGTTCATATTATCCAGTACACCCAGCATACCGATGGTAGGGGTAGGGAATACAGGACCGTCTGGAGATTGGTTATAGAAGCTCACGTTACCGCCGGTAACAGGAGTATTGAATTTACGACAAGCTTCGCCCATTCCTTTGATAGCATATACGAACTGGTAGTATACTTCCGGATCGTAAGGGTTACCGAAGTTGAGACAGTTGGTGATTGCTACAGGCTCACCACCAGAGCAAACGATATTACGAGCAGCTTCAGCTACAGCGATCTGACCACCGATGTGTGGATCAGCGAACACGTAGCGGCTGTTACAGTCGGTAGTTACCGCCAGTGCTTTCTCTGTACCTTTTACTAATACGATCGCAGCATCAGAAGGAGCGTTGGTACTAGCATTTGCAGTACCTACCATGCTGTCGTACTGGTTGTAGATCCAGCGTTTAGAAGCGATGTTAGGTTGAGCGATAATTCTTTCAGCTACCAGTTTAGCATTGGTAGTATCAGGAATATTCTGGATATCGAATGCTTTTACTTTAGCGAAGTAAGCAGGCTCCGTGTAAGCTCTGTGATATTGAGGAGCGCCACCGCCCAGTACCATTGATTCTGCAGGAACATCGGCTTCGAGTTCGCCATTCATGTAGAATTTCAGGTTTTTATCTTTGGTTACTTCACCGATCTGAACACAGTGGAGATCCCATTTTTCGAAGATATCCAGTACTGCTTTTTCCTGTCCTTTCTTCACAACGATGAGCATACGCTCCTGGCTTTCGCTCAGCAGCATCTCCCATGCTTTCATATTTTCCTGGCGGGTAGGAACTTTATCCAGCCAGATGTTCATACCATGTTCACCTTTAGCACTCATTTCAGCGGTAGAGCAAGTGATACCGGCAGCGCCCATATCCTGCATACCAATGATAGCTTTGGTTTTGATGATTTCCAGACAAGCTTCCAGTAATTTCTTTTCCTGGAATGGATCACCTACCTGTACTGCTGGCAGATCTTCCACGCTGTCTTCAGTGATGTTCGCAGAAGCGAAAGAAGCACCACCGATACCGTCTTTACCGGTAGCGGAACCAACGATGAAAACAGGGTTGCCTTCACCATGGGAAGTAGCGGAAACAGTCTGACCTACTTTTACAATACCTACGCTCATAGCGTTAACCAATGGGTTGGTACCGTAGCAGTCTTCAAAATATACTTCACCACCAACAGTTGGAACACCGAAGCAGTTACCATAGTGTCCGATACCGCTTACTACCCCTTTAACGAGGTGTTGGGTTTTCTTGTCGTTGATATTACCGAAACGCAGAGAGTTCAATGCTGCGATTGGGCGGGCACCCATGGTAAAGATATCACGGTGAATACCACCTACGCCAGTTGCAGCACCTTGGAAAGGCTCAATAGCAGAAGGGTGGTTGTGAGATTCGATCTTAAATACCACTGCATAGCCATCGCCGATGTCAACGAGACCGGCATTCTCTTCACCGGCTTTTACCAGCAGGCGATCTCCTTCACGAGGCAGTGATTTCAGCCACACGATTGAGTTTTTGTAGCTGCAATGCTCACTCCACATTACAGAGTACATACTCAATTCAGTAAAATTTGGAGTGCGGCCTAAGATGGAATTAATTCGTTCAAACTCGTCAGCGGTAAGTCCTAGCTGTTCAGCAATTTCTACGGTGGTTTGCATGTATTTAATTATAAAAAACCGAGTAATTAAAAAGAAGATGCAAACCTACATGATTTTCTGGCAAATCCCAAGAGTCAGCCCCCGATTCACCGAAACTATCCCCCTCCTTTTAAACACCTTTCATAACCAACCCGCCTAGGGTCAATTTTTCATGTATTAATCTAACAGCGCTTATCATATTATTAATTTTTTAATCTATCAGTTTCAATATATCCAGCCCGCTTTTTTTTGATCAAATGAAAAAATAACCGCCTTTTTTAGACTCGTAATGTAATTTTTTAGTTAAAGTGAACAAATTTGTTGCATTTCCGCTGAGGATTGCGTTTTTTTGTGTAAAATTAAATACAGCATGCAATCGTTACGTTTTACCGCGCTGGAAGGTTTAGCTGGCGTCGACTCCAAACTCACCGAGCATAATGGCAAAATCACCGAAGTATTCGGTTCTAATGTATTTGCCGGACGAATCGTACGTGAATACCTGAGCGATGAGGCTTACAAGAGCCTGATGAACTCTATTAAGAACGGCACCAAGCTTGAGCGTAAAATGGCTGAGCAAATCGCTTCTGGTATGAAAGCCTGGGCGATGAAAAAAGGTGTTACTCACTACAGCCACTGGTTCCAACCACTGACTGGTACTACCGCTGAGAAACATGACTCTTTTTTCACCCTGAAAAGTGATGGCTCTGCCCTGGAAACTTTTGATGGTGATGCGCTCGTACAACAAGAACCAGATGCTTCCAGCTTCCCTAACGGCGGTCTGAGAGCAACTTTTGAAGCACGCGGCTACACTGCTTGGGACCCATCCTCTCCAGCATTCATCCTGGAACAAGGTTATGGTAAAACCCTCTGTATCCCTACTATTTTCGTTGCTTACACCGGCGAATCCCTGGATTATAAAGCTCCTCTGTTGAAAGCACTGTCTGCAATCGACAAAGCTGCCGTAGATGTTTGTAATTATTTTGATAAAAACGTTACCAAGATTACGCCAACCCTCGGTTGGGAACAAGAGTACTTCCTGGTAGACGAAAACCTCGCAAATGCTCGCCCTGACTTGATCCTCTGCGGTCGTACCGTAGTTGGTCACGCTCCTTCTAAAGGTCAGCAACTGGAAGACCACTACTTCGGTGCTATCCCAGAAAGAGCTTATGCTTACATGCGCGATTTCGAAGAAGAATCCTATAAACTGGGTATTCCTTTGAGAACACGTCACAATGAAGTGGCTCCTTCTCAGTTCGAGTGCGCTCCTATTTTTGAAGAAGTAAACATCGCGGTGGATCACAACTCCCTGCTGATGGATGTAATGAATAAAGTGGCTAAACGTCACAAACTGAAAGTGTTACTGCACGAGAAACCATTCGCTGGTATCAACGGCTCCGGTAAACACAACAACTGGTCTCTGGCTACCGATACCGGCGTTAACCTGCTGGCTCCTGGTAAAACACCTAAGACCAACCTCATGTTCCTCACTTTCTTCGTAAACACGATCAAAGCCGTTCACGATTACGCTGACCTGCTGAGAGCTTGCATCGCTTCCCCAAGCAACGATTTCCGCCTGGGTGCAAACGAAGCGCCTCCTGCTATCATCTCCGTATTCTCCGGTAAATACCTCTACGAAGTGCTGCAGGAAGTTAAAACCCGCGTAAACAACAAGTTCGACGAACAAGACGAAGCTATCCTGAAACTGGACCTGCACCGTCATATTCCAGAACTGATGCTGGATAACACTGACCGTAACCGTACTTCTCCGTTCGCCTTCACCGGCAACAAGTTCGAGTTCCGCGCCGTAGGTTCTTCCGCTAACTGCGCTTCTGCAATGACCGTTCTGAACTCTATCGTTGCGAAAACGCTGATCGACTTCAAAGCAGAAGTAGATAGCCTGATCGAAAAAGGTGAGAAAAAAGAGATTGCAATTATGCAAACTCTTAGAAAATATATTGTAGATTCGGAAAAAATCCTGTTCGAAGGCGACGGCTACAGCGAAGAGTGGGAAAAAGAAGCTGAAAAAAGAGGTCTGGAAAATATCAAGACCACTCCTAAAGCACTGGATGCTTTCTTAACTAAAAAAGCTGCCACCCTGTTCTCCGAAGTAGGCGTTTACAACGAGAAAGAATTACACGCACGTCACGAAATCCTCCTGGAAGACTACGTGAAAAAAGTGCAGATCGAAGCTCGCGTAATCGGCGATCTCGCTACCAACACTATTCTGCCTTCTGCTATCAGCTACCTCAACGAACTGATAACAAACATCAAAGGCCTGAAAGAAATTGGTCTGGGCGAAGAAAATGTGAAAGCACAGAAACAAATCGCTAACAAAATTTCTGAACATATCAATGTCATCAGTGAGAATGTACAGGCTATGATCGAAGCGCGCAAAGTGGCCAATAAATTGACCGACAGCCGCCAGAAAGCGATCGACTATTGTGAGAAAATCAAGCCTTACTTTGACGTAATCCGTTACCACTCCGATAAACTGGAGTTCCTCGTAGATGACAAAAAATGGGCATTGCCTAAATATAGAGAGCTGCTTTTCTTGCGATAAAACCGTAAGATTGTTTTGGTGTATGATTAGCCCCGGATTTTCATCCGGGGCTTTATTTTTCCCACTATATTTCTCACCGCACCTAATCTACATAACTTAAACTCCCGATAATCTTAACCTATACCCTCTGTAGGCCTGCCTAACCTAATTATTCATATTTAACCCTACCACCAAATGAAGTTACCCCTTCACCTCATGGCCCTGGCCATGCTCGCATGTACTGTACTCGCCAGTTGTAAAAAAAATGATCCTTGCTGGCACCTGCCCTCTAATAAACCCAAAATCAAACAACTTATTTGGCAACTTGATAAAAAACCCGACACACTCAACTTTTATTACAACTCGAAAGGCGCCCCCATCAGCATTATTCGCCAATCAGTTAGTACCGGTTACCCCAACTATCGTTTTAATTATGATGCCCAAGGCCGGCTCATCACTTTTATCGCCTATTACAACGATTTTCGTTTCGAAAAGGCATATAAATTCTTCTATGGAAAAAACGATTTTCCAGTATCGGATTCTATCTATTTGGGTGGCTTCTATAACGGAAATGTACTCATGAGAGATGGTTATTCAGAAGTATTAACCACTACCTATTCCTGGGACAATCAGCATCGCATTACATCGATGGATAGAAATATGATAGGGGCTTATCCTCCAATTATCCTGCACTATACTTTCAATTACAATTCCGCCGGCAACCTGACTGGCTATCGCACTACAGATAATAAAACAAACATCAAATCCTTACATCCTGTATGGCAATTGCTTAGTTTGGATTTTAGCAAAAACAATGGCTTTATTGCACCTAACTATAATATCCATCAACTGCCCACATCCATCCCAGCAATTGATGGCGCGGATCCTGCCGGCGATTTCATCTATAACATATGGCTGGCCAACAACCAGGTTATCTACGAATAACTTTAAACCAATCCAGGAATCAGCAGTCAAATAGGGAAATTTACTGTAACATGCGACACCTGTTACTCCTTATCTTTATCTTTTTGACTGCTGCCTCCCACACCAGGGCGCAGGATTCCTCTGGAACGAAAAACCTGAACCTATCTGCTACTCAGACTGCCCAATTGAAAGTGATCAACAAAGCATTTATCAAAGATGCCCAACAGATCAGAACCGATAAAAGCCTCTCAGCAGAAGATAAAAAAGTCAAACTACAGGAGCTTAGCTTCAACCGAGAAGATAAAATCAAAACTGTTCTCACACCTGATCAGCTCGCCAAATGGCAGCAGCAACATATTGCTATGCACCAAATGGCCGATATGCATCGCACTGATAGTCAGAAGGTTAGAGCCAAAATGATAGAAGAACTGGGTTTGACCAATGAACAGGCACAGCAATTGAAAAATATCAATAAAGATTTTAGGAATCAGGCCAAAGCCATCAGACAGGATAACGGTATCTCCAAACAAATTAGAAAAGAGAAACTGGATTCCCTGAAGAATGAGCAAGACAACCAGGTACAGGGAGTTCTTAACACCGACCAGTATACGAGATATAAAGCCATCTCGGCTCGTATGCAGGAAAGGATGCAAAACCTGAAAAAAACACAAAGCAGGGATATTCCTGGGAGAAACACTCCCGGCAGGAACTAACTAATTATGCCGCAATTGCTTATCACAATTGCAGTTACTTACTTTCACGGCCTGACTCCATCCATTTAATTAAATCCAGATTCCTTCGAAAGGAATTGAACCTCGAAATAAAAAGGGTCGCCATCTAGGCGACCTTTTTTTTATTATTTCCTGCCTGTCGCGCCTGCCCGCTGGGCAGGCACGACGAAAAAACAAAAGAACGAAATTAACGTCTGTGACGTCAATTTCGTTCTTTTGATACATTTTCTACTTATTTCTCAAATAACAATAGATATGTCTCAGGGAGACACGGTTCTACTGCATTGTGAAAGTTTCGATGAATTTGGTAGTGAAATTACCTTTTCTGAAGTTCTCATCGCGCATCAACTGCTGATGGAAAGGAATAGTAGTTTTCACACCTTCAATTACGAACTCGCTCAGTGCACGTTCCATGGTGTTAATAGCCTCTTCACGGGTCTGTGCGATAGCAATGATCTTAGCTACCATAGAATCGTAGAAAGGAGGAATAACGTAACCAGCATAGATATGTGAATCCACACGAACACCGTGACCACCTGGGATATGAAGCGTAGTGATTCTTCCTGGAGACGGACGGAAATCATTGTATGGATCTTCCGCATTGATACGGCACTCAATAGCGTGCATCTGCGGTGTATAGTTTTTACCAGAGATAGGAATACCAGCAGCGATCTTGATTTGTTCTTTAATCAGATCGAAGTTGATAACTTCTTCAGTAACACAGTGTTCTACCTGGATACGAGTGTTCATTTCCATGAAGTAGAAGTTACGGTGTTTATCTACCAGGAACTCAATGGTACCAACACTTTCGTAGTTGATAGCAGATGCAGCAGCAATAGCAGCAGCACCCATTTTTTCACGGAGTTCAGGTGTCATGAAAGGAGAAGGTGATTCTTCTACCAGTTTCTGGTGACGACGCTGGATAGAGCAATCTCTCTCAGAGAGGTGACATACTTTTCCGTATTGGTCGCCGGCAACCTGGATCTCAATGTGGCGAGGCTCTTCCACGAATTTCTCCATGTAAATACCATCATTGTTAAATGAAGCACGAGCTTCATTTTTAGCCATATTGTAAGCATTCTCCAGTTCACCTTCTTCCCAAACCACACGCATACCCTTACCACCACCACCGGCAGTAGCTTTCATAATCACCGGGTAGCCCATTTTGTTTGCCAGCATTTTTGCTTCAGCAACATCTTTCAGCAACCCTTCAGATCCTGGAATTACAGGTACACCTGCTGCAATCATTGTTTCTTTTGCAGTCATTTTATCACCCATTTTACGGATCATCTCCGCAGTTGGGCCAATAAATTTGATTCCATGTTCACCACAGATCTCGGCAAAACGGGCATTTTCAGCCAGGAAGCCATAACCAGGGTGGATAGCATCTGCGTTGGTAATCTCGGCAGCGGCCATCAGGTGAGGGATATTCAGATAAGATTCGCTGCTCTGCGGCTTACCGATACATACGGCCTCGTCTGCAAACTTCACATGCAGGCTGTCTTTATCTGCTGTAGAATAAACCGCCACCGTTTTGATACCCATTTCCTTACAGGTACGGATAATACGCAGGGCAATTTCTCCACGGTTAGCAATCAATATTTTTTTGAACATTGTTTTCCTGATAAGTTAATAAAAGAGTATAGCCTTCAGCAATTAGCCTTTAGTTATGCAGTAATGCGAAAACTAAAGGCTAACGACCAAAGGCTACATGCTATTATGGTTCAACTAAGAATAATGGTTGATCGTATTCTACCGGAGTAGCGTCATCAACGAGCACTTTCACGATTTTACCGGATACTTCACTTTCAATCTCATTGAACAGTTTCATCGCTTCAATGATACAAACAACTTTACCGGAAGAAACCTCATCTCCTACATTGATGAATGCAGGCTTATCAGGACCAGCAGAACGGTAGAAAGTACCAATCATTGGTGATTTGATGGTAATCAGGTTATCTGCTTTTGCAGCAACTGGAGCAGGTGCTGCAGCAACAGGTGCTGCTTGTGCAACAGGCGCAGCTACTGGAGCTGCAGGTGCTACTGCCTGCACTGGCGCAACCGCCGCAGGTACAGCAATAACCTGTTGTACTTCATTGTCTTTCTGTTTTATTGTAATCTTAAACTTGTCCTGCTCAATGCTCAGTTCACTGATATTTGATTTGTTAATCATTTTTACCAGTTCCTGAATCTGTTTAAAGTCCATGTAGACAGCTTTTGGTTTAGAAATGTGATATAGTTAGACTATCAATTATTTTACTCTCTCGATATACTCACCAGTTTTGGTGTTGACACGGATCATTTCACCCTCTTCTACGAACAAAGGAACCATTACTGTAGCACCGGTTTCAACGGTTGCTGGTTTCAAGGTACGGGTAGCAGTATCACCTTTTACGCCTGGCTCAGAATAAGTAACCAGCACAACGATCTTATCAGGTAATTCAACTGCCATGTATTGGTCAGTTTCAGTATTGATCTGAACGCTAACTTCCTGGCCATCTTTCAGGAATTGTGGAGCATCGATAGTCTGCTCTTCCATCACAATCTGCTCGAAAGTTTCGTTGTCCATGAAATTATAACCGGTCTCATCTTTATATAAGAATTGGAAAGGTTTCTTCTCGATACGAACCGGGAAGATGGTATCGCCGGAGTTCCAGGTGTGCTCAATAGAACGTGTATTGTCAACGCCCTTCAATTTAGCCCAAACCTTTGCTGCTGCACGGGCGGTTTTGTTCTGACCAAACTCTACAACAGAATATAAGCTGTTATCCAGCTTGATAATCAATCCTGTTCTGATATCTGCGGTGGTAGCCATAAAAGGTTACTAATTTTTAAGTTAAAAATTTATAAGGAATGCAAAAGTAAAAATTTCTGCATATGAACGAACAACTTATTCCCAAAAATAGACAGATTAGTGCCTTTTTAACCCTTTTTTCTGCATTTTAATGCAGAAAATGACATTAAAGGGGTAAATTGACCTCAAAATTCAAGAAATCCAAATAGTATGCGTTATCTGTTTCTACTGCTGTCTATCTGCATGCCAATGCTGCTTAAAGCCCAGTTTAATCCAAATTCAGGGAAACCTCCGTATTTGCAGTACCCAATCGTACCTGCATTCCCCATGACCCTCCCCGATGGCCATGTTATCACCAAAAAGGACCTGAAAAAGGACAAAACCATGGTTTTCGTATTCAGTGTGGACTGCGACCATTGCAAACACCTCACTGAAGAATTGATCCAAAACATCGACAAATTCAAGAACTACCAGATCCTGATGGTGACCCCATTCCAGGTAGACCAAATGAAAGAATACTATAATCATTATAATATATCAAAGTATTCGAACATCATCATGGCCAGCGAACCTTCCCGTCAAATCATGTATTTCTATGACCTGAAGTTCTTCCCCGGCCTCTACATCTACACCGCCAAAGACAAATTCGTCCACGGCTTCGAGGGCACTGCAAAAATAGACTCCCTTCTCTATTACCTCAAAAAATAATTTAAGGGCTGACCAAAAGCTCAGCGCAGCGTCACCGCCCGAAGGGCGGAACAGACCAAATCGACATCTTCGATGTCGATTTAAATATCGCAGATAACGATAATTACCATTATAGGGTAATTAAGTTGGCATCTTCGATGTCAACCTGCGGAGTTCTGGGCTTCGCCCGGTTAGCTACCACAGGTATGCGATCGTGTTGAAAAGATTTTTTAGTCAGCTCTTTTAATTGATTAAATTAATTATTATCGGCGCAAAACGCATTTTGTTGATTCCAAATGCGTAACTTGATAATACATTTTTTGTTCACTTTAAAAGCCATAGACAAGATGAAAGTTACAGTAGTAGGAGCCGGAAACGTAGGCGCCACCTGCGCCAACGTACTTGCTCACAGAGATTTCTTAACGGAGGTGGTTTTGCTTGATATCAAGGAAGGAACAGCTGAAGGAAAGGCATTGGATACATGGCAACAGGCACCAATCGATTATTACACAACCAAAGTCACCGGTGTTACGAACGACTACTCTAAAACAGCCGGTAGCGAGGTGGTAGTAATTACATCCGGCCTCCCCCGGAAACCCGGTATGAGCCGCGACGATCTGATTTCCACAAACGCCAGTATCGTGCGCTCAGTAACTGAAAATATTACCAAACATTCACCAAACGCCATCATTATCGTTGTCAGCAATCCGCTGGACGTAATGACCTATTGCGCTTACCTCACCGCTAAAAAAGATAGCAGCAAGGTATTCGGTATGGCCGGTATCCTCGATACTGCCCGCTATCGCGCTTTCCTGGCAGATGAAATAGGATGCTCTCCAAAAGATATTCAGGCTATCCTGATGGGCGGCCATGGCGACACCATGGTTCCCCTCCCAAGATATACCACCGTTGCAGGTATTCCCGTAACTGAACTGGTTGCCACAGACAAACTGGAAGCCATCATCCAACGCACTAAAGTAGGAGGCGGCGAAATCGTCAATCTCCTCGGAACTTCCGCTTGGTACGCTCCAGGCGCCGCTGCGGCCCAAATGGTAGAAGCCATCCTCAAAGATGAAAAACGCGTATTCCCCGTGTGCGCTTGGCTCACCGGCGAATATGGCCTGAAAGATATTTACCTGGGAGTACCCGTAGTGCTGGGAAAAAATGGTATCGAAAAAATCATTGAACTCCAGCTCAACGCCAGCGAAAAAGAATTGCTCAGTACTTCCGCGAAACACGTGAAAGAAGTAATGGACGTCCTCGATAATATGCAGGAAAAGGTCTAATCCTATTCCACCATTCAAAGAAAGTAAAAGGATCAGTGGTTACCCACTGATCCTTTTTATTTTCAATCAATTAAAACCGGGATGGGGGTCTAACTGTTAAGTAGTGTTAAAAAAGAATCGTAATTTCGATATAATAATATTGTTACATCTTTTTGTGCGTATGTCTAACCTGGAAAAGTTAATTACTCAGAAATCCTTTAGTAACGAGTATCACAAAGGGCTAGTAAGCCTCATCTTTGTGGGCAACTGGTTGACCTCCCGTCATCAGCAATTCTTTAAGAACTATGATATCACCATGCAGCAGTTTAATATACTGCGCATCCTCCGCGGACAACACCCTCAAGCCGCTAGCATCAATGTGCTTAAAGATCGCATGCTCGATAAAATGAGCGATGTATCCCGACTCGTTGAACGACTCCGAAAAACGGAACTAGTGGAACGCAAAAGCAGTGAGCTCGACAGAAGATCCGTTGATGTAAGAATAACCTCAAAAGGATTGGAACTCCTCAGTAGAATAGATGAAGACATCAATCAACTGGAAAATATATTGAAAGGACTGGACGAGCAAGAGGCAGCACAATTGAATAACCTACTGGATAAAGTGCTGGATCACTACTCCTAAAACCCCTAGAGCTTTTCCAAATAATTTAAATCCTTCCCGAAGGTTTCTTCTATGCTCCACGCTGCGAGCATGGATACGCCTATGCATACTGCCGCCACAATAGCGCCACTCTGCAATAGGTTAAACTTGCCCTGCACAGAAATAAATAATAAAGAAATCAGCGGCAGCATTCCTCTCGCAAAGTTAGGCACCGTGGTAGCCACGGTCGCACGGAGGTTGGTACCAAAGCTCTCTGCAGCTATCGTTACAAAGATGGCCCAGAACCCTACGCTGAAGCCCATGAAGAAACATACGGTATAAAATACAACTGTGCTGGCGCCGTGCAGATTCAGGTAAATCGCCACCATCACCGCTGTCATCAGCAGAAACAATAACATTACTTTCCTCCTGCTCTTCCACACCTGGCTGATCAAGCCACTGCTGAAATCTCCTAACACTAACCCAGCGTAACAAAATGCCACGGCATCGCCGGGACTAATCACGCCCTGGACTTGCATCTCACTGGCAAACTTATTCGAAAACGCAATTAAAATACCTACTACAAACCAGGTAGGCGTACCCAGTAAAATGCATTTTAAATATTTCAACAATCTTTCCTTACTGGTAAAAAGCGCTACAAAACTGCCTCTGACAGTAGCAGCCTCCCTCACCTTGTTGAACATTTGCGACTCCATCACACTAATACGCAAGAGCAGCAAAGCCAATCCCAAACCGCCACCAATAAAGTAACAAATGCGCCAATCGCCTACTGCTTTGGCAATCAAGTTCGCAGCAACGGCCCCGGAAACCCCTACAGTAGCCACAATCATAGTACCGTATCCTCGTTTCTCTTTGGGCAATATTTCTGATACAAGGGTAATACCCGCTCCCAGCTCTCCTGCCAGACCAAAGCCTGCCACAAAGCGCCAGAGTACATAACCATTGATACCATGTACAAAGCCATTGGCGATATTAGCCACTGAATAAATGAGAATAGACCCAAAGAGCACACTAAGTCTCCCTTTCTTATCTCCTAAAATCCCCCAGAAAATACCGCCTATCAATAAACCGACCATCTGGATGTTAATCAATAACAAGCCAGCACCGGCGTCAATTTCTGATTGAGGAAGTCCCAACGACTTCAAACTCGGCACACGAACAATAGTAAATAACAGCAGGTCATAGATATCGACAAAATATCCCAGCGACGCAACAATGACCGCAATGTTGAAGATGGAAGCTGTCTGGCTTTCAGTTTTCATTTCTTTGGTTGATAACATTGGAAAAATAAACGTGGTTGATAAAAACAAAAATGCCATGAAAGATAATACTTCATGGCATTTTTTATTAATGTTTTATTTGGATTGCGTTATTTCATCCGGTTTGTTTTGCTCTATTTCGTGGTGTTCATGTGGCACCTTCGCCTTTCCGAATATCAGCTTCAGTAGTACTGGCAGCGTAGTAATCAGCACCAGGATGATCACAATCAGTTCCAGGTGATCTTTAAGACCAGGGAATTTTTGTCCCAGATAAAAACCGGCCAGCATCATGGAAAATACCCAAGAGAAGGAACCGATAATATTAAACATCATGAAACGTTTGCGTTCCATTCCCACAATTCCGGCCACAATTGGTGCGAAAGTGCGGATTATTGGCAGAAAACGGGCAAAAAAGATAGCGCCGCCGCCATATCTGTCATAAAACTCTTTAGCCTGGTAAAGATGCTTTTTCTTGAAAAGCAGGGAATCCTTCTTTTTAAATAACAGGGGGCCGGATTTACGTCCGAACCAAAAACCTACCATATTACCTAAAACCCCAGCCAGGGCAATGATTAACATCAATACAAAGAAAGGTGCATCGTGAAAGCCGGCACATAACTCTTTACCAAAGAATCCTGCCAAGAACAGCAGAGAATCTCCTGGCAGAAAAAAGCCCACAAACAGGCCGGTTTCTGCAAAAATGATTGCTACTAGTAGATATAATCCTCCGTGATCAATAATCCATTTCGGATTAATAAGGTGTCTGAATAACTCAATTATCTGGTCCATGCGATAAAAAATACGTTCGGGATCGGTAAAATATAGAATAATCTCTAATAAGAATGTTAATGTTTGGCATTAGGCATTGGCATTGGCCTCAGCGGGTTCAAGCTCCAGTTTGTTTTCCCATTTGGAAACAACAGCGGTAGCCATGGCATTACCGATTACATTAGTAGCAGAGCGGCCCATATCCAGCAGGTGATCCACACCCAACAACAACAGTAAGCCCGCTTCTGGGATGTTGAACATAGACAGGGTGCCTGCAATTACTACCAGGCTGGCACGAGGAACACCGGCAATCCCTTTACTGGTAATCATCAACACCAGGAGCATTGTGATCTGCTGATCTATAGGCAGATGCATGCCATACGCCTGGGCAATGAACAAACTAGCAAACGTCATATACATCATAGAACCATCCAGGTTAAAGGAGTAACCCAGTGGCAGTACAAAGCTCACAATCCGATTGTCACAACCAAAACGCTCCAGTTCAGCCATGGTACGTGGGTAAGCCGCTTCGCTGGAAGCAGTACCGAAAGCCAGCAGTACCGGATCTTTAATCAAACCCAGTAAACGGAATACTGGTTTGCCAAGTATCAGGAATCCTACCATGGCTAAAACGATCCATAAACTGAATAATCCCGCATAGAATTGGGTAATGAATTTACCGTACGTCCATAAAACACCTAATCCTTTATCTGCTACGATAGCAGCCATTGCAGCAAAAACGGCAAATGGTGCGAAGTTCATTACAAAGCCAGTTACTTTCAGCATGATATGCGCCAAGCTATCCATCAGTTTCACAATTGGATTGGCCTGCTCACCTACGGCCGCAGCGGCTACACCAAAGAAAATAGCAAATACTACGATTTGCAGAATTTCATTGTGTGCCATTGCATTCACCACAGAGTCCGGCACCACGTGCTGGAAAAAGCCTCTAAGCGTCATATCCGCCTTGGAAACCCCTGAAGCAGCGTGTGTATCAGGGAGGGGTAATGACAGGGAAACACCTGGTTTCATGATATTTACCAGTATCAATCCCAAAAACAATGATACAAAGGTTGCACTGATAAACCACAGCATTGTTTTTCCACCTACACGACCCACTGCTTTGATATCTCCCATTTTAGCCACACCTACCACCAAGGTGGAGAATACAAGTGGCGCGATAATCATTTTTACAAGACGGAGAAAGATATCAGTCAGAATTGAAATATTACTGCTAAATTTCTGAATGCTAGCCTGTTGTTCTGGCGTGGGATGTGCTTGTCCAAAAGAGTAGTTTACTATGTATCCTGTTGCGATCCCTACAACCATGGCCACAAAGATGTACAAAGTAAGCTTGTTGGATTTCTTCATGCGACGGTAAAATTAAATGCTGTGATGTTTTTCGTTGTAACCAAAAATTTCTCAAAAATAAGGTTACTGGCTTAATTATGAGTCGCCGAAGGTAAAATAAAGCGAGGGATTTTGGTTTGCAAATATTATATTTGGCGATTAACAATCAACAACAAACAAATCTACCTTAAAACAATCAACCAACAATTTGGCTTATGAGCAAACTATTTGCCAAGAAACAACTCTCCGTATTACTTTCGGAAGCATCCGATTCAGAGAAAGGTCTTAAACGAACGCTTGGTGCCGGATCATTGATCGCACTGGGTATCGGCGCCATCATTGGTGCAGGTCTTTTCGTTAGAACAGCTGCTGCCGCAGGTCAACACGCCGGACCAGCCGTTACAATTTCCTTTATCATTGCAGCATTTGGTTGCGCCCTCGCGGGTTTATGCTATGCCGAATTTGCTTCTATGATTCCGATTGCAGGAAGTGCCTACACATACTCCTATGCTACATTAGGTGAATTCATCGCATGGATTATCGGTTGGGATCTTGTACTGGAATATGCCCTCGGAGCCGCCACTGTGGCTATTGGATGGTCTCAGTACCTCAATAAATTGCTCACCAACATTTTCCACATTACGATACCCTATCAATGGTGTCACAGCCCATTTGAGATCAGCGATGCTGGCGTAAGAGGTATCATGAACGTACCTTCTATAGGTATCCTGCTGCTGCTGACGATGTTGCTGGTACGTGGTATTCAGGGTTCCGCCATTGTTAATAACATCATTGTTATTTGTAAAGTGGCGATCGTAATCCTCTTTATTATCCTGGGATGGCAGTTTATCAACCCTGTTAACCATACTCCATTCACTATCGCTGCTGATGCTGGTACTGTTACCATGCACAATGGCCAGGTAGTGGATTACTCCAACTTCTTCAACCATGGATGGGGAGGCGTTTTGCGAGGGGCTGGTGTGGTATTCTTTGCATTCATCGGTTTCGATGCAGTATCTACTGCTGCACAGGAAACAGTGAATCCTAAGAAAAACATGCCTATCGGTATCCTGGTTTCTCTGGCTATCTGTACTTTACTGTATATCCTGTTCTCTTATGTATTGACGGGTATCGCACCTTATAAAGACTTTGTAAGAGCTGGTGGTGAGGCTTCTGTTGCTTATACCATCGATACTTACATGCACGGTTACGCTTGGCTGTCTACCTTCATTACGGTAGCTATCCTGGCTGGTTTCTCCTCCGTAATCCTCGTGATGCTGCTGGGTCAGACCCGTGTATTCTACTCTATGAGTAACGATGGTCTGGTACCTCCTGTATTTGCAAAACTGCACCCTAAATATCGTACGCCATACCGTTCTCAGTGGATGTTCTTCGGGTTCACCACCTTGTTTGCGGCATTTGTACCAGACAGCGTTGTAGGCGATATGACCAGCATCGGTACCTTGTTTGCCTTTGTGCTGGTATGTGTTGGGGTGATTATCATGCGTAAAAACAATCCGGATGCGCCTCGTGGGTTCAAAACACCTTGGGTGCCAGTTCTTCCGATAGTGGGTGCTGTAGCCTGCCTGACTATGATTATCAGTCTCGGTCTGGAAAACTGGACCCGTCTGTTTGTATGGCTGGGTATCGGTTTCTTGATCTACTTTAATTATAGTGTCAAACACAGTAAGGCACGTAAGATGATGGATTAGTCCCAAGCGTGGATTTCATTACTTTGCCAGATTAACTTAAATTTGCGCATTATTTTAAAGATCCAATTATAGAATACCACTCCAATGGGAAGAATATTTGAAGTTCGAAAATCTACCATGTTTGCCCGCTGGGACAGGATGGCAAAACAGTTTACCAGAATTGGTAAGGATATAGCAATCGCCGTAAAGGCAGCCGGCCCTGATCCTGACAATAACCCTGCCCTGCGTCGCTGCATAGTGAATGCGAAAGCAGTGAACATGCCGAAAGACCGTGTTGACGCTGCGATCAAACGCGCTATGGGTAAGGATAAAACTGACTACGAAGAAGTTGTATACGAAGGTTATGCACCTCATGGCATCGCCATTATGGTGGATACTGCTACTGATAACACTACCCGTACTGTTGCAAACGTGCGTATGCACTTCAACAAATGCGGTGGTAGCCTTGGTAACAGTGGTTCCGTAGGATTCATGTTCAACCGCGTGGGTGAGTTCAAGGTGAAGAATGCTGGCCAAAACCTGGATGATCTGGAACTGGAACTGATCGATTTCGGTCTGGAAGAAATTGGAGAGGATGCAGAAGGTAATATTATTATCCGCGCTGCGTTCACTGAGTTCGGTAACATGTCTAAAGCTTTGGAAGACAAAGGTTTGGAAGTTATCAGTACTGAACTGAAGCGTATTCCTGCCAATCTCGTTGAATTATCAGAGGACCAGGCTAAAGAAGTACTGGAGCTGGTAGACCGTCTAGAACAAGACGACGACGTACAGGCAGTTTTCCACAATCTGAAGTAAGTACAAACACAATAACAGCGAAGCGTCCTGCCTTATGGCGGGACGTTTTGTTTTAGGGATATTGTAGGGAGATGGCCAGGCCTCGGATTACTTTCTCCCCTTCCTAGGTGGATGCAATGCATTTAATGGCAATCGCTAAAATAAAAACGTCCTGTTGCTAGAACAGGACGTTATGTTTAAGACAGATGTTGGGAGACAGCCAGAACTCGGATTACTTTCTCCCCTTGCTAGGTGGATGCGATGCGTTTGCTGGCAAGATCTATAAATAGAAACGTCCTGTTTGAAGCAGGACGTTTATTGATTTTCAACGGATAGTAGCAGCCAAAAATTAAAGTCAGGCTTTGACAATTTCTTGGGTCCGGCCCGTTTCATCGGCTATAAACATGATACCTTTTCCATGGTATGTTTGAACGCTGACAGAAGGGTCCGGGGCTATATACCTGCGTAAGCGGGTCAGGTATACGTCCATAGTGCGTTTATTATACGATTCTTCCCCATCCCAAACACAAGACATAATTTGGTCCCGTTTGAGCTTTTTATTGGGATTTTCGCATAGATATTTAAAGAGGTCTGATTCTTTAGGAGGCAGTTGCGTAACGGTTGCTTCCAAGCGGGTACCAGTGCCTGAAGGGTCAGGACGTTCTACGTCCATGGTAACAGCGCATTGTTGATAATTGAAGCAGAGATTACCGACGGTATAAGTGATTTGCTTTTCACTGCGGAGTAAGCGAGCCCTTTTTATGAAGACTTCCAACCGCAGGAGGAATTCCTGCATGTTGAATGGTTTTACAATGTAATCGTCCGCACCGGCTTCGAACCCTTGCATACGGTCTTGGTCCATATATCGGGAGGAAGTGATTAAAATGGGGACATTTTCATTGATTTTGCGAATATCGTGGGTAAGTTCGAAACCGTCTTTCTTGGGCATGACCACATCGATAACGCATAGGTCTATATCCTTTTGTTGAAAGGTGTCCCATCCTTCCGCACCATCCGTACAATATATTACCTCATAGCCGGCTTTTTCTATATGCCTTTTCATAACCTTGGCAAAAAACTGATCATCTTCTACCAATAAAACGGTCGGTTTCATTTTAGATAGATTTAATTGTTGTAACTAGAAAAAATGCGCACTACGAATCTCGATTTGGGATTACCCTGACAAAGGGTATTTTTTACGTTTATTCAAAGTACCGATTTACTAATGGATCTGCAATCAGTCTTTTCATTCATTATTTAGGGGGTTTGTTCATTTTGTTCATTTTTGACTTGGTAAATGAACATATCTATAAGGGTATATTATACAATTAAAAAACGTATAGCAATAAAAAACAGTTTAAGTTTTTTATCAACTATACGTTTAATAACATATAAAATATCTTATTTGTTTACGACATTTTGGGCCCGCCCAGATAGAAATGCGGCAAGATTTTCTACTACTTTGTTCAGTAATCTTCCCCTAGCAGCAGAAGTTGCCCAGGCAATGTGAGGGGTTATAATAATGTTCGGACTCCCAATTAAAGGATTATCCACTGCCGGCGGCTCAGTTGATAAAACATCCAAGCCTACTCCTGCAATGCGCCCTTCCTGCAAGGCCGCAGCCACATCGGCTTCATTGATCAATCCACCCCTACTAGTGTTAATCAGGAAAGCGGTGCGTTTCATCGTATGCAGCAAGGCAGCATTCACAAACTCTTTATTAGCGGCACTCATCGGAGTATGCAAACTCACCACATCCGCCTCTTTAAAACAAGTAGCCAGGTCCACAAAAGTGACGCCTTCCATTTGATCTCGCTCCGGATGCTTATGATGTGCAATGACTTTCATACCAAATGCCAACCCTATCCGCGCAACCGCCTGGCCTATCTGTCCTAATCCAACTATCCCCAATGTCTTCCCTTCCAGCTCTACCAACGGGAAATCCCAGAAAGAAAAATCCTTACTACTCGCCCAACGCCCGGCCCTCACAGCATCACTATGCGCGCCCGTCCGATGACACAATTCCAATATCAAGGCAAATGTCAACTGTGCTACCGCCGATGTACTATACGCCGGTACATTCGTAACAGGTATATTCCGTGCTTTCGCAGCTTCAATATTTACTACATTATAGCCGGTAGCTATCACCCCGATGTATTTCAACTGTGGTAACCGCGCGATGCTCTCCGCACTGAGTATGGATTTATTCGTCAGTACGATATCCGCATCAATGGCACGCTCTACTACCTGCGCCTCTGGCGTACGGTCGTAAATAGTAACATTACCCAAGGCTTTGAGTCCATCCCAGCTTAGATCTCCAGGGTTTAATGCGTATCCGTCCAGTACAACTATGTTGATCATGTGAGTAATTTTTAACGATGAATTATCGTCCCTTCTTCTTTTTCTTATTGAGATCTATTACGATCACTTCGAATAAATCCACTGCATCAATATCGAATAAGTCCGCCATCTGCATAAGCTCTCGTACATTAAACAATTCAGGCTGTTGTACTTTCCTATGAAGCGTTGAATAATTCACTCCCATATCTTTCTGAACAACAGAAATCGGAACAATATTGAATATTGTCTGAACACTATCTACCCCTCCTGTAGAAAATAATGCCTTTATCGCCTTATATCGTTGATCTTTCATTAAGACTCATTTCTAAAAAGGAATATACATTCAAACTTTCTAAACAGACAATTAATATCCATTTAAGAAATTCAATAAACTTTTTTGTTATTTTTATTATCTCTTTTAGAAGTTTAATTATTCTTTTTATTAACTTCAGCAAAAATTATCTTTTATGGAAAAACCATTCATTGCTGTAATAACCTCCGTTAAAACCTCTTTCGAACTCACTATCCACGGCACCCACAGCGGGCAAACCAACTTACTGAAATCCCTCCCAGGCCTTCAAAAATCGAAACGCCTAGCGCAGTACACGCTTACTTTCGGATATCTCAATGGGGAAGAATTAGGCTACAAAAAACGCCTCCTCTTTTCCGAGGATGAAATGCAGCAATGCGTGCAGAAACTATCCGCCGCCAAATAAGAGTCAAAATAGCATAACCCTTGATCAAAATACTATAATCTTCACTAGACAATTAGGTATAGATTGCAATTAAGATATTATTATCGCCTAATTATTTATCGAATCGATTATGATCGGTTGGAACGCGATGGAGGACAGTGAACTTTTATTCCACTTGAAAAATGGAAAAGTACCGGCATTTGATACCATCTATGCCAGGCACTGGCCCGATCTCTATAAACACGCTTTCTGTACCCTGAAAGATAGAGAAATGGCCCTCGATGTAGTCCAGGAAGTATTTACATGGCTCTGGTTGAATCGAGAAACAATCGAAATTACCAGCCTTAAACAATATCTTAAAGCCGCTACCAGGTATAAAATGGCCAATTATCTTCGTGCAGATAAGTCGCGCCAGCAACTCATCAACTCTCTCTACTACCTCACAGAAAAAACAGTCACGCAAGAGGATGTACACCTACGCGAACTGAAAACTAGGATTGCACATGCTGTCAACACTTTGCCAGATAAATGCAGAACAGTGTACAGTCTTAGTAGGAATGAACACCTCTCCCATGCGGAAATAGCTAGCCGCCTAAATATCTCTGTAAAAACAGTGGAAAACCAGATCACTATTGCACTTAAGCGAATTCGTTTATTCATTGGCGTTATATGCTGGTTTTTACTCCTCTATTATTTTTTATAATTTTTTTCCTTCTCTTTGGGGGATAACCTTTTCTCACGTTACTTATATAAAACAGCCATCGCATTGATCCACGAAGAACTGGCTTCCCTGGCCGAAAAAATCGCCCTGGGAACCGCAACAGATACGGATATCAACCGATACCATGAGCTGCTGGACACCCTTGAGCAAGATGAACAGTGGAATGTAGAACAAATGGGTACACCCGCTGAAATAGATGCTATCCTGAAGGATCGTATTTATGAAAGCACAGGTATTGCCAGGAGAAAAACGAAAATTCGTTTACTCCGCATCGGTGCAGCCGCTACGGTGGCTTTACTAATGACTGTTGGCGCACTGTCCTATTGGAATCACAAAAAAGATAGCACGACCAAAACATTGGCCCGGCAAAGCACCCGTGACAAAAAAGATAAAGCAGTACTCAAACTGGCCGATGGCCGCGAAATTGAGCTAAATGACGATAATAATACCCTTACACAGGGCAACGATAGCATACATCTGTCGGGAGGACTAGTGGTCTCCCAAAATAACGGCGAAGCCGACAACCAAATCAATGAATTAGTCACACCTGCGGGAAGCCAATTCCTCATGGTGTTACAAGATGGTACGAAAGTATGGCTGAATACAGGTTCGAAACTGCGCTTCCCTAATACATTCCACAGTCTGGAGCGCTCTGTGGAACTCATCGGCGAAGCCTATTTTGAAGTAGCGCCACACACAGAAAAACCATTCGTGGTACATTCCGGTGATAAGTCAGTGAAAGTCTTAGGCACCAGTTTTAACATTAACGCCTATACGGACGAGCCACGGACGAATGTTACATTAATGGATGGCGCAGTAAAAGTTTATCAGCAAAACGATTCCCTATTACTAAAACCAGGACAACAAGCCAAAATGGCCACGGATAAAGGAATTGAATTTGTTTCACATGCAGACACTGATCATGTAATGGCATGGAAAAACGGCTACTTCTCCCTCAATGGCGAAAGTACGCCAGTCATCATCCGGCAAATCGCAAGATGGCATAACCTCGAAGTAGTGTATGCTGGCAATGTTCCGGATCTCAAATTCGCTGGAAACATCAAGAAAAGTTACGAACTCGCAGATGTACTCGCCATCCTGACGGAAAGCGGTATTCATACGAAAGTGGACAAAAATAAACTGATAGTATATCCTGAATAAGTAAACTTATCGTGTAATCAATTAAATCACATAAAAAACCGGGAATGCGCCAACATTACCCGGTTCTAACGGCAATAAAAACGCCAGTCGATCAAGCATATTTTATCACCTAAATCAAATTTATGTTTTTAAAATCGTCGTGTCAAGGGGGCTCCCCTACTACCAAACACCATGCAGCCGGACTATTACGAGTACCGGTTATCACCTGATATTTATTTACCAACATCAAACAGCCAGTGAACAATCTAACCGGATAATTCCGCTTCCCCGGTTATGACCAATTAATCACGATTCAACACGTAACGAACTGATAGTATATCAGCCGGATCATCACATCCGGTAAGGATCTGCTCATCTCTTCACTATTCTGTTATCCTTAATAATCCAACTATGCTGTTGTCACCGCAAACAATCAATCAGCGCGGACCTGCACGTCCGAAAACCAAAATCTGGAAGGTTATGAAACTAACAACTGTAATTCTACTAGTCAGTTTCCTTCAAATCAGCGCCAAAAGTTTTTCTCAGAAAATTACCATGAGTAAGAAAAACAGACCTATTCAGGAAGCGCTTACAGAAATCGAAAAACAGACAGGCTACAAATTCTGGTATCACGCCAATGTGCTGTCTAATACACGGAATGTAACGATCGAAGTGGTGGATGAACCATTACCCAGTGTGCTGGACATGTTCCTGAAAGATCAAGGTCTCACCTGGAAACTCATTCGCGAAACGATTATACTCAATAAAGCGGCTGCATTACCAGCGCCAGTTGCCGCACCACCAGCCGATACCGTGCATGGACGTGTGGTAGACAATACCGGGAGTCCGGTTCCAGGCGCCACGGTAATGGTAAAAGGTGTGAAGAAAGCTGCTATCACCAATGTCAATGGGGAATTTCATTTGTCGGGTATTCCTGATAATGCTGTACTCGTTGTTTCAAATATCGGTTTTCAAACGCAGGAAGTACCAGTGGCTGGAAAATCTTCCCTCACTATTAAATTTCTTCCGGAAGTATCGCAACTGGAAAACGTAGTGGTAGTAGGTTACGGTACACAGAAAAAAGTAAATCTCACCGGCTCTGTAGCACAGGTGTCCGGAAAAGTACTGGAAAATAGACCTATTACCCGCATCTCGCAAGGCTTGCAAGGGATGGTGGCTGGTCTGAACATCACTACCAATACTAGTGGAGGCGCTCCCAATGCTACACAGAATATTAACGTCAGAGGCTATACGGGATTAAATGCAACAGGTGGCCCATTAGTAGTAATTGATGGTATTCAGGGCGGCGATATCAATGCCATTAACCCTAGTGATGTGGAAAGCATTTCCGTACTGAAAGACGCGGCGTCTACCGCTATCTATGGGTCTTCTGCTCCTTATGGCGTTATTCTCATCACTACCAAAAAAGGTAAAATGGGAATGACTAAAATTACTTACGATGACAACTTCGCCTGGGCACAAACGATCAATCTCCCTAAAATGCTGAACTCCCTGGACTTCGCGAATATCTACAACGAAGCTTTCGCAAATGCAGGCAGGGCACCATTCTTCAGCCAGGAAACCATCGACAGGATTAAAGCTTATCAGGCAGGAACGATTACCACACAAACCATCAAAGATCCTAACTCCAATAGCTGGTTAAACTGGAACGCCGGTAATGCCAACAACGATTGGTTTAAAATTTACTTCAAAAAATTTGCTTTCAGCCAACAACATAATGTTGGTATCAGCGGAGCTACAGAGAAAAGCAACTACTATATCGGCATCGGTTACAACGACCATGCAGGTATGTATAATTATGGAAATGATGAGTTCAAACGCTTCAATATCCGGGCAAACTTAACATCCAATGTTACTAACTGGATGTCTTTTACCCTGCGCAGTACCATCAGCAGATCCATGTTCAATACACCTAACGTATACTCCGGTCAAACAGGTGGTAACTATATGCACCAAATCGCCAGGAAATTCCCTACGGTATCCCTCATCAATCCTGACGGCCACTATAGCGCGGAAAGTAATGTGCCATTGCACCAGGAAGGCGGTAGAAACAAAATCACGGAAGATCAGCCGATGTTGACCGGCGAAATCAGATTAACCCCGCTGAAAGGCTGGGAAATCGTTGGTAACTATACCTTTGACGGTGATTTATACGATCAACAGAATCAACTGAAAACAGTTTACACTTATTTGCCGGACGGCTCTACCGCCCCTACCAGCGGTACTACTCCAAACTCTTTTGCTCGCAATAATTATCGTAACGAACACCATATCATTAACGCCTATTCATCATATGAAAAAGGGTTCGGTCATCATAACTTCAGATTATTAGGCGGTTTTACTAGTGAGCTGACTAACTATACAGCCTATGGTGCCTCCAACTCTCTTTTATATTCCAATGATATTCCTTCTTTAAGTCTGACCTATAATACCACTCCTTCCGTTTCAGACCAGATAAGAAGATTAGCCGTAGAAGGATTTTTCGGAAGATTCAACTACAATTATGCCGACAAATACCTACTGGAAGTAAACGGACGTTACGATGGTACATCCCGATTCCTGGCTGGTCACAGATGGAAATTTAGTCCAGGTGTATCTGCCGGTTGGAATGTAGACAGAGAGCCATTCTGGGCATCATTGAAAGAAGTAGTGAACGCATTCAAAATCAGAGGTAGCTACGGTTCTTCACCAGATCAACTGTTCTTGGGAGATCCTGCTATCAGTACTTATTATCCGTTCTATCCTAGCCTGGGAACCACTACTCCTACAAATACTAGCTGGTTATTCGGCGGCAACAAACAAGCCTCTGTAAGTATGCCACCACTGGTAAATTCTAATCTGACTTGGGTAACCACTACTTCTTACGGTATCGGTACCGACATTGGTATGCTTAATAACAGACTGGGAGTAAACTTCGATTACTATATCCGTAAAGCAGATGATTTCGCTGGGCCTGCACAGGTTTTGCCAGGACTGCTGGGTTCAAGCGTTCCCAAAATCAACAACGCAGCCATTCAGACAAAAGGTTTTGAATTGACCATCTCATGGAATGATAAAATTGGTGAACTGGGTTATGGCGTTAGAGCAAACCTCTCTGACTATAAAGGAAAGGTAGTAAAATACAATAACCCATCCCGCACACTGGATACCTGGTACGAAGGCCAGACAATGGGCGAAATCTGGGGTTACACCACATTGGGATTATACGCAACAGATGCAGACGCAGCTAAAGCACCTAAAGCCTCTTTCTGGAATAGCACCTGGCACGCCGGAGATGTTATCTACAAAGACTTTGATGGCAATGGTATCATTAATAATGGTAAAAATACAGTGGATAGCAGTGGCGACTTACGTGTTATCGGTAACAACACACCACGTTATCAATACAGCCTGAATCTGAATTTTGATTACAAAGGATTTGATCTGGGTATATTCCTGCAAGGCGTTGCTAAAAGAGATGCATGGATTGGCTCCAACTACTTCTGGGGTATCGTAGGCGATGAGTGGCAGAGTTCTCCTTTCACTGCACAAATGAACAGATGGACTCCTACCAATCAGAATGGTTATTTCCCTAAGTTTTATATGAGCGGTGAAAACAATAAGAATACGCAAGTACAGACAAGATACCTGCAAAATGCAGCTTACTTGCGTATCAAGAATTTGCAGTTGGGATACACACTTCCGAAGTATATGATTACACGCATACATGCACAAAAAGTACGTGTATACATGAGTGTGGAAAACCTCGCCACGTTCACCAAACTCATCAAAACTGTTGATCCGGAATTATCGATCAGCGATTCGAAAATTTATCCGCTGCAAAGAACTTATTCCTGTGGTATCAACATCATTCTCTAATTAAAAAATATTCCGCATATGCGTTTTCCTAAGATAATTTCCGCATGTTTACTGGCTGCTGTCGGATTGGCTTCCTGCAAAAAGGATTTCCTGGACAGAAGCCCTGAAACAGTGATCAGTGATGCCCAATACTGGAAAACATCCAACGATCTGAAGTTGTATAGCAATAGCTTTTACAATAACATCCCTGCTTACACCGGTTACGGTACGATTGGTATTTATGGATTGGATGCAGACCAGGGCAGTGATAATATGATTAGCATGGGTTATAATACCTGGCTAAATGGGGAAACTGTAATTCCATCCAGCGGCGGTGGCTGGAGCTGGGGAACTCTTCGTAATATCAATTATCTGTTAGACAATTACTCCAAAGTAAATGAGCCATGGAACAATGTGAAACCATACGTTGGTGAAGCAAAATTCTTCCGTGCTTATTTCTACTACGGAATGATGAAAGCCTACGGTGATCTGCCTTGGGTAGGCAAAGCCTTAACTCCGAATTCTCCGGAGCTGTTTAACAAACGACTTCCGCGCAATGTTATAGCAGACTCCATTATGGCCGATCTGGATAGTGCAATTGCTTATCTGCCCTCCAAACCAGCCAGCCAGGCAGGACGCGTATACAAAGAATATGTAATGGCATTTAAATCCCGTGTGGCGCTGTTTGAAGGTACCTGGGAGAAATATTTAAGTGGGACACCATTCTCTCCTGCCAATGCCAACCCTACCAAATACCTGCAAGCGGCCGCAGATGCAGCTACTGCTGTGATGAACTCCGGTCTCTTCTCGTTGGATAACGTGGGTAAACCATTTGGCTACTGGTCCCTCTTTAATCAAACAGATTTCAGTGGTAGTAAGGAAGTCATGTTCTGGCGTCAGTACAATGTGACCACAGGACCTACTCATAACTGGCACAGATATACGAATAGTGGAGCAGGTCGTGGCCTCACTAAAAACCTGGTGGATGATTATCTCTGCTTGGATGGCCAGCCGATTGCTGTTAGTCCGTTGTATAAAGGGGATGACTCCCTGAATTCAGTTGTACAGGGTAGAGATCCGCGACTGATGCAAACCATGTATGTAAACGATGGTCAGCATATCGTTACCAACAACCAGCCAGCAGGTGCAGCTAACCTAATTTTCCAGGTACCTACTTTCAACGCGGCCAACGAAGGAAAGCCTGCCACTGGTTACCAAGTGTATAAAGGCCATAACCCAGATTATTATCAGCAATACGCTGGTGACGTGGGCACCACTGCACTCATCCTGATGCGTTATGCAGAAGTACTGTTGAACTATGCAGAAGCAAAAGCAGAATTGGGTTCGTTGACACAAGCAGATATCGACATCACCATCAACAAAATCCGTGGTAGAGTTGGTATGCCGAACCTCGTAATGGGCGCTATTGTTTCAGATCCAAACTGGGTATTCAACAATATCAGCCCAATCCTGAATGAAGTTCGTCGGGAAAGAAGAATTGAACTGGCGTGCGAAGGATTTAGGAGAGACGATATTCTGCGTTGGGGCGCTGCGGGCAAACTGATCGTGGGTTGGAAGCCTAAAGGAGCAAAACTCAAACAATGGGTAAATACTGTTCCAGCAAACCTCCTGTCTAGCTATCCAGTGGATGCCAACGGTTATATTGAACTGTTTCAGAAGATCGGCGCGATGAGTTCCGGTTATAAATTCAACATAAATAGGGATTATCTGTCTCCTATTCCATTATCAGAGTTGCAGGTACCCGGTTCCACCATGACGCAGAATCCGGGCTGGAATTAGCCTTAAAATCGCTTCACAGGTACCGGCAGCGGTGCCTGTGAAGTTTTGTCTCCCTGGCCTTTACATCCATCTACTCCCCCATTTCATGTAAACAAATCATTAATTCCCCACTGCACTGTAGTTTCATCTCTTAGATTCCCACACCTTTGCAGCGCCATAAAGAAAAGAAATTATCTAAGCCTGGAACTGCTTTAATTTTTAATCTACATCAGAAGCCACCGCAACAGCACTCTTATATGCTCTGCAGTGGCTTCGTCAATTTAAGTCGGTTATCTAGCTAAAAAAATATAATTACTATATGCTGATATCATCCTACCTTGAACATAACGAATCCCTATAATAAATTTTCATGTAGCATATAACCTCAGTCATTTTAACCAAATACATAAATCCATTTATGAACAAAACGTTTGTGAAACTCGCAGGTACTGCAGCAGTATCCATGGCCCTGTTTTTTGTTGCCTGTAAAAAAGGTAACGTCGAATCTCAATCTATCACAAAGGAAGCACCTGCTTCCGCGGAGGAAATCAGTAAGATGAAACAATATCTTACCCAAACCACCGGATTAAAGGAATCCTTGATTGTTTATGATGCAGACAGACAAGTGTTCTTCATGCAGGGTGATATAGTCCTGTCCAGGAAAGATGTACAGGATTATATGAAAAACAAGCCTTATTCAGGCAATGGCCCGACAACAGAACAATACAGATATCCTTATGTGTTGAACAACACTGTTGTCACCAATATTAGGATAAAAGATCACATCTCTGATCCTTCCTGGAAAAAAGCACTTAGGGATGCCATCAAATACTGGAACAACTACAATATGTTGGGATCTTCTACCAAAATCATTTTTACCATCTACTCTGACGATGTAGCTACAGACCTGGTGGCAAGTGATAACATGTATGAAAATTCCACCACTATCGCATATGCTTATTATCCCAAATCAAATGGGGCAACAGGCGATTCTCTACGAATCAACACCTTTCACAACTATTTAAGCCCAGAGCTGAAAGCATATGCAATTACCCATGAATTAGGACATACACTTGGCTTCATGCACGCAGACGGCAGTGGCGGAGCTTTGATTCCTGGTACTCCATCAAGTGATCAAAACTCTCTGATGTGGCCTGTTATTCCAACCACAGCCCCATCTCCTGTATTTGACTACTATGACCTGACAGCCGCCCGTTACATCTACCCAAGAACACCTAATGCCAGTGGTAACTCTGGTAGCATAAATACCATGGCAGGCGTTGATATCGGCATCGATGATGGTAGCTTCTACTTCGGTCTGGGTGGAAATGTTACCCGTGGTAATTCCGGCTCTATCTATGGCGAAATGAATTCCTACAGCCTCGCTGCTGGTAAAACTCCCGCTGATGTAGTAGAAATCGGTATCGCAAATACAAACCTGGTATACGTATGGTATAAGGATGGAACCCTCAGTACTGGCGGGTTCTCCCAACTCAATACCTATCCGGCTTTGAATATAACTTATCCATATACGCTGCCAGCAGGAAAAACACCTGCTAATATCGTTGGTATCAGTATCAGCAAACAGGATGGTAAATGCTATGCATGGTATAATGATGGAACCTACTCAGTAGGTAATTCCGGCAATTTCGCCTACTATAGCGGTCCTCAACCATACACCGTTCCTGCTGGAAAATCCTTCTCAGATATCAGAGCGGTGGGAATCGCTGAAACTTCAGACAAGCGCTATTTCTGGTATAAAGACAATACCTGCTCCGTTGGTACATCTTCAAATGCTAGCAGTTATGAGTCGCCATATCCAGTTACCAATTACTAATCATCATTTTCAATAAAAAGCATAAAAAAAGCACGGTAAAATTTACCGTGCTTTTTTTATTACATGGAGCCGCTGATTTATGGAAGCGTTGTCAGATCAACAGATGGAGGCGTACCAGTTGTTGGCCTTGTGTAGATAACACCTACACTATTACCCACCTGACGGAATCCGCCACTGTACATATACAGCATATTATTTTCAACGCCAGCGCCTTCATCATAACGCTGATGCGCTGCATCGCTGGCGGTAGTGCTGAAAGATGCCTGCGATACTTCAATCCAGTTGCCATACTTGGTTCTGACCCATTGATTACCATATCTTGCTTTGAAGAAATCCTGACCATTACTGCCGAAGTTTTCTACAAAAGAATATAGTCCTCCGAGTAGCTGCCCATTGGTCTTTGATTTATCCCATTCTCCCAGCAATTTCCAGGCGCCATTTTCGGGCGCATAATACCAGGCGGTAAAGAGTGTATGTGTTCCCGATGCTTCGGCATTTACGAGCATTTTATACGTATTTCCGGTTACCCATGGAAACACGAGATAGGTTTGTCCACCAGATCCTTCGCCGCCGAACTGATTACTCACTACGCCAGTTCCTTTGCGGACCAGTGTGACGGCATAATCTGCCGGTATCTGGGTAGGATCATTGGTATTGTAATTACTCCAAATGCTAAAGAGAATTCTTCTTTCTGTAGGACCATTTACCTGTATTCCAAAATAACCATCCCAGAAGCCATTAGTCATGTAATATGCATTCAACGGATCTGCTCCTGTTGGTACATTTACTTCTGTATAAAACCAAGTGATAGCACTGTCGCCAGGATACTTGTAACTCAGGTGTGTGGCGGGCGCGCTGCGATACTGACTCTTGTTATATTTCAGTCCCAATGAGCTATTGATAATTACGGATTGAACATCCGGGAGATACGTACCATTCTTGGTCACTGCCTTGATCTCTAAGCAATGATACTGAGCCGACGAAATATTAAATGCTCCTACGTTTAATGTCACATAAGAGGAGGTTTGATTGACCACTACATTGTAACTAGTTCCTGAGCTGTCCAATCGTATCCGTAGTGTGTTTGTATTGGATGGTGCTTTCACCCGAATGGAAACATCCATGCTACCAGTAGTGGTTGGATAGAAGTAAACTCGGGTAATTCCAGCAGTATCCGTCCATGCTCCCAATCCGTTTGTGCCAATAGATCCGTAACCATTACTCTGATCTTTCGGATATACGTAACCGTTAGAATAGAGCGTAACCGTGTCTGTGGCTATCAATAATGCGGTTATGCCGTCTTTAGCAATAGTTTGTTTAGAAAGTAGTTCACTGCTGTTATACTTTGCGCATGCCGACAATAACAGGCAAAGCAGAATAATAGGGTGCTTTTTCATGTGAATGATGTGGATTTTGGTTAGTTATTATTGAGGAGTGCTCCATGTACAAAAGGATTAACCAGTTCACTATTACTTGTCCACTGAAAAAAATACAGATTTGCGCGGGTTCGGGTCATCAACAATAATAAAAGTAAAATCCACCTTTAATAAAACTAAATCATATTTCCTTTAATGGCAGAATTATGACAGAGCCCCATCCGGGCCATAACGAAAAAAGGCCAGTCCGACGACTGGCCTTCTCCCTAATATTCAAAGTTTTAGAAACTATTCTTCCATCATTTCCATTACCACCCGCACTACATCTTCGGTATTTGGTTTGGAGAAGTAATCTCCATCAGAGCCATACGCCGGACGATGTGCCTGTGCACTCAGCGTGCGAGGAGCGACATCCAACCAACGATAACCACCCTGATTTTCCATCACCTGCTGGAACATATAAGCAGTTCCACCACCAGGCACATCTTCATCCGTGAAGAGAATGCGGTTTGTTTTCTTCAGTGATTCCAGGATGATATGGTGAATGTCAAATGGCAGTAATGTTTGAACGTCAATCACTTCACAAGAGATACCCAGTTCTTCCAACGTAACCACAGCTTCTTCCACAATTCTTGTCATAGAGCCATAAGTAACGATGGTAACGTCATCACCTTGTTTCAACACTTCAGGCACACCCAATGGAACAGTGAATGTTTCCAGGTTTACCGGCAGTTGCTCTTTCAGACGATAGCCGTTGAGGGATTCAATGACGATAGCTGGTTCATTCGCTTGCAGTAAAGTATTGTACATACCTGCTGCTTGCACCATGTTACGTGGCACGCATACATACATACCGCGCAGAGAGTTGATAATCATACCCATTGGAGAACCGCTATGCCAGATACCCTCCAGGCGGTGGCCACGTGTACGTACAATCAGCGGACAGAACATCGCGCCTTTCGTACGATACTGCAGTGATGCCACATCATCGCTGAGTGGTTGCAGACCATACAACAGGTAATCCAGGTACTGAATCTCCGCGATTGGACGAAGTCCACGCAGCGCCATACCAATACCCTGTCCCATGATGGTCAATTCGCGTATACCGGTATCGGCTATACGGAAACCGCCATGTTTCTGCTGTAAACCAGCGAAGCCTTGGTTAACATCTCCGATTCTACCCACATCTTCACCGAATGCAAAGACTTTAGGGTTATGGGTAAACAGTTGATCGAAGTATTTATTCAGCACTTCGTAACCGTTGATAACAGTAGGTTCATCACCGAATTCAGCAGGTACTACTGGTACATTCAATGCAGAGTTGACACCTGTCGCATGCAATAAAGTATTGTAATTTTCTTTTTCGTGTGCGAGGTAAGTATCGTAATAAGCTTGCAGTTGTTGTACTGCAGGGTCATTCTTCAGTGCTTTGTGACGTACCAAAATACCAGCAGCAGCTTTCAAAATATCACGACGCTGTGGCTCACGGTTGGCCTGCAGTTCGCGAATTGACTGCTGTACGAAATCAGCTTTTGCGCCTGCTACTTCCGCAATTGGAGTGGCCAGTGCAATGAACTGCTGTACTTCGTTTTTAATAGGTGCGATATATTTTTCCCAAGCTGCTTTACGGGCATCTTGAGCAGTAGTTTTTGCAGCAGCTTCGATTTCAACCAATGTAGCCTCATCAGCTAATGCGTTTTCCAGTATCCAGGAACGCATTTTCACATTACAGTCGAATTCTTTTTCCCAAGACAAACGCTCTTTGCTCTTATAGCGTTCATGAGAACCAGAAGTAGAGTGGCCTTGCGGCTGTGTGATTTCCTCTACGTGGAACAGTGCAGGTGTATGTGTTTCACGGATCTTGCGGATAGCAGGTTCCAGGATCTCACACATACCAGCATAATCCCAACCTTTCAGGTTATAGATATCAAAACCGTTGGTACCATCGGTTTTACGGAAACCTTCCAGTGCTTTGGAAATGGAATTTTTAGTAGTCTGGTATTTACGTGGAACGGAGATACCATAACCATCATCCCATACAAAAACAGCAAGAGGAACTTGCAATACACCAGCAGCATTCATGGTTTCCCAGAAATGACCTTCTGACGTGGACGCATCTCCGATAGTAGCAAAGCAGATTTCATTTCCGTGGTTGGAAAGATGGGTCATGTCTTCCAGTTGCTCCACTTTACGGAACAGCTTGGAAGCCAATGCCAGCCCCAAAGAACGAGGCATCTGACCAGCGGTAGGCGCCATATCTGCAGCGGAGTTCTTCATTTCCGCCAGGGGTAGCCAGTTTCCTTCTTTATCCATATTTGGAGTAGCGAAGTGAGAGTTCATCTGGCGGCCACCAGAAAACGGATCATGATTTACATCCGGATCTGCATATAATTGCGAAAAGAATTGTTCAGGATTAGCAATACCCGTTGCAAAAGCAACAGTTTGATCGCGATAATAACCTGAGCGAAAATCCCCTGGTTGAAAGTATTTGGACATCGCTATCTGCGCCACTTCCTTTCCATCTCCAAAAATGCCAAACTTAGCTTTACCAGTAAGTACCTCCTTACGGGCGAGGAGACTAACTTCCCTGCTCTCGCAGGCCAACCTGTAGTCATTTAACACCTCCTTACGGAATTCTTCGAATGACAACCGGCTTTCTATATTCATAGCGAGTTCGTTATTTTCTATCATGCCTCATGGTTAAAGCACAAAAGTACGGTTAATTATACAGTTCAGAAATGTCTGAAAAATTCACATTTAAAATAATCTGATTTTTTTAATAAGAATTTAATAAATTGTAAGGTATCTATTAGTTTTTGGCCGTAAATTTGTTTTGGAACAAGCAACAAATTAATTTTTTTTAACCAGTCGCTTTTAAAACCAGTATATAAAAATGAAAAAGTTTATTCTATCCCTATTTGCAACTTTGATGATTTCTACAGCGCTGTGGGCACAACAAAACCCTGCTGATACCAAAGTTAAATTTGCAAAGGAAACCATTGATTTCGGAAAAACTGAGCTGAACAAACCTGTTTCTGTAGATTTTGAATTTACCAATATCTCTAAAGAACCAGTACTGATCGAAGCGGCTCGCGCAAGTTGCGGTTGCACTACTCCAAAATGGACAACCGAACCAATTCTGCCAGGTAAAAAAGGTAAAGTAACTGCCAGCTACAATGCTAGCAGCATCGGTCAACAGAACAAAACTATCTGGGTTAAATTCAGAGGCGTTGAATCTGATAAAGAACTGCACCTGACTGGTACAGTTGGAAATCCAGCTAGCAAATAAGTAAAAAATTACTTTAGATAAAAAAAGCCTTACAGACAGATCTGTAAGGCTTTTTTGTTTCCTTTTATCCTGACTTCCAGACACCTATTTCACCTATCTTTGCACTGCAAAAGAATCAAAACAATTTTATGCCTACCATTAGCCAGAGAGGTAAGCAAATGCCCTCCTCTCCCATCAGAAAACTTGTTCCATTTGCAGAAACTGCAAAGAAAAAAGGTGTGAAGGTTTACCACCTCAACATCGGTCAACCTGACATCGAAACACCAAAACCAATCTTGGACGCAGTTCGTCACTCCGAATTCAAGATCCTGGAATACAGCCATAGTGCCGGAAATGAAAGCTATCGCCGTAAACTGACGGAATATTACAAACGATTTGACATCGATGTAACACACAACCAGATCATCGTTACTACTGGCGGTTCCGAAGCCATTCTTTTTGCATTTATGGCCTGCTTGGATCCAGGAGACGAGATCATCGTTCCTGAGCCTTTCTACGCAAACTACAATGGTTTCGCAGTAGAAGCAGAAGTAAAAATCAAAACGATCACTGCTAATATCAGTACTGGCTTTGCCCTCCCAGCAATGGAAGATTTTGAAAAAGCCATTACTTCCCGCACCCGTGCAATTCTAATCTGTAACCCGAATAATCCAACTGGGTACCTCTACAGTAAAGAAGAAATGGAAGTACTGAAACAGTTGTGTCTGAAACATAACCTCTACCTCTTCTCGGATGAGGCTTACCGCGAGTTTTGCTATACCGGCAAACACTTCAGCGCTATGAACCTGGAAGGTTTGGATAACAACGTTATCATCATGGACACCATTTCTAAGCGTTACAGCGCTTGTGGTGGTCGTATTGGTGCATTCGTGACCAAAAACCAAGAGGTACTGGATGCCGCGATGAAATTTGCACAAGCTAGATTAAGTCCTCCTTCTTTCGCTCAAATCGCTGGCGAAGCTGCTGTGGATCTGCCTGCTGATTATTTCGATGGTATCAAAGCAGAATATCAGAGTCGCCGCGACCTACTGGTAAAAATGCTGAATGAAATTCCAGGGGTATTCTGCCCTAATCCAGGTGGTGCTTTCTATGCGATGGCACAGTTACCTATTGACGATTCCGATGTATTCTGTCAATGGATCCTGGAGCATTTCACGTATGAGGGTCAAACAGTTATGATGGCTCCAGCTACTGGTTTCTATGCTACGCCAGGACTCGGAAAAAATGAGGTAAGATTGGCTTATGTACTGAACCTGGAAGATATTCGTCATGCAATGGTCTGCCTGGCAGAAGCGCTGAAGGTATATCCTGGTCGTACTGAAATAAAATAATTACTTCTTGTTGCAGGAGGTGGAACTAAAAAATGAACGAGAAACAAATTATAATTAATTTAATATATTGTTTTTCGTACAAAACACACAAATTTTCAGATCCACCTCTTGCATTTTTCGCTTTTTGTTTTGTATATTTGGTACAGAAAGAACAAATAAGTCAAAAAATTACAACATAAAAATATTTACACATACGATAGGTTCTGCAATATCTAAACTTGTTTAAGAATTATTTAACCTGTAGAATTTTTAGAAACGTATTTTTGGTCCGACCTTTGAATCTCTTAATTTACAAGATTGAATTATCAGCAATCTGTAAAAAACAAAGTTTAACTAAAACGTTTTAGCAAAATATCGTATTTTTGTATCAGTTTTTCATAACGTGGAATTTATAAAGGCAAACGGCTCTGATCACAGAGCCGTATTTTTTTGTCCTAACTCCAAATTTCGTCCCGGAATTTTCCATTTTCGTAGCATTTCCTTATTAAATCGAAAAATTTACCCTCGTCTTTTCACTATTACACCTGATTTTTTTATAATATTGTTATGTAATAAAACGGCGGAACATTCCCATGCTTTGCATGGTGATATTTTCGTTTGTTTTCATAACGTGGAATTTTAAAATGCAACGGTCCCGACTCTTCGGGACCGTCTCTATTTATGGTATCCCTACTCCCACTCCTTTTTCGCGCGCGCCTATGGCGCGCGCGAAAAAGGGATCTCCGTTCATGCCGAAGGCATAAACGGAGATCCCCAAAAATAGAAATCCCACTACTCTGCAGTAGTGGGACTCATGATTTATATTAAAAACAACCGAAGTCTTACTTCATGTTAGCTTTAATCATCGTAAAGAAGTCATCGAACAGATAACGGCTATCGTGTGGACCAGGAGTAGACTCCGGATGGTACTGTACAGAGAATGCCGGTTTGTTCTTGATGCGGATACCTTCCACGGTATTATCGTTCAGGTTGATGTGTGTCACTTCCACATTAGGATTTGCTTCCACCGCTTTAGCATCTACTGCGAAACCATGGTTCTGAGTAGTGATTTCACACAGACCAGTTTTCAGGTTTTTCACCGGATGGTTCAGACCGCGGTGACCGTGGTGCATTTTGTAAGTAGGAATGTCGTGCGCCAGAGCCAGCAACTGATGACCCAAACAAATACCGAATAATGGTCTTTCTGCAGCCAGGATCTGTTTAACAGTGTCGATTGCATACTTCAGTGGAGCTGGATCACCAGGACCGTTAGAAATGAAGTAAGCATGTGGCTGGAAAGTTTCGGTTTCTTCGAATTTGGAATCTGTTGGGAATACTTTCAGGTAAGCACCTTTTTCAGACAGGCATTTCAGCATGTTACGCTTAACACCGTTGTCCATAACCGCGATGCGGATAGGCGCTTCAGGATCACCAATAGTGTAAGATTCTTTGGTGCTCACTTCCTGGCTCAGTGCCAAACCTTCCATGGATGGAACTTTTGCCAATTCTTCCTTCAGTTTTTCCACATCCAGAATTTCAGAAGAAATGATGCAGTTCATAGCTCCTTTGCTGCGGATGTGTGTAACCAGGGCGCGGGTGTCTACATCATAGATTGCTACCAGGTTGTTATCGGTCAGGAACTTTTCCAGGGACTCATCGGCCATTTTCCTAGAATAGTTGTACGCGATATTTTTAGCGATCAGACCACTGATCTTCACACTGCTACTTTCCACATCGTCGGTTTTAGTACCGTAGTTACCGATGTAGCAGTTGTTCATAATCAGCACCTGTCCTTTGTAGGAAGGGTCTGTAAACACTTCCTGGTAACCCGTCATACCGGTATTGAAAGCTAATTCACCGGCAGCAGTGCCAATTTTCCCAAAAGCTTTTCCCTGAAAAACCGTACCGTCTTCTAACAGCAGTATGGCAGGTTGGATGGTTCTCGTCTGAGGCATTTCTGGTATCTGTCTTTGTTTTATTTTTAAAAAAAACCTTCGTGAGCTTGGGCCCAGGAAGGTTCGGATAAAAAACCGTGCAAAGTTATGAAAAGCAACGGTTAAATACAGATTTTTTTTGCCTCAGTTTTGGAAGGTTATTTAATTTTAACAGATTTCAATACTCTCCTAGCCACTTCTTGGCCATTTGGATCATCGTCACGGTAGTTGATATGTATCTGCCAACGGCTTTTTCCTCTGACAATTACAAGATTAGAATAGCCCAGTCGGATAGCCCCTTTATATAAATAAGTACCTTCTTCCAAGGAACCTGGGAGTCCGGAGATGAGAACCGGCACTGGAGTTGTCTGGATATCAGTGAGTTCTGTATTATTTTTTAAATCATTTCGGGAGACAGCCTCTGCACCTTCCAATGTATTCCCTATACTATCCGAATAAGTGTGCATACTTACAGCGATTTGTACGCCGCCCCCATCTTCATTACGAAAACTTTTGGCATAAGTAATTTTACCAGCATCTTCTGGCTTTACAGGCTCATCGTGTACCCATAGCTTTAGCGGGGTGCTAATGGTCATTGGCTGACGGCCGATAGTAGCAGTAGTCCAGTTGGCGAAAAGGGTAGATTTCGGCACTTTAGGATATAATAACGAGTATACAGCTCTTTTACCGAAGAGCGTACCGGCCGTAGCAATACAAACAAACAGCAAGGTAAAGAAGATGATTACTTTTCCTCTATTCTGTGGCATGGTTTGTTGCTTCATCCAGGCGCCAAAAATGTTCTTTTTAGGGGCTTTGATGGTTACGCCTACTGTTTCTCGAAACTCTTCAAAACTGGCCATGGGGTGTGCTTGTCGCCAATCTGAAAAGGTATTGGGTAGCTTTTTCCCACAAGCTTCGCAAAAAGTCTGGTATTCCGATTTGACAGGATTAGGATGTTTACAGCTAGAACAAAGGAGGTGTTTCATAGGTCTGGTATGGTTATGGGCAGCGTCGGCTGGCAGTATAAATATACTAATAATTATAAATATATATAATTTATTATTTGTAGAGAAAGCGTATCGGGAGACGAAGTTTCGGGAGATGATATGGTTCTTGGCAATAAAAAAGCCTCGCGGGTTGCGCGAGGCTTTTTAAATATTGTAATCTAAAGAATAAATTACTCAGCTGATTCAACTGGGGTTTCAGCAGCAGCTTCACCTTCAGCTTTTTTCTTAGCACCACCAGCGCGGCGAGTTTTCTTAGCAGGAGCTTTATCAGCTTCAGCTGTTTTACCGTAGATTTCGTTGAAGTCAACGAGTTCGATCATCGCTACTTCAGCGTTATCACCAACACGTTTACCCAGTTTAATGATACGGGTGTAACCACCTGGACGGTTAGCGATTTTTTCGCTGATAGTACCGAACAGTTCTTTGATGGCCTCTTTGTCTTGCAGATAGCTGAACACGATTCTACGGTTGTGGGTAGAGTCGTTTTTACCTCTGGTCAGCATTGGCTCAATATACACGCGCAGTGCTTTCGCTTTAGCGAGGGTAGTAGTGATACGTTTGTGGCTGATCAGTTCGCAAGCCAGATTAGACATCAGGGCTTTACGGTGGGAAGCAGTTCTGCTTAATTTGTTTAATTTAACTCCGTGACGCATGACATTTTGTTTTACCCCCTGCACCGTGTCAGGAATTGCAGGGTACTTTTATTAGAAATAAGAATCCCCTTCACACTTTTGGTGAAAAGGGGATATAAAGATTATTCTTCGTCGAGTTTCAGTTTGGACAGATCCATACCGAAGTGCAGACCTCTTTCGCCCAGTACTTGTTCGATTTCGCTCAAAGATTTCTGACCGAAGTTTCTGAATTTCATCAGTTCTTCCTGTTCGTACTGAACCAGTTCGCTCAGGGAGTTGATTTTCGCTGCTTTCAGACAGTTGAATGCACGTACGGACAGATCGAGATCTTCCAGTGGTGTTTTCAGAATCTTACGCAGTTGCAGTGTTTGTTCGTCCACTACATCTTCTTTTTCAGCGTCTTTGGTATCAAAACTGATGTTCTCATCGGTGATGATCATCAGGTGCTGAATCAGGATGCGGGAAGCTTGTTTCACTGCTTCTTCAGGATGAATAGTACCGTCGGTAACAACCTCCATGATCAGTTTCTCATAGTCGGTCTTTTGTTCCACACGGGTATTTTCTATGCTATATTTTACGTTTTTGATTGGCGTAAAGATAGAGTCAATAGCGATGTAGCCAAACACTGCATCTTTAGGTTTGTTCTCTTCAGCAGCAACGTAACCACGGCCTTTACCGATAGTCAGTTCGATATCCATCTTAGCAGAAGGATCGAGCGTGCAGATGAGCAGTTCCGGGTTCATGATCTGGAAAGAGCTGGTAGCTTTTTCGATCATATCCGCACGGAATTCTGTTTTACCTTTGATCGACAGCGTGATCTTTTCGTTCGTTACATCATTCTCAGAGATTCTCTTGAAACGAACCTGTTTCAGGTTCAGGATAATCTCAGTAACGTCTTCAGTAACACCTTTCAGCGTAGCGAACTCATGATCTGCTCCTTCAATCTTGATACCCACAATGGCATAGCCCTCCAAAGAAGACAACAGCACGCGACGCAACGCATTACCGATAGTCACAGCATAACCTGGTTCTAATGGTCGGAATTCGAATTGAGCTTCAAAGTCGGTAGACTTCTGCAATACGATCTTATCAGGTTTCTGGAAATTTAAAATTGCCATTGATATGATAGATTTATGAGTTTAAATATGAAATTAGTCCATGACCTCGGCCATGGACTACTCTTTATTACTTAGAATACAATTCCACAATCAGTTGTTCCTTGATATTCTCAGGAACGCTCTCTCTCTCAGGATAAGCAATGAAAGTACCTTTCATTTCTTTCTCGTTCCAATCCAACCAGCTGAATTTTGGATTTTTACCACGGATAACGCTGGTTAAAGCGGTATTGTTGGCGGTTTTGTTCTTGATGGAAACAATGTCTCCTGGTTTCAGTTGGAAAGATGGAGTGTTAACGATGATACCGTTAACAGTGATGTGTTTGTGAGACACGAGCTGACGAGCAGCAGGGCGGGAAGGCGCGATACCCAGACGGAACACGGTGTTGTCCAGACGAGCTTCCAGTAATTTGATCAATACCTCACCAGTTACACCTTTTCTACGGTTAGCTTCGTCAAACAGGTTGCGGAACTGACGCTCCAGTACACCGTAAGTGTATTTTGCTTTCTGTTTTTCTCTCAACTGCAGGGCGTATTCACCTAATTGTTTACGTTTGCGGTTTGCACCATGCTGACCCGGAGGGTTGCTGTTTTTACCTAAATACTTGCCATTGCCGAGAATGGGCTCACCAAAAATTCTGGAAATTTTGGTCTTTGGTCCTGTGTACCTTGCCATAATTGAATATAATAAAGATTTTTTAGTTAATGATGTATGCTCTTCAAAAAATCTAAAAACCTGATCATACACCCATTTTATAATAATAAACTACAAAGTCCAGACACCAGTCAGTTGTATCCTGACCAGTATCTGGAATCTGTAATTATATATACCTACACTCTTCTTTTCTTAGGAGGACGGCAACCGTTGTGTGGTAAAGGAGTAACGTCTTTAATCATGCTCACTTCGATACCAGAATTTGCAATCGCACGGATAGCGCTCTCACGACCAGCACCCGGGCCTTTTACAAATACGTCTGCTCTTTTCAGACCGGCGTCCATAGCAACTTTAGCAGCATCCTGTGCAGCCAGCTGAGCTGCATATGGAGTGTTCTTTTTAGAACCTCTGAAGCCCATTTTACCAGCAGAAGACCAGGAGATAACCTGACCGTGTTTGTTGGTGATGCTTACAATGATATTGTTAAAGCTAGCAGAGATATGAACATCTCCGTAGTTATCTACTTTTACTACCCTCTTTTTATTAGCAGCAGTTTTTGTATTAGTTGCTTTTGCCATAATTATATTAAATTCCAAATATGAAATCCAGATCCCAAATTAACACGACTATCTCTGTCAATTGAAACCCCCTGAACTCGGAATTCGGGATTTCAACCTGGGATTTTATTTATTATTTCTTAGTTGCTTTTTTCTTACCAGCTACTGTCTTACGTTTACCCTTACGAGTACGGCTGTTAGTACGTGTACGCTGACCTCTTACCGGTAAGCCTTTCCTGTGACGCAGACCACGGTAGCAAGCGATATCCAGCAGACGCTTGATATTCATTTGTACTTCGGAACGCAGTTGACCCTCTACCTTAAACTCGCCGTTGATAATGTTACGGATGGCAGCTTGATCATCGTCATTCCAATCCTTCACTTTTTTATTTACATCAATTTCCGCCTTGTTCAGGATATATTGGGCGGAAGAACGGCCTATACCGAAAATATAGGTGAGGCCAATTTCTCCTCTTTTATTTTTAGGAAGATCTATACCGGCTATACGTGCCATATTTCTATTTTAGATTTTATATGATTCTGATTAAAAAATCAAATTCCGTCAAGTTCCAGAAATTAACCCTGACGTTGTTTGAAGCGAGGGTTCTTTTTGTTGATTACCAACAGAACACCTTTTCTACGAACTATTTTACAATCCGCACTTCTTTTTTTGATTGCAGCTCTTACCTTCATGAGTAATTATTTATAAAAGGTTATATTTTTAAATTATAGTTTCCAGCCCGACAAATACCAATCTCTTACTTGTATCTGAAAATTATACGGCCTCTCGATAAATCGTACGGGCTCATCTCAACCCCCACCTTATCTCCTGGCAGAATGCGGATATAGTGCATTCTCATCTTTCCAGAAATGGTGGCCAGAATCTCATGCCCGTTTTCCAGTTTTACACGGAACATAGCGTTCGATAAGGCTTCTAATATAATTCCATCCTGCTTAATGAGTGCCTGTTTTGCCATAAAAATTTTTAGGACTGCAAAGATAGCATTTATCTTTTGAATTAGAAAAATTTCCCCGGATTATTCTTAATATTATTGCCGGTTTATATTAATTCCTGCCTCTTCGCCTTTAAATATGATTAATTATAAATAGATAGCTCCCTTATAATTAATAGTTTGTATTCAATTCCGGATTATTCTTCTCTGCCTTTTCGATGTCGGTATAGCTGGACAAAATATCCGCTTTTCCCTTTCCTACAGCTACGGTATGCTCAAAATGTACAGAGGGACTGTTGTCTCTCGTTACTACTGTCCAACCGTCTTCCAGGTATTCTACATCTTTTGAGCGCAGGTTGATCATAGGTTCAATGGCAATTACCAGTCCTTCTTTCATCACCGGACCACTGCCACGTTTACCATAGTTTGGCACTTGTGGATCTTCGTGCAGATTACGACCAAGGCCATGACCTACCAATTCCCTTACTACGCCATAACCTCTCTCCTTCTCGGTATATTCCTGGATAGCGTAAGAGATATCACCAACACGGTTACCTACGATAGCCTTCTCAATACCTTTGTAGAGCGATGCTTTGGTAGCACCCATCAGTCGCAGTACATTTTCAGCCACGTTTCCGATGGCGAACGTGTAGGCGCTGTCGGCATGAAAACCATTCATATACACACCGCAATCCACGGTAATGATATCACCGTCTTTCAGCACGTATTTATTCGGAATACCGTGTACTACTGCCTCATTTACAGAGATGCAGCAGGCAGCCGGGAAACCTTTGTAATTCTTAAAAGAAGGCGTTCCACCGTTTTCAACAATGTATCTGTCAGCCACCGCGTCTACATCCAGCGTAGTCATGCCTGGTTTGATGGACTTGGCCACTTCGGCCAGGGCAGCGCTCAACAGCAGGGCACTTTTACGGATGAGTTCGATCTCTTCTTTTGTCTTATAATGAATCATAACAATCTTTTTCTTACCTGACAGTTAAATAACATAGCCACTAAAGCATAGGTGTATGCTTCTGTGGCTATGTTTATTTCTAATGCCCTAAGGGCAGCATAATGCTTATGCGTTTGCCGGAGCAGTTCTGCCTTTGATACGGCCGGTGCTCATCAGACCATCGTAATGGCGCATGAGGAGCTGGCTTTCGATTTGTTGCAGGGTATCCAGGATAACACCCACCATAATCAGGAGGGAAGTACCTCCGAAGAAGGTAGCAAAGTTACTGTTAATTCTGAATGCGGCTGCAACACCTGGCAGGATACCTACCAGTGCCAGGAAGAATGCACCAGGCAGGGTAATACGGTCCATTACAGCGCCGATATAATCAGCAGTAGCTGTACCTGGTTTAATGCCAGGGATGAAACCGTTGTTGCGTTTCATTTCATCCGCCATTTGGGTAGGGTTGAAAATCAGCGCAGTATAGAAATAAGTAAATACAATCACTAAAATACCGTAGATCAGGTTATACCAACTGTTAGTATGATCAGAGAAGATACGAACAAAGCCGGAAGCGCTTTCTGAAGAAGTCGCGAAACCGATAACGGTGGCAGGAATAAACATAATAGCCTGAGCGAAGATGATCGGCATTACACCGGCAGCATTCACTTTCAGTGGGATGAACTGGCGTACGCCACCATATTGTTTATTACCTACAATGCGTTTTGCGTAGTTAACCGGTATTTTGCGGGTACCTTGTACCAGCAGAATCAATCCTACCGTAATCAGGATGAAGATTGCGATCTCAATCAAGAAGAGGATAGGACCACCGCCGCCGCCTTCTACTTTCGTAGAGAACTCAGCAATGATAGCCTGAGGTAGACGAGCAAGGATACCCATCATGATGATGATGGAAGTACCATTACCGATACCTTTATCTGTGATTTTCTCACCAAGCCACATCACGAACATAGTACCAGCTGTGAGGACGATGGTGGTAGATAACCAGAAGAAGAAGGTGCCATATTCAGGAATAATAGCGCCACCGGACTGGTTACGCAGGTAAGCCACATAAGCGCTCGCCTGGAATCCAGTTACTATAACTGTGAGAATACGGGTGTATTGGTTGATCTTTTTGCGGCCGCTTTCTCCTTCTTTCTGCAATTTCTGAAAATAGGGTACTGCTATAGTTAACAACTGAATAGCAATAGATGCAGAAATGTAAGGCATAATACCTAACGCGAAGATGGAAGCTCTTGAAAACGATCCACCCGCAAACATATTAAACAGCCCCAGAATCCCCTGGTTAGAACTCTTGGAAAAGTTGGAGAGGGCGTTGGCATCAATACCAGGTAACGTAATATAAGATCCTACACGGTAAATGAGGACCAGGAGCAGGGTGGTTAAGATGCGGTTACGCAGATCCTCAATACTCCAGATATTCTTAATCGTTTCGATAAATTTCTTCACAGGAAGATAAAGGTTTAATAGCGCTATTAAATATGAAAAGACGCACTACTCCGTAGGCGTCTCCTCAGTCGTAAAGTCTTATACCAGTTCTACTGAACCACCTGCACTTTCGATGGCCTGTTTAGCTTTTTCGCTGATAGCGTTCACCTTAACAGTCACCTTACCTTTCAGTTCACCGTTAGCCAGGATCTTAACTTTAGCAGTTCTGTTGATCAGACCATTCATGAACAGGGTATCCAGGTTAAATTCCTGCAGACCATATTTCTCAACTAATTGGTCCATCTGGCCCAGGTTGAAGATTTGGTATTCTTCGCGGTTATTATTTTTAAAGCCACGTTTAGGCATACGGCGCTGGATAGGCATCTGACCTCCTTCGAAGCCTCTCTTGCTGGAGTAACCAGCGCGAGATTGAATACCTTTGTTACCTTTTGTAGAGGTACCACCTTTACCGGAAGCCTCACCACGACCCAGACGTTTCTCTTTATGTACGGAGCCTTGAGCAGGCTGTAACGAATGCAGATTCATAATCTAATTTTTTTTACTTACGCGGAAATTAACCGCTCGCTTTAAATGTAAAATATCTATTGTAAAGTTGCAAATGTAAATGTAAGATTATCAACAGACAATCCCACAGCAGTGTTACGGATTAACCGTTTACTTCTTCAACTTTAACCAGATGGTTCACTTTGGTAACCATACCCAGGATCTGAGGAGTAGCCTCAACTTCTACAGAAGCGTGCATTTTAGTCAATCCCAGAGCCTTCAAGGTCAGTTTCTGCCTTTCAGGACGGTCGATACCACTTTTCACCTGAGTGATTTTGATCTTTGCCATAAATCCCTATCCGCTGAAAGCGGAGTAATTTAATTGTTAATAAAATATGTTCCGATATTCCGGGTTAAACCGGTTCTCCTTGCGGAGAACAGATTAACCGTTGAATACTTTCTTCAGAGAAACAGTTCTGGTTTTAGCTACGCTAACTGGTTCACGCAGGAGACCCAGAGCTTTGAAAGTAGCTTTTACCACGTTATGTGGGTTAGCAGAACCTAAAGATTTAGCCAGTACGTCGGTAACGCCAGCGCTTTCCAGCACAGCACGCATAGAACCACCAGCGATCACACCAGTACCATGAGCAGCAGGTTTGATCAATACTTTGGCAGCACCTTCTTTTGCGAACTGATCATGAGGAATAGTACCGTGCATAACAGGAACTTTAATCAGGTTCTTCTTAGCATCGTCTATACCTTTAGTGATAGCTTGCTGTACTTCTTTAGCTTTACCAAGACCATGACCTACCACGCCGTTTTCGTTACCTACAACAACCAGCGCGGAGAAACTGAAAGTACGACCGCCTTTGGTGGTTTTAGTAACACGGTTGATCGCCACAACTTTCTCTTTCAGTTCCAGGTCACCGGCTTTTACTTTATTGAATGAATTCTTTGCCATTTTATTTTATAAGAATTACTTGTTCAGAATTATAAAAATTCGGACCCTGTTATTAAAACTGGAGACCGCCTTCTCTTGCTCCGTCAGCTACGGCTTTAATACGACCGTGATATAAATAACCACTTCTGTCAAATACGCATGTAGTCAGGCCCAGTGCAGTAGCTTTAGTAGCCAGTGCAGCACCTACCATTTTGGATTTTTCAGATTTAGTACCTTTCTGCGCTTTGATATCTTTATCGCGAGATGAAGCGGAAGCCAGGGTAGTACCGTTGGTATCATCGATCAGTTGCACATAGATGTCGCTGTTACTGCGGAATACAGATAATCTTGGATTCTGAGCGGTACCAGAGATTTTCTTACGGATGCGGTAACGGATCTTCTGTCTCCTGTTAACTTTTGTGCTCATTGTGAGTTGTTTTTTATAACCCCGATGCTGCCGGGATTTTGTTAAAATCAGCTAACCAGCCATTTTCAACTGGTTAGCTAACTTAAATATTTTATTTACCTGCTGACTTACCAGCTTTTTTACGTACAACTTCGTCGCTGTAGCGTACACCTTTACCTTTGTAAGGCTCTGGTTTACGGAGGCTGCGGAGTTTAGCGGCAACCTGACCAAGTAATTGTTTGTCGATACCTTCCAGCATGATCTTAGGGTTCTGACCTTTTTCAGTCAAGGTAGAAACTTTCAGTTCTTGAGGAATTTCGAATACGATATTGTGAGAGTAACCCAGGGCCAGATCCAGTAACTGTCCGGAGTGAGCAGCTTTATAACCCACACCCACCAGTTCCAGTTGTTTCTTATAACCTTCAGTTACACCAGTTACCATGTTTTGCAACAGTGCGCGGTACAGACCGTGCAGTGCTTTGTGGCGGATCTGGTCAGTAGGACGGATAACGTTTACAACGCCGTCAGCTACTTCAACTTTGATATCTCTATCAATAGTTTTTTTCAGTTCGCCTTTAGGACCTTTTACAGTCACTTCGTTAGCTGCGGAAACAGATACTGTAACGCCGGCAGCCAGTTTGATAGGAGCTCTACCTATACGAGACATAACTTTAATTTTAAAGTTGTTAGTGATATAGTACCGATTATCTGTTTTCAGCGCCGTATAGTGAGCTTAGATGGCAGATAATCTACGTAAGTTTAGCGGTTGGAGACCAACCGCTAAACAAAGAATTTATTAATAGATGTGGCAAACAACTTCACCACCTACGTTCTGAGCTTTAGCTTCTTTATCAGTCATTACTCCTTTAGAAGTAGAGATGATAGCGATACCTAAACCATTTTTAACGCGTTTGAACTCTTCAGGTTTTGCGTATTGACGCAGACCTGGACGGCTAATGCGGTGCAGTTCTTTGATAGCGGGTTCTTTGGTTTGAAGATCGTATTTCAGCGCGATTTTGATAACGCCCTGTTTGTTGTCTTCTTCGAATTTGTACTTCAGGATATAACCTTTATCGTACAGAATTTCTGTAATACGTTTTTTCAGCTTTGAAGCCGGAATTTCCACGATCCTGTGGGTGGCCATTTGCGCGTTCCGGATTCTAGTCAGGAAGTCTGCTATTGGATCAGTAACCATTGTTTAAATAGTTTGATGATGTTTTACAATGCGATATCCAATCAGTATAAGATGGGAATCAAATAACTAAAGGGGAAGCAGGGAAAATGGCGCCTTAATGGGCCATTTGAGCTGCATTCCAGGAAAATTTTACCAGCTAGCTTTTCTTACGCCAGGGATTTTACCAGCAAGTGCCAGGTCGCGGAACATGTTCCTGCAAAGGCCAAAATGACGCATGTATCCTTTAGGACGACCGGTCAGTTGGCATCTGTTTTTCAGACGAACAGGAGAAGCGTTCTTAGGCAGTTGGTCCAGAGCAGTATAGTCACCAGCAGCTTTCAGCGCAGCGCGCTTCTCTGCAAATTTGGCTACCATAGCTTCTCTTTTCCTTTGTCTGGCTTTTACGGATTCTTTTGCCATAGTTTTATTATCGTTTCGATTTACTGATTATCTTTTTTCATGTTCCTGAACGGCATACCCAGTTCTTTCAGCAGCTCGTAAGCTTCTTCGTTGGTGGTAGCAGTTGTTACGAAAGTGATATCCATACCAGAGATTTTGGTCACTTTATCGATATCGATTTCAGGGAAGATGATTTGTTCTGTAACACCCATGGTATAGTTACCACGACCGTCAAAAGCTTTCTCGTTGATACCTTTGAAGTCACGTACACGTGGCAGGGATACAGCGATCAGGCGATCCAGGAAGTCATACATATTAGTAGCACGCAGTGTAACGCGAGCACCGATAGGCATGTTCTTACGGAGTTTAAAGTTGGAGATATCCTTTTTAGACAGGGTTGGGATAGCTTTCTGACCAGCGATACGAGTCATTTCATCCACAGCGATGTCTACCAGTTTTTTATCACCTACAGCACCATTGATACCTTGGTTCAGGCAGATTTTTACCAGGCGAGGAACCTGCATTACAGTTTTGTACTGGAATTTCTTCATCAGTGCAGCAACAACTTCCTCCTTGTATTTTTTCTGCAGTCTTGGAGTATATGTAGTGTTAGCCATTATTTAATTACCTCCCCTGATTTTTTAGCGATACGAACTAATTTACCGTTTTCTCTCTGTCTGTTGATACGGGTAGGAGCGCCAGTTTTGGCATCCCACAGCATCACATTGGAAAGAGCGATAGGAGCTTCTTGCTTAACGATACCACCTTTGGTATTTTGAGCAGTAGGCTTCGTGTGCTTGGTAATAATGTTAACGCCCTCTACAATAATGCGGGCTTTGTCAGGCTGAACTTCCAGCACTTTACGAGCTTTGGTTCTGTCCTTGTCATCACCGGCAATAACCGCAACCAGGTCGCCCTTCTTAATGTTGAATTTAGGCTTAAATCTAGTTTTCATTACTTTGATTTATTTATAAACGCCAAGCGAAACGTCTGTTTCGCTTGATAAATGTTTTTTCGTTCTTGCAAACGGGCTGCAAAGATAAGAAATATTTACAAATAATGGAATTTTGGGATTTTCCGGTAAAAAACAGGAAAAAACCAAAATTCCAAATTCGATAATATCTTATAACACCTCAGGAGCCAGGGAGATAATTTTCATATAACCCTTGTCTCTGAGCTCACGAGCAACCGGACCGAAAATACGGGTACCGCGAGGTTCGTCTGAGTTGTTCAGCAGTACAACCGCGTTATCATCGAAACGGATATAAGAACCGTCTTTACGACGTAATTTGTTTTTGGTTCTTACGATTACGGCTTTAGTAACCATACCTTTTTTCGCACCACCGCCAGGGATAGCATCCTTAACGGTTACCACAATTTTATCACCTACTTTAGCGTAGTCCTGACCGGAGTTACCTAATACGCGGATGCAAAGAACTTCTTTAGCACCAGAGTTATCAGCTACGTTCAGTCTTGATTCCTGTTGTATCATCGTAATGAGTTTGTTGTTTAATCAGCGGCTGAAACCAGGATTGCTGGCCACAGCTTGAAACAATTATAAATTATTTTACTTTTTCGATTACTTCTACCAGTCTCCAGCATTTGTTCTTAGACATAGGACGGATTTCCATGATTTTCACGGTATCGCCAATGCTGCACTCATTTTTTTCATCATGAGCCATGAACTTGGTAGTTTTTTTAAGGAATTTACCATAGATCGGGTGTTTTACTTTACGTTCCACCTTTACTGTAATGGTTTTATCCATTTTGTTGGAGGAAACCACACCAATCCTGGATTTTCTTAATTTTCTTTCGGTCGTCATTGTTAAATTATTTAACTCTCCCGGAGGAGGTCATAAATGTTATACTAATGCTTGGAGGATTAGAAGCCCAGTTGTCTTTTGCGCAGTTCGGTGTTCATGCGTGCGATATCGCGTCTCACGGAGCGGATGCTCATTGGATTCTCGATTGGCGTAATTGCATGACCGAATGTCATTTTCTTCAAGCGCAGTTGCTCAGCAGAGATTTTCTCTTTCAGCTCCTGTTCGCTCAGGCTTTTCAGATCCAGCTTTTCTTTTGCCATTGTATTTGATTTGAACAGTACCCGTTTTAGCGGGAACTGGATTATTTGTTAGATTGTGTACCTCAGATTACGCAACGAAGTCGCGGCTGGTTACAAATTTCACTTTGATAGGCAGTTTCTGAGCTGCGAGTTCCATTGCTTCTTTAGCAACTTGTAAAGGAACGCCGTCTGCTTCGAACAGGATTCTACCTGGTTTCACTACTGCTGCCCAATGGTCAAGTGCACCTTTACCTTTACCCATCCTTACCTCGAGAGGTTTTGCAGTGATAGGTTTATCAGGGAAAATGCGGATCCAAACGTTACCTTCACGTTTCATGTGCCTAGTTAAAGCAACACGAGCAGCTTCGATTTGTCTGTCAGTGATCCATTTAGGTTCTAATGCTTTGAGGCCGAAAGTACCAAAGGACAGGGTAGCGCCTCTTTTAGCGTTCCCTTTGATGCGACCTTTGTGCATCTTCCTATGTTTCACTCTTTTTGGCTGTAACATCGTCTATATTGTTAATGTTAATAGTAATTGTTTAAGTCTGGTACCGTTTGATATTATCTACGGCCACCGCCACGGTTGTCACCGCCTCTTCTTTCACCACGCTCTCTTCTTTCTCCGCCACGGTGATGATCGCCATGTTCACGGCCACCGCGGTTATCGCCTTCTTTACCAGTCAGGACGTTAGGATTCAGATCACGTTTACCGAGTACTTCACCTTTACAGATCCATACTTTGATACCGATTTTACCGTAAACGGTCAGTGCAAACAGGGAAGCGTAATCGATGTCCATACGGTAAGTATGCAAAGGAACACGACCTTGTTTCATTTCTTCAGCGCGTGCGATTTCAGCACCACCCAGACGTCCGCTTACTTTAATTTTGATACCTTCAGCACCCATTCTCAGTGCAGTAGCAATTGCCATTTTGATAGCGCGTTTGTAGTTGATACGGCTTTCGATTTGTTTAGCAATTGTTTCGGCAACGATGTTGGCATCCATTTCAGGGCGACGGATCTCCAGAATGTTAATCTGAACATCTTCTTTACCTGTCAGCTTCTTCAGTTCTTCCTTGATGCGGTCAACTTCGTTACCACCTTTACCTATGATGATACCAGGTTTAGAAGTATGAACAGTGATAATCAACTTACCTAAAGTTCTTTCGATCACAACTCTAGAAATGCCACCTTTGTTGATACGGGCATTCAGATAAGTTCTGATCTTGTTATCTTCGATCAGTTTGGTAGCAAAATCTTTTTTGCTGCCATACCAATTAGAGTCCCATCCTCTGATGATACCTAACCTGTTACCAATAGGATTTGTTTTCTGACCCATGTTCTGGTTATTTGTCTATTAGTTTAATAGTTTTAATTTCTCTCTTTGGTATGAAACACTTAAGCGTTTTTACCGTCCACTACGATCGTAACGTGGTTACTTCTCTTACGGATTCTGTAACCTCTACCTTGTGGAGCTGGGCGCATTCTTTTCAGGGTGCGGCCGCCGTCAACCATGATAGTTTTAACGATCAGGTTAGCATCTTCTACCCTTGCACCTTCGTTCTTCACTTTCCAGTTAGCGATAGCAGATACCAGCAGTTTTTCTAAAGGTACGCTTGGGTGCTTAGGATGGAATTTCAAAATATTCAAAGCCTTTTCGACATCCAGACCACGGATCAGGTCTGCCAGCAAACGCATTTTGCGGGTAGATGTCGGATTATTGTTCAGCTTAGCTACTGCTTCCATTTTATAAATTTCTTTTATTATTTAGCGTCTGATTGCTCAGACTATAATTACATTTTCTTGTTAGCGTGTCCTCTGAAGTTACGAGTAGGTGCAAATTCGCCCAGTTTGTGGCCAACCATGAATTCCGTTACATAAACAGGAATAAATTTGTTGCCATTGTGAACTGCGAAAGTGTGGCCTACGAAATCAGGAGTGATAGTAGAACGGCGGCTCCAAGTCTTGATAACAGTACGTTTGGTGCCTGCATTCATTTTTTCTACTTTATTCTCTAATTTCTGGTCTACGTAAGGACCTTTTCTTATGGAACGAGCCATGTCTATTTATTTATGATTTTCATTTTCGGATTCCGGTTTTTCAGGACCGGAATCCGAATGCCGAAATATTATAATTTTTTACCGTTCTTTCTGCTGATGATCAGTTTGTCAGAGCTCTTATGCGGTTTTCTGGTTTTCAGACCTTTCGCATATTTACCTGTTCTAGATCTAGGGTGACCACCTGAAGATTTACCTTCACCACCACCCATTGGGTGATCTACTGGGTTCATCGCAACGCCTCGGTTACGAGGACGGATACCTCTCCAACGGTTAGCACCTGCTTTACCGATAGATTGGAGTGCGTGATCAGAGTTAGAAACGGTACCTACAGTAGCCATACAGGTGTTCAGCACTTTACGGAGCTCACCAGAAGGCATTTTCAGTACTGCATATTTTTCTTCTTTGTTGCTCAGTTGGGCATAAGCACCAGCGCTTCTTGCGATAGCACCACCTCTACCTGGCTGCAGCTCGATGTTGTGAACAACAGTACCGAGAGGCATGTTTTTCAGCAACAGTGCGTTACCTACTTCAGGTGCAACTTCAGGACCGCTGATAACGGTACCACCAACTTGCAGACCTTGAGGAGCGATGATATAACGTTTTTCACCGTCAGCATAGCTCACCAGTGCGATAAATGCGCTACGGTTTGGATCGTACTCGATCGTTTTAACGGTAGCTGGGATATTTTGTTTATCGCGTTTGAAGTCGATTACACGGTATTGTTTCTTGTGTCCACCACCGATGTAACGCATGGACATTCTACCTTGAGCATTTCTACCGCCACTTCTCTTAGCAGGCTCGAGGAGACTTTTTTCAGGGGTATCCGCAGTCAGCTCAGCGTAAGCGTTGCCTATTTTCCAGCGGGTACCGGCTGTCATTGGTTTAAATTTCTTCAGTGCCATTATTTACTTCCTAAAAAGTTAATGTTATTGTTTATAGTTACTAATCTGTATATACATCCACATCCCGGCTTATTCGGCCGGAACGGCACTACATGTTAGCATACAGATCGATAGTTTCGCCTTCTGCGAGGGTAATAATCGCCTTTTTGTAAGACGGTTTTTTACCTGATATGAAACCGGCTTTAGTAAAGCGGAATTTAGCTTTACCTGGCATAACTGCGGTATTCACTTCTGCCACAGCAACACCATAGAATTCTTCCACTGCTTTTTTGATCTCCAGTTTGTTGGCTTTTTTGTCAACGATGAAGTAGTAGCGGTTGAATTTTTCGGTGGCTTTATTCACCTTTTCGGTTACTACCGGTTTGATTAAAACATCTGATGGTCTCATCTTATATAGCTTATAGCTTTATAGCTGTGTTATTTAATTGGTTTACAACTCCTTAAGCTTCTACAGGCTCTTCAGTGAAGATTTTAGCAGCGCTTTCTGTGAATACCAGGAAGTTGCTATTCATGATATCATAAGTGTTGATATCACTCAGCATAGCTCCGTCCACAGTAGGAATGTTTCTTAAAGACAGGTAAACACTTTCGTTGTATTCAGGAGTGATAAACATAGTTTTCTTTCCTTCAACGTTGATGTTCAGGTTCTTTAAGATACCAACGAATTCTTTTGTTTTTGGAGTCTGGATAGCCAGATCCTCAACAATGATGATGCTGTTTTCTTTAGCTTTAACTGACAGGGCAGAGATCTTAGCCAGATCTTTCACTTTTCTGTTCAGTTTAATAGCCCAAGAGTGAGGTTTTGGTCCGAAAATGGTACCACCACCTTTGTAGAGAGGGTTACGGATGTTACCTTTACGAGCACCACCAGTACCTTTTTGTTTGTGCAGTTTACGGGAAGCACCTTTTACTTCAGCACGGGTTTTCACTTTGTGAGTACCTTGACGCTGAGCAGCCAGGTATTGTTTAACTGCCAGGTAGATTACGTGGTTGTTAGGCTCAACACCAAAAATCTCCTCAGGCAGATCAATAGATCTTCCTGTTTGCTTACCTTGTATATTTAAGATATCGATCTTCATGTTACTTCTGGATTAAAACGATTGAACCATTGTGGCCGGGAACGGAACCACTTACCAGGATATAATTCTTTTCAGGGAAAATTTTCAGAACTTTCAGGCCTTTCACTTTCACTCTTTCATTACCTGTCTGACCTGCCATTCTCATACCCTTGAAAACGCGGGAAGGATAAGAAGATCCACCAACGGAACCAGGAGCTCTGGATCTGTCGTGCTGACCGTGGGTAGCTTCACCCACACCGCTAAATCCGTGGCGTTTAACAACACCCTGGAAACCTTTACCTTTAGAAGTACCTACAACGTCAACTAATTCACCTTCTGTGAAGATATCACAGGTGATAGTTTCGCCGAGGGCTTTCTGTACATCGTGGTTGCGGAATTCTTTTACAAAACGTTTGGGAGAGGTGTTTGCTTTCGCGAAGTGACTCAATTCAGCTTTTGTAGTGTGTTTCTCTTTCTTATCTCCGAAAGAAACCTGAATTGCATTGTAACCGTCTGATTCCAGGTTTTTTACCTGTGTTACAACATTGGGACCAGCTTCGATAATGGTGCAAGCAGTTTGCTTACCATTCTCCTCGAAGATACTGGTCATACCAATTTTTTTACCAATAATACCTTTCATTTTTATATGATTTTACCCAGCGCCTGGGGGATTTCTAGCTATCCCCAGGATGGGCGGTTTAAATACATTTATTGGGCGGCCGCCCAGAAGGCGCGACCTATGTCAATTATGTTAAAATTGTTACTCACTGCTAATCAGCAGAGTAACCATAAATCAATTAAAGGCGGGCCTTTTGCCCAGCCTTGCTGTTGTCCTATGCTTTAATTTCAACTTCAACACCGGAAGGTAAATCCAGTTTGCTGAGCGCATCTACAGTTCTAGAAGAAGAGGTGTAGATATCCAGTAAACGCTTGTGTGTGCACAACTGGAATTGCTCGCGCGCTTTCTTATTTACGTGCGGGCTACGCAGCACTGTAAAAATTTTCTTCTCTGTTGGTAAAGGAATTGGACCTGTTACCACGGCGCCCGTGTTACGCACGGTTTTAACGATCTTCTCAGCAGATTTATCTACCAGGTTATGATCGTAGGACTTCAGCTTGATTCTTATTCTCTGAGACATATGCAATGAACTTCTCTTTGTTTTTTCCCTTTACAATTTGGGAGGGCAAAGGTAATCCTTTCTTTTTATTTGGCAAATAATTCTCCGGAAAAAAATATAAGATGACTGACAAAAGACATGCTTTGGCAGCGCAGCAGGTGGGGTTATTAGGTTTTTCTCCGCATGATGAGGCCGATAGAAAGCATTCATTTTGTGTTGCTTAGGCCTTATGTTTTGTTAACATGCTGGGTTGACAAATATATATAAACCTCCCACAGAAAACCAAAAATATTTTTCCCAATCCCAAAAAAATTCCAAAAAATAAGGGCTGCCCCTCAGAGCAGCCCTTTGGAATAACCAGAGCAAAAAATCAGCCTATGGCTACCTCTTACAGAGGCAGACCACCACCGATACCGCCCAGTAATGAGTTTACTAATCCTAAGATCAGTGACAGCAGTTGATTCAGTAATGCCATAAAAGAAGGTTTTAATAGGTAATCGCCTACTCTCTTTATTTACCCGGTTTTCGGCTTCGCCAGGGGTAACTTTCTTACCAGGCCCCGAAAATAAACGCATTCCACCACTTAACAGCCATTCATTTTGTTCATTTACACCATCCTGTTCATTTCATTCATTCCGCTACAGTAAAGGCTTTCACGCCCATTATATATCTAAAAAAATTAATTCAGTAAGCAATCCTAATAAAAAAACCGCTGCGTTTATCACACAGCGGCCAATCGATTTGGAAAGGGAATATTATTGCACCTAACTAATTCCCTTTTAGGGGACACTTACAGTCCACCCAGTAATGACTTGAGCAGAGCAATCAGTTGTTGCAGTAATTGATTCAGAGCACTCATTGGTAGTGAATTTCATAGTGATTGCCTACTCTATTCCGGGTTTTCGGCTAAACCCCTAGGGATGTTAATTGCAACCTCTGCCACAACCTCCATCACCACCTCCACAAAAACTTGCAAGCCATGCAAACAAGCATTTTAAGAGATCACACAGTGATCCTCCATTAGCGTCAATAGAATCCTGGAACATAATAAAAGGTTTTTAAACTTATGCCTACTCTAGTAAGGGTTTTCGGCGTTTCCCTGCTAAAATAAAGCAGCTAGTCTTTCAACAAGCCACATAGCATTTTTCAGCAACTCAGTTATAATGTCCAGAATAATATCACTGCGGAATAAAGGCTGCGCAGTTTAGCAACAACATGTTCATTTTTATTTTGCCTACTCTATTCCCTGGTTTTCGGCAATACCCCAGCAGGAAGTCATATTCCTCCTAAAGCTGATAACAGCGATGCCAGTAAACCCTTTAAAAAGGCTTGTAATGCATTCAAGATCATTGTGTTAAAATACTTTTTTTGTTTGCGCCTTCTTTTTCAGGGTTTTGACATAATCCTGGTAATTGACAGGCTGTCCTTTTGACAACCTAACTTATCTTACCAAGCAGATGCAGTAACAGTGTTCACAAATTTGATCACTGCAAAAAGGATTGTACTTAACATAGTAACAACAATTTTAGTTATCCGAGCCTACTCTTTTCTTGGTTTTCGGCAATCCCATGCAAGACTTCTTTCAAGCCTATTTCGCTAAAGTACATGGTGATAGCGACATTCCATTCATTCAGTATATTCATTATTTAATCACTTGTTCATTCTGTTCATTCCTTATCCAGTAAGGATTCCTAAACAAAATGATCCTGAAGGTTTTCTTCAGGATCATCTCAATATAACAGACTAAACCATTATTTTTTGTTACGTTCTTCTCTGTACAATTGCTTTGCTTTTGCAGTAGGCAGATAAATCTGGAAACCTATTCCCAGGCTCAACCTGTTTGCTGTAGTAGAATTACCACCACCCACAGTTAGATCATACTTGAATAAACCTTCCAAACCTACATTTGGGGTAATAAAATAAGAGATACCAGGTCCGATACCTACGTTAAAACCATTGGTAGTAGTTCCATTTGCTGGGTTACGCCCTGCAAAACCAGCATTCGCTTCTGCGAAGAACCGTACACGCTTAGAAAACTCCAACTTACGAATGTTCTTATCTTCCACGTAATAACGGGCAAAAGCACCTACCCCGTAACTTACATCTGATCCAGCTCCCTTCGAGGTCTGCAACCCAAAATTTGCATATCCCCCAATAGCCAGCCCATCCTTGATAAACCAACCAATCTTAGGATCCAACACAAAATTGAAGGTCGTACTGGAATTCTGAAACACTACGGCCATATTGGTAATATCTGAGCCTATCATGAGATTTCCTTTCTGAATCTGAGCACTGGCACTACCTAAAATCAGGGTAAAAAATACAAGGGTTAAGAGACGAATTTTTTTCATAGTCTAAATTTTAATTATTGAATGTCATGCTGACTGTTAAAGACGATGGAATCTATTCGCAGGTGGGATTAAATAAGATAGGCGCTCATAGTCTCTCTTCACAGGATCTGCCAATACAGTATGAATGATAACATCTACCAGCTAAACACTGTACTTCAGATAGTACAATACCAGCAGTAAAGCGGTTGTTTTCAGCTACTTACCGTCAATAACAGTTTTTACATTCAGGTTGTTGAATGAATGACCAAGAAAATTATTAGAAAATGAAATCAGGAGGGAAGGATGTCTGCATGCGCACAAAACTTCCCTTTCTTTTGTAAAAAGGCGAGGAATCCTTCCAGTTTGCGGCACATCTTTTCTCCACTTACGCGGCTGATATAACCCGGTAAATTGTAACCCTGAAGGTCTGTGAGCTCCCAGGGATGGAAATAAAAGGAGAGATAAGGGTCTTTTTTCAGGATTTGGCGACTAAAATGCCTAGTCAGCCATAAAGGGGCATTCTTGACACTGAGCCAGAATATGGGATAACGCACCATCGGCGATACAGAACTGGGAATAATCCAGAGATTATCCTTGCGGAACATCGTTCTAGGGAGATGCCAGTTATTGTATCGGCCGGGTAACCAAGTGGGGTTTACAGAAGAATCATATTGATAACCAGCCTTTTGCAGTGCCTCCATATTCACCTCTCTTAAACGAGGCATACGGAAACCTTTTACCTGCTGCCCACTAATTTCCTGTAAGGCAAGGCGAGACCCTTCCAGGTCTGCATCGGTAAAACTACTGTGATAATAAGCATGGGAAGCGACCTCATGACGTGCGGCAATACGACGAATCAGTTCAGGATAATGCTGTGCCCAGTAGGCAGTGATGAAGAAGGTAGCACGGACATTATATTTTTCAAAAATATCCAGTGTTGTTTGCAACCCACGACGAGAGACTTCAAGTTTGTCTTGCAGGGAAACTTGTCGCCCAAATTCTTCGGGTATATCAAACTCTTCCACATCTACACTAATCAATATCCTTTTCTGTTGGCTCATATTAATTTCCGCTATACTATATGGCTAGGCGCCTTTGATAATCTGGAGGTAATTTTTCAGTTCTTTCAGCAACAATTTGAAGCGGAAAGCAGAAAAAGTGATACCTGGACGGCAGAATACAGGCACGGTACCGATTTTAAGGCGGTTACGTTTTCCTGCTTTATACATAAATTGGCTGTCGTACAGGAAACCATCGATGGTAGTACTCAGGAGAATATCGCGGCCCAACATATTAAAACCTTTGAGGCCAGCCTGCGCATCGCTCACTTTCATTCTGAGAATGAATTTATTCATCGCACGGTTGATACGCGTGATGATGCGACGTTTGCGCGGCAGTTCACGCAGGTACGCGTCTCCCCTTTCTCCTGCTACAACATCTGCACCATGTTGTAGGGAATCATACACTGACCTGATGGCAGGAATGCCAAAAGGGAAATCCAAGTCTGTATACACTTGATAAGCATGTTGAGAGCGTTTCACGCCTTCTCTAACAGCAAAACCTTTACCTCGGTTTATTTTGTTATCGACGATAATAATTCCAGGAATAGCTGCTTCTAGCCAGGAGATGTGTTTTGTTGTAAAATTCTTCAGAGAACCATCATTTACCAGAATCAACTGTACTGGCACAGTTCCCATCACATTCACTACTTCATGATAATGCTGGATCAGCGATTCTACCCACTGGCCTGATGGATTCCAACATGGGAGGATCAAATCGAGGCCAGGAGTAAGAACAACCGGTTCTGCCGGTTTTATGATAACAGTTGCAGGAGGTGCTTGCTGTACTATAGGTAATGTTACTGTATATGACATAGTTCTGACGGCTATCAGTAAACGAAACAGGTATTAATTTTAACACTAATTCACACTTCAATACCTATGACGCGCCAGTAATGCATTACCCTCTATTATAAAAAAATAAAAAAAGGGCTCCCGGAAAAGACCGAAAACCCTGGCAGGCAAAAAGCATTTATACAGTTGCAGGTTATTATCTGTAAAATATAGAAACTTACTGCATTCACAATACCATTTTAGGGGGATTATGGGGAGACAGCCAGTCCTTGGGGCGGAATAGTTTAAAACAAAAAGGGTGTCCCTGGAAGGAACACCCTTTTCTTATTCGTTGACGCTTAATGATTAAGCGTTTACTTTTCCTTTAACTTTCGCGATCACTTCTTCAGCAACGTTGTTTGGTGCTGGAGCATAGTGAGAGAACTCCATGATAGAAGTTGCACGACCGGAAGACAGGGAACGGAGCTGAGTTACATAACCGAACATTTCGCTCAATGGAACTTTTGCTTTAATTACCTGAACACCGTTTTTAGAGTCCATACCTTCCAGCATACCACGACGACGGTTCAGGTCACCTGTTACGTCACCCATGTATTGGTCTGGGGTTTGAACTTCTACTTTCATGATTGGCTCCAGCAGAACTGGTTTAGCTTTACGAGCAGCTTCACGGAAAGCAGATTTAGCGCACAACTCGAATGCCATAGCATCGGAGTCCACGTTGTGGTAAGAACCGTCAAACAGACGTACTTTCATGTTCACCAGTGGGAAGTTAGCCAGAACACCTTGGGTCATAGAAGCTTCGAAGCCTTTCTGAACAGCAGGGATAAATTCTTTTGGAATAGCACCACCGAAGATGTCGTTAATGAACTGGAAGTATTTACCGTCGTTTTCTTTCATCCATTCTGCATCAGCAGGGCCGATTTCAACTTGGATGTCAGCGAATTTACCTTTACCACCGGTTTGTTTTTTGAATACCTCACGGTGTTCAACTTTAGCGGTCAGGGCTTCTTTGTATGCCACCTGAGGAGCACCTTGGTTAACTTCTACTTTGAACTCGCGACGCATACGGTCAACGATGATTTCCAAGTGAAGCTCACCCATACCGGAAAGAACTGTTTGACCAGTTTCTTCGTCAGTTTTCGCTTTCAGGGTAGGATCTTCTTCTACCAGTTTAGCGAGGGCCATACCCATTTTATCAACGTCTGCTTGAGTTTTAGGCTCGATAGCGATGGAGATAACTGGTTCAGGGAAGGTCATTGATTCCAGGACAATTGGGTTATTTTCATCACACAAAGTGTCACCGGTTTTGATATCTTTAAAACCAACAGCCGCACCGATATCACCAGCTTCGATGAAATCGATAGGGTTCTGTTTGTTTGCGTGCATCTGCATGATACGGCTGATACGCTCGTTTTTACCAGTACGTGTATTCAGGACATAAGAACCTGCATCCAGGTGACCGGAGTAAGCGCGGAAGAATGCCAGACGACCTACGAAAGGATCTGTCATGATTTTGAACGCCAGAGCAGCGAATGGTTCTTTAGCATCCGGTTTACGTTCGATATCTTCACCAGTATCAGGGTTAGTACCTTTTACTGCTTCGATGTCCATTGGAGAAGGCAGGTAACGGCAAACCGCATCCAGCATTTTCTGAACACCTTTGTTTTTGAAGGAAGAACCGCACATCATAGGGATGATAGCGATATCGATGGTAGCTTTACGGATAGCTTCGTGGATTTCTGCTTCGGTGATAGAGTTAGGATCTTCGAAGAATTTCTCCATCAGTTTATCATCGTAATCAGCAACTGCTTCTACGAGGTTAGCTCTCCATTCGTTAGCTTCTTCTACCATGTCAGCAGGAATTTCAACTTCCTGGTAGGTAGCACCTTTACCTTCTTCGTCCCAGATGATACCTTTCATGGTGATCAGGTCAACCACGCCTTTGAAAGTATCTTCTGCACCGATAGGCAGTACTAAAGGAACAGGGTTAGCACCCAGCATTTCTTTAACCTGCTTAACTACGTTCAGGAAGTCAGCGCCGGAACGGTCCATTTTGTTAACGAAACCGATACGTGGTACGCGGTAGCGGTTAGCCTGGCGCCAAACGGTTTCAGACTGAGGCTCAACGCCAGATACAGCGCAGAACAGTGCCACCAGACCGTCCAGTACACGCAGAGAACGTTCTACCTCAACGGTGAAGTCCACGTGACCTGGAGTATCGATGATGTTGAATTTATATTGCTTGGTGTCTGGAGTACCTTTACCCTGTAAAGTTGGGAAATTCCAAAAACAAGTGGTAGCAGCAGATGTAATGGTAATACCTCTCTCCTGCTCCTGTGCCATCCAGTCCATGGTAGCGGCACCTTCGTGTACCTCACCAATCTTGTGGGATTTACCTGTGTAATACAGGATACGCTCTGTGGTAGTGGTTTTACCCGCATCAATGTGCGCCGCAATACCAAAGTTCCTTTGAAATTTTAAGTCTGCCATAATATTAAAATGACTAAATAATGCAATTTGGGGGGCAAAGGTAATCTTTTTCCAGCAATAAATAAAACGTCCCACATTGGGAAAATGTTATTTCTTCTTTAACGATTTTTCTCATGTAATAGCTCTGCCGTCAGCCCTTCAAAAACTACCGGATTCGAAAAATTATCTGCCAGATTTCACTTATTCAAGATAATTTTTTAAATGATTCGATACATTTAGAGAACATTTATGTGGTATCTGGTGTTCAATTGCTCAGGCGGTCCCCAAAAAGCTAGGGTAAACAATTCTAATTGAATGTTTTAACAAACTAAAGCACCAGCGACATAATTCTTTATTTTATAAACCGATAAACCATGATAAAATAATACTTATCCTCGTATCAGCACATTATTTCAGAAAGACTCCAAAATCAATACAGAACAGGTTTTCACGCTAAATCAGGCCTTAAATTCTGTAGGATAAGCGACAAATCTAATTTACCCCATAGTTACTGTTCATTGCCGACCGCAATTCATGGGGCAGTAAATGCAATCACGCGAATTTTTCAACACTCATCCTTGCGCAGAAGGACACGGTAATTTATTCCATACCATCCTGGTAGTACTCATTTTAGCTGCTGAAAAAATAATGCAGTTTTCATGTTTACCTCCAATTGGTATATGTCGACTAATGCTATCACAAACCCATGCACAATACGGCATGGGATGGCTGTGTAGTGGCGAAACTGAAGAAATTCCGGGAACTGACTGGTAAGGGTGCCTCATTAAAATGCAGAGATATGGAAATTATCATACGCACCATGCTGGAGGACCTCCGGATGTTGCATCAATTCCTTCAAAAATCCAGCCATTCGAACAAACAACAAGTGCCTGCGGAAGTACTGAGAGCGGAAAATGAGCACTTGAAAGCGGTATTAGAAGCTACTGACAAATTGATCCAGCTCCTAGAGGAAGAATCGGAGTCTGGTATGTGGAAAGATGTAATTATCTCAAAATCTGATAATAATACATAACAACAGTCTCACTTATGAATGTTTTAACACGTACAGGTATTTGCCTATTCACGTTGCTGGGAGTAGGCATTACCGGTGCAAAAGCGCAGTTAGTCCTCAACAGGCAAGTAGTAGCCACCTCAGGTGGCAGCGGCACTGTAGGGACGCTCCGGATGCAGTATACCATCGGGGAACCGGTGATAACGCTGATAACGGACGGGCACCTACTACTAACGCAAGGATTCCAGCAACCCGAAGAACTCCCCCCAGCGCCCCCAGGAGCCAATTTGCTAAAAGGGTATATCATCTTCCCAAATCCGGCATCCACCAATCTGAAAATTCAGATGGATTTACTGGCACCGTCTTATGTTCAGATTGAACTCATTAACACCGCAGGTCAGACAATGTATACCGAACAGCAATCCATGGGAGCTGGAAGGAATACGATGGTCATAAGTGTAAACCGCTTTGCCGCAGGGATTTACAGCCTTCGATTGAAAGTCGGACCCACGATCTTCTACGAAAAAGTCATTATCCAGTAACCTTCATCGCACCCCACTAAAAAATTTCATCATGCAAAAATGTTACGTATTGATTTTGCTGGTGTGCACCCTTTTGCTACCATCTTTGATGATGGCACAGAAAAGTCAGCAACGACCGGCCGACATTGGCGCGAGTTTCCTGCTGGTCAATCCGGATGCACGCAGCGCTGGTACCGGCGATGCCCCCACGGGTTTAAGTCCTGATGTTAACGCTCTATGGTCTAATGCCGCCAAAATAGTATTTGCCGGCAACTGGGGCGTAAGTGCCAACTATGCCCCCTGGATGTGGGGAATAAATAACAGTCAATCCAATATGGCTTATGTAGCAGCCTTCAAAAATATTGGGAAAGAGGAAAATCAGGCTGTTGGCCTGTCTATGAAATACTTCAACTATGGTAACATTACCTTTCGGGATGACAATGGTACGGTCATTCAGGACTACACACCAAAGGAATTCGCTGTAGATGGCAGTTATGCCAGGAAGTTGGGACAACATACCTCATTGGCTATATCGTTGAGGTATATACGCAGTCAACTGGGACAGGGAAATTTCAATGGTCTTCAGCAAAAACCTGCATCTGCAGTGGCAGGAGATATTGGCTTTTATTATCAGAACAGTGTGGACAAAATGGATTTTGGCAACAGGTACTGTTTTGGTGTAAGTATTACCAACCTAGGTAGTAAACTATCGTATACAGATGATAAGGTCCGTAAAAGCTTTCTGCCAATGAATCTGCGGATTGGTGGCGGATATGCATTTGTCAATACATCGGAGCATACATTTACGCTCACCGCAGAAATTAATAAGCTCCTTGTGCCAACCCCACCTATTTATGCAGTTGACTCCAACGGCGTAGTTACCAATACAATTATCAAGGGACAGGATCCAGACAGGAGTGTGGTAAGCTCCATCTTTTCCTCTTTTGGAGATGCCCCTGGCGGATTTACAGAGGAGTTGAGAGAATTTACCATTGGTTCGGGAATAGAATATTCCTACAAGCAGATGCTTTTCCTAAGAACCGGTTATTTCTATGAGCATCCCAACAAAGGTTACCGGCAGCATTTCAGCAGTGGCATAGGTTTGCGCTTTCAGAATATAGCGCTGAATATGGCTTATCTGATACCAACAGATGGAAGCCTTTATGCCAAGAAAACACTCCTATTCTCGTTGGTATACAATATTTCCGGAGATAAATGATACCAAAGCGTCTTAAGCGACTGGTGTCTCTCTAAAACACATCATCACATTTAATCAAAAAAACAAACATCCCCATATGAAACCACTGATCATTTTAATGCTATTCATTGTGGCATTACAGTTGCCTAACCTGGCGAGCGCACAGGATCAAAAAGTGCCGATCAAGACATCGGATGGAGCGATAGCCCCACTGAAACAGGAAGTCGTACCGATCAAACCTGGTTCGGGAGCTCCTGCAGCAATGCCTCAGACCTTTGCTGCCAGCCAGGCACAACAAAGCGGCAAACCAGTATCCATGGTTCCTGCGGATAAGAGCCAGACTGTGGTAACTCCGGCTGCTACGGGCAAAATAACCAACACCACTTCCACCCTTCCCACCCAGCAGTTATTCAAACCTGTTGTCAATGATAATCGGCCTCCGATCATAGAACAACAAGGTCCGGCTAATTCCAATAGACCATTTATTACCCCACAACCTGCTAAACAATAAAATACCCCCCGTATGAAAAGGAAACTTTTACTATATGTTATCTTCCTGTTAGCACTATTTCAACAGCGAGCTCATGCCCAGAGTGGCTTAAGCGGTATCAACTATCAGGCGGTAGCGCGAAATGCAAATGGTACTACCCTTCCCAACCAATCGTTGCAGATAAGGTTTACCATCTTGAGCGGCTCCCCTGCTGGCAATGTGCAATATCAGGAAACACAGGATGTTACTACGAATCAGTTGGGGCTGTTCACTTTGCAGATCGGTAAGGGGACGCCAGTGAGTGGCACATTTGCAGCAATACCTTGGGCCCAAGCTAATCAATATCTGCGAGTAGAAGTATCTACCGGCGGCAGTAATTTTTCAGAATTGGGCACCTCACAATTAATGAGCGTACCCTTCGCCATGTTTTCTGCTAACAGTGGGACTCCTGGGCCAGTAGGACCAGTGGGACCAGCAGGACCGACTGGGGCCACGGGACCAACAGGAGCAACTGGGCCACAGGGGCCAATAGGACCGATAGGACCAATTGGGCCAATAGGTCCTACAGGACCGGTAGGTGTACAAGGGCCAGCAGGACCAATAGGACCGATAGGACCAACTGGTGCAACAGGAGCAACTGGTCCACAGGGACCAGCAGGTACTATTACTGGCATTCCAGCCGGAGGAGACCTGAGTGGCACTTATCCTAATCCAACCGTTGCGAAATTGCAGGGAAAACCGGTCGTTACTACCGCGCCTACAGCGGGGCAGATACTAACATTTGATGGTACCAATTGGGGCCCGGCTGCTAACACTGGAGGAATAACCATCCCTTACGCCGCCACCTTTAATCTTCCTGGTACACTGTTGTCATTGACCAATAATGGCGATGGTACACAGTTGGAAGGCATCGCCAATTCTACATCCGCTAATATTTCCGCTATTCGGGGAACGATATCCTCCACCACACCTGGTGGTTTTGCAACAGCGTTGAGAGGAATCAACAATGGAACAGGGGGACTTGGCATAGGTGTATGGGGATCGCAAAATGGTGCCGGCTGGGGCGTATATGGGACTACCCCAACGGGGATTGGTGTTTATGGAAATGCGACTGGGTCTGGGTTTGGCGTATATGCTAACTCCAGTTCGGGAACAGGTCTGTATGCCACCAGTACTACAGGCATGGCAGGAAATTTCGCTATTTCCAATAATGCCAATACCAATAATGTGCTGACTGTTACTACAAGTGGTGCTGGCGCAGGCATTCAGGTCAGTGCCAGTGGTGGTGGTAATGGCATAAATGCCACTAGTACAGGAGGTTCCGGTGTGAATGCAACATCCAATATTTTGTCTGGTGCAGGTGTACTTGGGCATCACACCACTGGAGGGGAAGCTATAACCGGGCTTACCACCAGTAATACTGGTTCGCCTACAGGTGCAGTAGTTGGCCGAAATGATGGCCCTGGCTATGGTGTAGAGGGTTTTGTGGCTACAGATGCCTCTGGTAATGGCGTAGGCGTATTGGGCCGTGTTGGCGTAAGTGGAAGTTCTGGGATGGCGGGTAAGTTTGAGAACATAAACAGTGCTAATAATATCAGTACCGTGACGGTCACCACTGCCAGCGGAGGAAATGGCATAGATGCAAGTTCAAATGCAGGATTCGCCGTACATGGCACCGCTAATAATATTTCGGGCGGTGGTATAGTTGGGGATAACAGTGCAGGAGGAGAAGCCGTAACAGGACGGGGAAATAGCGCTGCTGGCATTGGAGCAGTAGTAGGTAGGAATGATGGAGGTGGATATGGCGTATATGGATTTATAGCTACTAATACGTCTGGAACCTCGGCTGCTGTAGCGGGCCGGGTTGGGATATCTGGTTCCAAGGGCCGAGCAGGATTTTTTGAGAATACCAACAATACCAACACCAATAATACAGTGGAAGTAGTGAATATCGGGCCTGGGGTGATTGCAGATCATAGCCAAGGTAATGCCGCTAATTTCTTCATGAACAATACCTCTGGAGTTGGCGCCGGAGTACGTGGCGAAGTGAATAGTATTTTCGGTAACAATGGAACCGCTGGAATATACGGGGTAGCTTCCGGAACAGGTGGATATGGTGGCTATTTTGAGCATACCAGTGCCACCGGTTTTGGACGCGCGTTATATGTTACCTCCCAGGGACAGGGTTCTGCAACAGAACTAGACCACAATGGTCCAAGCGGCAATACCGTTTTGATTCAGTCCTTCAATGCTACCAATACAGATAATACCTTACAGGTACTCTCTTCTGCCAATGGTTCCATTGGGGACCGTTCTTTGGGCAACGTCGGTAATTTCGTTAATTCTAATACCACCTCAGTGGCAGCCGGTGTGAGGGGCGAAGTAACTAGCATCTTTGGTAATCAGGGTACTGCTGGCGTTTATGGTGTTGCTTCCGGAACGGGGGGTTACGGCGGATATTTTGAGCATACTAATTCAACTGGTTTCGGAATTGCACTCATGGTTAATACTAACGGCCAGGGATCCGCATTTGTCGTAAATCATAACGGATCAACCGGGGATCCGGCAATTTTTCAGGTAGGTGGTTTTAATATGGCACGTATTGATCGCACTGGTAGGGGCTTCTTTGATGGAGGTACCCAGACAGGTGGTGCGGATATGGCCGAGGCATTTGATGTAAGCGGAAATGTATCCAACTATGAACCAGGTGATGTTTTAATCATCGATGTAGACAAGGATAGAACTGTTGTTAAATCCAACGAAGCGTATTCCACGCTGGTAGCGGGCGTATATGCCACTAAACCGGGTATGTTGATGACAGAAGAGCATATAGATACAGATCTTTCAGATAAAGTACCTATGGGCGTGGTAGGTGTAATTCCTACTAAGGTATGTGATGAAGGTGGTGCAATTCATCGTGGGGATATCTTGGTAACCGCTAGCAAAGCGGGTTATGCCATGAAAGCGGATCTAAATAAATTAAAACCGGGTCAGGCGATAGGAAAGGCGCTGGAAGAGATGAAGGTTGGTGAAGGGAAGATTCGGGTATTGGTAAATGTGAAATAACCAGTAGTAATCAGTATAAGCCAAATGGACCGGGCACAGTTTTGTGTCCGGTTTTTTATTTGGAATATTTAGGGAGACACGAGATTATCGGGCGAGCTAGGATTCTATGGAGGTTCAAAATGATAAAGGTAGTCAGCTAACTGTTGGATGTTGCTGGGTTAGAATTTTGGGAGACATGAGTCTGGCTGGTGGGATGGGATGCACTGATTGGGAGTTGGGAAAAGAGCATAATAAGGCTTATCCTATTGGGGGGTAGGATTTGAGGATGCATGGGTTAATAGATGGGATTAAGAAGAATGGAAATGTATAAGTAAATGGCCTTAGTCAGGCGACTAAGAATTGGTAAACTTACGGTTAGAGCAGTTGTGCGGGGAACTAGCGCATGTTTGGAGTGCAGGGGGAACGAACTTCTATGTGGGGGCTTACTAAGCATAAAAAGGCGAACAGTCCCGATAACAGAACTGTTCGCCAAATATATTGAGTTTGCCCGGAGGGCAAGAACTATACTCTGAAGTGAGAGAAAGCTTTGTTAGCTTCAGCCATACGGTGAGTATCTTCTTTCTTTTTGAAAGCGGCACCTTCACCTTTGCTTGCAGCTACGATTTCATTCGCCAGCTTATCAGCCATGCTCTTACCGTTTCTTTCGCCAGCGAAGCGAACTAACCATTTGATGCTCAGAGATACTTTTCTATCAGGACGAACCTCAGCAGGAATTTGGAAGGTAGCACCACCGATACGGCGGCTTCTAACTTCTACAGCAGGAGTTACGTTAGTCAATGCTTTTCTCCAAACCTCGTAACCGTTTTCGCCGGTCATTTGGCTCACTTTATCCACAGCATCGTAGAAAATTTTATAGGCAATGCTCTTTTTTCCTTGTTCCATAACGTTATTAACAAAGCGGGTAACCAGCTTGTCATTAAATCTTGGATCAGGAGCCAGAGGCAATTTCTTTGCAGCTTGCTTTCTCATTTATATTGAAAATTACTACTAGTTATTATTATTATTTTTTAGCCTTTTTGTCCTTTTTGGTACCATACTTGGAACGGCTCTGTTTTCTGTCTTTCACACCTGCAGTATCCAAAGAACCGCGAACGATGTGGTAACGAACACCTGGTAAATCTTTTACCCTTCCACCACGGATCAGTACGATAGAGTGCTCCTGGAGGTTATGACCTTCACCTGGGATATAGGCAATCACCTCAACTTTGTTTGTTAAACGCACTTTCGCAACTTTACGCAATGCGGAGTTAGGTTTTTTAGGCGTAGTAGTGTATACACGAGTACAAACGCCACGGCGCTGAGGGCAGCTATCTAATGCCCTGGACTTGGACTTAGCCCGGATAATTTCTCTTCCTTTTCTTACTAATTGTTGTATAGTAGGCATTCTTTACCTAGTTTTTTATGTCTGTTTACAATGACATCCAAATTTCCCATATGGGAATTTTGGGACGGCAAAGGTAAAACTATATAAGTGAATAACAAAATTGTTTCGAAAATTTTTTGTCACACCGTCAGTGGGTGCAACTACCCCGGAAGTGGCTTCGGGTCCAAGGTAATTGATACGCTTACCTTTAACCGGAACGCAAAGGTATGATTTCTCAATTAATCTACCATAAAAAATTCCCAAGGCCCCTAAAAATAAAGACTTATGCCTCCCGAGGGACATAAGTCTCTATAAAAATAATTATATAACAAGCTGATTATTCGCCCACTATGTAGTTCCAGTTATGGATATCTGCCGATTTACCAGTACGCATACCATCCAGTCGGCGGATCACTTCGGAACCTACTTCATATTTAGTGGTATCCAGTTTCAGGTGATTGTCTTTGTAAGACAGCTCCTCTACATAAGCTACGCTGGCAGCGGTACCTGTACCGAAGACTTCACGGAGGGTACCATTATTATAAGCTGTTACGATTTCGTCAATGGAGATTGGGCGTTCTTCAACAGTCAGGCCCATATCATGGAGTACTTCCATCACACTGCCGCGGGTAACCCCTTCTAGGATGGTGCCCTGAGACAGATCAGGAGTGATGGCAGTATTGCCGATGATAGCAAAAACGTTCATAGTACCGCATTCTTGCAGGTATTTATGTTCGTAACCATCTACCCAGAGGATTTGGTCATAGCCTTCTTTCTTCGCCTGCATAGTAGGATACATCGCACCACCGTAGTTACCGGCAGCTTTTGCGAAACCTACGCCACCAGGAAATGCACGTACATATTTATCCTGCACCAACAGTTTAATTGGTTTGTTGAAATATGGTCCAGATGGAGAATTAATAATAGCAAAACGGTAAGTCTCGGAAGGACGTACACCGATAAACTCATCTGCCGCAATCATAAACGGACGCAGGTACAGGGAACAGCCTTCTCCTGTTGGCACCCAGTTACGATCCAGGTCGATCAGCATATCCAATCCGCCAATGAACAGCCATTCAGGTACAGATGGCATCCCCATTCTTTCTGCGGACAGATTAAAGCGTTTGTAGTTATCGTAAGGCCGGAAGATGATGGGGTTACCCGCTTGATCTTTATAAGCCTTGATACCCTCAAAAATGGCCTGACCATAGTGCCAGGCAGCGTTGGAAGGACTTACTGAAAAGTTCTGGAAAGGGATAATTTGTGCGTTGACCCATTCTTTACCGTCGAAATCTGCTACCAGCATATGGTCTGCATATTTCTTCCCAAAAACCAGATTATTAAAATCTACCTCACCTATTCTACTGTGTTCTGTTTTGGTGACTTTGATCTTCTTTACAGCTTCTTCCCTTGCTGTTGATTTAGCTACCATCATGGTTAATCAATTTTATCTCAATATTTTTACACTTTCGTTGCTTGCGTCACTGCCTGAAAAGGCGCGACTGTGCAAATAAACTGATTTTTCCCCACGCGGGGCTTTCATATAATAATTAATAATAATAATTATGTCGCTTGAAGATTTGCAACTGGACCCCTTCTTTTTGGCTAAACTCTTTGCCCAGCCGCTGATTCCAGGTAAAACACCGGAAGCTGTACCTGTGCAAAAACTGCTGCCGAAAGTCAAATATTTAGGAGAAAATCAAAAAAACGTTGCGCTCTTCATACAAAATGAAAATGAACCCTATTTAAACGACGAATTATTCAACCTCTTAACCAATATATTAAACGCTTGTAAACTGGGAATGCAGGATGTAGCCCTCATTAACATCAGTTCACAGCCGGAATTCACCTTCCGCGACTGGCAACAGTCACTGAAAATAAACCAAGCCGTTGTATTTGGGATTGCACCGGGGCAACTCTCCATCGATGAGCTTCCCTCCTATCAATTGTTTACAATAGGAGAAAGTGCGGTCCTGTTTTCTGACCATCTGCAAATCATTGGTACAGACAAAGCACTTAAAGCCAGGCTCTGGTCCGGACTCAAACAATTATTAACAATCGCTTGATTATAAATATTTTAGGATGAAATTAATTTTTGCGACGAACAACGCGAATAAAGTAAAGGAATTTAAATCTTTGGTAGGCGATCATTTAGAGATCATTACCCTCCATGAAGCAGGCATCGACATAGACATTCCAGAACCACATGATACACTGGAGGCAAATGCCCGCGAAAAGTCTGAAACCATTCATAAGATGACAGGCACCGATTGTTTTGCTGAGGATACTGGACTGGAGATCGACGCCCTTAACGGCGCTCCAGGGGTACTTTCCGCCAGATATGCCGGAGAACAAAAGCTAGCATCCGATAATATTGTGAAAGTATTGCAGGAACTGAATGGCGTCATCAATCGCCAAGCGCAGTTCAGAACGGTTATTTCCCTTATTCTCAATGATAAAGAATATCAGTTTGAAGGTGTTTGTCGTGGTACGATTACCACTGCTGTGACTGGAGAAAAGGGTTTCGGATATGATCCTATCTTTGTTCCAGAAGGAGCTACCAAATCCTTTGCAGAAATGGATCTGGGAGAAAAGAACAAGTATAGTCACCGTGCGAAGGCCTTCCATCAGTTTGCCGCTTTCCTGAATACTATCAAAGCATAATCATCTCCCTAAAACCTAAAAATGGCAAGAATTAAGCTCGATTTACCATCAAATTTTAGTTTCAGCATTAATATACCAGTCAGGATACAAGATGTCAATTATGGCGGTCATGTGGGCAATGATGCGATCCTTAGCATCATGCACGAATCCCGTCTGCAATACCTGTTACACCTGGGTTATCCGGAACTCGATCATATCACCAATACTGGTTTGATTATGGCGGATGTTGCCATCACTTACAAAGGAGAAGCTTTTCATGGCGATATCTTGAAAGTGGAAGTCACAGCGGCTGAATTCAGTCCTTTCGGTTTTGAACTGTATTACCGCATCACCACTACCCGTGAGGAGAAAACCATCTCAGTAGCAGAAGCTAAAACCGGTATGGTATGCTTTGATTATAACACTCGTAAAGTATCCAGGCTGTCCGCCGAAATGAAGGCCAGTCTTGAAAAATAAAAAAGAAAGAATATGGTAGATACAACAGCAGCCACTTTGGTGGATAATGTGATTAGTCGCAGACGCAATATCAAACCGACCAGCATGAATGGTCAGAAAATTGCAGACGAAACAGTTCAAGAACTGCTCCAGATGGCCGATTGGGCTCCCACCCATGGCTACACAGAGCCTTGGTATTTTGTAGTGTTTGGAAGCGAAAAGGTACAGGAATTCTGTACTGCCCATGCAGACCTGTACAAGCAGTATACTCCTGCTGAAAAGTACATCGCCGGTAACTATGATAAACTAAAGACGCAAGGCGATCTCGCGTCTCACGTAATAGCTATCTGTATGAAACGTGGCAACAAGCCCAATATTCCTGTTGTGGAAGAAGTTGCTTCCGTGGCATGCGCCGTGCAGAATATGTGGTTAAGTGCCACTGCACGTCATATTGCTGCTTACTGGGGTACCGGTGGAATGACCTTTCACCCTGCCATGAAAGATTACTTGGGATTAGGAGACGAAGACCAGGTGCTTGGCTTCTTCTACCTGGGCTACACCGATGAACCAGCAGTAGCGGGTCGTCGCGTAAAACCGATGGAAGAAAAAGTAAAATGGATGTAATCTAATTGCCGGCGAACGATATTAGTTCGCCGGTTTTAATATATAGGTGGCAGCAATCGTATTAAAGTGTTCCAACTGCTGGGCAATCCAGCTCTCGTCTTTCCGTAATTCATTCGCCATTATAGCAGCAACGGCAGGGGCTATACGTAGTGCCTCCTGAGCGTCCAGGAAAAGGAGTCTTACCCTGCGAGAAAGAAAATCGTCTATGGATCTCGCCATCTCTTCTCTCACCGCCCATACCACCTGCGATTTTCTAATACCAAATTCCTCGCTCAGCATTTCATGCAGTTCCGGTTGATCTGCTTCTAGATCGCGAAGCCTGACGGCATCACTACCATAAAAGTACCAGGGATCATCCCAATTGGCCTGGCCCTGAGCGCCGTGGATAGGCAGTTCCGCCGTTACAGACTGGGTTGGTTTCCAGACTAATACTTTTTCCAATCTCTCCACAACATCTTGTCCCATACGGCGATAGGTAGTCCATTTCCCTCCGATGATCGTTATGAGCTGGGAATCAGCCACGATTATTTTATGGCTACGGGAAATCTCTTTCGTTTTATGCTTTTCTGTCTTTGCAGCAGCCAGCGGACGGAGTCCGGCCCAAACACTCTTGACATCCGCACGACTCGGTGGAGCTGCCAGGTACTGATCCGCAGTGGTGAGAATGAAGTTTATCTCCGCTTCCAGGGCATGCGGTTGCAGCGAGATCGTATTGGTAGGCGTATCGGTAGTGCCCACCACTACTTTATTATGCCATGGAACGGCGAATAGTACCCGTCCATCGCTGGTCGCGGGAATCATCAGGGCATCATGACCGGGAAGGAATTTTTTATCCAGCACCACGTGGACACCCTGGCTGGCCGCAATAGATTTCGGAGCAGCGGGATTGTCCATTTCCAGGATATCATCCGCAAATACGCCCGTAGCATTGATGACACCATTAGCGTTTAGGTATATATCGTCTCCCCCATCCAGTATATCCCTTACCGTTAGACCAGATATGCGTCCGAATTGATCCTTATGTAAGGCCGTCACTCTCATATAATTGAGGACAGTGCCGCCTTTATCCACAATGGTTTGGGCTAGATTAATAGCGAGGCGGCTATCGTCGAATTGGCCATCGTGGTATAGGACGCCACCTGCCAGCTTATCGGGTTTCAGGGTGGAGAGTCGCTCCAGGGCTTCTGCTCGGGATATATGTTTCGATTTACCGAGACTTAGTCTCCCGGCCAGCCAATCATACATTTTCAATCCGATCGTGTATTTCAGATTTTCCCACCAATTGAAAGTTGGGATAACGAAAGACAGATTTCTGACTAAATGGGGAGCATTACTTGCCAGCAGGCCTCTTTCCCTGCTGGCCTCGCGCACTAAGCCTACATCTCCCTGAGCGAGGTACCTGACGCCACCATGGACCAGTTTGGTACTTTTACTAGAGGTAGACTGTGCAAAATCCACCTGTTCGAGGAGTAGGGTGCGGTAGCCCCGTGTAACTGCTTCCAGGGCGGCTCCCAGTCCGGTAGCACCACCACCGATTACAATAATATCCCAGGGCTGGAGGTCAGTTCTAAGTGTAGCAACGATTTCTTCTCTTTTCATAGACAGCGATTTTCCTGCAGTGGATACCTCATCTAAACGATACAAGGCAGCAAATGTTTGGACTGGGCAAACTTTTAACCATTAAAAAGCGTTCCTGTAAATGTCGCTAGTATACCATGAAGAACAGATACAGAACCATATTTTCACTTCTCTGCTGCTGTTTTACGCTACTGTTTTGCCAGCAAAGCCTTGCACAGCGGAAGAAAATCGTACCCATCACCAGCCAGATACATGATACCTTAAAGCCGGTAGACAGTGCCACTATTAGTCGGAATCTCAAACGACTGGCGGCCGATACCAGCAAGGGCGCTCTTATCCGGCGGTCTGATACCACGGTAGCCCTGCTGATTAACCGCATCGAAAATTATACGTTGTTGCTGAACCAGGAAATGAGTTCCTTGAGAAAGGGATTTGACACCATGGCCATTAGTGACAATTTGCCGTTGGTAGACAGTTCGTTGGCATTGGTGAAAAGGAATATAGGCGGGCTTTCCAGAACTCCGAATCTCAACGATATCCAGACCAACAAAATGATGTTGGAGCAATTACAACGTAAGCTTAGTTCCTGGCAATCCATATTATTCTCCTATTATGATCAGTTGGTGCTCATTAATGATACGATTCATTCTTTGCGTCGGGATACGGCTATGCGTAATATTCCATCGGAAGATGAGCTGTATGGATTTTATGTCGGGCAGTTATCTAATCTGATTACCAAGTTTCGATCGGTGGATAGTGCCAATAGGATTAACCTGATAAAGATTGGGTTGTTACAGAATAAAGTGGCGAATAGATATATCGAAGTGAGTGATTTGTTGGAAGACATGACCTATCGCCTGCAACTGTTTACCCAACATATGTTCAGCCGAGATTACCGGTATATCTGGAATCCGCATCGGGATAGTATAAATCCGTTGAGCTTTGTGCATGTAGCCCGACAGTCGTTGCATAAGAGTACGAAAGTCTTGGGGCTATTCTTTTCCATTCAGTGGCCGGTGATATTTATATGGATCATACTGGCCGCGCTATTTGCCTGGTGGACTTATAACAATATTCGGCGCATACGAATAAGGCATGAAAAAGAAGAAGCGGAGGCTATCCTCACACATTCTAAATATTTATCTCGATATCCAATAGCTAGTACGATTATCCTTATCTCCACCTTATCGGCGGTATTATCTATCCGTTATCCGGTGTTATATACAGAGCTCACCTGGATGATTACGCTGGCGGCAGTTTCGCGAATTTTTCGAAAGGAATTGTCAGAGAAATTATTCCGAGATTGGCTACTACTCGCCGGGTTATTAATTTTATATTCCCTGAATAACCTGTTATTGGAGATTACTTACGCCGAGCAATGGGGCATTCTTATAGGCGCTATTTTCTCTATACTATTGGGGTTCCGACTACTGCACGAAGAGAGTATACACAGCTTTGCCGCGCCGAAATTTGTGCGACCCTTGTTTAAATTATTCATTATTACAGCGGGATTATCGTTGGTGATGGTATTGATTGCAAGGGTAAGTCTGGCTAAGATTTTAGGGTCCAGTGCAGTCGTCAATACCGTGATGGCAGTGAATCTTTATATGTTGACCACCATTTTGCTAGAAGCCGTTTATTTACAGATAGAAGCCAATAAGAGCAGTAGCAGTTTTATTTCCTTTGTAGACTTCCAAGAAGTACAGCGTAAACTTCGTACGTTGTTTACCGTAATGGCGTTTATTGGTTGGTTGATGGTTGTAGCGCGAAATCTGTATGTGTATGATGACATTTATGATTGGGTGATGACCTTCCTTTCTACCTCGCGGACATTGGGCAATTTAGAGTTCTCCTTCAGTAGTATCATTGTATTTGTGTTGGTTATCTGGGTTGCGTTTATCGTTTCTCAGTTGATCTCCTATCTGTTTGGCACCTCAGGACAGCAGGCAGCAGGTAAGAAAAACAAGTTGGGTTCCGCCATGTTGCTGATTCGGCTGGCAGTGTTAGCAGGAGGCATATTGCTGGCATTTTCCGCCTCCGGCATTCCGATGGATAAGATCACCATCGTAATAGGCGCGTTGGGGGTAGGTATAGGATTTGGGTTACAGAATATTGTCAACAATCTGGTATCGGGGATTATCCTGGCTTTTGAGAAGCCGATAGAAGTAGGCGATGTCATAGAGTTGGGGACGCGTTCCGGGATAGTGAAAGATATAGGCATACGTTCCAGTAAGATATCCGCGTATGATGGCTCAGAGGTGATTGTGCCGAATGGGGAACTGATATCTCAGCAGTTAATCAACTGGACATTGAGTAACCGTACCCGTCGGGTGGAGGTAGTGATTGGAGTGGGTTATGGCAGTGAAGTCGAGAAAGTAAAAGAGATTATTTACAGTGCCTTTCCTGAGCGAGAAGGGGTATTAACCATACCTGCGCCAGTGGTTTTATTGAGTCAATTTGCCGATAACGCTATTAATTTCAGAGTTTTATTCTGGATTTCTGATCTGGGGAATGCAGGTAGTTTGCAGAGTGACGTACTGGAGTATATTTACGATGCGCTGAATAAGGCAGGTATTGAATTGCCTTATCCACAGCGGGATTTGCACATTCGAAGCATCGATGAAGACGTATTAAAATCATGGGAAAAAGACAGTCCTTCTGAGGAGGAAAAGGAGTGATTTCAAAAAAAATTTAAAAAAAGTTGTCACAACATTTTGATTATTCATTTTTTAGCCGTTATCTTTGCACTCCCGTTTTGGGAATAGCGCTACGGCGGTGACTCTCAAAACAATATGGCGAGGTAGCTCAGGTGGTTAGAGCGTTGGATTCATAACCCAAAGGTCTCGGGTTCAACTCCCGATCTCGCTACAGATAAAAAGGCTTTTAAGCAGATGCTTGAAAGCCTTTTTTGTTTTAGATTAATAGCATAATGATTATCAGAGTTTTGAGGATCATAAATCATAGATTGTATATTTGATAAGTACCCGATTTGTAAAGGTTTATAAAGTTAACTACCTAAATATTGATTCCAAGTTATGAACAAACTTCATAGTATATCAGATATTGCCACAAAATGGCGAATTCTTCGGGGTTCTCTTTTAGATAATTGGGAGATAGTCAATTTTTTGCTTTTCCACCTTAGTGAATTAAGGCCTCTAATTAAAAAAGGTTCTATTAAACAATTTTCTCTTCTTGATATAGATAATAAACCCGGAAAGTTCTACAAAAAATATAACTCAAATCTATTGCTTGGTGTTGCTGCAAGGATCGAAAAAAAGACGCTTTTTAAAACCATCCTTCTTGATCAGGTCGCGCAAACAGAAGATTTCTTGCAAGATTTGGTTTATAGGGTTTACAAAGACTATCCTGAAAGATTAGCCAGTGCTGCAAATGAAAATTCTGAAGACGAGAAGAAGTATCAAAAATTATTACACCTTATTATTAAAAGTTCTGATAAAAATGAGATAGTAGAAAGATTAATAGAAGAAAAAATAAGAGGAATTTTTTATGGAAAACCATTAGATTTTTTCATAAAGGATAAAGCTAAAATTGGATTCGATGATTATTTTAAAAATAATTTTCAAATTACGTTGAGTAAATATGGTGAAATTATAGCTAGGCGGAATTTATATACTCACAACAGCGGGAGAGTTGATAGTAAATATTTAAATGAGGTGAAATCCAGTACGTTCAAATTAGGAGAGAAAGCACCTTTAGATTTGAAATATATTACTGACACTACGAGACTTTGTGTTGGTATCTCAACCTTGGCATTAAAACAAGTAATTGAAAATACTTATAAGGGTACTTTAAAAGGGCATAATCCAAATAAGATAATAAATGATCTAAAAAAGGACTACGATATTTAGCAGGATATTCGTACCGACTGAAGTGTTTAAGTAAAGCTTGATTGTTGATAAATAAAAAATTAGATAAATTACTTGTTCCAGCTACTATGCTAGAAAGAGTTATAAATATGTTATAAGGCATTTTTGTTTCAGAGGCTTTTTTCCGATATTTGGTTTGCCATTTCTTAGGCCAATCGCCAGTAGTTGACAATTCCCAAGGAATGTAGTCGGCCGGAGTAATTTTTACCACGCACCCGTAGGGGGATGACATGGCGATGTTCAGTAAGTGATTTCATAAGCTTATTAATATAGTCATGGGTTGAAACCGAACTTCCCAGAATTTCGGATTGTGAGCCTAAGTAATAAGTAATGGCAAAGAAAAAACTTAAAATTAGCCTAGTCTTTGGAGGGTGGATTAAGTTCAAACTCTTCTGGACTAAATAAAAGTGGTTTTTAGGTCAGCCTTGGGCTGACCACTTTTTTATATAATTGATTTGAAATTTTTGGGGTCTTTTACCAATTGGTCCAATATTTATTCCTTTGCCTCTACGAATAATCTAAACCGCAAATACTTTGATAAGAAGTGTTTGCGGTTTTTGTTTTTGGCATGTGCGTGAAAAGTCATATACTCACGATATTTCTACAATATAGATCTCATTTGACCCTGATGTACTGAGTCATGTTAATTTTACCTAAAGACATTAGTAAATAGGATGACCATTATCGCGACAATCAAGATCTTTTATTTATCTTCCCCTACCACAATACCTAACCTATGTCCTTATTCAAAAAATGGTTCAACAAAGAAAAAAAACAGGAACCAAAAGAAACACCTCTACCCTGGATTGAAGCATCACAAAACCCCTGGGGAATAAGACTGCTGGATTTGCGACCTGTCACGCATACAGTGCTTGCCACATCCACTGACCCTCAATGTGCTACCAATGCTGTTTCTTACAGCGCTGAAGATGGTACTGTATTCATAGATATTGTACCTCCTGACAGCACTACGATCAGTAGCCATATCATCCTTCCTACCGATAAAATGCTAGCTCCTGGCGTTTTATTTATACCGCAGACAATGGAGCATAAATGGGCTATATACTATCATAACAATACCCTGATTTTTGTGAGGAGTTGGCTACGAGAAGTACTTGTTACTGCAAAAACTACACAAAAAGAAGACGTGCTCATTATTGAATCCATAACAGGAAAATTTACCAATAATGAAAGTCCGGAGTTCACAAGACGGTTAGTTAAGTACTTATTGATCAGCCACGCTATGGATAAAGTTGTTCCCGCTCCCCTACCATCTGAATTAGCATCTACCCCTAATGAAGCAGCATTGTGGGCATTTTCTACCTATGGTAATATTGCGCAGGTAGGTGTCTTTGACGAGCGTTTTGACCCACCAGTAGATAGACCGCTTCGATCTCACTCACTCTTGCACATTGCGGTAGCTCAAAGTAATATAAATGAAATTGAAAAGCAGTTTCAAAACGGTATTAGCCTGGATCTACTGGCAGGTGATGGCCTTGCCCCCATGCATTGGTCCATTGCAGCTCAAGAGATCCAAGCCATGGAAAAGCTATTAGCGTTGGGAGCAAATCCCGATTCTCGATCAAATCAAGGAGCAACACCTCTGATGAATGCTGTACAATCGAATAAAATTCACCATTTAAATCTGCTTTTGCAATCAGGAGCTAACCCTAATGCTACAGACATGCGTGGTTTCACGGCGCTTCACCGTGCTGCTGAAATGGGCCTTTCAGATATTGTGGTCTCCTTATTAAGAAGTGGAGCGGATAAAAATATTTCTTCAGCAGGCCATACCGCTTTATCCCTGGCCGAAGGGAGGGGGCATGAAGAGATAGTAAAAATGTTGAATGGAAATACAAAGGTTTAGAATGGTAAATAACTGTCATTTTCAGAATGCAGGAAGGTCGATTTTTATTGTTTGTTAAATATTTCTTGGGAAAATTTTTGCTACGCAAAAAGATTACGCACATCCATCATTATTTTGCCTTTAATATTATTCCACAAAAGATTAAAGCATGGATAAATCATTTGAAATTAATATTTGTATTCCCCTTGTTCCTGTATATGCACCTGAAATCCATTTATCAGAATATGTAAACAATGCACTGAAGGATATTTTGTCACTTCACCAGAAAATTGAAATCAACATTGAGGAAATTGGTTGCTACCAACTGAATATAATTGAAACGGGCAAAGAAGAGATTAAGGTTGACGATTTCCGCATTACAGCAGATATTTTAACATTTCAAATAATTGTTCCGAATACAGCGGACAAAATAGAGATCATCACCAATAATGATCATCAGATTTCAGATGAGGAGCGATTATCATTATTTATCCACATGATTGTGGATGAATTTAAACACCAAATTTTCTATCTATTGGTACTAGGTAATCTGGCCCGACCTGGAGGTATTAAAACTCGAGAAGGCGTTATTTACTTAAATAAGGAAATATTTGGATCAATTCCAGGTTTATATAGCGTTCATAGGGAAAGTCTAGATAACATCTTTCAGCTAAAGTGGCCAGTTTATAAAACCTTTGACTTAATTCAGGTTTGGAACTGGATGCAAATCAATAATTTTTCTTTTCGATCCCACAGTAAAACAAAAGTTGCCAGAGCTCTAAATGCCTTTACCTATCTATTTAAATATTCCCCTGAAAATTTAGTCTTTGATTTATTCTGGAGTTTAATTGGGATTGAAGCGCTATACTGCACCAGCAAAGAGGGCATATCTGAACAGATTTACGAAAAAGTACAACTTGTATTAGGTCCCGTTAGTGAATCAAAAAAGAAAATTAAGGGCATGTATAACTTCCGTTCACGATTAATTCATGGAGATATTGATATCCCTCCTAATAATTTCCCCTATGATGATGATCCAGATGATGAAAAATTTCAGGATGAATTGTTTAATGCTACCATTTTAGCAGTAGCAATATTAACCACTACCCTTCAGGAAATCATACTTAAAAATGAAACAGACTTAAAATTCAAATACGTCCTCGAATAAAACTCACTTCCCATACGCATCCCATACCGCCTTCGCAATCGCTGCAATCGTTCCTTCCCGCTCTGTTTCAGTTGCTTTAGCATCGGATACAAATACCGTTATCGCTACGTGCTTACCATTGGGCAGTGTAATAATACCTGCATCATTGGTAGCCGCGGTAATACCGTTTTTAGTCCAGGAGGTGCCTGTTTTATGGGCTATTTCCGTGCCTGCGGGTAATTGTGCCTTCAGGCGGTTTTTACCAGGGCCAGAGGTAGCCATTAGGTGATATAAGTATTGTTTACTTGAATCCGAGAGTACGGGCTCACGATAGAATTTTTCCAGGAGAAGCGTCATAGCGGCTGGTGTACACCAATTTTTGTATTGGGATTTCATATCGTTCTGTTGCACTTGCACCTGTTCTGTTGTGGCGATATTCATGTCTTTTATCCCCAATTGATGGATATATCGGTTGGCAACAGCCGTGCCTCCAATCACTTTCAGCAGGATATCGCAGGCACTGCCATCACTGGCGCGAATATTATAATCCAGTAACTCATCTATAGTAAGACTCACTCCTCCATTGGGGTATTTTTCACGCAATGGGCTAACACCGTCCGTTGTGAGATCCGCCTTTTCAATCTTAATGGGTTGATGGAGCGTTAGGCGACCCTTGTCTACCTGATCTAAAACTGCCATCGCTATGGGAAATTTATAAACACTTTGCATGGGTAAACGCAAATCCCGGTTGAGGGAAACCGTATCATGGGTTTCCAGCACATGGACAAATACGCCCACTTTTGCAGGTATCTTTCCCGCAATGGTGGCTATTTCAGTTCGTAAAGATTGTTGGGCAACCGCTGAAATTGAAAATTGGGTTAATACAGCTCCAAAGATGGCTGTGAATATTGATTTCCGGTCCTTCATAATGATTACAATATCCATAATTTACTTCATACGCTTCTTAAAAATCTATCGAATCCTATCTAGTTCATTGGCAGACATCCTCTATTATAACTTTTTATTGCCATCAGTCATACAAGAAAAACGTCATCGTGGCGCCCTTTCCTTTTGCGTACTCGAGGAAACGTTTGAAGGTTCGTAAATCATGACCCAAGTTATGGCCTGTATATTTCACTCCGGTGTCAGTATTAAAATTACTGAAGTACCAGGCATGTTCTACAGCTTCAGGATTAGTGAGCAGATGGGAAAAATCATTGATGGCAGATAATTTTTCTATCAATGCGTTAATTGTTTCCAAGACAATATCTATATTATTATCATATTTTCTTTTAATAGCATCTGATACCGCTTGTTCCCAACCCACTCTTCTCAACTCAGCAAGGAGCGCAGGATCTTTGAAAAATTCCTCCATTTTATAAAATACAGAGACATCTGTGGATGTAATCCTTGCAATCTGATCCAGCTCAGGCTCTCCATTGATCTGATGTCTGTCATGAATCAAACGGCAAAACCCTCTGCTTAAATAGTAACGGATATTTAATTTGGCAGCATAAAATTCATCCGTGTATATATTGTTATCTGCATCTGTTTGTATGTATATATCGACTCCGAATTCCATTATAAATATTCAATTATGTTTTCAAAATAACGAATAATAGCTATCCACTGCATGCTGGCCTGAATAATTAGGGCCAGCTTTGTCATCTGCCCCTAAATAGGATATAGGGAGATGCAGACTTCTCGGGCCTTCACACCGCAATATTTTAGTACGACTGTTGTACCCTATTTGATTGTCTTTAAAGAGCTGCTTCAGGTATTTGTGATTGTTATCACCTTGTATCTTAATATTGTTCAGATCCAGGTTGGCAGTAAACAATCCATGCGGATGCAGCGCCTGCAACGATGAACGAAGAACATTCAGTTTATCCCCAATATAGTGTAACCCATGAACACAGGTAATGAGATCATATTGTGAAGTATGCGATATATTAACCAGTGATCGAGTCTGAAACGTGACACAGTTTACACCAGGTGGTATCGACTGGAACGCGTCTACCAAATCAATTCCTATCAAACTAATATGCTGTTGTAAGCCTTTTGTGGCAATGGTTTGCGCATATTGTATCAATGCATTTCCTTCGCCACAGCACAAATCCAGCCATGATACCTGTGGTTGAGCGGATAGTTTGGTATCCAGAAAAACGGTTGGGTTAAAGTTTATATCCTTCTCATAACTATTTACGCCAACAGCCACTCGCTTGCGATTCATGCTGTTATTGGCTACAATCGGGGACCAGATTAGCTCTTTTTCTGTAAGGAGATTTTTCATTTATTAGCAACGCAATGATTTCTTACCTAAAAAAAGGAAATTCCTCCCAAAATCAGAAAAATCAATTCAGAAAAAAGGCATCTGGAGAACCAGACGCCTTTTCAAGTAAACCGTATATGCTGTATTGAACTTAACCTTTATGCACCATTGCTTTCACGGTTTTGCCATGACCAACAGGGATATCCACAAATGAAATGGCATTTCCATTGTTATCGATCATATGCTGTGCTTTTATGAAGACCTGATCTGCCTTAATACTTTTGTAATTTCCTACAAAAGCTGCACGCCATAATACATCGTGTTTTCCTTGATTTTTAAGAATGGTGGAGGAGGAAGTATGTTGTAGGGAGATGGAAGTCCCTAATAACTGTACATCACTCAAAGAAGCGGTGGTGGTGTGGCTTCCCCTGTATAAAGTGGTAATACGATTATTATCCGCATCGGGATTTATCCCCATTAATCCACGTACAATTCCTTCCACTACACCAAAAGAAACTTCCGGATATTCCCGTCTCTCTGTAGCAGGGTTGCTAAGTAATCGAATGTAGTCCAATGCCTGCTGCCAATAGCCCTCCCGGAAAAGAATCACGGGCATATAAGACATCGTTTCCACATTCCATTTACCATTCAGCAAATGCTCGATGGTTTTCTTCCGACGTGTAGCATCGTGCAACGCATCAAACCAAAGCAGAAACATCTCCCCTTCTCCTGTTCCAAATTTTCCAGCACCTGTATAGTAAGTGTAATAGCGCGATGCAGAGGCATTCCACCACTGCCCCTCTATCAACTGGCGATACACCTCCGCTTTCTTTCGGAATTCAACTGCAGCAGCGGTATCACCATTTGCAGCCTGGATGCTGGAATAGGACAACATACCGCGATAAATCGTAGCTATCAAGTCCACTCCTACCTTCAGATCCCCCACATTTTCTACATAGGAAGCCAAGCCCCTACAACGATGAAAATAATCCTGGGCATTGAAAGGCGACGGTGCATTTGGATGCAAGGGCCTCGACATTAAAGCTTCTGGCTGTAGTATCCATTTTCGTATATACTCCTCCGTAGTTTTGTTGAAGAACTCCTTAAACGCTGGATCTGCGATGTACGTTTTATCTCCCGTCCATTGAAATAACTTCCAAGAGGCGTACATGATATCGAAATTTGCATTCAGGTTATACCAGAATTCGTGGTCATTTCGATAATCTTCAGGGGCCGGTTTTCCGAATTTATTAATCTCCCAATAAGAGCACCAGTCTTTGCTTTCAGAGATATTCCGTACAAAGGAGGAGAGCATATTTTTATTTTCCCTATCCATTCCACAAATAGCTGCACCGATAGTCTGGTGCGCTACATCCCGCATACAGTACGCATCGCGGGAAGGTAATGCGGCTTCATACCAGGGACCTACGGGGTCTGATGGATTCCCCCGATAATGAAGCGCCATCTGCACGGCCCAGTTGTACGATTGTTGTAAAGAAGTATCGCTGCTGGTGAATTTCGCAGGTCCTTGCGCTTGTAGAAAGAACGGGCAAAAAACCGTTACCAATAAAAGTAATTGCTTCATGATCAATTATTTCTTTAACCGGAACATCACAATGTCATGAGATTTAATGCTAGCATTGAAAGGCTTCTCTGTTGTGCCTTCATTCTTATGGGACCAGACATTATACAAGGTGTAGCGAGCTTTGTTGTCTAGCGTATGATGAAAAATATTATCCACCACTGGTGTTTGCTGCCAGTTGAAGCTGACTGCTTTTTCTTTGCTACCACGATTCAGGAAGCAAACGGCCCAATCGCCATGTTGCAAGGGTTTAAACCAAATTTGCAGACTATCCTTATCAGAAAATTTAAATCCCTGTATCCCCATTGGGTCCTGATCAATAGCGATAACATCTTTATTGGTAAGGATTTCCTTCGTTTGAGGCGTCATCTTGCGAATGTCATTCCCAGCCATCAGCGGCGCCGCCATCATGGCCCATAAAGAGAAATGTGTTCTGTCTTCTGATAAGGTCATACCATTTCCCACTTCCAGCATATCCGGATCATTCCAATGATCTGGGCCTGCATATCTGCGCAGGGTATCCTGCAAGTCCGAAATTCGCATTACACTCAAAGCATTCCAGGTACCGTGGTTATGAACTGAGTCAAAGACTTGCCAGATATCTTCTGTAGTTCTCCAGAGTTGGCCAACAGGTGCGCCCCATTCCCAGGGTTTATTCACGCCCCATTCGCAGATACTGAAAATCATAGGATGACCTGCCTTACGCAATGCATTACTCATAGTGGTATAAGCCTCTTGGGCATTGATTCCTTTCGTATTACACCAATCGTATTTCAGGTAATCGATATTCCAGGCGGCATAATTCCTGGCATCCTGGTATTCATATCCGCGCGTGCCAGGATATTTAGCACAGGTGAGTGTTCCAGCGCAATTGTACATACCAAACTTTAACCCTTTCGCATGTACGTAATCCACCACGGCACGCAATCCATGTGGAAATTTCTTTGGATCGGGCACGAGGTTACCAAGACTATCCCTTTCCATGGCCATCCATCCATCGTCGAGAACGAGGTAGTTGTATCCGGCATCTTTCATGCCTGAATTTACTAGCTGGTCCGCCATTTCCATGATCATCTTTTCGTTGATGTCTACCTGGAAAGTGTTCCAGCTATTCCAGCCCATTGGCGGCGTTGGCGCAAGTCCTTCGAATTTCTGAGCGGAGGCTGTTTGGGTTAAAGCCAATCCCAGCATCCATATCATCCATTTTTTCATATCAGTGTGAATTATGCTAGTTCAATTATTGATTACCTATTCTGTTCCAGGAGCAATTAATTGTATCCTGGATTTTGTTGTAGATTGGTTCTTCTGATTTCTTCTCTTGGAATAGGAAGCAGATAATGTTGCGGCAGGAAGCGTCTGTCCTGTACTTTAATGTAGGAATAGGTCTTAGTACCATCCGCATTTTTGATGATCTTCATCCCTCCTAAAGGCTTATTCTCTGTAGCATCGGCAATCTTCCAGCGACGTACATCATAGTAACGATGCCCTTCCAAACAAAGTTCCACCTGTCTTTCATTCTGTATTTTTTTCAGTAGATCAGGTCCGGTCAGGGTGCCAGGGAGATCATTCACAATACCTGCACGATGACGCAGTAAATCTAAGTAGTGACGAGCATCCGCCTCATTCTTAAGCTGGTACTGCGCTTCCGCATAGTTCAAGTATATTTCGGATAAACGAGCGATGATCCAAAACTTATTCGTTTGTGTCTCTACGTTATAGTTATAAGTAGTATCCTGATATTTACGAAAACTGTAACGGGTAAGACTGGCATTCCAGGTATCCCAGCCCTGCTGAGAATCCAAACCTCCTTCATACATTTCCGCTACATTGCTGTGACCTGCGTTGTACCTGTCTTTGAAGAATTCAGCACGACCATAAGGGAGCCCATCGCAAATAATATCGCTGTAAAAACGGGCATCCCTGTTGGCATAAGGATGTTGGGGATCATATCCGGAAGTTGGATCGGTTATATCTTTTCCATCTGCAGTCCCGAATGCATCCACCAGGTTCTGGCTAGGGGCAAATGAAGACCAGCCATGGTAACCATTAGGCGCCATAAACATTTCTACACCTTGGAAAGCATCCCACATATATTGTTTGCTACCAGCTCTTGTCATAATGAGTTCTGGGTTTCTGGTGGTAAACATGTCGGCATAATTACCAGTATACAACTGGTATCCCGGTAGATCAATTACTGCTTTGGCGGCATCAGCAGCCAGTTGCCATTTTTTGGAATCATTGGAAGGATTCCATAACGGACTGGCGGCATATAACAATACTCTGGATTTCAAGGCCAGCGCGGCGGCTTTGGTAGCGCGTCCCAGTTCACCAGCGGAGTTGGCATAACTAGCTGGCAACACTGCGGCGGCCGCATCACATTCCCCTACAATGAATGTTACACAATCATCGAAACTACTGCGTTGCATATCAAATTTGCTGTTCAGATCAAATGGCTTCGTTACCAAAGGCACCCCGCCATAATCACTGATAAGTCGAAAATAGCCATAGGCACGCAGATAGGTAATTTCCGCTTTGAGGCGACTTCTCACAGTTGAATCACCTGGTACATTATCGATTTTAGAAAGGAAAGTATTACAGTCTTGTATTCGCTTGTAAGTTTCCTGCCAGATATCAAAATTGTTCAGGTTATCAGGCGTTAATGAACCGGAGTTCATGATGGAAGCATTGTAATCATCAAATTTATTGAATGCTTCATCACAGGCGGAAGACAAAGCCCATGATCGATTGGTTAGTTTATCCCAATAGTGGCCAGGGTTTGGCAGGATGGTATATTGAAAATCTGCAAAAGCCTCCGCCAACTTCATATCTTTCCATACGGACTGATCTGAAAATGAATCCAGTGGTATCTTGTTCAGCACATCTTTCTGGCAGGCCATCATACTACAAGCGGCCAGTAATGCAACTCCTAAATTCCTATATAAACTTTTCACGATTAGTAGATTTAAGCGTACACGAATAAAATAGAATTACAGCCCAATGCTGATTCCAGCCCGATAGGTTCTTGTCTGTGGATAATTGATACCCGTGATGTTATTCGTTTCTGGGTCACGGTTGAATTTCCTCATGTGGTCAATGGAAAAGAGGTTGAATCCACTAACGAATACGCGTATATTTTCAATGCCAATGCGACTATAAACACTTTTCGGGATCATATAGGACAACTGCGCAGATTTCAATCTGATGAAAGAAGCATCCATCAGCCAGAAGTCGGCGTACACGGAGTTTCGCGGATCTTTTGAATTGAAAGCACGAGGGTAAGCAGCATCTGGATTATTTGGCGTCCATCTGTTGTCGTATAGCCATTGTGGTGGGGCTACTACTGAACCTTGCATCTGAGGAAGGATCAATTGTTTTGCCATGGTTTGACCCGCCCATACGAGATCTAAAGACAATCCTTTATAACTGGCTCCCATCGTAACACCGCCTACAATTTGTGGAAACGCAGACTCAGGAATACGCACCTGATCATCAGAAGTAATGTTGCCATCGCCATTTTTATCCACGATCCATAAATCGCCAGGAGCTGCGCCGGCCATATGCGGAGAATTAGCCACTTCTTCTTTAGTGCGGTAAATTCCTTTCGTCTGGTATACCAACCAGGAACCGATTGGCAGTCCGGTAGTTTTTTGATAATCAGGAATATTAGGCGCTTCGTCTTTGAAGATCACTTTACTTTTAGCATAGGTAAAGTTGAAGCCTACATTATATTTCACCTCACCTACACTGCTGTTATAGTTAACGATGAAGTCTACTCCTCTATTAAGCGTTCTACCGATGTTTTCATCAGGCAGAGTCATACCGGAATAGTAAGGTACGGATGCGTTTCTTGGCGCCAGGATATCTTTGCGAAGATTACGGAAATAATCAACGGTTACACTCAGTTTGTTATTTAAGAGAACTGCATCCAGACCAAAGTTTCTCGTGTCTTGCTTTTCCCACGTGATATTGATATTAGGAACAGAAGCGAGATAGAGGGCCGTTGCTTCTGAATAGTTAGGTCCGAAGAAAGTATAATATTCTTTCGGGGAACCCCAGTAATCGGAAGACATATTGCTTACGAGAGAATATCTAGCGAGATACAGGTATTTCGCCACCGCATCACTTCCCATAATCCCCCAGGATGCACGCAATTTCAGGTTATCCACAAAATGGATATTGTCTTTGAAGAAGTTTTCTTCTGAAATACGCCAGCCGAGAGACACAGAAGGGAACATCCCCCATTGTTTACCTTTCGGGAAATTAAAGGAGCCATTATAGCGGCCAACCACTTCTGCCAAATATTTATCAGCATAGGAATAAGATAGTCTGCCGAGATAACTTTCCCTACCATCCTGCGTAGCACTACCTGTTGCAGACTGATCTACTGCGCTCCCAGTAAACAACTGATCCAACTGATCGCTCACCAGATTTTTTCTGAAAGCAGTGGTACGTCTAAAATTGGAAGTGGTTTGTTCATAACCCAGGAAAGCATTGAAGGTATGTTTTCCAAAAGTTCTGTCAAATGCCACTTTATAGAAGTAAGTATTTTCATTGTACACTCTTTCATCCTGTGTCAGGCTGAGAATGGCAGTACTGCTGCGCTGATTGTTATAGGTATTAGTAGCCAGGCTGAAAGAATACGCATCCCAAGGGCGAGTAAAGATCTTTTCACTGCGAAGACGGTAATCAAAAGCCATATAACCGCTAACAGAGAGACCTTTCAGGATAGAAGGCAACTGCCAGTCGAATCCTACTTTGGGTTGTACGAACAGGTCAGTAACGTTATCATAGCCAGTTTGAGAAGAGGTCATCAGGTAAGGGTTACGGCCATTCGCAATACCAGCAGAAGGGAGGCCGTTGGTCCAATGTACCGGGATAAACGGATACATACTTACCGTTTCATGCAGGATACTATTGGGAGAAATAGCTGGGTATTGCCGTTCTTCTTTCCTGGCAGCCATATCAAATGTCAGTTTCAGATTTTTAGAAACATTCGCATCAATATTGGAGCGCAGGTTATAGTTTTTGAAGTTTTCGTCACTATTAGCCCAGTTGCTTTGCTGAGAGAGGTATTGGCCGGAGATAAAGAATTTCACGGCTTCAGACCCTCCACGAACAGAAAGGCTATGATTAGTGGCTGGCGCATTCTTTCTGAACACTGCTTTCTGCCAGTCGGTGCTGGTATAATTCGGATCGTTGCCGGCTTTGTACTTATCGATATCCGCCTGCGTATAAGGCAAAGTGCTACCCAGGTTGCTGTTTAGTTCATTGTAGTAAGTCATGTACTGCCAGGAGTTTACGCGGTGATCCATCCTAGTCAGTTGTTGCAGGTCATAAGACCCTTCATAAGAAATCTGTGGCTTACCTGCCTTACCTCTTTTGGTGGTCACGAGAATGGCGCCATTCGCGGAACGAACACCATAAATAGCCGCAGACGCATCTTTCAGCACCGTAACACTTTCGATATCGTTGGGATTGAGTCGATCTATATTTCTGTCTGGAATACCATCTATCAATATCAGCGGGTCCACACCACCACTGAAGGAGTTGAAACCCCTGATATATAAAGAAGAGTTATCATCACCTGGCCGGCCAGAACGGTTGTTCGCAATGACGCCGGGTACATGACCTGCAAAAGCATTGGTAACGTTGGCGCTAGGTACTTTCGCCATTTCTTCCCCTTTCAAAAGGGCCACGGAGCCAGTCAGGGTGGCTTTCTTCTGGGTACCATATCCGACTACCACTACTTCCTGTTGCTGTGATACCAGGCGTTTCATCACTACGGTAACGAATAAACTTTTACCGAGGAGGACTTCCTGTTTTTCCATCCCCAGGAATGAAAATACCAGGATGCCGGATGCGTTGTCCGGAGCGCTGATCTGGAATTCCCCGTTATCCTTGGTCACAGTACCAGCGGTCTGACCTTTAACTTGTACGGTTACGCCGATTAATGGATCTCCTTTTTCGTCCGTCACTCTACCGCGAATAGATACTGGTGGTGGCATCGATTTTTCCGAAGCCATGCTCTCCGTATGGTTTTCCGGTTTACGGACAATAATCGTTTTGTCGATGATTTCATAAGTAACAGGTTGATGGCGGAAACAGAGTTTCAGTACTTCTTCCACCTGTACTTTGTTCACTTCAATGTCTACCCTACCTGCATTTTGTAACAGGTGATCGTTGTAAACGAAGTTGTAACCGCCTTGTCTGCTGATTTCTTTGAAGACAGTTTTTAGCGGTACATTTTTCAGTGAGAGTGTAATCGTCTGGGCATTCGTTGCAGCATTTCCCTGTATCACGAACACCAAAAGCAGAATGGTTACCAGCTTCATGGTTAATTTAATTTGGGCGAAGCGTCCTTTTGGTACTAGTGGGCGCTGATCGCCACCTCTTTTCATAAAAGTGGAATCACAAAAAACATTTTGCATATTTTTGTTAAGGTTTGGATGTAAACAATTAGCAGTCCTGAATCGATTGTATAACTGTATGGATCCAACTTTCCGCCGGGAAGTGCCGCGAACACTTTCCGGTTTTTTGTTGCATCAATTTCGTTCTTGCTGATTTTGGTTTTATTTTCTTACTATAATTTTCTTTTCTTTCATTTCAAAATGAGCGCCACCGCTGATCTCCATGAATTTCAGCAATTTTGACAACGGTACATTTCTGGAGATTTCCATGGTATAGGAATCATTGATGTTATCCTCAAATACCACATCCACATCATACCATCTGCTGATTTGGCGCATGATACCATGAATGTCCATTTCATTGTAGGAGAATCGTCCGTTTTTCCAGGCCATGAGCGCATCTATATCCACATGATCTTTTACGGTGATACCTTCTTTCACGCTGGCCTGCTGACCAGGTTTAATAATCGCCTCTTTGCCTTGATGGGCCACCATTACGCTACCTTCCAGCAAGGTGGTATTCACTGCAGGTTCGTCGTTATAGGCATTGATATTAAAATGTGTTCCTAGCACTTTTACGGCTACCCCTGCTACTGTTACTGTAAAGGGTTGTGATGGATTTTGGGCCACTTCAAAATAGGCTTCGCCTGTTAGTTCCACCTTACGTGTTGTTCCGGTGAAGGTGGTAGGGAATCGGATGGAAGAAGCAGCGTTGAGCCATACATGGCTGCCGTCTGGCAGCATAATCTGGAATTGCCCGCCACGAGGGGTGGTCACGGTATTGTACACCACCGTAGTGGAAGCCTGTGCTGATGGATCATAGGCGATTTCGCCGGCCTTTTGTTGCAGCACATTTGTGCCGTTCTGTTTTGCGAGTATTCCTCCTGAGGTACTATCCAATGTTACGCTGCTGCCATCTGCCAGTGTCAAGATAGCTTTATTGCCACCTGGTTGGTGGTCGTAACGAAATCGTATATCCGTAGCCGTGATATTATTAGGAGTATGCCGATTATATAGGAGACGGTAGGAAACCGTGATGGTTAATAGCAATACCACCGCAGCGGCTACAGCTTTCCAAGGGCTGAGACGTTTCCTGATCGGTACCACTTTGGTAGCCCCTTCCTGCAAAGCCGCTTGTTGGAGGATCGACTGAAAAATCCTGTTTTTGTCTTCCTCATCAACTGGCTGCGCATAGGTATTGCCAGCAAGGGCCTGGTCGATGGGCTGCAACAGTGCTTCCGGGTGTGCTTCATTACGAAGCATTTCCAGTAGTACTGGCAGTTCTGCTGGAGGGAGTTTATCATCCAGGTATTGTTGCCATAAATGCTGCAGTTGTGTATGCTCCATTTTAAGTGTAAAAAAGACGTTTTATGTCTGGTAATAATAAAGACACTAAAAAAATGGGGAGGTATGAGTGGGGAGACAAATTTTTTTTCAGCGGCTGTGTGCTATACAAAAATAGAAGAGGAGTAATAGTTCCAGGGTAGCATGATGACGCAGGTATCCACGAATAACATGTAAGGCTTTATTCATATGGCTTTTCACGGTATGGACAGATATATGCAGGGCAGTGGCAATTTCTTCTTGGCTCAGGCCTTGGTGGCGGCTCAATCTATAGATGGTACGTTGTTGGGGAGGGAGTTGGTCTACGGCTTTATCTACCAGCTTTTCCAGTTCTGAGAAAAGCAGGCGCTTGTCTGGCGTTTCGGTGGCCAATGCAGTGGCATTGACATAATCCAAGAGATGATCCGTGAAGGCTTCTACTTTAATATTGCGTCGGAATTCGTTGTAGATATGGTTACGGGCGATGGTAAAGAGGTAGCCTTCAAACTTTTCTACGACTGCGAGTTTTTCTCTTTTGACCCATATCCTGATAAATACGTCTTGGGACATTTCTTCGGCCAGGTCTGGGGATTTGGTTAATACTAACGCTACCCCATATACGGTATCCCAATAACGATCAAAGATTTGCCTGAAGGCAGATTCATCTCCTTCAGCCACTCTTTTCAGCACTTCTGCTTCGTTGTATATCAGAACAGTTGGCAATTTTAAACCGATAGATTTTAGAATCTGCGCAGGAAGTTCCTGGCAAAGCGATTGTTTATTTTGGTTGTATTAACAGCCAAGTTATAAAATTTAGTGCTTATGGAGACGAAGTGTAAAAAATATACTGGCCTCTCCCACCCGTAACCAGGCGCCAGGGGTCCGTTGGCGCTGGTAAAATTTACGGACAAGACAACAGGGTGGTTTGGGGTACCTGCACAGCCGCAAATCCATTTCAGGGAATTTGCGGCTTGGGAAGGGTTTTCCGGCAGGTTGTTTTGAGGGATAAAACTTCAGTGGATGTAATTCCTGGTTGAATTATAAAAATCTCTTCTAGTGCTTCTCTTATTCGCTCTAACCTATTTATTATCTGCGGTTTGAACATTCTGACCAGGCAATCAAATCCAGCGGCTTACAAACAGAGTGCTCTCGACAAATAAAAAATTTCTGAATTGTTACTTTTTCTTATTTTGGTTACAAAGCACGAAAGAATTTAGGACCCGTGAAATATTATTCGACCAATGTCAGTATCCGCTAGACATAACGTTGCTACCATAGAAGTGAAAAAGAGGAACAGCCTAACCCAATGGATTGCCTCTGGAGCATTCGACAAATTCTATACACCGAAGGTTCGTATAGCCACGCACGTATGCATGTGGATATTATTATATATATTACACATTATACTTGTGAGGAGTAACTACGTAGAGTCCCTTCCCGTTTGTTTGTTATTTGCCTTTAGGAATATTCTGTGCATCGCCTTCAGTTTTTATTTCCTGATGTATTTGGTGATTCCCAAATGGATATTAAAAGGGAAGTTCTTGCTGGGCATCATTGGGCTGATGATGCCTTTGGTAGTGTATTCGTTGACCAGTTACTTGGTAAGTCTGGTAGTTTTGAAGTATCTTACCACTCATAATCCGTATGTAAGTAATCTCGTTAAACAAATTGTCAGCGACGGTCTTATCAGCAAAGCTGCTATGCTTCGGATGGTACGGAGTAGCTGGGCAGTTCTGACTGCGATTTTACCTTGTATTGTAGCAAAGCTGGGCATGGATACCTTACGGAATATTACCCGTACCCTCCGCCTTGAAAAAGACCGGCTGGATATGGAGTTGAATTTCTTAAAAGCACAGCTAAACCCACATTTTCTGTTCAATACATTGAACAACATTTACATGTTGTCCTTAAAAGGAGCAGAACAGGCACCAGATTTGATTCTACATCTCTCTGAAATGATGAGGTACACATTATACGAATCAGATACGGCCAAAGTTGATTTACAGCATGAGGTAGCATTCATGCGGAATTACACAGAGCTGGAACGGGTACGCTATGGCGCCAAGGCGAATATTGTTTTTGATTACAATGAAACAGAAATTACGGATCAACAGATTAGTCCGTTATTGATGTTCCCATTCCTCGAAAATGCCTTTAAATATGGGCATGTAGGACCAGATGGTAAATGCCATGTAATTATAAATATCAATGCCAACGGCCAATTGGTGACCATGAGTGTCAGCAATAGTAAAAACGAGGCTTCCAACCAGCCCAAGGAGCTGGGCGGCATTGGCCAGGCCAACTCCAGGAAGCGACTGGAACTGCTTTATCCGGGAAAATATACCCTTGACATAAAGGACGAGGGTGATATTTATTCCGTAAAACTTTCAATAAATCTTAATTAACAAAATCGAATGATGGAGCAGCAGATCAGATGCCTGATAGTAGACGACGAGCCATTTGCAAGGGAATTAATGACAACCTACATTGCTAAAGTACCGCAATTGGAAGTGGCTGGAGTATGCGAGAACGCATTTGAAGCAATAGCTATTCTTCAGGAGCAACCCATTGATTTATTATTCTCCGATATTAGGATGCCAAATATCAATGGGGTGGAAATGATTCGTTCCTTACCCAATATCCCATTAGTAATATTTACTACCGCCAGTCCAGATTATGCGGTGGAAGGCTTTGAATTGGATGTAGTAGATTATCTGATGAAACCATTTGGTTTTGACCGATTGCTTAAAGCTATTAACAAAGCTAAAATTATCTTGCAGCAACGACGTCAGACACAGGCGCCGTCCAAGGAAAAAACTGCCAATACTTTCATGTTCGTAAAAGACGGACAGAAACTCAGTAAAGTGGTGTTTGATGATATCTATTATGTGGAAGGCATGAAAGATTATATCAAAATTGTTACCCAGAACGAAACCCATATCGTTTATCAACGTATGAAACATATGGAGGAAATCCTACCCGATAAACAATTTATCCGGGTACATAAATCCTATATAGTACGCCTGAATGCTATTAAAAACATTCTAGGAAACACTGCTGAACTACTTAACAATCATACTATTATAATTTCGAAACAATATAAGGCTGAACTCAACAGAAGACTTGGAATTGCAACGGACCATCAAGAAGAAGAATAGCCCATTTAACCCATCCCAAATTTGGGATTACGTTACGTTTGTCGTGCAGAACATGCATTTTGTCTAATAAATATGGCACTGTAACACAACATCGACATTTTTGTTTACAACTAAATGTCCTTACCCTCATGAAACAGCAGACTAACGCGACAGGAGCCCAACCAGTACTGGAACTTCGCAAGGAAATTATCGCCAAAGCCGACTTCCATGCTGTAAGTAACCTTTCTGCTCAAAGAATCAATGCTAAAGGTAAATCCGGCACACTTACCAACGAAACGACCGGAGGAACTGGCGCAACTATGACCAGCAGCATTATTCGCACAGTTCTTTAATTCAGTACAAATCCGAGAGATGCAGTACCGTTGTGCTATAGTTGATGACGAGCCACTTGCGATCGAGCTTCTTAGCAACTATCTGGAAAGGATGGATCATATGGAGCTAGTCATCGCTACTGACAGGCTGCAGGATGTATCAGAATTAATTAAAAGCAGACAGATTGATCTGATTCTGTTGGATGTAAATATTTATGGCCGACAGACCACCGGATTAAATCAACTGATGAAAAATGCGGATTGTCGCTTTATCGTAGTTACAGCATATCCATTGGCTAGCCTTGGTGATATCCCACTGGGAGGACGCCATGGATATCTGCCCAAACCGGTTAGTTTCCCACGGTTTAAAGAACAGGTTACCAAAATGCTGAAGATGGCCTGAAGCACATATTGAAAATCTATTGCATTTCGTCGCGCAAAACGTGATTTTCGTCGAAATTATATCCGTATAGAGTAAGATGTTAGCACCTTGTATCACAAATTAAAGACATGTACGATCGCTTTTTGATGCCGCAGGTTAAGTCTTTCGATTTTTATCTATTACGGTTGCCGCTTCTGCCCTACAACACCATTAAATCCCTTCATACCGGAAGTAATCGTGATGTAGTCTCTTTAACAGCAACAATCAAATCATTATACCAGCAGCCCGCGCTGCAGGAAGCGATATATCTGGCCAGCCCCGAATTGCATCACGCTTTAATGGATTGGCTCAACGGGGCAAACGATAAACGCCCCATCAAGGAACATAAACTGGTACTCACCCTCTATAAGTATCTTCTAAGAATGTGTGCAAGAAGCACTCCATATGGCCTCTTTGCAGGTTGCGCTGCCGGTAGCATTACAGATAATGCAACGGCCATTAGCGTGACAGAAGATACCTATCACAAAAAAGCCAGACTGGATATCCAGTGCCTCTCAGCTATCGCCGATGAACTCATGAGAGATGAAGAAATCGCCAATATGCTGACTTTCCTGCCCAATAGCAGTATTTATCGCGCAGGAAATACCTACAGATACTATGAATATCAAATAAAGGAAAATAAAAGACACTATTTTCTCAGTAGTTTCTCCCATAACATCTATCTCGAGAAAATCCTATCAATTGCCCGCAATGGCGCTACCATTCAGCAGCTAACTGCTGTGCTAATGGACTTATCCATCACGGCTGATGAAGCCAAAAGCTTCATCAGCATGTTGATGGAAAACCAAATACTCGTTTCGGCCTTTCATCCTACGTTATCGGGCCCTGATTACCTGAGTACATTAGTATCCAAACTGAATGAACGCGACGTTAAATCCCCATTGCGACAATTGTTAAGCGAAGCACATCGTCATTTAGTTGCTTATGAGAATAATGGCAAATCTTTCAATGTTATCGGAGAACTACTGCAGAAAGTTTGCCCTAGTATGCTCAGCAAAGACCTCGTCCTCACAGACCTGTTCCACGCTACTACGGCCAATCAACTCAACAGGCAGGTGGTCGACCGAATTACAGCAGCCATCAGCCAGTTGACTGTACTAAATATCGGCGCACCTTCTGTCGAGCTGACAGACTTCAAACAAAAATTCCAGCAACGCTACGAAAACAGAGCCATCCCTCTGTTGACAGCACTGGACAGTGAAAACGGCATCGGATACGGTATCATTGCCGGTGATAAGAGCAGCTATACCCCGATCATAGATGATCTAGTTCTGCCGCTCGCTCCTTCTACTTCCCCGAATACCTGGTCCAGTTATCATAAACTGGTTTTGAAAAAATTCATTGCAGCCCAACAACTGCAAGCCAAAGAAATTGTACTTTCTATGGAAGACCTGGAGGAAATCCAAACAGATTCCCTACCAGCACTACCGCCAACAACGGCCGTTTTAGGTACTTTACTCACCTCCTCTGCAAACAAACTGGATGAAGGCGATTTCCGCTTCGTACTTAAATCCTGCGGAGGCTCATCAGCACTGCCTTTGCTCGCTAGATTTGGTGCATCCAATGCTTCCCTTACAGCAGAAATGGAAAAGGTAGCTGATATGGAGAAAAACCTCTTCTCCGACTGCATCATCGCGGAGGTCATTCATCTTCCGGAAGGCCGAACAGGAAACGTACTGCTACGCCCTCAACTGTATGAATACGAAATTCCTTTCCTCGGAAATGCTTCCGTAGCCAAGGATTTCCAGATCTCTGTCAGCGATTTGTACATAAAAGTGGTGAATAACCGGGCGATTCTCTTCTCTCAGTCCCTGAATAAAGAGATCAAACCCCGACTAACAAGCGCCCATAATTATACTAACAGTCTACCCATTTATAAATTCTTGGGCGACCTCCAACACCAAGACCACACCCTGGCCCTTGTCTGGAACTGGCATGTGTTAGAGGAACAACCATTCCTTCCAAGAGTACGGTTTAAGGAAATTATTCTGAGTAGAGCCCGCTGGAACTTATCCGCCACTGCATTCCAACGCAGGGAAGGTCGGGGAGACACGGGTACATTGCTGGAAATGCTCCATGAATATCAAGTCCCAGCGCAGGTACTCATGGTGGAATCAGATAATGAATTGTTCCTGGATTTATCCTGTTCCATGGCACAGGAACTCTTACTACAACAACTGAAAAAAGGAGATGTTATCTTGTATGAATCCCTCATGGACGATGAACACCTGTTTATCAATAATGACAAAGGGTATTTCTGCAACGAAGTCGTCTTCCCATTATATAACACCCAGTTCACGCCACAAGCCAGCGTAATAACCCCAAAACGGGACAAACCCGTACAAAGGACGTTCAGTCTGGGCAGTGAATGGCTGTATGCTAAAATCTATTGTGGCCCTAAATGGATGGACAAACTGCTGACCACAGCCGTCTTCCCCATTGTCAATCACCTGAAGAATGAAGGCTTAGCAGACAGTTGGTTTTTCGTGCGTTATCAAGACCCCGAAAATCACCTGCGCCTTCGATTCCACCTCACGGACCCGGATCATACCCAGGCTGTCATACAGGAAATCAATCAGGCCCTTCAGGACTACACAACAGACGAAATTGTATACAAAATACAATACGATACCTATACCAGGGAACTGGAACGCTATGGCGCTGAAAACATCGCGCATTGCGAACACCTTTTCCATCTGGACAGCGAGCTGATACTAGAATTACTCCCACATATTCAAAGTGGCAACCAAGAGTTCTATCGCTGGATTTTCGCCGTAAAAGGTGCAGATATATTGCTCCATAATCTCGGCCTGACACTGCAACAAAAAATTGATACCCTTTCCGCCGTAAGAGCTGGCCTATTCCAGGAATTCCACGGGGATCATGCATTGCAGTTTCAACTGAACAACAAGTACCGCGAATACCAGGATGCCATTAACGGTATTCTGACGACTGCTGCACGGTCTTTCCCCCTCGCCGATGTGATCTATGACCTCTTTGGTCAATATCAACACGACAGCCAGGACAACTGCACAGAACTACGTATCGCCTGTAGCGACCCTGTTTCACAACAGGAAAATCGGTTACAACGCCTTACCACGGATCTTATCCACATGATGATGAACCGCTTCTTTCTGGCCAATCAACGGCTACATGAACTGATCGTCTATCATTGTCTGGTTAAGCATTACACAGGGGTACTTGCAAAAGAAAAAACAAGTTTCAATATGCGAAACATACTGATTTAGGATAAAATAGAATAGTTGGTAATTAAAAAAGGGTGCATCATTCTTGATACACCCATTTTTTTTATAAGTAGTTCTTATTTCACTCTTCTGGCTTCATTCTCCAGTCCAGAAGCACGATCTCTTCCGGCTCCTAGGCGGAGGTTACCAAAGCGATAACTGAAGCCCAGTTTCAATTGTCGAGAATCTTCATAACCCTTGTTCCGGTAGTACATACCATCAAAATCCCGAATGCTATACCAACGGTATGTCTGGAATAAATCTGTAATACCGATACGCACCATTCCTTTATCCTTTAATACTTTCCGCTGTACCCCAATGTTCACCTGCCATACATCACCAGTGCGCAAAAAGCCGCCACCTATGCCGGGAGAATTATAAAAGCCACTTACTTCCGCTTGCGTTTTGGCATCCAGATCAAATACCTGCTGGATGTTCAATGCCACCGTATTACGTGTAATCTTGGCTATTCGTTGGGGATCAAAATTGATTTGATTCTCCTTGTAGAAAAAGTTGACATTAGCCGTAACCTGCCACCATGCAAACGGTTTGAATCCAGAAGAAAGATTCAATGACCATAAATGCTGAGAACCGATATTCTCCGGGGTGATCACCATTTTATTCCCCGCTATACTATCCGTAATTTGGACAGACATATCACGAGTATGGGAGTACGAAAATGTAGCGGCTATGATTCCCGCAGCATTATATCCCAATGTGGCACTGTTGACGTACTGCGGCCGTAGGAAGGAATTCCCTTTCCAGTAAGACAATTCATCCATCTGATATTCGAAAGGATTTAGGTCTGCGTAGTTGGGTCTATCAATCTTTCTGTTATAGAATAAAGAGAAGCTATGAGCGTCTGAAAGTCGCCAGGATAGCTGCACTGAAGGGAACAGATCGAAATAGTTATTTCGTAAGGTAGTAGTGGTATCTTTTCCGCTATGCTGGCTTTTTGACAAGAGGTTGCCATCCGTATTCGTTTGCTCTCCGCGTATACTGGCCGTGAGCTTCCATTTCCGCCACTGCTGATCTGCCATCAGGTAAACAGCGTATATACTTTCCCGATATTTGAATCGGTTACTACGTAACGTATTGAGGATTTCTTCCGATGGTAGTACATCATAGATCTCCACCTGGTTGGCACTTTCCACGGTATTGACTTTCACGCCACCATAAATTTTGCCAGCGTGTAAGGGTTGTTCATAATCTGCTTTCAGTCCGTAAATATTGATATCACTGCTATTGAGCGTACGCAGATAATATTTTCCCGTTTCAGTAACACTATCCGCAGCTACAAATTGATTAAATAGAATGTTTTTAATCCTAGCTTTATAGGCGCCGTAATCCAGATCTGTAGTGAATATGCGGCCAAGGGTATCTTTATATTGATAATTCAGATTGTAATTTTTCCAGTTCTGGCGCTGGGAATAGTAGTCGTTATAAGCATTCAGCATCGATTGCAGCTTACCGGTAGCGCTATCTGAAATATAGGTGGTGGTATAAGTAATACCTGGGCCCATATACAAATTTGCGTTCATCATGAATCCTAGCGTACTATTTCTGCTGAGGTTATAATCCATACCCAGCTTGAAGTTCACAGGATTACGCTTATCTGTATCACGGGTACGGTTATCCATTATCTGGCCTTCTTGCACACGGTAGAAATCATATTGCATGTTTCTATAGCCGAAATAATGGTTGTAATTACCGAAGAGATTGAACTTCCCGGTGCGGTAGTTCATATTGATGGCGGCTTCTGTTTTAGGTGTTTCGCCAAAATGCAGGCCTGCGGCGATGTCGCCATTGTAGCCGGCTGCGGTAATTTTTTTCAGGCGTATGTTGATGATACCTCCACTGCCGGCAGCATCGTATTTACCGCTTGGATTGGGCATCAGTTCAATTGCCTGGATATTGGCCGACTGCAAGGATTTCAGCAATGCAGCGAGGGCATCTCCTTGCATGTAAGTGGGCTTGCCATCAATGTAAACGGTGACACCGGCTTTGCCATTCAGAGAGATGGCATTGGAAGGATCTACCATTACGCCAGGAGAGCGTTTCAGTAGGTCGAGGGCATTACTGCCTAAGGCATTAACGCTTCCGCTAACATTGTAAACAATCTTGTCGTTCTTGATTTCAATAGTGTTCCGTCGGGAGGTTACTGAGAATTCTTTCAGTTTTCGAACAGTCGTGGAGTCTGTTTGGGCCACAGCATTCCCTGCCATAGTTAACAGGATGGGTAATAATAGTCGTTGCATGAAATATAGGTTGCCGTTGAAGGAACCCAATATACAACAGCACCTATAACAGATGTACAATTATTACACCAGCGGAAAGCTGTGACCCTTCAGTGTTATAAACTAGATAACGGCATCGCGTTCTCCAACAATATGATTAAGACCTACGCCAATCATCTTTTCCAGCAGATCATATCCGCCGTTATCCTTGCTATGTGCAAAAGATCTCTCTTCAAAAGTTACGGGAACAGCCCAGTAGAGATTTACCTTATCCCCATACATTTCAGGCATGGTGATTTCTGGTCCGTTATATAATGCGGAGGAAAGAATCAGGCTCTCATAAGGCTGTGGTAAAGCCCCAGAGGAAACCGTATGGCCCTCTCCTAGCCAAGTGACAATCTTCCAAGGTCTGTCTGCCAGTCCGGCTAGCACCTGCGCAATAGACATAATTTGTTCGTCTGTATAGACTTTCTTATCAAGTGCGATAGCCAGTTCGGCGCGATGATAGGCCCTTGCATTATCGTGATACAGGATGTCTACCCAAGGCATTGGTCGGATGCTCATGCCTAAAGTCATGAAATAGACAATATCATCTTTCTCGAATTTGGCCATTGCCATAGGAGGCCATTTATTGCCGTCGATAGCGAAATAGGCTTTTTCAGGGCCGAAAGCATCTTCATAAGCGACCATGAATTGTTGTTGGATCTTTTGCCACTGCCCATTATTATCACCCGACCAAGATTTCCAGAATTCATCAGCCTCTATGAATTTGCGATACGTCTGATTGGTTTCAGGCGTCCCTAATGGGAAGGTGATGCTGTTATCTCCACTATCCAGGCAGTCTGCTGCATAAGAAGGTGGATACTCCATATAAAGGCCCCATCCTGGAATGATACCCAGAATACGACCATCATAGACTAAAGCTGCGCCATCTCCTTCAACATTCCAGATAAAGGAAATTTTTTCTTTCTGCAAGGGTTCTTTACCCTGCGGGTGATTACAGAAACGGGCTTGTAGCAATGGTGCCACGCCATTTTCCATAGCGGCGGTATCCATTTTCTCTGGGGCAGGCTGTAGGTTTCTCAGCCAGCATGGACGGGGTTTGAACCGATTTCCCATTAGTTCGGAGGGGTACAAATAGAAATAGGCGGTGCGGTTATCCTGTTCTACCATTGCATACATAGTACCTCGGTCATTCGGTTCTTCAATTAACATTTCTGGTGCGCTGTACATATTTCTACACTTTTAGGTTAGCTAAGATACGCTTATCTGCCGACAACGATGATAGGGGCCCTTTTTGAAAGGCCACGAGCCGCTGGCTGCGTGTAAGGAAATCAGATCTTTTTGTATTTTGTCTCCCGCAATCAAAATTTCACGTATGAAAACACTCCTACTACTGTTGGGTCTGAGCTTGTCTTTGACCATTATGGCGAAAGACAAACGAGGCCACCAGTACTTCCAGATTAAAGTATATCATATTAAGCCGGCCCAGGAATCAGGGTTGGACACCTATTTACAACAGGCGTACCTTCCGGCTGCGCATCGGGCGGGTATTGCGCAGGTGGGCGTATTCAAGCCTATCACACAGGATACTGCAGATGTGAAGGTCTATGTATTTATGGCATTCAACAACCTAGAACAATATGCAGCGCTGCCAGGCAGGTTAGAGAAAGATGCCGCGTACCAGGCCAGTGCAGGCACTTTCATGCAAGGGTACAACGAGTCGGCCCCCTACAACAGAATCGAAACAATACTGCTCACTGCCTTTGAACAGATGCCTATGATGGCATTACCCGCACTCCAGACGCCGAAAAATGAAAGGGTATACGAACTGCGGAGCTACGAAAGCGCCACCGAAGGCTATCACATCAACAAGGTAAAAATGTTTAATGCAGGTGGTGAAGTACAAATATTCAAGCGACTTGGATTCAACGCTGTTTTCTACGGTAGCGTAATCGCTGGGAGCAAAACGCCGAACCTGATGTACATGACCACCTTCAATAATAAAGCAGACAGGGACACTCACTGGAAGTCATTCAGTGCTGATCCGGAGTGGAAAAAGTTGGCCGCCACACCTGAATATGCACATAATGTATCGCATCAGGACATCATATTTGTGCGTCCGACGGAGTATTCCGACATCTAATGAAAAAAATTAAAAAATAAATTATTAAGCTACAATCCTTTACAGCAAAGGATTACAGCAGTTATTCACATAACCTTCATAACTCATTGATAAAAAAAACTTAACACTAAATTTTGTAGTTAATATTTATTGCCTACATTTGCAACCACATTGCGAGGTAGAGCAGAGGTAGCTCGTCGGGCTCATAACCCGAAGGTCAGTGGTTCGAATCCGCTCCTCGCTACAAGTTAAAAGCCGCTTACAGAGCGGCTTTTTCATTTATACCCCTTTTCTCATCTGTGTATTTTTGCATTTCCCTAACATTATAACATAGCCGTTACCGTTAGTAATCTCAAATTAAGTTAGTATTATTACCGCTGTTTAAATCCGTATACAACATGAAAAAACCATCCAATGCATTTGTTATGGCCTCTTGGCTAGCCCTGGGAGCAGGTATGACCGGGTTTCTCATCGGGCTGTGGAACTCCAACATGCAACTGAACGAAAAAGGCTACTACTTCACGATCCTTATGTATGGCCTATTTGCCGCTGTATCTGTACAGAAATGCGTACGCGACAGACTTGAAGGTATTCCTGTAACTGACATCTATTATGGCATTAGCTGGGTTTCTATGCTTCTGACCATTGTACTACTGACCATCGGATTGTTTAATGCTACCTTACTTCCAAGTGAAAAAGGATTTTATGCATTTGCTTTCCTACTCAGCGTTTTCGGCGCCATCACGGTACAGAAAAATACGCGTGATGCCCAAGCCTCTAAAAATGCCGACACAGGAAAAACAGAATTCTAATACAAACAAAAACGCCTTCCTGAAAACAGGAGGGCGTTTTTCTAATTGTATTTATCAACCTTTATTCGAGTACAAAAGCATTCACGTTCCCCGAGAAGTCCGCTACATAGAGCATTCCATTTACCAACGTCATATCCGCCAATACAGGCGCTCCCAAATCAATATCCTGGATAACTTCCGGTTTACCACTTATATTTAATACATACAAATGTCCGTCTGATGCGGCTACATAAGCGATATTGCCTGCCACCAGTGGCGTACTTTCAATGCCGGCTGCAGGAGGCAATGTATATGGTGCAGAGAAAGTCAGGGATTGTTTCGGTTTGAATACGCCCAACTCCTGTTTGCTTTGTTTATCAAAAATCACCAAGCCATCCTCCGCAGTACAGAGCAATACTTTATTCCCTGCAATGGCAGGCGCAGTCATGGTTTTCAGATTGTATTTCAGTGGAATACTGTCTACAGTGGCTCCTGATTCATTCAACATGTGGAGCATATTGATGCCATGTACGTAGAGTTTATTATCGTAATTAACCGCTGTACCACTGCGGAACCGGATACCGCCATCACTGCGTTTCCATAGTAATTTTCCGGTATTCAGATCATGTGCAAATAAGGCATTCCAGTTGGAAGAGGTAATTACGGCATTACCAAAAATAGTCATAGCGGCAGGTGTACCCTCTCCTCCTGACCAGGCAGTGTTTGTCCAGAGCGGGTTTCCGGTATTGATATCCAATGCTTGCATATAATTGCCAGCACCAGTGATATAAGTATTTTTATATACTACACCTGCACTGTTATAGGTGGCCAGATGTCTCATGCCGCCATCATGCTGCCACAAAAGCTTACCGGTATTGGCATCCAGGGCATAGGTCATACCTTCCGCATCGGTTCCCAAAATTTTCCCGTTGGTATATGACAAGCTATGTTTGATCGAATTACCTGTAGGAAATTTCCAGAGGATCTTTCCTGAAGTGGCTTCCATAGCTATGATAGCCGATTTGGTATTATTCTCATCATCGATGGTGGCGAGATATAATTTCCCGTTGACAATGATGGGAGATGATTTCCAGATATTAGCGCCGGTATTGGAAGTCCATACCAGTCGAGGTTTCACCTTATTAATGGCGATATTTGGTAATCGTTGGGTATTCTGTAATACTTGGTCCCAGTTGTTATTGCCAGCAGGGGCCGTAGCCGGATTAATGCGGAAAGTATCTCTTCTGAATAATACGCGACCTGTATTTAAAGTAGCTTCTAAAGTACTGTTATAAAGAGTTTGCGGCTGGAGACCAGTAGTTTTCAGCGCTCCGTTCCAAGTCCAGTCGCTGGCCGCTTTCAACTGGGATTGTTGCAATAATTTCCCATTGTTATCATACAGGCGGAAAACAACTGATTTTACAGGATCATCCGTCTGGTAAACGTTTGCGCTCACTGTCAGTTGTTGGTTTTTAACTGCTGCACCATATTTAGTGGGAGACACGAGTACCAACTGATTAGCGATGTAAGTATATCTTCTGTTAACGGAAACAATACCTTCTTTAGCCACTTCGATCACATCAAAGTTGGACATAGAGTTATCGATACCACCATCTGCCGCGGGGGCAGAGCAAATAGAACGAATACCGGTATTGCCATGTTTGCGGGCGAAGTTAATGTGCCAGTGGCCGTAGATCCAGGCTTTCAGGTTATGATCATTTAAAACAAGGCTATCACCTTTTGAATTTTTGATAGCGAAATGATCGCTGTAAGTCAGCAGATCATGGTTGAAAATGACGATTGATTTTTGAGGGTCTGTATTGGCGAGATCGCTCTTCAGCCAGTAATATAGGTCGTCGTAGGTGTAAGAGGGTTGGTAGTCTCCATAAGGCATTGGCGTTACAACGAAGTGTGTGTTGCCATACTCAAATGAATAGAATACAGGACCAAAGAGGGATTCAAACAAAGCTTCACCGGTAGGGCCTTTTACCAGGTCGTGGTTACCCACGCAATAGTAGACAGGGAGGCCCATAGTCTTCGTATTTACTTGTTGCGCATGGAACTGTAACCCTTTCTCATAGCAGATATCGCCGGTATGTACTACGAAGTCCGCCTCTTCATTCTTGGCGTAATTCCTCGTTTCATTGATCCAATCGCCATACTGATAGGTTTCCGTATCGGTAATACGGATGAAGCGAGAAATATCTTTATTGTGATGAGTGGCCACAGCAGCGGCGTACATGGGGAAATCATACGATTGGACGGTGCTGTCTATTTTGATGAAATAGTTTTTAACAAAGTTGTAGCCATGAGCTGGCGTAATGAAAACGAATTTTTGGCGGGCGTGGCCTGGCAGGCTGTATCGGCCGTCTTCACCGGTTTTCACTACGTGCAGTCCATCTGAAACGCTGATACCGCTAATACCTTTTTCTCCTGCATCCAGGACACCATTTCTGTTTACATCGTTGAAAACCTGTCCGGAGAAGGATTGTGCCTGTATTCCTCCTGCCAGTAAAATCCCCAGCGCTGTCAGTGCTAAATTCTTCATAATATAATTATTGTTCACCTTAAAATCGAATGGGAGCAAGACTTCCGACCTGCTCCCACCCTTTTATTTTTCATTGTTATTACCAACCGAAATTCTGTTTCAGGTTCGGGTTAAGTACGGTTTCACCCAGTTGAATCGGACGATAAAAATACTTAGGACCGATGAATTTGCGTGGATTATCACGGTAACGAGTAAACGAAATATGACCGGAAGTATTGTTATCCAGGTAGAAGTTATTGTCTTTACCGTTGGCATCCTTGAGATAGTAAAGGCTGATATTCTTTCTAACGTCAGGGGTGAGGCCGGCCAGAGAGGCCGTGTCTCCCGGATTTGCCAAAATAGCAATATCAGGAACACCGTCGCCAGTCATATCTATTGGGCCGAGAGCAGGTACATACATACCTTGTTGAGCCTGTTCCAGTCTCGCTGCAGACGCCCATCTGTTCAGGTCGTTCAGACGAAGACCTTCACATGCGAGTTCTACGCGTCTCTCCCTTCTAATTTCCAGCAATACGCCTTGGTTAGCGCCGGATACTTCCGGATACAACGCTACCTGTACGGGATCAGGGTTACCGTTAGCGGCCGCCATAGACATATTAGGCATTTGTACGCGCGCTCTGAGTTTATTCACACTAGCAGCCAGGTCAGCATCTGTCAGGGTACCTAATTCCGCTTTTGCTTCCGCGAAATTCAGCAGTACTTCCGCCATGCGATAGATAGGCAAAGCTGTGTAGTTCGCATTCCAACCCTGACGGATAGATGGATCACGGGGGTAGAATTTCAACTGATCGTACCCACCGAAGTTAGGTTTAGGAATATAATAACGATTATCGTTAGTAGTAGAATAACCAGGATAGGCAACTGTTTCCGCCATGCGAGGATCGCGATTGGTGAATACATCCACAAAGCCTTTCTGTTTGTAATTAGGCTGTGATGTAAAAGGAGTACCATCGGTCATTAAGTAAGACTCCACCAAACTATTGCTGACAGACCATGACCAACCCAGCACCGTGTGCGTATTGTTGCCCACGCCCAGCGCTTGCTGGCAATCATACCATTGGATCACTTCCGGATTGTTTGCCAGCGAAGTGCTTACAAACAGTGCACGATAATCAGCCGCACCTTTTCCAGTATTGGAAATTTGGAAACGTGTATTGGCCATCAGTTGCGAAGCCGCATCTACTGCAGCATTCAGGAAAGGCGCAGTTTTATCGCTCAGACCCAGTTCAGGGTGGTATTTACGGAAAGTACCTTCAAACAGACCAAAACGGCTCATCAAAGCCAGGGCCGTCCATTTGCTGATACGGGTTCTGTTTCCTTCATCCGGCTTAATATGTGCGATCGCGTAGTTCAGATCCGCCATGATAGAATCAGCGATCAGGGTACGCGGACTACGAGGCGTATACAGGGCAGAATCTGTATTCTTCAATACGTGGCTATACCAAGGAACATCAGAATAGCGGGCCAGTTTAGCGAAATAGAACTTAGCACGGAAGAAACGCGCGATACCGATGAAATGATTGATAGCAGCGGTATCTCCGGTAGCCTTGCCTGCATTGTCTAACAGGTAGTTGTATTTACGGAGATCAGACCAATCGCCCCAGCCGGTAGTACCTACTGTATTTGGATTTAGGCCGCCTTCCATCATCAGGTCTGTTTCTCCACTAGAGTTGTAATAGGAAATGTTATCGCTGTTGATATCGTCAGTGGCATATGGCGTTCCGGTGTAGAAAGAGTTGGAATATGTTTCCAGATCCTTAGCATTATTGAAATATGCATCCGGAGTCATTTCCGTCTGTGGATTCCTTTGCAGGAAATCCTTATTACAGGCGGCAGTGAAGATTCCTGCCGTTACTAAAGCTATATAGAGCGTCTGTTTTTTCATGATTCACATTTTAGAAGTTCAGGTTCACACCCGCAGAATAGGTTTTCTGGAAAGGATAAATAGAGCCATCCAGGCCTTCTGGATCGAGGTTTACTTTCAGGTGGGAAATAGTTAAGATGTTTTCCGCACTGAAGTATACCCGAAGACGGGCAATTTTCATTTTCTCAGTGATGTGCTTAGGCAGTGTGTATGCCAGTGTCACGTTTTTCAGGCGCAGGTAAGAAGCGTTCTGGAGGTAGCGGGTTTGAGGAATTGCCATCTCCATGTTGGCATCTTCTGCAGCATATGCTTTCACGCGAGGGAAATAAGCATTTGGATTATCTGGAGTCCAGTGGTCCATGTTTTTCACCTGTACGTTTGTCCATGGCTGTGCATAAATACCCCAGAAGTAGTGGTTGCTTGGGCCTGGATACCAGTCGCGTTTACCAATACCTTGAGCGAAGATGCGCAGGTCAAAGCTTTTGAAGCTGGCATTGAGATCCACGCTGTAAGGGAATCTTGGTGTGCTATTACCGATGATGCGTCTATCACCTGGGTCTGAAAGGGTATTTTTACCATAGCTGATAACGCCGTCGTGGTTGAGGTCTTTGAATTTCAGATCCCCTACATAGAATTTATAGGCGTTATCGTCCTCACCTACTGGTGTCTGATCTGCGTGATTTTTCAGCTCATCCGCGTTTTGGAAGAAGCCTTCTGTTTCCAGACCCCAAATTTCTCCTAATTGTTGGCCTTTATAATAATCATTCAGGTTACCTGTTGGATTATCATATTTGGTAATGAAGGTGCGGCTGTCGGCCACTGCCAGTTTAATGCTGTAAGAGAATGGATCTCTACCAATATTAAACTGGTCTCTCCACATGATGGTCAATTCTCCACCTTTTGTTTTCAGGTCTGCGCCGTTTGTAGCAGGAGATCCCGCGCCATAAACCGCTGGCAGGGTTTTACCTTTTACGAACATACCTTCTGTATAGCGGGTATAGCGATCGTAGCTGATATAGAGGCGTTCTTTCAGGAAGTTCGCATCCACACCGAGGTTCACAGAACGCACTGTCTGCCAAGAGTAGTTCGCTGTTACAGGAGAAGGAGCGAATACGCCAACAGGGATTTTACCATCCAGGATAGTACCTATTGGGTTAGCTTTCATTTGCTCGAAATATCCGTATGGATTGAAGGTCTGGTCGCCCAGAGAGCCATAAGAACCACGGAATTTCAGGAAGTCCATTTTAATTGCCTTTGCAATCGGCTTAAAGAAATCTTCTTTGGAAATTACCCAGGCAGCAGAAGCAGATGGGAATGAACCCCAGCGTTTATAGCTTGGGAAACGGGAAGAACCATCACGACGACCATTTACTTCTACCAGGTATTTGTCATCGTAACCATATGCCAAACGATAGAACAGGCCACGTACTGCCCAGTCTTGGTATGTCTCAGAGACATTTGCCACGCCAGTTGCCAGTTGCACGGTTGGATAACTAGTAGAGATCAGGCCATTACGGTTTCCTCCGAGGTTATCCAATTGGTAATATTCCTGGTTAAAACCTACGAGGGCAGTGAGATCATGTTTCTGGAACGCTTTATGGAAATTAGAATAGACGTTATATACGTTATACTTAACGGTACTGCTACCAAATGAAGCACTAGACTGATTTCCATCTGTATACTGCAATGGTTGATTAGGACCAGTACGGTAAGGAACAGGGATTGTAAATGCTTTGGTGTTATCGTTTGTACGTCTGAAAGTAGCGTCGGCTTTCAGGCTCCATATATCTTTCACGAGGCCCAGTTCACCATTAAAGTTGGTGAGGAACTCGTTCATAGTGTTATTGTTGCGGCCACCGCTCTGGAGTCTTCCCAGCAGTGCAGCACCGTCGGAAGTCCAAGTACCGTCTGGATTTTTAGGCACAGACAGGGATGGAGTGCGGTTTGCATTGTGGAAGAACAGGTAATCCATTGCATTGGAAGGCGCATCATATACGGAGTTGGTATAAGTGGTATTAGTACCCAGTTTAAAGCGATCATTGAAGGTATAAGTCGCTTTAGCGCGCAGGTTATAACGGTTATAGATATCCGGATTACTACGCAGCATACCATCCTGTTTATAGTATTCACCAGAGAGGTAGTAATTCAGTTTATCATCGCCACGAGCAATGCTGAAGTTACCGCTATAAGCAGGAGCTGTTTTATTATATACCTCTCTCAGCCAGTTGGTAGTACCGTAATAAGCCCATGCATTGGGATTGGTAGGATCTACGATAACAGCCGGAAGGGAAGGATCTTTCGAACGTTGAGCAGCATAAGCTCTCACAGCATCCGGGTACAGGTTATACAATGGAACGGCTGCATCATGTTTCATCTGCATGGTAATCAGCGGATCGGTAACGATAGCAGGCATTTTACCAATGGTGCGTACCGCATAGTTTGCATTTGCAGATACTGCGAGACGACCGTCCTTCGCTGATTTGGTGGTAATCAATACTACGCCGAAGGCTGCGCGTGCACCATAGATGGCAGCGGAAGCCGCATCTTTCAGAACAGAAACGCTTTCTACGTCAGCAGGGTTGAGTCGGGAGACTTCATCCGCTGTGAACGGAATATTATCCACGAGGATAAAAGGATCTCCACCAGAGAGAGAAGTATAACCACGGAGGTTGAAGGTAGGCGCGCTAGAAGAACGACCGCTACTGATGCCGATATTCAGGTTCGGGATCAATCCTTGCAAACCAGTACCCACGTTAGTGATAGGACGGTTTTCCAGGGTTTTGCCGGAGATATTATCCACAGCGCCGCTGAGGTTCACTCTTTTCTGTGTACCATAACCTACTACCACCACCTCGTTCAAGCCGCTGGAGTTAGCACTCAGGGTAACGTTGAAGTTCTGAACACCTTTGATAGAAAACTGCTTGGTTTCGTAACCGATGTAACTGAATTCCAGTACCGCATTTTCAGGGACTTCCATTTCATACTCCCCTTTTACGTTGGTAGTAGCGCCTTTGGAGGTACCTTGAACTTTCACTGTTACACCGATGAGCGGCGTACCGTCCACATCTTTCACAATACCTTTGATCTGGATAGTTTTAACTGTTTCCCCTGATTTTACAATTACCACCAGGTTATTCGGCATGATACGGTAATTCAGGTGAGTGCCATTGAGGGCTTTCTCCAGAATTTCCGGAACAGGAGCGTTATCCATTTTGATGGTTATCCTTTTATCAGGGATCGCATCATTTTTATAGAGGAAAGTGTAATCACTCTTCTTTCCAATGACATTCAGCAATTTGCCGATAGGAATGTTACTGAAATCCACACTGATTTTCTCCTGGGAGAATCCGTGTGCACTCAGTTGTAAAAAACCGGCGCAGAGCAATACGGATGTTAATTTCATACGCATAATGAGTTTCCTCATATTCCCGTTAGGAATATGCGAAGGCCACCAATAGCTTTTTTTCATACATTTGTTTCATTAGGTTAAATAATAGGCCATTACCGGATCTTGCCGATCGGTTCAGTTGTTTAGCCTTTGTCAAAGGGGAATGTTGCCGCATTTCCCTTTTTTCATGATTCTAAAGCAGTTATGATAGTTAATTTTTTACATGTCCATTGATCATGGATTTTATGTGATTAATCAGTTGTGAAACTGTTATGGATACAGTTGTTACCAAATAGTTACTGTTCTTTTTTCATTGTCCAGGCTATACTGAAAGCCCAGTGTGATTTGGAGGGCATCCAATACATCCCCAATAGTTTGTTTTTTAAATGCACCTGTGAAGACTTCTCCTTTATACTTATCGTTTTTAAAAGAGATGGATACATTGTACCATCTTTCTAGGTCGTGTGATAATTCTTCCAGTGTCAGATTGTCGAATTCGAAGCGGTCATCCATCCAGGCGGTTGGCGGCGCCGGGCTTTCGCCAGTAATAGTGTTGGTAACGGATTTAGTGGGTGCAATGGTGAAATTGGCGGCTAGTTTACTGCTGCCAGTATTATTAGTATTGACGATATCCAATTTATTGATCACCAGTTTTTGAGAAGGCAACAGAATGATCTCTTTATTTTCATTATTATGGTCACCGGCAGAGAAATCTACCGCTACTTTTCCGCTTATAAGTGTTGTTTCAATTGCTGCATCTTCCGCATATGCCTTGACGTTAAATGCAGTTCCCAATACTCTGATATTCACTGCACCTGAGTGAACGAGGAATGGGTGAGCAGGATCATGTTTTACATCGAAGAAGGCTTCGCCAGTGAGGGTTACCTCTCGATCTCCTTTCAGGAACTGGTTGGCATCATATTGCAGCTTGCTGCATGCATTCAGCACTACGCTACTACCATCCGGCAGCAACAGGGTTGTTTTGGAACCATTTTTCGTAATCACTTGGTTCGCATAAGTGGTGGCTGTAGATTTAGGCCAGAAGAGGAATACACCTACCATTAAAGCGATGCTGGCCGCCGCCGCAGATACCGTTTTCCAAGGGAAACGAGAACGGATAATCTTTGGAGGTTGTTCATCCAGCCATTGGGATAATTTTCCCATACCCCTCATTTTCAATGCATCCGCTTCTTCATCAGTAAAGGTACTGCCGTCGAAGACATGATTAATATCTACTACTATATTAAAAGAATACTGTAGCTCTGGATGTTGCATCAGCAACTGGTCCAATTCTTCCAGCTCAGCGGGAGAAGCCTCCCCTGCCGCCTTTCTGGCCATCAGTATATATATGCGACTATGCTCAGTCATTAAAAAATCGATGCGTTATGTAAGTAGGTCGAAGGGAAAATCAAAAACCCCCAAAGCCAGAAAAAATATTTTTAAACTTTTCAGTGAGAATAATTTGTTAACGTGGATAGAATATTTTGTTAACTTTAGCTTAATCTACGTTATATAAATTGCAACCAGAATCTAGCGGTAAAAAGGGATGGAGCAGTGTAAAATAAATCAGCTATTTACTGATATGACAGCGAACAATGATGAAGAAGCGTTTAAGCTCTTCTATAATCAATGTTTCGTGCGGCTACTTCGTTACTCCTATTCACTCACCCGTTCCCGTGAAGTGGCGGAAGAAATTACCAATGATGTATTCATGCATTGCTGGCAGAAAAGGGAGACCCTGTCCCATATTCAAAACCCTGAAGTATATCTTTTTGTAGTGGCTCGCAATAAAGCCGTCGATTTTAGGCGTAAACAGGCTAATTTCAGGGAGATAGACATTTCGGAAGATGAGCGTATCCAAATTGCATTTGACAGCAATCCCGAGGAGCTAATGATATCTGCGGAGATGGTCAGGAAAATGGAAATAAGCATTGAGCAATTACCCCCCAAGTGCAAAACCATTTACTTGATGATTAAGCAACATGACCTGAAGTACAGAGAAGTGGCTGCTATATTGAATGTATCTATCAAAACGGTAGAAAATCAATTATCTATTGCCATGAAAAGACTCACTTCTGCAGTACGCTTCACGCTTGAAAAAGAAAATATCTGCAAATAAAAAAAGCAGTGCTTCCCGCGCTATGCCACGGAAAGACACTGCCCCTTAAACCAGTAACTTCATCACTAGTTACCGTAACCATCGTTTTGTGGCTTCAGATTCGGGTTGTTTTTCATCTCGAATGTTGGAAGCGGGAACAATAAATGTTTTTTCTGTAATGACTGTCCGGAGTTCTTATTGACATGCCCAATGAAATCATCAAAGTCGTTGGTATCTTCATTATACACCTTTTGCAGGCGTACCATATCAAACCAAATAATACCTTCGTAACAGAACTCGTGCCAGCGCTCACGCCATACCGCCTTTTCAAAGCCAGTAACATCCAGTCCGGATAAAGCAGGAATACCCGCCCTTCCACGAACTGCATTCAATGCCGTATAGGCGGCAGCGTTAGGTGATCCATCTGCTCTATTCTGTGCTTCCGCATAGATCAATAAAGTTTCAGCATAACGGATCTGCGGTACATTCAAGTTACTCAAACCTGTGCCCGGCGTACCTTTAGTACCGTGTGCCACCACATCGAAATGCTTGAAAATATAAGGTGCACCCAGCGCGAAGTCCTCTTTATACCCATCCACATAGTAAGAAGTGAAGAAAAACTGCTGTTCATCTGTACGTTTATCTCCTGGCTCGAATTTTTTGTAGGAGTCGTAGAACGATTGCGTAGGCATAGAACTACCGACCCCACTACCTTTAGCGGAAATGTTTTTTGCCAGTGAGTTATTTGGCAACATGATAGATTGCAGCGGATTCTCCTCTACGCCTGCCAAGTACTGTACACCGAATAAATGTTCCAGCCTGTTGTTTGTAGATACTGAATGCAACTGGCTATATGTCGGGAACAGATTGATATCATTCGGATGTGTGGAGGAATAGTCAATCACTTCCTTCGCCTTATCTGCCGCCAGTTTATAATATGCAGCTCCTTTATTCAAAGGTTTTCCAGCCATCGTCAGGTACACTTTGGCCAGTTGCGTTTTGATAGCAGCTAGGCCTACACGACCCGTAGCGTCCGTCCATGGCAGGCCGGCAGCTTCCGCTGTCTGTAGATCTTTCACAATTTGATTATAGACATCCTCCGTTTTTGCGCGGGATGGAGAGAAATCTGTAGAGCTGGCCGTCTGTGATTTCAAGATCAATGGCACATCCCCCCATAATCTCACTGCATAAAAATAAGCCCATGCACGGAGGAAGCTTGCTTCGCCCAAAACTCTCTTCTTCTGCAAAGAATCCATGGGATTGATTTTCGGCACATTGTCTAGGGTAAGGTTACATTGTGCGATCTCCTTGTATAATCCTTTCCACCAATTACCGATATGAAGGTTATCCCCGTTATATACGAGGCCCAGGAGGTTATTCAGGTCAGAGTTCTGGGCGGTTCCGGTAGTAGCAGTACCCGTAACAGCATCCAACATCTGGAAGTTGTTAGAGAAGATACCAGCGCCTTCTCCCACGATGCGCGTACGGGCATATGCCGCAAACACAGCGGCGTCCGCATGTTCAGGGAGGGTGAAGTAATTATCCGGCGAGAGGTTTCCCGGATCCTGTTCATGCAGGAATTTTTGGCAACCGGTGCCAGAGCCCAGCAACAGCGCTCCTGCAAAGGCCAGCAGTATGGTTCTGTTGAATATCTTGCGTTTCATGACTGTTTACTTTTAGATAACTGAAGTTTAGAATGCCACATTAAGTCCGAAAGTGTAAGTAGTAGGCTTCGGATAGTCGAAGAAAGTCTGTCCCTGGGCAAATACATCGCCATAGGTAGTTACTTCCGGATCATTGCCACTAAACTTAGTTTTCAGGAAGAAGTTCTGTACAGAGCCATAGATACGGAGTCTGGACAGGTGCATTTTCTGTACGGTTTCCGCAGGGAATGCATATCCCAGTAACAGGTTTCTACCGCGGAGGAAAGAACCATTTTCTACCCAGCGTGTATCCACATTCGTTACATATCCCGCAGATGGGTTACGTGGCGCAGCAATCATGGTATTTTGATGTGTTGGCGTCCAGTAATCCAATACGGATTTAAAGCTGTTGGCCAAGCCGGTACGGTCTTCACCAGAGTGATGTGTCATGTTGAGTACATCGTTACCATACATAAATTGCAGGTCAATAGACAGTTCCCAATTTTTATATCTGAAATTGTTGATGAAAGCGCCCCATCCTTTCGGGTTTCCGTTACCGATGATCTGACGGTCCGCATCATTGATGGCGTGGTCGCCATTTACATCCAAGTACTTGATGTCTCCCGGTAAAATCGGCTTACCACCTCGGTAATCCGTGAATTTAGCGGCTTCTGCTGCTTCCGCAGTACTCCAGGTTCCCAGGCGTACGAGGCCCCAGAATGAACCTACGGGCTCGCCTACACGAATAATGTTCGTCTGGTTAGTAAAGTTAGGTCCACCCACACCGAAGATATCCGCAGGAGTGGCGAGCGACAATACCTTATTTCTGTTGAAAGAAATGTTGAAAGCACTGTTCCAGGTAAAGTTCTTCGCATCTATCGCTGTTGCATTCAAACCAATTTCAAACCCTTTGTTTTCCATGCTACCGATATTCTTTTTAATCGTCGTATAGCCGGAACTGGTAGGTACGGGTGCATCTAGGAGCATATCGTTCGTACGACGATAATAGTAATCCACTTCCAGGTTAATCCTGTTTTTCAGGAAACCAATTTCAGCACCGGCATCATATTGCGCCGTTCTTTCCCAATGCAAATCTTCATTGGCGAGGCGATTAGTACCTATCCCTTGTACTTTAGCCCCATTGATCACTGCCGCATACGTGCCGCTAGCAGCCAGGGATGCTAGAGAAGAGTAAGCAGCAATTTCAGAGTTACCGGTAAGACCATAGCTGGTACGGAGTTTCAGGTTTGACAACACCTTGTTTCCTTTCAGGAATGGTTCCTCTGTTGCTCTCCAGGCAAGGGCTGCAGACGGGAAGATGGAGTATTTTTTATTCTCCCCGAATTTAGAAGAACCGTCAGCACGACCTGTAAACGTCACCAGGTATCTGTCTTTATATCCATAGTTCAACCTTGCGAAATAGGAGTTAAAAGCAAACCTGGAGCGGGAAGAACCCACACCACTGGCAGGAATATTGGAACCAGCACCGAGGTTATTGTTTTCAAAGTAATCCGTGGAGAAGTTCTCTGCTCTCGCGTTGAAGCCGAAAGTATTGGTTTCCTGCCAGGAGAGACCCACCATGCCGGTGAAGCTGTGTTTCTCGTTGAAACGCTTATTATAGGTCATGTAGTTTTCGAACGACCAATAGCTTTCGCGATCATTGGCATCAATGGCAATCCCTTTTTGACTAGCGGAGATGTCCAGCAGGGAGCGACCATTCCACTCATTGCGGCCACGGGTAACGATATTGGTACCGAGTACGCTCTTAAAAGTAAGTCCTTTAGCCAGTTGCAGTTCAGCATATACATCTCCGAGGAGGTTCTGGGTATTCAGGATATATTTTCTGTCTGTCAGGATTTGAACAGGGTTGGAACCACCTTCCGCGCCAGGATACATTTTATTATTCGTCCAGGTGCCATCTTTCAGTTTAACCGGCAGGAAAGGCAGCGCTTCCGTAATCATACGAACAGAGTTCAATCCGCCAGTACCAATGTCCACGAGGTTTTCTTCCTGGTTGTTATAGGAAAGGGTACCACCTACGCGTAACCATTCTTTCACTTTAGAATCGATGGTAAACCTAGCGGAATAACGTTTCAGGTAGGAATTCAGGAGTAAGCCTTCATCATCGAGGTAACCGAGGAAGAGGCCGTACTGCGACTCCGCATTACCGCCGGTAAAGCCCAACTGGTGGTTCTGGGAGAGCTTATGTTGGATGGATTCTTTGAACCAATCGGTATCATAGTATGGCTGACCATTTTTATCGAAGAGGTTAGGATCCGTTCTTTTGAGGGCAGGGTTTTTAGAAACATAGTCGCCTCGTGCCCAGCCTGCTGGATCATATATTTCCGCGTTTTTCCATGCCAGGTCTTCCACTTGCATATATTCTTTGCTATTCAGCATTTGAACACGGTGTGGGCCGGGCGTGTTCATACCTGCGTATGCATCGTAGGTAACGCGTCCGCCAGTGGCAGTACCTTTTTTGGTAGTAATGAGGATAACGCCGTTGGCGCCACGAGCACCATAGATGGCGGTAGCCGAAGCATCTTTCATTACTTCCACGGATTCAATATCGCTTGGGTTAATGAAGTCGATCGCATTGCTGCTTTGGGTTTGCGTACCCATTGGCAGTACAACGCCATCCACTACATATAATGGGTTATTGGATGAATTGATGGAGCTGAAACCGCGGATACGTACGCGGGTCTGACCACCTGGCCGACCGGAGTTGGTATTCACTTGAACACCAGGTATACGGCCGCTGAGGGCCTGGTTGAGGGAAGGGGCGGGTCTTTCCTGTAATTGGGCTGCGCGCACAGATGCTACGGAGCCTGTCAGGTCGGACCTTTTGGTAGTACCATATCCGATTACCACCACGTCTTGGAGGGACTTGGTATCGGTGGTGAGGGACATGTTGAAATCTAAATTGAAATTAAAATTGATACTAACAGGTTTTTCCTGCGGTGTGTAGCCAACGAAAGAGAATACCAATACGACACCTGGTTTGGCTTCGATGGAATAACGGCCATCTGAAGCAGTTTGTGTGCCGACACTAGTTCCTTTTACTTGAACGGTTACGCCGGGCAGTGGGGTGTTATCCCTTCCGTCGAAGACGCGCCCGGTGATTTTTTTTGACTGCGAAAATGCAACCAGGGCTGCCAACAGCATAATCGTGCTGAGCAGAGCTGTCCGCATCCGAAGTGTCAGTCTGTTCTTCATACATTAGATTTTTTTGGTTTTGTTACAGCAATTGCTAAATCGATTAAGCAAAAGACTTCCAGTCATCCCAGCATAGCGGTGATGAAGTTTTGGGAATAAGGAAGCCGTTTGTACTGAAAGCGTACAAAGGAAGATGACTACTATAGTTTTCGTATAGCCATCTTAGTTAGCGTACAATAAATGTTTAAGGTTTACATGAGATTTACTGATTGATAATGGAATTGAATCACTCTTGGAGAAAAGACCTGGTGCCTTACGTGGAAAAATAACCTGGGCCTCCTCCAATTCTTATTAAGCATTACGCTGCAAAAATATTTGCTGTTTTTCCGGCATAGGCGGTTGTATCCGATTTTTGCAAAACGGTGCTACAACCCTTTACAAAATCGATTTAGCATAATGAATATACCAGGAAACGTCAGTGGAAATAATTTTACATAAGTTAGAAAGATTTTAAAGTTTTCAGTTTTACAGCATGTCGTGGAATTATAATCGTATCCGCTTATCTATTCTGGTTCTTCTTTCCGTTATGCAGTAGGTTTTCTTTGAATTTTCTGATGATGGCTATTGGCAAACAAATACAGAAACCGGGCTCACATTTTAGCTTTATGCTCGATAAAAATAGCAATATTTCCCAATAACTAAAACGTTTTTGCAACTTTTTTTTCCGCTGGTGATATATTCACCGTTAATCCAACATCTCCTAGGAATTAAGTTAAAGTTTTCCACTGGTGTAATAATGCAGGTAATCCTTCTTGCTCGAATATTATCCGACCGATTTTTAATTTCCCCCATCCCGGGCGCAACTGATATAAGAAACGCGGAATACCATTTTCCATGGAACAATCCATGTAACTAGCCACTAGCCTACTATCCACAGGCAATAATTCTTCTAGTTGATGTAAATGTGTGGAAATAACAAAGAAGCCTTTCGGATAAGTTAACAACCCAGCAATAGTCTGTCTGGAAATATCTGTTGCATCATCCACATTAGTACCCCGAAATAGCTCATCAAAAATGGCAAAACAATTTGCTCCCTCCGTAGCCCGCTCCAGCGTATGTTTCAGGTGCTTTACCTCCATCATAAAGTGACTGTATCCACTTTTCAAATCATCTGTCAACTGTATCACGACACTGATCTCATCAAAAAAAGGCAATCGACACCGCGACGCCGGTACAGGCATTCCTGCATGCGCGAGAAATACACATCCTCCTAGGGTTTTCAACAGGGTGGACTTCCCAGACATATTAGGGCCAGTCAGCAACAACACCCTACCATTGCTCTCCAGCGTATTCTTGATAGGATGCTTCAACTGCAAGTGGTAGCAGTCTTCCAATAATATGCCCTCTTCTACAAACTCCGGAAACACCAGTTTGAGTCGTACCGTACTCCTAGCAATAGACAACCAGGCTTCATAGGTATTAACGGTTTGCCAGAATTGCTTCCATTCTTCACCAGTTATTTCCTTTTGTAATAACTTCACCAGCTTACGCTGTGCTGCTGCGGAAAAACCAGCACCACTCGAAAGTCCCACCCAATGCGCAGGCGCCAGCTTTTCCAACATGGCTTTCAGTTGTTTCAGCGAGTCGGCCATCTCCCCATCAAACACTTCTGGTTGTATATGATTAAAATACCGGTGGATATTATCCAACAAACTAACTGTTTGTCGCAACCCTCCTGCCAGCCAGTATTGATCATTTTTATGCTGTTTGTAATTGGTAATCTTGCCGATCCAGTCTGCTGCATCACTGATCTCCATCTCCATAAACCGACGCAGGAATGAGGTAACCTCTCCATAATCAGCACTCGCATAATTCATTTTCGTATAGTGGTAACCGTTATGAATAATGGTTTGAATAATTTGCTGCTTGGCATGCACTTGCGGAAGCGAGGGAGGCGCGTCTAACATCAATGCTGTCAGGATTTCACGGGCATCAGGATTCTGGGTTTCATCAAAAATGGGGATGAGTTGTTTAATATCCAGGTCTTTGATATTGTGCATGCAGGCGAATTTGCCGAATAGCAACAGGAACTATGCCGAACTGATTATCCAGCTTATCTACCTACCAAATTATTTGTCACAAAATTTGCAAATACCTGTTCCCGATAAGCATTACCTATACCCAGCTCCATTTCACCCACCTGCACATCATGATGCGTCAAACTCTTCACATGTCTGATATTGACGATTACAGACTTGCTGATTCTCAAAAACATATCCGAAGGAAGATACTCCTGTATCGTTTTCAGATTTAGCGCCGGCATTATCTTCCGGTCAATCAGATGTAATACACAATAATCTCTGATTCCTTCTACATATAAACATTCCTGGAAAGAAATGCGATGCAGTCGCCGGTCTGCACGTACAAAGAAATAATCCTGTTTTTCATTCGCCTGGCGCTTGTACTGCCGCTTTAAATCCACATATTCCAGGGCTTTTTGAACGGCCTGCACAAAACGTAAAGGGTGAATAGGCTTTACCAGGAAGTCGATTGCACGCACATCATAACTTTCCAGCGCATATGCTGCATGGGCTGACGTAAAGATCACCAATGCCTCCCCCTGATAGGTGCGCGCAAAGTCCAATCCACTCATACCATGCATCCGAATATCCAAAAAAATCAAGTCTACTTGATTCAACTCCAGGAAACCAACTGCCTTTATAGGACTGTCAAAACAGCCCAGTAATTGCAAGGTCACATCCTTTTCCACCAACATCCGGATCTTTTCTCTAGCAAGTGGCTCATCATCTATTACTATACAGTTCATATATGTAAGGTTATTTCCACAGAAAATTGTGTACTGCTTTCCGAAATGGAAATAGCATGATTTGACGGATATAATATCTCCAGTCGCCTGCAAATGTTTTTCAGTCCACTTCCGCCTTTATAGCTTCCCTGGGCCGCCCCTACAGCGTTTACACAACGAAATATCAACCGCCTTGCCTCCATAAACAACTGCAACCGGATGGTTGGCTGTCTCTCATAATCATTATGCTTAACGGCATTTTCTACAAAAGGCAGCAACAACAACGGAGGTACCTCGATATTTTCCATCGAGCCTTCTACCTCAAAAGTGATATCCAGCTTATCATGTCGCAGTTTTTCAAGAAACAGGAAATCTTGTACCATCGTAATCTCCTGTTGTAAGGGAATCATTTTATTACTGGTCAGGTATAACTGATAGCGCAGCAGACCTGATAATCTATGTACCACTTCCGATGCCTGATGCTGATCTGTATATATCAATACATCCAGGTTATTGAGCGTGTTAAACAGGAAATGAGGGGACAACTGTTTTTTTAAATTCTCCAGTTCCGTTTTTAAATATGCTGCTCTATAATAATGGTTTTCCAGCCACTGCCCCAACAAGCTGACAGCAGTAGAAGCTGCCAGTAAAAAAACCATCAGTATATAAAATACCAACACGTCTTTTACGGTATAAGAAATAAAGGTAATCTCTGATTTCATTAGGGGCACAAACCAGGACCTTGTCCAAATGGTTAACAAAAATAGCCAGGTGAAAAGGATACAGGAAGACACGATATACGCCTTATACCTGGCCTTCAACAATAATGACGGAATAAAATAGTAGATATTCGTATAAGGCACTACCAGCAGAAATAACAGGGCAATCGCACGCATTAAAGGCTGCCAGGCAGGCTGATATTCCTTCATATCGATAATCAGGTAAAAAAAGGCAGCCGGCAATATATGCCAGCATCCTTTTACTGCTACTCGCCGGCACTTTTGCAGGAAGTACATTCCTATGGTTAAATCTCCACCATTCACCATCTGTAATAGAATAATTAGCCTACGAATCTTTATGCCGATGCCACAAACCTCATCATTTCGTCTACCAATATTACGCTTCCGGGTGATCCTTACCCCTATGTCCAACTTATCCGCACACTATAAGAGTTGGTAGACAATTATCCCCTGGTTGGTATAAAAATCCATATAGCAGGCGGAATTCCCGCTTCTTTTATGAAAAAAAGCATGAAGTACTATTTTATCGGACTGCTCTCGGTGGTCCTTCTTTGCAGCGCTTGCAGGAAAAACAAAAAAGAAGCAACAGCCTTTAACACAGTATCCGTCGAAAATCAAATGGAGAGGATCGTAAATGACCTGAAGGTCCCAGGTATGGCTGTTGCCTTAGTAGGCACAGATGGTATCCTCTGGAGCAAAACCAATGGGATGGCGGATATGGAAAAGAAAGAACCTGTAACCGAAAAAACTGTCTTTAAACTCGGGTCCATTGCAAAAACAATAGTGGGACTAAGTGTATTAAAATTGCAGGAAGAAGGAAAACTAAATCTGGATGCCAATATCAATGATTACCTACCTTTTAAAGTCGTTAACCCCAACAATCCAGGCAAAAAAATCACGCTAAAACACTTGCTGACACATACTTCCGGCATCAGGGATACCATCTATGAAAGAGACCTTTTAACGGAAGGATTTCTAACCATGGACCAAGACAATCCTATGGCGTTGAAAGAATATGTAAAAAACATGCTAACACCTGAAGGACAGTTCTATAACCCAGTCACCTTTATGGACGACAGTAAAGGTGCTATATACTCTTATAGCAATATAGGAGCGGCCCTGGCAGCCTGTATTGTAGAGCAGGTATCCGGAGAAAGTTTTGATACTTACTCCACCAGCGCATTCTTCACGCCGCTCAGTACCCACACACTAGTCTGGCATCTGCGGGATTTCAGCTCACAGCCCTTCGCCATGCCATATTACTATACCACTACGCTGATGCCTACGGGCAAGTATAGCATGGTGGATTATTGCAGTGGAGGATTACACAGTAACCTGACAGACCTGGCCGCTTTCGCGAGGATGCTCATTAACAATGGTATGGCTTCTGGAAAGCAGTTGATAAGTCCCCAATCCCTGGATCTTATGAAAAAGGTGCCATTTCCTGATGTAGCACCAACCCAGGGACTATTCATGCAGCACTATAAATTAGGTACCAGTGATATTTTTGGACATAGCGGGGATTTACCTGGAGGTAGTTCACTACTGTATTTCTGTCCGGATACCAAAAGAGCGGTTGTCATTATTTTGAACAGAAAAATCGAGGAAGAAGATATCCACGTGGCAGTAAATCAGCTACTGGGAGATGTGTTCAAACTTTAACCCAAAAAAGGTGTTTCCCCGCGGGGAAACACCTGTAAATATCCATCAACGGCAAGCCTGTTAGTAATTCAATAATTCCTGCATCATGGCAGTTACTTTATCAGGATTAGGTAGCATAGCCGCTTCCAGTCCCATATTCAATGGTACTGCCGGCAAGTCCATAGCGCCCAACATATATACCGGTGCATCCAATTCACGGAAGCAGACCTTCTGTATACGACCAGCCAGTGATTGCGTGAATGAATTATTTAGTTGTTCTTCTGTCAGCAACAGGCATTTACCATGTTTCTTGACAGTTTCAAAAATCAATGCTTCATCCAATGGAAACAGGGTACGCAGATCAATGATTTCCACATTACCTTCGAAGGCTTTAGCAGCGGCTTTCGCCCAGTAAACGCCCATTCCGTAGGTGATAACGCAAATGGAATTACCCATGGCTACATCCTTCGGATGCGCTTGTTGCACAATGGCAGCCTTACCCAATGGCAGTATATAATCGGCTGCGGGCTCAATAGTCATCGCATCTTGTGTTCCCGGTACTTTGCTCCAATAAAGACCTTTATGTTCCAGCATTACTACCGGATTAGGGTCCAGGAATGCCGCTTTCAGCAAGCCTTTCATATCCGCAGCATTGGATGGATACACTACTTTAATCCCTTTAATGGATAACAAGGTAGATTCCACACTACCGCTATGATAAGGGCCTCCCCCACCATAAGCGCCAATAGGCACGCGTACCAGCGTCTGTACGGGATATTTCCCTTGCGTTAGATAGCAGGATTTAGAAATCTCTGTTACCAATTGGTTGAAACCAGGATATATATAGTCGGCAAACTGTACTTCCACAATAGGTTTTACGCCCACCGCGGAAAGTCCTGCTGTAGACCCAATAATATACGCTTCTTGAATCGCGGTATTATATACGCGATGATCACCGAATTTATCCCCAAGGGTAGCGGCTTCGCGGAAAACGCCGCCTAATCGACGTCCTACGTCCTGACCAAAGAGGATCGCTTCCGGATATTGTTGCATGATCTCTTCAATAGCATGCAAAGCAGCATCCACCATCACCACTTTAGCTCCGCCAGCAGGGGTACGTTCCCCTTTTTCTGCCGTCACGGGAGTAGGCGCAAATACATGCTGCGCCACTGTTTCCGGCGAAGGTTCAGCAGCAGCAGCGGCTTCCTGGAAAGATTTAATAATATATTCGTTCGCGTTAGTTTCGATTTCATGTAATGCCTCTTCCTGAACGCCTTTGCGCAGGAGTAAACTTTTCAGTTTAGGCATTGGGTCATTCTTCGCATGTTTCTCCAGGTCTGCGGCATCGCGGTACCATTCCTTTCTGACGCCAGAAGTATGGTGACCAAGCAATGGCACAGAAGCCTGTACCAGTATCGGTTTACGTTCATGACGTACATAACTGATAGCCGCGGCCATACCATGCCAAGCAGCGTCATAATCACTACCATCCACCCGCATGCGTTCCAGTCCTTTAAAACCGGCAGCATATTCATATGCATCCATTGCACGGGCTTCAGGAGCAGTCACAGAAATGCCCCATTCATTATCCTGTACCAGGTAAATGATGGGCAGTTCTTTCAGCACGGCAAATTGTAAAGCTTCACTCACTTCTCCTTCCGTTACACTGCTGTCGCCGAGAGAGCACACCACTACTGGCATTTCGCCATCCGGGCCTGTTTTCAGCAGCTTCGATTGTATCTGTGCTAGGTATTGCAGCCCTTGCGCCATTCCAGTGGCTGGAATGACCTGCATACCGGTTGCACTGCTCTGGTGTGGGATCTGCGGCCTGTCTGGTCGATTGCTATTAGGATGTGAATAGTAGGAACGACCACCAGAAAAAGGATCATCCGCTTTGGCGAGCAACTGCAACATCAACTCATATGGCGAAAACCCCATGGCCAACAGCATGCTATCGTCCCGGTAATAAGGACTTACATAATCCCAAGGATGTAATTGTAAACCGGTAGCAATCTGGATGGCTTCATGACCTCTGGAGGTGGAGTGTACATACTTGCAGATGGGGCGATTGGCTTCATAAACGGCAGCCATGGCGGCGGCTTCACACATCAGGCGATAGGCAGTCAGCAGGTTTTCCTGGGTGACTGTCTCCCCGATCCCTTCAGCCGGCGCTTTTAAAGTTGAAACGCTTGTACTATCTTTAAACACGTAAGACTGTTTTGGTGATGTAAATGGAAGAAGCAAAATAGTTGCTATAACAACTGTTGCTAATGCAAATTAATGAATATGACTGATACTTTCGTCAGTAATCCATCTTTTTTTAAGCTGGATGCTACGCTGAAAAAATTGCGCAATTATTGGCAGAAACAGTTTGATGCCAAGCAAAAAGACATAACGGTGGACCAATGGTTGTTAGTAGAAAATCTGTACAAGCATAAGAAGACGACCCATAACGAACTCGCCCGTAATACCTCTAAGGACATTACTACGATTTCCCGGATTATAGAGTTACTGGTAAAGAAAGGGCTGGTACAGCGGGAGGCGGATAGTGTGGACAGACGTAAGGTTTATCTGCAACTGACGCCGGCTGGTGTAGAAAAGTACAAGGATGTAAAGCCCATGGTGCATGATATGCGTAAGGTAGGCTGGAAAGGCCTCTCAGAGCAGGATTATAGCGAGTTGACCCGTATTCTGGATACTATTTATGAAAATGTACCATAAGCAGATGGTATAAACCGGGAGGTTTTAGGCAGACAGCCAGTCCTCCCGGCCAATAATTATTTCACAGAAAATTCCAGCAGGCTGTCATCCTCAATAAAGGCTTCGAAGCCATCTCCTATTTCAGTCGGGCCTACGCCGGCAGGGGTACCGGTGAAGATGAGATCTCCGATGTTCAAGGTAAAATATTTGGAAATATAGGCAACGAGATAATCGAAAGAAAAGAGTAGATCTTTCGTATTTCCTTGCTGGGCCAGTGTTTTATTCTTATACAGGCAGAAATTGATATCTTTTTTATCCATTTCTGGCGTGATAGGTATGAATTTACCTACGATAGCAGAGTTATCGAAGGCTTTCGCGATTTCCCAAGGCAGCCCTTTGGCTTTTTGCTTTTCCTGGATATCGCGGGCAGTGAAGTCGATACCTACCGAAATCTGGTCATAGTACTTATCAGCGAACTTTTCCTGAACATGCTTACCGTTCTTGCTCACTCTGAGTACCAGTTCACATTCATAGTGGAGATTGCTGGTAAACTCCGGGTAATAGAATGGGTGATTATTCTGTAGCAAGGCATTTTTCGGTTTCATGAAGATCACCGGTTCGGTTGGTACTTCATTTTTCAATTCTTTGGCATGGTCGGCATAGTTTCTACCTACGCAAATAATTTTCATAATGCGCTTGTTTTTAAAGGTTAAATAAAGCAGATAGCTGCCATATTTACAAATTTACTTTACAGAAGGGTAAGTAAGGTTATTAAAAGTATTCATAGTCCGGGCAATTCCGGTCGTGGCAAAGCTCTCGATTATTTCTACGGATTTCTCGATTTTCTCTTGTACGATGGCGATTTCATCGTGTTTCCATTTACCCAATACAAATTCCACCTGGCGGCCTTTGGGATAGTTATTTCCGATGCCAAACCGGAGCCTTGGATATTGGCTGGTGGCCAGGGAATCCTGGATGCTTTTCAGGCCGTTATGACCCGCATCGCTACCACTGCCTCGAAGACGCATCACATCTAATGGAAGAGCGAGCTCATCTACGAGCACCAGCAGATTTTCTATAGAAATCTTTTCCTTATCCATCCAGTATTTGATGGCTTTCCCACTGAGATTCATATACGTGGTAGGCTTAATAACGATAAATATTTTGCCTTTCCATTTGATTTCGGCTACATCTGCTAGTCGGTCGTTGTGAAAGGAGCCATTATGTTTGGCCACAAAGGCATCTGCCACGTCAAATCCGATATTATGACGGGTATGCTGGTATTCCGCTCCGATATTTCCCAGTCCTGCTATTAAGTACTTCATAATGCAATTAACAGGTATAAAATTAAAGAAGATGAAGATTGGGTGCTTGGGTTGGTTCCAAAATTAAAGAGCCCACGCGATGGCGTGGGCTCTTTTGAAAAATATTCCTAAAAGATTATTTCTTTTTAGCATCTTTTTCAGCAGTTGCTTCTTCCTGACGCAACTGACGAGTCATAACTACAGACGCGATAGGAATACGTGGAGAGTTGGTGATTTCGATACCTTCAACTTTCACGTCTTCAACGCGGATGTTACCGTTCAGTTCCAGGTTTTCGATGTTTACTTCGATAGATTCAACCAGGTGCTTAGGCAATGTTTTAACTTTCAGTGCTTTCAGTTTGCTAACCAGTTTACCACCGGCTTTAACACCTACAGACTGACCAACCAATTTGATAGGAATTGTCACGCTAACTGGTTTATCTTCTACCAGTTCCATGAAGTCGATGTGAGCCAGTTCGTCTGTAACAACGTCAAACTGCAGATCTTTCACTACGCATTTGTAGGTTTTAGCGCCCAATTTAACTTCAGCGATTTGGAAATCAGCAGTGTAAACCAGGGTTTTGAAAGCTTTGGCAGGAGCTGAAAAGTTTACAGTTTCTGCACCCCCGTAAATAACACAAGGCACTTTTTCCTCAGAACGGATCGCGCGGGTGGCTTTTTTACCGAATTCGCTCCTGAGTTGTCCTTCGATGGTTATTGTTTTCATTGTTTAAACAATTTATATAAATGAATAAATAAATACTACTTCATTAATCACCTCTGCGATGGCTATGAATAAACAGATTGGTGATCGATTTATTCTCGTGCATGTTGCGGATAGCCACTGCAAAGAGTTCTGCCACAGAGATCACTTTGATCTTAGGGCTATGCTGCTTCAATGGAATGGTATCACATACCACCATTTCTTCCAGTACGGAATTTTCGATGTTTTCGTACGCTTTACCACTGAATACAGGGTGAGTACAGAAAGCACGAACACTTCTAGCGCCTTTCTCCTTCAGGAGGTTGGCAGCTTTGGAAAGCGTACCGGCAGTATCACAGATATCGTCAATGAGCACAATGTCCCTGTCTTTCACATCTCCGATAACAACCATAGAGGCAATCTCATTGGCACGTTTACGGTGTTTATCACAGATCACCATTTCGGCGCCGAAATAGGCAGCTATTTCGCGTACACGACTGGTGCTACCTACGTCAGGGGACGCAAAGGTAAGATTTTCCAGCTTTAATTGCTCAATGTAAGGGATAAAAATCGCAGAGCTATCCAGGTGATCCACCGGAATATCAAAGAATCCCTGGATTTGCGGAGCATGTAAGTCCATGGTAATTACCCTGTTAGCTCCTGCTGAAGTCAGCAAATTCGCTACCAGTTTAGACCCAATAGCCACACGTGGCTTGTCTTTCCTGTCCTGACGAGCGAAGCCGAAATAAGGAATTACTGCGGTAATATACCCTGCAGATGCACGCTTAGCTGCGTCGATCATCAAGAGCAGCTCCATCAGATTGTCAGAAGGAGCATTGGTTCCCTGAATCAGGAAAACATAGTCACCGCGAATACTTTCCAGGAATACAGGCTGAAATTCGCCGTCACTGAATTTCTGGATTTTTGCTTTACCAAGGCCATTAAGTCCGTTTCCGTAGCGCTTGGCGATTTTCTCTGCCAATGCCGGATTACTGTTGCCTGTGAAGATTTTTACTGAAGGTTGCATACTAGTGGAAAAGAGGATGCAAAACTATGATTTTTTGAGAGTTCCCGCAGCAATTTTTTCGCACAAATTTAATATTGACGAAATAATTAATTCATACTTATCTCATAAACATATCAATACACACTACTTATACAAATGCTTTTTAATGCGGAGCTGACCCCAAAGTGCAGCACAGTGCAGCGTCACCGCCCTTCGCCCCGTTGCTACCGCAGGCGTAGCAATTGTAATGAAAAGACTTTTTAGGCTGCTCCTAGTAAATAAAGAAATATGTTTAGGGAGACACGTATCTTCCAGGATGAGATCGTATCTTTAAGTAAAGTCAGAGAGGTATGTTTGTGAATGTTAACCCAACCAATTACGTGGCCATTAAAAAATGGTCCGATGGGGATAAACCCCGTGAAAAGCTCATCGATAAAGGCGCTACCGCCCTCAGTGATGCAGAACTACTAGCCATTCTTCTGCACACTGGCCATCAGCAAAAATCTGCCGTAGATCTAGCCCGAGAAATACTCCGGCTCGCAAAAGATAACCTATCCGAACTAGGTAGGCTTAATGTGAATGATCTTCGCAAGCTGAAAGGCATGGGCACTGCCAAAGCCGTGACCATAGTAGCCGCCCTGGAACTCTCCAGGCGCAGGCAGGCTTCCCGCGTACTCCAGAAAAACGTGATTCAAACCAGTTCGGATGCGGCACTTTTCTTTAAGCCACTCCTCGCAGATCAGCACCACGAATCATTCTATGTCATGTTCCTCAATCACGCCAACAAAGTTTTACAGTGCAAATGCGTCAGCAGCGGAGGCATGTCCAGCACAGTAGCCGATCCCAGGATTATTTTCCGGGAAGCCCTGGATCTACATGCCACCAAAATAATCCTCTGTCACAACCATCCAAGCGGCAGCCTGCGGCCCAGCCAGGCGGATATCTCCGTGACAAAAAAAATCAAAAGTGCGGCAGCCCTTTTCGATATAGAGGTGCTGGATCACATCATAGTGGCCGAAACAGGGTATTTAAGCCTGGTGGAAGAAGGCGTGATTTAAAAATGCATAATTGTGATTACTTTCGCATCAATTTATTCAAATCCAATATGCTCAAAATAGGAATCTTCGGGGTAGGACATCTAGGGAAAATCCACCTTTCTCAGTTAGTAACCATGAAAGACGTTGAAGTAGTAGGCTTCTTCGATCCCAGCGACGCAAACGCAGCCAGTATCGCGGATTTATATAATATTCCACGATTCAAATCAGCGGAAGAACTCATTCTCGCAGTAGATGCCATAGACATCGTCGCTCCTACTACCCTCCATTTCAACCTCTGTGAAATGGCCATCCGCAACGGCAAACACATTTTTGTGGAAAAGCCAATGACCAATACCATCGATGAAGCTAAAACCCTGGTAAAACTGGTGGAAGAAGCGAATATCAAATTCCAGGTAGGTCATGTGGAAAGATTCAACCCAGCCTTCTTGAGCCTCAAAGGTTATGACCTCAATCCCATGTTTATTGAGGTACATCGCCTCGCTGAATTCAACCCTCGCGGTACAGATGTAAGCGTTATCCTCGATCTCATGATCCACGATATCGATATCGTGCTCAGTATCGTGAAATCCTCTATCAGCCGTATCTCCGCTAGCGGTGTTGCGGTAATGAGCGATACTCCTGATATTGCAAACGTACGTATCGAATTCCATAACGGTTGCGTAGCCAACCTGACCTCCAGCCGCATCTCCCTGAAGAAAATGCGCAAAATGCGCCTCTTCCAGAAAGATGCTTATATCGGTATTGATTTCCTGGACAAAAAATCCGAAATCATTAAACTGAAATCACCTGCTGATGAAGGTAAATTCACCCTGGATATCGAAACCAACAGCGGTAAGAAAACCATCGCCATCGATAACCCAGAAATCAAACAAACAAATGCCATTCGCATGGAACTGGAAATGTTCCGCGACAGCATCCTGCAAAACAAACCAGTTGCAGTTACGGCGGTAGATGGCCTCATGGCAGTAGATGTAGCCCATCAAATCCTCCACAAAATCAATAAGACCCTCGCCGAAGAACAGGCGACTAAATAAAGTAACTATTTCCGCTGTCAGTCCGTTTCAGATACATAAAAATTTCCCATGAAACGTACCTGCTACTGGCTGACAGCAATTCTCTTTCTTTCCTCCTGCATTACAGATCCACCTCCCGGCCCTTCTTTCCAACGTATACTTTATAACGAAACTGCTTGCAATGATCCCTGGGGAAAAGCAGTCAATACAACGCCTACCCTGGTAGACAAATGGCTACAGGATAAAGGTATCCATACCGCATACAACACGGAATTGGAAGGCTCCACAGCCGATTCCCTGTTACAGTCGCCCGATTGCAGCAAACAAACTGGACGCCGTTATGTATTGGCTATTTATTCAACAGATGTGCAAAAGGCAATTGACGCCGGTGTAAAACCAACAAAATAATTAGCGCTCTGCCAGCAAAGCCGCAGCTATCACCAAGTCCAGCGGACGCGTGATTTTGATATTGGCCTCCTCTCCTGCCACCAGGTGTACGAAGTGTCCCATATGTTCCGCTACTGTGGCTTCATCGGTGAAGAGGGGATCATAAGGCTGATCAAAGGCGGGTAAAATGATTTCAGAAAGAAAGGTCTGAGGAGTCTGAACAATTTTATACTTTTCCCGGTCTACTGCACGGTTTCCCATTGCATTGGTTTCCCGGATACTGTCTTTCATATCGATGACTGGAATGGCGCTACCATGGCTCAACGCAGCTTCATAACACCTACGGATCAACGAAGTGGACACCAAGGGTCTTACACCGTCATGCACAAACACCACGGCATTGCTTCCTGCTTGTTGCAAACCATTGCGTACCGAATGGAAACGTGTCTCCCCACCCTTTACCAACGTAATATCCGGACGCACTTCGAAATGAGTCAATACCTTTTCAGCGGTTTCAAAATGGGCTTCTGGTAATACCAGCACAATCCTCATATCAGGAAAAGCATTCGCGAAAGCGGCAATGGTATGGTATAAAACGGGTTTGCCCGCCAGTTCCAGGAATTGTTTGGGAATGGCGCTCTGCATGCGGGAACCGGAACCTCCGGCAACAATGATGGCAACTTTTTTTCGCTGTTCCATGAAGTTGAAAAGTACAGTAAGATATTAACAAAAAAAATTCCCACCGGCGGGAGGCGGGTGGGAATTTGAAAAGATGATTATCATTAGAGAATCAGCATGGCATCACCATAACTGAAGAAACGATATTTCTCTTTGATTGCTTGCTGATAAGCTTCCATTACCAGGTCATAACCAGCAAATGCGCAAGTCATGATCAACAGACTGGTTTTAGGAAGATGGAAATTGGTTACCAGGGCATTCGGAATTGCGAAATCATAAGGAGGATGGATGAAGGTGTTTGTCCAGCCTTCAGCCGCTTTCAGATGATTTTGAGCAGTTACGGAAGATTCCACTGCACGTACGGAAGTAGTACCGATAGCGCAGATTCTGCGGTTTTCTTCTTTCGCCTTGTTTACAATTTTCACTGCATGTTCATCGATGTGGAAATACTCAGCATCCATTTTGTGTTTGCTCAGATCTTCTACTTCAATAGGACGGAAAGTACCCAAACCAGTGTGGAGGGTTACTTCTGCAAATTTAACACCTTTGATTTCCAGGCGTTTGATCAGCTCACGGCTGAAGTGCAAACCAGCAGTAGGAGCCGCTACAGCGCCTTCATACTTTGCATAAACTGTCTGATAACGCTCTTTATCTTCTTCTTCTGGTTTACGCTTGATGTATTTTGGTAACGGCGTTTCTCCCAGGGTATCCAAAACTTGCTTGAACTCATCGTCGTTGCCTTCGAAGAGGAAGCGAATGGTACGGCCTCTGGAAGTAGTGTTATCAATTACTTCAGCTACCAGTGACTCATCGTCACCAAAATAAAGTTTATTACCAACACGGATTTTACGCGCTGGATCCACAATAACATCCCACAGACGGTTTTGCTTGTTCAGCTCACGCAGCAGGAATACCTCGATTTTTGCGCCTGTCTTCTCCTTGCGACCATACAACCTTGCAGGAAATACCTTCGTATTGTTCACAATCATTACATCCTTGTCATTGAAATAACCCAGGATGTCCTTGAAAACTTTGTGCTCAATTTTTCCGGTAGCACGATGTACCACCATCAAACGTGATTCATCTCTGGTTTTGGAAGGATGCTGTGCAATGAGATTTAAAGGCAGGTCGAATTTAAACTGTGATAGTTTCATATTACGGTATGAATAGATTTTTAAAGTGCGCAAAGTTACCTATTTTTCTCCACTTCGTCAAAAAATGGTAATTGTTGCTATGAATCAATAAATTATACATTAAATTCCTTTAGGTATGGCAGCTATCAGTTGTTGGGTGTATGGATCCTGTGGATGATGATAAATTCGGTCTGCATCCCCGCTTTCCACAATCCGACCCTTCTGCATCACCAGCATGCGATCACTGATAAACCTCACCACCGATAAATCATGAGAGATAAAAATACAACTGAAACCGAATTCTTCCCGTAAACTTATCAGCAGATTCAATACCTGTGCCTGTATGCTCACATCTAGCGCGGCTACCGATTCATCACAGATAATAAAGGAAGGATTTACTGCTAATGCTCTCGCAATAACGATACGCTGTCGCTGTCCACCGGAAAACTCATGTGGGTACCGGTTAAAGTGTTCTGGGAGCAGGTTTACCTTGTCCAACAACTCCAATGCCTTTTGCATTCTCCCCTGGGCATCTCCATACAATCCATGTACCTCCATTGGTTCCAACAGCGCTTTCCCTACGGGAATTCTGGGGTTCAGCGAAGAGTAAGGATCCTGGAAGATGAGCTGGATATCTTTCCGCATGGCCCGCATCGCCGTGGCCGACAAACTCCTCAAATCCTGTCCTTTATAAACAATACTTCCTCCAGTTGGTTCTATCAATCTCAATAAACTCCTACCAAGCGTGGTTTTACCGCAACCAGACTCTCCTACCAGACCAAGCGTTTCTCCCACTCGCAAGTCAAAACTCACATCATCCACCGCTTTCCGCCATTCCAATACCTTTCCAGTGATGGAACGTTTGAGCGGAAACCAGGTACAAAGTCCTTTTACTTCCAGCATCGGTGGTTGCGCAGCCAGTTGGGTCCGGCGAGCTTCCTGCTGTACAGGACTCATGATCAACGTATTTACAAAGGATTTCACAGAAGTGGTGTCTGTACCTCCAGTATTATCCATAAAATCCCGGATCACAGGGAGCCTTGTCAGTCGCTTATCCAACGGCGGCCTACAAGCTAGTAACCCTTTCGTATAGGCGTGCACGGGATGATGGAAAACCTGCGCTACGGGGCCTTCTTCCACAATATCCCCTTTGTACATCACCATTACCCTGGAGGCAATTTCGGCCACTACACCCAGATCATGGGTAATAAACAGCACACTCATATCCATCTGTTGCTGTAATTCTTTCAGCAATTCCAGGATAGCTTTTTGTACGGTAACGTCTAGGGCGGTGGTAGGCTCATCTGCGATGAGCAGTTTAGGTTCGCAGGAGATAGCCATAGCGATCATCACGCGTTGTTTTTGGCCACCGGATAATTCGTGCGGGTATCGGTGTAACATCGCTTCCGGATCGGGAAGCTTCACTTTTTCGAACAGGGCAACTGTTTTGGCGGCAGCTTCCTGACGAGAGATATTTTTATGGAGACGAATTGCTTCTGACACCTGGAATCCACAGGTTAACAGCGGGTTCAGGGAAGTCATCGGCTCCTGGAAAACCATAGCCACTTCATTCCCGCGATAGCCACGCACGGCATCAGGAGAGAGCCGGAGAAGATTGACTGGATCGGCATCAGTATAGTATAATATCTGTCCGCTTTCAATCCTGCCGGGCTCCTGTACCAGTTGCATGAGGGAGAGCGCTGTAACGGATTTTCCGGAACCGGATTCTCCTACTACGCCTATCATCTCTCCTTTCCCAATGGTAAAGGAGATACTTTTAACGGCTGTTATTTCTTTTTGGTCCGACCGAAAAGTTACTTTCAGGTCTTTTATCTCTGCCCGCGTGGATTGCATAGCGGGAAGATACAACAAATCTTAGAAGCGTAGATGCTTCACAGTCTGGTGACTATCGATTAATTTCTGCAGCGATTCAATACCTATTTTCAGGTGTCTTTCCACAAACTTACCCGTTACTTTCTTATCGCTTTCTTCTGTTTTCACACCCTCTGGTACCATTGGCTGATCAGACACCAGCAACAGTGCACCTGTAGGGATTTTGTTGAAGAAGCCTACAGAGAAGATAGTGGCAGTTTCCATATCTACGGCCATAGCGCGGATTTTCTCCAGGTATTGTTTGAACTCTGCATCATGTTCCCAGATACGACGGTTGGTGGTATAGCAGGTACCTGTCCAGTAATCATGGCCGGCATCGCGGATGGTAGTGGAAATAGCTTTCTGCAGGGCAAATGCTGGTAATGCAGGCACTTCAGGTGGGAAGTAGTCTGTAGAGGTTCCTTCTCCACGGATAGCCGCAATTGGGAGGATCAAATCACCCAGTTGGTTCTTCTTTTTCAGTCCACCACATTTTCCAAGGAACAATACCGCTTTAGGATTGATAGCAGTGAGCAAATCCATGATGGTAGCGGCGCCAGGACTTCCCATACCAAAGTTGATAATGGTAATGTTACCAGCAGTAGCACATTGCATAGGTTTACCAATGCCAACAATTTCCACGTTGTTCCATTCGGCAAACATAGTAAGGTAATTACTGAAATTGGTGAGGAGGATGTGTGTTCCGAAGTTTTCTAACTTTTCACCAGTGTAGCGGGGCAGCCAATTAGCTACAATTTCTTCTTTTGTCTTCATAGCCTTTTGACAAGCAAATATAAGGCATTTTTCCCAATTTCGGCGGAGGATGCTATTAACCGCTTGTTAAAGTATTAGCTACCATATCCCGGCAATGCTTCCAGGAAGTGCCATCCGGCTGTTTCCGCGCGGTAAGTACAGCAATAGGTATGGTTACCGTTGGTGATCACCAGGTAATCCGCAGGAATGACCATTTTATAACGTACCGCCTGTTCCAGAGTTTGGGGGCCCAGGGGGACATTCATCTCCTTACATTCTATCAGCATCCATGGCTTTGCGTCGCGGTTATAGACCACTATATCAAATCGTTTCTTCATCTCCCCCAGGTAAATCTCTTTTTCCACGGCAATCAAGGAGGCAGGATATTGCAGCACCTGTACCAGGTATTGCAGGAAATTCTGTCTCACCCACTCTTCCGGGGTTAGTACTACATATTTCTTTCTAAATCGGTCAAAAATCAGGGTTTTATCCCCTTCTTTCATCACTTTGAAGTCTGGCTCTGGAAATTGAATTTGGATCAATCGTGCGTTATTTATGTCGCGAAGATAGGTTGTTAAAGAAAAAACAAGCTGTATCAAAAAAATAAGGAAATGGAGTGACGTCTGCAACGTCACTCCATTTCCTTATTTTTTTGTCGCCCTGCCCGATGGGCAGGGGCGACAGGCAGCAAATTTCAAACTGCTTATAATTATATTATGGGAAGATACCGAGTTGTTCGTATGCGGCACCTACTTTATTGATAGCGCATACATAAGCAGCAGTACGCATATCGTGGATTTGCGGATTGCTGAGCATTACATCGCGTACTTCGTGGAGGGCGGCGTGCATGGTTTCTTCCAGGCCGGAATATACCAGATCCACCTCATCAGCGCCATGAGCGATGAATTTTCTTTCTTTATCGGATACTTTTTTACCGGTGAGATCTTCGATGGTTTGGAGAATATGGAAATTCATGTTTTCATCGAAGCGTTTACCCAGACGTCCGTAACGAACGTGGCTGAGGTTTTTGAGCCATTCGAAATAGGAAACGGTTACACCACCTGCATTGAGGAACATGTCAGGAACAACGATCACTCCTTTCTTATTCAGGATTTCGTCTGCTTCTGGCGTTAAAGGGCCGTTAGCAGCTTCACCGATGATCTTAGCTTTTACGTTAGGAGCGTTATGTTTGTCGATTACATTTTCCAGTGCAGCGGGGATGAGGATTTCACAATCTAATTCGAGGCCGTCTGTATTTTTGTTGAGGCTAGTAGATCCTGGGAAGTTGTTGATCGAGCCGGTAGCTTTTTTGTGTTGGAGTACTTCGTCGGGGTTAAGGCCGTTTTCGTTGTAGATAGCGCCGTCCCATTCTATCAGGCAGATTACTTTGGCGCCGGCTTCGTGGAAGTATTTGGCGGCATGATAGCCTACGTTACCCATACCTTGCACCACTACTCTTTTTCCTTCGATACCGGTTTTAAGCCCGATTTTATCCATGTCTTCTTTGATGTTGCACAGCTCGCGCAGTCCGTAGAAAACACCCAATCCAGTAGCTTCGGTACGTCCGCGAACACCTCCTTGAGACACTGGTTTACCGGTAACGCAGCCGTAGCCATCAATTTCACCGGGGCGGAGACTCATGTAGGTATCGAGGATCCAGCTCATTTCTCTTTCGCCCGTTCCGTAATCTGGTGCTGGAACGTCTGTGCCTGGGCCGATAAAGTTTTTCTTCACCAATTCGGCAGTGTAGCGGCGGGTGATGGCTTCCAGTTGGAAAGGAGTGTAATTGCGGGGATTGATTTTGATACCGCCTTTCGCACCACCAAAAGGAACGTTTACGATGGCGCATTTGTAGGTCATCAGCGATGCGAGCGCCATTACTTCGTCCTGGTTTACCTCTTCACTGAAACGGATACCACCTTTACATGGCAGTTTGTGATGAGAGTGTTGCACGCGGTAAGCTTCAATCACCTGCACTGATTCACCAATTCTTACCGGGAATTTGATCTGGTAAACCGCGTTACACGCTTTGATTTGTTCCAGGATACCTTTGTCCCATTTGGTAAATGCGGCTGCTTTGTCGAAGCTTCTTTCCACACTTTGGAAAAAACTGTAATGCTGATCTTGCGGCATAATATATCGTTTTGGTATAATGATTAGATTTCTATCTAAAGACTTCTATCTATCTCTATCTTCCATTTCCTGATGTTCTTTGTTGGTTAATCAGGAATAACACAATACCGATGAAATGATCACTAAAGCACTAACAATGTTGGTTATTTGTCTTTGTCTTCCAGCTTCTTGATTTTCCTATCCAGGTTAATCAGGAATAACACAATACCGAGGAATATGATCACTAAAACACCAACAATCACATAGATTTTACCATTACTACGGAAAAATTCGTTTACAGGTCCCGTCTCCGTATTCTGTTGCTGGGCGCTAGCCACAAAAGAAATCAGCAACAACATAATGGTCAGGCAACGGGAGAATATTCTGTAGATCATTTAAAAATATTTTTGAGCTCTAATTTCTTATAACGTACTACGAGGGTGTAGATCCACACACTCAATAAAATCCATCCAATGACAGCAGGATAAAACACCATTCTCATATGGCTATCTGTATCCTTGCCGGAGAAGCCAGGAGTAGAGGCACTTCCAGGATGCAATGAATCCACCATTTTAGGGATGATGTAAGTCAACGGGATGAGTAAGGCAAAGGCAAAAACGTTGAAAACGGCAGAAATACGTGCGCGTTTGTCCATATCATGGATCGACATACGCAGTACCAGGTAAGCCATATAAATGAGCAGGGCAATAGCGGTGCTCATTTGTTTAGGGTCGCTGGTGAGGGTACCGCCCCAGGTATAGGTAGCCCAGAGGGAGCCTGTTGCAAAGCCAAGTAAACCGAAGAGCATTCCCACGGTACCAGCAGTACCTGCCAGTACATCCTTCTTCATATCATATTTTGAAAGATATCGGAGGGAGTTGACAACAGAGATTGTGAACATCGTATACATGCACATCCACATGGGTACATGAAAGAACAGTCCTCGGGATGATTGTCCGTTCGTTCCTATCAATGGTATTTCGATAGTGAACCCGGCGATAATTGTGTATAAAAGAAGCAGTATCGCCAATGCTTTCCACCAATGTCTGGCCATTTTTTCGCAGCTATATTCCGGGGCAAACCTACACGTTTTAGCGGTAATCACAAAGATTTTACAGGATTTTAAGTTTATCAAACATGCCTGAAAACTCATTAAACAACATTACCATAAGTAGGGCTTTTTATTGCGATTTGACTAACTAGTCTTTCCACAAAAACGGGAAAAGTATCATGGATAGGGCAATTACAAGGAAGTCCATTCCTCCCAGGAGCCAAAACATTTTTGGCAGACCCGGCTGGTATACTGTCAGAAAGGCCGGCATAGAGATATTCGCCAACAGCATTAAAACGGGCAGGATCAGCGGGAAACCCATAATAGCCATCAGGGCCGCACTATGGTTGGCTTGGGCCGCAATGGCCGCCAGCATGGTAAACAGCAGGGAAAGACTAACACCTCCCAGGAGTACGACGCCAATGAAATATGTTGGTTTGGAGACAGGATTGCCCAGCAGCATGATACTACATCCCAAGGCAATCAGGCTCATGACAAGCATCAATATAATATTATATATCAGTTTGGCGGCAATGAAGTACCGGGGATGCACCAAGGAATAGAAATAAAGTAATCGACCCTTGCTTTCCTGCATAAAACTTTTGGCTACTGCGTTTACTGCTACGAAGAGTTGGACTACCCAGAAGAGGGCGTTCCAGAGTTTATCTTCTGGTTTGCCCATCATGAGGTTTATAACAAAGACCGTAGAAACGATATATAGTAAGACACCATAAAAAGCATACTGCTGGCGCATTTCCAGAAGTAGGTCCTTTTTCACAAGGGTAAGGGTCTGATGAATTGGATTATTTTTTTTCATGATCAACGGCAAAGATAGGTAATGAGGGTTTAAAAGCTGCTGTCAACTGGCAGCTATTCATTATATTGCCAGATATTAAAATTCCGACTGATGAAAAAAATTCTGGTTGCCAACAGAGGGGAAATAGCTCTACGCATCATGCGTTCTGCCCATGAGATGGGTATAAAAACGGTGGCGGTGTTCTCAGAAGCAGACCGTACCATGCCATTTGTACAATATGCAGATGAAGCGGTATGTATCGGTCCTGCCCCGTCCAGTCAGTCTTACCTGCTGGGGGAAAAGATGATTGCCGTTGCCCTGGAACGTGGAGCAGACGCCATTCACCCTGGTTATGGCTTCCTGAGTGAAAATGCGGGATTTGCCCAAAAAGTGAGGGAGGCAGGTATAACTTTTGTTGGTCCTTCTCCGGAATCTATTGAAGTCATGGGAAGCAAGCTGGCCGCCAAACAGGCTGCGCAGAAATTTGGCGTTCCGATGGTGCCAGGCACAGAAACGCCTTTGCGTAGTGTGGAAGAAGCCAGGGAAGTAGTTCAGAAAACAGGATTTCCTATATTAATCAAGGCCAGTGCTGGCGGCGGTGGTAAGGGCATGCGCGTGGTAAATAACCCCGAAGAGCTGGAAGAACAGATCCGCCTGGCGAAGAGCGAAGCGAAGAGTGCCTTTGGCGATGATGCAGTATTTATTGAAAAATATGTGGGCTCTCCACGCCATATTGAAATACAGGTATTGGGCGATCAGCACGGCAACTATGTATATCTCTTTGAGCGTGAGTGTTCTATACAGCGTCGGCACCAGAAATTGATTGAAGAGGCGCCCTCTTCCGTGCTAACGCCGGCTATTCGGGCAGCGATGGGTAAATGTGCGGTAGACGTGGCCAGGGCCTGTAATTATTATGGCGCTGGTACCGTGGAATTCCTGGTGGATGAACAGCTTAATTTCTATTTCCTGGAAATGAATACCCGCCTGCAGGTAGAACATCCGGTAACGGAACTCATCACCGGACTGGACCTCGTAAAAGAGCAGATCCGTGTAGCCCGCGGGGAACAACTTACCTTTAACCAGGAAAGTTTGCAGATAAATGGTCATGCGATCGAATTACGTGTATGCGCAGAAGATCCAGCCAACAACTTCCTACCGGATACGGGTAAACTGGAAACGTATATTCGTCCGCAGGGATATGGGGTTCGAGTGGATGATGGTTATGAGCAGGGCATGGATATACCCATTTATTATGATCCTATGATTGCTAAATTAATTGCATGGGGCAGCACCCGCGAAGAGGCCAGATACAGGCTGCTGCGGGCTATTGAAGAATACCAGGTGAAAGGTATTCGTACTACTTTACCGTTTGGTCATTGGGCCTTGCAACAACCCGCATTTATTCAGGGCAACTTCGATACGAATTTTATTGCGAAGTATTTTACTCCTCAATCCTTGGCTACAGCCGATGAACAGGTAAATAAAGTAGCCGCAATTCTGGCTGCGCAAGTATGGCAGCAGGAACAATTAGCTTTACAACAGGGAGCGCTTTCCACGAATCAGGAAACCAGTAACTGGAAAAAGCGAAATACGTTAAGATAAATTATCACATATGTTAAGATAAGTTAAAGTGCTTCCGTTAAACGTGGAAACAATTAACTTTGCGACAATTTTTTATATGATACGCAGACTCATACTCAACATCATAGACTTCTTCCATAAGCCATTCAGTGGGATTATTCCCGCGCAGACCTTCCGTTACCTGGCTTGTGGCGGTGGTAATACTGTGCTGGATATCTTTCTGTATTTCATTTGCTACAATTTCATTCTGGAGAAACAGGCGGTACATCTGCCGTTGATCAATATCAATATGGGAGCGCACATTGCCGCGATGTTCATGTCGATGGCGGTGACATTCCCTACTGGCTTTATGCTGAGTAAATATGTGGTGTTCTCCGAATCTAACCTGCAGGGGCGTACGCAATTATTCCGGTATTTCATGCTGGTGGGCATTTGTGTGTTGTTGAACTATGCATTGATGAAGATCTTTGTAGAGCAGATGCATTTGTTCCCAACTGTAGCGAAGATTTGCACTACGGCACTGGTAGTGATTTTCAGCTATATGACCCAGAAGAAATTTACGTTCAAGGTGAAGGAGCAGCGGGCGTAAGAAAAAAATTATCATTAGACAAATATCATTAAGAGCAGCCAAAATTGGCTGCTCTTTTTTTATTGTGTATTACATTTTCGCAGATATTTTTCCCAAAAAATAGTTTTCTATATAAAACTATTTTTACATTATAAAACCATTGTTTATATTCGTACAGATTAATAATTAGTTGTGATATGACAAAAAGCATCAAAAAAATTAAACTAAGATTTAATGAGGATCATATCTATGCCTCCCATTTACACTTTCGAGGCCAAACATCCAATATCCGCACCGTCATTAAACGATTGGTGTAGAAAGATCAGAAATGCTAATTGTCGTAATCTGAATGACCTAAAGAATGCAATATCAGGGTCAGTTGAATATGTAGGTGCAGACCTATATGTCTTCAATATTGGTGGCAACAATTTTAGATTAGTAGCAGGTATTCATTTTAACACGCAGCTTGTTTACATTCGGGCAATATTGACACATGCTGAATATGATGCACACAACAAAAATGGCACCTTGCTACATTTATAACAAGGACAATTAATAATTATGAAAATTTCATCAAAGCAGGAATACTTTACTGTGATGGCGGAAATTGAGGGTCTTTATCAAAAGGGATTTTCTAAACTAAGCAAGAAAGAGGAAGAGAGGTTAAGCCTGTTAGCGGAGGTGGTTGAAGCATGGGAAAACATTCATTACCCCATGCCAATAAAGCCAAAGTTCCCAGCCATATTACAGTATATACTTGATAGTAAAAAAATGAGTCAGACCAAATTGGCTGAAGAATTAAACATATCGAAAGGTTTTCTTAGTCAGTTATTGCATGATAAATCCGCTCCAAATGCAGAGGTATTAAAAACTATGCATAACAAGTTTCATATAGATGGTAATCTGTTACTGGAAAGCCTGATGTAGTAGAGTTTTTATATAATTATATAGGGAGACAACTGGTCCACGGACTTGTTGTCTCCCTATAATATTTTATGGCAGTTCATAATAACAATGTCTGCAACGGGGTTCATATAAATCCTTTTCGCCCAGCAGGACAGTGTCTTTGGTGGCGGATTTACGGTAAGAGAAGTTAGCCACTTCCCCACATTTCATGCAGATGGCGTGCAACTTGGTGATGTATTCACCTTTGGCCAACAATGCCGGCATAGGGCCGAAAGGTTTGCCTGTATAATCCATATCCAATCCAGCGATGATCACACGGATACCTCTCAATGCCAGTTGATCACATACTGCCGGCAGTTCCGCATCGAAGAACTGGGCCTCGTCGATCCCTATCACGTCTACGTCCTGGGCCAACAGCAAAATTTGTTGGGAATTATCTATGGGGGTAGAATGAATCATATTTTCATCGTGGGAAACGATGTTACTTTCATCGTAACGTGTATCCACGGCGGGTTTGAAGATCTCCACTTTCAGGTTGGCAATGCGCGCACGTTTCAGTCGGCGGATGAGCTCTTCTGTTTTTCCGGAAAACATTGAGCCGCAAATTACTTCTATCCAGCCCCTGCGTCCTCCTGCAAGAGAAGGTTCAATAAACATAATGTACTATTTTGATTATTAATTAATTAAAATACTCTAATTTTAGTGAAATAATTATCTATTACTCACCGTTAACAATTAAGGCATGGAAAAAATATATGCATTAATTGAGAAGCTTCAGGAATTAAGATATTCCGGTGCAGACCTGCAAACCATTTCGTATTACGTACAAATGTTGCAGGCTGAGGTCTTACATGCAAGGAACAGACAGCATCAATCATCGCATGAACAGCAGATACAGTCTACATCCGGACAGATTGCTGTCATAATGCCTGCCCGTCAGGAACCTTTTGTTACCGTTCCTGAACCAGCGGTGCAAACTACAACTTTACCGTCAAATAAACCGGAACTAACGGAAACGGACCTCCCATTCAAGGAAATGCCGGTCGTATCTGTGCAGCAAACTGCCGTTCCCGAAAATATTGTCTCGCCGCAGGCGGCAACTACTACTGCCATGCCAGCAGCGGAACCTGTCCATCATCATTTTGAACCTGAAAATATTCCGGCTCCGGCGCCTGTAATACCAGATCCAGCACCGGTTACGCCACAATTTGTACAAGAAAGTACCCCAACTCCAATTAATTTTGAACCGGCGGTACCGCAATATGTGCCTGAAAGCAAACCTGTGCAACCCATCAATTTTGAACCAGTAAGGCCGCAGTACGTGGAAGAAACCAAGCCTGCACCACAGCCAGTGCCTCCGCCAGTACCGGGTTTTGCTGCAGCAGCGGCGCCAGTTGCTAAGGAATATACATCTACACCCACCTTGTTCGATCAGCCGGCGCCTACACCCGCCAATGGCAATTCGCTGAATGACAAACTCGCGCATCAACAGATAGAGTTGGGTCAGAAGTTGAGCCAGCAGCGGATTCAGGATTTGCGTAATGCCATCGGCATCAACGACAAGTACCAATTCATTGGTGAACTTTTCAACAACGATAAAGATCTCTACGAACGCTCCATCAAAACCATCAATGATTTCGGCACCCTCCAGGAAGCCGATAGGTGGATTCAGCGTGAAATAAAGATTTTACAGGGTTGGCAGGATGAAGATCCCCTGGTAAAACACTTCTATACCTTGCTCAGGAAACGATTTTCCTGAATATAATGTAAAATTTTCTCGGTAGCCCCTTTGTTAGACAAGACGTAATCCTTGCTGATAGCGGCTTTTCGTGCCCGCAAAGTGGTGTCTGACGATAATAAATCTACTTGAGACCGCAATTCCTGATCATTGTTGATAACTATTGCACCTCCTGCTGCCACTAGTTCCACCGCCTCAAAATACTTATCATATACAGGTCCGATGATCACAGGCATGCCATAAACAGCCGGTTCTAGGATATTATGAATACCATCCTTGCCAAACCCGCCACCCACATAGGCCATGGAGGCATAGCGGTATAAAGTAGTTAGCATTCCAATATTATCTATTATTAGGATGGATGCGTCTTGCCATTGCTCCTTTATAGCGCTATAGCGAACCGCCTGCGGAAACAAGGATAAAATGGACTGGATATGTGCCTCATGAATTTCATGTGGTGCGATGACCAATTTCAACTGGCTGTTTTCATTGGTTTTCCACCAGTTGGCCAGTATTTGCTCGTCTTCCGGCCAGGTGCTACCAGCGACTAACAATTGTTTCCCTTCCGCAAATTGCGCAATGAGTGGCAGTTGCTGCGTTTCGGCTAGTAGCGCCGCCACCCGGTCGAATCGAGTATCTCCACTGATAGAAGCGTTTTGCATTTGGATTTGGTGCAAAAGGTCTAGCGAGGCCTTATTCTGCACAAATAGATGGGTAAACCCAGCCAGCAGCTTGCGGAACATACCGCCATAGCCTTTGAAAAAGATCTGTTTCTCCCGGAAAATACCGGATACCAATAAAGTGGGAACTTTTCGTGTATGCAGCTCCGTAAGGAAATGCATCCAGAATTCGTATTTGATGAAAATAGCCAGATCTGGGCGGGTTAGATCCAGGAATTTACGGGCATTGGCGTTGGTATCCAATGGGAGGTAGCAGATATAATCCGCCCCTGGATAGTGCTTGCGCACTTCATAGCCCGAGGGGGAGAAAAAAGTTAACAAAATTTTATACCCTGGATAATTTGCCCTGATAGCCTCCAGAACGGGTCTTCCTTGTTCGAATTCCCCCAGGGAGGCAGCATGTACCCATACCACGCGGGAATCTGTCAATTGTTGCTGTTGTAGGCGTATTGCCCAGCCCAGGCGGCCATTCAGCCAGAGACTTGCCTTTTTATTTCCTGTTGCGGAAGCTATACCTACCCCTGCTCTGTATAACCTGATAAATAAATTATATATAATTGAAGCTATCATGTTTTGCTTACGTACTTTTACTCAAATTTTGAGGAGGTACAAAGATAGGTCCCTCCCAATCTCAATTTTTGTAAATTTGCACACTTTAAACAAAATAAAAATATACAGCGCATATGGTTCCTATTCAGATGGTCGATTTGAAACGCCAGTACAATAAAATTAAGCCACAGGTTGATGCAGCCATCCAGGAAGTGTTGGAGAGTTCCGCCTTCATTAACGGCGGAGCAGTGCAGCAGTTTTCAGCAGAGTTACAGCAGTATTTGCAGATTAAACATGTTATCCCTTGTGCAAACGGTACAGATGCCCTGCAAATAGCTATGATGGCGCTGGGTCTGGAACCAGGAGATGAGGTGATTACTCCATCTTTTACTTTTATTGCCACAGCAGAAGTAATTGCTTTACTGCAATTGAAGCCTGTATTTGTGGATATTGACCCTAAAACCTATTGCCTGGATATTGAGCAGGTAGAAAAAGCTATTACTTCCAAAACCAAAGCGATTGTGCCGGTGCACCTGTATGGTCAGGTAGCTGATATGGAGCCGCTGATGGAAGTAGCTAATAAACATAACCTGTATGTAATTGAAGACAACGCCCAAGCAATTGGCGGTGATTATACATTTAAAGATGGTAGCAAGAAGAAAGCCGGTGCCATTGGTCATATTGGCTGTACCTCCTTCTTCCCTTCCAAAAACCTGGGTTGTTATGGAGATGGCGGCGCTATCTTCACCAACGATGATGCTATCGCAGCAAAAATCAGAATGGTAGCCAACCATGGCCAGTCTGCCCGCTACTACCATGATGTAGTAGGCGTTAACTCTCGTCTGGACAGTGTACAGGCAGCAGTACTCCGTATTAAACTGCCTTTGCTGGATGAATATATCCGTGCAAGACGTGCAGTAGCAGATGCTTATGATGCCGCATTTGCAGACATTCCGCAAATTATTACCCCATTCCGTGCAGAAAATGGATACCATGTATTCCATCAGTACACTATGCAACTGGAAGGTGCCAATAGAGATGAGATGCAGAAATACCTGGCAGAGAAAGGAGTTCCGGCGATGATTTATTATCCGGTACCTGCACATCGTCAGAAGATGTTTGCTAATTTTGGTGGCGCTGAATTTAACTTACCTGTAACCGATACGCTCACCCACAAGGTGATTTCCTTGCCGATACACACTGAAATGGACGCTGATCAACTTGATCACATTATTCAATCAGTAAAATCATTTCTAAATCAGAACCCTGCATGAAGATTACAGTAGTAGGTACCGGTTACGTTGGACTCGTAACCGGTACCTGTTTTGCGGAAACTGGAAACGAAGTTACCTGCGTAGACATTGACGTAAACAAAGTTGCCAAGCTCTCTTCCGGCCAAATTACCATTTATGAACCTGGCCTGGAAAAATTATTCGAAAGGAACCTGAAAGAAGACCGTCTCCATTTTACGACAAGTTTGGAAGAAGGTATTAAAGATGCAGTTGTTATTTTCCTTGCCCTGCCCACCCCTCCAGGCGCTGACGGAGCTGCTGATCTTTCCTTTGTACTCAATGTAGCTGACCAACTTGGTAAATTAATCACAGATTATAAGGTTATTGTAGACAAAAGCACTGTACCAGTGGGTACAGCAGCTAAAGTTACCGCCGCCATTGCGCGCAATGCCAAGGTACCTTTTGACGTGGTATCAAATCCGGAGTTTCTACGCGAGGGCGTAGCAGTGGATGATTTCATGAAACCAGACCGCGTAGTGATTGGTACAGAATCTGAAAGAGCCCGTAAAATCATGGGAGAACTTTTTGCTCCTTTTGTAAGACAGGGCAACCCAGTACTGTACATGGATGAGAACTCCGCAGAGCTGACCAAGTACGCTGCGAACTCCTTCCTCGCCACCAAAATTTCATTCATGAATGAAATTGCGATTCTCTGTGAGAAACTGGGAGCGGATGTGGATATGGTACGTAGAGGTATTGGGAGCGATGACCGTATTGGTAAACGCTTTCTCTTCCCGGGAATTGGGTATGGTGGAAGTTGTTTTCCGAAAGATGTACAGGCCCTGGTAAGGTCTGCCGAAGCAGTTGCCTATGACTTTAAGATACTCAACGCCGTAATGGACGTGAATGAAGACCAGAAATTGTTTCTCCTGCCTAAGATCAAAGCCTTTTTCAACGGTGATCTGAAAGGAAAACACTTTGCGCTCTGGGGGCTTGCATTCAAACCTAATACCGATGATATCAGGGAAGCGCCGGCATTATACATGATTGAAGCGTTATTGCAAGAAGGCGCCACTGTTACTGTATTTGATCCGGAAGCGATGAATAATGTAAAAAATCAGTTGGGAGACAAAATATCCTATGCAGATCATCAATATACCTGCTTGGAAAATGCCGACGCCCTCTTGATTGCCACTGAGTGGAGCGTATTCAGAACACCTGACTTTAACAAGATCAGCGCAGCCCTGAAACACAAAGCCATTTTTGATGGCAGAAACCTGTTTGAAGTAAGCCGAATGAAGGAATTGGGATATCATTATGAGAGTGTAGGCCGTACTCCTGTATTATCTTAACCCTTTCTTTTATGCAGAAAAAAAGAATACTGATAGCCGGCGCTGCCGGCTTCCTTGGATCACATCTGTGTGATCGTTTTATTCAGGAAGGTTATCATGTAATAGCCATGGATAACCTGCTGACAGGGAATATCAGCAACATTGAACATTTGTTCCCCTTACCTGATTTTGAGTACTATCATCATGATGTTACCAAATTCGTACATGTTCCGGGTAAACTGGATTACATCTTACACTTTGCTTCCCCTGCTAGCCCCATTGATTACCTTAAAATGCCTATCCAGACCTTAAAGGTTGGTTCCCTTGGCACCCACAATTTGTTGGGACTCGCCAAAGAGAAAAAGGCAAGAATCCTGGTGGCTTCCACTTCAGAAGTATATGGAGATCCTACTGTACATCCACAGCCAGAAGAATACTGGGGAAATGTAAACCCTGTAGGGCCACGTGGCGTATATGATGAAGCCAAACGCTTTCTGGAATCTATCACCATGGCTTATCACAATTTCCATGGCGTAGAAACCAGGATAGTAAGAATTTTCAATACCTATGGGCCACGTATGCGCCTCAATGATGGCCGGGCTTTACCCGCATTTATGAGTCAAGCCCTCAATGGAGAAGATCTTACTGTTTTTGGAGATGGTAGTCAGACGCGTTCCTTCTGTTATGTAGGAGACCTGATTGAAGGGATTTATCGCCTACTGCTATCAGATTACCATTTACCAGTTAATATTGGCAATCCAGAAGAGATTACCCTCAATCATTTTGCAGGTGAAATCCTTAAATTAACAGGCTCTAAGCAGAAAATTATCTATCTTCCGCTGCCAAAAGATGATCCAAAACAACGCCAACCTGATATTACGAAGGCCAGAACCCTCTTGGGTTGGGAACCAAAAGTAAACAGACAGGAAGGATTGAAGATCACTTACGAATACTTTAAAAAAGCATTATCACAATAAAAAATTGATATTAAATTCCAAATGAAGCGGAAACTCTTAATTACCGGTGGAGCTGGATTTATTGGATCCCATGTTGTCAGGTTATTTGTCAACAAATATCCGGATTACCAGATCGTGAATCTGGATGCACTCACTTATGCCGGTAACCTGGAAAACCTGGCAGATATAAACGAAAAGTCTAATTACATTTTTGAGAAAGGGGACATTACTGAAGAAACCTTCATAGATGCGCTTTTCCAGAAATACCAATTCGACGGAGTGATTCACCTTGCTGCTGAGAGCCATGTAGACAGGTCTATTCTTGATCCGCTTGCATTTATAAAAACAAATGTACTCGGCACTGCTGTTCTGTTAAATACTGCTAGAAAGCACTGGAAAGGCAATGAAACGGGTAAACTGTTTTACCATGTTTCTACGGATGAAGTGTATGGCAGTTTGGGAGAAGAAGGCTTCTTCACAGAGGAAACCCCATATGATCCACGTTCGCCATATTCTGCATCCAAAGCGAGTTCAGATCACTTTGTGATGGCGTATTATCATACATATCATTTGCCAGCGATTATCTCTAACTGTTCCAATAACTATGGATCAAATCATTTTCCTGAGAAATTGATTCCACTGGCCATTCATAATATTAAGAACAATAAGCCTGTTCCTGTTTATGGAAAGGGGGAAAATGTACGTGACTGGCTGTTTGTAGAAGATCATGCTCGCGCAATTGATGTTATTTTCCATCAGGGAAGAATTGGTGAAACCTATAACATTGGTGGATTCAATGAGTGGAAAAACATCGATCTGATTCAACTGTTATGTCGTATTATGGACCAGAAATTGGGTCGTCCGGAAGGTACTTCTGCGCAACTGATCACCTATGTGAAGGATCGTGCTGGTCATGATCTCAGATATGCCATTGATGCTACCAAACTGAATAAAGAACTGGGATGGGAACCATCTCTTCAGTTTGAAGAAGGACTTGAAAAAACAGTTGACTGGTACCTTGCCAACGAAGAATGGCTGCAACACGTTACCAGTGGCGCTTATCAACAATATTACCAGGAACAATATCAAAAAAGATAATCTCGACTATGCCATTTAAAGAAACACATATTCCAGATCTGCTGGTGTTTGAACCAGTAGTGCATGGTGATCATCGGGGTTATTTTTTTGAGAGTTATAATGCCAACACTTTTAGTGCTGCAGGTATTACTTATAATTTTGTTCAGGATAACCAGGCTCGTAGTACCTATGGGGTATTACGTGGCCTTCATTATCAACTGGAACCCTATGCACAAACCAAACTGGTACGCGTACTGGAAGGTAGTATTATTGATGTAGCAGTGGATGTACGCACAGGCTCTCCTACCTATGGTCAGTCCTTTGCTATTGAACTGAGTGCCGCCAACAAGCTGCAATTGCTGGTACCGAAAGGCTTCGCCCATGGCTATGCTGTAATCAGCGAGACCGCGGAAGTAATGTACAAATGTGATAACTTTTATCACAAAGGCAGCGAAGGAGGCATTATCTTCAATGATCCAGCCCTTAAAATTGATTGGGGTATTGATCTGAAAGATGCCATCGTTTCTGAAAAGGACCTGGTGTTGCCCAAACTGGCTGATATCTCCCATAATTTCACTTATAATCGTTAATCGTTATCATGAAGAATATTTTGGTAACAGGCGGAAACGGACAACTCGGGCATGCTTTAAGAAAAGCAGCCACTGTTTTCCCTGAATTCAATCTTATTTACACGGATTACGATGTGCTAGACATCACTAATACGGAAGCTGTTTCCGAATATTTCAACACGAATACACCTGCTGCCTGTATCAATTGCGCTGCCTATACAGCCGTTGATAAAGCAGAAACAGAGGAAGAAAAAGCCTTCCTGTTGAACTTCCAGGGAGCGCTCTCCCTCGCGGAAGCATGTACTGCACAACAGATACCATTGCTGCATGTGTCTACTGACTATGTGTTCAATGGTAGAAACAGCGTGCCTTACAAGGAAAGTGATGAGACTGATCCGCAAAGCGTTTACGGTAGCTCCAAAATGCGTGGAGAGGCCGCCGTTGTTGGTACAGATGCCAATCATATCGTTGTAAGAACTTCCTGGTTATACTCTGAATTCGGTGTCAACTTCGCGAAACGTATGAAGGAACTGATGCAGGAAAGACCAGAACTGAATGTGGTATTCGATCAAGCAGGTACGCCTACTTATGCTGTAGACCTGGCTAACGTGTTGCTGCAGATCCTCCGTCATCGAATGGAACATCCAGAAACATCTGTTGGCGGCGTTTACCATTACAGCAATGAAGGGGTGACTAGCTGGTATGATTTTGCCGTAGCTATTAAGGAATTGACTGGTGCGACGACCCGTGTCTCCCCTATCACATCCGACAAATATCCTACTCCTGCCAAACGCCCTTCTTTCAGCGTTTTGAATAAGGATAAGATCAAATCTACTTTTGGTATCAGCATTCCCTACTGGCGTGATAGCCTGGCGGAATGCCTGAAACATATTTAAGTTTTTGATTTAAAAAGCGAAGGTCCTGCCAAATGGCAGGACCTTCGCTTTTTAAATTTATACGATTTTATTTTTTTGCGTATTCCGTCAGGTAGTACCCATCGAAAGTATACATTTTACCATTTTCCATATAGACATCCTGTTCTTCTATTTGGATCCAGCCAGGATGGCCATTGGACGTAAAATCATAAATGAATATCATTTTCTTGGTTTTAGGATTATATCCCCAGGTACACTCATATTTGAATTCGGCGGTGTTTGCATCATAGACTAACGCCCCACAGGTAGATTTTCCCAGATTTACTTCCTCTCTGGTAAATTTGTTATACTTAGTACCGCTACCATTTGCATTCAGATTCAGCCAGGCGTCCTCTTCTTTTTGAGAATTTATTTTTGCCTTATAATTGCCAGGTGTCAGGCTATCATTGGTAGTCTGAGGTTTGCCAGCAACACAAGTGTACCACATTTTAGATTCATAAGTGTTGATATTATCATGCCATACCTTGAACGTATCCTTCTCTCTCTGAGGATACCATTTTCCTGCAAAAGCCTTTGCATCATTGCTATAAGGGGTATTCATAACAGTAACCGGCAAAGTATACTTGTTACTTGTTTTGCCAGTTGCATCATAAATAGCCACGGTCACATTAATTACCTTATCCTTGAAGTCAGCAGGCAATTTGATAATAATCGAAGAATCAGACCGGCGACGTTCCGGAGCTGAAAATCCTTCTCGACCATTGACAGGTTTAGCGTAATCAATGTTGAAGTAGGAGTCTGCTCCATCAAATTTCGCATATGCGCCTGCCATGGTGCCTTGCTCTATATAGATAGGAATCGCAATATATTGACCTGCGATGGCAGCATAGGTTCTCTGCGCCATCTCAATAGAGAGCATTGGTGCAGCAGGATCGTTGGAAGCAGCAGGAATGTCTCCTTTTACAACAGTACCATAGTTCACTTTAACCGCAGCCGTCAGGGTGTTTCCGTTATAATCTACAGTAGTAGCGGGTTCGTTGCCGTTGTCTTTGTCCTTATCTTTGGAGCAAGCAAAAAAAAGCATCGTGGCAGCGACGCCAAGTAGCATAAGCTTTTTCATACAGTACATTTTTCTTTAGAATGACGATTAACAAATTTCGGCTGCAAAGTTATAGCACTAAAAATTCATTCATTTGAAATAACCTAGGCTAGAGAAGTTTATACATGCGGCATACAGTTATAAAAATCATTATATATACGCATTATTAATTTAAAAGCAACTGTTGCCATTAATTCTGTAGGTTTGCAGAATTGACAAATTTTATTGAATCATGAATCTGATAGAAGAACTGCGCTGGCGGGGCATGCTACAGGATATGATGCCTGGCACTGAGGAACAACTGCAAAAGGAAATGACAACAGCCTATATCGGCTTTGATCCTACTGCAGAATCACTCCATATTGGCAGTCTCGTTCCTATCTTGCTGCTGGTACACCTGCAAAAGGCAGGACACAAGCCCCTGGCGCTGGTAGGTGGTGCTACCGGTATGGTGGGCGACCCCTCATTCAAAGCAGAAGAGAGAAAAATGCTGGACCTGGATACCCTCGCCAAAAATGTGGCTGGTATCAAAGCCCAGTTGGAACGCTTCCTGGATTTCGATCCTGCAAAAACTAATGCGGCGGAAATGGTGAACAACTTTGACTGGTTCAAAAACATCACTTTCCTCGACTTTATTCGCGACACCGGTAAACACATTACGGTGAACTACATGATGTCCAAAGACTCCGTAAAGAAAAGACTTGAAGGAGATAATGGCATGTCGTTCACTGAATTTACATATCAACTCATCCAAGGGTACGACTTCTATCATCTGTATACAGCTAAAAACTGTAAACTGCAGATGGGTGGCTCCGACCAATGGGGTAACATCGTTACAGGTACAGAACTGATCCGCCGTAAAGTGCAGGGAGAAGCTTTTGCATTTACTTGCCCGCTCATTAAAAAGGCAGATGGCACCAAATTCGGTAAAACCGAATCTGGTACTGTATGGCTGGATGCGTCTCGCACCTCCCCTTACATGTTCTACCAGTTCTGGCTGAATACCACCGACGTAGATGCGGAAAGCTATATCAAGATCTTCACTTTCATGGAACAACGGGAAGTAGAAGAACTGATTGCCCAACACCGTCTGGCACCAGAACAACGCCAACTTCAGAAACGTCTGGCCCAAGAAGTGACCGTATTCATTCACGGACAGGAAGCATATGATTTCGCTGTACAAGCGTCTGAAATGCTTTTTAAGAACGACACTGCGGCTTTACTGGTATCCCTTACTGAAGAACAACTGTTGGATGTACTGACCGGCGTACCACAGGTAGAAGTACCTCTGGCGGATCTGCAGGCAGGAAAAGATATCGTATCGCTGCTAGCAGAAACAGGAATTTTCCCTAGCAAAGGCGAGGCCCGCAAAATGGTGCAGGGCGGCGGTGTCAGCATGAACAAAACAAAAATTGAAGGTATTGATAAGGTGATCAACACCGAAGCTTTATTGCGTGATAAATACATCCTCTTCCAAAAAGGAAAGAAGAATTATTATCTGCTGAAAGCGATCTAACCGATCATGCATAATCGTTAGTAAAAGGTTGTCTCAAAATGAGACAACCTTTTTTATTTTTGAAAAAGATAACCGTCCGTTTTTTGATTTTTGTTGTTCATAAGCGGACATTTAAATTTATCAACACCCATGATAACTACCTGATACTAAGCACCTTATTCAAATGGCAATTTTCTTGCGGTGCTCCTAATAAAATATTGATGATATGCTGCGCAATCATACCAAAATCGCATGGAGAAATCTCCGAAAGAATAAAACCTTTTCACTGATCAACATTGCTGGCTTATCCTTAGGCATGGCGGTGACAATGTTGATTGGACTATGGTTGCAGGATGAACTGACTTTTAGCAAAAATCACGACAACTATGATCGTATAGTGGCAGTTATGCAACATCAAACCTTTAATGGGGTTAAAGGCACACAACTCGCCGTCCCTTACCTGTTGGGCGATGAAATCCGGGATAAGTACGGCAGCGACTTCAAATATATATCCATGGCTGACTGGCCAATATCCCATATCCTCAGCCACAATAATAATGGTATATCCAAAGTAGGTAACTTCTTTGAGCCTGTTTTTCCGGAAATGCTCAGTTTAAAAATGCTGAAAGGTACCCGCAACGGCCTGAAAGATCCCAATTCCATTTTGCTGTCCGCATCCACCGCCAAAGCCATGTTTGGCGATACAGATCCTATGGACCAGCTCATCAAATTAGATGGCTCCGTGGATGTAAAAGTAACCGGCGTTTATGAGGATCTGCCTTACAACTCCTCTTTTCGCGAAATTGCGTTTATGGCGCCCTGGGAATTAAAGTTGAATAGGGAGACATGGATTAGGGAGATGGAAAACCCCTGGCGTTCTAATTTTACACAATGCTACGCGCAACTGGCAGATCACGCCGACCTGGAAAAAGTATCCACTAAAATCAAGGATGTTAAACTACATAAAGTACGCGCACAGGATGCGGCTTTTAAACCTGAGATTTTCCTTCATCCCATGAGTAAATGGCACCTGTACTCCGATTGGGAAAATGGGAAAAACATCGGGGGCGGGATCCAGTTTGTATGGCTATTCACCATTATCGGAGGCTTTGTACTGTTATTGGCCTGTATCAACTTTATGAACCTGAGCACTGCCCGTTCGGAGAAGAGGGCAAAGGAAGTGGGTATACGAAAAGCAATAGGCTCCATTAGACATCAGTTGATTGTACAGTTTCTCAGTGAATCGCTGATGGTAGCAGGTATTGCTTTTATAGTGGCACTCCTCCTGGTGCAATGCAGTCTGCCCGCCTTCAATGACATGGCAACTAAAAGAGTGAGTATTCCTTATACCAATCCGATGTTCTGGCTAATAGCACTGGGTATCACCCTTATTACTGGCCTGTTGGCAGGAAGTTACCCCGCCTTATACCTGTCTTCCTTTGAGCCGGTGAAAGTATTGAAAGGGACATTCCGTGGCGGCCGATTAGCAGCCATTCCACGCAAAACAATGGTAGTGATACAGTTTACTGTATCCGTTAGCCTCATTATAGGAACCCTCGTGGTTATCAAACAAATCAATTTTGCCCAAAGCAGACCTACTGCTTATAACCGGGAAGGATTGATCTCTTTTATGGCCAACACGCCAACATTAGCCTCCAACTATGAACCATTCCGACAGGAATTGCTATCATCCGGAACTATCGTAGATATGGCAGGCGCATCTTCTCCTACAACAGGTGTTATGGCTATCAACAACGGATATACGTGGAAAGGCATGCTGCCTGGCACCGATGGCAACTTCGCGGCCATTACTGTATCTCAAAATTTTGGAAAAACGATAGGCTGGCAGATCCTCGAGGGGCGCGACTTTTCCAAGGATTTCGCTTCCGATTCCAATGGGCTGATCCTAAATGAAACCGCCGCTAAATTCATGGGATTCAAAAAACCAGTTGGGGAAATTGTAATGGTGGATGGCCACCCTCGCACCGTCATTGGCGTAGTGAAGGATATGGTAATGGAATCTCCCTACCAAAAAATTTTCAGAACAGTTTTTAGTCTTAACGATGAACAAAAAAACTTCATCACCGCACGACTTAATCCTGCCAAATCCACCGCTCAATCACTTGGAGAAATAGAAAAGGTCTTCAAAAAATATAATCCTGGTGTGCCTTTCAACTATCAATTTGTAGATAACAACTACGCAGATAAATTTGATGCAGAAAGACGTATTGCCCAACTCTCTAGCTTCTTTGCCATCCTGGCGATTATCATCAGTTGCCTGGGATTATTTGGCATGGCCACTTTCATGGCAGAACAAAGGATCAAAGAAGTAGGTGTCAGGAAAGTATTAGGCGCTTCTGTGCTGCACTTATGGGGCCTCATGACCAAAGATTTTGTGAAGCTAGTACTGATAGCGTTTGTTTTGGCCGTTCCTATTGCTTATTACGCCATGCATAAATGGCTGCTACGTTATGAATATCGTACAGACATACCCTGGTGGCTGCTGGTGGGCACTTGCGCCATCGCTTTGATGATTGCATTGATTACGGTGAGTTATCAGTCTATCAGGGCAGCGTTGGTGAATCCAGTTAAATCATTGAAATCAGAATAACACGATTTCTTTCCAATAAAAAAACGGTAAGTGACATCTGCGTCACTTACCGTTTTTTATTCGTCGCCCCTGCCTAGTGGGCAGGGGCGACAGGCAGAAGAGTTTTAGACTATTTCTTCAGACCATATTTCTGTTGGTACTTCTCATACAACTGTTTCTGTTTATTATCCAGGTTGATTTCACGTCCTTGGATAAAGGCCTGGGTAATAACGCTGGACTTCATATCCAGCATATCCCCGTTGCTCACAGCAATATTCGCATCCTTGCCGGTTTCCAGGGTGCCGGTCAGTTTATCCACACCCAGGATTTTTGCCGTATTGCTCGTAATAGCGGCTAATGCTTCCTCTTTGGTAAGTCCGTAAGTAGCTGCAGTTCCTGCTTCAAAGCCAAGGTTACGCTGTTGCCAAAAGCCCTCGTTGCTGAGACAGAACAATATGCCCGCTTTTTGTAACAGTGCTGGTGTTTTGTAAGGCTGATCCACATCGTCGTCCTGCATTACAGGTAAACTATGCGGCTGGCTGAGGATGACCGCAATATTATTTGCTTTCAGGAGATCTGTAATACGCCAGGAGTCTGTTCCCCCAACGATCACCACATCTACATTAAATTCTTTTGCGAAATCTACTGCTATCATCATTTCCTTTTGTAGCTCCGCATGTATAAACAGTTTCTGTTCTTTATTAAACAAACGGCGCATGGCTTCATACTTCAGATTGGTAGCAGTATGTTTGCTTTCTGCCAGGTAAGCTTTTGCTTCGCGGAAGAAAGTGCGTACATTCTCAATCATGGTCAAAGCATTGTTACCGCCATCATCCGAACGACCGCCACGACGGCCACCACCGCCCTCTCCCGCTGGTACCAGGCGAGGAATAAACAAGTGCAATGCGTTGTCTGCTTTGTAAGCAGCATCTTCCCAATTCCATGCATCCAGTTGTACCACGGAGGAAGTACCACTGATAACACCGCCTTCAGGCGTGATACCTGCCAGCAGTATACCATTGGAACGGAGGGTATTGATCACTTTTGAATCTGTATTGTAAGCGATCAGAGAACGTACGGAAGGATTGATTTCACCCACCTCACGTTCATCCCTAGTTGCACGTACACTTTCAAATTCCACCAAGCCCAGATTGGTTTCTGGCGCAATGATGCCAGGGTATACATGTTGTCCTTTCAGGTCATATACGGTAGCGCCAGCAGCGGCGTTTACATTCGCGCCTACTGCGACGATCTTTCCTTTTTCAAAACCAATAGTTCCATTGGTGATTACCTGGCCGTTGCCCACATGGATAGTGGCATTTGTCAGATATACCGGCTTTTGCTGCGCCGGAGCAGGATATACGGTTTCCTGTGCCTGACCTTTAGAGATCAGCATCGCCAGAGCTGCCGTAAATATGATATGTTGTTTTTTCATTAGGCTGATAATTAAAAATGAACGGCTATTGGATTACATCATGCTGGTGGCCACCCTGCAAATCTTCACAGTGGTACATTTCATCCTGATGGAAAGCGGCTTTTTCTACTTGTCCACCTTTTTTCTTTTCATTCAGCATTTTGCTGATAAGGCGACTACGTTCTGCGGCGATGCGCTGACGCAACTGCAGATCATATTCCCGATCGAATTCCACGATACCATCCACGAGTGTTTTCTCTGCTTTCGCATAGATGCTCAATGGATCATCACTCCACAATACGAGATCCGCATCCTTGCCTACCTTGATACTACCCATGCGGTTGTCCACATGCAGGAGGCGAGCAGGGTTCAGCGTTACCATTTTCAGAGCGTCTTCTTCAGACAAACCAGCATACTTGATGCTTTTTGCAGCTTCCTGGTTCAGGCGACGGGCCATCTCCGCATCATCAGAATTGATAGCAGTAACAACGCCTACCTGGCTCATGATACCAGCGTTCTGAGGAATCGCATCCTGTACTTCCATTTTGTAAGCCCACCAGTCGGCGAATGTGCCGGCTCCTGCGCCATGTGCTTTCATTTTATCAGCTACTTTATAGCCTTCCAGGATATGTGTGAAGGTATTTACATGGAAATGGAAGGTATCTGCCACGTGCATGAGCATATTGATTTCGCTCTGTACATAAGAGTGACAGGTGATAAATCTTTTTGAATTGAGGATTTCCACCAGTGCATCCAATTCCAAATCGCGACGTTTGCCTGCTCCTTCTTTTTCATAATCACGTGCACGGGTAAACGCATCCATATAGATTTGCTCCACACCCATACGTGTTTGAGGGAAACGAACGGTGTTTCTATCGCCCCAGTTGGATTGTTTTACGTTTTCACCTAATGCGAATTTGATGAAAGGATCAGCACCGGCAACTTTCATCTCTTCAGCATTCTGGCCCCAACGCAGCTTGATCAGTTGTGATTGTCCGCCGATGGCATTGGCACTACCATGCAGCAGATGAGAAGCAGTAACCCCTCCGCTCAACTGACGATAGATATTCACATCTTCCGGATTCACCACATCGGCTATACGTACTTCTGCTGTCACGGATTGAGAACCTTCATTGACACCTTTAGAGATAGCGATGTGAGAGTGCTCATCGATGATACCCGCAGACAGGTGTTTGCCTGTACCATCGATTACGCGGGCATTTCCGGCCGCCAGGTTCTTACCGATCTGGGCGATTTTTCCACCACGGATTAATACATCCGTATTCTCCAGTTTACCTTCTTTTTCGTTCGTCCAGACAGTTGCATTCTTAATCAGGATATCCTGTTGCTGTGGCAGTTTATCCCAGCCATAGCCATTGAATGGATAGTATAATGCACCCACTTGTGGCGCTGGTTTTTTCTTAGCAGAATCGGCTTTTTCCTGGTATGGTTTGGAAAGCACCGCCGTCCATCTAAGGCTGCTATTGCTAGAATCTACGCCAGTACCCATCCATTGATCCTTGCTGATCAATCCATTGAGGCGCAGGCCCGTATTGCTACCTTTAGCTTGTGGCAGCATCAAGGTTACCAGTTTATCGTTGATATCGATTTTTCCACTCAGGGTATCTTTGCCCAGTACAGTTGCTTGTAGTTTATCAGGACTGCCTTTCACTTCCACTGTGTAGGTGTTGCCGTTGCTCAGGGATACCGCATAGGTACCACGCAGGTCGTTCCAGCCATCATTTTTGATCACATATTTATTTCCTTGTACCCAGTTTTGGAGGAGCACTGAATTCTCGTTGAAAACAGGGCCGCTGGTGATGAGGAAGTTGGCCAGTTTACCGGGTTCCAGGCTACCTACTTTATCGTACGCTTTGATGAGGGTAGCAGGTGTTTTGGTCAGGGCTTCTAGCGCTTTTTGCTCAGAAAGACCGTATTCAATGGCTTTACGCACATTGGCCAGGAACTGTTTTACATCTTTCAGATCAGAAGCTGTCAGGCAGAAAGGAATATTTGCCTTTTCGAAAGCAGCAGGTTCTGTAGGCGCCATTTCCCAGTGTTTCATATCGCTCAGCGCTACGAAACGGGCGTCAGCAGGATCTTCCACGTCTATAGCAGAGGGGAAATTTACCGGCAGGATGAAGGACGCTTTGGTAGCAGCCATATCATTGATACGTTGGTATTCATTGCCAGCGCCTTTGATAATGTATTGTACACCAAATTCATCTCCTACTTTATCTGCACGAACAGCTTCCCATTTATCAGAAACAGCGAAGATCTGTGGCAGTTGGAGATTATCGTTCCAGGCTTGTAAACTGAGGTTTACGCCTTCTTTAGCAGGACGGTTTTTATACCATTGTCCATCTAGGAAGCTCTGACGGAGGAGCGCAATAACGCCCATGAGGGAGCCCGGATAGTTCTGTGTGGAAGTGCCTTTATCGAAAGAGAAGGCGGCAGCCGCTTTCTCCCGGAGGATAACGGTGTTTTCGCGTTCATCTGCGAGGGTTACTAATGTGGCGGTGCCTCTGGCGATACCATCCTGCTGATGTGTCAACACAGTCCCGAAGCCTACACTACGCAGTGGTGCTGCTTTTGCGCCATCTGTATTAAACAGTTTCACCGCATCTACTTCACTTTTGATAGCCTGGTTCCAGCCATAAGCGCCTTTGGTATTGGAAAGAAACTGTGGGGCAGCATTCCAATTGAATCCACCTTTTTTGGCATCTCCCAGGCCATAGTTGCTGTAGATATCCACAAAGGAAGGATAAATGTATTTCCCTTTACAATCCACTACCACTGCATCTTTAGGGATAGCGGCGCTAGGTCCAACGTCGGTAATTTTACCGTCTCGGATGACCAATGTAGCGTTAGAAATAGTATTCTGCGCATCGCGTATAATGGTGGCATGTGTAAACGCGTAACAGCCTTCTTTCGGCTCAGCAATACCGTTTGTGGGGAAAGTACTTTGAGCGCTCGCACCGGAGCCTGCCAGGAGCAGCGCCAGCAACAATAGCTGACTGCGATGCCGCTTCAGGGCATAGGTTAATCCTCGGGACAAAAGTAGTGTCCCAGGTTTCTCAAAAGCTTTTTTCATGAAAAACGTTTATTTATACGATTTAGATTTCACGATAAATTTAATAATTCCCCGATGCCATTCTAAGCAAAAAATCGATTTTTTTATGAATGGCAGTCCGCTGTCCCCGGAAAGGCCCATAAACATTTTGGATTAACACGAAAAAGGGATAATTTATGGTTCAATTTCCCGATTACTACAATCTTGCTGTCTATGAAAAAAGTATCCGCTTATACCCTGATCATTGCGGGTTTTCTGTTACTGGGCCTCAGCAACAGCCTCTTTGCGCAAAATAACCAACCGGCAACCGCCAATCTCGGCAAGTGGAATGTAGAAGGACGAGCCGATAAAATGACCGATAAAATCAGTCGTAGATTAGGTCTCACCAAGGATCAAAGCGAGGAAATTTATACGATCAATCTGGATATCATACGACGGATAGACAGCGTCCATGCTAATAAGGCACTCACCAGCAAAGAGAGAATGAGCAGGGTACATCACCTGAACGACGAACGTAACCAGCGATTTAAAACGGTATTAACTGCCACTCAGTATAAGATATGGAACGATTGGAACCTGAACAAAAAAGAGCACCTGGAGGCGAAGATGGAGAAAAAACGGCAGCGTCGGGAAGCGTTACAGCAGCAATGATCCGTGTCTAGCTATAAAATTTATATGCCATACAAAGTGTCAGCGAGTACCTTTGTATGGCATTTTTATTAATCGGCAATGACTGCATATCAACATATCCAGGAGATCTTTCACGCAGCAGTAGCAGCGGTACAACCGGCTGTATTCATGCGTAATACTGTATTGTTTCAGGGAGACACGATCACCATTGCTGGCACGCCGTTCCCTATTCGTGGGGACGTAATCGTTATCGGCGCAGGTAAAGCCGCTGCTGCCATGGCTCAGGAACTAGAATCCGTTTTATTACCACATGTCCCCATCAAGGGTACGGTAGTCACGAAATACGATCATGCCCTGCCCTTACAACAGTTGCAAGTACTGGAAGCAGGACATCCTGTTCCAGATGAAAATAGTGTATCCGCTACACAAGCAATACTCCGAGCAGTTACCAATTTACACTCCGAGGACTTAGTAATTCTATTATTATCCGGTGGCGCATCCTCTCTGCTGGCGGATGTTCCAGCGGGTTGTACATTGGAAGAAGTACAGGATTTATTCCAGCAGCTACTGCACTCCGGTGCGGATATCGCAGAAATGAATACCGTCCGAAAACACTTATCGGCCGTGAAAGGGGGACAATTGGCCCAACATATTTACCCGGCTACTTTATGTTCCATCATCCTCAGTGATGTGCCAGGGGATCAATTGGAAGTGATTGGCTCAGGTCCTGGAGTACCCGACCCTACTACCTTTGAGGATACGATGGCCATTCTGAGCAAATATCGTCTCACTACAACAATTCCATCCGCTATCCTCTCCCATATCCACAAAGGTTTATCCGGAGCAATTCCGGAAACCGCCAAAGCCGGAGATCCTGCCTTCGAAAAAGTGCATAACTTCCTAACAGGCACCAATGCCATTGCCCTGGAAGCCGCGGCTGTAAAGGCAAAGGAACTGGGATATCACGTTACGCTCACTACGGAATGTACTACCGGTGAAGCACGTACGATAGGCACACAACTGGCCCAAAAGGCATTGCACTATGATAAAAAACTGCCCGCCTGTTTACTCCAAGGTGGTGAAACGACTGTCACCATCAAGGGCAACGGCAAAGGAGGACGTAACCAGGAACTAGTGCTGGCGGCAGTGTTGGAGCTGGAGAAAGCAACAGCAAAAGCAACGCATATCACCTTGCTCAGTGCAGGTACTGACGGTACAGACGGACCTACCGATGCTGCTGGCGCCATCGCCGACGCATTTACACTACAACGTAGTAAAGCCCTACAACTCAATACAGCAGCCTATCTGGATAATAATGACGCGTATCATTTTTTCCGTCAAACAGACCGCCTGTTGATCACAGGTCCTACACATACGAATGTGATGGACATTCAAATAGTACTGATCACTTGAAAACCACATTGTTAATCACTGTATTAACATCTTTCAAAACCCGCTACAGTATTACATCCTATCGTAATAACACAAAAGGGTATTCTTTTTCGTGCACTTAAAGTTTGTATATGTGCAGAGAGATTTTATTTTTGGGGTTTGGATTACTTACTTTTGGACTTATAAACCTAATAGCATTATGCTGAGAATGGAACAGACATGGCGTTGGTTTGGGCCTAATGATCCGGTTAGCTTAGCTGATATCAGACAGGCAGGCGCAACTGGCATCGTAACAGCCTTGCATCATCTGCCTAACGGAGCGGTATGGACGAAGGAAGATATATTACAGCGCAAACAGTTGATTGAAGCTGCCGGCCTTACCTGGTCTGTAGTAGAAAGCATTCCCGTACATGAAGACATCAAAACGCAACGTGGCCGTTTCCGGGAATACATCACCAACTATCAGCAATCAATACGTAACCTGGCTGCATGCGGCGTTAAAACTGTTACTTACAATTTTATGCCGGTGCTGGACTGGACCCGCACTGACCTTGCCTATACCGTAGAAGATGGTTCCAAAGCACTTCGCTTTGAAAAAGCCGCCTACATGGCGTTCGACCTTTTCATACTGGCAAGACCCAACGCTGAAAAAGACTATACCGAAGAAGAAATTGCCCGCGCAAAGGAGAAATTCGACAGCATGACTGTGGAAGAAAAAACGCTCCTGCAAAAGAATATCATCGCAGGCCTGCCGGGTTCTGAAGAAAGCTTCACCCTCCAGCAATTCCAAGCTGCACTCGATACTTACAAAGGCATCGATGCAACACAACTGAAATTGCATCTCTTCTACTTCCTGCAACAAATTGCACCAGTGGCAGAAGAGGTAGGCGTAAAACTCGCCATCCATCCAGACGATCCTCCATTCCCGATCTTCGGCCTGCCACGTGTGGTAAGCACCGAACAGGATGCAAAAGAATTACTGGTAGCCGCTCCCTATAAATCTAACGGTTTATGCTTCTGCACCGGTTCTTACGGCGTAAGAGCTGATAACGACTTACCAGGTATGATAGAACGTTTGGGAGATCACATCCACTTTATCCATCTGCGTAGTACACAACGCGACTTCCTGGGAAATTTCCATGAAGCCAACCACCTGGAAGGCGATGTGGATATGTTCCATGTGATCAAAAACATTCTGCTCACCATGAAACGTCGCAATGTGGTTATCCCTATGCGCCCGGATCATGGCCACCAGATGCTGGACGATCTGCATAAGAAAACCAATCCTGGCTACAGTGCTATTGGCCGCCTCCGCGGACTGGCTGAACTGCGTGGCCTGGAAATGGGTATCGCTGGGGCTTTAAGCGCCGATTGACTTAAATCTACCAGTATCAGAACCGTGCAAGGATTTAAGGTAGGGATCAGCAATACTACCGCCGGTTTGAGATACTATGCGAAAACAGCGCCTGTGACTGAATAATACAGTGATTGCTCATCACATGTACAGTCTGGGCTGTTTCAAAATATTTTACTACAAAAAAAGGAATTGAAGTCTGCGACTTCAATTCCTTTTTTTCTTTTTCGTCGTCCCTGCCCGCAGGGCAGGGACGACAGGCAGGAGTGATGAACTACTTCAATATCCACTCTACTTTGTCAGTATACTTCTTACCATCTTTTGTTCCTGTACAAACCAGTACATTTTTTCCTTTCTTCAACTTTACATTTTCATATAGATAATGCACAGAAGTTGTTCCCGGCTTAGGGTTGCTCAGGGTCTTGCCATTCAGCGTGAGCACTGGGGTACCGATGTTATCATATACCGTTACAGTAGTAATTGCTTGTGTTCTTTCTGTTAATCGGCGATCAGAGATATATACCACAGGCTCTGTACTCCAGTTGGCTTTGTACCAATAAAACGCATCCTTGCGGAGTTGTCTATCAAAAGTGACCAAGCCTTTCATATTACGTGCAGGCACGCCTCCTCTAGTCCAGAGTGGCGCACAGAAATCGAACATATTCCAGAGATAGGAAGACACGAGATACGGATGTTTGGCAATGATCCCCCATTGAATTTCATGGATACGGGTTTCTCTTTCTTCTGGCATAAAGGGGCCGCCGTATTCCACTTCTGGTAATATTTCCGCATGTTGGTTCACGTTACCATCGCCACCATATTCACTGATTACCACTTTATGATCTGGATATTTCTGTTCCAATCCTGTTACCCATTTTTCCAGATCAGGCGTTTTACCTTCATACCAGCCGTAATAACGGTTCATACCCTGTATGTCCGCATTGCGGTTCTCAGGGCGTTCCATGGTGCCGTAACCGTTTACGCTAACGGTATATCTATCTGGGTCCAGTGTTTTGGCGATATCCACCATCTCGGCAGTGAGGGTGCTTACAAAATCTGCGGGTGTTTTTTCATACACTTCGTTGTGCATGCCCCAGGTATAAATAGAAGGATGATTGAACTGCTGTTTTACCAGTTCTGTAATTTGTTGTTTCGCATTATCTCCTTCTTGGCCGGAAACAGCGTTTACAAAAGGTACTTCCGCCCAAATAACAAAACCGATACTATCACATTTGGCATAGATGTAATCCGCTTGTTGATAATGCGCGAAACGAATAGAGTTCGCGCCCATTTCTTTTATCATTTCCAGATCCTGGGCATGCTGCCAGTTTTCGAGGGCGTTGCCATATCCCCACCAGTCCTGATGTCTACAAACACCATGCAAGCGATAAGGCTGATCATTCAGATAAAACCCTTTACCAGCTTTGATTTCAAATTTGCGAATACCTAATGGCTGCGTTATTTCATCAATAATATCGTCATTTTTACCAATGAGGGATACCACCACTTTATACAGATGTGGATCTTTCAAACCATTCCAGAGATGTGGTTTATCCATATGTACCTGCTGGGAGAATGTTTGTCGGCCCTGTGCAAGCACGTTGATATCCGTTTTGATTTCTTTTGCGAGTTGGCCGGATTGTGTGTAGACACGGGTACGCAGTTGTGCACCCTGCGCTTGTTCAAAACGGTTATCGAGCTTTGTATTGATAGTGATATCCGCTCCTTCTGCGCTCACATTTTGCTGGCGGATGTACACACCGGGAGAGGCATAATCGGTTGTAGCGATATGCATTCTATCCGTAATCACTAAGCTTACCGGACGATAAATTCCACCATAGATACCAAACAGGTTGTTATTGATAGGAATGACATCCTTGCGAGGTTCATTGTTTACTTTCACGAGGATGGTATTTTCCCCACCAAAGTTCAGTGCATAGGTGATTTCCATTGCAAAGGCGCTGTATCCGCCTTTATGTTGACCTATAAATTTATTGTTTACATAGACATCCGCTACTTGTCCGGCTCCTTCAAAACGCAGGAATACCTGTTTTCCTTTGAGGGCGGCGTCCATGGAGAGTGACTTCTTATACAGGCCATTGCCGGCATAGAAATCTTTACCTGCCTGCATATCCTTGTTATTCCAGGTATGCGGGAGGTTGACCGTTTCCCAGGTATGCGGCGCGGCGCTGTCTTTCGGACTATAGTCTGCTTTCGTAAACAGCCAGTTCTTCGTCAACGGGAGTTCTGTACGTCCCTGTGCAATCGATTGTTGAATAGTTGCTGCAAGTAAGCTGATACCTGCAAGGAGTAATTTTTTCATGATGTAAGCAATGGTTTGCTTCTAGTACTGCGTATAAAGAATGATTATTTGAATACAGGTTTAAACGGCATTGTCACCAGAAAAATTCTGTCCAGGCATATCTTCAATGAAGCTATAGATAATTTGCCGCGTTTGGGCACTTTTAAGTGCAAAAGCAGCGGTGGTAGCCATTAGGTTGGCCACCATCCCGGAAAGTCTTTTTTTCATGTTCACAGTATTAAAACGGCAGGGCCGCTTACTTCAGTGTAAGATAATATCTTCCTTCCTTATCTTTTGTAATAAATACACCTATTTTTTTGCTAACTACTTCTAATACCTTCTCCGCCCCTTCGGCATCGAAGTTGGCGGTGACGGATCTTTTCAACGCTTCTCGCGCAGATGGCGGCACTTCTACCTGTATATCATAGTAATTTCTGACTACTTCCAACACTTCTTGTAGGGGAACATTATTGAAGTGGAGACGGCCAGTTTTCCAGGCCAATGCGCCATCACTACGCATAATACTTTGCTGTAGCCCTTCTTTTTCTGTCAAGCTTCCTTGCATACCGGGGGTTAACAGGAGGTCATCATATCCCGAACTTTTCATCTTCACTTTTCCATTGATCACGTATACGGCTACACTACTTTCATCCATACGCACGTTAAAGGACGCCATTTCTGTTAATAGCGTCACATCATTGCCAATTTTCAATTGCATCTCTTGTCCGGTTACCTTGGGAATATCGAAAAATACTTCTCCTTTATACATGTAAACCTTCCTGCTACCTTTATCAAACTGCTGAGGATAGGCTATTTCAGCATTCCCATTCAGTATGGCTTTGGTACCATCTTTCAACAACAAAGAATCAATATATCCCGTACGGTTCTTATTTATCACCAGGGGCGTCCTGGAAAAAAAAATATAACCGGCAATAATGACGGTAATCAATAACAAAATCAGCAAGCACCATTTCAAAAGGCCAGGTGTATTTGGTTGTCGCCTGGTAACAGGCAGCGGCTGCAAATCGTCTTCCAGCCAATGCTGCAGTAATTTCTCCAGGTAAGCAGCCTGCTCCGGACCTTTGTTTCTCAACTCGGCTATCTGATCCTGTAATTGGGGATCATGTGGTGCATTGATAAATCGAACAATCAGATCAGTAGTGTCTGTAGTCGGCTGGTACATAATTTCATTCCTTCCTGTGCAAGACGAGGGAGAATACTCTCTCTGAAGTCTCTGTCCTATAACTGCATTATAATGCGGCAGTAAATATAGGAAAAATCCGTATGTGACTGGTAGAATAAAATTATTAGGCTAGCTGTAGAAGGTTTAATAAATTAGTAAGCGAACAGGCTAAATCCCCCCAGCGTATGACACCTGAATCACTATCCGATAATGAACAGGATTATATCGACGGACTATTACATCATAACCCGGATGTTATCAATGATATATACCAGAAGTTCGCGATCAAAGCACAACGTTTTATCCAGCAAAAAGGAGGCACAGTAAGAGATGCAGCCCACATTTTCGAAGAAGTATTACTGGATATTTATTTCTTTGTCAGACGCCATCCCTTACAAGTTTCTTCTTTCGAAGCTTTTCTCATCCTGCTCTGCAAACGGGTATGGGAAAAGGAAGTAGAAAGAAGAGGTCAGCGTATTCCCGGCCTAGAGCCCGATGAAACGGCCGCTCTAGGAAGAGAAGATATGATCGATCTAGAAGATGTAATGCGCGAAGGTGAAAAAAGAAGAATCGCCTATCATCAATACCTGCAATTAGATGATAACTGCAAGGAGCTCCTCAAATGGGCACTCACAGACCACCTCCAGGAAGATATCGCTGCTGAAATGAAAATTTCACCAGAAGAACTTCCTGCTAGAAGAGCCGATTGCTTTCATCGCCTGTTCCGCAATATAGACGCATCTATGAGAACCTCGGACGCTCCCAGCGAAACGGAAGTGGGCCATGCAGATGCATTCCTCAGCAACTTCATGAATGAAGCCGATAAAAAGGCTTACGCCGAAAAATTACGCACCAATATTACGCTCAACAGTCAAGTCAAACGCTTTGACCTTATCCGTAAACTGCTGGCACAGCGCATCTGCACGGATGCAGACCGCGATGATCTACAACACCAATTATTCGCACACCGCAATGCCTGGTTCTCCTCTAGGGATGCCCAGGTAACGCCTATACGAAATTATGTGATCGGTGTTGCTATCCTCGCAGTAGGACTCGCCACCCTGCTATTTATCAGCCCATGGCGGAAAAATATCTATAGCCAATTCTCTTCTACGGAAATGTCGGCACAAGGCAGCGATAGCCTGGAACTGTCGAAAGAAATCATGGGAGAATTCAACCGCGGACATTTCAGCGATGCCCTACAGATGCTCAATACAGTCCTGGAAAAAAATCCAGGAAATATTTACGCCCGTTACTTCCGTGGCGTATGCCTAGTAGATCTCAACCAGATAGAAGCAGCCAGAAAGGACTTGCTCATCGTATATAACGGTGATAACAAGATCCGCTACGAAGCAGCTTTCTACATCGCATTAAGTTACCTGAAAGAAGGCCATAAACAGGAATGCCTGGATTGGCTAGTGCAGATCCCGGAAAGTGCTCCTAATTATATCAAAGTACAGAAACTGATTGAGGAACTAAAAGGCTAGTGCATATAACTACTACCACCAGCGTGTATAAAGCTCTCCACTTCTCCCCTGATCAACTCATATACAGGCGCTTTCTCGCGCTTAATACGCACCAGTTGTTGCAGTACCAAAAAATAAATGGTACCGTCACTGCAACCATTCAACTGTGCTTTAATGATTTCTTTTTTTACCTCTTGACAACTGTTGGCATCCAGCTTCTGATAAATTACATAGAGGTCTTCCATCCAACTCATACGCTAAAGTTTTTGCATAGACTTTAAATTTACGCATTATTAATGTTAATAATACCTCAGTTGGGAAGATTTAACGTTTTGGAAATTTGGGGTAATTGAAACCGGGATTTTTTGCATTTTATTGAAAAAAATCCCGGTTTTTTATCTTTTCTATAGCCAAATCAAAGGATTCCTAACAGGTAGGTTCCTCAATACTTCTTCTACCTGTGGATCATGATCCAGTCTTAACCAGGTTTGATAATACTCTTTCTTGTTATAAGCAACCGCGCCGAAAATCAGGAAAGGATGTGCCACTGGCCAGTTCTCCCAATACATAATATCATGTGCAAATGGCCAATTATTCTTATCCTTCACAAATGGATACATCCAGGAAATCCCCTTTGCAATAGACTTCGTTTTTTCTAACGTATAAGCCCACAAGTTATCTCCCGGTTTACTCAATACCTGGCAAAGAGTGCTCATGGCATCCAAATTGAACAACGAGTAGCCGTAAGGTTTAGTACGTTTCAGCTCTAAGGGAAAACTACCGTCTGCAGCCATTTGCGCTGGCAACAGTACATTTTTATAACGGTCGGTACAGAAGGTAAGCAGGCTGTCATTGTGCGTAAAGGAAGCAAATACCGCTACTTGCATCACCCAACACGTGCCATGATTATTTGCTGCTTTCATTTCATCTTTTCCATAAGGATGTGTGGTTAGCCATTGCAGATATTCTTCAAACCAGGAGCGGATAGCCTCCAGGTCTGCTGCGGGAATTATTCCCGCTTTCTCCATGATTTTCAACGCTTGCACTACTTCCATCAACTGAATGGTATCGATGATACCGATTCCTCTACCGGTAGCCCGACCTTTAATCGCCTGTGCAAATTGCAAACTCGGATTCATCCTAGTAGCAGGATCTGCAAACCAGGCTTTTGCATGTAACAGGGCGTGTTCCAGGTAAGTCTTATCCTGACTGGCCATATATCCGGCCGCCAATGCGCCCATAATCCGGCTAAACCGAATCATCGCCTGACGATGCGCGACGAAGTTATCCGGATTACTTTGTCCATCTTTTTGAATGTACGGACTGTCCACACTCACAGGATTTGGCCACCAGTAATCGCCTTCTGAATAGAAGTCGTGTATACCGCCGGCACTACGGTTACACCTAAACGCAGTAATTGTTTCAGGTGCTTGTGCCGCAGCCCATGCTGCCCTTTCTAAGATAGCGGGTCGCATATCGTTTATCACCTGGTCGCGCCAGCGCTTTTGTGCGCTGGCTGCCAGTGTCATCATCATCAGGAGTAAAAGGAATAAATTCCGGATCATTTGCAATTATTTGAATGTAAGCACTTTGCCATCGTGGCCTGTCAGCTCTACACTATAAGTACCTGTAAATTTACCAAGACGCTTTCCTGTCCAGAAGTCAAATACTTCTGTTGGTTTATCCAGTTTTACACTGAGTTTTTTGGGAGACGACTGCCAATTGAGTAGGATAATTCTTTGCTCATTACCAGCTTTCACACGGCCTACTTCGAACTTTGTATTCTCAAATGCCGCTGCTTTACCAGTTGGCGGAGCCGCTTTCCGAAGCATATTCAGTCTTTCTGGAGAGATAGTGGTTAGGTCGTCACCACTGAGGAGCATGCCACCAGTTGCATACAATAAGGCTGCATGGAATTGATATTCATTATTTGGCATATCACCGGTAAGTACGAGGCAATCTGGATCATTCCACCACAGACGGCCGTTCTGCCAGGAACGATACAGGTTTTCACGTCCTGATTTTTCAAATACTTCCCATTTACGTTTGATGTCCATGGAACTGCGACTACCATGCACCAAGCCCAGAGAAGGCCAGAGCGGATGGTTACATCCCAGTATGAAAGCATCACCAGTTCCTTTGATGATTGCTTCCATTCCTCTGCGATAGGCTTCTACACGAGTAGCGTTCTTATCGTAGTAAACGCCGCCATGAATAGCACCCCAGAAGTTCGCATCCAATTTGAAATAGGTGACACCCCACTGCTGACGCATCACCGTGAATACTTCTGTCAAATGTTTTTGCACATCAGGATTCGTTCCATCCAGTACATACCAAGGCTTCATTCGCCATCCCCCGAAGGTAACTTTATCACTACGCAATGGCTGACCAGTATTATCTTTCACCAGCCAGTCTTTATGCTCTTTAAAAACGGTGGAATTACTATCACAGATAAAAGGCGCTACCCAAATAGCAGGCTCAAAACCTTTCTCCTTGATGGTATGCAGCACCTGCTGCACATTCCCGCCAAAAGAATTACCTACTGCCAACCAGTCGCCCATATGCGGCTGATAGCCATCATCCAACTGAATATACTTCAGTACGGGCGCATTGGTTTTGATATAATCCAGGTTATCGTATACGTTTTTCGCAGTCACTTTCGGACCGAAGCAATACCAGGAGCACCATCCATCTGGAGGGGCTTTGAACTCCAATCGAGGATGGTTTTTCTGAATTCTTCCAGCGAATTTATCCAGCAACTGATTACCATCTTTTCCATTGGTGACCATCAATTCCTCCAACTGGAATTCCTTGCCTGGCGCCAATTCCATGTTTTCCAGATCTTCCGCTAGTTTGATCGTGTCTTTCGAAATATAAAATTTACCCACCCAACGGTTACTGCTGGTATACCCCAACAATAATTCAGCATCTGCGGATGGATAAAGTCTTAACAGATTATATACGGCGAGATAGCCGTCTGGCTGAGGAATGCGGTAATGGCCCGCATCGGTGTAGTTGCCAATGGTCTCGGGCTTCTCCAGTGTGCCGGCCGTCTGCGTCAGCATCTGGAAACCTTCTGCATAAAATGGCGTACTACCAGGCAATACTTTCGCCACACTACCCAAGATTACTTCTTTCAGGCGAATAGGTGCACTACCGGTATTGACTATACGAATATTACAAACTTCATTATTCCAGGTTCTGAATAACTTAACAGTAGCAGGCGCCACAGCACCATTGGCCTGATAGATAGTACCAGGGCTGTTTTTGAGCGACTGTATAAACTGATCTGATACGCCTGCCATGGCCGACAAGCCCGCCAGCAGGACGCTACCCAGCAGAGAGAAAAACTGTTTCTTCATCGTGAAATTTATTAAGGACGATTTTATTGCGCTGTTAATTGCAGCTCAAATAATTTCATCAGTTCTTTTGTGTTATTAGTTGCCGGCTGTAGGGAGACAACATACTCTCCAGGAGCCAGTGTTACTTTACCAATCGATTCATTGATAGCGCCCTTCTGCGCAGGCACTGTACCTGTAAGCTGTTGCTGTCCTACTTTTACGGTGTACTGCTGACCAGCCAGGTCGCTCAGGTATTTTGCAGAAAAACTGAACGTAGCCTTCTTTACCACCCTCACTTTCCAGCTCAACTGCTGATCGGGACGAGCGATGCCCGCCACCCAATAACTGGCCGTCTTCCCATCACCTTTTGAAAACCCTTTGCCAGTCTGGTCTGCATCATATGCCAGTAAACGATTTGTAATGCCATCCGCATCCAACTCTCTTGGCAAAGTAGTAGCAGGCAATTTATCTGCCAGCTCCAGCACTACCACACTGTTGATCGTATCAGGTGCGGCTTTAGGCAGTGTAACGCTAACGTCCGTACGATTTACCACTGCTGTTTTGAGGGCTGCGGTAGTATTCATCAGGTAAGCTTTTTTCACTTTACCTGTCAATCCGCCTACTGTCAGGACGCCATTTCTAGGCCATGAGAAAACGTGTAGGAAAAGTTTATTGTCTTTCTGGGTAACTTCTCCCCAGGGCTGAATGGGCAATGGTGCTGCTGCTGTACCATAAATACTGTTACCATATCGTTGCATCCAGGAACCAATGCCGTGTAGTATAACCGTGTCTCTCGGATCTATTACACCATTGCCTTCAGGCCCTATATTCATCAGTAAATTTCCTCCTCTGTCGGCCGCCTTTGCGAGTAGTCGAATGAAAAACGAAACGGGTTTATGACTATCATCGAATTTAGAATAGCCATAAGATTCGTTGGTAGTGGGGATTGCCTCCCAATCGCCGGTTACAGGATAGAACTCCGCCGGACGGTCGGAAGTATTGATATAATCCCCGAAAGAATAGTCATTGCTGCGCGCCAGTCTTCCATTTACAACCACATTGTTATCCACAGAGCGGATCGCTTCCAGGATACGGATATTCTCGCTCAACGGCAGTTTATGCGGCGTATCAAACCAGAGAATATCCGGATGATACTTTGCAATGAGTTCTTTTATCTGTGGTATTGCTTTTTCATCTACATATTTCACGGCTTTAGGTAACAATTCCGGATGTACATCAAACCAGTTGCGACCTCCATGCAGGTCTTTATCTCCTCCAGGATTGTCGTAATCCCAGTCGTTACCAGGTGCATCTGGATGTTCCCAATCAAATGCATGGGAATAATAAAAGCCGAAACGAATGCCGTATTTCTTACAGGCGGCAGATAATTCCGCCATCGGGTCCCGATGGAATTTGGAATTTTTAATGCTGTAATCGCCGATAGCAGTAGGATACATCGCTACGCCATCATGGTGTTTCGCCGTGATAACGAGATAGCGCATACCTGCCGCTTTGATCATTTTCACCCATGCGTCTGCGTTAAAATCAACCGGATTGAAAGTGCGGATCAACAGGGAATCATATTCCCCTCTGCGAATCCTCTCCTTTCTCATCAGGTGTTCTGCATAGCCGCCTACTTTCTTGCCTTTCCATTCCCCACCGGGTACAGAATACACGCCCCAGTGGATAAAGCAGCCGAAGCGGGCGTCTCTCCACCATGCAATGCGACTATCATGGGCATTCATCGAAGTTTTCCACCAGCCATTCACGGCTTTATCAATCGCTTGCTGATCGCGGGATACCGCCTTCTGACTCAGTACGCCATCATCATCTCCTTTCACTTGTGCCATCGCAGGTGCAGCGATAACGCCAACGCCTACACTCAGTATTATATGTTTCAGGTATTTCATAACGGAAATTGATACTATTTGGTGATGGTATAGGATTTTCCACCAACGGTTGGCAGATCGTATTCAAATACCTGTTTCAGATCCAGCGAAGCCAGTTTGGAAGCGTCTTTCACTTCTGTTTTTCCTGTCATTGCTAATGTATAGAAAGGGTTCTGATTGGCTCCTGATGCGGGTTTAGCACCTACAATTTTTACTGGCTGCTGTACCCTTACGCGACAATTCCCTCCTAACGAAGAGCGTATAGTCGCACTCGTTAACTGGCCGTCTTTCCAACTCATATCCACTTCAAATCCGCCTCTGGCTTTCAAACCTTTCACAGAACCGGTTGGCCATGCATCTGGTAAAGCCGGCAACAGGTAAATAGCGCCATCATGGCTTTGCAGCAGCATTTCCGTGATACCAGAAGTTACGCCGAAGTTGCCATCAATCTGGAATGGAGGATGTGCATCAAATAGGTTGGCATAGCTACCACCGCTGTTATCCGCCACACTAACGGCTTGTCCGCCAGCGAGGAACAACTGTTTATTCAACATCGTATAGGCGTGGTTGCCATCTTCCAGACGGGCCCACCAGTTGATTTTCCAGGATTTGGACCAGCCGGTACCACCATCTCCACGGAGGAGCAAACTACGTTTAGCCGCTTCCGATAGTGTAGCATCATGACGCGGAGAAATGAAGTTGCCAGGGAAAAGGCCATATAGGTGAGACACGTGTCTGTGGCTGTCTTTAGGATCATCCCAGTCTTTGTACCATTCCTGTAATTGTCCATACTGACCTGCATGGAAAGGATACATTTCAGACAGTGTTTTGGTCAATCTGTTGGCCAGTTCCGGGTTTTTACCAAGGACTTTCGATGCGAGGATGGTATTGTTAAATAAGTCACGAATAATGGAAAGATCCATGGTAGTGGCAATGCTCACAGAACCAGTGGCTTTGCCGTCTACACGGAAATTATTCTCCGGTGTAGTAGCAGGACTGGTTACCCAATAACCGTTATCATCTTTGATGAGCCAGTCCAGCATGAATTCGCAGGAGCCTTCCAACTGTGGATAAATAGACGCGAGGAATTTTTTATCGCCGGTATATTGATAATGTTCCCAGAGGTGACGCGTCAGCCAAGCGCCGCCCATAGGCCAAATAGCCCATTTAGGATTACCGCTTGGATCATTGAAATCAATACCGCCAGCAGGGTAAGTCATTCCCCAGAGATCGGAATTATGATGCGCGGTCCAGCCTTTTGCGCCATAGTTAACGGAAGCGGTAGTACGCCCATTCTTGGCCAGCAGGCTGATAAAATTGAACAATGGTTCTGTACATTCTGAGAGGTTCGCCGATTCAGAAGGCCAGTAGTTCATTTCAGTATTGATGTTGATGGTATAGTTTGAGCCCCAAGGTGGCTGTAGTTCTTTATTCCAGAGGCCTTGGAGGTTCATAGCAGTACCTCCATTGCGGGAACCAGCTATCATCAAGTAACGACCATACTGATACAACAAGGTAGTCAGTTGTGGATCGCGGTTGCCACCAGCAGCAGTGTAGTATTTCAAACGCTGGTCTGTAGCCTGTTTCGCGCTGCCGTCGTCGCCGAGATTGAGGGCCACCCTGTTAAACAGGTTAGTATAATCTTTTTCGTGACCAGACAAGAGCTGTGCATATGGCATCGCTGCCGCTTTGTCCAGTGCCGTTTTTGCGCGGGCCACAGCATCTGCACGTACGCCCTCGCGGGTATAGCTTGTACCGATAGATAGCAGCAACACCACATCCGTAGCGTTTTTCACATGGATACCGCTTGTATCTTCGGTGATTTTGCCATCTTTTGAGGTAGCTTGTAAATGCACCGCATAGCTGACAGGATCGCTGCCATCTTCGCCTTTACCGTATACTACTTGCTCTTTTTCATAAGCGCGGGCAGCCACGTAGGATGGGCAACTACCACTCATCGCAATGTAGTGTTTCGCTTTATCCACCACCTTATTGGTATGCGGCATTGGGTTCGCAAAACGGGTATCAAAGCTAATAGCACCTGGTTTGCTGGCGGTGAGTCGCATAACGAGCAACTGCGCCGGATAGCTGATGAATGTTTGTCGCGTATATACGATACCGTTAGCACTGAATTTCACGGTACTTACACCGGTATTCAGGTCTAGTTCCCGGTGATAAGCTTCCGTATTACCAGGAATGTTATTATCTAAGAAGAGGCTGCCCAGTGTGAGATAACGGGCACTGTATTTACCCATCATTTCACGGGAGAGCTTATCTGCCTCCATGTACTTTTCTTCTTTCAGGAGTTGGCGTACTTGCGGCAGGATTTCTTTCGCGTTCGGATTATTGCCGTTGCGGGGAGTGCCTGACCAGAGGGTCGCTTCATTGAGTTGCAGTTCTTCCGTCTGTACACCGCCAAATACCATGGCCCCAATGCGACCGTTGCCCAGTGGCAGGGCTTCTACCCATTGTGAGGCAGGTTGTTTGTACCAAAGCTTCAGGAGAGAATCCGGTGGCGCTGCATGCACTCCTAATGCCGACAAGCATAGGCTGATGCTTAAAAAATATCTGTTCATCTGTTGGCAGATTAAGGATTATAATTCTATCAAACCTGTTGTTAAACCATCGGCGGTAGCGGCTACAACACTTTTACCGTTATTGTTGACAATGCGAATGCTCGCTTGACCGTTGGCCAATTGTACTTTGCGAGAACCGCCAGCAGTGCCCAAATCATCGATCAGGGTGCCATTTCCAGCAACAGACCAAGTAATCTGGTTCGCTGCATCCAGGCAGAGCACACCATTTGCGTCTACTGCTTTCACTTTCACCAATGTGGTATTGCCTTGGTTTTCCTTTTCCACAATCAGTCTCGCAGGTTTGCTCCATTTCTCTGTTTGGTAAGTCCAGGTGGTTTCATCTGTCACCGTGGTTTTGCCGTTGCGGGCTACTACCCGGATATTATTCTGACCAGCTTGCAGTACCACTTTCCAGCGAAGGCCCGCAGCCGGGAAGTTCTGGCTATCGCGTTTTTTCACACCGGCACTTTTGCCGTTTACAAAGAGTTCTGCTTCAGGGCAGTTGGAATATACTCGCACTTCTTTCTCTTCTCCTGCATTGCCCCAACGAATAGGCCAGTTGTGGCCGTAGATATGTGCCATTGGCTGTGTGAGCCAGTAGGATTGGAATACAAAGTATATTTCTTTTGGCGTGAGATCGCGTGCTACAATGCCTTTCTGATTAACATAAGGGACAGGATTCTCCGGACGCAGTGGCGTAGAGAAATCTTTGAATACCCAATAAGCGCTACCAGTAAGCGTAGGCATTGTTTCTTGTTCCTTCAGGTGCCAGTCTACCAGGTTTACCGCATAAGACTCAGACCAGTCGCCATCTTTGGAGGCGCGTGCATTACCGCCGGTAAGCGCGAAATCTCCCGTACGTTCATCGGCACCTTTTCCGGTCGCAATCTGTTGTATAAAGAATTCAGGATTTTCGGAATATCTGCCTTGGTGGCTATCCGCGCCCCATTCCGCATGGAAGAAGTGTTTTACACGGTCGATTTCCTTCAGGGTTTCCTGTTTGTACTCCGTATAACGACCGCGGTACCATCCTGCCCAGATAGAAGGAGAATACACATCTACGATATCCTTACAGAAATCGCAGCGGCGAATGGTGGTGAGGCGGGTGCTATCCAGTTGATGCGCCAGGTGATGGAGCTCCGACATGAAGTTGCGGATCTTTTCCTTATCGAATTCAGGGAAATCGCCAGGCCAGTCGTTTTCGTTACCGAGGCCCCAGAGGATCACGGCAGGATGATTACGATGCTGGCTGATCATGTTCGTCAGCATTCTTCTCGCTTGTTCCTTATAGATGGGGCCACCGAGGCCGCCGCGGCACCAAGGAATTTCTTCCCATACGAGGATACCGAGACTATCGCAGAGTTGGAGTACCAGCGGATGTTGCTGATAGTGGCCGAGGCGGATGAAGTTGGTCCCCATTTGTTTCATGAGGATCATTTCTTTTCGGATGGTCGCATCATCCATGGCAGCCGCTACGCCCGCATGATCTTCATGACGGTGCGTACCGCGGAGCAGGAGGCGTTTACCATTCAGCAAGAATGGGCCATGCTCTTCAAATTTAAAGTGGCGGAAACCGGTAGTACCGGACCATTCCGCAGTACCAGCAGTGGAGCTGATACGGGCAGTGACAGTATATAGGTTGGGCTGATCTAGAGACCAGCGAACAGGTTTTTTAATGGAGATCGTTGCCAGTTGTTGTTCTCCGGAGGAGAGCGATAAAGGCTGTGTGATTATTTTCACCACTTGGTTGCGCGGGTCGCGCACGGTGATTTCCAGGTTTGCATCTTTTAGGTTTGCGGCATTGATAAAAGAAGAAGAGAAGGTCAGTGTACCTTCATTTCCGGTCGCATCTGTAGTGGCCTGCATATGGAAAGCATCGAAGGCAAGTGCAGGCGTGTATACCAGTTCCAACGGTCTGTAAACACCACCATATACATTGAAATCCGACATAGAAGAAGGAATCATTTCCAGGTCGCGGGTATTATCTGCGCGGATGGCCACAGGCACTTTTCCTTTGAAGCGTTTGGCTTCAGGGGATTGCAGGAAGTTTTTCACCGCATCAGTGATATCCACAGACCATTCATCGTATCCACCGGTGTGGGAGCCTACCAATTGCGTATATACATATACGTTAGTTTTTTGTCCTGATCCGAGGAAGTGGAGAAAAGTGCGACCGTTATTATATGGATTTTTAATATCCATGTTGGTCCGGTACCATCCGGGGCCTTGGTAGAAGTTTACATCTGGATCTACGCCATCGCGGTCGTTGAAGCAGTGAGGGATGGTTACTTTCTGCCAGAGCGGTACAGTTTCCGGGCTTCCTTCTGAGGCTGGGCGCATGGCTTCCCATACTCCTCCGAGGTCACTTTTCAGGAAATCCCACTGATTGTTGACACGAATGGTTTGTTGGGCCATTAGTACGTGGCAGGAACAAAGGAGGGCACAGAGCCAAAAGGAAAATACTTTTCTCATCATAACGGGACAGCAGCTTTAAATAATACTAGCGAATCAGTGAAATATGCAAACGTATGCACCACTACAATTTAGAATATAAAATGGAATAGCTTGGTTGACACTGTTTACGGCATCCAAATTACGCAATCGATTGCACAAAATACGGTAAAATTTTATCTTTTTCGCATAGCATTTTCAGGTAGTCCAGCGCATTGATAAGCGCGTCTGGAGCAGGAATACAGGTAAATTCCGCTAAAATCTGCGTTGGCAATAGAAGAGGGAAGTAATTAATACTGTGGTGCGGGACGCATCAGATTAAATGTTCTTTCATTGCTTTAACGATGGCATTGGAGCGGGAGTTAACCTCCAGTTTTCTGTAGATGTTCATAATATGTGAGCGCACGGTGCCCACGCTGATATGGCAATGTTCTGAAATCTGTTTGTAGGTATCCCCATCCACCAGGCATCGCAGGATTTCCTTTTCTCTTGGCGATAATCCATAAGTATCCTGCTGTACTGGTTGCACAGATGAGCGCTCTTTATTAAAAAAAGCCAACACTTTATTTACCGCTACCAGGTTGGAATGAATAGCTGCTTCATACACTCTCGATAAAAACTCCGAAAGCGTAACAGGTGGAATTTTATCCAACTGGATGCCTTCTGCCGGCACCTGTACCTGTGAAACAGCATTATTATCCTCCCTTAAACTGAGTAGAATAACATTAATATCAGGATACGCAGCCTTTACAATGCTGGCAGCCTCTATTGATGTTAATCCAGGTATATCTACATCCATAAAAACGAGGTTACAGATATCTTTTGCTAATTGTTGTAACGAATCAGTTGTTTCATGATGCAATTCTCCAACCTCAAAAACATTCGTCTCGCCCCAATGACCAGCACTAATAGGCCCCACTTTTTTCATAATATTCCTTTTGGGTTATGTGATTTTCATATGAAAGATCCTCCAGGTAAACTGCTAGTTTTGGAAGCTGGTATGGCGCTGATTACAAATAACTGGAATGATTACACGGTTCCCATACCATAACAAATTTGAAACAAATCCTAGTTGCAGTCAATCGGATAGGTATATGGTTTTTCAATAAATATTAATATACAAGATATTTTATATTACAATAAAGATACATTCATAATATGGTTGACAATAAAGATATTCTGGATCAACAAAAACGTAAATGGCTAATAATCAATACTCTTAAAGGTGGCAATCTTATTAAACCAATCAAATTAAATTTTCTAATATGTATGGTTTTTCTCTTCCGTGGTATTATATGTACGTAAAAAATTATACTACGGATTCACCATATATATTAAAGATTTTATTGACCCTTGTAAAAATAAATCTTTTCATGAATTATAAAAGTAAAAAATCCGCCCCCGTTTTTTAAACGAAGGCGGATTTTTTTTACTGGTTATTGGGTTATTGCAATATCAACTCAATTACCGGAATTTCTACATTAGGTTTCAACACTGGTAAATCCAGGGCTACATCTCCCTTATTGGTATTCCGCATTTTGATTTCAGAGCCATCATGCAGGAACTGCGCATATTTGATTTTACCTTTCATACCAGGCAATTCAAAACGCTGCAATGGGTAATCCAGTAAATGCACATACAAACGTTTGGTGTCAGGATTATACGTCAGCAACGCATTGTCTGGACGTTGAATATCCGCTGGCGCCTGTGTACAGCCGTAAATAGCGCGACTATTCAACTGCATCCAGTCGCCCATGCCTGCCAGGGCTTTCTGCGCACGATAATCAAACAATCCTCTAGAGGTGGGCCCCACGTTCAATAACAGGTTGCCCCCTTTGCTAACAGATTCGATCAACAACACCAACAGTTGTTTATTATCCTTCCAACTGGTTTCATCCCTATAATATCCCCATGAACCGGAGAAAGTCTGACAGGTTTCCCAATGCACTCTCTTACCATTACGCATTGGCCACTCAGATACTTTATACTGTTCTGGCGTTACGAAGTCAAACCCATCATCATAATTATTCAGATCCAAGCGATCATCTACAATAATACCTGGTTGTAGTTTACGCACCATTTTCAACAACTCTTCTGATCCCCAGTCGTTATGATCCTTACCATGCTCGCCAGGGAAGCTGAAATCTAACCAGAGAATGTCAATCTTGCCATAGTTGGTCATCAGTTCTTTCACCTGATTATGCAGGTAAGTACGGTATTTAGCCATATCACGGCCTTTATTCAGCTTGTCATAATCGGCAGGATTATTTGGTCGCTGTGGGTGATTTTGATCAATCGTATAATCCGGATGATGCCAATCGATCAGCGAATAATAGAACCCAACTTTCAGTCCTTCTGCACGGAATGCTTCTACCCATTCTTTCACCAGATCTTTCTTAATCGCCGTATTGGTGGATTTATACTCTGTAAATTTGGAATCAAAGAGACAAAATCCTTCATGATGTTTGGTGGTCAGTACCGCATATTTCATACCGGCTGCTTTGGCCATCCTGGCCCATTCGCGGGGACTGTACAGATCTGGATTGAAGTTATCGAAGTACTTTTGATAGGCGCTGTCAGTAATGCGTTCATTACTTTTCACCCATTCATGACGGGCTGGCATAGCATACAAGCCCCAGTGGATAAACATACCGAAACGATCATTCAACCACCAAGCCATGCGCTGTTCTTTTTGCGCATCCGTTTCTGCGGAAAGCTTCTGCTGCGCTTGTAACTGCCCTAGCGTCAGCAGTAACAAGGTGAGAAAGCCGAGTGTCATTTTTTTCATGTCGGATTTAAAATTTTGGTTTGATCAGATAATTACTCCACTACCAGCCAGGTATATCCGCCGGCAGGAATGGTAACTTTTACGTGTGCGTTGAACTCACGGTCAAGGGTATACGTTTTCAATGGTCCTTCTTTTTCCCGAATACGTGCTGTTTGGGTCAGGCCGCTATAGTACAGTGGCAATGCGATTTCCCGGGTAATAGGTGCGGCTGTTGGATTATACAACATGGCCAGCCCTTTTTGCGGCAGTGCAGCACTAATATGTAAAATACCATCCCAATCCCTGCCATCCGGCCGTCTGAGATGCAGGATATCCGCATTTAAAATAGTTCTGTATTTTTTATACCAGGAGACAACATTCGCTACTAACTGACGGGTACTATCGGTGTCGTATAAACGGGGGCCACGATAACAAGCCTGCACACCAGCGCCGTAGTATTGCATCATGAGCTTTTCATAATCCGACAGATGGTCTTTCAACGGCTCCAACGTTGCCGCTGCTCCACCGCCCTGGTACTCGGTTAATGGTACAAAGCCCCAGCTCATAGAACCGGTTTTCTCCCATAATCCATCATAAATATTCTGCCTGTTTAATATCTGTTGTTCCGCACGCGGCAAGGAGAAATTCACTTCCCTATATCCTAAAGCAATTTTATTGGTTCCATCCAGGAAATACCAATCAGGCGCATTCACATAAATGTTCCTCGCATACATCCAGTGATAAAGTTCTTTCTGTAATTGCATCTGCTTCCACTGGGAATCGTCTTTACCAGTATGACCAGGATGTGTGGAAGACGCGCATACATCTCCCGGATAAGGTCCATCATTTTCAAAGATCCCGAAGCCGGTTGCTGCAAAGAAATATTGCAGTTTCGCGATGTAACTGAGTCCCCATTTGCTTCCCAGGCATGGCGCATTTCCAAAGAAAGCACCTCCTGTTTTACCGGTGGTTGGATTTATCACGTCATCTTCTTCACTGATCCTCCTGCTAGAAAACAGGGAATATCCTCCTAGCAGAATTCCCTTACTTTTGGCATAATCCGCCAGGGATTTGAATTTCGAGATATTAGCGACAGAAGTATCTTCCATATTCAGGCCACTACCAAAGCTTAAAATCACGCCTTCATAACCAGTGGCAGCACATTGGTCGATCACCGCTTTCACTTTTGCAGGCTCCGTACTTACCAGGTGCATGAAGATGGGATTACGATTCGTCCATGGCGCAATCGTACGATACATGGCCCTCTTAGCGAGGCCATTCCGTTCCCGGTCATATCCATCCATCAATAATTCGTAGGTACGAATTGATTCAAAGCGACTGTCGTCTCCCAAAACTATACCTACCGGGACATTCGGATAAACCTCCAATACACAGGGCGTTAGCAGGTCATAGTTTACTTGAGAAGTGTAGGTACTATCGGCCTTCCAGTGAGTGGTTTGATCACTCAGATTGGCTTTCATGGCGTTATTGAAGGAATAATTGCTTTCTACGTATATGCCATGGGGGTTGGCCATCTGGCTCACACTTCCTACTACAGCGGATTCTTCTTCCGGCATAGCCAAGATTTCATTTTTCACCTGATCTAAGTGGATGGCTTTGCCAGTGCCATTGGAGATTTCCAGCCATTTAGCTACCAATGGTATACCATCAAACAAATCATAATGCACTTTTACCTGGAGTCCTTTCAGGCCTGAATTCGCTGCCGCGGCATAGGTAAATATCAACGATTTCCCTGTGGCTGCCTTCGTATGGCCATTATCTGCCAGGTAAGGCTTCAGATCCGCGATTTCATAGCGTTGATACTGCATATCTGTTGGACCTGCCTGTAGCCCATCCAGCCACATAGGCAGCAAGTAAGCCTGTTGACGCTGCGTATAGGCGCCACCGATATTCACCTCTTTCCCATCAATCACAAGCTGGGCCTCTGGTTTGACAGCGCGCAACAATTGTTCTCCACTGGTCAGGTTCCGAAAATCGGTGCATATCACGTTGGGGGATACACGAAAACTCCGACTCAGTAATCCGTTACTAAGGGTGATTTCCTTTCCCTGAACAGCAGCCACCGCTTTGTAGCCTTTGTTATTGATCAGCCAATCTGGCTGTTGCTTACTGCCTGTCTGTGCTCCTGCCTGTTGCAACTGGAGGAGTAATGCGGCAGCAAGGATGTTTAGTTTATTCATTGTTCACTGATTCTAATGGTTATTGCAGTGGTTGTAAGATGACGTTACGCAGCCTGAACAGCTCTTTCTTATTGGTTTTTGCCGGTTTCACGGTCAGATTATATTCCCCTGGCTGATCGATATGAATAACACCCACCGCATGTTGTATGAATAACATAGGTTGATGACTATCATAGGTGCCTGTAGGGAGCGTCAGGAAAGGCAGTTGCTGAGCTCCCAGCGTTACCAATCCATTTTGTGTAGCAGCGCCAGCTTCACAATTATAATCCAGCACTACTTTATAATCGCCTGCTTCCTGTACCTGCAGCGGGAATACGAGAGCATCTTCCGGTTGTACCATATTGATGGCGCAGTTATCATGTTTCCAATCGCCGAAATAGTGGGAATAGGTAAAGCTTTTCGTAGATGCAGCACCGTTAAACACTGCCCAAACTGGCGACATGGTAATTTCTGGATAATGCGCGCTGACCGTCTGGGTATGTAACTGCGACAAATCTTGCTGTTGGCCTTTGTATTCCATGACTACTACTGTATTGCGCGCATCCGGCAATGTAGCAGGCAGTTGTATAATCGTTTCGCCGCCGACTTTTTTCCAGGTGAGTGGCTGGGTTGTTCCCAAAATACGTATACTGGTAATATTGGCGTTGATGCCGGCAATTTTTAATTGATGGTTATCTGGTTGCTGCCAGATGTGGAGATACAGTTTTCCCGGTTTGCTAGTGGTCACCCCCCAAGGCTGTGCTGGGATCAGGCCATAAGTAGTACCATAGATGCTTTCACCGTATTTCTTCAACCATTTACCCGTTTCCAGCAAGTATTTGATACTGTACTCAGGCCATTTGCCATCGCCATCGGGGCCTACATTCAGCATCAAGTTTCCTCCTTTGGAGGCCACGTTAGAAAGTAGGTGAATAATATCACGGGGCGATTTGAAGTTCAGATCATGTTGAATATAGCCCCAAGAATCATTGTGCGTATAGATAGATTCCCATGCCCCTGCAATAGGTGTAGGCGGCACTTCTGAGTCTCCGAAATCGCGGTAATCACCTAGGTCATGGCCTACGCGACTACTAAAGAGGCAATTGGGTTGCAGTTTACGGAGACTATCAATCATCGTTTTAGTTTGCTCCACGGTGAGTCCTCCTGGCATATCAAACCACACAATGCCCAGAGGGCCATAATTAGTAAGGAGTTCTTTCAATTGTGGGATAGACTTACTGCGATAATATTGCTGATAGTCTTTATCTGCTTCTTTAAAGTCCCATTTATTACCGCCTCCGTTAGGCTCGTGCCAGTCGAGGAATTGCGAGTAATAAAATCCGAACTGGATATCCTGTTTTCTGCAGGCGGCGGCCAGTTCCTTCATGGGATCTTTTTTATAGGGTGTAGCATCTACGATATCGAAATCCGTCACTTTAGAATCGTACATGCTAAATCCTTCGTGATGTTTGGCCGTGATAACGAGGTATTTTATCCCGGAGTTTTTGGCGATTTCCGCCCATTGATCGGCATTAAATCCAGTAGGATTGAAGGTTTGGGCCACTTTTGCATATTCTGCTGCGGGGGCTTTTGCACGGTTCATGATCCATTCACCAGAGCCATAGTAGGAAGAGTCCTTCCATTTACCGCCGAGTTTAGCGTATAGGCCCCAATGAATAAAGAGGCCAAATTTGGCAGATTTAAACCATTCCAGGTTAGGATTGGCTTTGTTGTTAGCGCCGGTGGTCCACATATCCGGCATCTCCTGTGCGGAGCTTCGTATAGATATGATGGTTAGCGACAACAACAACAGTAGTTTTTTCACACGGTGGAACATAGGTGCTAATTAAATAGGTGAAAAAATAATCATTACCAGTGGGATGCGCAAGCGTATAGAAAAATGGTATCAGGGAAAGGGAAAAAACTACCTAATGAAAAGTATTTGAGCAGCTTAACCAGTGATTAACTAAAATGTCCAAAGTTTCTATTTACTTTTGAATTGTTAGCAGCAACTGCCATACAATTGTTAGTGGTTGTCTGATAATCGGTGAACAGGTTCCGAATTATAATACGATCTACATTTTTATCTTTAATTGTTATAATAATTTCATTATAGTTCCAAGGCGAACATTGTAATGTGAATGTTCTCAACTTTTACCCTTGCAGCAACTGCAAGGGTATTTTTTTGTGCAAATATTTTTTGTTAATCACGTATTAACAATGTTCTAATTAACACTTGTCTTTTTGGGGGGAGATACCTTTGTATTGTTCCTGTTGGCTATCCTAATGGCAAGGCTGACTGGGGCATAAACAAAATTAAAAATCTCAAACACAGCAAGAAATCAAATCAGAACATTGGTGAAACTTTTACTTAACTAGCAGATTGTCAGAACCCCCATTCATGGCAACAAACTTTTTAAGCTTAACAACAAGGATAATTAAGCGTGCTCATTCCTGAGACACGCTTTTTTCATTTAAGGCTGGGTTGGTATTTCACGGGATTCATTTAACACGACGTTACAAGAATTTGACACAGAAGTGAATATTTATTCGCTTATCTTTGTATTATGAAATTGAAGGATGACAGGAAAGTGGAGCTAATTTTTGAGGCTGCCTTGAAATTGGTAGCCCAGAAGGGCCTGTCGGGTATTACCATGGGTGATATTTCCCGGGAAGCGGGCATTGCTACAGGCACCCTTTATGTGTACTTTACAGGCAAAGACGAGCTCATTAATGCACTTTTTGCTGCCAGCAGGGCCAATTCAGTACAAGTAGCCTTCAGAGGATATGAACTGACAACACCTTTCAAGCTGGGATTCCGGACCGTTTGGATGAATATCCTCCGGTATAAATTGCAGCATTTTGAAGAAGTGGTATTCCTGGAACAGTGTTATCACTCTCCCTATATCACGGAAGAAACTAGAGAAAGAGCCAGAGAACTGGCAGTCCCATTCTATGATCTGATTGAAAGAGGCCAACAGGAAATGCTCATAAAAACCGCTGATACTGGCCTGTTACTGACCTTTATGATGGGTGCCATTAATGAACTGGTGAAACAAACGCATTACAGCAACGAAACCTTAAGCAAGAAAAAAATTGATCTGACTTTTGATCTGTGCTGGGATGCTTTGAAAGCATAACGAAATGAATAATTATTCATACTAACGGAAACTTTACTCATCTTTAAACAGCTTGTCGTATGTCAGATATCATGATTGCGGTAGATCTCAGCCCATTTTCCGAGGAAGTAATCAGGCAGGGTGTAACCCTCGCCCAACGTATGAACGCCAGCGTTACCCTCTTCTCTGTAGTAGAAGTAGGACTTGGCATCGCCCTCGCTGAAACAGTTGCAGATCTCCCAGCAAGAATCCGAGAAACAGAAGAATCATTAGCCGCATTTAAGAACCAACACCCCGGAGCTGATATCAATATCGTAGTGGCTACCGGTAATCCGAAAGTGGTTACGCTGGAAATCGCCCATGAAAGAAATGTCTCCTACCTGGTAGTAGGCACCCATGGCCGCACTGGACTGGATCACATGCTGCTTGGCAGCACCGCGGAATCCATTATACGTCATGCACGTATACCCGTACTAGTGATACCATACAATAAAGCGGATCATTAACGTTACTTAACACTCAACAATCACTAAAACAACAGGGCCGTGGCGGTTTTCGCCACGGTTTTTTTTATGCTTTCCCGGCGATTTTCGAATGGGAAAAACCGTTATCTTTATTTCGGAATAAACAGCAAAATATCTCCCATAGGGCATTCCCCCCATCCGCACCCAGTCAACCAAAAACTGGATCTAATTTCTTTTGCTCACCCCTAATCGCGCATGTGTATGAGAAAACACTACCACTATCTACTGTTATTATTGGCTTTCATCGCATTGTCTCCCACAGCGATCGCACAGTTGAAAGTTGGCAACAATCCATCTACCATTAACAAGGCCTCTGTGCTGGAACTGGAGAGCCTCCGTCAAGGTCTGCTCCTGCCCCGCATTGTGGATACCACCCTGGCCCCACTGAGCACCGCCCCAGATGGTATGATTATCTATTATGTAGGTAATAAAAGTTTGCTCGTAAGAAGAAACGGCTACTGGTCTCGCCTAGCCGACAGTCTTTCCGTCAACGTCACAAACTGGAACTTGAACGGAAACGCTGGTACCAATCCTACCAGCAATTACATCGGAACCTCCGACGGACAAGGGCTGTCTATCCGTACCAATGCTACAGAAGCCATTCACGTGAATACGGATCAAACCATTCAACTGAAAAGTGTACCCGCGAATACCTCGCTGATTAGTATCCTGGTGATCGATCCTACTACGGGCGCTATCAGCCAGCGTAACCTCTCCAGCGCTGCATTTACGAATGCGATACATAGTATCAACGGACTTACAAATTTAGGCGTCACTATCAAAGCGGATACCGCGAATTCGGCCTATGGAATTACGGCCAATGCAACTGATAGCTCGGTGACCATGAATGTGCCGATTGTAAATGGGACCACACTAAAAACAGGTCTGCTCACGTATGCTGACTGGGCTTCCTTCAGCGCCAAACAACAGGCCATCACCGTCGGAGCACTGCTCTCCAGTTCCACTCCAAACGGCATTACCCTCACTAATGGCGTATTGCAATTAGGACCAGCAGATGCTACCAATCCGGGAGTTGTTACAACTACCACGCAAGCCTTCAAAGGACCCAAAACCTTCAATGATAGCCTTTCTGCAGCCTCCGGATTACATGTAACGGGTGGTACCACTATCACGAACGGATTAAACGTTACCGGTGGAGGCGCTAATATCACCGGCAATGTGGTACTAGCCACTGCTCCCAATAATGTGAGTACTGCTACTTCGTATGTGCTTTTCCGTAATCCCACAACCGGTGCAGTAGAAAAAAGACTAGTGGACTCCTCAGCATTTTCTATTGATATCAGAACTATCAATGGACAGTCAGGACCTGCTATTTCGTTAGCTACGGGCACTGCAGGCACCGATGTGAATATTGACAGTACCACTACTACCAACAAGATTGTGTTCAATGTTCCCGATGCTTCGCTCACAGCGCGTGGCGTGGTAAATATTGCAGCACAAAGCTTTGCAGGCAATAAAACATTCCGTGATTCCATACAGATAGGAAAAGCCGCCAATATAGGAAGTAGTGCAGACGCCAATTCCACCTTACAGGTAAGTGGTTCTCTTTCGCTAAATATTACCACTCAGACTTCCAATTATACATTGACCGGCACCGATAATACCGTGCTGGTAAATACTACCAGTAGTGCTTTGACCGTTACCTTGCCCGCGCCTACCAATATGGTTGGGAGAGTATATACTATCAAAAAAATTGGTACAGGAGGGATTGATAACAGTCTCACGATCTCCCCTACCAGCGGAACTATCGACGGAGCAAGCACCTATGTTATCTACAACGATTACAGCTATGTCACAGTAACGACCGATGGTACCAACTGGTATGTAATACGCAAATAACAGCACACGATTTCACTTAAATGAATGCTTATGCAACAAAACCTAAGGGTGATGTGGCTTTCCGTGGTATTACTATTGTTGTGTCATGTTACTCATGCTCAGCAATTACGATTAGGCGACCTTGGTACCACTGCCACTAATAAGTCTGCTGTGCTGGAATTGAGCTCTACTAATCAGGGCCTGTTGCTTACACGTGTTACTCAAACCTCCATGACAGCAGCTCCGCTAAGTTCGGCACCAGCAGGAATGATTGTTTTCAGCACAACAGATAGCAGTTTATATGTGCGCGTAGGCACTACCTGGCAAAAGATCACAGCACCGAATTCCGCTCAAGCTTATTATTCAGTTGCCGGAGCAGGCACCAATACGCCGCTGACCAGTCCATTAAAAATCATTGTCGATTCCATACCGAACATCAGTACCGGATTACCGTCCGTAACATTACCTACAGGTTTTTTTACCAAAATCGTCAATATCCAGGCAACTGGCGTAGGAGGAACAAATAATTCGAATTCACCTCTAGTGACAGTGTCATCTTTTAGTTTGACTAAGATACAATTCACAGTAACAGTCGGAAATTCCGCACTGGTGGCCCTACTGAGTGGTATGGTCATGGACACTGACGTAACACATAAAGTTTATTTTACGATAACGGGATATTAAAACAACAGTTATCCATATACGAAAAACGATATTAACTCTCTTTCTGTTGTACTGCACCTTGATATTGCAGGCACAATCAGGCGCCTGGCTGCATCCAGGTGGGAATATGGCTGTATATAGCGGCGATACGGTCGCTATTTTCGGAGATATGACACATGAAGGAAGCATCTTATCCACTCCAAATTCTGTTGTAAACTTTTACGGACTTCGATGGAGAAATAATCCCGGGGCCTCCATCCTGGATGAAAGCAACGATGGTTTAAGCGGCACTGGCGGCTGGTTTCAGTTTATCCAACCAGGAAAATTAAATCCAGCCGTAGTGTATCAGTTTGTGAGCGGAGGGTATAGTGTCTCCCAAAATTCCGGTACGATATTTCCTAATCTTCGACTGATCAATTCACCCGGATTGATATTAGAAGACCTAAACGATCTGAAAATCAGCCATGTGCTTGATTTACGGCGGGGTTCCATTTTTCTGAATGGATGGAACTTAGTGGTAGGTCATCATACGTCAGGGGATATACGTAATTATTCCGATAGTAACTTCATTGTTACTGGTGGCAAATTTGGGAGCGGATTCCTCTATAGATCCAATATTTCCCCAAATGATGGCGCAGTGATATTCCCAATTGGTACGAAGCCCGCAACGTATACACCGGCTGCGGTCAGCGTTAGTGGAAACAACAGCACCGTTCGTGCAGCCGTTAGCGATAGTGTGCTGTCCGGATTGACGCAAGGACAAAATCTCTTCCTGACTACGGTGAATAAAACATGGCAGATAGATCCACTAACGCCCAATACCAACGCCAATATCACCCTTGTACATTTATTGTCGGATGAAGGACCGGATTATGAAGCGAATCGGGGCAGCAGCTATGTGTCCTGGTTTAATGGCGCCAATTGGGATACGGCCCGCAGTCAGTCGGTCCCCTCGTCTCCCAATATCTATACCACGGGCTCTCCTAATCCGTCGGCAGCCTTTAATAGCAGAGGGTTCCAACTGCTGAACGGCAACTCCTTCTTTACAAGTATGGTAGCGGAAATTAGTAACAGTCCACGTAAGACCACGCTGGAATTCTTTGATGCATTTAGGGATGCGACCAATGCAGATTCTATCATTTTACGCTGGGCCACCTCGCGGGAATACTTCCTGAAAGGATTTAGCATAGAAAGGAAAAAGGTGGATGCACCTAACTTTGATTCTATCGGATTCGTGAAAACCAAGAGTCCTAACGGAATCAGTTATGTACCTGTTGGTTACCAAAGCAGCGATATACAAGACTCCTCATTAACACTGCTTTACAGGCTGAAAGTTATCATGACAGATGGAAGTTTCTTCTATAGTCCGATCAGATTAGTACCTGGAAAATATGTAAATGGAGAAATCTATGTCTTTCCAAATCCTGTCAAAACGGGCACCATACTGCATATTTTCTATGGTGCACCATTGAATATCAAAGCGATGTCTCTCGTAGATGTTCCTGGTCGTCGGGTAGGCTATGCCACATTCCCGCAGCCAACGATTAACAGGAATTATTATGAATTTACCATCCCAACAAATCTCAGCGCAGGAACTTACTTCTTACAGTTCATCATTGATGACAACAAAATAATTCATACCGAAAAAGTAATCATTATCAACAGATTATAAGACATTAAAATATAATTAAAGTCGAGCTCAGGCGGCCATTTCAACCCAACAAAGGCTAACTTTGTAAGTTAAATCTATAAGACTGAAGCGTTATCGATTATGTCCAGGGGAAGCAACTTTTTTTCTTTAGCATTTTTGCGAAAATTACACTGGAAGGAACTATTAGCTGTGCTGTTCATCCTTCTTGCCATTTATTTTTTCCGTTCCCAACGTCACGAATTAAAAGCCCTGATACCCGCCATAGAACAGGCCGACAGGATTTGGGTAGTGATTGGCGTGGCTATAACGGCAGCGTATATACTCTTACAAGCAGGCATGTACGTATATAGTTTCCGTTCTGTGGGAGCGAAATTGAATCTTTATTTAAGTACAGAACTTTTTCTGAAAAGAAATTTACTTTCTGTATTCCTTCCTGCCGGAGGAATCAGTTCCCTGGCCTATTTGCCACAGAGTTTACGTCGCGAACAACATCTTCATAAACAACAAATTCATCAGGCATCAGGTATTTATGGATTTGTAGGTATCCTATCCGTATTCCTAGTGGGCATACCCGTGGTGTTGTATGCTATGCTACATGCTGGCTCTATGCGCGATGCAGCATGGGGACTCGTTACCATCTGTCTCCTACTGGGAGCAGTAGTGGGCGTAGTCAGATCCATGCAGCAAAAAGGAGTATTATACCGTTTCTTATTGAAATATTTCCCAGGGGCTGCAGAGCAGGTAGACACGATCTTCACGTTCCATCTGTCTGTTCCCGCATTCATGAAAACGGTGTTAGCATCTGTGTTTATCGAAGTGGCGGGAGTAGCTCATTTGTATATCAGTATGCTGGCTGTAGGCGCGCATCCATCACTGGAAGCGGCTTGTGTGGGATACATTGTGGCAACGATCTTCCTGATCATTTCCCCATTCCTGCGTGGTCTTGGCGCCATTGAACTGTCACTGACATATCTGCTTTCCGGGTATGGCTTCACCTCCCTGCAAGCATTGGAAATTACTTTATTATTCCGCTTGTTCGAATTCTGGTTACCATTGATGGCCGGCATGATCGCCTTTGCATTAAAAGGTAAAGAACTGGTATTACGTTTATTACCACCCATTCTCATCTTCCTGCTGGGAATGGTAAATATATTTTCCGTACTGACGCCACCATTAGCTTCCCGTATGCATTTACTGCGTGCATTGATACCTGGTACTTCCATCCATGCCTCCAACCTATTGGTGGTTTTCCTGGGATTGATATTGCTGGTAACAGCCACCTTCCTTTTCCGTGGATTGCGCAGTGCTTGGATTGTAGCCCTCTCCGTTTCGCTGTTGTCTGTTATTGGACATATCAGTAAAGCGCTGGATTACGAAGAAGCGTCTCTGGCGTTATTAACGAGTGTAATTCTGCTGATCACGGCAAAACAATATCGTGTAAAAAGCAATCCACAACTGGTGAATATTGGCGTGGTCACGGCCATCGCTACCTTTATGGTAGTACTGATATTCGGTAGTGTCGGATTCTATTTCTTGAATGTCCGCCACTTTGGTATTGATTTCACCTTACAGCAATCCCTGCGTCATGCCTTTCATGGCTTCATGCTGCTAGACGACGATGGACTGGTACCCATCACCAAATTCGGACGGGAATTCATGTCCGCCATCAGGGTATTGGGCGTCAGTGCTTGGGCTTTCCTATTTTATACCATCATCCGACCTTATCTGCACGTAGCCAAGCATAGTAATACCGCACTGGAAAAAGCAAGGTTCTATTTGAGTCAATACGGCAGCTCTCCGATGGATTATTTCAAAGTAGGTAGCGATAAACTGCTATTTGTTTCAGAAGAATATGAAGGGTTTGTTGCTTACAGGGTAGCGAGCAGTTTTGCGATTGTATTGGAAGAACCGGTTTGTAGTGAAGACGACAAACTCGCGATACTGGAAGAGTTCGAGCAACAATGCCGTAAAATGGGTCTGCGACCGGCATTTTACCGAGTGGATGAAGAAAGTACCTACTACTTCAACATACTGAAAAAGAAACGAATGTTGATAGGCCAGGAAGCGCTTATGGACATTCGCAACTTCACCCTCAGTGGTAAGGATAAGAAATCGCTCCGTAATGGTCTGAACAGTCTTGCCAACAAAGGTTATATCACGGAGATGCATGTGGCGCCACAAACGGATGCGCGACTAGCGGAATTAAAATCCGTGAGCGACGAGTGGCTGAAACAATATGAAGTAAAGGAGATGACATTCTCCCAAGGCTTATTTGATGAGGATGCCATTCGCCATCAGGATGTAATTACAGTGTCCAATGCTGAAGGCGAGATTGTAGCATTTTTGAATATCATTCCGGACTATACCCCTGGAGAATGTACTTACGATTTGATTCGTAAACGTTCAGATGCGCCAGGCGGTGTGATGGATGCTTTGATTATCGCACTGATTCAGGATGCACAGGCTAAAGGGCTGGAGTTCCTGAACTTGGGCATGGTACCGATGTCTGGTATCAGTCAGCCGGAAAATGCAGCCGAGCAGATGGTGAAATATGCATATGAAAAGTTAAGATTATTCCGTCATTACCAGGGTCTCAGAGAGTTCAAGGACAAGTATGCCACCGAGTGGACCAATAAATACCTGGTATATGAACATGATTTTGATTTGTTACAATTGCCGGTGGCCCTCAGTAAGGTAATGCAGCCATAATAGTTACGAACAATACGGAACGGATTTTGTTTTTTTGTGGAAGGGATTTAAGCTATGATAACAGGAAACAGACGAATAATTCTACTGATTTTAACCATTGCGGCATTGCTGCTGCTTCATACGGGAATACAGGCACAAAACGCACCAGGGAATCTACCCGTGCAGGCGAAATCTGCAGATATCAACAGTAACCAGCCATTGATCTTTTACATTACTGGAGATGGTGGCATGAAGAAATTCTCCGTCAACGTAATTGAGGAATTCCATAAAAAGAGTTATCCGGTAGTGGCACTGAATGCGTTGAAGTATTTCTGGAACAAGAAAACACCTGCACAAGCTGGGATTGACGTAGCCAATCTGATAAAGTTTTACCAGTCGCAGTGGAATAACCATCACGGTATTATTCTCATAGGATATTCGTTAGGGGCAGACGTGATGCCCTTTATCTATACTCATTTACCCGGGGATTTGGAAAATGCGGTGCAGCAGGTAATTTTATTATCTCCCTCTAGGTTTACGGATCTGGAAGTACATTTATCAGATATGCTAGGAAAGAGCAATAACAAGGGTTTGAGTGTGCCAGCGGAGATCAATAAAATTAGTAAACCTGTATTATTGGTGTTTGGATCTGAGGAGAAAGACTTCAACTTAATGGAGTTAACTATTCACAATTACAAGCGGTTGTTATTACCGGGAGGGCATACTTACGATGAGGATGCCGGTGGTGTAGCAGCCCGACTGATGGCCATGTTTGCACAATAAATATACTTAAGGATGAAATGCAGGAGCAGTGCGGTTGCACTGCTCTTTTTTTGTGCTGGAAGATTTTCACCAACGTTTCTTATATCTTCTTTCCAGTTCCTGGCTAACATTCTTGGCCAGTGGAATCCTGGCAGTGCCAATATAGACATGATCTTTTTCGATATGGTCTATATGGCGGAATCCCACTACATACCATCTATGCACGTGCATAAATGCGTTAATGGGCAACTGGGCCATGATCCAGTCTAGTTTCTCCGTGGTAGCAATCTGGTTATCTTTTGTATGGAGCAGAATATGGTTATCCATTACTTCCAGATAGCGGAGATCTTCATATACTATTTTTTCATAGCGATTATCACAGCGGAGCATAAAGTGGTCGGCTGTTCTAGGGGGAATAGTTTCATGTCCTTCCATGTCGATGAGGTTGTAAAGTCTGTGTACGGTGTTATAAAAAGCTTCGTAGGTAAAGTCAGGGAACAGTATCTCTTCATGGCAAACATGGAATGGGTAAGGATTCTCATCGGGATATGAGATAACGAGGATTTTTAAATCGTGTTGATCTTCGTGGTTGGGCGTGAAGGGGTTTGCTGGTGGATTTCCTGCGAACAGGAGGTGTATAGCTTCTGTTTCCAGCAGTGGTAGTGCTTCATTGAAGGTCTGGCAATGTTCTGCCAGGAAGGTGAAGGAAGTATCATTGATATACTTTTCGAGGTTTTGAAAGCCATTTGGTATTTCCCCGAGAATTAGACAATTTAACATCATACTATTTGATGTATTATTTGTTTTGAATTACGTGGCACATGCTGTAAGCGTTGCCTGGGTTTAGTTTAAAAAAATGGCAGGTGACTGGATAGAAACCTGCGTAGTTTCAAAAATCTAATCTAAACCGCGTTATGAAAAAAATATCTTATATGGTTGCCTATGCTGGCTGATAATGATTTGTTGTTACTGTTCTGGCACATCATTCGTTTTTTTCCATGATAAAGGTCGAGGTAAAAAATGGGGCAAATGTATATTGGATGTTAACAGAATAAGAAAAACAAAAGATTAGGCAGACAGAGACACAAGGGTATCCCTGTCCACCTAATAAGATGGATTTAGCAAAAGATTCTGTGGAAGCCGGCTAAGGGCCTGGCAGGCAATAGAATCTAAACACCGTGTAGTACGGTGCAGGTACGATGGCATCACCCGGAAGTGAGTGAAGCGTCAGGTCATGATTACCAGGCAGCGAAAAGGATCATTAGAAAGACTGTACTCGCGGTGACCAGGTTCTTGGTGAACCGGATATTGAATCCACCTTTTTCCGAGTAATAGTAACTTTCTTTGTACCGGTCGTACTCAATGGGAGCTCCTAACTCCTTCATCATTTTGAGGAATTCATACAGAGTTCTCTCTGAAATACGGAGCCGCTTGGCTAACTGAGCGGGCTTACCGGTACCTTTGATCCTAATCAAGTAATCAATGGTCTGTAAACGGTCAAAATAACGCTTTGGCATGTGGCATAGAGGGGCTTAACGATGAGTATAATAATTAATTTACGGATTTGTACTGATTAAACCAAGGCTGTATCATATATATTTAAATATAAATATTAGTAACTTGATTTAATTGAAGTTCTGATAATCCATGCTGCGTATAAATAGCGCTTATGCGCTACAGTCGCGTCCTTTCGGTTATCTGAGTCCGCTAATATAACGCAGCTAACTGCAATATATTGGCAGGAATCCACATTTTTTATTGTTGTAGTGCTTCATATATTACATTCGTCAGTTCGGTGCCCTGATCATTGGATGGATTAGGCGGCTTTACCGCAAAAACACGACCATTGCGGGCGATCACTATCAGCGTAGGACAAGCGGAAACATTATAAGCCCGTTGAATGGCAGGTAATTGATTACCAGGATATAATTGAATACCATTTTCATGGATAGGCAATGGGGTCATGCCAATATGCAGAAATACTACGTCTTTTTTATCAAAGCATTTACTGATCTCATTTAACGTAGTTACCAGGTTATCATCATCTGCACAGAAGTGCAGTAATACTACCTTTCCGGCAAACTGGCTTAGTGAAATCATATTGCCTTTATGATCCGGCAGACTGAAACCCGGCGCTGGCAAGCCTCTTCGAATGCCTCTTCTCATTTTGCTGAAAGGAATTGCTACGGCTTCTTTACAACTTTCTGAACGTACCATCTTCAGATAATCTTCTGCACATTGTTCCAGTTCTTCCTGTTGGCCGCCAGTGGCAAATGCTAGCAACAGTTGATGGGCCAGTAACTTCTCCTGTAACACGCCACTGTAGTGGTTTTTAATCCATTCATATACTGCTCCGTGTGTGCATTGCCGATGCATCGCCCTATGATAATCCAATTGGGCCTTATCTAAAAGATAATCTAGAAAATGCCCGGATAAAGCACTTGTTTCATCCAATGGCAACTGCGGTAAGGCCGGGCCTATATGCCGATTGTAAATACTTTCTTGTACGTCCGGTTCTTGTTCCCAATATGCGCCAATCATTCGCGATCCTATCATCCCCAGCAAATCTGCTCGTAGCACGGAGTACAATTGACCCGGCATACTGTCTTTATAAGATTGTAGTACCTGATCCACCGCTTGTATGGCCTTCCGATCATACTCCAACTGATCTGCTACGCGCATATCTTGCCGTCCTTTTCCGGCTATGCGCCCGAGGTATAAAGCCCTATTGGCCGCGGATCCGCGGCCGGCAAAGTAAATCGTGTCTCCCGTAAAATCCAGATGAATATGATCTCCTCTACTGATGATCCCATAAAATCCTCCCCCTGCATCCACATAAAAAAACAGTGGATCTCCTGTCCATGGAGGTAATGAAAAATAAAAGGAATCCTTTGCTAAAACAGCGTCCATCGTTATTCCAGGAGATATGCCTGGTTGTACCCAGTAGGTAAGTGATACATGTTGACCTGTTTTTCCACCGGCTACTTTCCCGGTTATAGTGGCAGATTGCCCACGAACACAAGTAGTGATTAACAAACCTGCTATGATCCATAGCATGAAACGGGACCACAGGCTTCGAATAGGATATAATTGCTGCATCACTGCAATGATAAGCGCATTAGTTCCCAGCGCTTGTTATGCATTTGTTAAGCAATGGTTAATCTGTATATACATACAAAATCCCCATGGTAGACACCACAGGGGGCTTGTATTCACAACGATAGTAAATGAAAACTTTACGTAGCCCAATGCTTGTAGTAATGCAGTGGAGAAAATTAACCGCGTATTGTATTGCAATAATAAATGGATCATGCGGTCAGAATGTTTATTACTTGTTAACGCCCGCGAGATTAACAAAAAATATCTTAGTCAGCACAACTAACCAACAGTCACCAAATCAGCCACAGTAGCAACTTACAACCAACATAAAATTAAATATTAAACCAATATACAAGTTTCAACACCAATGCACGATTACGGACATACATCGGTTCCGGTAAATAATTATCTGTGTATACGATGAATAAATCAGATGCAGGGCGGTATCGCCATTGTAGCCTGGTATTCAGGTTGATGTTCTTTTGCTGTTCATTGTACTGCATAAACCCTGTGAAAAACAGTGTATTCGTCATCGTGATATCTAGCCTAGGCCCTACCAACCAAAAAGATTGATTCCCCCAGGGTTGCGTCAGCGCTATATTATTATAATTAGCACTCAACGCAATACTTACATAAGGCTGAAACCTGTACCCCAACTCGGAATTGAGCATCAATCGGCGCCCACCGGCGTAATAGCCGCCGTACCGGGCGGAAAAGGCATAGGTAAACAACTGCTGAGGCTGTGACACATAGTCCGCCCCTACTGTATTCCAGCTATTAGTACTACCAGCAGGCAAACTATCTTTCCCCGTATTAGTTGGGTCAAAACCCTGCAGTAAACGGATATACGTATTAGATGCCCAGATATTCAACGTATTGCGTTTACGGAATACAATCCCATAGTTTAACATCGTTTCATTGTCGGTGCGATTGAAATGCTCATCCATGAACATAGTCCCTGTCAACTGCGGCCCATGGCTCAAGACCATTCCCGATACCGGGAAGAAAAGACGAGTAATCTGCGGGGCTACCTTTATATAGCCTTGGCGGGGCACGTATCCTACTTCGGCGTTGAAGTTATGCCCCACGTATTCGTGCTGCCAACTGACATTCCAGACCTTACTGGTATATTGCAGATTAGCGGCATGCGCAAAATCGCTGCCCTCTCGGCCAGGACTATACGATTTCAACAACATCGCTTTACCTGTCCAGAAATTATTACGAGAAGCCAGGTTATATTCAAATCCCATATTCCGGTTATAGCGGGTATAGAGTGGTTTCTGCGCTTCCTCTTCCGGGTGATAATTCAGCGATTCTTTGTTGATAAATATAAACCCAACATTAGACCTTGAAAACACTCTCCGCTGCAATGCAGCCACGGTATAGTTCTGCGAAGGCAGTCCTATTTCCTCCTTGGCAGCGGTTTGCATGTTCATCAATCCTAATCGCCAGTTTCGATTGAGTTTTCCACTCAGCCTGGCCCCGAACTGTATAGGCACGCCCAAGCCTATTCTCCTGGAGAAAAACGGTCGGATGGTACTATATCCGAAATTGGAGAACTGGTCCCCATTTTCCAGGAAAAACTGCCTTTTTTCAGGAAAAAATAACTCAAAGCGATCGAGGTTAGTCACCTGTTTATCCACATCCACTTGCGAAAAATCAGGATTGACGGTGAGATCCAGGTTAAGAGAACTGGTAATCCCAATCTTGGCGTCCAGCCCTGCATCCCGACGCCAGGCCGTCTTTCCTTGACTCACATAATCTTTCGATAAACCTCCCAATACATAAGGTATGATGGAAATATTCGGTCCCGCAGCCGGCGGAATGGTGTCCCATTGCAGCGTGCCCGTATATGCCAGCGAAGCAGTTGGAAACTGTCGAGGAACAGGCGCCCAGGCCGATTTCTCCGTTGTTTTCAGGTCATTCCTGCTGAAGTTGATCCCCCATTGCATAATGCCTTTTTTATAACGGATACTCTTAAACGGAATCGCCGCCTCAAACACCCATTTATCCGGGTAATTCTTCACAGCAGATACCCATTTATTATCCCAACTTAGGTCTACTTTACCGCCTTCATACATCAGTCCGTCCCACTGCGCGCCTGCGGCATTGGCCCCAAAAGTGAAACCATTCGTCTGATCATCGAAGGGGTCCATGAAGAAGATGAAGTTATCATTCTTCAGAAAAGAAAAATCCCTGCGCAGCGATTCCACCATATAAGGCCCGCCGCCACTAGTATAGTTTTCCACCAGGATGTATAAACGTTGCTGATCATAGAGCATGCGTACATCCGTGCGAAGTTTGGCAGCACTGGTATCCATTGGCAGCACCATCCTGAAATTAGTGGCCACAGCGGCGTGTTTCCAGGCTTCCTCATCCATGATACCATCAATTTTAATCGGGGATACTGCCCTGGTGATGGATAGTTTCCAGGCTTCGTTTTTCTTTTGTCCATAGAGGAGCGGCGCCCAAAGCAGGCTTAAGCAGAGTAAACGTGGAATGCGTAACACAGTAAATTGGGTTAGGTCTGATTACAAAATACAAAAGATATTATGCTGGTCATAGTAGAAAAAAAATTGGTTGACGTCTGCGACGTCAACCAATTTTTTTTTATTTTTTTCGTCGCCCTGCCCTGCGGGCAGGGCGACAGTCTAGAAAAATTTACCCTTTTTTTGCGTCAGCCACAGCCTGTTGAGCAGGGGCGACAAACCAGAAAGGGTTGCATTTATTTCCTTTCTGTCGGCCATTGGGCAGGGCGACAGGCTAGAAAAATTTACCCTTTTTTTGCGTCAGCCACAGCCTGATGACCAGGGGCGACAAACCAGAAAGGGTTGCATTTATTTCCTTTCTGTCGGCCATTGGGCAGGGCGACTGGTTGGAAAGATTTTTTAATCTCTATTGTTTCTCAATTGTTCTTGCGGCTGCGGAACCTTTACAGCAGTGGTTTTGCTGCCACGACCACGAGTATCGAATACTTTGAATTTCACTGTTTTACCCACCGCTTTAAATGGCGCAGTATAAACAGGGCTCTTCAGCGTAGGTTCTTCACCGTTAGTAGTGTAACGAATCACCATGCCGGGGAACTGCACATTGGCGCTTACTTCCCCTTCATCTACCTGTACGCCTGGCGTTGGAATGCGGTAGGCATAACCACCGTTGAGCTTGTCCAGACGCGGTAACTCGCGTTTACCTACAACATTTGTAAATACGCTCCAGGCCTGGTTATACAATGCATCTGCTTTTACAGGATCTTTTTCAGTAGCCCAATCAGGATCTTGTGCCCATGCTCTCTCAGCGAGGCCCAAGAGTTTAGGTAGAATCATGTATTCCATGCGCTCGGAGTTGGATACCGTTTCACTCCAGAGTAATCCCATGATACCGCGAATATTGGACTGTCCGAAGCCTGTCAGCCTGTCTTTGCCCATGAAGGTATTTGCGGTTACTGGATCGCCTTTACCATCTACTTTAGAATTCTTGTAATAGTCGAATGGAATGAAGTAGAAAGGTTTATCGATGTCTACAAATCCACCCCAATAGAACCCTGGTTCGTCAAAGGATTTCATGTAGGCCATATCAAAATAGAAATTGCTTACACCGGAAAGAATCACTTTATAACCAGCGTTAGCGAGTCGATAAGATAAATCTTCCTGACCACCACCAATTACGTTATTCCAAACATTTATCTGGAAATTATCGTTGGCGAAATCCGGGTTTGGAATGCCCACATTTTTGCCGTCAATAGTGGTTTTGCGCATACCTGCTTCTTCCCAACCAGCCAGATCTAAGCCTCTTGCCTTCAGCAAATTATGTACATTCCTATAGTAGTAATACCAGAGATCATCCACGCTTTTAATGGATTTATCTTTTTCCATCAAAGCCAGGCAGGCAGGTGATTGTTGGTATACGCCGTTAGGTACTTCGTCTCCTCCCATATGAATGGTGGATAGCGGCGCACCGGCTTCTTTATACATCGCCTGTATTTCCACTACTACTTTATCCAGGAACTTATACACAGAAGGTACAGCAACGTTCATCACGTTATCATTCCAGGCTTGTACAGAATGGTAAGTGGATTTATCTTTCAGATCAGAGAGCAAGTACTCTTCCGCTTCTTGCTGACGACCTTGTGCTGCAAGGCGCTCGTAACGTACTTCCATGGATTTCACCGCAGCACGGGCATGACCCGGACTCTCGATTTCAGGCATCACCTGGATATGTCTTTCTGTGGCATATTTCAGGAGTTCGATAAAATCATTGCGAGTGAAAAATCCACTACCGGCAGTATTGGTAGAATCTGGACCAGAGCCATATGATGGCGGCAACATGCTTTTAAAGTCAGGCGTATGGCCTCTTCTACCGCCTACTTGTGTCAGTTCTGGCAATCCAGGAATTTCCAGTCTCCAACCTTCATCATCGCTGAAGTGGAAGTGCAGGATATTCAATTTATACAATGCCATCACATCTATCAAACGAAGCAAATCTTGCTTGCTGTGGAAGTTGCGGGCAACATCGATCATAAATGCCCGATGCTTGAAACGTGGGTGATCGTTCACCTGCACGGCCGGAATGCTGATAGTCTTAGCGTTGCCGGCCCATGCTGCAGGTGATATGAGGGCTTTCAAGGACTGCACACCATAAAAAGCGCCTTCGTTATCAGAAGCGCTGATGCTAACACCTTGCGGCGTAACATCGAGTTTATAGGCATCCGGAGCCAGGGACTCATCCACCTTTAAATGAATAACCACTTTTCCTTTCGCACGTTTACCCATCAACGTTATCAATTCATTGTTGAGGAATTTGGCTGTATTGGCCAGACGAGGGTCTGCCTGTACTTCCGGGATCGCATCCAGGACGAGTTCGCCTGATGCGGTTTTGTAAGATGCCGGAGTGGGTAAAATTAAAGGCAACTGCGACAACGGAATGTCTTTCGCAGCAGCATTCTGTTTAAATATATTCGTTGGCGTTATAACCGCGCTTTTATCACCAGCAAAACGCATTAATTGTTTGGCGGATGTAGAAGGACGAATGCTGAAGTCAGAGATCGGATAACCTTTTGCCGGTTGTTGATTCCAAACTACGTATAGCCCTTTGGGTGCGTCGGTGAAGTTGATGGCCCAAGCCTCACTGCTGAAGTTTACCTTGAGGGAATCGCCAGGAGCAATGCCTTTAAAATCTGGACCAGGTACCACCCTGAACAGGTCGCCGTTTACGTGTTCGATGGTTACACCGTTGAGCTGTTGCCCAGGTTTCACCATTCGCACGAAGTTGAAGTATAACTGCCAATTTTTTGCCGGAAAGGGTTTGTTTCCGGTGTTGATAAACGTAAATGAAGAAAGGAATTGCGCCTTTCCTTCGTAGTTGTTTTCCACAACTTCCCAGCTAGATTTCAGGCGGGCTACGTCATAAGAGCTGTTATCCTGGGCTTGTAAATGCATGGAGGCTGCCATCAGTATGGGAGCTGCAACCAGTTTACTGAAATGCTTAAACATCATTTGTTGGATGAATTATGTAAGAACTTAAAATGGAATATTCTACAACATCTCTGGGTTCCTGCGGGATTTGTGTCAAATGGCATATAATATCTGGTTGATGACGTAATATATAGCGTTCTATGCAATTTTGCAAACCTTGCAAAAAATAATTTGCAACTTTTGCAAAGCAAATTGTGCTGCAAAAAAGTCTTAAATTCAACGAAATCTACATCCTATGGCTAAAAGATTCGTTGCTATTTCTGTTATAAGTTTATTCCTGATTATCGGGTTGGGATTTTTCTTTTCTTGGGTCTGGTGGTTATTAATCCTGGCCGTTCCGCTTATCGTGATGGGCATCAATGATATGACGCAGACCAAACATGCGATCATCCGCAATTTCCCCGTAGTGGGCAGGATGCGTTACTGGATGGAAGGTATGCGTCCGAAAATCCATCAGTACTTTGTTGAAAGTGATATAGACGGACGTCCGATCAATCGTATCGACCGGTCTACCGTTTATCAGCGCGCTAAAAGAGAACTGGACTCACAGCCTTTCGGTACCCAGTTCAATGTGTATGCAGAAGGTTACGAATGGATGGCCCATTCCATCCAGCCACAGGACTTTGAAAAAATGGATAAAGATCCAAGGGTAGTAATTGGTGGGAAAGACTGCCTGCAACCTTATTCTGCCAGTATTCTCAATGTGAGCGCCATGAGTTATGGTTCTCTGAGTTCCAATGCAGTAGAGGCATTGAATGGCGGCGCTAAACTAGGAAACTTCGCACATAATACCGGTGAGGGAGGTATCAGTGATTTTCACCTGAAGCAAGGAGGAGATATTATCTGGCAGATAGGTACCGGTTATTTCGGATGCCGAGATGAAAATGGTAATTTCTCTGATGAATTATTTGCAGAGAAAACGGCATTACCTCAAGTAAAGATGATAGAGTTGAAAATCTCTCAGGGCGCTAAACCGGGCCATGGTGGTATTCTTCCTGCCTCTAAAAATACGCCTGAAATTGCAGCTATCCGTCATGTGAAGCCAGGAACAACGGTCTTCTCTCCTCCTTACCATACGGCCTTCAACACGCCGAAAGAAATGATGTTATTTATTGGCAGGATGCGCCAGCTCAGCAAAGGCAAACCGGTAGGTTTTAAATTGTGTATAGGCCAGCCGGGCGAATTTTACGCCATTTGTAAAGCAATGATCGCCACAGATATTTACCCAGATTTCATTACAGTAGATGGTGGCGAAGGTGGTACCGGGGCTGCTCCTCCTGAGTTTTCGAATTCAGTGGGTATGCCAATGATGGATGGATTAGCGTTTGTACATGATACCCTAACGGGCTTCAATATACGTAGTAAAGTAAAACTCATTGTTTCCGGTAAGATCATGACGGGGTATCATATCCTGAGAGCTTTATCGCTGGGAGCGGATACCTGCAATAGTGCTCGTGCCATGATGATGGCCTTGGGATGTATACAGGCATTATTGTGTAATACCAATACCTGTCCTACTGGCGTGGCTACGCAGGACAAAGGGCTGATGAAAGGCTTGGTGGTAGCGGATAAGAAACAAAGGGTATCGAATTACCATAGAGATACCGTAGAAAGTGCGATAGAACTGGCTGCAGCGGCAGGATTACCGAGCATCCATAATGTTACACGCCGACATATGTACCGCAGGGTATTTATGAACCAAGTAAGAACATTTGAAGATATCTACCCTAGCATGGTTCCAGGTATATTATTGAATGGCAGCGCTTCAGAGGCGTTGCGTCAGCAACTGGAAACAGTTAGTATAGATCATTGGTAGACAGCCAGCACTCCGGCCTATCCAGCTACTGCTGTTTGGGCCGGTTTGTACAGTTTCAGTGCATTATCTCTGCAAATTCTATTAACCAAGTCTGAAGAGAAGTTTTTTACGATCAACTGTAAGTCGCTCAGAGAGAATGGCCGCGGTGCCCTCGTAGAAGGCAAATCCGTACCAAAAATCAGCGCAGAAGGATGGATGGCTACAATCTGTTTCATAGCCGGCACCACGTCAAAATCGCAGCGACTAAACCCTGTAGCTTTCACCACCGCCCCTTTTTCCACTAATGGCAGCAGGTATTTAAATCCTGCTTTGGATAATCCCAGGTGATCAATGACTACTTTAGGCAATTTGCGGAGTGTAGTAGACATACTAGGCAACTGGCGAGAATCGATATATAATTCCACATGCCATTTTACGAGGTCGTATACACGCAGGGCCAGGTTTTCCAGGTAACGGATACTTTCAGAACCGCCCCTTTGCACATTAAATCTTACCGCACGTACGCCAGCATCATTCAATGCTATAATTTCTTCATCGGTGGTAGTAGTAGGAATCTGGGTTACGCCAACGAAAGAAGGCCCCAGGTCTCGGAGAGCATCCAATAAGTATGACTGATCAAACCCCTGGAAGGAGCCTGATACCACCGCACCACCTATAATCTCCATTTCTGCTGTACTGTTTTTATAGTCGGCTACAGTAAAATCTGACGGCAGGAATCCCTGATTAGGTTGTAAGGGGTGCTGACGGTCAATGATATGCAAGTGTGCATCGAATATGGGCTTTTCAAACATATCTCATCGCTTATGACTTCTAAGCTAGCGAAATTTGATGAAAGTAGAAAGCAGAGGTAGCTGAAGTTTTTTTTATTTAAAACAAAGGCTTGCCGTCTGCGACGGCAAGCCTTTGTTTTTGTTTTTTCGTCGTCCCTGCCCGCAGGGCAGGGACGACAGCCAGAAGTTTTTTGGCCGCTTTATTCACGGACCAATGCGACAGGCAGAGATTTTTTTATTCCATGGCAGAGGTAGCTGCTTCATCCACAAACCAATGCAGTTCGCCATTTTCAGGGCGAATCATTTGAGATGGATATTTCTCTGCATCGAAAGTTCCTTGGATCACATTCTTTAAAGTAATTGCTTTTCCAGCGCCAGTAGCGAGGAAGAGTACACAGGCTGCTTTGTTTACAACAGGCGCAGTGAGGGTAATACGGTACATATCCTGTGCTGCCAGGAAGAACGCTTTTACCCAAGCTTTTTGCTCATGCACTACTGCAGTGCCGGGAAAGAGAGATAGCGTGTGACCATCGTCTCCCATACCTAACAACACTAAATCAAAAGTCACTTCTTCCTTTCCAAAATATTTATGCAGCAGTTTTTCATATGCAGCGGCAGATTCCTCTGGAGCCATATCCGTACGCATGATATGGATATGTTCTGGATTCACAGGTACTTTGTCTAGCAGCACTTCATAAGCCATGCGGGCATTATTACGATCATCCTCAAAAGGCACCGCCCTTTCATCGCCCCAGAAGAAATGGATTCTTTCCCATGGGATCATCTGATTATAAGGCGCTTTTGCCAGCAGGCCAAAGAGTTGTTTGGGGGTACTACCACCAGACATCACCAGGGTGAAACGCTCCTGGGTTTGGAGTACTTCCAGAATATAGTTGCTGATCCAGGCCGCCACATTCTCGCTCAGTTGGGCGGGATCTTTGGCAATATGCATTTCCATGAATGAAGAATTTTACGCGCTTAAACAAAGATGACTCAGAAAAAGGCTCCTAGCGCTTTTGGCGTGGTGTCCTTTTCCTGAGTCAATATTTTTGACCGAATATTATTTGGAAGGCAAGTTAATCCAACTGTGACCATCGCGGGCTACCAGCACATCTGCTTCATCCGGGCCCCATGAGTCAGGAGCATAGTTCGGGAAGTCTTGCGGAAGGCGACTTTCCCAAGTTTCCAGGATTGGCATGATTACTTTCCATGCAGCGTCTACTTGATCACCACGCATGAAGAGGGTAGCATCACCTTCCATCACATCGAGCAGCAGGGTTTCATATGCTTCAGGAGCATGTTCACCGTTGGCCGCATCGTAGTTGAAAGTCATATCCACTGGATCCAGGGTCATGGACTGGCCAGGACGTTTAGCCTGGAAGCGGATACGGATATCCATTTCTGGCTGAATGCTGATGGTCAGGCGGTTAGGGCGCCATGTCTGTGCAGCTTCAGAAGGGAATGAATAGTGAGGAGCTTCTTTAAACTGGATAACGATATTGGTTGCTTTCTGATGCATGTACTTACCAGTACGTACATAGAAAGGAACGCCCTGCCAACGCCAGTTGTCGATAAAGAACTTAACAGCGGCGTAGGTATCGATATTAGATTGTGGGTCCACTCCTTTTTCTTCGCGGTAACCAACTACCTGTTGTCCTTTCATCCAGCCGCTGGAGTATTGTCCGCGTACAGCATACTCATGTACTTTATCCGTGGTAATACGACGGATGGCATTGAGTACGTCTACTTTTTTATTACGGATTTCATTGGCATCGAAGGAAACAGGCGCTTCCATCGCTACCATGCAGAGGATCTGGAGGATATGGTTTTGCACCATATCGCGAAGGGCTCCGGCTCTTTCGTAGTAACCGCCACGACCTTCCAGGCCTACGCTTTCAGCGGCAGTGATCTGGATATAATCGATGAAGTTACGGTTCCATACTGGTTCGAACAGGGCATTCGCAAAGCGGAAAGCCAGGATGTTCTGTACAGTTTCTTTACCGAGGTAGTGGTCTATACGATAGATCTGTTCTTCCGTGAAACGGGAAGCCAGGAGTTGATTGAGTTCATGTGCACTTTGCAGATCGTGGCCGAATGGTTTTTCCACCACAATACGTGTACAATGCTTATCGCTACAGAGGTTGAGATCACCCAGTTTAGTAACGATATTAGGCACCAACTGCGGTGCTACTGCCAGATAGAAGACAACATTAGGGTGTACGCCCCATTCTTCTTCTTTGGCTTTTACCAGGTCTGTAATTTTATTGTAGTGGCTAGCATCTTCCGCATCCAATTGCAGATAGGATACGTGTTGGCTGAAATCCTGCCAGTGACCGTTCTCCTCACCTTTCCGACGAGAAAACTTGCTGATACCTTCGAGGAGGTGGTTGCGGTAATCATCGTCGGTGTAAGGGCTGCGGCCCAAGCCTGCAATAGCGAATTGCTCGGGCATCCAATCATCCAAAAACAGATTGTATAACGCAGGTGTAAGTTTCCGGTAGTTTAAATCGCCACTACCTCCGAAAATGAATAGTATGGAAGCAGGAGGGCGTTTATGGATCTGCATATGTTTAATTGTAGATGAGATTTAGTTTACTGATGCTGCCACTCTGTGTGGAAAGTGCCAGGCATATCAATACGCTGATAAGTATGAGCGCCGAAGTAGTCGCGCTGTGCCTGGATCAGGTTGGTCGCCATTCTTCCGGTGCGGAATGCATCGAAGTAAGAGAGGGCAGACATAAATCCAGCAACAGGGAAACCTGCGGTAGCGGCTTGTGCTACTACGCTGCGGGTGTTTGCTTCCACTGATTTAACGAGGTAGGCAACTCCTTTATCCAGCAGGATATTGGCGAGGTCAGCATCTTGTTGGTATGCTTGTGTGAATACTTCCAGCAGGGTAGAACGGATGATACATCCGCCACGCCATACTTTTACTACTTCTGGCAGTGGAATATCCATCTGGAGATCTTTCGAGGCTTCGTGCAGCATCGCCAGGCCCTGTGCATAGCTCAGGATGGTGGCGAAATACAGGGCATCATGTACTTGTTTGATCCACATTTCTGCGGTAGCATGAATACCAGCAGGTGCGCCGTAGATTTCTTCAGCAGCAACGCGTTGGTCTTTGTAAGCGGAGATGGTACGCATCGCAACCGCCGTATCGATGACTGGCACCGCTACTGGCAGTTCCATGGCATCTTGTGATGTCCATTTACCAGTACCTTTAGAACCAGCTTTATCAGAGATCATATCCACAAGTCTACCAGCGGTTTTATCGTCCTTTTGCAGGAAGATATCTGCGGTAATTTCTACGAGGAAAGACTGCAATGCGCCTTTGTTCCAACTATCGAATACTTCGTGCAACTGATCATTGTTGAGGCCTGCACCTTTCTGCAACAACGTATATGCTTCACTGATAAGTTGCATGATAGCATATTCGATACCGTTGTGCACCATTTTCACATAGTGACCAGCGCCTTCTTTACCGAGGTAAGCTACACAAGGAGTCTCTTTCACTTTGGCAGCAATCGCTTCCAGCATAGGTTTCACCTTAGCATAAGCGTCCTGATCTCCACCAGGCATAATGCTAGGACCTGTACGGGCGCCTTGTTCCCCACCGGAAACACCTATACCCATGAAATGAATATTTTTTTCACGGAGATATTTAACGCGGCGCAGGGTGTCTGTATAGTGGGAGTTACCACCATCGATTACCACATCTCCTGGCTCCAGCAATGGGAGCAGAGAAGCGATAACATCATCAACGGGTTGTCCTGCGGGCACCAGCATCATTAACTTGCGGGGGCGCTCCAGCAGTTGTACCATAGTTGCCAGGTCGGCTACTCCTTTAACGGTAGTACCGGCTGTGGCAGCGGATTCCAGTGCGCCTGTCTTGGTGGCGTCTTTATCAAAGCCGATAACGGAAAAGCCATGATCAGCCATGTTGAGCAACAGGTTCCGACCCATTACTCCCAGACCAATCATTCCAAAATCATATAAGCTGTTTGCCATAATGAAGAATAGTTACTATAAATGGAGTTGTAAAAGTAGTTGTTTTTCGTGCTTGCCACAGTTTTTTTTCTGCGCCCAAGTGGATGAATACTGATTTTATGCCCGATGATCCCTAATAGCTTCCCGATGTGTAAAATCTTTGAATACTGCACTATATAAAGCAGTAAAGGAGTTTGCTGATAATAGTGACCCATTTTTTCATAACATCTCACAAGATGAATTAGTTATATGTAATTTCTCTGTAATAAAATTTTTACAATTTTAAAACAGTGTTCACATGTTCTAATTCATGCTGTAAGCGAAAAAAGAAAGGCTATTATCAACAAACTCCTCTTCTAAACAAACAATCTATACTATATTTCAATCTATAGATATCAACCTGCGGTAGCAACCGGGCGAAGCCCGGAACCCCGCAAGTTGACATCTTCGATGTCAACTTTATTGTCCAACAATGGAAATTATCGTTGTCTGATATTTAAATCGACATCTTCGATGTCGATTTGCGAGGTTCCGCCCTTTCGGGCGGTGGCGCTGCGCTGGCTATCTGCAATTAGGCACTGTTACGACCGGCATTAATAATACCGAAGCTGCATCGCATCACCAGTTTCTCCCATACTTCCCTACCCTGGCCATTGCCTACGTGACTATCTAGTTCGCGGATTTGTGTCAGCGCAAACTGTTGAATAGTCAATAGTGGCAATACGATTCTTTCCCGCATCTGGATGGACAATTGGTCGATCGGACTTCCTGCCATCAGTTCAGATTCGCCGGTGAGCATCAGGAGATATTTGCGTGTCAGCTCATATTCATTATAAATCATATTCCATACTTCTCCATACTGCGGATGATTGGCCAGATAAGCCGTCAGCGGGAAATAGCTCTTCTTCATGGCCATTTCACAGTTGTCGAGCAGGGTGCGGAAGAACAAGGAATGTTTATAAAGGTGTTGTACTGCCTCCCATTTTCCTTGTTGGTCCAACTGCTGTAACGCGCTGCCCACGCCGTAATAGCCGGGTACATTCTGCTTCAGTTGACTCCAAGCGCCCACATAAGGTACTGCACGGAGGTCGTTTAGATTTAGCTTCGCAGACGCGTTTCGCTTGCTGGGGCGACTCCCAATATTAGCTTCCGCATAATACCGGAGCGGGCTGGCATGGTCCAAGTACTCCAAGAAGAATGGATGATTCTTTAGCTTGTTGTAAGACGTGTAGCCCGCGTCTGCCAATGACTGCATCACATGCTCTTCCTCCCTGGTCAGCGTTACTTCCCTGGAAGAAAACAGTTCATTGGATATACCGGCATGCACCAATTGTTCCATGTTAAACTGTGCGGCATCGACTGTTCCAAAATTGGAGCTAATCGTTTGCCCCTGGATGGTTTGCTGGATTTCTTTATTAGCAATGTTACGGCCCATACTGGCGTAGAACTGGTGCGTTTTACCACCACCACGCGCTGGAGGACCACCACGGCCATCAAAGAAGACCACATTAATACCGTATTTCTCAGAAACCGCTGTCAGTTCCTCTTTGGCTTTGTATATACTCCAGTTGGCCATCAGGTAGCCACCATCTTTGGTACCATCGGAGAAGCCCAGCATGATCGTTTGCTTGCTATTTCTGCGTTGCAGGTGCTGCATGTACTCCGGGTTCTCGTAGAGGTTGGCCATCACACGTCCTGCATGACGTAAATCGTCGATGGTTTCAAAAAGCGGTACGATATCCACAGACATCTCCTCTTTTTTCCAGCCACTGAGCAGGAACAGTCCATATACCTCCATCACGCTGAGCGCGCTGGTACTGTGACTGATAATATAGCGATTACAACCCTCTTCCCCATTCGCCTTTTGGATTTTCTTAATATCGGCAATGGTTTCCAGCGTGTCTTTGAAGAGGGGTTTTTCCAGCAGATCGACATTCATCTCCCGGGAAATATTTAATAACGCCTGTATTTTCTCCGCTTCTTTCATTTCTGCGTACTGCTTTGGTAGCACATCCGACACGGCCGCGATGTTATCCAGCAACGCTTCATGAACAGAGCTGTCCTGGCGGATATCCAGTGTGGCAAAGTACAAACCGAAGATCTGCACTTTACTGATGAGGTTATCCACAAGGTGCACGAACAGGCCGTTATGTTCTTCTATAATCGTTTTACGTATAGTCGCCAACGTTTCCAACATTTCCTGTTGGGAGATATCAAATACATGTCCTGGTTGGAAGAGATTGCGCGACAATTTGGCTTCCAGTGCGGCTACTACGTTTTCCACATTTTTGAAGGTGAGTCGGCGGCGCAGTGTTCTCACTTCGCGGAAATAGCATTTCATAATGCTATTGCGTAGTGCTGCGGCCACTTCCACGGTAGTGGGCGCGTTTACAAACGGGTTCCCGTCGCGGTCGCCGCCTGGCCAGAAGCCCATACGGAGGACCTTTGAGCTGTCTGTCACCACACCTGGGAGTTGTCCTTTCAGGAATGACATAATTCTTCCGCCGGCTTGGTAGAAGATATTCTCCAGGAACCAGACTAGGCTGATCGCCTCATCATAGGGGGTTGGTTTTTCCTTTTTAAAGAAAGGCGTTTTACCCAGTTGTTGGAGGTACATGTTCACCTGGGCCGTATTATCCTCAATGAGGGCTTTGGCCAGGTCGTTAATAATTCCCAGTACTTCGCCGGGATAAAACTGGGTGGGATGGGCTGTGAGCACTAATCTTACAGAGAAGTCCTTCAGTTTTTCCTTTAGTTTATCCTGTGCTTGCTCCTGTACAACTTCTGATTGCAGGTGTCGGAGGGTACCGGCGCCTTGCATGTCACGAATATGGCGGAAAGCAGCATCTTCCAGGGCATCGAATAATACGACCTGTCTTTCTGCGTATTGAACAAACCGGAACAGCAGATCTATTTTTTGCTGTTCATCCTTGTAATTGGTGTATTGATCGAAGAAAGAGTCCATTATTTCATGTGGACTCCCGCCCTTCGCATAGCCTTCTTCGCAGTGGAGGAGGAAGAGGGAGAGAAAAATTCCCGTCTTCTCTACGCGATGGAAAGGCAGCGAGGTGAAGAGGCTGTTATAAAGCTGAAACTTTGTCCCAACCAGATTCTTAAACTGTTGCAGCGAATTATTAACCGGAGCTTCCATAACTATGATTTTCCTATGTTTGGACCAAGATGCGTAACTAAGCGGGCGTTAAATTAATAATTATTTTGTTTAGTTGTTTATATACCAAACCCATTATTTATTAATTATTTTTTTACAGATATCTAAAATGTTTGAAATTTATCTAAAATAGATATATAAATATAAGCCGAATAGCCTCCTCTCCTTCAGAACAATTTTATAGCCAATCTGTTATACAATTTTTTAACCCGAAATATTTAAAATTTTTAAATCTGTCATGCATGTATCCCCTCAAATGATCAACCTATTTTCCAAGATTCAGCCTTTGTCGGAGGAGTTTATCCATGACTTGTCCATGGCATTGGAGTCGATACATATTCCTAGAAAAACACAGTGGGTATCTTATGGAGAAATTTGCAGGTATGCCTTATTTCTGGAAGAAGGGTTGTTGTATAGTAGTTATGAAGAAACGAAATACACGGCTACAACTTGGTTCATGAAAGAAAATGAGTTTGTTATTTCTGTGGAGAGTTACCTACGGCAGAAGCCCTCGAAGGAAACCATTACTGCTATTGAAGATTGTGTAGCGGTGGGATTGAAATATGAAAACATGAAGCGGCTAATCCAGGACCATCCTTGTTTTCATAACATTTATACGACCCTGATAGAGCATTATTATATGCTGAGTGAAGAGCGGGCATTCAATTTACGCAAGCGGGAAGCGACCGACAGATATAGGTTTCTGCTGGAATATCATGGTGAAATCGTACGGCGGGTACCGTTACACTTGATTGCATCTTATTTGTGCATTAATATGGAAACATTAAGCAGGATCAGGAGAAAAATTTGACATAAGTCAAGGTTTAATTGCGCCATCCGCATTTTCTTTGCATTTTTAACATCAGGAATCCTATCTATATATTAGACAAAGAAATTAACTCCAATGAAGTATACTATCCTATTCAGCAGCCTTGTTGCGCTGTTGGTAACCGGGTGCGTACCGCACCAGTCCTCTTCCATAGCGGATAAAGCCTCCGCATTGCTCCTACAAAGGTTTGCTACTGTCGGCTTTTAATAACCATTTTCTGAAGCACTCATTTAAAATACATCTTATGAAAAAAAACCTTTTACATGTATTCTGCCTGTTATCGGCATTTTTACTGTGTTTACCTACCATAGCACAGGTAAAAACTATTATGGTATACCGATCACGTCCTACCCCGCAAGGTGCCAAAACACACTACATTCTGACGATGAGAGGTACGAATGAAAAAGATCCTGATAATTATGTGGAATCGATGGTGGTAGACGAAGGAAAAATTAAATATGTTGGAAGTAACGAAGGTGCAATGGCATTTATAAAAGCCCAAAAGTATCCTAGCGGTGTACACTTCATCAGTACTTATGTAAATCCAGGAACGATCCTCATGCCAGGCTTCATTGACCCACATGCGCATATTGCACAGCAAACCAGTGCCTATGGCATGATAGACCTTTCCCCGAAACCATATGGAGATATCAATACCATGAAGAAATTATATGATACCATGTATCTCTCTGTAAAAGGGGTAAAGGATCCAACAGCCTTGATAGTAGGTAATAATTATGATGATGCCCGCCTGCAACCCATGAAGCATCCAAGAAGGGAAGATTTGGATCTTATCTCAGGAAAGCATCCCATGTACCTGATCCATACGTCCGGTCATATGGGAGTAGCCAACACGGCTATGATGAATTTATTAGGATTTATGAAGCCTGATACTACCGTAGAAGGGGGTACGATTGTACGGGAACATGGAAAACCCACCGGCTTGTTGACAGAAAATGCCAATATTGCGGCTTTGGGATATATATTTAGTCACGCTCCCATTAGTAAAGATACTGCCATAGCAAGGATGCTAAGAGCAGAAAAACTCTGGTTTGCAAACGGATTGACGACTGTCTGCGAAGGCCGCTGTGATCCGCAATCATTGGAATTGATACACCAGTTAAATGATAAAGGCGCACTGACAGCAGATTTCATTGTACTCCCTGATTTTGACTCCAACAAAGATAATCTCGCGAAATGGCAACCATATTATAACAATTACGACGCTGGTTACCATCACTTCAAAATCGGTGGCGTTAAATTCACCTTTGATGGATCTCCACAAGGGAGAGATGCATGGCTAGTTAAACCATACACCCATCCTCCAACTTGGGAATCAGCGGACTTCAACGGCGATCCCATCTATCCAGACACCACAAAATTGAAAGAATACGTAGGAAAGGTATTTGATATGGGTATGAGCGTGAATATACATTGCAACGGAGACTCTGCTATTGAAGAAGGATTGAATGTAATTGAAAGTGTAATAGGTCGTTACAAAGCGCCGTTACCGAATGTAATCATACATACCCAAATGTGTACATCTAACCAGATACAACGACTCAAAAAAGATGCTGCCTTCCTGATGCCTAGTTTTTTCCCTACACATACCTATATCTGGGGAGCATGGCATCGGGATGTCACAATAGGACCAGATCGTGCAAGGCGTATCAGTCCATGTAAAGAAGCATTAGACAATAACATTGTTTTCACTATTCATACAGACGCTCCCGTTACACCGCCGGATATGCTCACAGCAGCGTATAGTGCAGTGAATCGCACTACGTTGATGGACCCTACTCCCACCGTTCTTGGCCCGGAGCAACGCCTCGATGGATACAATGCTTTAAAAGCTATGACCATTAATGCAGCCATCCAATGGGGTGAACAAAGTACCAAAGGAACATTTGAGAAAGACAAAAGGGCAGATATGATATTGGTTTCAGGCGATCCGTTGAAGATACAACCAGGCGTGACTACGATATTACAGACTTACAAAGATGGCAAGCTGGTGTATTCTAAGAAAGCAGCCAATAATAGTATGGCAAAGACAGTAGGGATGAATGAAACAAGGCATTAATTCATGTCCTCATTATAACCATTAAAAAGCCCGCCGCTCCAACAGTCTGCAAACTGCATCGGAGCGGCGGTTGATTTTAGTAGATGCAACAGGCTTCTGGCGGAAGGAGAGTTACATGGAGATTTTTGCTACAGATGATCATCAATTATCCAGTTGAAATTTAACAGGGATGGTAAAGTACACTGGTACGTTACGTCCTCCCTGACGGCCAGGTTTCCATTTAGGCATCCCTTTTATCACACGCATGGCTTCTTCTTCTAATCCACCTCCTTTACGGGCACCAAGTACTTTCACATCTCCGATACTTCCGTCAGGACTCACTACAAATTGCACTGGAACTGTTCCATAGATACCATTCTCTCTTGCTGCATCTGGATAACGCATATTCCTCTGCAAGTATCTGCCCAATGCATCCAAGCCACCAGGGAATTCCGGCATTATCTCCACAGTGATAAAAGGCTCGTCTCTTGCAGGAGGGACTTCCAGCTTCACAACACCAGATCCTCCATTACCAGCCAATTCAGGAGGAATATCAGCACCACCTTCTACACCAACTTCATTTTTCACACCGATGTTATTATGCCTTAGTTCTTCCTGTGGAGGTATTTCATCTGGCGCCTGATCATCAGGTGCGATTTTGGGTGCAACAAACTTGGATGTAGGCGCGGCTGGTGGCGGTGTTTGTGCTACTGGCGGCGGCGGTGGCGGCGTATTACGCGGCTGTTCTATTATTGGATCAATCGGCGCAATAGGCTTGTACACAAAGGGTTTTGTATCACCTTTATCTGCTGCCCAAGAGTTGTTTACTACATAACCACCTACGAGTAATAATGCAATGGATGCGGTGCACAAAATAGCATTGCGTACACGTTTATCATACCTACTCCTCAATTCATAAGCACCATAATCCTTGTTCCTTCCGGTGAAGAGAATATCGAGAAATTCATCTCCTCTGATTTTAGTTGTGTTCATGGCGAATGGCTTTTCTACTAGATGACGCAGAAAATAATTTTCCATAAAAGTTTCTTAAAATTTTTTTGAGCACTTGGAAAGTATAGCGCATAAAGAAGTCCCGGCCTTAGACCGGGACTTGCTGGCACTGGGGCACCTTACCTGAAAACAGGTGGTTCCTTAAGTTATTAGGCTTTCCGAAAAACGTATATACATAGACGTTAGTTTCACTGTTAGCAGTAATATTTTGATGTAACCTTCTTAAGCGAATAATTGACAAACAGTTCCAGAGGCGACTACCAGCAAACCCCACCAGTATGTTCGCGGCAATGCCTCGTAGAACCGTGTCTGATACTTATTAAATGGAAAAAAATTTTGTAACTTATATGCCGGGTAGCTACGGGGAGATATGATACTGAGAAATTTACCACCAATAAATTTGCAGCATACCGTCCCCGCGTACTACACAGGCATTCTATTTACAGCTTACAGAACGCATAAACTTTTCCTTCAGCAGTTACAGCAACAACTGTAAATAACTGCGGATGGATAACGGGAACAGGTATATTGATTGGAGAGAAGCGCTTTTATACGCTTGCCACTTGTCAGGTTGTGCTGTTTCATAGTGTATACTTTTACACATTAAGTTTTAACTGGCACAGCTCCTTGCTGGTGGCTCAAGATGCAGTGAGATGTATTAGTCTATCGAATTGGTAGACAAATATACATCCGCTTTTAATAATTCCAAACAGATCTTCGATTTTTTTAAAAAATAATTTCCTGGTAACAAATCCAAGGCAGTAATACTTTACGGGTTGCTTTAAAATGCTATAATTTTGCAGCATGAAAGAACATGTGAAAAATCTCCTGCTCATCATTTTAGGTGCTTTCATCTTTTCTGTGGGCATTAACTATCTGGCCATCCCCAATAAGCTCTCTGAAGGCGGTGTGATTGGTCTTACTATCGTTACCTATTACTATTTTGGCTGGTCGCCGGGCATAACGAACATGATCGCCAACCTCATACTCTTTGTAGTCGGATATAAAGTGCTGGACAAAAGGACTATGGCCTACACGGTGCTGGGCGTTATCTTTTGTTCCCTGTTCCTGTATCTTACCGAACACCCGCTGATACCTATTACCCAGAATACCTTACTGGCAGCCATCTTTGCCGGACTACTGGTGGGTATCGGGATTGGCCTTGTATTCCTTTCCGGTGGCACTACCGGCGGTTCCGCCATCTTAGCGCGGTTGGTCAATAAATTCACTGGGATGTCTTTGGGGAATTCCATGCTGATTTTTGACATTTTCGTTATTCTAATATCCTCCTTCATTATAGGCATTGAGAAAACCATGTATACCTTTATTGCAGTGTACATTGGGGCTAGAACAGTGGATTTCATTGTGGATGGTCTGAATACCAAACGTGCTATCACTATCATCTCCCAACAGCCGGAAAAGATTGCAGATCGCATTACTAGTGAGCTGAAAAGAGGTTGCACTGTACTGCATGGCCATGGCGCCTATACGAAAGCGCCTAAAGAGGTGCTATATGTGGTGATCGGGAAGCAGGAGTTAATGCGACTGAAATCACTCGTACAGGAAACCGATGCAGAGGCTTTCTTGGTGATTCATGAAGTGCATGAGGTGTTGGGAAGAGGATTTTCCATGTAATATTATTGCTGCAACAAAAAAGCCCGATAGCTGCGCTATCGGGCTTTTTTGTTGTGGTTAATTCCACACCTGGCGCGGAATTAACCACAACAACTTTATGGTTTTACACCGTTTACTTCTTTAATCAGTCGCACTTCTGCGCTATCATACGGTAAACCGTTTTTATGTAAGATATCATGGAACCATACTTTTGGATCCTCACCACTTGGAATAGGGTCGTTCCAGGCATATTTAGTATTCGTCTTCCCATCCACTAATCCCCAACTGATAGCACTTACCTTTTCTTCCTTCAACATGGGGAGGATATTCTCAAATCTACTGCCATGCGTACGCGCCATATATTCCGTACAGATCAACGGACGGCCAAATTTACGCAGGGAATCAATGGCTTTTTGATGCGTGCGCTCATCCTGGTAGTTATGATAGGTGATGATATCTGATTTCTCTAGTTGGATTTTATTCAGATTGGCCAGTGCAGGCATCCAGACGCCGGAAGTTAACGGTTGATCCGGATTTACCTGTCGCCCCCATTGGAAAACATCTGTCAGCAAGACAGCGCTGGAATCTCCATAACCGCTATTTCCTGGCTCATTATACAGATCCCACATAATGATGCGTTTATCATTTTTAAAGGTTTGTAGCACATCTTTTACGTAGGCTTGGAGGGTATCAATGAGATGTGGGCTATGATAAATCGCAGATCCGGGGTCCCTCACCCAGCCGGAATTATGAATACCAGGCCTAGGAGCGGGCTGTGGACCGCTTTGGGGATAATCATTCCAGCAATCATCAAAAAAGACGAAAATAGTACCTATCCGATGACGATTAGCGATGGCCAGGTAAGTATCCATCCGTTTTTTGAATCCGGAGGCATCCTCCACCCATGGGAGATGATGTAGGTAGACACGTACTGCATTGAAGCCGAGGCCGGACGCATAGTCCAGTTCCCGGTCAATTCCTGCAGAGTCAAAAGTTGCTGCCTGCCACATTTCCAATTGATTAACAGCGGAACTGGGGATAAAATCCACCCCGCTCATCCAACCTTTGGCGGCATACCAGTCGTTGGCCTTTTTCAATGTCCAAATCGATCGTTCCCTTGTACAGGCACTAATCAGCAGCAAAAACAAGCATGTAAAGAGGAGAAGAGTTTTCTGCATAACGTAGCGTTTTTAGTTGGCCATGGTGGCATCTCTCTAAAAATAATCAAATAGAAAGTTCGTTGTATGTCCTTTTTTCGGGCAGTCATTTGTTTTTTGGAAGATTGCTTTCTATATTTAATACGTCTCACATTCCTTACTATCTTATCAACCAAACTGGTCTATGACACAGACAACCCAACGATTCCTGCCACTGGATGTTTTCCGGGGACTTACCATTTGTTTTATGATCATTGTCAATACCGGCGGTACGGGCGGCGTATATGCACCCCTGGAACATGCTGCCTGGCACGGGTTTACGCCCACGGACCTGGTTTTCCCTTCTTTTCTTTTTGCCGTTGGTAATGCCATGAGTTTCAGTATGAAGAAGTTTTCCACGCTATCGCAGGCCGTGGTATTGGGAAAAATATTCAAACGTACTGCCATCATATTTCTATTGGGGTTCTTGATGTATTGGTTTCCATTTTTCCATCACACCACTGATGGCAGTGGGCTCAGCTTCACCTCATTTTCGTATACCCGTGTATTTGGGGTATTGCAACGGATAGCCTTATGTTACTGTTTCGCCTCCTTGCTGATTTATTATTTCAACAGCAAGGTGGTATGGAGCATCAGTGCCTTGCTCCTATTGGGTTATTGGGCCGTACTTTGGTTTTGTGGCACGCCGGGAGAGCAATACACCTTGCAAGGCAATGCCGGCTTGGCGCTGGACCGCTGGTTATTAGGAGATCTCCACCTTTATCATGGAGAAGGCGTTGCCTTTGATCCAGAAGGATTATTGAGCACCTTCCCCGCCATTGTAAATGTAGTAGCAGGATATTATGCAGGAATGTATATTCAGAGAGACGGCAAGTCCTCGAAAGGCATAGCCACACTGATCCTGGCGGGGATCTGTTGTATTATAGTAGCCCTCTTATGGAATACTGTTTTTCCTATCAACAAGAAACTCTGGACCAGCTCATATGTATTCCTGACAGTTGGTATTGATTTGCTGATCATTGCCTTTTTGATATACCTCATAGACATCTTACACATTACTTTTGGGACGGGATTTTTTACTGTTTTTGGCAAAAATCCCCTGTTTTTATACCTTTTGTCGGAAATCCTGGCGATCCTGTTGTACTTTTTCTTAGTGAATAACGGCAGCGCCTATACGTGGGTAAATGGTTTCTTTCAGTCGATTTCTCCCGGTAAATTCGGTTCGCTGTTATTCTCCCTTAGTTTTATGCTGCTGTGTTGGCTGGTAGGTTTTATACTGGATAGAAAGCGGATCTATGTCCGAGTGTAAGCAGTAATTGTTACATTAGTAGCAAATAAACAGGTTATATGGATCTCTCACTTAAAGGAAAAACCGCGTTGATATGCGGCAGCTCACAGGGAATAGGGTTGGCCACAGCCATTGAACTGTCGCAACTGGGCGCCAACTGTATACTGCTAGCCAGAAATGAAGAACGGTTGCAGGCGGCCTTGGGGCAGCTCCACAACGGACACGGCCAGAAACACCGCATTGAAATAGCTGATTTTTCAGATATCCATGAAGTTATCAGCGTAGCGAATGATCTAGCGGCTACTACTCCTGTACATATTCTCATCAATAATACTGGAGGTCCTGCTGCTGGACCTATTCTCCAGGCGGAAACTAAGTCTTTCGCAGATGCCTTTGAACAGCACCTGCTCTGCAACCAGGTGCTCGTACAAGCGTTAGTTCCAGGTATGATTGAAGCTGGATATGGCCGTATCATCAATATCATAAGTACCTCTGTAAAAACACCACTGAAAAATCTGGGTGTTTCTAATACGATTCGTTGGGCGGTGGCTTCCTGGGCCAAAACATTAGCCACAGAAGTAGCACCACATGGAATCACCGTGAATAACGTACTCCCTGGTTCTACTAATACCGCCAGGTTAACTGCCCTTTTTGAGCATAGCGCCAAACAGAGGAAGGTAGCTCCGGAAGTTGTTTCCAATGAATGGTTAAGTGAAATTCCTATGAAACGTTTTGGAGAACCGAAGGAAATAGCTGCACTGGCCGCTTTCCTGGCATCGCCTGCTGCTTCTTATATTTCTGGTACCAGTATAGCGGTTGATGGTGGGAAGACGCCTGTCATGTAGGCAATACCGTCTTATTATAGCTGTATAAAAAAACGAAAATGAAGTCTGCGACTTCATTTTCGTTTTTTTTATTTTTCGTCGTCCCTGCCCGTTGGGCAGGGACGACAGGCAGGAGCGTTTTGCCTTCATTTCCTTTGGGTTAATTTTAATAAATAACTGACCGTTGGGCAGGCACGACAGACAGCAGCAATTTGCCTTCATTTCCTTTTGGTATTTTAATAAATAACTGGCCGTTGGGCAGGCACGACAGGCAGGAGCGTTTTGCCTTCATGCTTGTGTGCAACAAATTATCGGCTAAGGTGTTAATCAAAGGCGGACTTTACCCGCTCTACGTATGAAAGTAGCCTTATTTATACCATGTTACATTGATGCTATTTACCCCGAAGCAGGCATTGCCACTTATGAGCTACTACAACGTTTCGGCGTAACGGTGGAGTATCCGCCTAATCAAACCTGCTGTGGTCAGCCCATGGCCAATGAAGGAGACCAAGGAAACAGTGCTGCAGCAGAAAAGCTTTTTGTGCAAAATTTTTCTGGGTATGATTACATCGTTGGGCCGGCAGGCAGTTGTGTAAAGCATGTAAAACAACATTTCGACGCGATCCCCCAAACGGATGAAGTGAAGGCAGTACGTGCCAATACCTGGGAATTGGTGGAATTCCTGCATGATGTATTACGCGTGGATGCCTTACCCTGGGCTTATTTCCGATATAAAGCGACCCTGCATAATAGTTGCAGTTCTATTCGCGGGCTAGGTATTGCACAACCTTCTGAGCTGATGGGACCGTACTTTAATAAAAGCGAGCATCTTCTTCGAATGGTAGAAGGATTGGAACTCGTACCGATGGACAGGCCCGATGAGTGCTGTGGATTTGGTGGTACTTTTTGTGTGACGGATGAAGCAGTCAGTGCCAAGATGGGGCTGGACAAAATTGATGATTATATCAGAAATGAGGCGGAATTCATTATATCCCCGGATATGTCTTGTCTGATGCATCAACAAGGCATTGCACGGAAAGCCGGCATTGATCTGAAATTTATACATATCGCACAAGTATTAAACGGAGGACCATTTTAATAGCTTTATATGGCAGCAAAACGTGTAGATCCCGCGGCCAACGCGGCTGCATTTCTTGATCAAGACGATATCCATGAACCGGCCCACGACCAGAATCTTTGGGCTGCCCGCATGAAGCGGGATGCTGCTGCCAAAGCGATCCCTGAATGGGAAGAGCTCCGGAACATCGCGTCCCAGATTAAGGAGCATACCCTTACTCATCTCGACCAATACCTGGAACAATTTGAAGCCAATGCTACCAAAAGGGGTGCAAAAATATACTGGGCCAGGGATGCCGCCGAACATAACCAACATGTTTGGAACATATTGAACGAGCGAAAAATATCTTCCATTATCAAAAGTAAGTCGATGCTACAGGAAGAATGTGGCATGACACAGTTCCTCGAAACCCGCGGTATTACTGTCACGGAATCGGATCTGGGTGAGCGTATCCAGCAACTGGATAATCAACCGCCGAGTCATATTGTGATGCCGGCCATTCATAAAACTCCTGCGGATATTGCAAAGATTTTCTCCAAAGCCATCGGTACAGATCCAGATAATACAGATCCTCATTATCTGAATGAAGCTATGCGCGAAGATGCCCGCAAACGCTTTCTGCAGGCCGGTGCGGGAATGACAGGAGCCAACTTTGCTATAGCCGAAACCGGTACTTTTGTCGTTTGTACGAATGAAGGCAATGCCGATATTGGTGCAGCCGTTCCGCGGGTGCATATCGCGTCTATCGGTATCGAAAAAATACTGCCGAAGGTAACAGACCTGGGCATTTTTATTCGGCTATTATCCCGGAGTGCATTGGGAACACTGGCTACGCAGTATACCTCTCATTTCAGCGGACCGCGTAAAGGAGGAGAACTGCATATCATCATCACGGATAATGGACGGAGTAAACGTTTAGGCATGGATGATTTCTGGCATTCCTTGAAATGCATTCGTTGTGGCGCCTGTATGAATACTTGTCCGGTGTACCGCCGTAGTGGCGGCCTCTCCTATGGCGCCACCTATTCTGGCCCTATAGGCATCATCCTAGATCCTACTTTTGACGAATCTAAATATAGTGAGCTGCCTTACCATTCTACGCTCTGTGGCTCCTGTACGGATGTTTGTCCGGTAAAAATTGATATCAGCGATCAGATCCTGCGATGGAGAAAGGTAATGGCAGAGAAGAAATATTTGCCCATCAGTCGGAGGTTGGCTTTCACGGCTGCAGGCAGGATATTTGAGCGGCCCACCTTATTTCATGGTGTAGAAACTGTTGCCAGTGCGGCTTTAAAGATCACCCCGCATTTCTTGCTATATAACCGGGCACTAAATCCGTGGGGGCGTCACCGTGAGTTACCACATTTTGCCAAACAGACTTTTCGAGAGTGGTTTATGCAGTATAAACTTAAAAACCAGGAAGACAAGCAGCAACCTTAACTGTTTACATTTTAAAACTTTTCAAGATGAACCCACGTGAACAAATCTTCGATGCTGTGCGCAATCATCTGCCCGCTGAAAAAATTGATTATCCTCAAATTCCCGTTTTCCAGAAAACGATTACTGAATTGTTGCCCGCATTTGAGGAACGTTTGCTAGAAGCCGGCGCCACTTTCTTTCTGCCAGCAGATTTAAAAGAAGCCCAGCAGTTACTGGTCCAACAACATGGAGGTGGCAGCGTGATCTGCTCTGCTACTCCTGATATTAAAGGGAACCGGGATATTCGCAAAGTAAAAAATCCGCATGAACTGGCGGATGTAGATGTAGGCGTTATCAGGGCCAGTTTTGGCGTAGCCGAAAATGGTATGGTATGGTTAACAGAAGAAGACCTGGTAGTAAATGCACTGGGCTTTCTTTCGCAGCACCTGGTGATACTACTCAAACCTACCGCCTTGGTAGCGGATATGTATGATGCCTATGTGAAGGTATCCCTGGAAGATACCGCCTATGGTTGTTTTATGATGGGACCATCCGCCACTGCTGATATTGGGGCAGTACTGGTCCATGGCGCACAGGGCGCCAGGAGTTTGAGTGTATATCTTGTCTAAAAACGTGTAGCCGATAGGGTTATCCCCTATTAGCAGGGCAGGTTATAACTAATGCTAACCAGCTTGCCATCCCGGAAGTGGAGCCGGATACCGGCATCGCTTTCTTTGGCATCCCGAAGGGTGATGACATCCGATCTGCCCTCATTTTCAGCCTGTTGCACTGCCATAGGAAACATTTTTTTAGCGTCTTGCCAGCTAGTGGCAGCCGATAAAGTGATGTTTCCGCTTGTCAGTACGGTGCCGGGCTGAAAGTTATAGAGATCACATACCACCGAATCCCGACAGCGTTCAAAGCGGGAACCATGGGTGTATAAGTATTCAAATTCATCGTCGAACTGTGCGGCGCAAACAGCGTCATAATCTGGCGTTGCCAGGCTGTCGGCCTGTCCCCAGGCGTTCTCGAACTGCTGCCTGGTGGCATACAGTGGCATTGTTTTGTTCACCTTTGCATTGGAGAAATCAAATATTTCAACGATTTCCCAGGATATATCCTGTCGGGTTTCCATATTTGCGCCTCTCTCTTCTGGCGATTCCAGGTTTTCAGCAGGCGCCGCTACGGCTACCTGGTCGGTTTCCTCTACCGACTGGTTACTATAGCAGCCGGTTGTTGCTGCCAACATCAGCAGGCATATTACTCTGTACATAGTCTTTCCCGATTTAACGGCATTTTTTCGTATAGCCTTTCATGCTATTTTGAGGGCCACTAAATTAAAGCATAAAACTATCGGAATCTGAGAATTTTATGCAATCGTTTGCATAAATGAAAAAGGTGACTTAATTTGGACTTACAAATCCACACCTAACGTTATGAGAAAACTTGCCTTATTATGCCTGGGCATAGGGCTGACGGGTATTTGCTCGGCCCAGGAGAATAATGATATCTCCGTGGTCAAAAAAGTGGCCGACTATGCTGTAGCCCATGCAGCCTTCAAATTTGTAGGAGATAACAACCTGACCTACAATACCAGTAAAGAGATTCCTGCTGGTGTAAAAGCCAAAATTTCCGATAATCTTAGTGCTTGGCATTATCCTAACGGGGTATTGAATATTGCCATGGTGGACTTGGGTAATTACTTAAAAGATGAGAAGTATAGCAACTATGCCAAACGGCATCTTGCTTTTGCATTCGATAATTACAAGCCATTCGAGATACTACAGCAGAAAAACGAAAAGTATCCTGGGTTTCCATTTAACCAGATGATCAATTTTCGAGTACTAGACGACTGCGGTGCGATGGGGGCCAGTGTGATTGATGTATATGGTAGTGTGAAAAGACCTGATTACAAGACTTATATAGACAATGCTGCAAATCATATTTCCAATAAGCAAGAGCGTTTGGCAGATGGCACGCTTTGTAGGCCCAATCCTTACAAATGGACGCTTTGGGGAGATGATTTGTATATGAGTGTACCTTTCCTTGCCCGTATGGGAAAATTGACTGGTGACAATAAATACTTTGACGATGCCGTTTCTCAGGTGAAGCATTTCTCCAATTACCTCTGGGATGAAAAGGCTGGTTTATATGTGCATTACTATTACGAAGACCTGAAACGTCAGGGTGTGGCCCATTGGGGACGAGCGAATGGGTGGATTATGATGGCGAAAGTACAGTTATTGAACTATCTGCCGCAAAATCATCCGGGAAGAAATGAGGTAGTGGCGGATCTTACCAGACAGATTCTCGGTGTGGCGCCTTATCAGTCGGCCAGTGGTATTTTCCATCAAGTGCTGGATCGTACGGACTCCTACACAGAAACTTCTTGTACAGCGATGTTTGTGTACTGCATAGCACGCGCTGTAAATGAAGGCTGGCTGGACAAGCGTTATATTACTATTGCAGAAAGAGGTTGGGAAGGATTGGTAAAAGAGAAGATCACCGAAGACGGACAACTGAAGGATGTCTGCATCGGTACCAATACTTCTGCTGATATATCATTTTATTACACGCGTCCGACAGAGTTGAATGATTTTCATGGCATCGGACCTGTAATCGAGGCTGGTATTGAAATAGCGCGTTATCACGCTGCCAATCCGCCAAAGAAAAAATAGTCGTGATTATAATTTGAATCAATCGGGGCACCTTTTCTAGGCGCCCTTTTTTTATTTACTTAATAGCTTCTTTAGCTCCTCCTGGCAAGCTTTTACATTATCCCAGATGAATTTATCCTGGCAGGCAACGCCTTTGTATTTAAGAGACAGCTTATTTTTCCGGAGAATGAGTTGGTAATATTCTGTTGCATCAGGGGAGTTCTCCCAGGTGATGACGCCTTTCTCCTCAATACCGCCTCCGAATTTATCTTCCACGATATCCCGCACTTTTTTACGGAGACTATCGGGGAGGTCATAATTAGTTTCAGTTTTGACGAGGCAAGTATCATTATTAATGCGGGTCGTTGGAATGGCAGCGGATGATTTACTAGCAAGGCCAAGGAAGAGTAACACCGGGAATGCCGGTAATAACAGGGATTTTAAATGAATTTTCATGGCATGTGGAATTAATGATGAATGGAGTATTTGCTAAATACAGGGATGATCAGTTTTACCAGTCGGTTGATATGCTCAGATTTTGGGTTTCGATTCGTACTACCTATTATTAAAATAACATATTTAAGGGAAATGGCAAAAAATAATCCCGGCAGATGCCGGGATTCTGTCTTCATTTTTCAATTGTAAACCCCAAAAAATTCTATGGAATCTGTGCAGAGTACCTTATTGGTACTTTTGCTGCAGGTTCCATAGGATTTTTTTATCAGCATCGGAAAGACCGATGACCGCGGAGTCTTGCGGTATAAAATGTCGTTTAAAAGCAGTCATAGCGGCGGTGGTATCACGGATATCATAGCCGATTAACCTGAGTGCCAGGAGTGCATTAAAGTGCTCCGGCACTTGGACATTTGTTGTATCGTTGTACCAAAGGCCAAATCCCTTTTGTGCCAGGAGCTGCCAAGGGAAATAGGCGCTTGGATCGTTTTTACGAGTGGGTGCGATATCCCCATGGCCAATAAAATTGGCTGCTGGGATATTGTAGCGGTGTTGCAACGTATCCAGTAGTACGAGTAGACTTTGAATCTGAATATCAGCGAATGGTTCAGTGCCGTTATTGTCTAATTCGATACCTATGGATGACGAATTAACATCTGTACAACTACCCCATTTGGAGAGGCCACCATGCCAGGCGCGCAGATAGTCGTTCAGCATATGATGAATCATACCATTCCGACAGACTACATAATGCGCACTCACCTGCGTTCTTTCCATTGTAAAAGTGCTCAGCGTCTGTTCGCAGGAGTTTTGAGCCGTATGGTGTATAATGACCATATTCGGCTTTCTAAGGTTGAAATTTGTTGTTCCTACCCAATTTGCGGGTTCAATTCCATCCGCACCCCGGAGGGTGTTTGGTTGCTGACGTACGGTGCTACCATAATTCTTCGCCTGCTTTTTATAGGATTTGTTTGCAGAGCGATAAGGATTCCGGGCACAATTGGTCAGGAACAGTATCAACAGGGCCGCAATTGTTACTCCTGAGATGCTTCTCAATCTATTTCGTATCATAAATTAGATTTATTTGGATTATCGGTCAATGATGACAATCACCGCTTTTTGAAAGTGGCCATGACAAAGGTTCCACAGCGGTATTTTTCTTAAAAAAATTTCAGAATAGTGATAATGAGACCAGATTGCACTGCAAAAAGAGTGCAATTCTGCTCAACGATCCATGGTTATTTTTACAAATATTCGGTGGTGTTGCTCAATTGGTTGACTTTGTTAGCAATAGATCTCGAATAATTCGTTTTCTTGTTTCAAGCATGAGTTGTGTTATTTCACGGGTTTGTTGTAATACCGGCATTTCTGCTGTTCTGGGAGAACCGGCATGAAAGGGCGGTTGTGGATTATATTCTAATTGTAGTTGAATTATTTTAGCCAGTTCTTCTCCGGCGATCATTGCGGTAAAGGATAATCCAAAGTCGATGCCTGCGGTTACACCTCCGCCCGTTATGCGGTTACGATCCTTTACCACGCGCTCTTCCAGGGTTTCCACCCCAAACATGCGTAGCAATTCAAGAGAACGCCAGTGTGTGGTAGCTTTATACCCATCCAGTAAACCTGCTGCAGCCAGTACCAGCGCGCCTGTACAAACGGAAGTAAAATATTTCACCTGTGGCGCTTGTTGTTGCAGGAATCCTATTACTGCCGGGTTTGTCAGTAAATCATTGATCCCTTTCCCGCCCGGAATAAAGATTACATCCAGTTGCGGACACTCCGCCAATGAGATATTGGCCTGCAATAAAAGACCTCCCTCCGCCTTTATGGGGGTAGTATTTTCACCGAGGACGAGTACATCAAAACACCAAGCTTTTGAGAAAACCTCATACGGACCAGTGAAATCCAGGATAGTCACGCCGGGGAATAACAGCATCCCGACTTTTAATTTTTGCATAAACGGGAATTTAGATCAGATACCAATATAACGTATATGCCTGCTAGTGAGTTATCAGTGCAATCCGCATTTTACCTATGCTGATCATATACGTTGATGGGAATACTCGCATTCAGCTTTTCTATTTCGGCTGGTGTCAAGGCAGGAGTGATGGTGGCTGCTATGGCATCCTGCAAATGACTGGAAGTACGAATTCCCAGTACCGCAGTTGTTACTGCGGGCTGTTGCAATACATAACGGATAGCAGTTTGAGAAGCAGATCGTTCCTCCCCTGCTACCATGGCCACTGCTGTTGCGGCCGCCTGCACTTCCTCAGCAGTGTAATTGAGGTAAGGTGCGGGCGCTTTTCCTACCAGTAATCCTTTAGCCACTGTTCCTCTTGCCAGTACCCCGATTTTATGTTCCTGTAATAACGGGAAGCATGTTTCCACTGGCCTGCGGTCCAGGAGACTGTACTGCATCATGACGCTGACAATCTGGGAACGCTTCACGTATTCCCTGATGACCTGCGGCCGGATGGAAGAAATACCATAATATCTTATTTTCCCTTGCTGCACTAGTATTTCAAAAGCCTCGATGGTTTCATCAATAGGATCTTCCATGGTACCACCATGTAACTGATAAAGATCAATATAATCTGTCTGCAGCCTACGGAGGCTCTCCTCCACGGCTGACAAAATATATTCCTTCCTGGGATTCCAGTCCCACCCGCTTTTATCAGGCCTCCATTGATTACCCACCTTGGAGGCAATCATTACTTTCTCCCGGGAAACCCCTAGCAATGCTTTACCGAGCGTTTCCTCATTACGGCCATGATCATAGAGATCAGCGGTATCAAAAAAGTTGATCCCTTGTTGTAATGCATGCCCTATAAGACTCGCATTTGCCTGATCATCTGCTCCCAGGGACATACAGCCGAAGGTAATCTCACTTACCAGTAATTCAGAACGTCCCAATTGATGGTATTGCATACTGTATTGATTTGCATTGACAGCAAAATAAGAAAAGCATTGTAATTATGCATGCCCGTAATGTAAATCCAGGGGCCGCTTAGACAAACAGCCCATCATTTCAGTCTTCAATTGTACCACCCTAAATGATATGCTAACAGCTATCTTTTATTCATCTTTTATGTTGACAGTAGTTTTATGTTGACAGCAGTCCACTGAAGGCTACTGCTGGATTTTCTAAATAAAAGGAACAGCCTGGAAAAGCCGCTCCTGTAGGCTATGTCCTTATAGTATGAATAGACTCTAGAACACACTTGTTTATAAAACTTAATTATTTGCTGATATACTCAGGACTGACTAGAAAGAAAGTCCCTTTTATCCTATGAAACTGAATCAATCGTTCAACAAATGGTGCCGAAAAAAATATATTGACAGCCGGAAACTCCCTCCAACTGGGTTGTTCAAACAAACGGACTGCTTGGAAAAACAATCCGGTTCTTTACCCATTTCCTTCTATTCTTCTATTATGGCATGTCAAAGTTCTTTGATGCAATACCTTGTGCAATAGAAGCGACAGAATAGAACTGGGACTTGCATGAGAAATCCGATATATTATGACTAGACTAAGCATATTCACCTGACTCAACTCATTCACGTACCGATAAACACAAACCAATCAACACAAGCCAATAGAGACAATACGATAGAGACAAAAGAGACACCGATGAACACTATGCGATAAACACAAAGCTGCTGCCCCAAAATGAATTGACAAGTATATCATGATTGACGCAAAGCGTTAGGCACAAAGCGACATCCACATCATGTTAGACGCAAAGCCCTAGAATAGCGGGACTAACTAGACAGAAAGCCCCCTCTGATACTCAAGTCACCTTGCAGTATCCCTGCATCTGATAACAGTTAATCATTACCAACATTTAGACAAAGCAATAGCTATGGCACTACTGCCAGCTCACTACAACCAATTTTTTGTAAATTGGAATATCCGGGAATTTGAAATGTATAACTGCTGTCTGAAGACACCGGGATTAACTGCGGAAAAAACGGCTTAATGGTTCTTCAATAACAATAATGGCTGATACTTCATATTCTGGTAAATTTTAAGTATTTTATCCTTCCAGTTTTAAACTACCAATGTTAAAATGATAATGTTATTATCATGACCCAAAGGTAGTATCCACATTGGTACAGAATCCTGGAAAACGAAGAAATAAATCTGCGAATGAGAATGAACAGGAAAATGGCAGACTGAACAAAATGAACAGCCTGTAATTCATACCGCAGTAAAAGAAATAGTAACCATTTTTAGTGAAACCTGGCGATCCCGGAGAACCCTGCTGATACAGATTTCACGCGAACATCCAAAAAAATTTAACATATGCTGCAACAGATTAGCGGGACTTTCTTTGGACTTGCCATAGGTGATGCACTTGGTGTACCAGTGGAATTTAAGACAAGAGCTTATCTTCAAGACAACCCAATTACCGATATGATTGGTTACGGCAGTTGGAACCAGCCTCCCGGCACTTTCTCAGACGATTCTTCCCTGACATTCTGCACAGCAGAAAGCTTGATCAACGGATATGACCTTCAGCAAATGGCCAAAACCTTCCTGAAATGGTATACGGAAGGGTACTGGACCGCTCATGGCAAATTCTTCGATATTGGGCATACCACCCGTCGTGCCTTGCATAGGTTTAGTCAGGGTACTTCCCCCACTTTAACAGGTGGATTTGAGGACTTCGAAAATGGAAACGGTTCATTGATGCGGATCTCCCCGGTAGCTTTTTATGTTGCCAATGAAATGGACATAGAGAAAAGATACCAGATGGTGAAAGAAGTGTCTACCATCACCCATCAGCATTTCCGCTCCATATTCGCCTGCTTTATCTACGTGGAATTTATGCGTGTTCTGATGACAACATCTGATAAAATGTTGGCCTACCAGCGATTACAAAATACCATCCAGAGTTTCCTGGCAGTAAGGAATTTTAGTCCCGCAGAAATCAAACTGTATAAAAGGGTAATAGATGGCGTCATTCCTACTGTTAACGAAAATGAAATAAATGCTTCCGGATATGTGGTAAACACCTTGGAAGCCGCCATTTGGTGCTTCCTAACCACCAATTCTTATGAAGAATGTGTACTCAAAGCGGTAAACCTGGGAGAAGATACCGATACTACCGGGGTCGTAGCTGGCGCATTGGCCGGATTACACTATGGTTATGAGGCAATTCCAGCCAAATGGATCCAGGCATTGGCAAGGCATGAAGATATTCTTTCCCTCTCCGAACGATTCCAAGCTGCATTAAACTTTCAGCCCGCTTGAAGGTCTAATAATTAGTATTTCGGGTACCAAATTTGCCTTAGATACTACAGGAAATGCTTGAATCATGAAAAACAAAATAATCCGACTGTTGGTGCTGTGTGGAGTTTTAAGCACCTGTACAGTTGTAACAGCAGATGCACAGAGAGGCCGTGTCGGCGGTGGTGGCGGCCACTTCGGAGGAGGTGGCGGTGGCGGACACTTTAGCGGTCGGGTAATGTCCTCTCCTCATTTTGCAAACTCCAGCCCAAGAGTGAACAGTACTCCAGCTCCAAGGATTAACCGAATGCCATCATCTGGCTTCAGCCGTGACTTTGCTGCCCCACGCAATACTGTCATTGTTCACAATCGTGTAAGCTTCGGTGGTGGATATCCTGGTATGTACCGTTACCACTACCACGGTTTCAGACCATACTGGCGTTATTATTATCCTCCATATGGTTTCTATGTTTCCGCCCTTCCATTTGGGTATTTCTCCCTCGGCTTGGGTTACCCATGGGGACCAATGTACTATTATGGCGGTACTTTCTACCAACCTAGTGACGACGGTGCAGGATATACCGTAGCTAATGCCCCTGAAGGCGCAGTAGTTCCGAATATCCCCGATGACGCGCAGCAAGTGACTGTAAACGGTAATGTTTACTACGATGTAAATGGTACTTACTACCAGGAAGTAATGACCGATAATGGCCGCAGATATAAAGTGGTAGGTAAAGCGCCTCAGAATACAAACTCCCAGGCCCCTGCTACAAATGCTGCCCCAACTACTCCTGACAATATGATTACCACTCTCCCGGAAGGTTCCAGGACAGTGAATATCAACGGACAGGTGTATTACCTTTCACCTGATGGCATGTATTACCAACAGACTACCGTCAACGGTACTACGGGATACATCGTTGTAGGAAAAACGGATGCAGGTCAATAATTGACATGAATGAATAAGTTACAAAGGGCTGGACGTCTGCGACGTCCAGCCCTTTGTTTGTTTTTCGTCGTCCCTGCCCGTTGGGCAGGGACGACAGGACAGGAGATTTTTATGCTACCAACTACTGCTGGCACCACCTCCTCCGGAAGAACCTCCACCCCAGGAAGAAGAGGAAGAGGAACCACCGGATGAAGAACTAGACGATTCAGAGATCTTCGGAATAACAAACCGATAATCTGCCGTAAAAGCACAGGCAGCACAGACATAGGTTTTTAAGCCCCAACCAGCGGAATAAGTAGTGGCACGCTTCTGCGTTTTCGATTTTTTGCACTGGTATGTCTTATGATGACAGGTCGGGCATTCTGAAATAACGGTATGCAGGTCGGTGTAATCCAATACTAGCTGATAATTATCTGTATCGCATACCCAAACGTCATAATCCACAGAATGCAATTTTTCTTCAATTATCTGGGCTTGATCCAGGAAATGATCTTCTGTTTTTTCATCCAATTTGTGCATCGGTTTATTACAATGCGGACAGCTATAGCTTTCATCTCTCAGTCGTTGCATATATCGATGAAAAATCCGCATATATAACAGCAAGAACGGAAGCGGAAACAGGTAACCTGCGAAATCCAGGTTCTTATGCGCTGCATTCAGGCGCTGCCAGCGGGTATGACGGTCCGCTCCCTTCAGAGCAATTTCGGCTCTCATGCGGATAATCAGTACCGCGCCATGCATGAATATGGCCCAGCACAAATAATACACCATCAATACCTTAAAGAAGCCCATACGCATACTCCAAGCGCTTTCCATATACCAGAGCGCAACAACAGCCGCTAAATTGATCATCACCAATCCAATCCATCCTGGTCGCAGGAATTCATTGGCAGTGTCGCTAATGCTGACCGGCATTACGTCTTCATCTGTGGAGGCTTTCCTTTTCTTCGGCGTACGTCCAAACCATGCATACATCAATATAATAGAGAGGAAGAAACAGATGAATAGGCAGATGACAAACCCTGCTCCTGGAGAGTTATCCACATATTCTTCGTTGGAAGCTACAGGGACCCGCTCTAATAACGGGGTGGCTTCATAGCCCGCAGAATCCTCTGCGTTTGCAGATAAGAGGGAGTTATCGGCTGGCGGAACCGTGTCTGCCGAAGGCCGATCATACACATAATTCCCTGTTTTTAACTGTGACGCCACGGCTTTTACACCATTAATAAAGGCTTCATCATAGTTATTCTCCTTAATCTTAGGAATCATGTACTCCTGCTGAATATGGAAACATAATATATCCGGCAGATCGCCTTCCAATCCCTTGCCCGTTTCAAATACCAGTTTATGCGCATCTTTCACGAGGAAGATCAACAGGCCGTTATTGGTTTCTTTGCGGCCAATTCCCCAGGTATTGAACAATTGGTGTGCAAACTCTTTCGGCTCATTATCGCCGATCTGTTCCTGCAATACCACTGCCACTTGGGCCGTCCCCTCCTTGTCGAGGCCAGCTAGCATGCCGTTGAGCTCCGACACCGTAGCGTCGGACAACATATGTTTGGGGTCACTCACATAACCGCCATCCTGTTGCTTAGGATCTGGGATATCATTGGGGGAGAATTTATGTTTCTCCTGCTGACAGGAGCATAACAGTACGAAAATTGCCAGCAGTAACGACCTGTATTTCATGCAGTCAATACGTTTTGAAATGCGAATATAAAAGAATGAATTACCGGTTGGAAGAAAATTATTCTGTCGGACAAACGTTATTAAAGTAACCTTTGTGCAAATAAGCCGTTATTTATCCGGCTATCATAAAATATAATTAAATTAGTAAACCAGCATTTCTCATTAAACAGCGTATATGAAAAGGTTTCTCGCATTGTTCATCCTTGCTGCCCCCCTCACTATGAAGGCGCAAAGCAAGCTGGCTCAAAATATTATCGACGATTTTTCCTCCCGGGCAGCCTACCATTATCAACTGAAAAATGATTCTATCATGGGGTATATCGCGGAACAGCTTACCCGTAGCGGTTCCGGCGGACTGGATATAGACTCCACCGTTACCAATCTCAGCAAAGATCCTGTGGCATTAGATGCCGCATTAAAATATTTATATCAATATAGCGACTGTAACCGCCAACGGTTCATTGAAAACCTGCGCGAAATGGGGATAAAAACCAATAATGTTTTCCCTGTAGCCACTTATACCGCTAATAAATATAAAGATCAGACCAAGGAACTGCTGGACGACAAGAAAGATTTCCTGGTGACTTATACAGGGCCACATACCGGCCATATGGCCGCTGCCCCTGTTGCTGCTGCCGCTCCTGCAGCGGGTAATAGCTCCGCTCCTGCCGCAACTCCTGGCGAAGTGGCCGCCGAAAGTACTACTGCAGCTACGACAACAGCTCCTACGCCAGTGGATACACGTAATTGGGAAGTAAAACCTGTTTTCCAAGCCCGCACCACCGACCAACTGGCCACACTATACGGCAAAGAAAACATCGGACAGCGCGATGGTAGCGACATTGCAGGGAATGCCACCGGCAAAATGGCCTATGTAGTATATCCAGAGTCAGATGATGAGCTAGAAATTAATATGGATGGCGACAATGGCAATACCCTGATTTTTGCCCATGAACACACCAAATGGAAAACTCCTTTCGGTATAAAACCCGGCGATAACCTGGAAAAACTGAACAAAATCAATGGTCGCGCCTTCAAAATCAATGGCTTTGAATGGGCCGATGGCGGCATGGTAGTGAGCTGGGAAGGTGGTCAGCTCGATGGCAAGGGTGTTACTATCTTGCTCAAAGCCAATAATACCGGTGATCCTAAACAATATGACCAGGTTACCGGAGATAAAAAACTTCGTTCTGATATGGCCGTGTTGAAAAAACTAGACGTGGTAATTCAGTCCATCTCCTTTAAAAGTAACTGATAAAAGCCCTTGCATCGGTCAATCCGGATAGTTATCTTGTAATATGAAAAAATTACTGCTGTCCGGATTGACTGCCCTGGCACTCACCGGCATTTCCACGTTCGCGACTGCTCAGTCCATGAAAAAACCGTCCTTAAATCATATAGCCATTTACGTGGTAAACCTGGAGCAAAGCACCGCTTTCTATCGGGATGTTATTGGCCTGGAAACCATGGACGAACCATTTAAAGATGGCCGTCATAGTTGGTTTAAAGTAGGCCCTCACGCGCAAGTACATATTATTTCCGGCGCCGCGGCCGCAGTGCCACACGACAAAAACGCCCATCTCTGTTTCTCCGTGACTTCTATGGAGGAATTTCTCGCCAAACTCAAAAAAAATAATATTGCCTACGAAGACTGGCCAGGAAAGCCTGGTGGCATTACCAATCGTGTAGATGGCGTCAAACAGGTATACCTGAAAGACCCTGATGGATACTGGTTGGAAATAAATAATGATACCTATTGATCAAATGCCCTTTGCGGGAATTTTCATAAATTCAGTGATCAATTGAATTTTTCATACCCGTATTATGTCATTATTACTGAATGTTCCTGAGGCAGACAAAGTGCAGGCCCTGGCAGCAGGCGCCGTATATAATACTGATGCGAATGTCTGGATACTGCCGGATACGGCCTATGGCAGATTAAAAGAGGTGGAAAATTGGATCCTGCCTGAAAATGCTTACCTGATTCTTACAGAAACCTTACTGATAGCCAGGGGGAAGACGGTTTGTCCACATTGTGGGCATACCAATCAGGTCATTGCCATTGGAGCAGAGCAGTTTTTTGAGAAAGACATCAATGAACGGGATGAACATGTTTGGCTGGAACAGGATTTCTTTATCCTTTTTCACCAGATTACCACGATGTCGGATAATCTCCGTCACCTGTTGGAGGAAGGATATCCTCAATTCCGGCCAGTAAAGTCGGATATGGCCTCCCAGGTATATTGGTTCAATCACTGTGAACAATGTCAGCATCCCATTACGGACCAGCGGCTCATGGATGAGCCTTGCAGTACTTTTCATCCTACCGATGCTGAAGAAGCGGGTCTGATCACCTTAAAGCAAGTACGATTAAAATTTGCGCCCCTGATGGATGCCGGCTATGAGCCTCATCCTCATCAGAAATTGATAGGGGAATATGCCACTAGAATCTGAAAGATTTCATGATAATTATGTGAAAGCGAAAAATAATTTTTAATATCGCGTACGTACTTGTGCCATATGTCGATGACAGATCAACCAAACAACGATATTTTGTGGATGAAAAGGCTGCGGGAGGATGATGCCGCCGCCTTTACCGAAATCTACGAGGCTTATCGCGAGAAGCTGTTGGCAATGGCGTTTAACAGACTATCAGATTTACAGGCTGCCGAAGATATTGTCCAAGATGTGTTTATCAGTCTCTGGAACCAAAGACATCATCATCAGATCAATGATGCCGGCGCCTATCTGGCCACTGCCGTCAAATACAAAATCCTGGACCGTTTCCGCCGGGAGCAGTTGTTGCGGCAATACCAGCAGGTTTACAGCACCGATTTGCCCGTTAACACTGCCGACCCTGATGCTGCCCTTCAATACAAACATATCCAGCAACTCCTGCAAGAAGAAGTGAACAAATTGCCCGAAAAATGCCGGCTCATTTTCCAATACAGCCGGGAACAAGGTATGCCCGTAAAGGAAATTGCACAAACCCTTAATATCTCTCACAAAACCGTGGAGAATCAGATCACCAAAGCGTTACGGCAGTTGAAAGGAAACATCAAGCACCTCTTTTCCATCTTTTTTTAACTTTTTTTAAGACAACGTAGGGGATTTCCTTTAGTTGTTCGACTAACCTATGTAATTGCTCGTTATGAAAGAAAACCAAGATCTATTAAACGCCATAGAAAGATATCTGCGTGGGGAAGCCACTGCAGAGGAGCGCGCGTTGGTAAATCAGTGGTATAACTCCTTCGATGACGCGGAAATTATGGTACCTCCCGTACCTGGATTCAGCGAAAATGAAATTTTCAGCAGGATACAAATGCAACTGGATAAAGTTGTGGAGACGCCTGTCCACCGCCGGAAAGTGTACCCGGTATGGATGAAACGTACCGCCGTAGCCGCAAGTATTGCTGTGCTGCTGGGAGTAGGTTTCTCGCTCATGCCTAAACGCAAGTTGACCATGCATGCCAGCGTAACCGTGTCGCCCCAACCTACAACAGTAATGCCAGGGAGTAACAAAGCTGTATTATTCCTGGATGACGGCACCCCTGTAGCCCTCGATGACAGTATTCACCCTGCTATCAATGGTGCACAGGTACAAGGGGAATCCCTGGTATATGATCAGGCGGGCAATACCACCAACACCGTTCGGTATAATACCTTGCGTACCCCGCAGGGAGGGCAGTTTACTGTAGTATTACCGGATGGCAGCAAGGTATGGTTGAATGCCGCCAGCTCGCTGAAATATCCTACCAGCTTTACTGATGACCACAGAACAGTGGAACTGACAGGGGAAGCCTATTTCGAAATTGCAGCAGATAAAAACAAACCGTTTTTTGTAGCTGTGAATAAAATGAAGGTGGAAGTATTGGGTACGTCCTTCAATATTATGGCATACCCAGATGAGCATGCCACCACCACTACCCTTGTTACTGGAGCCGTTAACGTCACCAACGCCAATGCCACGAAACGATTACTTCCTGGACAACAGGCTACCCTGAATCACCAAGAACAATTTACCGTGAGCGATGCCGATGTAAGTGCCGCTATTGCCTGGAAAGAAGGGAAATTTGAATTCAACGGAGAAGATATTGCTGTAGCACTCCGACAGCTTACCAGATGGTATGACCTGCAACTGCAAATAGAAGAAGGCGCCGCCGAAGGGCACGTCAGTGCAGCGTTTCCACGAACTACCAGTCTGGAAAATGTACTGAAAATGCTAGAATTAAGCGGCATTCACTGTCAAATAAATGATCGCCAACTTATAGTCAGTAAAAACTGACTTAAAATAATTCAAAGGGACATAAACTGATATTGTAAAACAACTGATAAGTAACAACTGATAAGTAATAGGACAATGAAAATTTCAAGTTAAAAAACAGCACACGAAGGTCATTCCGTCGAAATGACCACTGCTATTCTATTCCGGTACAATTATAATTCACCAAACACGCTGATGTATGAGTTCCACTCAGTACAATGGGATGTTGCATGCCATTAAATCCCGTTATTCAACCACACTCCGGGTTGCCAAACTAACCGCCTTTCTGCTGGTATTTATTTCCTTGCAGGTGGTAGCACTCGGTTATTCACAAACATTGACATTGCACAAAAGCAATGCACCTATCACCGAAATCTTTAAAAGCATTACCCAACAAAGCGGGTACAATTTCATGTACCGTAATGAAATGCTTTCCAAAGCACAACGTGTAACTATCTCCGTTACTAACGTAGATCTGAAATCTGCACTGGATGCATGTTTTCAAGGTCAACCTCTTACCTATTCCATCGTGGATAAAGTAATTGTAGTAGATGCAAAGAAAGAAAAAGCATCTATTAATGTTATGCAAACGATTGACTTAAAAGGTCAGGTTGTAAATGAAAAAGGTGAATCACTGCCTGGTGCTTCCGTAGTACTGAAAGGTACCACCAAAGGTGCTATGACAGATGCAAAAGGGGAATTCCAACTGAAGAATATCAACCCTGAAAATGGCGTACTGGTAGTAAATTATATCGGTTTTGAAGTACAGGAAGTTAGCCTGCAGGGCCGTTCTTCCATTACCATTACCCTGAAACAAAAAAATGCGGACCTGACAGACGTGGTAGTAGTGGGATATGCTACACAGAAGCGTGTAAACCTGACAGGTGCGGTTGCAACTGTTACCAGCAAAAGCATTGAAAACCGTCCGGTAACTAACGTATCCAGTGCACTGGCGGGTTTAAGTCCTGGTTTGCAGGTACGTCAGAGTTCCGGTAAACCTGGTTCCGATGGCGCTACCATTCGTGTACGCGGCGTAGGTACCCTGAACAACAGTGATCCACTGGTAGTCATTGATGGTATCATTGGATCTATGGATGCCGTTAATCCGACAGATATAGAAAGTATTTCTGTATTGAAAGACGCGGCCTCTTCTTCCATTTATGGTACACTGGCAGCGAATGGCGTTATCCTCATTACCACTAAAAAAGGTAGCCGTAACCGCACTACTGTAACCTACAGTGGAACAATGTCTACCGTACAGCCTAGCAACCTGCCTAAATTCGTAAACGACTATGTACGTTATATGAAGCTGTACAACGAGAGTGCACGTAACCTCGGACAAGCAGAGTTATTCAAACAATCCACCATCGATACCTGGGTGAATGCCAATCAGCATCCAAATGACCTGAATGCGGTAGGTATTCCTAATTCCGTGGTGTATGCGAATACAGACTGGTCTAAGACCATCTTCAAACACAACATCCTGCAACAGCATAATGTATCTGTTGCCGGCGGCGGAGATAAATCCACCTTCTTGTTGTCCGCAGGCTACCAGAACAACCCTGGTACCATGGATCATACGGAAGCTAAACGCTATCAGCTCCGTTTGAACGTGAACAGCAAAATCAATAATTTTATTACAGTAGGTACGCAAACGTTTGCATCACAAGAATCATTCGGACTGGGTAATACTGATAATGCTTTCAACTATTTGCGTCAGACTACCCCAGGCGTACCGGCTATTTACGATGGCAAATATGGATTCCCTTCTGCCCTGGAAGAATCTCAGACAGCCAATAACATTCTGTTATACCTCAATAACGTGGCTGGTAAAAATGTGCTGAACAGATTCAACTCTACTGTTTATGCCACTATCTCTATCCTTAAAGGACTGACTTTCGAAACTAAATTTAACTACCAGACTCGTTTCCAGGACAAACAGTATCATGATGTGCCTTTTGCTAAATGGGACCTCACTACCAATATAGCCAAATCGCCAGCAGCTACTCCTGACCAACTGACCACCAGCGTAGAGCATAATAAGGACTTTACCACCACCTTCGATAACGTACTGCGTTATTCCACTTCCTTCAAAGGTGGTCATGACTTCAGTGCCCTCGTAGGTTACAACCAGAACTATTATTACTATAACCGCGATTTCGCTAGCAGAAAAGGATTGATTTCCCAAGACGTTACGAATATCAACGTGGCAGGTAATACCAACAACATATTTGATGGTACAGAATATGACAACGCACTGCGTAGCTGGTTTGGTCGTGTGAACTATGCTTACAGAAACAAATACCTCTTTGAAGCTAACCTGCGCCGCGATGGGTCTTCCCGTTTTGCGCCAGCTTCCCGTTGGGGTTATTATCCATCCTTCTCCGCAGGATGGCGCCTGACAGAAGAAGGATTCCTGAAAGATGCGTTGAAAGATTTCCAACAACTGAAACTGCGTGGTTCTTGGGGTAAACTGGGTAACAACGGCGGTGGTGACAGATCTAAAGGCAACTACGACTGGCAAACACTCTACAACCAGGTATATTACTCTTTCAACAATACAGCGGTTAACGCCCTGGCTGTAACCAAATTCGGTAATCCGTTCCTGCTGTGGGAAGCTACTGCCATTGCAGACGTTGGCGTAGATGCAACGTTCCTGAACAATACAGTGAATGTATCGATTGATTACTACAACAAAACCACCACTGGTATCATCACCACCCCTCCTATTCCTTTGACAGTAGGTAATGCCACTGCTCCAACAGTAAACACTGCTACTGTTAATAACAAAGGTATTGAGGTGGTAGCCAGCTATAACCATAAATTTGGTGAGGTAGACCTTACCATCGGTGGTAACTTCTCTTATAACAAAAACGTCATCACCAAATACCAAGGTACTTTCCAGGAAGGTTGGACTACTGATGCCAATGGCAATAAAGTATGGTCTTCCAATATCGGAAAAGTAGCTTCTAGCAGCTCTAATACCTATCGGTTAGAAGGTCATCAGATTGATGAATACTACGTGAACAAACTGTATTCCGGCGATGGTTCTTACTATAAAGCAGATGGTAGTGTAAACAAAAATGGTGGTCCGAAAGATGGTATGGTTCGTACACCAAAAGATCTGCAGTGGGTTAAAGACATGATGGCCGCAGGTTATACCTTCCTGCCTTCCCAAGGTGTGGATAAAGGTAAAATCTGGTATGGTGATTTCATCTATGCTGATACCAACGGTGACGGTGTTTATGGTAACAACTATGACAGAACGTTCACCGGCACCAGCGCTACACCAAAATATAACTATGGTTTCAACCTGAGCGCCTCCTGGAAAGGATTCTATGTGAACATGATCTGGGCAGGTAGTGCAGGATTCCAGTACTACTACAATGACCGTGGTTATCTGAGTTCCGTAACTTCTGCCGGTAATGCTATTGGTCTGACAGTAGCCAATGATCACTACTATTATAATGACGCCAATCCTTCTGATCCGGCGAACAATATCAATGCGACTTACCCACGTCTGAAACTCAATACAGACCCACAAAACAGTCTTGCTAACAATTTCTATCTCTATAATGCATCTTACCTGAAGCTGAAAAACCTCCAAATTGGTTATCAGATACCAGAAAGTTTGCTCAAACGTGCATCTATTAGCAAGGCCATTATTTATGTAAGTGGTGAAAACCTGCTGACTATCACCAAGTATCCGGGTCTTGACCCAGAAATCGGTCCTAGTGTGGGTTATCCAACCATGAAACAGTATGCATTGGGTCTTAATGTAACATTCTAGTATTTAAAAGAAATTGTATGAAAAAATTCAGAATTCTGATATATGCCGCTGGTTTATTGTCCTTAGCCAGTTGTAAGAAAAACCTGCTGGACACCACTTCCTATACACAGGAGGGTGATTCCCAAATGTGGACAACGGATAACCTTACCGACCAGGGTATGGCTGGTGTGTATGCTGCATTGCGACTGAATATTGATCCGTCCAGTGCTTCCGGCAATGAATTGTATCAACTGGACCGTTACGGCGTAACGGGTATGACACGTGATGCCGATGGTTTGCAGGTAGGTACCATCACTCCAAGCAGCTCTATGTTTAGCGATAACTGGAAACAGCTTTATGATGGTATTCAGCGTGCTAACAATGCCATTGTGAATATTCCGCTGAAATCACCTTCTGCCGACGATAAAAAGGCCCGTTATATTGCGGAATCCAAGTTCCTGCGCGCCTACTTCTATCTGCGCCTGAACCAACTGTGGCATGGCGTACCAGTGTATCTGAAGCCTTTCTCCGCTACCGAAGCAACCAAAGGCCGTGAAACAGAAGACAGCGTATGGCGTGTAGTCGTTAATGATCTCACTGATTGTATCAATGAAACGAATCTCCCTTTAAAATATTCCAAGGGAGCTGCCAACTATGGCCATATTACCAAAGGGGCGGCTTATGCATTGAGAGGTAAAGCATACCTGTACATGAAGAACTACGCCGCTGCAGCAGCGGACTTCGCACAGGTACAGTCGGCAGGTTATACCCTGTTTAACGGCGATTACAAAGCATTGTTTAAAGAAGCCAATGAACAGAGCGATGAAATGATCTTCTCCATTCAGAATATTGCGGTACAGAACTTCGGTTCTACTACCCAGTTCTTCTGCGGTAACAGAAGCTCTTTCGGTTCTTGCTGGAATACCTACTTGGTTTCTCCAGTGGTAGTAGACCTCTACGAAAATGCAGATGGAAGCAAATTTAACTGGAACCAGGTGGTACCAGGTTTCTCTTCCCTGCCAGTAGCGCAGCGTGAAGTGTATTTCTTCAGAGATGGTTTGACTGCTTCTGAAATTGCCGGAGCTACTGCACGCGGACTGGATATGACCAAATATCTGCCTGTTGGTAATGAAGCCAGGATCAAAGCGGCATATACCAATCGTGATCCTCGTTTGGGCGCCAACGTTATCACCCCGTATTCTGAATACTTGGGTGTGAACGGTAGTGCTAACCAGGTTTATGTATCGAGATGGCCATTCCGTTCCAACACCACGCCTACATGGGATGTGGCAACAGATACCAAAGCATACTTCTATTATCTGCACCGCAAATTCGTTTACGAAGGCGCTACAGAAACTATCAACCGTGCTTATGGTCCTACAGACTTCCCTGTGATCCGTTTTGCAGACGTCTTGCTCATGTGGGCGGAAGCGCTGAACGAACAAGGGTTTAACCAACAATCCCTCGATCTGGTAAACAAAGTACGTGCAAGAGTAAACATGCCTGCACTGCAAAATGCAGATGCAACCAAACCAACTTTCGTTGCTGATCAATCAGCCATGAGAGAAAGAATCCGTAACGAACGCAGAGTAGAATTTGTCAATGAAGGTATCAACTTCTTCGATGAGCTTCGCTGGAAAACCTGGAAAGAAAAAACATTTGCACCTGGCGCTGGTATCCAGCAGATCTGGGGTGGCAATGTGGTGAATTATTCCTGGAAAGGCGATTATATTTACTACTGGCCTATTCCGCAGAGTGAGATTGAGCGTAATCCGAATCTGATTCAGAATCCAGGATGGATTAACTAAGCAATACATTTTATAGTGAAAAAAAGGGAGTGAGGTCTTCGACCTCACTCCCTTTTTTTATTTTTTTCGTCGGCCCTGCCCGGTGGGCAGGGCCGACAGACAGGGAATCTTCGTCTCCTTTTGTTTTTATTTTACAGTGACGAGGGCGACAGACAGGAGATTTTCGTCTCCTCTTGTTTTTATTTTACAGTGAACAAGGCGACAGACAGGAGATTTTCGTCTCCTCTCGTTTTTATTTTGTAGGGTACAGGGTGACAGACAAGAGATCTTCGTCTCCTCTCGTTTTTATTTTATAGGGTACAAGGCGACAGACAGGAGATCTTCATCTCCTCTTGTTTTTATTTTATAGGGTACAAGGCGACAGACAGGAGATTTTCGTCTCCTCTTGTTTTTATTTTATAGGGTACAGGGTGACAGACAGGAGATTTTCACTCCCGATGTTTTTTTATTTTAAGCTTAGGTGCGGATTTAATTTGCGCTGTAGCGCCAGCGCACCGCGCGAAGCGCGGAACTAAAAAATCGATGCCTTCGGCATCGATTTCAAAATAGTCAGCGGGGAATATAAGTCATATTTAAATTAAAACATCTGTAATAGATTTTTAATTTCGAAATAAAACCGGCATACAAATAATTTTCGATCGAATTTTAATCTAAAAAGTTAAAATTTTACATTAATTTCACGGCCTCGATTTTGAAAATTTCGTACTGTAGTTCTCAACAACGCTATTTCATTGAATCGAGACGGAAAATTTGCTTATAAAAATTTTTAGAGTTACAACAAATTAGGATAGTAATAGCTATACCAAGATATGCTTATGTGGAGTTTTATTCTGAGACTGTAGTATAGTACACGCGGCTTACCATCATTTTTTGCTTTAGGAAATCATGTAGCTGAAAACGGCTGTTTTCAGGGAGAAAGGTTTTGCTTATTTAATCATCTGTAAATTTTTACAGATTGTAGTCATGTTGCTTTTTCCGACGGCTTTGCTGTCGGGCATGGATTCCATTTTTTGAAAATATAACGTCAACGAATACACGAAATACAATATCAATAATTCTATATCTAAAATCTAAACACTAAATCCGAATCTTCATGAGAAAAAGATTGCTTGTTTTTTTCTTTTTGAGTTTGATGCAGATCGCTGCATTTGCTCAGGACAAAAAAATTACCGGTAAGGTAACTGCTACCGACGGAAGTGCCATCCCTGGCGTTTCTGTAATGGTAGAAGGTAGTTCTACTGGTACGCTTACCGATCCGGAAGGTAAATTCTCTATTACCGTTCCTGCTGGTAAAACACTCCTTTTCCGTTCTATCGGTTTTACCGCTAAATCTGTAGCTGTTGGAACCAACAATGTACTGAATGTACAGTTGGCATCTCAACGTGATGACCTGAACGAAGTAGTGGTAGTAGCTTATGGTACCGCTAAGAAAGGATCCATCACTGGTTCTGTATCTGGTATTAAAGCAAAAGACATTGACAAACGTCCTGTATCTAACGCTGTTGGCGTACTGGAAGGTACCACTGGTATCCAAGTAAATAACACCGTTGGTTCTCCAGGTGCACAGCCTAAAATTCAAATCCGTGGTTTCTCCACTGTAAACGGTGATAATGATCCGCTGTATGTAATTGATGGCGTATTGTTCACTGGTAATGTAACAGACATCAACCCTGCAGATATCGAGTCTATCTCTGTACTGAAAGATGCTGCTTCTGCTGCACTATATGGTAACAAAGCTTCCAATGGTGTGGTGATCATGACTACCAAAAGAGGTGCAAAAGGTAATGAAGGTAATATCAATGTAATGGTAAACCAGGGTGTGTATTCCCGTGGTGTAAGAGATTACAAAACCATGAATACTACTGAGTTCATGGAAACCATGTGGAGAGGTTACCGTAACAGTCTGTTATCTGGTTCTCCTTCCAAATACCCTACTGTGGAATCAGCTAACGCGAAGGCTACTGAGTCCCTGTTACCTGTTTATCTCTACCTGAATATCTACGACAAACCAGCTAACCAACTGTTTGACGCCAATGGTAAACTGCGCAGCGATGCTCATATCCTGGGTGGTTATGCAGATGATCTGGATTGGTATAAAGATATGGAGAGACTGGGCCACCGTCAGGAATATGCTATCAATGCATCCAGCAGCACCAAGAAAACTAATCTGTACTACTCTGCTGGTTACCTGGACGAAAAAGGTTACGTAACCAACACAGACTACAAAAGATTTACTGGTAGAATCAATGCGGACGTACAGGCTAAAACCTGGTTGAAATATGGTTTTAACCTCGCTGGTTCTCATCAGGTTACTAACAACATCAGTGGTAATGCTGATAACGCCTCCGCTTTCACCAACCCATTCATGTTCGCTAGAAATATTGCTCCTATCTATCCTGTACATATGCACAACCCTACTACGGGCGAGTATCTGCTGGATGAAAATGGCAACAAGCGTTTTGATCTGGGCGATGGTAACTCCCGTAACCAGTTTGGGGGACGTCATGTGGTATATGAAAATATGCTGAACAAGGATATGACTACCAGAAATACCGTGAATGGCCAGATTTACATGGATGTGAAATTCCTGAAAGATTTCACCTTCACTGCTAAAGGAGACCTGAACGTTCGTAACTCTGACAGGGCTACCTACAACAACGCTATCGTAGGTGATGGTGCTGGTAATGGTGGTCGTGCATCCCGTACTAACTACCGTTACAATACCTATACTGTTCAACAGTTACTGAACTGGAACCATTCTTATGGTTTACACAGCGTGGAAGGTATGGTGGGTCATGAGTACTACTCTGATAACTACTGGTACCTGGATGGTATGAAAACCGCTCAGATCCTGGCTGGTGCTCCTGAATGGGTGAACTTCACCAAAACATCCTCCCTGACCGACTTCCAGCAGAACTATCGTTCTGAAGGTTATTTTGCACGTGGCCGTTATAGCTATGCTGATAAATACTTCGTGGATGGATCCTTCAGAAGAGATGGTAGCTCTAAATTCGCACCTTCTACTCGTTGGGGTAACTTCTACTCTATCGGTGGTGGTTGGGTACTTTCTAAAGAAGATTTCTTCGAAAGCCTGACTAAATATGTAAACTATGCAAAACTGCGTGCTTCTTACGGCCAGGTTGGTAATGACCTCACTGCTGCAAGATATGCATACATGAGCCTGTACGCTACTGATCAGAATAACAACCTCGGTGCCGTATATAAATCACAGAATGCTGCCGATATTCAATGGGAAACTTCCGGAGCACTTTCTGCTGCACTGGATGCACGCATCTTCAATCGTGCAAACATCAGCATTGAATACTTCGACAAACGTTCCAAAAACCTGCTGTTCGATTCTTACCTGCCACTGTCTGCCGGTGCTACCTCTGTAGATAAAGCACAAGCTACTATCACACAGAACATCGGTTCCGTATCTAACCGTGGATGGGAAATTGGTGTAGATGTAGATGTACTGAAGAAAAAAGATCTGAAATGGAATGTAGGTCTGAATGCTACTTTCATCAAGAACGAAATTCTCCGTCTGCCTGACCAGAACAGAAAAGATGGTATCGTAATCGGTAACTACAAATATGCAGAAGGACATGGTGTAAATGAATTCTATACCTTCCAATATGCCGGTGTAGACCAGATGACTGGTAACGCGCTGTATATTCCAGATAACCAGAAATACGATCCTACCAATACTTCCGGTGCGCACTATCAGTACCTGGTTAACATCAATGGCCAGTACTATACTACCAACGCTACTTACGCAAAACGTGACTGGTCTGGTAGCCCGATTCCTAACGTATTCGGTAGCTTCAACACCAGCCTTACTTACAAAAGCTTTGTACTGAGCGGCGTATTTACTTATGCACTGGGTGGAAAAGTATATGATGATTCTTACTTCAGCATGATGTCTATGACTGGTTCTGTTTACCAGATGCACACCGACCTCCTGAATTCATGGAATGGCATACCTGCTGGTATGACTGCAACTTCCACAAACCGTGTGGATTCTAAAGGAATTCCGGTGGTAGACTTCAATCGCAGTACACTGAACAATGCGATGTCTTCCCGCTTCCTGGTGGATGGTTCCTACTTTGTAATTAAGAACATCGCACTGAGCTATCAGTTGCCTGCTACCCTGTTACAGAAAATTGAACTCAAATCTGCTCGTCTGAACCTCAGCGTAGAAAACCTGGCCACCTTTACCAAACTGAGAGGTATGAACCCTCAACAGTCCTTCAATGGTAGAAGCCTGAACGCTTTCGTTACTCCTCGTGTAGTTTCTTTCGGTGTTAATGTTGGATTATAATAATTCTGATAAAAATGAATAAAATATATAAAATAGGGCTTTTATCACTGACACTTTTTGCAAGTGCCTGCAAAAAAGATATGCTGGATACAAGGCCAACTGACAGTGTAAGCGACAAGGCTGTATTCGAAAATACCACCAACGCTAAGTTGGCGGTAAACGGTCTGGCTAAAATGATGACCATGCAGTACCTTGGTCAGCAGGGCTTTAATGGGGAAGGTACTATCAAAATGTACTACGGTAACTACCCAGGTAATCACTTCTTTGTGAACCTGAGTGGTTGGGCTGCTATCATTAACAGTCTCTATAACGAGAACTCCCAGTCTCTCTATAACTATTATCCATGGTATTACTACTATAAAATTATCGGTAATGCCAATGCGATTATCAACAACATCGATAAAGCTGCTGGTACAGAATCAGAAAGACAGTCCATCAAAGCGCAGGCACTGACCTTCCGTGCATACGCTTTCTTCATGGCGTCTCAACTGTATTGCTACAGATGGGCTGATTCCAACAATGGTGCTTCAAAAGGGCTGGTACTGCGTACAGACCTGTCTAACGGTGATATGCCTTTGTCTACCCTAGCAGAAACCTACGCTCAGATCTATGCCGACCTGGATCAGGCGATCCAGTTGTTTGCTAGCTCTGGTGATGTAAACAACCATACCAATAACTACATGACCAATTCGAACGTAGCATATGCTATTTATGCACGCGCTGCGCTCACCCGTCAGGATTATGCAACTGCTGAGAAATATGCAGCCCTGGCAAGAAATGGTTATAGCCTGATGAACGTTACAGATTACAACGCCGGTTTTGCAAAGCCTACCAGCGAGTGGATCTGGAGTAGCTATGGTGCATCTGATGAAACACTGTATTACTATTCTTACGGCGCTATGATCGGTTACAACTCCAGCGCTGCTGCTGTACGTAGTACACCTAAATGTATCAGCCGCGAACTGTATAACAAAATTCCTACTACAGATATTCGTAGGAACCTGTTCTTTGATCCGAAGTCTGATGTTTACAACTATGAAACCGGCGCCATCGCTGCTGGTGCTGCTGGTAAACCAATGTACAACCGTGCTTTCGCAGAAAGACCAGATCTGTACGCAACCGCTTCTGTATTTGCTTACATGCAATTCAAGATCAAAGTGATTGACCAACCAGGTGTGAGCAATGTGAACCACTTCAGATCTTCAGAAATGGTACTCGTTGAAGCAGAAGCTAAATACTTCCAGAACAAACCAGCCGCTGAAATTCAGCAACTGCTGGTTAACCTGAACAAAGGAACTGGCCGTGATACTTCTTATACCTGCACCAAAACCGGTACAGATCTGCTGAACGAGATTAAACTCTACCGCGCAATTGAACTGTGGGGTGAAGGTTTCGACTGGTTCGATATGAAACGTTGGGCTGATCCTATTGATCGTAAAGATTACCCTGCTGGCGGTAACTTCATCACGCCACTGGCAGTGAAGATCCAGCCTCAAGATAAAAATAAATGGACATGGGTGGTTCCAGACAGAGAAACCCTGTACAACTTAGGTCTGAAATAATATTTCTTCCTAAACCCTGCTTAATTCGAAAAAAAAGCTGCCTTCACCGGCAGCTTTTTTTTATGCCTTTCCTATTCGCATTATCGCGATGGAGCTGTCTAAAGTCTTTTTAAAACCATTGATATACCTGCGGTAGCAACCGGGCGAAGCCTACGCTGAGCTTTGGGTCTAGCCATAAGACGCCCCTCATCAATCAAATCAATATCCTACCCAAATAAAATAGAATCCACCTATTGCAAGCATAATGATTAATGTATATATTAATGTGCGCATTTTATGCCATGCACGCAAAGTTCACATAACCTTAATACTCATTTGTGAAAGGTTTGTGAAAACGGTATTAGCTTGCGGCCGCATTGCACAACCTATTTTCACAACAAAAATCAACACACGTAGTTATCGGCCGATAGTACTGTATTAATCAACCTTGTATGAAGAATTTTCTATTATTCTTCGTCATCTTCGTGATGACGGATAATGTGCTTTTTGCTCAGCAAAAGAAAATCACTGGTACTGTAAAAGAACGCACTGATAAGAGTGCACTTCCAGGTGTTAACATCCGCGTAAAAGGTAGCAACCGCGGAACACAATCAGATGGTAATGGTTTCTTTACCATTATGGCTGACGATAAAGAAACACTCGTTTTCTCTGCTGTAGGTCTTATGCCAAAAGAAATTCTAGTTGGCAACCAGACTGTCATCCATGTGGAAATGGCTAGTGATGTTAAACAACTCGATAACGTAGTGGTTACTGCCCTCGGTATCAAACGTGAAGAAAAAGCCTTAGGTTATGCTACTACGGTAGTAAAAGGAGAACAACTCACGGAAGCTCTCTCCGGTAACTGGACAGACGCACTCTCCGGTAAGGTAGCAGGTTTGAACCTCATCCGATCCAATAGTGGTCCTGCTGGTTCTAACAAAATTATCCTTCGCGGAGAAAACAACCTTACTGATAATAACGAGGCATTAATCGTTGTAGACGGTGTGATTATCAACACAGGTAGTGCCCGCAGAACTGCCGTTGGAGGCGAGTCTGCCTATGGCACAAACAACGACAACATGCCTGCAGATTATGGTAGCAGTCTGAATGACATCAACCCGGAAGATATTGAAACCATCACCGTGTTGAAAGGCCCAGGCGCATCTGCGTTGTATGGCCAACGTGGTGCAAACGGTGCTATCATCATCACCACTAAATCAGGTAACAAGAAAAAGAAAGGCTTCGGTGTTACTTTGAATTCTAACGGTTCTATGGAACAAGTAAACCGTTTCCCTGACCTCCAATATCAATATGGTCAAGGGTTAGACGGCGCTGATTATTACTCTTACGGTGCAGGCCCTGATGGCGCTAGTACCAGCGGTACCAGCTCTGCTTACGGTCCTAAATTTAATGGCCAATCATTTTACCAGTACGATCCAACTATTCAGGGACAGAGTAAAACAAGAACTCCTTGGGTCCCATATAATAATATTAACTCTTTCTTCAATACTGGTAAAACACTCACGAATACGGTTACACTAGATGGCGGTACTGATAAAACTTCCGCTAGGTTCTCCTTCACTAACGTGAATAATACCTGGATCATCCCTAATACCGGCTATAAAAGAAACACCCTGGCCATGTCTGTGAACTCTAAGATCAACGACAAACTCCAGGTGTCTACTAAAGTAAACTATACCAACAAATGGAGCGATAACCTCCCAGGTGCAGGTTATGGTAACCAATCCATCATGTACTGGTATATTTTCTGGCAGCCAAGTGCTGATCTCAACTGGTTGAAAAACTACTGGGGTAAAGGACAAGAAGGTAAAGTGCTCAAATATCCTTTCAGCTCTTATCCTTCCAACCCATATGCAGTTGCTTATGAATACCTGAATAAATCCAACAGACATAACGTTACCGGTAACTTTAGTGCTACGTATACCTTCACACCTGAACTGAGCTTACAGGTGAGAACGGCTGTGGATCTGGCGTACGAAATGCGCTCCCAGCAACGTCCTTGGGGCGCCGGTGCTAAATACGCTAAAGGAAGTTTCCGTACGCAGAATATCTTCTCTATGGAAGCTACCAGCGACTTCCTCCTGAAGTATGCCAAGAAAATTAATAATGATTTTGACTTCTCTGTTACTGTCGGTGGTAGCACCATGAGAAACAAATACAATAGAGATGAAAACCGCGCAGACTCCCTGACTTATCCAGGCGTATTCACCCTGGCGAATGCTGCAGGTCCGCTAGTAACCATGCCAAGAAAAGAAGAATATGGTATCAACAGTTTTTATGGTCTGATTACTGCTGGCTATAAAAATTTCCTCTTCTTGGATTTGACTGCACGTGAAGACTGGAACTCTGTACTGGCAACGCCTAAACGTACTGATAACGCCGGTTTCTTCTATCCGTCTATGAATGGTAGCTTCGTTTTCTCTGAAGTAGCGAAACTCCCATCCTGGGTATCCTTCGGTAAACTGCGTTTATCCGTAGCCGGTGTAGGTAGTGGTATGACTACTCCATACAGAACTGCATTCTACTATAATTCAGCAGGAAGTCTTTACAGTGGTGGCTTACAGCTTCCAAATACCCTCGCTAATCCAAACCTCCTGCCGTTGAAGACGACCACTTATGAAGTGGGTACCAATGTGCAGTTGTTCAGAAACCGCCTGGGCTTTGACATCGCGCTGTACTCTGGCAGAACCAAAAACCAAATCCTGACTCCTTTCCTGGATCCTTCTACCGGTTATAGCTCTATGATCGTAAACGCTGGTGAGGTACAGAATAAAGGTATAGAGGTAGCTATTAACGGTACGCCGATTACTACTAAGAGCGGTTTCAAATGGACTTCTAGCGTAGTATTCTCTTCTAATAAAAACATTATCAAATCGCTGCCAGACAGCTTCCTCGTACTGCAAACAGGCCCTGTTGGCGGTGGTCAGGTAGTTGCAACTGTTGGCGGTAGCATGGGCGACCTCTACGGACGCGGCTATCAGCGCTCTCCAGACGGTCAAGTGGTATACGATGGTAAAACCGGTGTGGCTTTGCTGACTACCGATATCAAATACCTCGGTAACACCATCCCTAAATACAAAATAGGTTTTACCAACAACTTCAGTTACAAACAATTTACCATGAACCTCCTGTTTGATGGGCAATTCGGCGCTGTAGGCCACTCCCTGACCCACTACAAACTGGCGGAACAAGGTAAAACTACCAATACCCTCCCAGGCCGTTACAGCGGTATCATCGGAAACGGGGTAGTACAAAACGAAGACGGCACTTACCGCAAGAATGATGTAGTAGCCACTAATATCGATGAATACTACCGCTCTCACTTCGGTATGGATAATGCGGAAGGTAGCGTATTCAGCACCGACTTCATCAAATTCAGAGAAGCACGTATTGACTACAGCCTGAAACCAGCCACCCTGAAGAAACTGGGCTTACAACGTTTAACTGTTGGGGTGTATGGTCGTGACCTGTTTATCTGGTCTCCATGGCCAATCTTCGATCCTGAATTCGGTACCCTGAGTGGTACGGATATCGTTAGGGGTTTTGAAATCGGTCAGTTCCCATCTACCCGCACATTTGGATTTAATGTAATTATTGGTCTTTAATAAGCGAACATGAAGCAATTAATATATATCATAGGATGTGTGGCCTTGTTTAGCACCGGTATGCTGACATCCTGCAAAAAAGATTTTGATACCCTCAATACAGATCCAAACAGTACCCAGAATGCACTGCCACAGCAATTGTTGGCGCCTGCATTGGTCAACACCGTATCTGCCAATCTTTCTAGGAACCGTAGCTTCAATAATGAATTGATGCAGATTACGGTAGATATGAATGACGCAGAGGGTAAGGTATTCCGATATGATTTCCGCAGTAGCTGGTCTGATTACCTGTATACCACCTGGTACCAGAATATCACCAATTACAAAGAACTCTATAAGACGGCCTCTGATTCTCTCACCAGGAACAGGTCTTTCCAAGGTATTGCCCTGATTTGTCAGTCTTGGGTATTCTCATTGCTGACGGATACTTATGGCGACTTACCTTATTCACAGGCGATTCTCGGTAAGGATAGCGCTATCTATCATCCGATATTTGACAGACAGAAAGATATCTACATAGATATTTTCAAACAGTTGGACTCTGCAAACTCCCTGTTGTCTAAAAACGATGCTATCGCTGCGGGTAGTGATCCTGTTTACAATGGCGACGTTTCCAAATGGCGCAAATTCGGTAACTCGCTCTACCTCCGCCTCCTGCTGCGTGTTTCTGGTAAAGCGGAAGTAGCGGATATGGTGAAAGCTAAAATCAAGGATATCGTAGAAACCAGTGCTGCACAGTATCCTATCATGACCAGCACTGCGGAATCAGCGATCCTGCGCTGGACAGGCGTTGGTCCTTATACTTCTCCACTACTGGGCGTTAGGGAACAAGATTTTAGAGCTCCGGCAATCGGCAGCTTCTTTATAGATCATCTGGCTGCATGGAACGATCCTCGTATCGATATTCCTACTTATGGCGCCAATGGCTACAACCGTTGGGCGATCATCCCTTACAGCGGTATGTTTGTAGGCGTACCAAGTGGATACTCTCCTGGTACGGGTGTTCCAAAGAAAACATATTTCAACTCGTATGTAGCTGGTAATACTGCGCCAAGTTTGATGAACGATCCCATGACCGGTATGATCATGAACTATCCGGAGCTTTGCTTCATCCTGGCGGAATGTGCTGCCAAAGGCTATATCAGCGGAAGCGCTGCTACCTACTATAACAATGGCGTACTGTATTCCATCAACCAATGGGTGCCAAAATTCGTGCAGGCGAACCTCGATCCATACCTGACAGCGGCGGATATGCAATGGAACGATGCCGTATCCCTGGACGATAAAATGGAAAAAATCCATATCCAGAAATACTACGCGATGTTCCTGACCGATTTACAGCAGTGGTTTGAATACCGTCGTACTGGACATCCGGTGCTGCCTAAAGGGGCTGGTCTGAAGAATGATGGTGTGATGCCTGCCAGAATGCCTTATCCTGTATTTGTACAGTCTACCAACCCAAGCAATTACAAGGATGCTGTCAACAAACAGGGGCCAGATCTGATTTCCACCCAAGTATGGTGGCAGAAACCATAACCGGCACACACTTCTAACTGTAAAAATTGTAGCAATGAACAACAAAAACTTATATATATCGCTGCTCATGTCCCTGGTATTTTTATGGGGATGTGCGAAAGATGACACCTATCCTGGCGGCATAGTTTCTGATATCATCGGTATTATGGATGTCCGCTCTTTGTATAAAGGAAAGGATATCACCCTTAACCGCGATAACCTGGGCGGTTCTTCCAAAATCACTGCTGTCGTGGTTTCTGATCACAGTGGTGGTAATCTCCCTAAAGGTTTGCTGATTGTGCAAGATGCACGCCGACTCGCCAAAATTCGTGGTATCAGCATCGCTCTGGGCGATGACGCTGCGAAGTATGTTCCAGGAGACTCCGTTATCATCAAAGTGGAAGGCGGTATTCTGAAAAGAGTGGATGGTATTTTACAAATCACGGGGGTACCTTCGGCTAATGTGACCAAAGTATCATCTGGCAATAACATTCCGCTGAACAGAGTGACTACAGGTGCTATCATGGCGAATTCCGATAACTACGAAAGTACCTTGTCTATCATCGTGAAAGGGGGCTTCGATCCTACTCCTCCGGCGCAATCTACACTTGGTGGCGATCGTATCATGACAGACGGTTTCGGTGAAATCACCCTGCATACAGATGCGAAAGCAGCTTTTGCAAATACTACCGTGCCTGTACTGGCAAACTATTACGGTATCGTGTTAAACACGCCATCCGGTGATACGTTATTACCACGTTTCAATATGCGTACTGGCGCCGATTACACGCAGCTCAGTTCTACTATCACGGTAGCGCCACTGGTGATCTCCGGTTTTGTAAACGACCCTGCTGGCCCGGATGCCAACTACGAGTATGTACAGTTGCTGGCTACGCAGGATATCAACTTCTCTGTAACGCCATATTCCATCATCGTTAATAATAACGCCAACGCCTCTACGCCAACAGGTAATCCTGTTAATGGCTGGGCTACTGGCGGTATGCGTACTTATAAAATCAATATCACTTCCGGTGTGGTGAAAAAAGGTACATACTGCTATGTGGGCGGTACCAAGAAAACGATCAACGGCGAAAACTCAACAGATATCAGTGCGGCCAACTGGGTACGTGCATTTGATTATGCTGCCAACAACGGAGATGATTTTGGTACAAAAACTACCAACTTGATGGCCAACAGTGGTAACGCCTTTGGTATTGCGCTTTTCGCGGGTACGAAGGTAACTGCTACTACTGTTCCTACAGATGTTGTTTTCATTAGCAATGGCGGTTCTATCTATGCAGCGCCTTCTTCAGGATACCTAATCACGAACAACGATTTCTACGATGTCCAGGATCCTATCACCCTGAAAACTCAGCCTTACTTTAAAGCAGGTACCAACACCATGTACTTGTCTTATGTAACCGGCGATGCAGGTTATTTCATTAAACTCGGTGGCGTGTATAGTCCAGGTCTCGGACGCTGGATCAAAGCGCGTGCACAGAACAACCTGTTGATGACCAAACAAACTACATTAGCAGAAATCGAAGATCTCGATGCTACTAAACTGAAATAATCAGTTTTAAAATAAAAACAAAACACCCGGTGGCGTGAGCTACCGGGTGTTTTGTTTTTTTAGGGAGACACTTGCTCCCTATTTTTCTTCCATCATTTTTTTCTCGTATTGGGCTTTCAATTCAGCCAGGGCTTTGTCATATCCGGCTCTGTCTTTGAAGACGGCAGGATTATAGGCATCTCCCGGATGATGTTTTGCTGCCAAGTTAAACTGGCTGGCATGTGCGGCGGCCCAGACATCGAACTGTAGTCCTGCCAATGATTGTAGCGTATAGGCGTAATCTTTAGCAATCTCTGGATAGGTAGTTACATCATGAAAATGTTTGTCTGTAACAATGGTGGGGAAATTTGCCAGTAATACCCTGTAGGATCTGCTGCTGTCGCGGGTATCAAACAGGAAGCTGCAAGAGCCTTTGGTATGGCCAGGATGATGCAGCATGACGAGATTCATTTCTCCTAGGTGAATGGTATCGCCGTCATGGAGTAGCCGGTTAATTTTAGCGGGTTGGTAGGTAGACACGCCTTTTCCGAGGGCGTAATCGGTAGCCCCTCCAGAATTGACCACATCTTCCTCTTTTTCATCTACCATAAATTTTGCCCCTGTCATTTTTTGAATGGCAGCCATCGCGCCCATATGATCGTAATGGGCCTGCATGGTGAGCAATATTTTAGTGTCCTTGAATTTAAATCCCAGCGCTTCAATATTGCGCTTGATGATAGGCAGCGACCCTGCCAGGCCCGTATTGATCAGGATATTACCAGCATTCGTGGTAATCAGGTAGGACGCCAGATCAGCAGTGCCTACATAATACAGGTTTCCAGCCATCCTAAATGGTGCATATGGTTTCGACCATTCGGCCGGAACATCTTTAGGTTCTTTCACCTGGGTTTGCTGGGCTTGGACAAAGATGCCAGAAAAGGTCAACGCAGTTGCACATAGCAACCGCTTTATAACTTGGTTATACATAATAAAGTGTGGAGGTAAAATATGGTTTTCTCAAAATTACCAGACCTACTCCATCCTTTGAAAATAATCAGTGGATCTTTTCAAATATTCTTTTAATTAAATTATTACATATTGATTACTAATAAAAAACAAATTCACACTTTCCTATCTTAACATTTCATCAAAGTTATTTTGTGTGGAAGCTAGAAAAGTAATATGTTTGAACATATGAACAATATACCATTACTGGATCATGATAGTAAAGTACCCTTGCATCTACAAGCGGAAGAACAACTGCGCAAGTTGATACGAGACAATCATTTTCGTGTTGGTGACACCTTTCCGAAAGAGACGGATTTGGCCAAGAGATGGGGTATCTCCCGAAACACCCTTCGACAAGCCATTTCCAACCTGGTAAAGGATGGCCTCTTAGAGCGAAAGAAAAGAAGTGGTACCACCGTTCGTAAAAAGAAAATCACAACAGACCTCGCCAATTGGCTCAGCTTCAGTCATGAGATGGAAGATAAAGGTACTCCATTTAAAGACTTGAAGCATGAAGTCACCATTGTAAAAGCCAACAAACACGTGGCCTTGCAATTGCAAATTCCAGTAGGTACTCCCGTGGTATGCCTAGAACGTACCCGCAGTACCGGCCGCAATCCAATGGTATATTTTGAATCCTACTTCCATCCACGCATCGGACTTACCGGCAACGAAAACTTTAAGCGTCCGTTGTACGAACTGCTCGATGAAGAATTCCATACTGTTCCTGTTTATTCCCAAGAAGAAATTAAAGCCATCGCCGCTTCAGAACAGATAGCCGCTTTATTGAAAATCCCTGCCGAAGCGCCAGTACTGGAACGCAAAAGACTAGTACTGGACGCTGGCAGAAAGCCTATTGAGTATAATATCTGCTACTATCGCAGCGACTGGTTTACGTATAGCATAGAAATTAAACGCCCGATTTAACGTAAGATGAAAACAAAACTGATGTATTTAGTCGGCATACTAATCATGTCGGCCCTCCACGGCTATGCCCAGAAAACAGTTCCCTGGCTGGGAAAAATTAACTGGATCAGTGGTTATGAGAAAGAGATTACTGGAGAAAATATTCAGTATTATTCCGCCTTCCCAGACTATGCCACCACTGCCCTCCTGACGCGCGCCACGGATGGCCATAAAACGATTGCCTGGCAAACGGCCAAGGTTCCCGCCAACACCAGCGGGCCATATGTCTATTTCAGTTGGGTAGCCGGCCACTCTACCGCTACCAGCAGTGGCCCACGCCATTTCGATCTTTATGTCAACGATAAAAAGCTACTGACCTTTACTACGCTTCCGGGAAATCAATCTCCTGTATGGTCTTTTGCAACACCAGACAGTAGTAGGCTTGTATTCCAACAGACCACCCGCGATGGCGCCAGTGACGCCCATGGGCTGATGTTTCTGCGTCTCCCTAAAAACCTGGTAACACCTGGCCAACCAGTTACACTGAAAATTATCGGGCAGGCCCAGCAAAGCAACGACTGGTTCATGACCTTCAAGTTTACCTTCCAGGAAAAAGTGGATATTCATCCACAACCCTTCCTTCTGCAAAATGGTAAACAACCGATAGCCCTCACTGCGCTTCATTTTGGCACTCCTCAGACGATCCAGATTAGCGCCGGCGGTAAACAAGTAGCCACCTATAAAATAGAAGATGGCGTTAGTCATTTTGATATTCCGGTAGACGCGGTTACTCACCCCGATAGTATTCGTATAGTCGTACGTGATAGTAAAAAAATATTGGCGGATAAATATGTGCAGTTGTCGCCCGTAACCTACAGGGAAATCAGCCTCATTCATCATTCTCACACGGATATCGGCTATTCTCATCTGCAACCAGATGTACTTAAAATCCACCTAAAAAACATTGACGATGCCTTGAAGATGATTGCGGCTACTCGCGATTACCCTGAAGCAGCTCGTTTTAAATGGAATATTGAGTCGCTCTGGGCAGTAGAAAACTACCTAAAACAGGCCACTCCAGAGCAAAAGACGGCATTCATACAAGCCGTGAAATCTGGCAGTATCTGCTTATCTGCTTTGTACGCCAATATCCTAACAGGTTTGAGCTTACCGGAAGAAATGTTCCACTATACCGACTATGCGAACCAACTCACCAAAGAATACGGCATAAAAATACCGTCTGCCATGATTTCCGATGTACCCGGTTATACCTGGAATACGGTGACAGCACTGGCACACGGCGGTGTGAAATATTTTTCCAGCGGCCCCAACTACCTGGGTGAAAATCATCCTTACCTAGGGGATCGTGTTGGCCATTTTGTAAGAACTTGGGGAGATAAGCCCGTATGGTGGGAATCCCCTTCTGGCAAGGAAAAGATTCTTTTCTGGGCAGGCGGTAAAGGTTATTCCTCCTGGCATGGAACTGCCCCTGGTGGCGTATTTGAACGTGGCCCTCAACGCATCGCCGCTTACCTCCAAGAACTGGATGCCAAACACTACCCCTATGATATGGTACAATGGAGATACAATATAGTGGCAGATAACGGCCCTATCGACACCTCCATTTCCCGGTTCGTAAAAGCTTGGAATGAAAAATATAAATCACCTAAACTCATTCTCAATACTACCGACAAATTATTCGAGACCTTTAATTCCCGTTATGGTAACCAGTTACCTGTGGTCAGAGGCGACATCACTCCCTATTGGGAAGATGGTGCCGCTTCTACGGCCCAGGAATCTGGCCAAAACAGGATCAATAGTCTAAAACTACAGGAACTGACTACAGCCGCCGCGATCCTCCATCCTGCCGGCTATAACGAAAATGACTACTACCGGGCATGGACCAACGTAATTATGTTCCATGAGCATACCTGGGGAGCTCATAACAGCATCACTGAACCAGATGTGCCCTTTGTGACTGAGCAATGGCGCATTAAGAAACAGTTTATGCTGGATGCAGACAGCATCACTCGTAAAATAGAAACCTCCCTCTTGGGTTCCTTTACGGATGCTGCGTCCCGTAAAATTGCTGTGGTAAACACTTTATCCTGGAACAGAGACGGTATCGTGAAGATATCCACTCCAGGCAAATCCGTAACGGATGCACAGGGCAACCGATATCCTTTACAACAACTGCAATCCGGAGAATATGTTTTCCTTGCACGGAATATTCCAGCCCTGGGAACAGCGGTATACCAAGTAACAGACGCTCCTGCACCTGCTGCCACTGTTTTCACACAAACGAATAATAGTCTTAGCAATGGCCGCATTACCCTCACCTGGGATCCTCATAATGGCAGTATTACCACGCTCCGCACAGGCGATGTATATAACTACGCAGGCGTTTATCGGGAGCAGGGCTTAAACAGCTATTGGTATGTGCCAGGGTTAGATCCTGTCGCAGCCACCACTAATAATGCAGTGCAGGTAAAAGTGCTGGAAACAGGCCCTGTAGTGACCACCATCGCGTTAATGAGTGCAGGTCCTGGTTTGAACAAACTGGAGAAAAGAATCACTTTATATGCCAATGCAGATGCAGCCATCCTGGAAAACATCCTGGATAAAAAAGCGGTCCGTGAAAAAGAGGCGGTGCATTTTGGTTTTCCATTCAATATCAGCAGTCCACAAACTACTCTGGATGCGGGTTATGGCACCTTGCGCTATTTGACGGATCAGCTCCCCGGCTCCAATATGGATTTTCTTTTTGGCCGTCGTTGGGTGGATATCGCCAATACTAGCCATGGCGTACAGTGGATGTTGCTGGAAACCCCTATGGTAGAGCCTTCACAGATGATAGATGAGCGGAATGTAATTATGCAGAGTCATAAGGAATGGCGGAAATCAGGGGAGCCTACTGCTACTTGGTTTAACTATATTATGAACAACTACTGGCATACCAACTACAAATCGGACCAAGATGGCCTCAGTAGTTATCATTATGCTTTGCGCCCGCATACAGTTGCTACTGCCACCGAACAAGAGCAAGCCGCAACTGCATTTACGCAACCATTGCTGGCATTCCAGGTGAAGAATGGAATAAAACTGCCAGGATCGCTGTTCCGGTTGTCTAACCCAAATCTGATCATCACCAGCGTTACGCCTGTGGAAAATGGCGGATTAAAAGTGCGTGTATACAATCCCGTTACAAGTGTCGAAACAGGGAAATTTATATGGGAAGGTTATCAGGCCACCAGCATTTACGCAGATCAGCAAGCTGTAGATAATAATATCAGCATTCCAGGAATGGGTGTGAAAGAGTATCTATTGAAAAAATAGAACTGTGGACAATAAAAAGGAGCGGCGATCAAGGAATTGGTCGCCGCTCTCTTTTTAGATGATAGATCGCACATCCTTAAAGTATTCATGAAGACCGTCATTCCTTACTTCCAGAAATTCGGATTTTCAAAGATCTTACCCTATCTTAGTCCTATTGTAAACCCGTCATATACTGTGCAGCTACACCCCAGACCATCTATGAAAATCGCGGGCTGAGAACTGCCACAACGGAAGAAAACGCATGCTACACATGAAAAAGAATTTCATTTACCAAGACGATAACTCCCATAAGTTTTGGAACATTGATATCAATGGCACAGAGATAAATGTCACCTTTGGTAAAGTAGGTACGCAAGGGCAGAGCCAGACCAAATCCTTTGCTACAGAGGCAGAATGTCAGAAAGCTTACGACAAGCTTATTGCAGAAAAAGTAAAAAAAGGATACCAACTACAGGAAGACACTACAGATAATAGTTTCAACATCCCCGCTCCGCTGTACGATGATATCCTCGCATTAGCCGACTATCTCGAAAAACAACGGCCGGAAAAAGTGGAAATACATCCTTCTTCTAAGGCCCATATAGCCCGTATGGAGGAGACAGCAGGTTTCTCCCTCCCTACAGCGTTCCGCGAGTTCTGGCTCCGCAAAGGCTATTTCTACTTTGAAAAGGATGATTTTCTCTGCGCGATCTACGCCTACAACGATAATGCAGATAATGCTACTACGCCGTACAGTCTCTTACAGATGTTTCTCAATATCTATCGCGTGGAGAGCGAATGGTTCCAAGCAGAAAAACACCTGCTCTCCCACTGCTGGATGCTAGGCATGATCATGAATGATGAGGATAAACATTTCTTCCTCAGCGACCCTTCCGGCCAAGTACACCATATTCACATCCCTACCCCATTCAAGGATATCAACGATGATATTCTTGCAGAAAACTTCTCTAGTCTAACTGGCTTGAAAGACCACTTTCAGCTACCAGCACCCGAAGTAGAAGATACAGCAGAACCAGCCACAGAGGAGGAAGATGAAGATCGGGAGATGCGTGTCTTCCTAAATCAATACCACCTCGAAAAAATAAGCTACGAAGAAGCCCTCGAACGACTAGGAGTTTCCCACTTATTCGATTATTGGGAACATGAAGAAAATGCCAACTGGACCACCGAAGAATATGAGAATGAGGGCGAATATTTTGAACAGTATGCCAGAATTTATTTCTGTGACGGTGATCTTGATATAGATGGCGACTTAAAAATCCCGAACGATGATATGGACCTACTCATCGTGAAAGGTAATATGAACATCCGAGGGAAAGTAACCTCCTACTACGGTGCAGGGGTTCCCTATTATGTGGCAGGCAACACTACCATGGATTATATCCACCTGAGTGAGTTTCAGAAAACATGTGGCGTAGAAACGGTACGTTATATAGCCATAGCCATGGGACAGGATGATGAAATAGTTCACACCATGGCTCATCGGAAAATAAATGCGCCTTATTTCTTCTCCTGGTTTTATAACCTCCACTGCTTCGACTTTGCCCCACAGACGCTGATCACCGCTATTTATAATACGGAAGATTTGTCGGCCTACACTACCGATAACACCCTCCTAGCTTGGCATGATTACGCCTATGTTTTCCGTCCAGAATACTACGGCAAGATCGAAGAAAGCTACCATGATGGCTTCGGGTTGTATACCTCTAAAATTTACGAGGCACTCCAGAATAACCAACCGATCCTCCAGGAGGGCGTTACAGGGGAAGGTATTAAACTGATCGCCAAAGGAATTAAACTGAAAAACCAAGACGATTTGCCTGGTGCATATCAGTGTTTCAAAGAGGCGGTTAAAGTGGCTCCTGGCTATTACTGGGGCTATTACAATGCAGGTAAGTGCCTGTTTGAAAAGAAGGCATATACGCAGGCGATGGAATATTTCGCAAAGGGTATTCCCTATACACCAGCAAAAGTAGCCTACGAATTTGATTGTATGCAGGAAGCGGCCCTTTGTGCAGTCATCACCGGTGCTCACGACAAAGCCATGGAATGGGCAGAAATGACTCTACAAAAATTTCCTTCTGCGCACTTTGCCATGCGCATCATCGGGGAAGCATTGATAAAAAAGCAACAGTTGGAAGCGGCCAAAACCTACTTGGAGCAATCCATCGGCATAAAATCGATTTTTTCCAATAACTGGCTCTTAGGATTAATTTACCATCTGACAGGGGATGCAACACAAGCCGAAGTCTTTTATAAAACAGCTTACAGCAAAAACAATAAAGCACGCCCCTATAGCGAACATACAGACCTCTCTTATATCTATGGCGCCTCTGTAGACGTTAACTGGGAAACGCAACAGCAAGCTCAGGTAAAAGATCAGGCGTATTGGAACCAGTTTTTCAATAATGCGCTAAGTCAATATGGACCTGGATTATACAAAAGCACCGGCTACTTCCCTGATCAATGGCTTTCCAGTAAAATAGGGACCATACCACAGGAATACCGATCCGGCGAAATGTTGGAGGGATTACTGCAACACCAAACCAATGGCGAATATGATATAGATGGTAATATCATCCAGTTTTTCAGCCAGGAACTGATGACGCCAGCATTAGCCCTGCTGGCTGTTAGCCGTCAATCGGCGTGTCATTATTCGCATATTCCGTCGGCTTTGCTCACGGAGGAAATCTTTAATGCGCATCCAAAAGGTATAGATTTGTCCTATGTGTCTGACGAGAAAAAGACCTATGATATTTGTTTCCTGGCGGTAAGTACCAATCAATATAATTATAGCTATATACCTGCGGCCTTCAAAGATGAACGAATGAATATTGCGTTGATCGCTGGTGGCGTATTGGGAAATTCATCGGGGAAAGTACTTCCTTCGAAATATCATACCAGCGAATACATCCAACAGGCCATAGACTTGGGCATCCATGTCATTACCCGCATTCCAACAAGATTGGTAGATAAAACGGTCTATCAATATGCAGCAAATAAATACGGTCAGCAACCGGAATGGCCTTTTATCGTGGAGCAGTACGATCGCAATACCTGGCGGTACGGATCCAGCCACGATATTGAATGGATAGGTAAGATATTATTGAAACATGGCATGGACATTTTCAAACACATCGAAGCGGATCGTGTCAATCAACAAGTCTATCAATACATCAAAAAACACCTGGGACATCTGCCAGATTTCGAACAACAGGTGAAGAAATATGGTTGGGAGACACGGACTACTGTTTCCTATGATACCCCTCAGGAATTTGACTACAATACTTTCAGCAAGGTATGGGCCTGTTTCTGGGATGAAGACTTCATTATTAGCGCGCTGACAGCCAACAGTCAGGGGTCCAACGAACGGATTTATGAGGTGCCACCGCAATACCTCACACAGAAGATATGCGATATCGCCGTGCAACGTAATTCCTACGACTTCCAATTTGTTCCCAAGGAATATATAACAGCGGCTATGTGTGAGACAGCCTGCGCTCAAGACTACGGCACTGCGCTCGAATATGTGCCACTGGCCATGCGCACGGAGAAAGTCTGCGGACTGGCATTAGGCCGGGATGGGGAAAATATCAGGTTCATGCCGTTGGCATTACGTACAGCAGATGTTTGTACCCGGGTCATGCTACGCAATAGTAACTACCTGCAATTTATCCCTTACGAACATTACGCAACCATTTTTGAGACGCTGCTTAAAAAGCATAAGGGTCACTTCTATGCAGATATGCTACTCGTCAATCGCGGACTGGGCCTGATTATAGCGCAAAAATATGTGGAGGCAAGATCCATATTGCTGCAAGTAGAAAAAGCGGAAGAAGTGCGCCCTCACTATTGGCATCAAGCCCTCTACTATTTAGGCTGGAGCTATCATCTGACAGGCGACACCCAACCAGCCAGCGAATACTGGCAGCAGGCGCAAGACTATGCTAAAGCACAGAAAATCGAGAAAGAATACTGGCTCACTTTTCCATACGCCGACTTCCAACTAGTCCCCGTAAACGATGTGTATGAATTCCGTCGGGATGAATTTGACGCCCAACTGCGAGAAGCCGCTTTATTAATAGAAAGTAATAATTATCCTCCTGCATTAGCGCTACTATCCAGTGTAGAAAAGCTTCTGCAAGATGGGCAATGTAGTGAGATGGGGCTGTGGGCACAAGTTTGGGACCATCAGCGTTACGCATTATATGAGGCTGGTCAACAAGAAGCATCGCTGGCGCTGTGTCGTAAGATCGTGACAGCGTTGGGTAAAGTGGCGTTGTGGGATTACCTGGAATCATTCAACCCTATTCGTGCAGCATTGCGTAATGCACATAATAGCCTAGCGTATTTTTATTACCAAACAGCCAGCAATCTTCAGGAGGTAAAAGAAGGATTACAGCATATCAAAACCACGATGAAAACCATCGCGCCGATTGAAGAGAAAAGTGTACTACATCCATTCTACGAAACACAGGTGCTCCTGTGGCATAAAGCGATGCAGTTCGATCCCGCTTACAAAAAGGATTTACAGAAAGGCATAGAAAAAATCGATAAACTGAAATTAAAAGAAAAAGGATTTATTAGTGCCACATTTGATGAGATCATAGGTAATTAATCTATTGATATCCAAATAATTGAAAGGCTTCCAGCAGTCATAAAACTGACTACTCGAAGCCTTTCTTATTTGCCATAATCTTATCATGACCAAAAATATAATTTTGCTTATTATAAGTACACTTATTATATTTGCACTTATAAAACAAGCAATAAAAAATTTAAACTTATGTGGACCCGCACTCACACCATCACCTCTTCAGCAGTAACTAAAGAACAGCTCTGGCGTTTATACGAAGACGTTAATAACTGGCCATCATGGGATGATGAGCTGGAAGCAACAGACCTGAAAGGCGCTTTCGAAAAGGGGAATCATTTTATGTTGAAACCCAAAGGAGGCCCTAAAGTGAAAGTAGTATTGGTAGACGTACAGCCCAACAAGCGTTTTACAGATGTGACCCTATTTCCTTTGGCTAAAATGTATGATGAACATATCTTTGAAGAAACGCCTGAAGGCCTGCGTGTTACGAATACGCTGAAGGTAACGGGCTTACTGGGTTTTCTTTGGGTGAAATTGGTGGCAAAACAGTTAGGAGATAATTTGCCAAAGGATATGATGAAGAAAATAACAGTTGCATCAAAATTGTAATTATGGCGAAAAACAATGAACATATTTTCAGTGTAGAAGAGGCCGGAGAAAGCTCCGGCTTCTTGCTATGGCAGGTGACCAGCATATGGCAACGCGAAATAAGAAGAGCCCTGGAACCGCATGGCCTCACCCATTCGCAGTTTGTGATCCTCGCCAGCATTTACTGGTTATCCATGCAAGAACAGGCGGTTACGCAAGTATTGCTGTCGAACCACACCAAAATTGACGTAATGACCACCTCCACTGTCCTGCGCACGCTCCAGGAAAAAAAGCTGGTATTACGCGCAGAACATCCTACAGATACCCGCGCTAAAGTGGTTAAACTAACGGATACCGGTAAAAAACTGATTAAAGAAACCGTACCTGTAGTAGAAAAATTCGATCAGGAGTTTTTTGCTGCACTGGGTAATAAGTTGCCAGGCTTTAATAAGCAATTGCACACATTACTGGGATCATGAAGCTAATCGGGTCCCAGCCCCCTCCCATAGCCCCGAATATTCTGAATATCTAATTATTGAAACCTTACTTACAAAGTAGCAGGAATTCATTTCCAAAAACGTAATTTTAGGAATTATCCTCTTTTCCCGCTACATCAGCACCAACCTAAAAGAGAAAGGCCAGCTTAAGAAAAATAGTAATATTAAATTTCACGGAAGCTGCGGGAAATTGTTGTAATATTCCCGTAAGAATAGCACCAGTATCATTTATTAGCCAAAATTATCTTTGTAGACATTATATGGATGAAGTAAGGGACAGACGATATATAAAGGAAATCATCAGCGAATACACTACCCGTTTTGCTGCTTGGGGCCCGCCGGAATCCTGGGACCTGGATCAATTCAAAACACTGGAGAATATGATCTTGGACGCTACAGATATTACCGTAAATGCCAACACCCTTAAAAGATTCTTTCAACAACGCACCGGCAACCCACAACTGGCTACGAGAGATGCCCTCTGCCGATTCCTGGGCTATACCGGCTATACTGATTTTGTCATTAAAAAAACCCGCATCGTAGAAGCCACCCATCCTACTGCTGAAACAGCCGAAGACGATCTAGAAGACGTACCAAAGGAAATACCTAGTGCGCCAGCGCCTGCTAAGGCTCAAAAGTCCAATCGCATCTATATCTACCTACTAACGGCATTGTTATTAATCGTTTGCTCGTATCTCCTGTACATACTAAAAATCAAAGAACTGTACACGGATTACCTGCTCTCTAAAATTGAATTTTCCGTCTCTAATCCTAAAGGCGCAAACCCTTTAACGGTCAGCTTTTCATATAGTATTCCCTCTTCTCTGCTAAAAGATATCAAATTAGTATATGAGGAAGCCAACGGCGATACCTCCGAAAAACACCTTACTAGAAACATCGGAAAAGTAAATGCCACTTACATTTATGAAGGCGACGGCTTCTGTCATCTGCAATACAATGGCCGTACTATAAAATCCATTACCATAGAAAACCGCAAACTAGGCTGGTCTATCTATACGCGCAATGAACGAAAAGGTATTTTCAGAACGCTACCTATTAGCCAAGGCTTCCACCAGGAAGGATATGTGAGCCTTCCTTTGGATAGCGTAGTACCGGAGGCCCGCCCTGGTCACTTGTTTGTGAGTTATGTTTACTACAAGGAAAAATTAGTGGATGGGGATAACTTTAGGTTGGAAGCGAGGGTCCGCAATTCGGCCAAAGACTTCGCCATACCGCGTTCTGATGTGATGATGTACATTCTCTCCGATACCGGCATGCACGGCTTTGCTTTAAACGAGGCAGGCTATGCCTATATCAAGTTTATTAGCGGAGAAAAAAGCATCAAAGGAGATGAATACAATATGAGCAAATTCCACTTTGATGCATCCTCCTGGCATGTCATGGCCATCAAAGTGGAAAACAAAAAATCTACCTTCTACCTCGACGGACAAAAAATCTACAATATAGATTACACAAAACCCATAGGCCCAGCCAATGAATTGATCCTACGATTTAAAGGTTGTGGTGCAGTAGACTATGTAAAACTCAATAAACTCGACGGGCAGGTGGTATACGAGGAGAATTTCGATAAAGTGCCTGAATAACAGGTTGTAAATTTTCCGCCCAAAACCTTCCTAGTTGCGCTGCGCCCAACGCATTGGGATGCAAGAAAAAGATGCCTGCATTTCCCTGTTCCGCAGTGAAATATAGTTCCGGCTTTTTCTTAAAAAAGGCAAAAGCATTCCGGTCTCCTTTAAAGATATAGTCTGGATGAGCTTTTACCAATCCATCTAAGGCCGGCGTATAGGTTTGCAGGCGATTTAACCCTTCTGCCAAATACTTCGAACTGTTATAGGTATTAGGACTATACCAGATAGGCCGATGCAAAACAAAAATACTCTGTGGATATTTTCTATGTAAACTGTCGATGATAATCTGTAGGTTCTTTTTATAGTCTTCCGCTGAAACCGGCGCTCCTGTTGGGCCTTCGATGGCGCTATCGTTCGTGCCGAGGGTAATCGAAAAGATCAGTCCCACTTTTGCATCATAAAGCGTATCAGCAGCTTGTAATATTTTTGTGAACAGCTTTTGAGCACTCGGCAAGAAATCTACCGTTGTGCTGCCACTGTGGCCACAATTGGCATATCTAATGGCATAGCCTTTTTCCTGTAATAGTTTTACCGCCTGATATGGCGGACATTCTACTTCCCTGGATTTCAAGTTAGCACCATAAGTAATGCTATTCCCAACAAAAACAATATTACATTTTGCTGGCGATTGCTGCGCTGAAACGTTGCTGGCGCCAGCAACAAATACCATCATTGCGGCAACTGTATTTAAAATCTTCATAACTGTATCCCTTTTTGTGAAGATGGTGGTACTGCCCGTTCAAACACACCGGGCGTTGGCCCCATACTAAACTCAATACTGCCGCCTTCCATGATATCCTTATTGGTAATGTACAATTTATTATAATCCTTTCCATTCAGCTTTACCGCCTGCACATATATATTTTTATCACTCAAATTAGTCGCTTTCATGGTGAATTTTCGGTTCTGTACATTAACAGATGCAGCAGAGACCGAAGGCTTTCCCAATAAATACATGCCTTCAGCCGGATTAACCAGGTATAATCCTATGGCACTATATAGATACCAGGATGATAGTTGTCCACAGTCATCATCTCCTGGCAATCCATCTGGTTGATCCGTGTATAAAGACGTGATGCTATCGAGAGATGCGTGGGTAGTAAATGAAAAATCATGCTGCGCCGAAACCCTGCATGGGGTAATCAGGCTATGATACAGGGCCGTATAGAAAATAATTTTGGTTTTAGCTGGCGCGACAACATTCATTCCAGACAATTCCTGCTCCCATTTTAGTTGCGCCTGGGTAAGTACCTCGTTAAAATCCCAATCCGGAATTTCGGCAGAAAGGTTTTCCTGCGCCTGTTGTACACTAGCCGGCGATATGCCCACTTTTACCAATACCATTTCATTGTCGGAGGTTTCAAAATGCAGGATAGCATTCGACTGTTGCTCCGCGGAAATAACTGCTCGAAAAGGTTTAGATACTTTAATTACAAAGTACATCTCCGCATTATCCCCAATTGAACTCCTTCCTGTTATCGTACAGCTATCCTTCACCTGTAAAGCATTACGGCCTCCTGGCTGAGTAAAGTTCACTACAATATGCGATTCCTTACTAGCCGGAAACGTATACCGGTGCATTCCGCAATGTTGCGCGACTGTTAGTTCGGCCATGATGTCAAAGTCCTTCAACTTCACTTTATAATACCCCGGCGATGCGAGTTCTTCATCATGCGAAAACCTGGAGCGGGAATCCGCTCCAGTGGCCTTACCAACAGTAGGCATCAGTATTACATCCGGGTTTCCTGGTGTGGAAAGTTGCACATGAGAAAATCCAGTGATGGTACTATCCTGGTAATGATAGCCTGCACATGTATCCACACCTGTATGAGGACTTAATTGCACCATACCAGATGGATAAGCTGCTCCAGGAAATGTATGGCCATGATTACCAGTGCCAATAAATGGATTAACAAAGCCCAGCACATCCACACTGGTTTGTTGATTATTCTCTGATCCGCTACATCCCACCAGGAAGGAGATCCACAAAAGCAAAACTAAATATCTGGCCATGGGTAACATTATTTTTCCACTCCGAATTCCACTTCATTGGCCCAGTGCTCTTTCCAATCCGGATGGAAAGCCCTGGCGTTTATTTTGGACACACTGCGGTCGCGGGCAAGCTCCATACAAGCGGCTCCGGCGGTATCATCGTTCACTCTTACAGAAAATTTCACTTTTCCGCCACTGTCTATCACCCGCTTCACATCTGGGATTTCACTCCATGGGATGGCACATTCCGTAAACAGGGTATTGCCTTTACGTATTGTCACCAGTTTTCCGTTTTTAACAGGGCCGTCGAAAGGGGATTTAGGCTGACGCGGGAAAAAGTGTTTGCGTGGCATTCCGGGTACTAGGAGTCTCCATATCTCAAAACCTCCTCCATATTCATCGGCCACTGTATTCAACGCATATTCATAATCGGTGCACTTATAACCCGTATAACGAGGCATGGTCCCCTTGGGAGCCGCTTCCATGCCATCTTCTCCAATAGGGAGTACGTTGAATGCAATCAAGATATTATCAAATTTCTCTCCGGTCATGCCATCGGGCAAGGTGCCTGTTTTACGATAAGAAAATCTTCTTACGCCACTTGGCCAAACCAAAGGCACCAGGTCATTCTGGGAAACCGGCGCGCATTGTATATTTGCAGCCAATGCATGTTGCGCTCCTACTAAGTAATAACCGGATTTACCATATACCCCCATCCAATTACCTTGGGTATCAAAATCTTTTGTAACCAAGGCGGCTGCCGCATTTCTGTTATTGTTACTCATTACCTTATCAGCAGGATCAAAGAAAATACCTGCCAGTTTGGTGGTATTTCTCCAACTATCCCAGCTAATGGCGGAGCAACGAATACGCAGCTTCCCAGCGAGTTCCAGGTTTAAATAGGCGCCGTTCCAACAGTTCTCAATATTGGTGGTCATTAATTCCTTCCCGCTCTCTCTGTCGTATACAGTGACGGTCACATTTCGCTGATTGATGCCAGGGAAATACAAGGCAGTACGTGTATACTTGTCCAGCGGTAAATCGATGTCCATGCCAATAGATCGGGTGGTGGCGGAGTTCTCAAAGTAGTTCATCACACGTCCGCCGGTAGGCAGTTGCAGCGCGGCTTTATCGGTAGCTGAAACGGGCTGCTGGATGAGTACTGATTCCATCGCATACTGCGTTTGCATGTAGGCAGTATCTGGATAAAAGTGTTGATCTTCATCGCGGGTTTCAAATCTGGGCGCTCCTTTATTCGGGGTTTTATCGGCTACTTTTGCGGCAAAATAAAAATACTGATCATCGTAGGCCATATAGGTATTGGCCAGTCCGTCGGAAACGGTATCGAAATTTTCATATGGATGCCAAGCGGCTTCTGTTAAGGAAATGCTGGCTTTGGAAGATCCTTTTATGGTCTGCGGAATGCACCCTGCCCAATCGCCAAGATCCCCATCCACTTGGATAGTTTTCTTTGCAATATAGTTGACATGCATCTCCTCATAATGCTCTGCAAAACCATCCTTTCCTGCATCGAAATGCACATGCAACGGATAACTATTTTCTTTGTTGGCAGCTCCATTTTTCACTTTCACCAATACGGTTTTAGTTTCATGGGGTTTAAATGAAACTGTTTGTGGATAAGTAAGTTGTAAGTCACCTACTGTGGCCACCAGTTTACCACTCACCGCACGATTTAATACATTCGTTACCTGTAGTTCTATCGCGGGTTTGGCGGCAATAGGAGCAGTGAAATCTTTTGCAATGATCTCCAGTGGCTCATACCCTTCTATCCTCGCCTTACCAACAGCAGCTACTAATTTATCAAATCCGCCACTGGCGCCATTTACCCGCAAAAAGTACCCTTGGTAATTCAAAGGAATCGTGAATACACCATTTTGCGGCGCAATTTTATTGCCGTAAAAATCATACAGTAAGAAAGCCGAATCTGCCTTGATGATCATCTTTCCATCTGTGATAGGATAATACTGAGAAAGCTCATCTGTTATTTTTTTTCGTGTATCCTTGTCCGTGGTAGCGTTTAATTTTTTGTACAATTCCTGTCTTTTCTTGGCTTCTGTCAGGCTCCGCACATTCCGGAACAAAATATGTGTAGCACCGAAGGCTTCTCCAAGATCCCCAGTAATCACGATACTACCATCCTCTTTGTTCTTATTATAGCCATCAAAGACCATCACCCAAGGAAGGCCATTTGTAAACAATAGCCGATTAAAATCACGTTCCCCGATAAAGCTTTGTACTGCGCCCATCGCGGCGGCAGTAGACCAGGTATTATGCAGTTTAGGAACCGTTTCCAGCCCATTCTTTGTTCGGAGGGACAGCGTTTGGACAGAGCGATGCGGGTCTCCCGAATACATATATCCTCCGTAAACACCCATAGATCGGTCATATCCAGCAGAACGGTTCGCTGCTACTACCAACCCAATACGGTCATCGGTATTACCTACCCAGCTCTCCGTATCCCAGATTTTCACGCGACCTTTATAATCTTTCCGGTGGTTAAATTCAGGGTACAATACCGGCGATTCCATTCCCTGGTAGTGAATAGACAGGAAATCGAATATCGGCAGCATCTTTTGGGTACCATCGGCAAAAAACTTATCCATGGCATTGGAGTTGGAATCGCCGCCGCCTACCAGTACGTCTCGGTCTTCTTTCCGGGCTTCCAGTACGGCTTCCGCCATTTTGGTATATATCTCGCGATAGCGAATCATATCTGCCTGCCAACCAGAAATCGACGATCCCTCCCAAGGCTCATTCCACAAGCATACCGAAGTAATCGGTCCTTTAGGCCAGCCAAATTCCAAACACAACTCTTTTACATACTTTTTGAAATCTTCATCCATGTCTGGCATCCAGGCTAAGTCCTGCTTGGTGCGCAGCATTTTTCCACTGCTATCCAAGTGTGGCCTACTGATGCCCAGCGGCATCGACTGTGCAGTTTGCCCCTCGCCAAACATCAACATCACCGTGATATTATTATCTTGGAAGTTTTTCATCAAGCGCTTCAACTCCTGCATATGTGCCTGGTAACCAGGATTAGTAGTGGCGATGTACGGAATGCCATAACGAATCGCCTGGACCCCCATACGACGTAGAAAATCAACCCCTAGGTAGTCCAGTGATTGCTTCGGATACTGCATCTTCACAGGAGAAGGCTGCATGCTGTATACAAAGCTGGTGCCCAGTCTGCGTCCGTTTTTCCCCAGATCAAATACAACGGCATAACCACCATATGCGGTAATATCATCAATAGTAATACTCGCATTGGCCCAACCATTGGGTGCCATATTTAGCTTTACAGGGATGACCTTTTCGTAATCCATTTTCACCATCTGCGGCAACCAGATATCATTGGGTATGCCTTTGGTGCCATAACGAATAACATATGCTTTGGCATCTACATCCATCGCATGATTGGTGTTATTCAATAACTGGAATTTCAGCCGGATAGCATCCCCTGGCCAGAATACATTGGCCGGTGCGGACGATTCTATCAGGTTTACATCAAAATCATAACTTCTTAATCCGTTCTTTACGCCCAACACCTCTTCATAACTTACCCAGTCCTGTGGGTCTTTCATTTGGCATTGCGCCGACTGTACAATAGCCAGCAATATGGTTCCCAGTATAAAAAGTCTCACGGCAAAATTATTTTGAATCTGTTTCGAAATCGTTTTTAATCCTGAATTCATCGTCGGGTTTCTTCAAAGCCTGTACAGACATGCCTTTCATAGATAAACGGAGATACTTATCCTCTGTTTTTACGGCGATTTTCGGTTCTTCTACTCCAGGCTGCACTATCAAGGAAAGCCCTATCACGGCTTCTTTCATGGCAGCAAGGTTAAATTCCTTTTTACTGCCAGAGTGGATGATATAATCGGCCCATTTTTTATTGCCAGCCCCACCAGTTTCCCAGTGTCCTTGCATGCCGTCCCAATTGCAATAGGGCACGCGAATCAGCATTCGCACCGCACCGGATGTAAACACCAATTCATTTTTTCCAGAGATAGTAAAGGAAGACACGTCCACATCACCGCCAGTTTCGATCCTTAAGCGCAAATCATTAGCGGTAATCGTGCTGTCTTTTATTTTATCAATGGTGGGGTGTTTATCCCCACCGTTGTAAGCGATATTCAGAATAGATAATACAGTAGAAGAATCCTGCACATTTTTGATATGTACCGCAGCGAAATCGTAGCTGTCATGGAGGAAGCGCACCCGCAGGTAAGCAGGTTTTTCCGGTGTTCCCCAATCCGCTATCAGCGGCCGACACTGATTCCATAAATACCCCTGATTCACGGAAGCAAGGGCATACTGAGGATGTACATATAATTTACCCACAATATCTTTCGCCTTCAGGACGCCATCTGTATTGCGCAATTGAAATGCCCCTACCATAAAGGTATCCACTGCAATACGTGGTAAATCCTGGTGCAGGAAAGCGGGAATAAGTGCAGTAGGGATTTCATGCGGTTCCAGTACCCGCGCCTCTCTTGGATAATCTCCGGGAAGATGCACCTTTCCTTTTGAGGCATAGAAAAATAACTGTTTAAGCTCAGGGGTTAATAGGTCATTATAGGCTCTCAGATTGGGTCCGCACCATTGTCCTGAACCCGTATGAAAATGACGTGCAATCATACGCCAGCACAACGCATACAACTCATCTACCATTTTTTTATCTGTAGGATTGATAATGGTCTGTTTCATGCGCAACAGCTCATTCATGGCCACAATCGTATAGGTGGGACTGTTATATTCCGTAAAACCTTTACTATTTTTCGTATAGTCGTGGAAGTAAGCCAATTTATGCTGGCCATAGTTACTGATACCAGGCTGCCCATATAAACGTCCCACTACGTAACAGACGTACGTTCCCATGATGCAGATATTGGTGTAATCCGCCTTCACATTGCGTTTCATAATGGAACGCGCAGCGAGGATAAGCGCTTCTTTTATCTGGGATTTTAGGTTTTCATCCAGATGCGAGGAACCATTGAGTACAATATCAATCAAGGACACTGACATAAAATCGGCCCAGTTATAATCCACTGGCGCCTTCCGACCTTTCAACGGATCCTCTGGATAATAAGGCCAAACGCCGCAATATGCCTTACTGGTATCTTTTTCTTGCAATGGCAGTATTGCTTTCACGATAGCAATGCCGCGCTGTATATCTGCAGTATCGCCGGTATGAAATAAAGCGGCTGCATATTGAATGGAACTGCGCGTATCATGCACGCTGACGCCACTATCCAGATCGCTGTGATAGTGTTTTTCCTTCGTAACGGACCATATCATATGTTGGCCGGCATCATATTGCTCCGCACTGGTATGCAACTCTTTTTTCAGTAGGCCGATCTCTTCCTGCGTCAAGCGTTCAGTATGGGTACGGATATCGCTGCTATGATAAGCACATCCGCCCAAAAGCCATGCAGACGCAATGATCAGCGCAATTGACTTTTTCATTTTTTCCCATTTTTTTGCTGATCCAACATTTTCTGTACCTCTATGCCAGCAAAGATGACGGCAAAAGATCCATGAGTATCATTATCATAGAAAGGCCGGTTCATGTAATAGTTCACGTCTTCAGAGCACATGGTGCCTACGCAGATCTTATGTACGGTGCCGTCTTCCTCAATTTCAGACGCGATGGCCTTCCAGCCATCTGTTACTACCGGTGTAAACTTTTTCTTGTTCAGCCATCCTAATCGCACGCCTCTGGCCATTGCCATGGTGAATATGGCGGTGCCAGAAACCTCTACGGGAGAGTCGTTTCGAGTGATGACATTATGCCAATACCCCTCTTTACTTTGATACCGGATTAATGAATTACAGAAATCCTGATATAGGCGCAGAATGGTTTTATATTTTGGATGATCCTGTGGTAATGCCATCAATACCTCCGTCATGGCCCAGATAGCCCAGCCATTGGCCCGCGACCAATAAGGCAGTTTCACCTGTGGGCGACGGGAATAGTTCGCATGCATAAAAAGCTGCGCATCCTTATCCCATACATGTTTCGTAAAATCTAGCAATTGATTGGCGGCATCATCAAAGAATAATTCTCGTTCTGGTGGGTCAGTGGTATACAGCCCTGCCTGCATTAGGAAAGGAATCCCCATAAACATATCATCCACCCAAACCGTGTATTCCTCCGGTGTGGTACGAGTATAGTTCGTATAACCCGGACTCCTTATCTGTCCTACTTTTGCATAGTGCATCATTTTATCGATGTAGGCTTTATAGATAGCTTCGTTTTTAAAATCTTTGGCTTTACGCAAGCGATAAATCAACGGAATAGAAGGCGCCAAAGTAAAATCCAACAGCCTGGAATTGATCACCATAGCATTGGCTGAATTATAAGCCCTGAGCCCATTTACCTGGTAATCCACAAATGGCATTCCTTCCATTTGGAAATCGCAGAAATTCACCGCCCATTGATTGTATTGTGGTGTTCCCGTCAGTTCGCTCAATTGCTCCATGGCCCAGGCTACGCCACCATTATGATAATTCCACTGATAAGTAGTACCCCATGCTTTGGCGCCGATTACATCTCCCAGGACTTCCGGTTTAGGAACTGTCCATGTTACAGAGGTGGCCAATCCCGGATACATCGCGCCAAATCGGAATTCATTTTCGGGTGCATGTGGGGTATTGATTTCCGGTGCAAAGGGGCCACAGATAAGCCAGTTGCTCAAATTAGCTACACTGCTATCCACATTTTTCACATGACTTAATCCGATGGCTGCATAATTCCGTGGGCCATTCAATACGGCATCATGTTCACTGGGTGGTTGTAAGAAAACACACCACTCTTTTCCACTAGTAGACGATTTTATTAGCAGGTCGTTATTCCCTTTTTTTAATGGTACCCGAAAGGAGTCCGACATGGTCATACTCCTTTCATCTCGTACAATAGCAATATGAGTGTCTCCATTTTTTTCATAGACCAAGTTGCCATTACACCATATTTTGCACGCATCATTATGTGCTATTTCAATGGTAAAAGTCGTGTCTCTCCCAACGGTCAATTGTGTGTAAGCATAAGCCACTGCTGCCTTTCCTTTGCCAAATGTTTGTCCGAAATCAACAAAGGAAAGGCCATTAAATCGTGGATTACGCGCTGGTAATATCAGTTGATAAGCGAAAGGAGTTTCCCGTATTAGTTTGTCGCCTATCTTTTTTATTTTTTCAACGGGCGGTGGGTTTTCGTTTACCTGTTGTGCCTTGCTACTGAGTATCGCCAAAAGAACAAACAATAACGTGGTAATATATTTCTTCATCATTACTATGTGGATCTAGTTTCCAGATAAGGCCAACAGCCATTTTCTCAGGGCTGCCGTCCAGTCGCTCTTGTAGATAAAATTGTCGTTCAAAGCCCAGCCATGGTTGCCTTTTGGATAGATGTGCATTTCGGCGGGAACCTTATTTTCATGCAATGCTTTGTAGTAGCAGATGCTGTTGAGAGACGACACTGTTTTATCATCATCACTTACAGCTATAAAGGCGGGTGGTGTTTCGGGAGACACGTGTCTCTCGTTACAATACTCACCTACTAATTTACGACCCGGCTTTTCCCCTAATAAACATTTCCGGGAACCTTCATGCGTAAGCGCCGCATCCATAGTGATAACAGGATATAGCAAAATCTGGAAGGCTGGTTTTTCTGCGCCAGTGGTATGTGTGGATAACGTTGCAGCCAGATGTCCGCCTGCAGAAGAACCCATGATACCCAATTTGGATGGGTTTATATGCCATTCCGTGGCATGTTCTCTGACCAACTGCATGGCTTTTTTCGCATCAGCAAGTGGTACCGCAGCGCGCCCTTTAGGCAAGCGGTATTTCAATACAATCAACGCAATGCCCTGTTCATTGAAGAAAGAGGCGAACTTAGTCCCTTCTTTTTCCAACGCCAAATAAGCATAGCCTCCTCCCGGACAGGCCACCACAGCCATTCCATTCCCTTTCTCCGGGAGAAACACCTGAACGGAGGCATCGCTATAATCTTCCACTCCGGCTTTTTCAGGCCAGAGTGGAAGTTCCAGATGCTGTTGCGCAGATGCAGGTTTAATATTGATAGCCACCAGCAATAACAATAGGATGGTCTTTATATGGATAATGGTTTTCATCTTTAATTTGCTGCTTTCATTTTCAAAAATAATACGCCATGTGGAGGCACCTGGGCGGAATAGCTATTGTTGGCCACTCCTAGTTCCTTTTGTCGCCATAAGTCGCGAATGTGTTGTGATCCTTTTACACCGAGTTGATCCCATTGAATAGAGAGTTCCTGCTTGTTGTCTGATAAATTAAATAGTCCAACTGCGATGGAGCCGTCTTGTAATGGCCTAGCCCATATTTCTGTTTTTTTAGTGCGGTCGGCGATGATTCTTTTCCCTTGTATGCCTGCTGGATCTTGGTCAACTGCAATTACTTCTTGATTGGTCAATAGGCGCAAGGTGAAGGAATCCACCTGTTTTAAATCGCACCCAATCAATAAGGGCGCGGCCAATATGCTCCAAAGAGTAACATGGGTATACTGTTCGTCTGGCGAGAGATGCGTGGGATGAATATCTTTTCCCCAGCCCACTTTCCCGACTACCAACATATCTGGATCGTTCCAACTGCCTGGCTGTCCATATGGCTGCCATTTATCTTGCATAAATCCGATAGTGGTCATACTGCACCAGGAATCGTGTATATCGCCGGTAGTGCGCCAGGAATTGGTTAGGCGACTCCAGTCTTCCGCCAGTTCAAAAGGAGCCGCATTGGAAATGCTGTACACCATATCTCTTCCGGATTGACGCAGAAGATAAGTGAGTTCTGCGGTATGTGCAATATCATTGGTTACCCAATCGTATTTCACATAATCAAAGCCCCATTCCGCCCATTGTTGCACATCATTTTTCACAAAAGAGAATGCGCCATATCTACGGGAAGAGTTGATTACTTTCCCATCGCGGGTATCAGCGCCACCACCAATAAAACCGGCGTAAGTCTGCACCCAAGGCGAAGAATAGATACCAATTTTAATTCCTTTGCTATGCACATATTCCACGAGTGCTTTCATGTCGGGGAAATTGGCATTAGGCATAATGGCATTGAATTTCCCGCCACGTTGACCCTGCCATCCATCGTCGATGTTGATGTAAGCGTATCCATACTGGAGCAATCCTAGGTTGACCATGGCATCCGCCATATCTCTTATTTTCTGGTCGTTGATATTAGCGCCAAATACATTCCAGCTATTCCAACCCATTGGCGGAGTGAGGGCTATTTTCTCACCGATAACTATTTCCAGTTCTTTCGTATCAGCACCATAACTGTTTTGTGCTGTAACCACCACCTTGTAAGTGCCGTTCTTGGCCGCTTTGCCGGTGATGATTCCTGTTTTGGAATTGAGTGCCAGTCCTTCGGGAAGCCCCACCGCCTTTATAGATACAGGATGTTCACCTGATACAGGAACTGTAAACAGGAAAGGATTGCCTGCACGTGCGCCGTATACATAAGGCGCATGGATAACAGGATTTTTTGACGGAAGCGGCGTAGTGATATATGCTTGTTCTTTTGGCCGCTGGATGGATATAGGATCAGCGCCTGCTACTTCAAAGTAGGCATCTACCCAGTCAGCACGATCTCCTACAGTGCCATCGCCAGTATGATCTACATATAACACCAGTGATTTGATTCCTTTCGTTGACACGGCCAATGGTTTGGCCGTGTCCTTTGCATGCATGATACCACTCCGCCAGAGAACCTGGCCATCTCCCATTACAATAAATTCAGCACTCGCCTGCCTGGATTCGTGTTCTGGCGGTGAATCGTCCAGGCCAACGCGGGCTTTGAAAGCAATGGCGCTTCCGTCAAGGGCAATCCTGAAGACACTTTCGGCATGAGTGCCCACTCCCCTGTCGAAATGCGTTCCAGCAATCAACAGCGGCGTTTTCCACATCGACTGATTGGCCAAAGCTTTGCCTGCCGACTGATCCACATTCGTTAAATCCAATTGATCCAGCCATACCACGTGGGTAGCAGGTTTAAATCCCGAAAAAAGCAGCAGGAGAATGGCCCCCATCATCATTCGCATACTAATAGCCTTTATTCTGCTGACAATTGATATTCCTGTCTAATTCTGTCTGATAGATCGGCAGCGCATACTGGTTATCGGTATTCCAAGTGATGGCACCAGCCCTGCTTTTTTCATATACTTTTGCCTCATTAGGCCCGAGGGACCAGCGTCTCACATTAAACCACCATTTTGCTTCCCCAAATGTTTCTGCCCATGTTTCATAATACAGTGCATTTAAGGACAGTTGGTCCTGGAATCCTGGATCAGCACTATTGGGATGCAGCGCGGCTTTCGTGATCTTAGTACCGGAAGCAATCACATTATAATCCACAAACTGACTCGGATTATCCCATGCCCGACGATGTACTCTATTGATGTAATCCAGTGCTTGTGCATCATTATCATTACCACTCAGTTTCCAATAGCATTCCGCCAAATTCAGGTATACTTCCGGCAAGCGGGTGAAATAAAAATCAGCGCCGTGCATGCGTGGGTTCTGGCTGGCCTGCATATCATATAAATTGAATTTGCGCAGACTCCATCCATGTTTGATCACATCTTTACCCTGTGCAGCATTCATTTGGTATTCTGTTTCCGTACCGCCACCATAAGGCAATATGGCGGCTTTGGTGGATGCATTCATCACGGTATCTACCCATGGCTGATAGGCAGATACCCACAAACGAGGATCAGGATCTGTATCATAACGCTTCAGGGTTTTCATATGATAACAGGAATCCACATACGAAGAAACAACCGTACGGCCAGGAGTGCCCAGGCCCTGCATGATAGGGTAATAGTTCTGTGGGAATCCGAAGCGGCCAAGGTTTCTATCGTGCATATACATATTGCCATAGCCAGGAGTAGCGCCACCAGGCGTACCATTGTCGAAGAACGGCGTAATAAGCAGTGCCACAGCAGAAGCGGTGGAAGGTCCAGCCATCGCATTATCTCCGGATCTTACAATAGTAATCTGGTGCAGTGCTTCGGTATTATTATTCTCCGTGTATGCGTATTGTGGATTACCATTCCACATATTGTAATAATCCTTGAAGCTCATCAGTGATTTGCCGGAGCCTTGCACAATGTCCAAGAACGCATCCCGCGCTTCAGCCCAGCGCTCTTCATACATCAGAGAACGGCCCAGCAAGGCTTCGGCAGCATAATAATCAATACGGCCTTTGTCAACACCTATCCATGTTTTCTTGGTACCATCGCCGGGAACGGTTAATAATGCGGTTGCATTTTTTAGATCGGATATGATGTAGTCCCAGCATTGCTTCACCGTACTGCGCGGGCGCATTTCATCCGTACGATCGCCGATTTTCACATCAGAGGTAAAGAGAATAACACCAGGATTTTTATTATCTCCATTTCCTTTCACCACTACTTCCTGTGCATAGAGATTCATCAGGAAGAAATAATGCCATGCACGGAGGTAGTAAGCTTCTCCTAGTTTATACCTTAAGGCAAGGGTATCCGCAGCAGAAATAGTATTGCCTTTTTTCTGTTTATAGTTAGGAACAATCTGGTCGATGAAGGTTCTGGCCTGTTGAACGCCTCTATACAATCCCCGCCATTGAGAGCCGGCATATGCATTAGCAGCATTTATGTGGAGTACCTGTAATTCGTTCCAGTCGCTGGTTCCCAGCCAAGCTAAGTCTCCGGTGTGATCAATATTATAAAAGAATCTTCCTAATCCAGTAAGGCCAAACAGCTCCACGCTATGAATATTCGCATAAGGAGAATTGAGGAAGTAATCTACCTGTGCCATATTCTCCGGGAAAATATCCGGATTCAATACGTTGTATGGCTTGGAGTCGTCTACAAAATCCTTCTTACACCCTAGCAAGGAAATGCCCAAACCAAGAATGAAGGAAAGTTTTATGATGGTGCGTTTCATGAATCGTAATTTTTAGCTTGATAGATGGGATTAGAATCCGAATTCAATACCGAAGGAATGAATCCTTGTTTTCGGATACACTTCCGCTGAAATAATTCCTTGCGCGAGTGCACTGCCGTTAGCGCCGGAAAAGCCGACTTCAGGATCTACATTTTTCACTTTCGAGATCACAAATAAGTTCTGTCCGTTGTAGTAAACCCTAAGCTGTCTTACTTTGATACGACTCAACACTTTTTCAGGCAGGTTATAGCCAATCTGTAAGTTCTGTAAGCGTAGGAAGGAGCCTTTTTGGATGTGATAATCCGAGATCTTTTTGTAGTTACCATTCGGATCATACTGGAAGGCATTATTGTTGAGATAACCCCATCTTGGTTGATTAGTGAGGCCATTGCCGTACATAAAGGAGCTGTTGAATACATTGGCAGTGGTGTTGAAATCGTTGTAGATACTGTTGTAGTATCCATCCATTCCATTGTAAACATCATTGCCATATACGCCATTGAAGAAGCACGCCAGGTCGAAGTTGCGATAAGTCAGACCAATGTTAAATCCATAAGTCATTTTAGGCAGCGGGTTCCCGATGATAGTTCTGTCTTTATCATTGATAACACCGTCTCCATTCAGGTCCTGGTACCAGATATCGCCAGGCCCTGATCCCGCAGCATTCCAGTAGGCATTGCCACCGGCTTGCGCCTTAGCGTTCAATTCATCCATGGTTTTCTGATCAGGAATCAATCCTTTTGTTTTGTAGCCATAGAATTGAGAGATAGGTGAGTTCAGTTGCGTACGGGTTACGATACCAGACCAGTACTCACCTGCGGTACCCGCATCAATAGGCAGACTCTCCCCACCGAAAGACAATATTTTATTTCGGTTGAAAGCAGCATTAAATCCAATATTAACACCCAATTTCCCGAAATTCTCCTGGTAGTTGACAGTGAATTCAAACCCTTTGTTTCTCATTTTTCCCAGGTTCATATCCAATACATAGGAATCAGAAGCAGAGTGACCACCAGTCATGCCAGCGCTAGGCGGGAGACTGCGTTGATACAACATGTCTTTTGTATCACGGATATAATAATCCAGGGTCAGGGTTAATTTATTATTGAGTAAACCCACGTCCATACCCACATTGGAGGTGGTAACCGTTTCCCAGTGGATATTCTGATTGGCCACGCGACCTATTCCCCAGCCGCTTACAGCGCCGGTTCCAGGTAATTCATTGAATTGCGTTTTATCGTAGTTGGCCAGAGATGGGATATACACATAGCTACCTACGCCATCGTTACCCAAACTACCGTAAGACGCTCTTAATTTAAGATCTGATAAAATGCTAAATCTGTCTTTCAGGAAACTTTCTTCTGAGATTCTCCAACCCGCGGCGGCTGAAGGGAAATTCCCTTTTCGATAGCTAGGCGCAAAGCGGTCGCTGATATCCTGACGCAGATTGGCTTCCAGCAAGTATTTATTCTTATAAGCATAGTTCACCTTTCCGAAGTAACTGAGCATGCGGGCGATACCATAATCCATATCGGAGGAGCGTCCGCTGGTATTGCCAGGCACGTTACTCAGCGCGGAAGACTCAGAGAAGCCAACCGGGAACGCATCAGAGATAACGGGTACAGAATAAGCTGAGTTGACCGCATAGATAGATCCAGAAAGATTATCCGAAGATGATTTTCTTCCTTCCGTACCAGCTAACAATTTAAACTCATGATTACCGATCTTCTTATCATAAGAAGCCACAATGCTTCCTACATATGCCATGGTGAGGCTACTTTGCTTTCTGAGATTATCCTGTGGTTGGTTCGATTGACCGGATACATACCATTTCGCCTCAAACTGACGTGCCATGCTGGTAACGAAGTCGCCCCCGCCTGTTGCGCGTACATGCAGGCCGTTTATGGGTTCCACATCGATGTATAGATTGCCTTCTGCTTCGAGGGAATTATATCTTCTATTAGTGGTATTCACATAGGCGGCCCAGTTACCGCCGTTATAGTTACCGGAAGATGGAAGTCCGCCCCAGGTACCGTCTGCATTCTTAGGTCGCATCATCGGCGATGACCTGAATGGCAATGCGTAAGCATTGGCCTGGTTGCCGGTGATCACTGGAGGGTTATCCGCATAAGAATAGAGGTTCACACGTTCCCCTACTTTTACTCTTTTTCCCAGATCATAATCACTGTTGATACGCAGGCTATATCTTTCAGACCAGGAATTAATGACAATACCATCGGCCCTACGATAGCCAGCGGAGATGTAATAGTTCTGTTTAGGGCCACCACCACTAATTGCCACATTATAGTTTTGTTCTTTTCCGGTGCGATAGAGGTAATTTACCCAATCTGTGTTTACAGATTCATCCCAGTTGGCAGCCGCGGGATTGATGGCAGACCAAGCTCTTTTATAATCTTTTGTTCCCAGTAATTTAGGCATGAAGGTGCCATTGCTGAAGCCTTGATTTAGGGAGATATCCACATTTGTTCTTTCTTTCCGGGAGCCTTTTTTAGTGGTGATAAGAATCACACCACCTGCAGCTCTCGCGCCATAAATCGCTGCGGAAGAGGCATCCCTAAGTACTTGGATATTTTCGATATCACGGGGATTGATACCAAAGCCAGTATTACCCAAGGCAGGTACCCCATCAATCACATATAATGGCGACATCCCGCGGATATTTCCTACTCCTCTGATCACTACCGTACCAGTTGATCGAGGGTCGCCGCTGGCGTTGGTAACCTGTACACCCGCCGCACGACCTTGTAACATGTTGGCCACCCCGGTAACAGCCATTTTGGAAATATCTTTTGTGTTGATGGAAGATACAGCGCCTAAGAGATTCGCTTTCTTCTGCGCGCTATAACCGATCACCACAACGTCTTGCAGTTGTTTTGAGGAAGAAATTAATACTATTCTGAGGGCAGCATTTTGTTTACTCACCGCCACATTATAGTCGGTAAATCCAACACTGCGGATAGTCAAACTCGCGGAGGCCTTGGTTAATTTGATAGTAAACTGGCCACTACCATCGGTGGTGGTACCGTTGGTGGTGCCATCTTCCACTACTGTGGCGCCGGGAACTGGTTCATTCTGTTCAGAAACAACCATTCCTTTAACCACGGTGGTCGGTGGATGAGGGTCCTGTGCCCTCGCAAAAGATGTCAACAGGAAAAGTACAATGCATAGCAATCGGTGCATTTTCATTCGTGGAAAAGTAATTCCATAAGGGAGTGATCGCCTTATAAAATAGGACACATTCATGTTTTTCATATACGTAGAAGTTGCGACTAAATAAGCTCAATCGTTGCTACCAAAAATATTACGGAGATGGACGGAGATACAAATTAAATCACTCAAAAAGCCAGTACAAAGTGCAAACAAAATGCGATCAAAGTTTTATTTAATTGAAAATCAATCAAATACAGAAGAACAAAAATATCAGAAAAATAGGTGGAAAGGGATCGGGAGATAGGAAGTTATCGCGGGAGCTGGTCTTCTCAGGTAAAAATATTAGTAGGTGATTTACACATATTTCATTTATATATGGTTGTAATGGTCATTCATTCTCCGGTGACCAGGAAGATAATTTCCTCAATCTTCTTGTCTTTATTAAAATTGGGGTTAACCTTAAACGTTAAGTAGGTTAATAATAATTTTTATAATCTTACTGCATCATCATCAATATATAAGATGCAATAAAAAACGTCCATGACACCATAAGCATTACCATCACTATTTTAAACCAGTATTTTCTGGCTACCCATACATAAAACCCCATTGTCAAGATGGTTAACAACAGTAAAAACTGACTAGACTTCAAAAAAGTAAAACCATTTATAGCCAGGTATAAATTCACAATCCCAATAAAAGCGGCGCCGCTACCATGCGTAGCATTAAATCCCAACCAAGCTTTCCACATATTAGCCTTGTCTGTTAACAAGAGCGAACTATCTTCCATTTCAGGAATCAGCTTTTCATCACGCGGATATAACTTATTGCTAAAGAGTGTAGCGCGAACGTGCGAGAGGCCCATCAGGCCGATAATGGCGGAGCCAATGCCCCAGAAATATTGAGTTATCATAGATCTTTTAACTTTACAATAGCAAAATTAGTGGACAAGCTTCCTTCGAAAAATGAACCTGGGTTAATAAATGCGTTTTTCACTCCTTTTAACCACTCAACATTATTAATGATATATTCATTGCAAGATTAAGCTGGCTGCCGTACTTTAGGATAAATTTGTGGTTTGCTATATTAGATGGCCTCATCGCCCATTCGGGGGCACATGTCTCCCGAAACAATTTCAATAATTGCTAAAATATATTATGAAAACAGTGCAACAATTTTCGTTAAAAAGCATTTTTGCGTGCTTTTTATTGGCCGCTCCAGGCCTACAGGCACAGGTAATACCCAATAGTCCGGAACCAAGAAAGGATATCAGAAAACCCGTAGATACTTCCTGGAACAAGTTTTTGGCGGGAGATAAACTGTTGGCAAATGGTCAATTATTGAATCCAGCAGGCCAAAGCCTCAATCTAACAAAAGGAACCAGGGTTTTAAACCTAGGACTCGCCCAGCAACAACATATACTCATTGCAAAAACCAACAGGCGCCTGTCTTTTATTGATGCGAAAGACTTCACCACGCTAAATTCCTTCGACTATCAAGATAAGGAAGCCGGCTCCATGAATGGTCTTGCCGTAGATGACAACGATTCTACCATTTATTTTACTGGCCTTGAAAAGAATCTATATGTTGGAAATGTGAGCAAAGCAGGAACCTTCACGCTTACAAAGAAAATCGACTTATCAGCAAATAATAAAAAAACCAACCCTTTAGGAATTGGATTATGCAACAATAATATCGCCTTTGTAGCACTTGCCATCACCAACGAAATTGCCGTTGTCGACCTTCCAAAGGGGAAAGTATTAAGCACCATCCCTGTAGGTGTTTGTCCTTATGCGGTCATCATTAGTAAAGATAAAAAGCTCGCATTTGTGAGCAATTTCGGAGGACCACGTGCTGGCAAAGGAGATCGGACAGAAAAATCAGCCGGAACAGATGTAGCGGTAGACGACCGGTCCGTGGCCTTACGAGGCTCCATTACAGTCATTGATGTGCAGTCAAGAAAAAAGATTACCGAGATCACTACCCGTATCCACCCGGAGTCAATGGTTTTATCTCCTGATGGCAAATCCCTTTACGTAACAGACGATAGCGGCGATGGCATTAGTGTGATAGATGTAAAGTCTTTAAAAGTCGTGCATACTATTAACACTAAACCAGACCCTTCTCTTCCTTATGGTAGCCTAACCACAGCGCTGGCATTCAGTTCCGACGGAAAAACACTCTTGGCAGCCAATGCTGGTAATAATTCCATCGCCCTCATCGACCCCGCACATCCTCAGAAAGCACCCTATGGCTTTATTGCAGCAGGTGGATTTCCAGGAACCATAGGCGTGAGCGGAAATAATCTATTTATTGGGAATGTGACGGCTATGAAAGGAGAACTACAAAAAGTGGCACTTCCAGCTAATAAAGCAGAGATAGAGGCATATACAATAGAAGCCACCAAAGGTTTTCATTTCATTGATTTGCTGAGAGCCCAAGCCACCGCCCATTCCAACGCAAAGCCTAAACCTATCCCTGATAACGTAGGGGAACCCTCTTCTATCAAACACGTAGTATACATCATTAAAGAGAATAAAAAATTTGACCAGGTGCTGGGAGATTTTGGGAAAGGCAACTGCGATCCAAAATTGGTGGAATTTGGTAAGGAGACAACACCCAATACACATGAAATTGCCAAACAATTTGTGCTCCTGGACAACTATTATTGTAATGGCGTTAACTCCAGCGACGGCCACCAATGGGCTATCCAGGGGATTACTACCCCATATCACGAAAAAGATTTTTCAAATGGCCATTGTGCTTATGATTTTGGAACAGACCCGCTATCTTATGCAGGTTGTGGCTTCATTTGGGATCACTTACTGCGTAAAGGTATTTCCTTCAGAAATTTTGGAGAAACCGACCTGGCTGAAATAACTAAAGGAAAAACCTGGACCGATGTCTATAACGCCTGGAAAAATAAAAATGACTCTGCCCAATTCAAATGTTCCTATGCCATGAAAAGCCTGGAAAAGTACAGCGATTTGCGCTACCCCGGCTGGAACATGGATATTACAGATCAGGTGAGGGCCGACGTATTCATTAATGCACTGAAGGAATACGAAGCAACTGGCAATCTCCCAGAATTTATGGTTATTTATTTACCCAACGATCACACCAGTGGCTATAGCGAGCATAGCCCTACTCCCCGCGCCTATGTAACAGATAACGACTGGGCAACAGGCCGCGTGGTGGAAGCGCTTTCGAAAAGTTCTTTCTGGAAGGATATGGCGATATTCATTAATGAAGACGATCCTCAAAGCGGCACAGATCATGTGGACGGACATCGTTCCTATTGCTTGGTGGCAGGCCCTCATGTAAAGCGCGACACTGTCATCAGTAATTTTTACAATCAATCCTCTGTATTGCATACTATCTGTCAGATATTCGGCGTACAGCCCATGAATCAATTGGTGGCAGCAGCTCCGTTAATGACGGAATGCTTTCAACAGCACCCTGACTACACTGCTTACAACTCCCTGGTGCCATCCATTGCCATCAACGAGATGAATCCTCCTAAGGATAAGATCAAAAGTAAAACTACCGCCAAATTAGCACCACGGACAGAGAAAATGGATTTCTCCAAGCCAGACCTGATTGATAAAGACGCTTTGATATTCAGTCAGTATGTATGGTCCACTATTCATGGCGACGAACCCTTTCCTAAACAATATTTCGGCGCACACCAGAAGGGACTGAAAGCCCTCGGTCTGAAAGTAGACCCTAAATCCAAAGAAGATAACGACTGATAATAATGCTAACGATAACCCGTCCTGCAATATGCTCATTTTAGGACGGGTTATCTTTTTAGGTTACGATATCCGTTTCCTTATTCGGCTGAGTGCCTGAGGTGTAACACCGATATAGGAAGCCAAGTACTTTAAAGGTACCTGCTGCAATAGATGAGGTGCTTTATTAAAGAGATCAAGATAGCGCTCCTCGGCGGACTTTGTAAGAAAAGAAAGCTCGCGCTCCGACTTCAGTAATACCAATTGCTCTGTAGCCAATCGCCCTATTCTCTCTACGATTTTTAACCGGTTATACATTTCCTGCAAATCATCGTAATGGATACGCCATAGACTGGTTTCTATGAGTATTTCTCCATAGTACATCGAAGGCTTGCGGGTATAGAAAGAACTGAAAACATTCAGAAACCAACCTTCAAATGAAAACCCAACCGTCGTTTCGTTTCCCTCCATATCTTCCACATAAAACCGCACCAATCCTCGATCCACAAATGTTAGATAGTTCTCCGTTTCTCCTGCTTTCAAATAAAAGGATTTGGCAGGGTAAATTTTCTCTTCAAAACGCGAAGAGAAAAGAAGCCAGTCTTCGTTGGATATATCTACTTGTTTTTGTAGAAATTGATGCAGTCGCTGCATAGGTTATGTTACTTAATGGGAAAGAAAAAGTCTTCTAATTTCACCCTTTATTTTAAGAAAAAAGGAATGTTAGGATTCGTAAACATGCTTTCAGCTCATACTTAGATAATAATTCTCTACTACCACTATTAATCTGCCATACTTATTGGCAGATTAAATCATACTCAATCATATATCGTCTTAATATCAGAAGTGTTTTTCCTTTGCTAAACCTCATGGCTAAAAGTAAAAGAGGTGCCATTAAGATTAAGCAAATACTTTTAACCAAGTAAGAGTTGGAAGCCAACGAAATATAAAAAAGCAGGCCTATACCTATAAACAGCAATAAAAGAATCATCAATCATTTTACTTTGTATTTGTAAAAAATCATTTTTAGGGTTGATAATTCGCTTGCATCACCGCGATAAGATTTCCGCTCAGCTACGAAAAGAAGGATTTAAATACAGTCCAGGATTATATGGATATCTTTTAAAATCAGAGTAGTACATTCAATAATTGCGGGCTACTACTTATAAGTATCATTACAGTTCCCAAATTCATGATTATGCTATAAATAACCATAGCAAAATATATTACACCATCACAAAACAGGGGGTATAAAAAAAGCCCTACAAGTAAGGCTTTTCTATAAGTTTGCATTCCTTTGTTTTGATTCTTTTTATTTCCCGATACAAAACTTACTAAATATATAATCCAACCTATCCTCATTCGTCACCTCCCCAGTGATCTCACCCAAGAAATGTAATGCTCTACGAATATCCAATGCCAGCAAATCGCCAGGTAAACCATTATCCATTCCATTTTTCACATCATGGAGAGATTTCAGTACTTCTTGCAGGGCAGAATGATGCCGGGCATTGGTGATAATAGTATCTTCTGTGTTAATATCTCCGGACAGCACTTTTTCCACAAGGGCTTTCTTGAGATCGTCCACATGGGCATGATTTTTTGCAGAAATGAACAAAATACCCGGAATTTTGGAGAATTTCTCCCTTATAGCAGCCTCACCGGCAATGTCTGTTTTATTACCTACGAGGAGGAAATTGATATTATCTGCTTGGAAAGCATCAATTTGTTGTTGCAGGTCTGCAGCCGAAATTTCATTTACATCAAACATATAAACCACTACGCCGGCCTCTTTGATTTTTTCCATGGTCTTTTGAACGCCAATACTTTCGATGGTATCATCACTCTCGCGGATACCAGCGGTATCAATCAGGCGGAATAGGATCCCCTCGATATTCAATACCTCCTCAATCGTATCGCGTGTAGTACCCGCAATATCGCTTACAATAGCCCTATTTTCGTTCAAAAGTGTATTAAGCAGGGTAGACTTTCCAGCATTTGGTTTGCCCACAATAGCCGTATTTACCCCATTTTTGATCACATTTCCCATTCGGAAAGAATCTATCAAATGACGGATAGTACTGGTAGCAGCAGTAACCAACTCATATAAACGGGTACGATCGGCAAACTCCACATCTTCCTGACTGAAATCTAGCTCCAGTTCAATGAGGGCGGAGAAAGTAATCAGTTGTTCCCGCAATTGGTGTAGCTCTTTGGAGAAACCGCCTCTCATTTGTTGCATCGCCGTTTGATGGGAGGCAGCAGAATTACTGGCAATCAAATCTGCTACGGATTCGGCCTGTGTAAGATCCAGTTTACCATTCAGAAATGCGCGCTGGGTAAATTCTCCTGGCTTTGCCAGTCGGGCGCCTGCTTTAGTAACTGCATCAATGATTTGCTGTTGGATATAGGGAGACCCGTGACACGAGATCTCAATAACATCTTCACCAGTATAGGACCTAGGGCCTTTATAAAGGCTTACTACTACTTCATCGATTAATCGTCCATCTGCAACTACGCCCCCGAAATGAAGCGTATGACTAGCTTGCAGTAAAAGGTCTTTGGAAGGAAAGAGGGAATTGGTGATATCAAACGCCTGGCTCCCACTCAGTCGAATAACGGCAATGGCGCCTAATCCAGGTGCGGTGGCTACGGCCACGATGGTATCATCAAATCCAGCAAGTTTTCCTAGCATATCGAATAGTTATTGATTAGAAGTTGCAAAGGTAGTATAAAGTGTATAATGCAAAAATCCCCGTCCTTTCTAGAAGGACGGGGATTCGCTATCAAATATTTGTGACAGTACTACTCTTGCAGCGTAAAGCGGATAGGCAGGTTGAACTGTACAGATACCTGGCGACCATTTTGTTTACCAGGTTTCCATTTAGGCATGGTTTTCACCACGCGAACAGCTTCTTCTTCCAGACCGCCGCCTTTTGCGGCTCCGACTGTTTTAACGTCTTTGATATTACCATCAGAATCAACTACGAACTGTACGAATACAGTACCGGAGATGCCGTTTTCCTGCGCAACGCGTGGGTAACGGATATTCTTGTTCAGGTATTTGTTCAGCGCATCTTCACCACCTGGGAAGGTTGGCGGCTGTTCTACGAAGGTGAAGATCTCTTCTTTCGCAGGAGCAGGAGGCGCTTCTACCACACCTGTACCTTTACTGTCTTCCAGCAGGCCCGCATCGATACCGTTCGGGTCACCTTCTACAGTTTTGGTGGCGATAGATTTGTCCTTAATATCCTCATGTTTAGGAGGTATCTCATCTGGTGGTACCTCGTTATCTTTCTTGATCACAGGAGGAGTGAACTGTACTGACGGTTTTACCGGTGGTGGTGGTGCCGGAGGAGGTGGTGGAGGAGGTGGAGTTTTCGGATCATCCGGAATCTTCACGTCTTCCATCTTAATTTCCTTAATTATCGGCTTCTTCGAAACATCTCCCTCAGAAGCTTTTACCCAGTTGGAAACCAGGTAACCACCGATCAGCAATACGAACAGTGAAGAAGTACCAATAATGGCGTTCCGCACACGTTTGTTATATGCTCTTCTCAGCTCGTAAGCCCCATAATCCTTATTCCTGCCGTCAAACAGGATATCCAGAAAATCGGACTTTAAGACTTTAGCAGAATCCATTGTTAATGTTTTATGATGGATGCAAAAAATTAAATTATTCCATAAGACTATTTCACGCCATTAGCAGCTTCTGTCTGCTTAATCCACGTCTTATCCTGATCGGAGATATCAACAGTCGCATAACGCGAAATACGGTTGATAGCCATTTCGTCCAGGATATCCACGAAGTTCTTATAAGTAGCGTCGTTATCCGCTTTTATAATCACTACCACGTCTTCTGGTTCACCTTTTGCATTTCTCTGCTTAGCAACCTCATCTCTTTTATGGATGATCTCATCTCTGATACCACCCTTGTTAGCGAAAGTGGTTGCTTTGAAAAAATTAGGATCAGCTGATGCGTTTGGATCTTGTGCTAAACCTTCGTAATAATATACTCTATTATCTTTTCCGAGTAAGATGGTCAGGGCAGTACTTTCTTTTACTTTGTTCTGGTCCTTCTCATCTTTTGTATCTTTTGGCATGATCAAGTCCATTGTTTTGGGCTTGGCCATTGTAGTGGTAAGCATGAAAAAGGTAATCAGGAGAAATCCCAAGTCCACCATTGGAGTCATATCCACACGGGTAGAATGTTTCTTCGATTTCGTACCACCGTGTTTACCTTTTCCACCACTACTACTGGTATCCATTTCTGCCATAGTAGTAAGCTTTTTTGGTTTTGAAATCAGCAGCCTTCCAGGCCAGGAAGTTACGCCGTCCAGCGGTCGTATGCTGCTATTTACTAGTTACTGTACCGGTTAGTGTTTTTTAGTATCTGCACTCATCATTTCTTGATAAGCTGCAGTACCTGGAGGAGGTGCCTCCAGATTTGTAACCAGGTTCAGTTTCTGGATATGCTTCTGTTTGAATGTATCCAGGATGTCCTTGATCTTTGGATAAGGAGTCTGGTTGTCCGCTTTAATACAGAACTTCAGTTTAGCGAAGTTACCGCCTTGCGCTGCCATACCATACTCAATCCAGGTAGCTAACTCATTGTTAGTTGAGTCAGTTGGAATTCCTGTATCCAGATTAGTCTTTTTACGCTGATCAGGAGTTTCTGACAAATACTGTTTCAGATTCTTTAACGGAGTACCTACAGAAGCACCCAGTACAAAACTCTGCATTTCTTTGTCATCCAGACCCAGTTTAAACTGAGTATTCAGATCCTCAATCAGTTTTCTTCTTTTAGGCTGACCGTCCATGCTGAAAAACACTCTGCCATCCTTATCTACCGTAAATAACAATACGTCAGAATCAGGTAAAAGGGTAGTGTTGATAGAAGACGGTGTAACTACGGTCACCGGCTCGTCCGGCTTGAACTTAGTTGCCAACATGAAGAAAGTTAAGAGCAGAAAAGCCACGTCACACATAGCCGTCATATCGACCAACGTGCTTTTCCTGGGCATTTTAACTTTTGGCATCTTTACTTTTTTTATGGTTTACTTTAATAAGATTCAAAACCGCTCACTTTCCACACAAATAATCTAAATTATTTGTGGTTAGCTGCGAAGCTCTGAGTTAAAGTAAAGCCAGACTCGTCAATAGCGTAAGTGATGCTATCGATGTTGGTAGTAAAGTAGTTATACATGATGATCGCGATAGCAGAAGTACCGATACCCAGAGCGGTGTTGATCAACGCCTCAGAGATACCCAATGCCAGCTGAGATGAATCAGGAGCACCCGCGTTAGACATCGCAGAAAACGCCTTGATCATACCCAATACTGTACCGAACAGACCCAACAGGGTTGCTACTGATGCAATAGTAGACAAGAACACCAGGTTCTTTTCCATCATTGGCAGTTCCAGTGCAGTAGTTTCTTCGATCTCATTTTTAATAGTCAGGATTTTTTGGTCTGTATCCAACTCAGTGTTGGAAATCATCTCTTTGTACTTTTTCAGACCAGCTTTCAGAACGTTACCAACAGAACCTTTCTGTTTGTCACACTCAGCCAGAGCAGCATCAACGTTTTTGTTAGCCAGGTGGTACTGTACTTTACGTACCAGCTCAGAACCAGAGAATTTACCTTTTGCTTTTGCCAGGTACAGGAAACGCTCAATTACGAAAGTCAGACAGATCAGCAGCACAGAAATCAGAACTGGTACTACATAACCACCTTTATAAACGGTTCCAAACCATTTACCAATACCTTCGGAAATTGGATGACCATCAGGATTGTTACCTTCAAAGTTTGCAGGGTTACCCAGTACAAAGAAGAAGATCACAAAACCAATTACCAAACAGATAGGTACAGCCAACGTTGCAAATAAGTTGGATGATTTTTTAGGTTGATGGGAAGACGCCTTAGCAGTAGCTGCAGTCACAGTTGTTTTAGTCTCAGCCATGTTGATTGAAATTTTAGTGTTAAAAATTAAACTATTGTTTGTTAGAAGTTATGAATTACTGTTTTACCCTGTAATGCTCGATGGCATTCAATTTACTCTTTATTCAGTGATTCGCAAAGTTATAAGGTTGGCTCAAAAAAACAAGTGCAGCTCAAAAAATCCCACGAAAATTAACCTCTACACTGAAATACACTACCAGCGCGCATTTCATCCCGTTTTTGTTTGAGCAAACACTTCATTCAGCAAATAAACCAATATTTATCGCAGTCAGTATCCCCGACCAATCACTGTCCCTAAACTTGAAATAGATTGATTTTTTTCAAAGTTGGACGCACAATTTAAGAAAATTTTCAAATGTTCCAACAGAAATCTTGTCGGAATTATAAGTTATTTCTTTCCGCGCCAGTCCTGTCTTTGAGCCAAAATCTGCCTCTTTTCCATCACATTTATCTAATATCTATAACCACTTTCCGCCCAAATGCAATACCATCGCGGTAGTTATCCTTTACTAACGTGAAATCCCCATATTAGCATTATATATACTATAAGAATTAATGCTCACATAAAAAAATTTCCCCGTTTCCTCCGTTTTTCCCTAACACCCATCTCTTTTATCCCACCTTTTCCCCTTTCTTAACATCTTTTTTACGCTCGTGGAATTTCCTCTTAAGTTAAGACTTTATATACTTACTTGCAACGCGCTAAAAAAAATTTTAGCCGCATTCCGCTAAAAAACCAACCAACTAACATGAACAAATCGTCGCAACACCCTCTCGTGTTGGCCACCCTGGCCGGTGCTATCGCTTTTAGTAGCATCGCCGTCCCAGCGGTAGCACAAAAGAAAAAAGATGCACCCGCTGCTCCAAATGCCACCACAATGGCTAAAGATACCAGCAAACCTGCCAGCCAACCAATGATGAAACCAGGTCCCAAACCCGGCCCTAAACCCTTCGCGGAAGTTATCCCGCAAGGCGCTAAGTCCGACTCCGGCCTGATTAATATCTATAAACACGAAGACAAATTCTTCTTCGAAATCCCCGATTCCATCATCGGTCGTGATATCCTCGTCGTGAACCGCCTCTCTAAATCCGCCGCTGACCTGCGCGTCGGCATGTCCGGATTCGGCGGCGATCTCATTAACCAAAACGTTATCCGTTTCGAAAAAGGCCCAAATAATAAAATATTCCTCCGGAATATCTCCTTCACGGAAACATCGAAAGACTCCACACAACCAATGTTCACCTCTGTGATGAACTCTAATATCCAACCAATCGTGGCGGCCTTCGATGTGAAAGCTTATTCTAAAAACAATAACAGCGCTGTTATAGACCTGACCGACTATATCAACAGCGATAACGATATCCTCTTCTTCGATCAACAAATGAAAACTGCCCTCAAATTGGCAGCTTTCCAACCTGATAAATCCTATATCATCGACGTGAAATCATACCCGATGAACACGGAAATCAGAACCGTTAAAACTTACGCGAAAGCACCCGCTGCAATGTTCCCCGGTATGCCCCCTACACCAGGCGGAAACGCGACCGTGGAACTCAATAGCTCGATCGTCCTCCTACCTAAAGTGCCTATGCAAGCCCGATATGCGGATCCTCGCGTAGGTTACTTTACTACCAGCACTACCGACTTCGACGCAGACCCACAAGGCGTGAAAAAATTGTCCATGATCACCCGCTGGAGACTGGAACCAAAACCAGAAGACATGGAGAAATATAAACGCGGTGAACTCGTAGAACCACAGAAACCTATCGTATTTTATATTGATCCTGCTACTCCCGTTAAATGGCGCAAATACCTGATCCAAGGGGTGAACGACTGGCAGTCTGCCTTCGAAGAAGCTGGCTTCAAAAACGCTATCATCGCTAAAATGGCGCCTACTAAAGAGGAAGACTCTACCTGGTCCCTCGATGACGCAAGATTCTCTGCGATCGTATATAAACCTTCCGCCATTCCTAATGCCAGTGGCCCACATATCCATGACCCTCGCTCCGGCGAAATCCTGGAAAGCCATATCAACTGGTATCATAACGTAATGCGCCTCCTCCGTAACTGGTACTTCATCCAGGCCGCACCGAACGATCCACGCGCCCGTAACATGCAATTCAGCGATGAACTGATGGGTGAACTGATCCGATTCGTTTCTTCTCACGAAGTAGGCCATACCCTCGGTCTCCGTCACAACTACGGCTCCAGCTCTACTTATCCTGTGGAAAAACTCCGCGATAAAGAATGGGTGAAGAAAAATGGACATGCGGCGTCTATCATGGACTATGCTCGCTTTAACTATGTGGCACAACCCGGCGACGGTATCTCTGGCGCTGATCTCTACCCTCGTATCAATTACTACGATAAATGGGCTATCGAATGGGGCTATCGCCAGTTCCCTGACCTGAAAACAGCAGAAGATCAGAAAGTTAAACTGAATACACTAACGGTTGAAAAACTGAAAGACAAGAAATTCTGGTTCGGCCATGAAATGGATCCTAACGATCCACGTAGCCAAAACGAGGACCTCGGCGATAACGCTATGAAAGCCAGCATGTACGGTATCAAAAACCTGCAACGCATTATGCCTAATCTCATTACCTGGACCAACACGCCTAATGAAGGTTATGCAAATCTCGCCGAACTGTATAAGGAACTCGTTACCCAATACGGCCGCTACATGGGCCACGTGGCTAAAAATATAGGTGGTATCTACACTACTCCTAAAACTTCTGAACAGGAAGGGGCTGTAATGGAATTTGTTCCTAAAGCGACACAGAAGGAAGCCGTTGCATTTCTCAACCAACAACTGTTTACCACTCCTAAATGGCTCATCAACCAGGATATCTTCAACAGAATCAGCGAAGATGGCGCCTATGTTATAAGCGAGAAACAGGATGCTATCCTGGAGAAAATTATCAACTACGCCACTGTAGCGAAACTGGTTGCTGCGGAGTCTGTACTCGGCGCAAATGCCTATAAACCAACAGAACTGCTGGCGGATCTTAAAGGCACTATTTTCTCCGAATTAGCTACCCATCAAAGTGTGGATGTCTTCAAAAGAAACCTCCAACGCTCTTATGTGGATAAACTGATCAAAATGATGACGCCGCCACCAGCATCACCAACCAGTCCTAACGCGGCCAACAATCGCTTCACCGATGCTACTGCCCTGGCGCGCATCTCTCTCAATTCCCTGAGAACAGAACTCCGCGCTGCTGCTGCCTCCGGCGATGCAACTACCCGTGGTCACTACCAGGACCTAGTGGCTGCTATCTCCAAAGCCATTGATAATAAATAGATCAAGGTATTAAAATATATCGCTGAGCCCCTTCCATAATGGAAGGGGCTTATTTTTTACGGATAATTGCTTAATATAGCGCGAATTTTTAACCACTAAGCCTCAAAAGTGAAAGATCGCTCTAATAAAATAACGATATACGACATCGCACAAAAGCTGAACCTATCCGCTTCCACGGTTTCTCGTGCCCTACAGAACAATCCCCTGATCAATGAGGAAACTCGCCTCAAAGTACAGGAAATGGCCACTGAAATGGGATATGTGCCTAACTGGATAGCTTCGAGTCTACGTAAAAAGCGTTCAAATATTCTCGGTCTGATTGTTCCGCGCACTTCTATGTACTTTCAGAGTACGGCGATCTCCGGTATTCAGCATGAGGCTCATAAATATGGCTTTTCGATCATGATCGGCCAGTCAGACGAAAGCGTGGCCATGGAAAAGGAACTGGTACATACCTTCTATTCCCTCCGCGTAGATGGTCTGCTCGCCGTTTCATCTATGTTCACAACTAATACAGATCATTTCAATCCATTCGTTAAGAATAACATCCCTATTGTTTTCTACGATCGCGTTCCTACGGATTTCAATGGCTATACGATCACCGGCGATGATTACCAAGGCGGTTACCTCGCTACGGAACATCTGATCCGTCAGGGTTGTAAAAGAATTGCACACTTCTCCGGTATCCTGACATGTAATCTGTATCAACAACGTTTGGCAGGCTATAAAGCGGCATTAGCGGCTTACGATATTCCTTTCGATGAAAGCTTGATCCATGTACACGATCTTACCATGACCTCCGCGGCTGTTGCGGCTCAAAAGATCTTCAGCAAAGGTCAACTGCCAGACGGCCTTTTCTCTGCCAACGATTCATCGGCCGTAGCATTTATACAGGAAGCTAAAAAACAAGGAATTGATATCCCGAAACAGATTAAAGTTGTAGGCTACTCTAATGACTTGTCTTCCCGTATCATCTCTCCATCCCTTACTACTATTGAACAATCAGGCTACAACATGGGCCAGAAGGCCGCCAGCACGATTATTCAGTTAATCAACCAGGACGAAGGCATTAAAGTGACAAAGAATTATGTGTTCCCGGTAGAATTAATACAAAGGGAATCAACTATGTAATTAACGATCTATATTCTGATAATTCTTCTGTTTAAACCTACCACTTTATGAGGCATCTTAAAATCCTTGCTGCTGCGACTGTTATGCTTACAGCCGCCTGTCGCACAACTGTTTATGTCCCTAGTGCTACGAATGTGCCTGCATTAAAAGAAAAGCACGAATTCAAAGCAACAGTAGGCCCGAACAGTTTGCAAACTGCGTTCGCGATTACTGATCATGTGGCAGTAATGGCCAACGGACAATATGTCTACCGTAGCAATCTCTATACCTCCGACGGCTATACGAAAAGCAGTAATGGATTTGACAAATTTGTGCAGGGTGGAAGTGGAGAATTTGCTATTGGTTATTTTCTTCCCATAAATGATAAGGGGAGAAAAAGCGGAGTGTTTGATGTTTACGCAGGTTATGGCATAGGCGGATTCAATACTTTAGACAGAAATTACGACGGTAAGAATAGTACTGGTAGCACAAACGACTACAAGTTAGAAACCAGGTTCAGCAAGATCTTTATCCAGCCAAGTATCGCATGGGTGCATCCAGTGGTAGAAACAATCTTCACTAGTCGTTTTTCAATGGTCAACTTCTATGGATTACACGCTGGGAGCCGCGCCACGCCTTATGATTCTACCTATAATGACAGAAGTAATTTCTACGAAATTGGAGCGCATACTAGGTTCTTTTATGAACCAGCATTTACCGTAAGAGTGGGATATAAATACGGAAAATTTCAGATGCAGTTGCAGCCTTCTGTTTCACTTTCCAGTAATAATACCAATGGTTTTACCACCTACTTTGAACCCGTTTCTTTCAATGTGGGAGCAACACTCGATATCGCCAAATGGTACCATTCTAAGAATCGTAAATAAGAAAAATATATCGGGAGATAACAGTTGCACAAGCGGCTTTTTCTCCACCATAAATAGATCCCGGTTATCTCAGAGATGGCCGGGATTTTTTATTAATATTTAGGGAGAAAACTACTTTTAAAATGAACATTTCCTTAATGATATTTTCGGCAGTTGAGAGATCATTTTGTACACTCCAGTGAACCGTTAATTAGGCTAGTATAACCGGAGATGAAAGCGGCACCAGCAATAGCTTCCGGTTATCTTATAGTTGAACGGGGTTTTATTAATTTTTAGGGAGACGACAGGTACAACTTTTACCAACTGGTCCTTTGATGAGGAGTTCATCAGCTTTATATACTAGTGCATTATACGGCTACTTTTAGATATTGGGAGATAACAGCCAAACACCATGTTGGTACTTTTCTATGTAATACTGCTTTGCGTGAATTATTAAGCCCGTCTACACTGACAAACAAGAATACTTTTCCGATACAGCTACAGCCTTGCGTTTATTTCCGATAATACTACCTTGATTCCCGGAGGACTTATTAATATTTTAGAGAGACAACAACTACAACTTTTACCAAATGGTCCTTTGATGAGGAGTTCATCAGTTTTATAAACTAGTGCATTATATGGCTACTTTTAGATATTGGGAGATAACAGCCAAACAACATGGTGGCATTTTTCTATGCACCCTTAATAGTACATAATACCGCTTTGCGTGCCTTATTTACACCAGGCCACATCTGTACTCACAAGCAAGGGAACCTTTGAAATATCGCCGTAAATGTCGACCTCCAGTACATTTCAGACATATATGTATGGCAAACACGATGTAGAAGTTAATGAGAAAAAAGAGGTAGTATTTTTTGAAGTGGTGTTTGGGGATGGCATAAAATAAAAAAGCCTTAGTGAAATCACTAAGGCTCTTTTAAATAAATATGGCAGCTACCTACTCTCCCGCATTGTTGTGCAGTACCATCGGCCATAAGGGGCTTAACTTCTCTGTTCGGAATGGGAAGAGGTGAACACCCTTGGCAAAACCACCATAAGATCTTTTT